>JAESGA010000012.1_pt1 | contig 418854 bp, 393 predicted proteins | sample 9269521 | NCBI WGS metagenome assembly JAESGA01 (sample SAMN14514842, study PRJNA621658) | algae metagenome | isolation source: Aphanothece saxicola GSE-SYN-MK-01-06B and co-occurring heterotrophs from... | place: USA: Grand Staircase Escalante National Monument, Utah | collected 2006-04-15 | reverse complement strand
CGGAGGATCCTGAATTCGAAACGTTCTACACCAAGAACATTCTGCTCAACGAAGGTCTGCGTGCCTGGATGGCGCCTGCCGACCAACCGCACGAAAACTTCATCTTCCCTGAAGAGGTTCTGCCCCGTGGAAACGCCCTTTAATTCCGGTCTCATCTCGGTCGGGGGCAAGGACCTCGACTCCACCGGCTATGCCTGGTGGGCGGGAAATGCCCGACTGATCAACCTCTCCGGCCGTCTGCTGGGGGCCCACGTGGCCCACGCCGGCCTGATGGTCTTCTGGGCCGGCGCCATGATGCTGTTCGAGGTGAGCCACTTCACCTTCGACAAGCCCATGTACGAGCAGGGCCTGATCCTGTTCCCCCACGTCGCCACCCTCGGTTATGGCGTGGGTCCCGGCGGTGAAGTCACCGATCTCTACCCCTTCTTCGTGGTCGGTGTTCTGCACCTGATCAGTTCCGCCGTGCTCGGCCTCGGCGGCCTGTATCACGCCCTGCGTGGTCCCGAAATCCTGGAGAACTACTCCGCGTTCTTCTCCCAGGACTGGCGCGACAAGAACCAGATGACCAACATCATTGGTTATCACCTCATCCTTCTCGGTGTGGGTGCCCTGCTGCTGGTGTTCAAGGCCATGTTCTTCGGCGGTGTCTATGACACCTGGGCGCCGGGCGGTGGTGATGTGCGCCTGATCAGCAACCCCACCCTCAGCCCCGGTGTGATCTTCGGCTATCTCACCCGCGCCCCCTTCGGTGGCGAGGGCTGGATCATCGGTGTCGACTCGATGGAGGACATCATCGGTGGCCACATCTGGATCGGCCTGATCTGCATCTTCGGTGGCATCTGGCACGTGATCACCAAGCCCTTCGGCTGGGTGCGCCGCGCCTTCATCTGGAACGGTGAGGCCTATCTGAGCTACAGCCTTGGAGCGCTGAGCTTCATGAGCTTCATCGCGTCGTCCTACATCTGGTTCAACAACACCGCCTACCCCTCGGAGTTCTACGGCCCCACCAACGCCGAATCCTCCCAGGCCCAGAGCTTCACCTTCCTGGTGCGCGACCAGCGCATGGGCGCCAACATCGGTTCCGCCATGGGCCCCACCGGCCTGGGCAAATACCTGATGCGCTCCCCCACCGGCGAGATCATCTTCGGTGGTGAAACGATGCGCTTCTGGGACTTCCGCGGTCCCTGGCTGGAGCCCCTGCGCGGCCCCAACGGTCTGAGCCTCGACAAGCTGCAGAACGACATCCAGCCCTGGCAGGTGCGACGGGCGGCTGAGTACATGACCCATGCCCCCAACGCCTCCCTCAACTCCGTCGGCGGCATCATCACCGAGCCCAACTCGGTGAACTTCGTCAACATCCGTCAGTGGTTGGCCTCCACCCAGTTCGTGCTGGCCTTCTTCTTCCTGGTCGGACACCTGTGGCATGCGGGCCGGGCCCGCGCCGCCGCCGCCGGTTTCGAGAAGGGGATCGACCGTCAGGCCGAGCCCACCCTGGCCATGCCGGACCTCGACTGATGGCGCTCAGGGCACCGACGATTGGTTCCCTTCCAGGCCGCTCTTCCTCCAGCCTCCGCCCACGGGCGGGGGCTTTTTGCTGGCGGTTGAATTCCCCTGGCTCCGTATCATGAGGTCCGGAACCTGCTGTTGGGAGATCTGATGGGTGATCCTGCCCGAACAGAAGCCCAAGATCTGTGGAGAAAGATTTACGGCAAGATCCATCGCTCGCCGCGGACCCTCAAAACACTGCTGGGGCCGAAGATCGAACGTCGAGCCCAGGCGATCGAGAAGCGCATCAATCGGCGCAGATTTTCAATAACTGGAGCTTCGTTACGCCGACAGAACCCGTCTGCGGACGGACTGGTTCTGAACACGCGAATGGTGGATGCCATCATCCCTTCCATCGCCCACTGGGCTGACTGGAGCCTGACAAAGTATGGCTTCAGTGGCGATCTTCGCAGACAACCAAACATCATTTATGTGAAGGCTGTTCCTGAATGTCTGGAACTGTTCCTGCGCCACTATCTCCCCCTGATTGAAGCCTCATCACGCTTTGTCCTGATCACGGGGGATGCCGACACCACCGTGCCCCAACAGGTCGACAGGAGGTTTCCTGATTACATCTCATCAGGACTCCACCAGCGACTGTTGACGCTCGTGGATGATCCACGGCTGTTGCATTGGTACGCCGAAAATCTTGACATCCCCTTGGACGGCGTAACGCCGATTCCCCTGGGCTGCATCAACGGCGATGGTCACCATCATTACCAGCAGACCCTCGGCGAAATGGCGCCGATAGACCTCCGCAACCGGCCCTTGAAGGCCTTCTGTGCCCATTACGTCCGTGAAGGCCCGCAGTGGGACACCAGAAAACAGGTCACCAGGCAGGCCAAGGGCCCCTGGAGTCACTTCGTCGACTATCGCGAACAGATTCCCTACGACGCGTTCTTCCCAACACTCAAGACCTATCCCTTCGTGCTCTGTGTCGGCGGCGGTGGACTCGACCCTTCGCCGAAGGCCTTCACAGCCCTGCTGGCCGGCGCCATCCCGATCATCGAAAGAAACCACACCACGACGGCCTACGCAGACCTGCCGGTGGCCTATGTCGACAACTGGGACATCGGGAGTCTTGATCCTGCGCGGCTGCAGGGCTGGCTGGATCAATGGCATCCCGATTTCGAGGATCCAGCCAGGCGTCGCCGTGTGCTCGAGACAATGTCCATGGCCCGCTGGCTGCGCCGGATCCGCGCCCATCACCCAGCCGCCTGAGCGAGCACCCCTGGGTCGAGCCAGCGCCGCAGCAGTGGCAGGCTGAGCCCGATCACATTGCTGAAGCAACCCTCGAGTCGTTCCACCACCAGGCCGCCACGTCCCTCGAGGGCAAATCCTCCAGCACACGCCAGCGGCTCACCACTGGCCACGTAGGCCTCGATCTCCAATGGACTGAGCGGGGCGAAATGCACCCGGGTGGTTACCACCGCCAGCAGCGGCGCGGGCCGCCGCACCAGGGCATGGCCGGTGTGGAGGTCGCCCCAACCACCGGCCATGCGCCGCCAGCGGGCTGTCGCCTCCGCGGCATCCCTGGGTTTGCCCCACACCTCCTGCTGCACCACCAGCAAGGAGTCGCAACCCAGCACCCCCTGGGACGGCCACGCCGCCTCGGCGCTCAGCGTGTCCGCCACGGCCTGCGCCTTGGCAAGGGCCAGCCGTTGCACGAGCCGCAGCGGATCCTGGTCCTGGATCCCCTCCTCATCCACGCCGCTCACCTGGACCCTGTGGGGGACGCCGGCCTGCTCCAGCAGCCGACGCCGGGCAGGGGAAGCGGAGGCCAGAAGGAGCAACGGAGGTGCCGGCAAGGGTCTCCAGCCTGCCCGTCGGGTGGGGAGAATGGGGGGATGCCACAGGCCGACACCGACTCCCTTTCCCTGGCACGGGCGGCTCTCTCGCTCCGCTGCCTGCCGTTCCGACGCGGCTTCTACGAGGCCGTGGCAGGCCAGGCGCTCAGCAGCGAGGAGATCGCCCGCCAGGCCGACCCGGCCTCCCCACTCACCTTCGTTCCCCTCAGCAGCGATCGGGCCGAGGACCATTTCCTCTGGCTGATCCGGCTGGGGGTGCTGCGCCGGGAAGTTGACGGCCAGGGACTGACCGAACGGGTGCGGCTGACGCCCCTGGGCCGCCAGGTGCTGCGGCGCTGGCCCAGCGAGATCCCCCGGGCGGGACGGCGGGAGCGGATCGTGGAAGCGTTGCGTCGCCACCGCCCCCGCCTTTGACCCGCCCCCACCCCACCGCACCCCGGCCGCTGATGGTGCTGGGCACCAGCAGCGGCGCCGGCAAATCACTGATGACCGCCGCCCTCTGCCGGGTGCTGCGGCGCCGTGGAGAGCAGCCCCTGCCCTTCAAAGGCCAGAACATGAGCCTCAACGCCTGGGTCGACCAGCAAGGAGGAGAGATGGCTTACTCCCAGGCCCTGCAGGCCTGGGCCGCGGGCCTGGAGCCTCGGGTGGCGATGAACCCGGTGCTGCTCAAGCCGAGGGGCGACAGCACCAGTGAAGTGATCCATCTGGGCCGCTCGGTGGGCACAGCCCGGGCGGAGCACTACTACCGCGACTGGTTCCGCCCCGGCTGGGCCGCCATTCGCACCGGCCTGGCGGAGCTCCAGGCGACCCACCCGGGCGGCCGACTCGTGCTCGAGGGAGCCGGCAGCCCGGTGGAGGTGAATCTGCAGGCCAGGGACCTGACCAACCTGCGGTTGGCCCAGTACCTGCGGGCCCGCTGCCTGCTGGTGGCGGACATCGAGCGGGGTGGCGTCTTTGCCCAGATCGTGGGCACCCTGGCCCTGCTGCGGCCGGTGGAACGCCCCCTGATCGGCGGACTGCTGATCAACCGCTTCCGCGGCCGCCGTTCCCTGTTCGATGCGGGCCGGCTCTGGCTGGAGCAGGAGACCGGTCTGCCGGTGCTCGGCGTGATGCCCTGGCTCGATGAGCTGTTCCCGCCGGAAGACTCCCTCGATCTGCTGGAGAGGGGCAGCCGCAAGTCCCGTAGCGAGCTCAGCATCACGGTGCTGCGGCTGCCCTCCCTGAGCAACTTCTCCGATCTCGACCCGCTCGAGGCGGAAAGCAGCGTGCAGTTGCTGTGGCGGCGACCCGGTGAACCACTGGGCCAGCCCGATGCGGTGATCCTGCCCGGCAGTAAGCAGACCCTGAGGGACCTGGCCAGTCTGCGCAGCGGCGGCCTGGCGGAAGCGTTGCAGTCCTACGTGGCCCGGGGTGGGCAGGTGTTCGCCCTCTGCGGTGGTCTGCAGATGCTGGGCCAGGAGCTCTACGACCCCGAAGGCCTGGAGGGGGACCGTTCAGGGGACCGGGTGGCCGGACTGGGCCTGCTGCCCCTGCGCACCGTGTTCGAGGGCAGCAAGGCCCTGCGGCAACGGAACAGCCGGGCTCTCTGGCCACCGGGCCCGGGCGAACCACCCCTGCTGGAGGGGTTTGAGCTTCACCAAGGCCGCAGCGAGCCGACGGACCGGGCGGACTGCTCCCCCCTGGCGGAGGACGGCCAGCTGGGCTGGTGGAGGTCCACGGGGACCCAGGGGGGTCTGGTGGCCGGCACCTACCTGCACGGCATCTTCGAGAACGGCCCCTGGCGCAGGCGCTGGCTGAACCAGCTGCGCCAACGTCGCCAGTTGCCGCCCCTGGATGAACACCAACCCCACCACGCCCGTCAGCGCGACGCCCTGCTCGACCGCCTCGCCGACGCCTTCGAGGCCCACATCGATCTGTCGCCCCTGCTGGCCAGAACGGTCCGTTGACCGCGCATCAAGCGCCAATCCCCCCCAAAGACAGCGCTGAAGCCCTGAACGCCGTGAGGGGAAAGTGAACGTCGTCATCCTCCAATCAGACTGAGCCCAGATCATTGCGTTTGGCTTACATTTGCCGGCTGATGTGCAACGGTTCCTATCAGTTCAGGCCATCCAAGCATTGTGATTGTTCCCGTCGTACCGAGCCAGGATCACACTGGAGATGTCCCATCGGCGAAGCTGAACACCATGCCTCCTCGCAACAACCTGCGCGGTGATCGGCGCAAGAATGGGCGCCATGTCTTCGCCGTCGCTGCCTCCCTCGGCCTGGTTTTGACTGGCTACGGCCTGCTGGTTCCGAGCGCCGATGCACAGACGGTTTCGGGCCTGAGCTCCAAGTGGGGTCGGGCCTGCAAGATGAGGGTTGTGGAGCAATTTGATGTTCCCAATTCAGATGCTGTCGTGAGTCTGGGTGCCACGGAACAGAAGAGCATCGACGAAGGCAACACCTCACTGGCTGACGTCCAGAAATACGGCCTCAGCTTCAACTGGGAGATCCGCGGCAAGACGATCAACGGCTATTGCAACGTCGACGGAAAGGGCAAGATCACGGAGTTCAAGCAGGGCCTCTGAGGCCTGGTTCCAACCACCTTCCGGTGGTCGCCGCCGACTGCCGCCCCCCTGATCGCGGCGAAGCCACTAGATTCGCTGCACCGTCAGTCCAGACCCATCGGCCTCCCCCGCCCTGCCATCACCATCGCGTGGCCGGACGGGCTGACCAGCTCGGCCATCCCCGGACAGGACTGGCTGGAGGCCGCGCGCCAGGCAGCGGTGGTGATCCCCACCGGCTGCCTGGGGGGCAGCTGCGGTGCCTGTGAGATCGAGGTCAACGGACGCCTGGTGCGGGCCTGCATCGCCACCGTGCCATCAAGCCCGAGTGGTCGGCTGACGGTGAGCCTGGCCAGCGATCCCTTCTGGTAGCGCGTGTGAGCTCCACCCCCCGGTGCCACATCCTTTCGCTGGATTTCCAGGATCTCGATGTGATCTGGAATGTGCGGCTGTTCTATCTGGCTGCAGGCTATTCGCTGCTCCGCGAGTGGGACGACTCAGATCCGCAGTTGCTGGTGATCCTGCGGGGCGATCCTGGCCTGTCCCACAAGGACTATGGCGGAACCGTCCACGTCTACGACTACGTGAAGGAGCTCCAGGTCGACTGGCGCTCCCGCTTTCCCCACGCCCGCGAGATCCGACTGATTTCGCTCCTCCGGCCTGCCGTGTTGCCCGAAGGGGTCCGTTGGGTGCAGGGGTATCTGCCGGTGATCCCCGAGTTCTGGCAGCAGCCTCCGTTCCGCAAACGGGCCGGCAGACCCCTGCACATCGCCAACTTCAAGCCGATGGGCGACGACCCCTACCAGCAGGATCTGGCCCATCTCGCCCGCAGGGGCCTGGTGGAAGTCCATGGCCGCCACTGGGACAGGCTCGGCTTGCGCACCAACGGGCTCAGCTATCTGGAAGCGAACCGGCGGCTGGCGGGGGCCTACTGCTGCTACGGGCTCATGTATCCCTACCAACGGGGCACGACCCTGTCCGGCCGGATGTGGCAAGCGCCCCTGCATGGGTGCCTGGTGATCAGTGAAAAAGGCACCAATCCCTTCGGGCTGCCAGGCCTGCTTGAGGTGGATCGCTTTGCTCCGGACACGCTGATGAGCGTGGCGTCGATCCGGGAGTGCTGGCAGGTCCGGATTGAGGCGACCCGCTTCTGGCAGGGGGCCACCGTTGAGCTGGCCCGCCAGCTGGACCTGCCGGCCTACCGGGGGCCCTCGGCCGCGCAGCTGGCGTCCTGCCGACGGGACAGGTACTCCCAACACCGGCGGGTGGTCTGGAGTCGGCGTCTCCATCAGCTGGGACGCTGGCTGAGCCCTCCCCCGATCAGCTGCTGGTGGCGCCGGCGCCAACGGATGCTCCGGAGGCTGGGGCAAGCCTTGGGCACTGGCGCCAGGCCAGGGACAGGCAACGGTTCGAGGGAGCACTGAAATCCCCTTTCCGCCATGCCGTTGGCTCGACAGCGTGGAACGAAAACCCTGGGAGACTTCAATGTCTGCATGCAGGAGCTACGATGACAAGACGTAAAACGCTTGGGTAGAAATCTAGATGGCCTTGCCAACAGTCCTGAAGCGTGCTGTTCCCAGCAACGTGCAATCGGCAGTCAAACGTTTGCTGTGGCCTGAATACTCCCCTAAGCCTCCCGGCCAGAAAGTCATTGAATTCTGGGTGGACGTGGTGAGTGGTTGCAACCTCCGTTGCACGGCCTGCCCCGTCGGCATGCCCGAGTACACCAACAGCATTGGTCAGAAGCTGACGGAAATGCCGATTGAGTTGTTCGAAAAAATATGCTTGAAGGCGAAGGCTGATACCAATGGCAACTGCAGATTCGGTCTTTACAACTGGACGGAGCCGACGCTCCACTCCAAGCTCCACGAGCTGATCGCCTGTGCCGACGGTCATGGGGTTCCTTGCGGAATCTCCTCCAATCTCAATTACGACTACGACTGGTCTCTCCTTAAACCGCTGCATCTCTGGAACTTCACAATCACGGTGTCGGGCTTTACTCAGCGCACTTACCAGATCAACCACAAGGGGGGCCGTATCGAACCCGTCCTTGCCAATCTGATCCGCATCTCGGAGACCCTTGGCGATTGGGAGTACTACAAGAACATTGATGTGCGCTACCTGGTCCACAAGCAGAACCTGCATGAAGTGCATCTCTTCAAGCACTTCTGCGAAAAGCTGGGATTAAAATTCTCCCCGTATCACGCCTACTACATGCCCATCGACAAGATGTTTGACGGCTTGGAGGAAGTCCCCCCAGAGTTGGAATACATCTATTACAGCCCCCAGCTGGTGCAGCAGGCCATCGGCAGCCATCGCTCCCAGAATTGCTTCATGCGCGAATCCCAGGTCTGCCTGGATCACGAGGGGAATTTCTCCGTCTGCTGCGTGCAGTCACCCTCAGCTCCTTCGATCGCCAACTATCTCGATACACCGTACCAGGTGATGCAGACCAAGCGCTACGCCAGCGATCTCTGCAGGAAATGCACCAGCAGTGGCATCAATATCTTCGCCACCTACGGCATGCAGGAACCACCGGAAATCCAGCAATCAATCGAAGACCTCCTGCCCGTCGATCTCAAGGATTTCCGCTGAGGAGTGACCACCCACCCCTACGACTATCTGATTGTCGGCTGCGGGCTTTTTGGTGCCACGTTTGCACGGCTGGCCACCGATTCAGGAAAGCGCTGCCTGATCATCGATCGCCGACCGCACATCGGTGGCAATTGCTACACGGAGAAACAGGAAGGCATCAACATTCACCGCTACGGTGCCCACATCTTCCATACCAGCAACAATGTTGTGTGGAAGTTTGTCAATAGGTTCGCTGAATTCAATAGCTTCATCAACTCGCCCAAGGCGATCTCAGGGGAGAAGCTGTATTCGCTTCCCTTCAACATGAACACATTCTATGAGCTCTGGCAGACCCGAACGCCTGCGCAAGCCCGGCAGAGAATTGAAGCCCAGCGATTCCTCGGCGAACCAACCAACCTGGAAGAGCAGGCCCTTTCGCTGGTGGGCAAAGACATCTACGAGACCCTGATTCGCGACTACACCCGCAAACAGTGGGGAAAGCATCCCAGCGAACTGCCGGCCTTCATCATCAAACGGTTACCGCTGCGCTTCACCTATGACAACAACTACTTCAGCGACCGCTATCAGGGCATCCCGATCGGCGGCTATACGGGCCTCTTCGAGGCCATGCTGGAGGGCATTGAGGTCCGCCTAAACGTCGATTTCCTTGACGACCGGTCCCAGTTGACGTCCCTGGCCAGGAAGGTGGTCTACACCGGTTGCATCGACCAGTACTTCAATTACGAGCTTGGCCGCCTGGAGTACCGCTCCCTGGATTTCGAGAACAGCATCGAAGAGTTGGAGAACTTCCAGGGGAATGCTGTGATCAACTACTGCGATACCAGTGAACCCTTCACCCGCATCATTGAGCACAAACATTTCGAGGGGTCAAACTCCCCCGTCACTGTGATCACCCGGGAGTATCCCAAGGCCTGCAGCGGTGAAGCCATTCCCTACTACCCGATCAACGACCCTCCCAACCAAGCGCTCTATCGCCAGTATCAGGAGCTGGCCCACGCCACCGACAACGTGATCTTCGGCGGACGGCTCTCCGAATACAAGTACATGGACATGCACGTCGTGATCGAATCGGCGATGAACCGGTTCCGCAGCGAAACCCGTCAGCCGTCGGCCTGAATCAAGCCGCCGCCGAGCAGCACCTCACCGCAGTAGAAGACCGCCGCCTGGCCCGGTGCCACCGAGAACTGGGGCTCGGCGAAGTCGAGCCTGGCCCGGTGGGGCCGATCGGCGGCCTGGTCGGCGCTCGTTGCCACCAGGGGAGTGAGCAGGGCCCGCTCCGGCAGGCTCCGGTATCGCACCTGGACCTCCACCGCGATCGGCTGCTCCGGCGGGGCGATCGACACCCAGTTGATGGCGCCCACCACACAGGCCTGGCGGGTCGCCTCCCGGCGGGGAGCCACCACCACCCGGTTCATGGCGCCATCCAGCCGCACCACATGCAGGGGCTCGCTCCAGGCCACCCCCAACCCCTTGCGTTGCCCGATCGTGAAATGCTCGATGCCGTCGTGGGAGCCGAGCACCGTGCCGTCGGCCAGCACGATCTCTCCCTGGCGCGGCGGCAGGTAGGCATCCAGGAAGGCCCGCATCGAGCCGTGGTGGTCCGCCAGGCAGAGATCCTGGCTCTCGGGCTTCTCGGCGGTGCGCAGGCCGAGGCGTGCGGCTTCGGCGCGGGTCGCCTCCTTGGTGAGCTCACCCAGGGGAAACACCAGCCGGCCCAGCACGTCCTGCGGCAGGTCGTAGAGGAAATAGCTCTGGTCCTTGAGGGGATCCAGGCCGCGCAACAGCTGATGGCGGCCGGCTCCGTCCCCTGGCAGGGCCTGGCCGTCGTCAACACCCGCGGACCGTTGTCGGGCGTAGTGGCCCGTGGCCAGGCGGTTGAGGCCACGCTCCGCAGCGGCCCACTCCAGCATCGGTCCGAACTTGACGGCCCGGTTGCAACGGGAACAGGGCAGGGGTGTGAGGCCCTCGCCGTAGCCCTCCACCAGAAACCCGACGATCTGCTCCTGGAAGCGGGCCCGGCTGTCGACCACGTGGTGGGGCACCCCCAGCTGGTCGCAGATGCCGGCCGCATCCACCAGGCCCTCGGCGCAGCAGGAGCCCTTGCCACTCATCAGCCACAGGGTGAGTCCCTCGACGTCCCAGCCGGCGGCCACCAGCAGGGCTGCGGTCAGGGAGCTGTCCACACCGCCGGAGAGTCCCACGGCCACCCGCCGCTCGCCTGGCCAGGCGCCCAACCGCGACAGCACCGCGGCCACCTCTGGGAAGGGGCTGCTGGTGGAGGCGACAGAGGAGTGGGCGGAGGCGGGGCTCAAGGATCCCGGTGGGTGGAAGGAACAGACCGTCCCATCATGGGAGAGCACTGCGCAGGCCGACGTGGACTTCCGGCCGATGTCCGCCTCCTGGCCGCCGCTGGATGCCGACCACGTCCTGGTGAGCGGCGCCGCGATGGCGGCCATTGAGCAGCAGCTGTTCGCCAGCGGCCTGCCGGTGGAGGCCCTGATGGAGAAGGCGGCCCTGGCGGTGAGCCGCCGCCTGCAGCAGCGGCCGGACCGGGATCGCCACGATGGCCTGCTGGTGCTGGTGGGACCGGGGCACAACGGCGGTGATGGGCTGGTGGTGGCCAGGGAATGGCATCTGGCTGGAGGGCAGGCACGGATCTGGTGCCCCTTCGAGCGCCTCCGCCCCCTCACCGACGCCCACCTGCGCCATGCCCGCTGGCTGGGCATCCCGTTGCTGGAAGACCCTCCGGACCCCGCCGATCCCGCCCTCTGGGTGGATGCCCTGTTCGGCATCGGCCAGCACCGCCCGGCCGATGCCGCGATCGAAACCCTGCTGCGGGATCGCCAGAGGCTCCGGCCCGGCGCCCTGGTGGCCATCGACGTTCCCACCGGACTGGACGCTGATGACGGGGCCCTGCTCGGCACGGTGGCCGCCACCGCCGCCACCACCTACAGCATCGGCTTGATCAAGCGGGGCCTGGTGCAGGATGCCGCCCTGCGCTGGGTGGGGCAGCTGGAGCGGGTCGACCTCGGCCTGCCGCCCGTCCTGGTGGGCCAGCCGTCAACCGACCCGCTGCTGGGCCTGAGCGCCGCCGATGGGTGCACGGCCCCGTGGCCCATGGCGGATCCGGCCGCCGGGAAATACGCACGGGGGCGTCTGCTGGTCGTCGCCGGCAGCCGCCGGTTCCAGGGCGCCGCGCACCTGGCCCTGGCGGGCGCCACGGCCTCCGGATGCGGCAGCCTGCGGGCCGCCCCGCCGCGGGAGCTCGCCACCCAGCTCTGGCAGGTCCATCCCCACGTGGTGCTGGAGTCCGCGCTTGGGGCCACCCCGGCCGGGGGCCTGGCCCTGGCGGATCTGGACGAGGGCTGGCTGGATCGGTTGGATGCGGTGCTAGTGGGTCCGGGCCTGGGAGGGCTGGGCCACCCCGGTGAGCCGGTTGCGGCGGCGATCGACGCCCGTGACCGGCAGCGTTGGCAGGAGCTGGCTGACTTCACAGGGCTTCTGGTGCTCGATGCCGATGGCCTCAACCGCCTGGCGGCGATGGGTGCCGACTGGCTCCTGGGACGCAAGGGCCCCACCTGGATCACCCCCCACCAGGGGGAGTTCCGGAGGCTGTTTCCCGATCTCGCGCCGCTGGCCCGACCGGAGGCGGCGCTGGCGGCGGCCCGCCGCTGCGGCGCCAGCGTGCTGTTCAAAGGAGCCCGCAGCGTCGTGGCCGCCCCCGACGGGCGCCGCTGGCAACTGCTCTCGGCCTGCCCGGACGCCGCCAGGGCCGGGCTGGGTGATGTGCTCGCCGGCTATGCCGCAGGGCGGGGGGCCATGGCCCTGGCGGCCACTGAACGGCGGCCCGGCGGGGCGTCTGGCGCCGATGGCGCCTGGCTGGCGGCCGCAGCCCTCGAGCATGCCCAAGCCGGTCACCACTGCCGCGACCGCAGGGGTCCCGGGGGGGTCACGCCGCTCGCGGTGGCCGAAGCCCTGGCCCGACGCGATGCGGCAGCGGCCGAAGGGGATCGGCGCTGAAGATCCAGAACTGGAGAATTAGGGGAAGCAAGGCCACTTTCCGATCTGGCAAGCCTTGCCTTCTCCCTTACATCAACTCAGAAATTAGCCCTTTGCTCATCCAAACGAAGTCAATCGCTAAAGAAAGGCAATTGTGTGTGGTTTCACAAGCAATGGCTTAAAAGTTATTCCAGACACTTTCTGTCCTTGCCAACCGGTGGATAATCCGATAATCCATTCAATGGCGCCACTTCGCCCCCTCCTATGACCGCCTCTGCCGTCGCGACGAGAAGGGAGGGCTCCAGCCGCAGAGGGAGTGATTCCATCACCTGGTATCTCACCTCGATCGGCAGAGAGCCGCTGCTGACCCCAGCCGAAGAGATTGAGCTCGGCAATCAGGTGCAGGCGATGATGCACCTGGTGGAAGAGTCGAAAAGCGGCTACTCCGTCCAGGAGAACAAAACGATCAAGATCGGCCGGCGCTCCAAGGAGCGGATGATGCGCGCCAATCTCCGTCTCGTGGTGAGTGTGGCCAAGAAGTACCAGGGCAAGGGCCTGGAGCTGCTCGATCTGATCCAGGAAGGCTCCCTCGGGCTGGAGCGGGCCGTCGAAAAGTTCGACCCCACCCGTGGCTACAAGTTCTCCACCTATGCCTTCTGGTGGATCCGCCAGAGCATGACCCGCGCCATTGCCTGCCAGTCCCGGGCCATCCGGCTGCCGGTTCATCTCAGTGAGCGGCTCACCACGATCCGCAAGGTGAGCCTGGAGCTGGCCCACAAACTCGGCGCCATGCCCAGCCGCCGCGAAATCTCCGAAGCCATGGCCATCCCCGTCGAGGAGCTCGACTCCCTGCTTCGCCAGGCCCTCACCATCTCCAGCCTGGATGCTCCCATCCATGCCGAGGATGGTCGCAGCTTCCTGGGCGATCTGATCGCCGATGGTTCCGCCGAGGAACCCCTCGACCGCATTGAGCGCGGCATGCATCAGGAGCAGCTGGCCCAGTTGATGGGCCACCTCTCTGCCCAGGAAAAGGAGGTGCTCGCGCTGCGCTTCGGCCTCGATGGCATGGAGCGCCACACCCTGGCCGACATCGGCCGGCAACTGGATGTGTCGCGCGAAAGGGTCCGGCAGATCGAACTCAAGGCCCTCCGCAAGCTGCGCAGCCTCTCCACTCGCTCCACTCCGCTGCCCTGACCGTGCGGTCTCCGTTGTTCTGAGCCGCCAAACCCGTCAGTGCGACCGCCACCCGTTCAGGAGTCGCTTCAGCCTGCCCTTGGTCTGGAGAGCGGCGATCTTCCATCGGCTCTCTCCCTTGAGGCCCCGATCACGGCGGATCTGGATCGGGGAATCACCGACCATCTCCCAGTCCGGCAACCAGCAGTTGTCGGTCCGTGGAAACCAGAATTCAAACACGGAGATCGTCGAGATCGGCAGCAACTTGCCGAGAATCGAGTAGATCGATTGATCGTGGCGATGCTCGATGAAGCCCTCCAGATTCGGCGCCAGCGAGGTTGAATCATCGATCATGGAGAAATCGTCGCTGAACACCCGGATCCAGCGGCGCATGAAGTCCATGGAGGCAGGGCACTTGCGCACGAAGAAGGTGGTAGCCCCCAGCTGCTGGGTGGTGGTGATGTCCGGCCTGTCACGAACCTCCAGCCGATCGAGCAGGTCACCCTTGGTCCAATGACCTTCCCGCTGATCCGGGAACTGCCGCTCTTTGTACACCAAGGATCCATTGGGAGGCAGGCATTCAAAACCCTGAACACCCGACGGTGCCTCGACGGTCATGGCGAACAACTCGAGCAGCCGCTCTCGTCCGGCTGGATTGAGATGACAGCCGGAATCGATCCAGTGGACCTGATCGCCGTCCTGCAGACGTTCCAGGGTCTGAAGCACGATCTGGGGCTTCCAGGCGTAGTAGCCGAAGCCGCGATGCTCCGGGGTCAGAAACTCCTTGAATCGCTGCCGAAAAACGGGGCTGAGATCCCGTTCTGAAGCCGAAACAATCTCCGTATAGACCTGCATTTCCTTCGCCTGACGACACAATCGTCGTCTGGCCGCTTTCATACGGCTGTCGGTGAATGTGACAAGAACACGTTTGGTCATCAGACCTGCAGCCTTCCGGGCAATGGAATGATCTTAATGAGGAAGAATCAATGCCCCTTCGGGTTCAGTCTTCGGCCCAGATGTAGCGGGTGAGTTCGCTGCCGTCGGGCTCGGGTGCCGCGAGGGCGAACTCCACACAATCGGCCACTTCAGCATCGATCTCTTTCTCAATCGCCTTGAGCTCCTCGGCCGTGGCCAGGCCCATGTCCGTCAGCCGCAGGGCCAGTTGCTTGATGGGATCACGCTTGGCCCAGAATTCCTTCTCGGCCGCTTCCCGGAGCTCATCGGGATCCGCCAGGGAATGGCCACGGAACCGGTAGGTGAGGCACTCCAACAGCGTGGGGCCTTCGCCAGCCCTGGCCCGCTCAATGGCCCGCTGGGCTGCGGCCCTCACGGCCAGCACATCCATGCCATCCACTTCCTCGCCGACCATGCCGAAGCCCGCTGCCTTGCGCCAGATTTCCGGCTCGCTGGTGGCCCGGTTGTGATCCATGCCGATGGCCCAGCGGTTGTTCTCCACCACGAACAGGATCGGCAGCTTCCACAGCGAGGCCATGTTCAGGCACTCGTAGAACTGGCCGATGTTGCAGGTGCCATCGCCGAAGAAGGCGGCCGTGACGGCATCGCTGTCGGCCTGGCCGAGGGCGTCACGCTTGTAGCGGCTGGTGAAGGCCGCTCCCAGGGCCACCGGGATGCCCTCGCCAATGAAGGCATAGCCACCGAGCAGGTGGTGCTCCCGCGAGAACAGGTGCATCGAACCCCCACGACCCTTGCTGCAGCCGGTGGACTTGCCGAACAGCTCACTCATCACTTCGCGGGCCGGCACTCCGCAGCTGAGGGCATGCACGTGGTCGCGGTAGGTGCTGCAGAACCAGTCGTGCTGCAGCCGCATCGCCCGGATCACCCCGGTGGAGACGGCTTCCTGGCCGTTGTACAGATGCACGAAGCCGAACATCTTGCCGCGGTAGTACATCTCGGCGCACTTGTCCTCGAAGCGGCGCCCCAGGGTCATGTCCCGGTAGAGCATCAGGCCCTCGTCCCGGCTGACGCTGGCCCGCTCCGCCGGGTACAGACCTTCCAATCGCACCGCATGGCTGCCGGCCTCCTCAGAAGACGCGGCGGCCCCAGGGGTGGCGGGCTGGGCTGCCCGCGCCGCGGTCAATTCCTGAGTCATGGCAGGAAGGCGATGCGATTCGTGGCCCCGACTGTACGGGGTCCGTTCCCTGGTGACAGTCAAAACCACTGCCTCTGACTACAGTCGCGCCCCAGCCTCATCATCGGATTGGACCTGCCGATCGATCATTTCCGCTTGCTGGGCGTGCCTCCGTCCGCCGATGCCCAGGGGGTCCTGCGCACCCTCCAGTCGCGACTGGACCGTCCGCCCCACCCGGGGTTCACGGCCGAAACCCTGCAATCGCGGGCGGAGCTGCTCAGGGCCAGCGCCGACTTGCTCTGCGATGCCGATCGGCGCGCCGCCTACGAAGCGGAATTGACCAGCCTGGCCGGCAGTGACGGCAGCCTGCAGCCAGCCCTGGACATCGCCAGCGCCCGCCAGGTGGGCGGGCTGGTGCTGCTGATGGAGGGGGGCCAGCCCCTCGAGGCCTTCGAGCTGGCCAGCCGCTCGCTGCAACCACCCCAGTCGCCCACCCTGGGCAGTGGACGCGAAGCCGATCTCACCCTGCTGGCGGGGTTGGCCTGCCTCGCCGCCGCCAGCGAACTGGAGGAGCAGCGGCGCTTCGAAGCCGCCGCCCGCACCCTGCAGCAAGGTCTGCAACTGTTGCAACGCCTCGGCAGGCAGCCCGACCTCAGGGAAACCATGCACTCCCAGCTGGACCGCCTCACGCCCTACCGGGTGCTCGACCTGCTGAGCCGGGATCTGGTCGCCGGTGTCGAGCGGCAGGAGGGCCTGGAGCTGCTCGAGCAACTGGTGCAGCGGCGCGGGGGTCTGGAGGGCGATGGTGATCCCCAGTTCCCCAGCCAGGACTTCCAACCCTTCTTCCACCAGATCCGCGCCTTCCTCACCGTCCAGGAGCAGGTGGATCTGTTCAGCCGCTGGGCGGCCACCGGCTCAGACGCCGCTGATTTTCTGGCCACCATCGCCCTGACCGCCTCCGGGTTCGCCCAGCGCAAACCCGAGCGCATCGCCGAAGCCAGACACCGCCTGCAGCGCAGCGGTCGGGAGGGGATCGATCCGCTGCTGGCCAACCTGCACCTGCTGCTGGGGGAGGCCGACACGGCACGGACCTGCTTCGACCGGGGCGCCAGCCAGGAGCTGAAGGACTGGGCCGCCGGCAAAAGTGCCGACCCGCTGGGTCAGCTCTGCGCCTACTGCAGCGACTGGCTGGTGCGGGATGTGCTGCCGGGCTACCGGGACCTGGAGGCCGAGCCCGATCTGGTGGCCTACTTCAGTGACCGCGACGTGGTGGCTTACGTCGAGCGGGAGGACCAACGCCGGGGCCGTTCCTACCTCTCTTCCCGAGCTGCCGCTGAGCCGGCCGACGCCTCCGCCTTCCCTCCCTTCGACGACCTCGGCCTGGGAACGCTGCCGCCCCCTGCACCCCTGAGTCTCGATGCGGGCTCCGCCGCCGGCTTCGCCCCACGTCCGGAGGGCGCCGGGACAACGGATTCCGACGACGATGGGGAGCTCGATGACGACGTCCCCCTGCGCTGGCCATCGCCCTCGCGGCCCTGGCTGCTCGGGGGCGGCGCCGCCCTGCTGCTGGTGCTGGCCGCTGCCTGGGTGCTGCGGCAGCGCCAGAGCTCGCCCCCACCGGCACCCACACCGGCTCCGCCGGTCACCGCTCCGGCTCCGAAGCCCGCCCCCAGGCCGGTGGTCGGCCTGCGCGTCACCCCGCTCACCGCGAGCCGTCCCGATGCGGCCCAGGTGCGCCGCCTGCTGGAGAACTGGCTGACGGTCAAGAGCGGCGTTCTGGCGGGCGAGCCGACCCCACAGGACCTCGACCGCATCGCCCGCGAAGGGCCGATGGCCCTGCTCGCCAGGGAGCGCCGCGGCGATCTCGCCCGGGGCCAGACCCAGCAGCTGGAGGTTCAGATCATCGATCTCAGCCTGTCGGAAAGCGGCCCCCGACGCATCGTCGCCGTCGCCCGGTTGCGCTACAGCGACCGGCGCCTTGATGCGAACGGGAGGGTGCTGGAGACCACGGCGCCGCTGGAGCTGCGCAATGGTTATGTATTCGGACGCGACGGCGACAGCTGGCGCCTGGCGGCCACCCAATCCCTCAACTGATGTTCGACGAACTCTCCCAGCGCTTTGAAGACGCGGTCAAGGGACTGCGCGGCCAGGCGGCCATCTCGGAAACGAATGTCGACGGCGCCCTCAAGGAGGTGCGACGGGCGCTGCTGGAGGCTGACGTGAGCCTGCCGGTGGTGAAGGAATTCGTCGAGGAGGTGCGGCGCAAGGCCGTGGGCGCCGAGGTGGTGCGGGGGGTGAGCCCGGACCAGAAGTTCATCCAGCTGGTGCACGAGCAGCTCGTCGACACCATGGGCGGTGCCAACGCGCCCCTGGCCCGGGCGACGGACGGGCCCACCGTGATCCTGATGGCCGGTCTGCAGGGGGCCGGCAAGACCACCGCCACCGCCAAGCTGGGCCTGCACCTCAAGGAACAGGGGCGACGCGCCCTGTTGGTGGCCGCCGACGTCTACCGGCCTGCCGCCATCGACCAGTTGCAGACCCTGGGCCGCCAGATCGGCGTGGAGGTGTTCAGCCTCGGCAAGGACGCCAAGCCCGAAGCGATCGCTGCTGCCGGCGTGGCCAAGGGACGGGACGAGGGCTTCGACACCGTGCTGGTGGACACCGCCGGTCGGCTCCAGATCGACGCCTCGATGATGGAGGAGATGGTCCGGATCCGGGAGGCGGCGACCCCGGATGAGGTGCTGCTGGTGGTGGATTCGATGATCGGCCAGGAGGCCGCCGAACTCACCCGTGCCTTCCATGAGCAGGTAGGCATCACCGGCGCCGTGCTCACCAAGCTGGACGGGGATTCCCGCGGCGGGGCGGCGCTCTCGATCCGCAAGGTGAGCGGTGCGCCGATCAAGTTCATCGGCACCGGTGAAAAGGTGGAGGCGCTGCAGCCGTTCCATCCGGAGCGGATGGCGAGCCGGATCCTGGGCATGGGCGATGTGCTCACCCTGGTGGAGAAGGCCACCAAGGAAGTGGAGCTGGCCGATGTGGAGAAGATGCAGCGCAAGCTGCAGGAAGCCAGCTTCGATTTCTCCGATTTCGTGCAGCAGATGCGCCTGATCAAGCGCATGGGTTCCCTGGGCGGGCTGATGAAGCTGATCCCCGGGATGAACAAGATCGACGACGGCATGCTGCGGCAGGGCGAGAGCCAGCTCAAGCGCATCGAGGCCATGATCGGCTCGATGACCGAGGCCGAGCGCCGCCAGCCCGAACTGCTCGCCTCCCAGCCCTCCCGCCGTCGCCGCATCGCCGCCGGCAGCGGCCACACACCGGCTGACGTCGACAAGGTTCTCACCGACTTCCAGAAGATGCGCGGCTTCATGCAGCAGATGAGCCGAGGTGGCATGCCGGGGATGCCTGGCATGGGTGGTTTCCCCGGGATGCCAGGGATGGGAGGTGGTCTCCCGGGCATGGGCGGGATGCCTGGGATGGGTGGCATGCCGGGGATGGGCGGCCCCGGTGGCCGCAGCGGCGGCAAGCCACCCAGGCCCCCCAAGCCGGCCAAGAAGCGCAAGGGCTTCGGCCAACTGTGACCCGGCCTGTAGGATTGCGTGCTGCATTTCGAGCACCCTTTTCCAGATGATCAAGCTCCGGCTGAAGCGGTTCGGCAAGAAACGGGAAGCGAGTTTCCGTCTGGTGGCCACCAACAGCACCTCCCGCCGCGATGGCCGTCCGCTTGAGGAGCTGGGCTTCTACAACCCCCGCACCAAGGAAACGCGCCTGGACACCGAGGCCATCCGCCTGCGCCTCGGCCAGGGAGCCCAGCCCACGGACACCGTGCGCACCCTGCTTGAGAAGGGCGGTCTGATCGAGAAGACGATCCGGCCGGCCGAAACCGTCGGCAAGCTCCAGCAGGCTGCGGCCCGCGAAGCCGCTGCTGCCGCCGCCATCAAGGAAGCGGAAGCCGCCAAGGAGGCCGCTGCGGCCAAGCTGGCTGAGGAGGCTGCAGCGGCGGCCGCTGCCGCGGCCGAAGCTGCCGATGCTGAACCTGCTGCCACCGAGGCCTGAGCGAGCTCTCCTCCACGTTTGCTCTGCCTGACAGCGCCGCCGCCGTTGCCCTGGCGGGCAGCGATGGTGCCTCCCTGCGGCGGCTGGAGGCCCTCACGGGCACCCAGATCGTTCTGCGGGGCCTGGATCTCCAGATCCGCGGCCGAACGGCTCAGGTGGAGAGGCTCCTCGCCCTGTTCCAGCTGCTGGAACCTCTCTGGCAACGCGGCGAGTCCATCAGCCCGGTCGACATTCAGTCGGCCCTGACTGCCCTGGACACCGGGCGTTCCGACCAGCACCGCAGCATGGGTCTGCAAGTGCTCGCCACCAGCGTCACCGGCAGGCCCCTGCGGCCCCGCACCCTGCGCCAGAACAGCTATGTCGAGGCGATCGAACGCCACGACCTGACCCTGGCGATCGGCCCAGCCGGCACCGGCAAGACATTCCTGGCCACGATTCTGGCCGTGCGGATGCTGCAGGAACGCAAGGTGGAGCGGCTGGTGCTGACACGGCCGGCGGTGGAAGCGGGCGAACGGCTGGGCTTCCTGCCCGGTGACCTGCAGCAGAAGGTGGATCCCTATCTGCGCCCCCTCTACGACGCCCTCCATGGGCTGCTGGGCCAGGAACGCACCACCCAGCTCCTCGAGAAGGGGGTGATCGAGGTGGCCCCCCTGGCCTTCATGCGCGGTCGCACCCTGGCGGACGCCTTCGTGATCCTCGATGAGGCCCAGAACACCAGCTGCGCCCAGATGCGCATGGTACTGACGCGGCTGGGGGAGAACTCCCGCATGGTCGTGACGGGCGACACCACCCAGATCGATCTGCCCCCGGGCCAGCTGAGCGGCCTGGTGGAGGCGGCCCAGGTGCTGCAGGGGGTGGAGGGGGTGGCCATCTGCCGGTTCAGCGATGCGGATGTGGTGCGCCACCCCCTGGTGCAGCGGCTGGTGCAGGCCTACGCCCGCCGCGACGCCTCCCCCCAGGGCCGCTGATTCAAGCCTCCGAACTCCGATAGGGAGATCCGCACAGGTGTTTCTACCGACCGCCAGGGGACGCTGGCAGGATGGTGGGAGTTCGATTCCATCGAAGCCATGCCGGCCAGAAGCAATTTCCAGGACGCCATACGAGAGGCCCAGTCCAGCGCCCTGATCGGACCCAACGTTGTCAACAAGGCCCTCCCCTACGTGGGTGGTGGCATGGTGCTCACCGCTGGAGGTGTCCTCGGTGGCATGTCCCTGATGGCCAGCGCGCCGGCCCTGTTCATGCCCCTGTTCTGGGTGGCCCTGATCGGCAACTTCATTCTGTTCTTCGTGGCCCAGAACGCCGCCATGAAAGGCAACAGCGGCACGGCCCTGCCGATCCTCGCCACCTACAGCCTGATCACCGGTTTCACGCTCAGTGGCATCGTGAGCTACGCCGTGACGTCGGCTGGTGTCGGCGCCGTAGGCACCGCCGCCCTGGCCACAGGCATCACCTTCGTGATCGCCTCCTTTTTTGGCCGCCGCATGAGCGACAACGTCGGCCAGGCCCTCAGCGGTGTGGTTGGCCTCGGCATCATCGGGCTGCTGATCGCCATGGTGGTGCAGCTGGTGGGTGGGATTTTCGCCCCTGGCATGTTTTCCGGGGGTACCTTCGAGCTGATGATTGCCGGCTTCGGCACTGTGTTGTTCGTGGGAGCCGCCTTCGTCGACTTCTACACCATGCCCCGCACCTACAGCGACGACCAGTATCTGGCCGGTGCCCTGGGCATGTACCTCACCTACATCAACCTCTTCATCTTCATCCTGAGGCTGATCATTGCTCTTCAAGGCGGCGGCCGTCGCGACTGAATCATTCACTCCCTTCTGTCTGACTACCTTGCTGGGGCCTGTCCTTTCTGGACAGGCCTTTTATCTGGCAGGGAGGTTCAGCGTTCACCAGGTCTTGCAGGGGGTCTTCCATCAATCAATTGAGGGGAAAGATGAACTCCGTTGCCATGACCAGCGGGTCTGGCACCTGTCGATTGGCCCACCTGCCGCAACGGTTCCGGGATGTCAGGGCTGAAGCCGCCTTGGCCGGCCTCAGTTTCTGAACGTTTGCGAGCTTCCGGCTAAGCTGCCTGGGATTTCAAACCGGTCTCGTGGCCCCGTCCTGGGCCGTGGAACTCCCTGAACCAAGGGCATCCACTGCGCCATTTCAACCCTTGAATGCACTGAAAACTCCATGACCAAAACGGCTCTGATCACCGGAATCACCGGTCAGGACGGTTCCTACCTGACGGAGTTACTCCTGGAGAAAGGGTATGTGGTGCATGGAATCAAGCGGCGGGCGAGCAGCTTCAACACCGACCGCATCGACCACCTTTATCAGGATCCCCACGAACAGGATCCTCGCCTGGTTCTGCACTATGGGGATCTGACCGACTCCACCAACCTGATTCGGATCGTTCAGCAGATCCAACCGGATGAGATCTACAACCTCGGGGCCCAGAGCCACGTGGCGGTGAGTTTCGAAAGCCCCGAATACACAGCCAACTCAGACGCCCTCGGCACCCTGCGCATCCTGGAGGCCGTCCGCATTCTCGGGCTGACGGAAAAAACCCGCATCTACCAGGCCAGCACCAGCGAGCTCTACGGCCTGGTGCAGGAGATCCCCCAGAAAGAAACCACGCCCTTCTATCCCCGTAGCCCCTATGGCGTGGCCAAGCTCTACGCCTACTGGATCACTGTCAATTACCGGGAGGCCTACGGCATGTACGCCTGCAATGGCATTCTGTTCAACCACGAAAGTCCCCGTCGGGGCGAAACCTTCGTGACCCGGAAGATCACCCGGGGGCTGGCCCGTATCGACGCCGGCCTTGATCAGGGTCTGTTCATGGGCAATCTCGATTCCCTTCGCGACTGGGGCCACGCCAGGGATTATGTGGAAATGCAGTGGCGGATGCTGCAGCAGGACCACCCCGAAGATTTCGTAATCGCCACAGGCCGCCAGGAGTCGGTGCGACGGTTCATCGAACTCACCGCCGAGGAACTGGGCTGGGGCGGCATCGTCTGGGCAGGGACGGGAGTCGAGGAGACGGGCGCCCGCCGCGACACCGGTGCCATCGTCGTGCGCATCGACCGCCGTTACTTCCGGCCTGCGGAGGTGGAGACGCTGCTCGGGGATCCGACCCGGGCGCGGGAACGGCTGGGCTGGACGCCCACCACCACCCTGGAGGAGTTGGTGGCGGAAATGGTCGCCACCGACAAGGAGGAAGCCGCCAAAGAGGCCACCCTGCGCCGGGAGGGCTTCAAGGTCGTCGGCTCCATGGAGAATCCCCCCCAGGTCGGACTCAAGACAGCACCGTGAGAAGAGCTCCGAAACGCCGCTATGGTCAGGGTCGTGACCGGTTCTCGCCGGTGCGAATCAGGGCTGGGGTGGGGCCTTCACCAGCGATTGACCAGCTCGCACAACGGCCCAAGGGCCTGAGACTTTCCCCATGCTGATTTCACCGAACGATCGGATCTTCATCGCCGGCCATCGGGGCATGGCCGGCTCGGCCATCACCCGACGCTTCAAGGCGGAAGGCCACCAGCAGTTGCTCACGGTGGGCCGCTCGGACCTCGATCTGATGGACGCAACGGCGGTGGCGGCGTGGTTCGCCGACCAGCGGCCCGATGTCGTCGTGCTGGCCGCGGCGCGGGTGGGTGGGATCCTGGCCAACGCCACCTATCCCGCCGACTTCCTGCTTGACAACCTCAAGATCCAGCAGAACGTCATCGAGAGTGCCTGGCGGCACGGGAGCCGTCGCCTGCTGTTCCTGGGCAGCAGCTGCATCTACCCCAAGCTGGCCGACCAACCGATCCGGGAGGAGGCCCTGCTCGGGGGGCCGCTCGAGCCCACCAACGAGTGGTACGCGATCGCCAAGATCACCGGCATCCAGCTGTGTCGTGCCTTGCGCCTGCAGCATGGCTTCGACGCCATCAGCCTGATGCCCACCAACCTTTACGGGCCTGGTGACAACTACCACCCCACCAACAGCCACGTGTTGCCCGGCCTGATCCGGCGCTTCCAGGAAGCGCGGGAGGCCGGCGCCGAGCAGGTCGTGTGCTGGGGCAGCGGCCAACCGCGGCGCGAGTTCCTCCACGTCGACGATCTGGCAGCTGCGGCGCTGTTCTGCCTGCGGCACTGGCAACCGGGTCCTGAGGATAGGCAACACATCAATGTGGGCACAGGTACAGACGTGAGCATTCAGGAGCTGGCCACGATGGTGGCTGAAGCGGTGGGTTTCCGCGGTCGCATCACCTGGGACACGTCCAAGCCGGACGGCACGCCGCGCAAGCTGCTGGATGTCAGCCGCCTCGCTGCCCTGGGCTGGCGAGCCGCGATACCCCTTCAAGAGGGATTGCAGCGCACCGTGGCGGAGTTCGTCAGCGAGCGTGCCAGCGGCGCTGAGGTACGTCTGTGAGGGTCCTTGTCACCGGTGGAGCCGGCTACATCGGCAGCCATGCCGTCAGGGCCCTGACCCGCGCGGGTCACCAACCTGTGGTTCTCGACAACCTGGTGTACGGCCATGCCGACATCGTCGAGAAGACCCTGAAGGTCCCCCTGGTGCTGGGTCAGGTGGGCGACCGTGAAGTGCTCGAGCCGCTGCTGCGCGGCCGCCACCCCGCCCTCGATGGGACGGCCCTGGAAGGCAAACCCATCGAGGCGGTTCTCCACTTCGCCGCCTACGCCTATGTGGGTGAATCCGTCAGCGATCCAGCCAAGTACTACCGCAACAACCTGGGCGACACCCTCACCCTGCTGGAAGCGCTGGTGGCCACCGAGCGTCCGCTGCCGATCGTCTTCTCCTCCACCTGCGCCACCTACGGGATCCCCCAGCAGGTCCCGATCACCGAAGACCATCCCCAGGCTCCGATCAACCCTTACGGCCGCAGCAAGTGGATGGTGGAGCAGTTGCTCACCGATTTCGCGGCAGCCTACGGACTGCCCAGCGTCATCTTCCGCTACTTCAACGCCGCCGGTGCCGATCCCGATGGCGATCTGGGGGAGGACCACGATCCGGAAACCCACCTGATCCCCAGGGTGCTGGACACCATGAGCGGTCGGGAGCCCTACCTGCAGATCTTCGGCGACGATTACCCCACCCCGGATGGCACCTGCATTCGCGACTACATCCACGTGGCCGATCTGGCCGATGCCCATGTGCTGGGTTTGGAGCGGCTGCTGCGGCTCCGGGAGCGGGAGGAGACCGAGCGCAAACCCCTGATCTTCAACCTGGGCAACGGCACGGGCTACTCGGTCCAGCAGGTGATCGAAACCGCCAAGGCCGTCACCGGCCGAGGCCTGCTCGCCCACGTGGCCAGGCGGCGGGAGGGTGATCCTCCCCAGCTTGTGGCCGGCGCCTCCCGCGCCCACCAGGAATTGGGCTGGCGTCCCCGTTTCCCCGAACTGGAAACGATCATCGAGCATGCCTGGGCCTGGCATCAGAAGCGGCACCAGGGTTGAGTCCCCCACCCACCGGCCACGGCCGGGCCAGGGGTTCGCCGATGAAAACACCCTGACCAGGCATGGCCACGCTGCGCCAGTAGCTCTCGATCAAGGTGTCGCCGCGGCGGTAGTAGGTGAGCAGCAGGCCGGGATCGGAAAACTTGGCCGGGAAGTTGCATGGCTCCACCACGGTGCCGTAGCTGCCGGTGGCACCGGCCTCAAGCCAGCGAAGCGCACTCATCTGGGGACTGTCGGTCAGCATCCCGCCGAAGGAGGTGAGATGGTCGGCCACCGCTCCCGGCCGGAAGCGGTTGGTGCGGATCCCCACGGGGAAGGCCAGTCCGGTGAAGTAAGCCATGACGTCCTGGGCTCCCACCAGGACATCGGAGGCGACGACCCTGACCCGGAACCGTGATCCCATGGCCGCCACGACGCGGCCATAGCCGGCGGCCCGGGTGTTGCGCCTGGCGTCACCGGTGCTCAGCAGGTAGGCCGTCCCCGCAGGCGCCGTGCCGTCCGAAGCCACTCCCTTCTGGATGAAGCTCCTGGCCATCGCCGGACTGGTTGCCGCCAGCAACATGCTGGGCCGAATCCCCAGCTGATCCCAGGGACGGCGCACATCGCCACGGGCAAACAGGGGACTCAGGGCGGTGGTCTGGCAACCACTGGCACAGAAACGTGAATCCAGGCCAAAGGTGAAGGCACTTGTGATCGACTGGCAGCCGACCCGGTAAGGGGCGGCCCAGGCCAGCGCATAGACCTGGACGTGACCCGGGGTCCGGCTGTCAACCGCGCGCTTGATGCGGCGGAACTCCGTTGGGCTCAGGGCCGCTGCCGTGGGGGAGAAGCGCACCCGGATCACCTGATCAGCGGGAATCAGGCGGGCGTCCTGATACGTGCGGCCGATGCTCTCACTGAGGGGATCGGCGGCGTTGATGATGATGGCCAGGTGCCGATGGTCAAGGGGTCCATGCGGGGAAGCCCCGGCGCCGATGGGGGGCGACAGGCGCGGAAGGTTCTCGCTGGCGGCCACGGCCAGCAGCAGCGGCAGCGAGAGAACGGCGGCCAACCGGCGCCGGAGGCGGGCCGGCAGCCGTCCACGGAACGACCCAGCGGCCATGGAAAGGCGAGAGGAGGGAGGAGAGAGGCCAGATTGGGTGCCGGTTCTGGAGCTGGGACCAACGGCTTGAAGGGAAAGCCTCCCCCAGCTCCAAACTGGGCATACTGGACATCGTAGGTCTGGACAACCTTCGTGCGGGCTCCCGATGACGGCCTAGATTTGAGTCTGAGCGCCTTGATGAGCCTCGGTTCAAGAGTGTCCATGTGCCGAAAGCCCTGTTCAAGGACCCTGATCAATCAACCCGATCAGATGCACCATTGAAAAAAACTGACTCCTCAGAGGCCTTCATCCGTTGAAGCCCTGACAATTGTCTTGAACGTTTCAGATCCCTTTCCGCCTCGCCGTTGATGCCGTTTCTCCATCGCATCGCCAGACGACTCCCCAACTCCCTGCTTGCTCCTTTCACCGACCAGAGGCCTGCAGCGCGCCTGATTCGGCAATCGGCAAAGAAGAACTGGAAGCTGCTGGTGCTGAACTTTTCCACCAGCCTGGCCGCAAGCCTCAGCGAGGGCGCCACCCTCGGGATCATTTTTCTCTCGGTGAGTCTGATCAGTGCTCCTGAGAACAGCGATTGGAGCAAGATTTCGGTCCTTGGATCCCTGAACCAGCTCCCCTGGCTCCAGGACTGGCTCAGCGGAGCCCTCAGCACCCGCACAGGGCGGGATGGGATGTTCATCCTTCTGCTGCTCGCCGCCGTTGCTTTGCAGGGCCTGATGGCGGTGACCACCTATGTCAACAGCGTCAGCACCGCTGTGATGGGGGCCCGGATGGGCACGGAAATCACCGGCAATCTGAACGATCGCGTGCTGTCGCTGAGCTTCGGCTGCGCCAGTCGCTACCGCGTCGGCGATCTGCTGAATTACGTCGGCTCCGGTGGCAGCACGGTGCAGAAGGAGATCTCTCTGACCAACGGGCTGCTGATGAACAGCCTGCAACTGCTGATTTATCTGTTGATCCTGGTGGCCATCTCTCCGTGGCTGCTGCTGGTGGCCGTCGGCATGGCTGCTGTCATGCAGACTGTTCAGAAATTCCTGCTGCCGCGTATTCGCAGGAATTCACGGGAACAGCAGAACGTGAGCGTTGAGCTCTCGAGCCATCAGAATGAGCAGATTCAGGGCTTGCGTTTATTGCACAGCACTGGGCAATTGGAGAGTTCCAGAGTCAGACTCAAAAAGCTGCTCAGTGAGAGCAAACGACTGTCCATCAGACAGAGCAAGTTATCGAACCTGGTGCAGCCGATTTCCAACATGCTGCCCATCATCTCCATTGCTCTGATCGCGGCGCTGAGCCTGCTGGTGTTCAAGGACAGAAGCAGTGGTGTTCTGCCAAGTCTTGTCACCTTCATCATTGCCCTGCAGAGGCTCAATCAGCGTGTTGGCAGCCTGACAGGGCTGGCAACGGGTTACGCCGCCAACAGCGCCAATGTGGAGCGACTCAATGACATCCTGCGTGACGATGACAAGGATTTCGTCAGATCTGGAGGCGTTCCATTCAGCGCTCTCCAGAATTCGATTCATCTGGATGATGTTTCGTTGCAGTACAGCCCCAATCTTCCTGCAGCTCTCTCCTCGATCCAACTCAAGATCGGACGGGGCCAGACAGTGGCCTTGGTCGGCTCCAGTGGGGCCGGCAAGAGTTCGATCGCCGATCTGCTGGCCGGTCTTTACGAACCCACAGGAGGGAGGATCGTGATCGATGGCGTCGATCTTCGAGACATCAAACTCTCCAGTTGGCAGCAACGACTGGGTGTCGTCAGCCAGGACACCTTCCTCTTCAACGCCAGCATCGCTAACAACATCGGCTTCGGTGTCAACAGGGCGACCCTCGACGACATCAAGGACGCGGCCGCCAAGGCTCAGGCCGCTGGCTTCATTGCCGACCTTCCCGAGGGGTATGAAACAAAAATCGGTGAACGTGGCTACCGGCTCAGTGGCGGGCAACGTCAGAGAATCTCCCTGGCCAGGGCGATTCTGAGAAAACCTGAACTGCTGATTCTTGATGAAGCCACCAGCGCTCTGGACAGTCAGAGCGAACGTCTGGTACAGCAGGCGATTGAACAGTTTGAGCGCCAGCACACCGTGCTGGTCATCGCCCACCGTCTCAGCACAATCGTCAATGCTGACGTCATCTGCGTGATGTCTGAAGGAAGGATTCTCGAGCGCGGTCGACACCATGAGCTGCTGGCCCAGTCAGGGCTGTATGCAAAACTCTGGAACGACCAGTCCAAGCATCCGCGACAGTCGTCCAAGGCCGCGACACCCGTCTGATGGTCACTGGCGCACCACCCATGAATCGTCTCGACCGAGGGCCTTCACCGACTCCATCGTCGACCAAAGCGTTGGCCGTCATGACAGCGTCCCAAAGATGATCATCGCCTGCACGATCGACAACAACTACATCCGGCACTGCGCTGTGATGCTGAAATCCCTTCAGCTTTCCAATCCAGCTGAATCGATCAGTGTTTACATACTCCACGGTGTCATTGATTCCGGCGAGCGTGCCCGGTTGGCAGCGTATCTCGGTGATTTTCTGCCTTCGGTCTCCTTCATTCAGCTGGATGAAGAGATGCTTGCCGGCTTTCCTGTTTTCGGCCACATCACCCTGGCCACCTACTTCCGTCTGCTGCTGCCGGCGGCCCTTCCCCATGCGGTGGAGAAGGTGCTCTACCTGGATTCCGACCTGATCGTCGTCGACTCCCTGCGCGATCTCTGGGAATCGGCACTGGAGGAGAACAGCATCGGTGCGGTGGAGGAACACAACCAGGAGTTCGACCGCAACCGCCTCGGCCTGGCCGAGGGTTCCCTGGTGTTCAACGCGGGCGCGATGCTGATCGATCTGGGCCGGTGGCGCCGTGAGAACATCCTGGCCACGGGGTTGGACTTTGCCCGCACCCATCCCGAGCGCATCAAGCACTGGGATCAGGATGTGCTCAACTCCCTGCTGGAAGCCCGTTGGCTGCCCCTTGACTGGCGTTACAACGCCCTGCCCCACCTCTGGATGCATCCGGAGTATGCCGATGCCAGCACTGCGCTGGGCCAGCGGGCAGAGCTGGCCAGGGCCAATCCCGCCGTGATCCACTTCGCAGGGTCCGGGGTCGCCAAGCCCTGGCACCAACGCTGCACCCATCCCTGGCGTCAGCGCTACCTGGAGATCCGCCAGCAGACACCCTGGGCCAACCTTCCCCTGGAGGGGGCCAGCCACACCTCCCGGGCCGACCGGCTCGGGGCGCTGCGCTTCCGCCTCAAAAGTGCGGGCAAACGGCTGCTCGGCAGGCTGAGGCCCTAATTAACGATGTCCATCCAACTCGGCGATCACCGACTCACCTGCCTCGGGTACTGCGACGCGACGGAGGCGGACCTGCTCGGACGCTTTCTTCGGGAAGGAACACGCGCCCTGGCGAACAGGGAAGGGGAGTACACCCTGGTGATCGAGACCGACGCCGGTGACGTGACGGTGGTCACCTCACCCGTCGGGGCCACGCACTACTACTACCTTGAGCACAACGGCCGGCTCTTCCATGGTGACCAGGTGGCGGAGATCCGGCGCCGCAGCGGTCTGGAGTGGCGCTGGAACTGGCAGGCCCTCGGCGATCTCTGCCAGCTGGAGAACCTGACCGACAACCAGACGCTCCATCCCGAGATCCATCGGGTCCCCCCCGGCAGTGTTCTGCACTTCACCGACGGCCGCGTGGCGCTCCGCTCCGCGGCCGTCCTTGACGGGATCCCGGCAGCCCCCGCTGATCCGGACGCCGCCGTCGACGCACTCAATGCCGCGGTGCTTCGGCTGGCGGGTGACAACCCCCACCTGTCGCTTTCGGGCGGATTCGATTCGAGGGTGATCCTGGCGTCGATGCTGCACCAGGGGTTACGGCCCCATCTGATCACCATGGGTCGGGAGGAGGCCACTGACGTGCAGGTGGCCCGCCACATCGCCCGGCGCTTCGATCTGCCCCACCAGCTGATCAACCTGGACCTGGAGGAATTCTTCGCCCACGGGCCCAGCATTTCCAGCCTCACCAACGGCACCAAGACCGCCTGGCACTGGCACACCTTTCTGTATCCACTGAAAGCGGCGATTCCCGCCGATGCCACGTTCTTTGTCGGCACCCTGGGGGAGTTCGCCCGCACCTACTACTTCGACCGGGGCTGGCTGGGCCGCATCGCCTCCCTGGCCCCCGAAGCCGCCCTGGCCAAGTTCTGGCGCCTGAAGGTGGAGCGTCACCTCAGCTTCTCAGCCGAGGAACTGCGTCACCTGGCCCCTCCGCTGGCCGCCCAGTTGATGCCCGAGGGCCGCAGCCAGCGCGCCGCCAGGCTTGCCGGCTTCTGTCGCGGCGGGTTCCTCGAAGGCCTCACCCGTTACTACTTCGAGCAGCGGGTGCCCAACTTCTACGCCAACGGAATCCGCATGTACCGGGCCTCCAGCGCCTGGCGATCCCCCTTCCACGACCGCCGCTGGATCGAGGCGATCTGGAATCTTCCCGATGGTTGGAAGCTGGGCTCCAACTGGCACCGCCATGCCATTGCCCGCAACTGCCCGGAGCTGCTCGGTTTTCCCGAGGAAAACGGCTTCGACAAGGGCCGGATGCTGGCCAAAGCCCCTCCCCTGTACTGGACGCCACCCCTGCGACGGTCGCGGTATGTGAGCTACGACCTCAGCTCCGACTGGTACCGCGACCCCCGCATGCACACCTTCCTGCTGGAGCACGGCAGGCTCATCGACGACCTGGTGGATCCGGACCTGCTCAGCCGGATTCTGGACGCCCATCGCAACGGCACCGACAGAACCCGAACCCTGGCCTTCCTGCTGACCTTGATCTTCTGGAAGCAGGTGATCACCCGATGAGGGTGTTGTGGCTGATGCGATGGCTGAGGCCGCAGGAGCGTCGCATCGACCCGGCCAGGGAGGAGAAGACCTTCGTTGCCGCCATGGGCCTACCCAGCCAGGTCAAGGTGTTCCAGGAGTCCAGCCTCGACGCCGTGGCACCCCGGCCCATGGCGTGCATGGATCTCGCCATGGCGGCAGGAGCGCGCCGTGGTTGAGGTGCCCCTGCCCAGCTCCCGCCGCCTCTATGGCTGGCCCGACCATGGGGCGATGGCCGTGCCGGAACGGTTCAACACCGATCCATCACGGCCGCTGTTCTCGATCGTCATCCCCACCCTCAACCAGGGGCCCTACATCGAGGACACCCTGCTCTCGATTCTCTGGCAGGGCTACGACAACGTCGAGATCATCGTGGTGGACGGCGGCAGCACCGACGACACCCCGACCGTGCTGGAGCGCTATCGGCCCTGGATCAGCGTGCTGATCAGCGAGCCCGACAGGGGCCAGTCGGACGCCATCAACAAAGGGTTCCGCCGGGCCAGCGGTTCGATCCTCGCCTGGCTCAATTCCGACGACTTCTACCTGCCAGGAGCTTTCCGCACCGTGCTGGGGTGTTTTGCCGCCGACCCCAGCGGCCGCTGGGTGATCGGCAGCGGTGACATCGTCAGCGCCGACCAGCAGTTTCTGCGCCATGTGCCCGCCCGCGAGGGCTCCGAGCAGACCCTGCTGGCCATCGAGAACGGCTGCTTCCTGCTGCAGCAGAGCTGCTTCTGGAGTGCGTCCCTCTGGCAGGAGGTCGGAGGGGTGGACGAGGGACTGAATCTGTTGATGGACTACGACCTCTGGTGGCGCTTTTCCCGGCACTGCAGCGGCCTGGTCACCCAGGAGAAACTGGGTGCCATGCGCTACTACGCCACCGTGAAGACCCGGCGCCAGGGGAATCGTTTTCCGTCCGAACTGGCCACCATCTATGCCCGCTATGGGGCCAGCGAGCCGCTGGAGCGGCTGGTGCAGCGGCTGCTGAAGGAAAAATCCGCCCTCGGCGAGCGCCTCCAGGCCCTGGAACGTCAGCTGCCCGTGCGGCTGTTGCGGCGCCTGCGGCTCCTCCCCAAAGCATGAGCACACCCGAACTGTTCGTCGGCATCACCAGCTGGAACAGCGAGCTGTTCCTGCCCCACTGCCTGGAGGCGCTCCAGGCCACCACCCGAGGCCTCGACACCGAGATCTGCGTGCTGGACAACGGCTCCACCGACCGCTCCGTGGCTCTCGCCCGGGAGCGGGGTGCCGACGTGGTGCAGCGACGCTGCAGCCAGCCCGAAGCACTCAATGCCCTGCTGCGCCGTTCCCGCTCGCCGTACACCCTGCTGCTGCATGCGGACGTGATCCTGCTGGCCCAGCAGTGGTTCAGCCTCTGCCGTTCCCGTCTCACCGAGGGCGTGGCGCTGGTGTCGCCGCAAGACATCGGCTGCGGGCCGCTCACCCGTCCCTTCGGTGCCGGCATGCCGGAGAGCTCCTTCCTGCTGATGCACACGGAGCGGTTCCGCCGCTGTCGGCGCCTCCATTGGCGACGCAAGGGACGCTGGCCGCGACCGCGCCTGGAGGTCGATTTCAACGGCCCCCACATCACCCACCACCTGCCGCAGGATCTGAAGCGCCGCCAGCTCACCTGGGTGCCCATGGACGTCTACGTCTCCAACCGCGCCAGCGAACCACTATTCACGCCAGCCTCGCCACCGGCGGTCTGGAGCGACGAACTGGCCTACCTGCGTTACGGACTCGGCAACTTCTACGGCCTTGACGGCACGATCACCCATTACCACAACTGGTACGACCGGATCGCCGCCCGGGAGAAGAGCGAAACGGCGCCGATCCCGGGCCGCAAGGATTTTCCGGTGGAGTTCATCCGCTCCTACACCCAGCGCCTGCTGGAGGACTACGGAGCCGGCAGGCTGGAGCTCCCCACCGACCTCAGCACCACCCGCACCCCCCGAGCGCTCTAGCCCCATCCCTTCCTCCATGTCCGGACCCTCGCCACCACGGCCGATCGCCGCCCACTTCCTGCTGGTGCCGGAGCTGCTGCACTCGCCCCCCAATGAGGCAATCATCTCGGCCCTGCTGGAGAACGGGTTTGACGTCCACGTCTATGCCCCGGGGCCCTGCGGCAGCACCGCTCCCTACGGCGAGCGGGTCACCACCCACCTGGTCGCCTATTCGATGCGCTGGCTGCTGGGCCAGGCCTGGCGTCCCCACTGGCGCCGCTACGGCTGCTTTTCGGGCACCACCGAGGATCCGATCGCCGTGGTGGGGGTGCTGGCCCGTCTGCACCGCCGCCCCTGCTTCGTGCTGGGGGATGAGATCCGCGCCGGCAGCTACCGGGGTCCCCGCTCGAAACGCTGGAAGCGGCTCTGCCTGAACGCCTACCGGCGGGCGCGCTTCACGATCGTCAACGACACCCACAGGGTGCCCCTGGTGCGCGACTACGCCGGTCTGCCACCGGCCCAGCCGGTGCTGGTCTATCCGGGCTGTTTCCGCAACCCGCCGGAGCGGGATCCGGCCCTGCGTCAGCGGTTGCGCCAGCGCTGGGGCCTCGGGCCCGACGCCCTCACCCTGGCCATCTCCGGGGGCTTCAACCTCACCGCCGGCGCCGACTGGCTGCTCGATGCCCTGCACGAAGATCCCGCCCTCTGCGCCGTGATCCAGCCCCTGGGGGTGGATCCCCTGGCCCTCTACCTGCTGCGGCGACTGAGCCTGGGGGGCCGACTCCATATCGAGACCGGGCGGCTGTCGTGGCAGGAGGCCTGGCGATCGGCCGTCGGCTACGACATCGGCCTGGCCGTCTACACCAATCCAGCGCCCCAGTTCCAGGCCATGGGCGTCAGCTCAAACCGGCTGTGCATGTACCTGGCCATGGGGGTGCCGGTGATCTGCAGCCGTCAGGCCAGCTTCCAGTTCGTCGAGGACTTCGGCTGTGGCGTGATGGTGGACGATGGCGCCGGTTTTCTGGCGGCGGCCCATCAGCTGGGGGCCGACCTGGACGCCCGGCGTGAGGACTGCGCCCGCTGCTTCCACGATCACATCCGCCCCAAGGAGCGCTACCGCGCCCTTGTCGAGGCGATCGGCGCCCTGGGGCGCCCCTGAGGGACGACCCACCACCGCCGTCATGAACCGCTCCTCCCTCAACCTGCGCCTCTACCTCACCGCCCAGGCCGTGCTGCACGGCACCCGGCGCCGCGTCCCGAGGGCCCTGCTGCCCCCGCGGCGGCCGCTGGGCAACTGTTTCACGATCGCGATCACCACCTTTGAAGCCCGTTACGAGAGCTATTTCCGCCCGCTCTACCTCGCGCTGCGGCGCAGCTTCCCGGAGGTGCCGATCCTGGTGGCCGTCAACGGCCACGGCGATGCGGCCAGCCAGGGCCGCTACCTGGAGCGGCTGTGCCGCGAGCTGGCCAGCGGCGAGCCGCCCCATCGCCGCTTCCTGCTGCACGATCGGGTGGTGGGGCTCTGCCAGATGTGGAACGAGCTGCTCCAGGCCAGCCCGACGGCCACCACCCTGGTGCTCAACGACGATCTGCGCCTCGACCCCTGGCTGCGGCGCTGGGCGGAAACGATGCCCTGGGACACCGTGGATCTCACCTTGCTCAACAACACCTGGTCCCACTTCGCCATCGGCCGCCAGTGCTGGCAGCGGATCGGCGCCTTCGACCAGGACTTCAGCGGCATCGGCTTCGAGGACATGGACTACACCGCCCGGGCTTCCCTGGCGGGGGTGCGGATCGGGGGGGCCGCCTGTCCCTATCTGCACCATGCGAACGACCAGCCGGTCACCACCTCCTTCGATGACCAATCGGCGCGGGTCTGGGGTAAGTACACCTCCGCCAACCAGGACAGCTTCTTCCGCAAGTGGGAAAGCTGCCCGGCAACGGAGGGGGTCTACATCCGCCAGCTGGGCCACCACGTGCGCCCGATCGCCCCCCTGCCTCCCCTGCCCGTGCCGCCCCTAAATCCGTCTGGGGCCGGGGTCGTGTACCTGGATCGAACACCATGAAGGTGCTGGTGTTCGCCCCCTCCGCCTACCTGCTCGGCGGGGTCCAGGACTGGCTGGCGAACCTGGTGCCGGGCCTGCGGGACGGCGGGATGGAGGTGACGGTGGTGGTGCCCGACGGCGACCATCACCGCCATGGCCCCTACGCCAGGGCCTATCCGGCGTTGGCGGCCCAACCCCTCGCCAACACCAGCGGCAGCGCTGAGGGCAGGATCCGCGCCATCGCCGCCCTGCTCGGCCGGCTCGACCCGGAGCTCGTGCTCGGCGTCAACCTGGTCGACCTCTACCCTGCGGCCCAGCGGGCCCGGTCCCAGGGTCGGTTCCACGGACGGGTGGCCATGACCCTCCATGCCCTGCAGGCCTCCTATCTCGAGGACCTGCGGCGCCACGGGGCCGGCATCGATGCGGTGATCGCCACCAATCGGCTGGCCTGCCGACTGGCGAGCGAGCGGGGCGGAATGGACCCCAACCGGATCCTCTACGCCCCCTATGGCGTGCCGGTGCCGCCCTGGCGTGCCCCCAGCGGCGATCCAGCCACCACCTTGAAGCTGGCCTGGGTGGGCCGGCTGGAGCAGGCCCAGAAGCGGGTCCACGATCTGCCGCCGCTGCTGGCGGAGCTCAAGACCCTGGGCATCGACCTGCAGCTCAGCATCGCCGGAGATGGCGTGGAGCGGCCGGCCCTGGAACGCTCCCTGGCGCCCTGGATCGCTTGCGGCAACGTGCGATTGCTCGGCCACGTCGACCAGCACCAACTCGAGGAGCAGATCTATGGCCATCACCATGCCCTGGTGATCACCTCCGCCTGGGAGACGGGACCGATCGTCGCCTGGCAGGCCATGGCCAGCGGCATGGCGGTGGTGAGCAGCCGTTATGTGGGGTCGGGCCTGGAGGGCGCCCTGGAGCACGACACCACCGCCCTGCTGTTTCCCTGCGGCGATGGGGCCGCCGCCGCTGCCCAGCTGGGGCGGCTGCGGCAGGGCTCCCTGCTGGAGCGTCTGTCCAGGGCCGGCCACGCCCTGGTGGCCGGGCGCTACAGCGAGGCGGCGTCCCTCGAGGCCTGGCGGCGGGCGCTCGGGCAGGTGTCGGCACTCCCTCCGCTGACGGCGGTCCCTGTGGAAGCGGCGCCGGCTCCCACCGGGCGGTTGGATCGCTGGCTGGGGCGCCGCCGCGGCGAGGATCTGCGCCGGCTGCTGGGGCAGCGCTTCCGCCATCGCAGCGCCGGCAGCGAGTGGCCCCATTCCGGCGGAGCGGGCGACAGGGCGGCGGAAGCGGCACTGCTGGCGGCGGCCGGCCGGCTTGACCATCCCGATGAATCCCATGGCTGAAGCGGCACGCGCGTCCCGGAAGGAGAGGTTGGGCGTCTGGCTGAAGGAGCGGCTGCGCTACGAGTGGTTGTTGCGACGGCCCGCTCCGGCCCCGCTGGCGATCGCCAACCGCGACGAGCGGCTGGAGGCGGCCCCCGATGGCCCCGGCCAGGCCTGCCTTTGGCGTCACACCTCCCGCCTGCACGCCCCACGCCTGCAGCCGGAACTGGGCCGGCGGCTGCTGGACCGCTGCCTGCTGGAAGCGCCGCTACGGCGCCGCAGCGCCCCCCTCTGGAGTGAGGGGCCACCGGAACTGAGTGTGCTGATCGGCCACCGGGGCAGCGAGCGGCTGCCCCTGCTGCTGGCCACCCTGGAGTCCCTGGCTGCCCAGGAGGACGTGCGGCTCGAATGCCTGGTGATCGAGCAGGACAGCGAGCCCCGCATCGCCGACCAGCTGCCGACCTGGGTGCGCCACATCCACGGGCCCCTGCCGGACCCCGCCGCGCCCTACAACCGCTCCCACACCTTCAATCTGGGCGCCCGCGAAGCCCGCGCTCCGGTGCTGCTGCTGCACGACAACGACATGCTCGTGCCCACCGGCTACGCCCGCCGCCTGCTGGAGCGGATCGCCCGTGGCTACGCCGTGGTGAACCCGAAGCGGTTCGTCTTCTACCTCGATGCGGTCCACAGCGCCTCGGTGCTCGCCGGTTCGGAGAACTACGCCGAGCGGCCCGCCGAGGCGATCGTGCAGAACCTGGAGGCGGGAGGCTCGATGGCGATCACCGCCGAGGCCTATGCCGCCATCGGCGGCATGGACGAGGGCTTCGTCGGCTGGGGGGGCGAAGACAACGAGTTCTGGGACCGCTGCCTCACCCGGCCCACCTGGATCTGGGGCTACGAGCCGATCGTGCACCTCTGGCACCGCGGCCAGCCCCTCAAGCACCAGCGGGACAACCCCAACCTGGAGCGGGCCCGGGACGTGATGCGGCGGCCCGCACTCGAGCGCATCGCCGCCCTGCGGCCCGCCCCGGTGCCCGGCCTGGTCAGCACGATCATCCCGGTGCACAACCGCGCCGCCCTGCTGCGCGAAGCGGTGGCGAGCGTGCTGGCCCAGGACCACCGGCCGATCGAGATCGTCATCGTCGACGACGGCTCCAGCGACGACACCGGTGCGGTGGCCGATGGCCTGGCCGCCGCCCATCCGGCACTCATCCGCGTGATCCACCAGCCCAACGGCGGGCCCGGCGCCGCCCGCCAACGGGGCCTCGACCACAGCCGCGGCGAGTTCGTGCAGTTTCTCGACAGCGACGACCTGCTGCTGCCCGGCAAGTTCAGCGCCCAGGTGGGGGCCCTGACGCGCTCTGCCGAGGCCCGGATCGCCTACGGCCCCAGCCTGGAGGAGGACCATTCCCGGCACCCGGTCCAGCGCCGCGGCCCGATGCGGGCCACCGGCACACCCCTGGAGCGCCTGTTCCCCCTGTTGCTGCTGGAGCGCTGGTGGACCACCAGCTGTCCGTTGTATCGGCGCGAGCTGCTCGACCGCATCGGCCCCTGGCAGCCGTGGATCAACGAGGAGGACTGGGAGTACGACGGCAGGGCCGGCGCCGCCGGGGCCCCGCTGGTGTGGGTGCCGGACGCGGTGTCGGTGCGGCGGATCCACATGGGCGACGACCACCTCAGCGACCGGGGCCACCTCGACCCCCGCAAGCTGGGGGACCGGGCCCGGGCGCAGGATTCCCTGCTGCGCAGCGCCCTGGCCGCCGGCGTCGACCGCCGCAGCCCAGAGATGGCACGCTACTCCCGCTCCGCCTTTCTGCTCAGCCGCCAGTGCGGCGCCGCCGGCGCCGAGCAGGCCTCAGAGCGGCTCTTCCAGCTCGCCCGCCGCACCGGGGCCTGGCAGGGGCGCCGGCAGCTGGAGTTCGTCCTGTACGGGCTGCTGGCGGCTGTCCTGGGCTGGGGCCGGGCGGCACGCCTGAGCATGGGGGTCCGGACACGGCTGCCGCCAGAAACCCGCCCAGGGGGGAACATGACCTGAGGTGATGCAGGAGTCCGTGGAGCACGAATCCGGCACGGCACCGCAGGTGTCCGTCGTGATGGGCGTTCGCAATGGCGGCGACGGCCTCACCGCCACCCTCGATTCCCTGACCAGCCAGGAGGGGGTGGTTCTGGAGATCGTGGTGATCAACGACGGCTCCAGCGATGACACCGGGGCGCTGCTGGCGGCCCGCGCCGCCGCCGAACCGCGCCTGCGGGTGCTCGAGCGGCAGGGGCGCGGCCTCACCCGCTCCCTGATCGAAGGCTGCCAGCTGGCCCGCGGCCGATTCATCGCCCGTCAGGACGCCGGCGACATCTCCCTGCCGGGCCGGTTGCAGCGCCAGCTGCGCTGCCTGGAGGAGAACCCGGAAGCCAGCCTCTGCTCCACCCATGTGCGCCTGGTGGTGCCCGAGGGGGCCACCGTGCGGGTGAACGCCCCGAAGCCGGAGGACCTCGCCGATGGCCTCACCGGACCGGCCATCCACGGCTCGGTGATGCTGCGCCGCAGCGCCTACGAGCGCGCCGGAGGCTATCGGCCGATGTTCTATTTCGCCCAGGACATCGATCTCTGGAGCCGGATGGTGGAGTTCGGCAGCCATCTGGTGGTGCCTGAGGTGCTTTACGAGGCCACCCTCTCCCCAGGATCCATCAGCGGGTCGCGGCGCCAGGAACAGGAAGCCTTCCACGCCCTGATCGTGGCGGCCACCCAGGCCCGGCGTGGCGGCCAGCCGGAGGCCCCCGTCCTGGCCGAGGCGGAGGCCCTCAGCGACCGCTGCCGCGGCTTGCGGGCCCAACCCTGCCGGCAGGCGGATGGGGCCTATTTCATCGGTGCCTGCCTCAGCCACGAGCGTCCTGACCTGGCCCGCCAGTACCTGCGCCAGGCCGTCGCCCTGAACCCCTGGCACCTCAAGGCCCGGCTCAAGCTGGCCACCCTGCCATGACCCTCAGCGTCGCGATTCCCACCTACGGCCGCGATCAGGTCCTGATCGACAGTGTCGCCGCCTTGCTGGCCCTGGATCCGCCTCCCTTCGAGCTGCTGGTGGTCGATCAGACGCCCCGCCACGACCCGGACAGCGAGGCCAGGCTGGGCGCCTGGCAGGCACAGGGACGCATCCGGTGGCTGCGGCTGCCGACCCCCTCGATCACCGCGGCCATGAACGTGGCCCTGCAGGAGGCCAGCGGCGAACGGGTGCTGTTCCTCGACGACGACATCCTGCCGGACCCGGAGCTGCTGAACGCCCACGAACAGGCGGGTGCCGCTGACCCCGACGCCATGCTCGCCGGGCGGGTGCTGCAGCCCTGGCACCAGGGCCAGAGCGATCCGGAGGACGGGCCCTTCCTGTTCAACAGTCTCCGGCCCCGCTCCGTGGAGGAGTTCATGGGGGGCAATGTGGCCATTCCCCGCCGGCTGGCCCTGGACCTGGGCGGGTTCGACCAGAACTTCGTGCGGGTGGCCTACCGCTTCGAGGCCGAGTTCGCCCATCGCTGGCGCCAGGCCGGCCATCCGATCCAGTACGTGCCCGGTGCCCTGATCCACCATCTCAGGGCCGAACGGGGCGGCACCCGCAGCTATGGCAAGCACCTCACCACCGTCAACCCCGACCACGCCGTGGGCCGTTACTACTTCCAGCTGCGCACCCAGCCCCTGCCGGCGGCCCTGGCGGGCTGCCTGCGCGGTTGGCTGGGCTCGGTGCGCAGCCGTCACCACCTGCGTCATCCCTGGTGGATCCCCCCCACCCTGCTGGCCGAAGGCCGGGGCCTGGCCTGGGCCCTGCGCCTGCAGAAGCGGGGTCCGGCCCTGCTGCCGACGCGCCGGCGCCGGCTGCTGATCGCCGGCAGCCACCCGGTGCAGTACCAGACACCCCTGTTCCAGACCCTCACCACCTCCCCCGGCGTCCGCACCGACGTGCTCTATCTGACCCTTCCGGATGCCCGGACCCAGGGGCTGGGGTTCGGGGTGTCCTTTGAGTGGGACGTGCCCCTGCTGGAGGGCTACGCCTGGCATGAGGCCAGCAGCGGCCGGGGCCCCGGCATCACCTCCGGCTACCGGGGCGTCTGGCTGGCCCGCCCCCTGGCGGAGCTGGGGTTCGGTCCCCTCCGGGAGCAGCCCGATGCCCTGCTCCTGACCGGCTGGCACTTCCTGGGCATGGTGCAGCTGTTCATCGCCGCCCGGCTGCAGGGCCTGCCGGTGCTGCTGCGGATGGATTCCAATGCCTTCCGCCCCAGATCCTGGGCCCTGAACCTCGCCTACCGGGTCCTGTTCCGGGGGGTGTCGGTCGGCCTTCCCGTGGGTACGGCCAATGCCCGCTGGTACCGGCAGTTCGGTGTCCCCCAGAAGCGTCTGGTGTCCTCCCCCCACTTCGTGGACAATGCTTACTTCGGTGAGCGGGCCGCGGCCCTGCGCCCCCGCCGGGACGCGCTGCGCCAGGACTGGGGCATCCCCCGGGAGACCTTCTGCTTTCTGTTCGCCGGCAAACTCCAGCCCAAGAAACGTCCGCTCGACCTGCTCGAAGCGCTGCGGTTGCTGGTGATGGAGCCCCTGGCCCCGATGGTGCATCTGCTGCTCGTAGGCAGCGGCCCTCTGGAGGAGGCCTGTCGCGCTGTGGCCGCCCAACACGGCCTGCCGGTGAGTTTCGCCGGCTTCCTGAATCAATCCGAGATGCCCTCGGCCTATGCGGTGGCCGACGCCCTGGTGTTGCCCTCCGACCACGGCGAAACCTGGGGTCTGGTGGTGAACGAGGCCATGGCCTGCGGTCTGCCGGCGATCGTCAGCGACCAGGTGGGCTGTGCCGAGGACCTGGTGCTCGAGGGCCGCACGGGCCTGGTGAGCCCGGTCGGCCAGCCGGCGGCCCTGGCCGCCGCCATGGGACGGATGGCCGCCGATCCGGCCGCCGCCGCCCGCATGGGGGCAACGGCCAAAGAGCTCGTTCAGGAGCATTTCAGCGTGCGCAACGCCGCCGAGGGGATCCTGGCGGGGCTGGCCTTGCTGGAGCGTCGCTGAGATGCACAGAGCCCTGATCCTCTCCCTCCAGCCGCCGGGGGGTGGCGGCGTCCAGGCCCGCCGCTACGCCAAGCTCCTGCCCCATCTGCCGGCGGCCGGCTGGGAGTTCCATGTCGTCGGCCCCGACCCTCGGCTGGATGCGGTCACACCGGAGCCCATCGACGGCCTGCAGCCGTTCTGCCACTACAGCCGCCAGGTCTCCCGTTCCCATCGCTGCGCCATCCGCAAGAACCGCCGCAGGGCCGGCACCCCACTGCACCTGTGGTTCGGCCTGCGCCAGCTGATCCACCAGCGGCTGGAGCGACTGGGTGGCCACGACCCCCAGGCCCATGCCCTGGAGGGCCTCAGGGCCACCGCCCTGGAGACGGCGGCGCGGCTCCCCTTCGATGTGGTGGCCGGCATCTGCCCGGATTTCCGCGTGCTTGAGGTGGCCCGGGAGGTGAGCGGACTGCTTGGCAAACCCTTCATCGCCATCTACGACGATCCCTTCGGCCACCGGGAGAAGGGCCGCTTCCACCCGGCCCACCCCGAGCGCCAACGGGCCGTGCTGGCCGCCGCCGCGGGGGCCGTGTTCGCCTCGCCCCTCACCCTGGAGCGCTACCGGGAGCAGGGGCTGCTGGGATCCACCCCGGCCAGCTTTCTGCCGGACTGCTTTGAGGTCGGCGAGTCCCCCCCACCAGCCGCCAGGTCAGCAACCGGCTCCCACGGCGAGCCCATCACGACGGCCGGCGCCCCGCTGACCCTGTTTCACCCCGGCAACCTGGGCTCCTGGCGGCCGATCGAGCCCCTGCTGGAGGCCGTGCGGCGATGGCAGCGGGAAGGGCACGGGGAGCTGCGGATCCTTCTCTACGGCTATCTGTATGCGGCAGCCAAAACGGCCATCCGCAGCGACCCCACCCTGCGGGACAGTGTCAGAGTCCATGCGGCCGTGAGCAACGAACGCTCCCACCAGCTGGCCGAGGCGGCCGATGCCGTGCTGGTGCTGATCGGGCCTCGCCACACGGACAACCTGCCCTCCAAGTTCTTCGAATACCTCCCCCACACCACCCCGGCGCTGGTGGCAGGACCGGCGGGCAACCCACTCGAGGCCATCCTCGACGACCTGAACAAGGGCCTCTACTGCGACATCGAGAGCAGCGCGGGCATCTTCGACGCCCTGGTGGCCTTGCAACGCCAGGGCCGCGCCTTCCGGGACCACCAGCGCCGCCATCCGGACGCCATCGGCGCCTATGCCGCCCCCCGGGTGGCCCGGGCCTGGGCGGCGGCGTTCGATGGCGTTCTGGCGGCTTGTCCCAAGACATGAGGGTCCTGCATGTCATCCCCTCCATCAGCCCGTTGCGGGGGGGGCCCAGTCGGGCCGTGATCGACATGGTGGCGGCCCTGCGCCTGCAGGACGTGGACGCCGCCATCCTCACCACCAACGACCATGGCCCGGGCCTGCATCCGGAGCTGGTCACCGGCCGCTGGCAGTGGCACCAGGGGGTGCCGGTGCTGGCCTTTCCCCGCTGGAGCCCACCGGTGGCCGCCCTGCGGGAGTTCGCCTTCAGCCCGGCGCTCAGCGTGTGGCTGGCCCGGCATCTGAAGCACTACGACCTGCTCCACATCCATGCCCTGTTCTCCTACCCCTCCACCAGCGCCATGGCCCAGGCCCGCTGGGCCGGCGTTCCCTACATCCTGCGCAGCATCGGCCAGCTCAGCCCGTGGAGCCTGGCCCAGAGCCGCGGCCGCAAGCGGCTGATGCTGCGCCTGATCGAACGGCGCAACCTGCAACGGGCGGCCCTCCTGCACTTCACCACCGGCGCCGAGCGGGACGAGGCCGCCGCCCTCGGCCTGGTGCCGCCGAGCCTGGTGCTGCCCCTGGGGGTGCGTGGCCCTGACCTCCCGGCCCCGCCGGCGGACCACCGGAGCCCCTCAGCTGCGGTCCATTTCCTGTTCCTGTCGCGGCTGCACCCGAAGAAGCAGCTGGAGAACCTGCTGGACGCCCTGGCCCTGCTGCTGCGGCGGCGGCCTGAAGCCAGCTGGGAGCTGACCATCGCCGGCGACGGAGAGCCCCGTTACGTCGCCGCCCTGCAGGAGCGTGCCAGGGGGCTGGGCCTTGGGGGGCGCTGCCGCTGGCTGGGGTTCGTGGCCGGGGAAGCCAAGTGGCGGGCCCTTGAGGCGGCCGACTGGTATGTCCTGCCGTCGGCGGCGGAGAATTTCGGGATTGCCGCCGTCGAAGCTCTCGCGGCAGGCACCCCCGTGATCCTCTCACCCGAAGTGGCTGTGGCGGCCGACGTGGCCCGTGCCGGCGCCGGCCTGGTCAGCGGCAGCGACCCGGAGGCCCTGGCGCTGACCCTGGCCACGGCCCTGGAGCGTCCTTCCCTGTCAAGGCGAGCTGCCGCGCTTAACCTGGCGGCAACGGATTTTTCCTGGAGCACGATCGCCCTTCAGCTGCGTGACGCCTACCGCCAGGTGCTGACCTCTTCCGCCGGCCGATGACCATCCTGCTGCTGATCGTGCTCTTCGGAGCCCTTGCCGCCGTGCTCCTGGATGGCGACTGGCGCGCCGGCCTGATGGTCACGCTGATCATCGGCTTCGTTCAGGATCCCCTGCGCAAGATCACGCCAGACCAGCCCGGCTACATGGTCGGCCTCGTCCTGGTCGGGTTCGCGCTCTGCGGTGTGGTGCTCCTGGAGCGGGCAGGGCGCTTCAACCTGCGGGCGATGTTCTGGACGGTGCCGCAATTCGATGGCTGGGTGACGATCTACTTCAGCCTCATCGCGCTTCAGAGCCTCAACAGCTTCGCCCGCTTCTCCGACATCCGGCTCACCGCCATCGGCGCCGCCTTCTATCTGGCGCCGGCCTTCGGGCTCTGGGTCGGTTTCCAGGTCGGATGCAATCTGCCTTTGCTGAAACGTCTGCTGACGCTTTATGTGGTCGGCTCGACGGTGATGGCGTTCACCGTGTACCTCAGCTTCCAGGGTGTCGACCATCCCACCCTCCAGGAGGTGGGCGAGGGACTGTTGATCACCTTCCGCTATGGATTCTCGGCCCAGGGGGCCTCGGGGTTCTGGCGCACCAGTGAAATTGCCTCCTGGCAGCTGTCGGCCGCCGCCTGCATCGCCGCCTCGATGGGCATTGCCAGCCAGAAGCCGACCACCCAGTTCGGTCTGTTGCTGATGGCGGCAGGGTTTGCCTTCCTCACCATCCTGACCGGTCGTCGCAAAGCCCAGGTGCTGATCATGGCCTTCGTGGCCATCTATCTGCTGCTGTTCAGCCGCCGGGCCAGCCCCGCCTCCAAGGAGCGGGTGATCACCAGTGTGCTTGGGGTGGCAGGCATCTCCTACCCCCTCTATGCCTTCATTCTCTCGGAGAATCTCGGCGAGAACTTCGGCGAATACACCAACCGTTCGCTCACCATCCAGCAGGATCTGGTCGAGCGCTTCGACTCCCAGGGCATCGGCGCCACCCTCAGGGCCATCGAGGTGTCCGATGGCATCGGCATGGGGGTGGGTGCCGGCGCCAGCACGGGCGGCCTCATCCAGAATGCTGCCCGCGACGCCATCCAGAGCGTCGGTTTCGTCTCCGAGGGTGGCGGGGGGCGCCTGATCCTGGAGCTCGGCATTCCAGGCATGGTGATCCTTGGGGTGATCCTGGTGCTGCTGGGCCTGGTGCTGCTGCGCAACTTCCGGCTGCTCAAGCAGCTGCCCCAGTCCACCTCGGCTCTGTTGATGGGCCTCATGTCCTTCGCCCTGGCCAACGTGCCGGCGTTCTTCTCCGCCGCCCAGCTCTACGGCGACCCCTTCGTGCTGATTCTGATGAGTCTCTCGCTGGGGTCGTTTCTGGCCATTCCCAGCCTGGTGTCCCAGCAGCAGGAGCAGTGGGCCCTCTGGCAATACCAACAGGAGCAGCAGCGCCAGATCCTTCTGGAGCAACGCTCCCAACCCCTGGCATGAGCCTGTCCGAGGCTGCAGGCGGTCAGCTCAGCGCCCTGATCCTGACCTACAACGAAGAGGCCAACATTGCCCGCACCCTGGATCACCTGCGCTGGCTGGATTCCATCCTGGTGGTCGACAGTGGCAGCAGCGACGCCACCCTCTCGATCCTCGCCACCCATGCCGCGGTGCGTGTTCTGCAGCGACCCTTCGACAGCTTCGCGGACCAGTGCAATTTCGGCCTGGACCAGATCGACACCCCCTGGATCCTTAGCCTGGATGCGGACTACCGGATCCCGCCGTCCCTGGCCAGGGAAATCCAGGCCGTGATCAGGGATCCGGACAACTCGACGGTGGCGGGCTTCAACATCCCGTTCCGCTACTGCATCGGCGGCCGCCCCCTGCGCAGCGGGCTGCTGCCGCCCCGGGTCAGCCTCTACCGCCGGGGTCTGGGCCGCTATCGCAACGACGGCCATGGGCACCGCATCGTCCTGTCGGGCCCCGTCAAACAACTGCGGCAGCCGATCTTCCACGACGACCGCAAACCCCTGCAGCGCTGGTTGACCTCCCAGGGGAGCTACCTGGCGATCGAGGCGGCCAAACTGCGCGCCACCCCGTCAAGCGAGCTGTCGTTGGCAGATCGCCTGCGCAAGCACACACCACTGGCCCCCTTTGCCGCGCTGCTGTTCTGCCTGCTCTGGAAAGGGGGGGTGCTGGAGGGCTGGCGCGGCTGGGCCTATGCCCAGCAACGCATGTATGCCGAACTCCTGCTGCATCTGATGCTTCTGGAAGATCACCCCAGCCTGTCAACACCGCCTTGACAGGGCATGCGATTCCGCAGGATCTGGATGTTGCCTTAAGGTCCGCCCCATCCATCGCGATCGGAAGGCTCCCTCGCCCGCCCAGTCCACGACGTTTCCCCCGCCACCAACTTTTCGATGCCTTCGATCCTGATCACCGGCGGCGCCGGTTTCATCGGCGTCAACGCCGCCCAGCACTTCGCCTCCCTGGGGTGGGAGGTGGCGATTCTCGACAATCTGTCCCGTCGGGGCACGGAGGACAATCTCCGCTGGCTGCTGGAGAAGCATCCCGCCATCGTCTTCCATCGGGTCGACATCCGCCAGGCGGAGGCCCTGGCCGAGGTCGTGGCCAGCCTGCGCCCGTCCATGTTGCTGCACCTGGCGGCCCAGGTGGCGGTCACCACCTCGTACACCAATCCACGGGAAGATTTCGAGATCAACGCCCTCGGCACCTTCAACGTGATGGAGGCCGTCAGGCTCCATTCCCCCGAGAGCTTCGTGCTCTACGCCTCCACCAACAAGGTGTACGGCGGCATGGAAACCGTGGCGGTGGAGATGACACCCCACGGCTACCGCTTCCGGGATCTGCCCGCCGGGGTGCCGGAGACCCAGCCCCTCGACTTCCACTCGCCCTACGGCTGCTCCAAGGGGGTCGCTGATCAATACACGATCGACTACGCCCGCATCTACGACCTGCACACCTGCGCCTTCCGCCAGTCCTGCATCTACGGGACGCGCCAGTTCGGCATCGAGGACCAGGGCTGGGTGGCCTGGTTCAGCATCGCCGCCCTGCTGGAACGGCCCATCACCCTCTACGGCGACGGCTGGCAGACCCGTGACGTGCTCGACGTCCGGGATCTGGCCCGGGCCTACGCCGCCGCCTGGGACCACCGCGACACGATCAGCGGCCAGGCCTTCAACATCGGCGGCGGCCCCGTCAACACCCTCTGCCTGCGCGACCTGCTGCGCTTCCTCGAGGAGGAGCTGGCGATCACACTCACCCCGCTCAGCGGCCAGTCCCGACCCGGCGACCAGCCCGTGTTCATCTGCGATGTGACCAAGGCCGCCGAGCAGCTGGGCTGGACACCGGAGATCAGCGTTGATGCGGGCGTGCGGCACCTGATCCGCTGGGTCCGCGACAACCGCGACCTGTTCGGCTGGCTCAAGCAATGAGGCGGCCGCGGGCCCTGATCAGCACCATCGAGCCGGTGGATGGGGGGGTTCCCGCCATGACCGCCTGCGTCGCCAGGATGCTGGAAGAGATCGGCATTGAGCCCGTCTTCGCCTGGTATGCCCCCTGGAGCACCCACCCGAAGCTGTCGGTCCCCCTCCATGCCGTCCCCAGCGGCCGGAAGCCTGGCCAGATGCAGCGCCGCGTCTACGGCGACCACGAAGGCCATGGCCTTGGCGCCTGGCTGCCGGAGCTGGAGTTCACCCATTACCTGCCCAGGCGGGCCTGGCGGCAACTGGTCGACAGCTGCGATCTGCATCTGTCGGTCACCGGCAATCCCCTCTGCGCCACCCCCTTCGCCAGGCTGGGGATTCCCTTTCTGGCCTGGGTGGCCACCCCTTGGCAGGACGACCGGGTCGACCGCGTCAAACGCTTCTCCAGGCCGAGGCGGCTGCTCGACCGCACCCTCAACGGACCGGTGCTGCGGCAGCTGGAACGCCAGGTGCTCCAGGCTCCCCGGGGGCGCATCCTGGCGTTGAGCGGCTACACGGCCAAGGCCCTGGCCTCGATCGCCCACCGCCCCATGGACGGGGTGATGCGCATGCCGGTGAATCCCGCCATTTTCCATCCCGCCCCTGAACGGCTTGTGCCCTGGCGCATCGGCTTCGCCGGCCGCTACGCCGACCCGCGCAAGCAGATCACCCTGCTGCTGGAGGCCGTGGCCCGGCTCCTGGTGCAGCGCCATCCGGTGCAACTTGTCCTGGCGGGCGAGCAGGACGTGCATCGCCTCCAGGGCCCCCTGGCGGCGATGGGACTGGAAGGACGGGTGCAGTGCCACCCCTGTCTTGGCCCCAGCGCCCTGGCGGAGGTGCTGCAGGGCCTGGATCTGTTCGTGATCCCCTCCCACCAGGAGGGCCTCTGCATTGCGGCCCTTGAGGCGATGGCCTGCGGGGTCCCGGTCGTCAGCACCCGCTGCGGGGGGCCGGAGGATTACGTGATCGATGGCCGCACGGGCCAGCTGGTGGCCAGCGAGCCCACCGCCATGGCGGCAGCCATCGCCACGATCTGCGCCGATCGGAGCCAGCGTGAGCGCCTCTCCGCCGGGGCGCTGGCCTGGGTGCGTGAGCAGGCCAGCCCGGAGGCGGCCCGGCGCACCTTCCTGGCCCACCTGGAGGCCTGAAGACGATGTGCGGCATCGCGGGCCAGCTGGGCAGGGAACCGGGCGACTTCGCCGCCAGGGTCGGCCCCCGCCTCGCCCACCGGGGACCCGATGATGCTGGCGTCTGGCAGGACCCGGCCGCCTGCCTGGTCCATCGTCGCCTGGCGATTCTGGATCTCTCTCCCCTGGGCCACCAACCGATGGCCACCCGGTGCGGCCGCTGGCAACTGGTGTTCAACGGCGAGATCTACAACCACGCTGAGCTGCGCCGCCGGCTGGAAGCGGAGGGCCAGCAGTTCCAGGGCAGCGGCGACACCGAGGTGCTGCTGGCCTGGCTGGTCCGCTGGGGTCGGGACGGGCTGGCGGCGTTGCGCGGCATGTTCGCCTTCTGCCTGTACGACAGCCAGGAGCGCAGAGCGCTGCTCGCCCGTGATCCCCATGGCATCAAGCCCCTCTACCTGCGCAGCGGTCCGGGGGGATCGCTGGCCTTCGCCTCGGAACTGCGGGCCCTGCTCGCGGCGGATCCGCAGCGGCCCCATCTGGATCGCCTGTCCCTGGGGCTCGCTACCTGGCCACCGGATCGGTGCCCGAGCCCGACACCCTGGTGGCGGGCGTGCAGCGCCTGCCCAGCGGCCACGCCGCCTGCTGGCATCGGGGTGAGCTGAGCGTGCATCCCTGGGGGGCCTTGCCGGAGAGCCTCGCCGGGGCCAGCAGCGCCACCGGCATGACGGCGGCCGAGGCCACGGCCCTCACCCGCGCGGCACTCGAGGACGCCGTGGCCGCCCACATGGTCAGCGATGTGCCGGTGGGGCTGTTCCTCAGCGCCGGACTTGACTCCGCCTCCCTGCTGGCGCTGGCCCCCCGGGGCCTGCACACCTTCACCATCGGGTTCGCGGCGGCAGGGGCCGGCGGCTTCGATGAATCCGGGCCGGCAGCCCGCATCGCCGCCCACTTCGGCGCCCATCACACGCCCCTGAATCTCACGGCCGAGCAGGCCCGGCAGTGGCTGCCGGCCTTCCTGGCCAGCCAGGATCAGCCCTCCATCGACGGATACAACACCTGGTGCGTGGCCCGACTGGCCACAGAACACGGGCTGAAAGTGGCCCTCTCCGGTCTTGGCGGCGATGAACTGTTCGGCGGCTACCCCAGCTTCCGGATGGTGCCGAAGCTGTACCGCTGGCGCCGCCGCATCGGGCCGGCCGGGCCTCCGGCGGCCTGGGTTCTGCACCGGCTGCCCCCGGGCCGACGCGCCAGGCTGCAGCGGATCACAGGGTTGCTGGAGGCCCCTGCCTCCCTCGGCAGGGCCTACGGATGTTTCCGGGGTCTGTTCTCGCCCACCGAAACCGATCGCCTGCTGGCGCACTGGGGGCTCAGCGCTTCTCCTGGCACGCCTGGGGCCGGCGAAGCTGCCGAGGGAGAGGCACCGGCCGGCACCGAAGGGGTGGCCTGGCTGGAGGGCACCCGCTACCTGCGCAACCAGCTGCTGCCGGACAGCGACGTGATGGCGATGGCCGCCGGTCTGGAACTGCGCCTGCCCCTGGTGGATGCCCAGCTGCAGCGCCGGCTGGCGCCGATCCCCGCCGCCCTCCGGCTGGCGCAAGGCAAACAACTGCTGGCCAGCAGCGTGCCGGAGCTGCCCGACTGGTTCCTGAACCGCCCCAAGCAGGGGTTCCGTTTCCCGTTCCAGCTGTGGCTCGACGACCCGGCCTCCCCCCTGGCCCTGCGACTGCCCGCGACCCCCCGGGGGATCGACCTGGCGCCCTGGTACCGGCGCTGGAGCCTGATGGTGCTGCAGCACTGGATGGAGGTGCACCTCGGCGTCAGCCTGTCCGCGGCCCCGCGCCCGTGAACGACCCGCCACCGCGTGCCCTCGGGTTGCCCATGAAAATGTCCCCTAAGATCCGGCTGCCGCTGGATGCCCAACCCGCCGGGTCATCGGCTCCCGTGTTCCGTCCTTCCGTTCGGGGATGCCGAGGCCGATCCGATCCTGAGAGCCAGCCTCCTGGCTCCATGACGCTGCAACGGTGCGTGGATCCTCGGTTCCTTCCGAGCCTGGCCGTCGCCACCAGCACCACCCTGCCCCCGCCAACCGGTTCACCCGCTTCATGACGCTCATCCTGGGCATCAATGCCTTCCACGCCGATGCGGCCGCCGCCCTGGTACGGGATGGGCTGATCGTCGCCGCAGCAGAAGAGGAGCGTTTCCGCCGCATCAAGCACTGGGCCGGTTTCCCCTCCGAGGCCATCGCCTGGTGCCTGGCCGATGCCGGCGTGGGGCCGGCCGAGCTCGACCACATCGCCATCAACTCCCAGCCGGGGGCCCACCGCTGGCGCAAGGTGGCCTACACCCTGGGGCACCGCCCCGATCCCCGCTTCCTCGTCGCCCGCTGGCGCAACAAGCGGGAACGGGCCGGCCTGGCCCAGCAGCTGGCCCTGGCCTTCCCGGGGGCCGAGATCGGAGCGCGGCTTCATTTCGTGGAGCACCACCGGGCCCACCTCGCCTCGGCCTTCTTCGCTTCCCCCTTCCAGGAGGCGGCCGTGATCTCGGTGGATGGGTTCGGCGACTTCGCCAGCGGCGCCTGGGGCCATGGCCAGGGCAACCAGCTCAGCCTGGATGGCCAGATCTGGTTCCCCCATTCCCTGGGCGCCTTCTACACAGCGATCACCCAGTACCTGGGTTTCCCCAACTACGGCGACGAATACAAGGTGATGGGCCTGGCGCCCTACGGCCAGCCCACCCGGATGGAGGCCATGCGCCGCATCGTGCGGCTCCAGTCCGACGGCACCTATCGGCTGGATCTGCGCTACTTCCTGCACGCCACCCAGAAGCTGCCGCACCAATGGAGCAACGGTGCCCCGGTGGTGGGCGGCCACTGGAGCCCGGAGCTGGAATCCCTGCTCGGCCCTGCCCGCCAGGCGGAGGAGCCGCTCCAGCAGCACCACATGGACATCGCCCGCTCGGCCCAGGCGATGTACGAGGAGGCCTTCTTCCACCTGCTGCGGGCCCTGCACCGGAACCATCCCAGCGACCAGCTCTGCATCGCCGGGGGCTGCGGTGCCAACTCGGTGGCCAACGGCAAGGTGACCCTGGCCACCCCGTTCCAGCGGGTCTACGTGCAGGCGGCCGCCGGTGACGCCGGGGGCGCCCTCGGTGCCGCCCTGGAGGTGTGGCATGGGCTGGGCCGGTCCCGCAGTGCGCCGATGCGCCATGCCTACCTGGGCAGCCAGCCGGCACCTGGAGAGGTGGACGAGCTGCTCGCCAGTCCCACCGCCCGCATGGCCCTGGAGCAGGCCCAGTGCAGCCTGGAGCGACCGGAGGAGGAGGCCCTCTGCGAGCAGGTGGCGGCGGCGATCGCCGAGGGGCTGGTGATCGGCTGGTTCGATGGCCGCATGGAATGGGGACCGCGGGCCCTGGGCCACCGTTCGATCCTCGGCGACCCCCGCCGCGCCGACATGAAGGACATCCTCAACCTCAAGATCAAGCGGCGGGAATCGTTCCGTCCGTTCGCCCCTTCCGTGCTGGAGGAAGCCGTGGGCGACTGGTTCAGCCTCGATGGGGAGGTGCCCTTCATGATGCAGGTGTATCCGATCCGTGAGGAGCAGCGGGCCCGCATCCCGGCCGTCACCCACGTGGACGGCAGCGGCCGTCTCCAGACCGTGAACGCGGCGGACAACGGCCGCTATTACCGCCTGATCCGGTCCTTCGCCGAGCAGACGGGCGTGCCGATGGTGCTCAACACGTCGTTCAATGAGAACGAGCCGATCGTCTGCACCCCCGCCCAGGCCCTCGATTGCTTCCTGCGCACCCGCATGGACCTGCTGGTGCTGGGGGATGTGCTGATCCGCCGGCAGGGGTGAGCGACTCCGCCGCCGCAGCTGCCCCATTGCCCCCCGGAGCCCCCACCGGGCTCAGCCTGATCGTTCCCACCCTCGATTCCTACCGGCTGCTGCCCCGACTGGTTAACTCCCTGCGCCGCCAGAGCTGGCCCCACTGGCGGGTGCTGTTCATCGATGGCCCCAGCGGCCCGGAGCATCGGGCCTGGCTGGACGCCCTCTGCCACCGGGACAAGCGCTTCACCTGGCAACCCCAGGAGCCGGCGTTTCCGGGGATCTTCGGCGCCATGAACCAGGGCATCCTCGCCGCGCCCGCAGACCACTGGCTGCTGTTCTGGGGCAGTGATGACTGGGCGCCCGGTCCCACCGTGTTCGAGGACGCCCTCGAAGCGAATCGACCGGCCACGCCTGGGGGCGACCCGCCGGATCTGTTGGTCTGCCGGGGCCGTTATGCGGGAACCGGCAAGGACGGGGCGATCCGGCTGGGACGCACCACCAGCTTTTCCAGCTGTGGGGCCTACCGCCTGAGCCTGTTTCTGGGCTCCACCCCACCGCACCAGGCCACCCTGATCGGGCCGGGGGCCCGTCGCCGTGTCGATCAGTTCGCCGCACCCTTCCGGCTCTCCGCCGACCTCGACTACTTCCTCCGACTCAGTGCCTGCGCCGATCTCACGGTGCGGGGGCTGGATCTGGAGCTGGTGCACATGGGCGAGGCGGGTGTCAGCGGCCAGCAGACCCGCCGGCGGCTTCAGGAGGTCCGGCTGGCCTATGGCCGGGCGTTTGGCTGGCTCTGGTGGATTCCCTTCAGCCTGCGCTACATCAGGCGTCTCTGGAGCCGGCTGCCGTCGCCGGGCAGGGTGTGGAAAAGAACAGGACAGGGCGGATAAGCTGCCCCGAGCCTGCGCATCCATTCCCTTGCCAGAGCAGAGCGGGCCTGCCGGACCAGACCAGAAACGGCAGCCGCAACGGCAGTGGCAACGGGTGCGGCGCAACGCTCCCCGGAGAATCCAGGGCTCCCCCCTGCAACGCTTCTGGGCCAGCCGCCGAGCCCGCCTCGGGTCTGTGGCCCTCGCGGGCCTCGCCATGGTCGCCTGGTTCTTCGCTCCTGCTTGGCAGAAAACGCGGGGACCGGGGTCACAGCCGACCAGAAACGCCGTTACGTCACCCAAGGCGAGTACGCGACAAGGAACCCAGGTGATCACCGCCTTCATCGAGGATCCCTGGCGAAGCCAGTCGGCCGTTCTCCTCTGGCGGGAGCGACCAGGGGCGTTGCTGGTCCTGCAGGGCAACGCCGAATACCAGGCCATCACCTACAACCACCTCCGCAACCGAAGGCTCTGGCCCCAGGACACCTCGAAACTGTTGCGCCTGCTTGCCGGTTGCGACACCGTCGGCCAGGTGACCGCCCTGGCCCGAATCCTGGAGGCCAGGCCCGGACCGGGACAGCTCACCTTCGTAACAGCCGAAACCCACATGGCCCGCACCATGGCCATCGCCCGGATCGTCTACGCCGGCACCGGCTGGCAGGTGGAAGGGGCCGACGCCCAGACCGGGGATCTGCGGCCCGAATCCCAGCTGCGGCTCTGGCGCGACCAGCTGCGCGCCTCCCTCTGGCGACTGACGGGGTGGGATGGCCGCCTGGATGGCAACGAATGCCTCTGAGCCCTGCTTTGGCCCTCCCCTCCCCCGTCCCGATCACGCTCTTCGGAGCCACCAGCCCCAGCGGCCAGGCCCTGAGCGAACTGGCCAGGGGCCGACCGCTGGTGGTGGCGGGCCGACGTCCACCACTGCCGCCGGCCTGGGGGGGGGATCCACCGCCGTTTCTCCCCTGTGATCTGGCGCAAGCCGGCGAGACAGGCGAGGCGCCGACGGGGTTGCTGATCAGTTTTGCCCCCATCTGGACGTTCGCACCCTGGTTGGCCCGCTGGGCCGCCAGGAACCCGGCCGGCGTCGCCGCCCTGCAGGGGGTGATCGCCTGTTCGTCCTCCTCGGTGATCACCAAGCGGTTCGCCGCCAACCGCTACGACCGGGATCTGGTGCAACGGCTGCGACAGGCAGAGGAGCAGCTGACGCTGACCTGCGCAACCCACGGCCTGCCACTCCGGATCCTGGCGCCCACCCTCATCTACGGCCAGGCCGGCCCCTTGGGCGATCGCAACCTGAGCCAGCTGCGCCGACTGCTGCGCCGCCTGCCCCTGCTGCCCCTGCCCGGCCAGGGGGGCCTGCGGCAGCCCATTCACTGCCGCCAGCTGGCTGCCGTGGCGTTGCACCTGGCCGACCGCCTGCCCCTGGCCGGGGACGGGCCCTCCCAGCCGGTGCACCTGCCCCTCGGTGGCGATGACACCCTCAGCTACGCCGCCATGCTGCGGCGCCTTCAGACTGCCACTGAGCCGGGCGATGCGGCCCGACGCTGCTGGCTGTTGGCCCTGCCGCCGCGGCTCTTTCAGGTCCTGGCCGCACCGCTGCTGCTGTTCTCCCCGAAAACCTTCGAGGCGGTGCTGCGCATGGGCGCCGACCTGGCCGGCTTCACCCCGGCCCATCGCATCCTCGGCAGACCGCCCGAACCTTTTCCCGTGCTGCCGCTGGTGCCATGACCGCCCTGCACGCCCCGGCTGTTCTGCTGCTGGGAGCGGGCCTGGGGGCGCTGCTCCTGCACCTGCTGCTGCCGCTGCTGAGGCGTGGGCTGGTGGATCAGCCCAACGCCCGCAGCTCCCACAAGGTGCCAACCCCCCGGGGCGGGGGCCTGGCCTTTGTCCTGGTCGGCAGCGGCCTCGCCCCCCTGGCCGGCGGCGGCTGGCCGGCCTGGATTCCGCTGATCTGCCTGCCGCTGGCCCTGGTGGGCCTGCTGGATGACCGACTCCATCTGCCGGCCGCAGGGCGCTACGGCATCCAGATCGCCACGGCCCTGGCCCTGGTGGCGATCACCCCCCTGCCCCTGGTGTGGTGGCTGATGCCCCTGGCCTGGTTCGCTGTCACGGCGGTGATCAATTTCGTCAACTTCAGCGATGGCCTCGATGGACTCGTCGCCGGTTGCAGCTGCGTGCTGCTGGGCGTTGCCGTGCTGGCCATGGCTCCCGCCGGCGGCAACGGCGTGCTCCCCTTGATCGGGGCCCTGCTGAGCTTCCTGGCCTGGAACTGGAGTCCGGCCCGGGTGTTCATGGGGGATGTGGGCAGCACGTTCCTCGGGGCGGTCATCGCCGGCATGGTGCTGCAGCAGGCCACCCCGGCCATGGCCCTGGGCCTGCTGCTGGCTGGCTTTCCCCTGCTGGGCGACCCTTGCCTGTGCGTTCTGCGCCGCTGGCAGGCCGGACAGCCCATCTTCCAGGCCCATCGGCTGCACCTTTACCAGCGCCTGCATCAGGCCGGCTGGCCCCACAGCCAGGTGGCGCTCCTCTACATCGGCGCCACCGCCCTGCTGGGCGGGGCCCTCCTCGTCCAGGGCCTGGCGCTGGAGCTCGGCCTGCTGCTGGTACAACTGGCCATTGGCCTCTGGCTGGATCGGCACCACGCCGTCCCCTTCTCACCTTGAAAGGGCAGTAACGTTGTTCCAACAGGCCATGCCCGGATCATGATCGATTCCTCCATCACATCATTGTTGGATGAGAATACTGAGGCCTGCGTGACGGGCTAGCGTCAATATCATGCATTTATTCATCGCCAATCCATCAGATCCTCCTTAACCGCCACGCCGCCCTCAGGCTTCAGAGATCGAGCATTCAACCTGTCTTCAGACTCTCCCCCATCACGGAAGTCACCCCCTGATCTGTACCTTGAGTGCCTTGGTTCTAACGCCGTTATCTGATGCGCCGATACCCGGCGATCTGAACGATTGATTCCCCAGCTCTCCGTTCTTCGTTATGTGCAGAAGCAGCTGCTTGCCCGCAGGCTGCTGCTGGTCGTTTTTGATGGTCTGATGATCATCGCGGCCTACCTGGGGGCCTTCATTCTTCGGTTACCTGACACCACGTCCCTCAGGGGGTTTCTGCCAACCACGATTCTGCTGTTGCCCCTGGCCGTGATCACGGGCCTGCCGGTGCTGGTGGTCTCCGGCTGGTATCGCGGGCTCACCCGCTACGCCGGCAGCCATTCCCTGTACGGACTGGTGCCTCGCTCGGGCTCGATGGTGCTGATCCTGCTGCTGAGCAGCACCCTGATCGGAGGTCCCCAGCCACCACGCTCTTTCTGGATCCTCTACTGGCTTCTGTTCACCGGAGGGGCCATCGCCAGCCGCATCATCCTGCGCGACGTCCTCGTCCATCACCTGGACCAGCGCGACAACCACACCACCGGGGACTCCCAGGGTGAAGCCACCCTCATCTACGGGGCCGGAGCCTCCGGGATGGGTCTGCTGCTGGCCCTTCGCAACGACGCCCGATTCCGCATTGTTGGTTTCCTGGATGACGACGAGGGGATTCAGGGGCGCACGCTCCAGAACATGGCGATCCACACCCCTCTGCGGCTGCCCCGGCTGATTGAGCGGCACGGGGTTCGCAAGGTGCTGCTCGCCATGCCGGCCATGTCCAGGCGCCGCAAGCGGCTGCTGGTCGATCAGCTCACCCACAGGGGGCTGGAGGTGCTCTCGATCCCCTCCCTGGCCCAGATGGCCAGTGGCCAGAGGATCGTTTCCGACCTGCAGGCGGTGGCGATCGAAGATCTCCTCGGACGGGAGCCCTCCAACCCCGACCCTGTGCTGCTCAAGGCAGGGGTCCAAGGGAAGGTGGTGATGGTGACGGGTGCCGGTGGATCGATCGGCAGCGAACTCTGTCGCCAGATCGTGGCCCTTGGTGCCACCAGGCTGCTGCTGCTTGAGCGCAATGAGTTCGCCCTCTACGCCATTGAGCGGGAGCTGAGCTCCAAGTCTGGTGGTGTCGAACTGCATGCCGTCCTTGGCGATGCCTGCAACACATCCCGCCTCACCCTGCTCTGCCGGCAGCACAGGGTGGAAACCATCTTCCATGCCGCCGCCTATAAGCATGTCCCCCTCGTGGAGGCCAATCTCTGCGCAGGCATCGCCAACAACATCGGCGCCACGGAGGCCGTGATCGCCGCCACCCGCGCTTCCGGGGTCAGCCGGCTCACCCTGATCTCCACCGACAAGGCTGTGCGTCCCACCAATGTCATGGGAGCCAGCAAGCGCGTCTGCGAGCTGCTGATTCAGGCGGCCGCCGCCGAGATCGAAGCGGGCGGCCCCATCCTGTCCATGGTGAGGTTCGGCAATGTGCTGGGCTCGTCCGGCTCGGTGATCCCCCTGTTTCACCAGCAGATCTCCACGGGCGGCCCCGTCACCGTCACCCATCCGGCCATCACCCGTTACTTCATGACCATTCCTGAGGCCGTCCAGCTGGTGCTCCAGTCCACGGGCATGGCCATCGGCGGCGATCTCTTCCTTCTCGACATGGGAGAACCGGTCAGGATCGCCGACCTGGCCCGGCAGATGATCGAACTGTCGGGGTTACGGGTTCGGGACGACCACAACAGTGATGGCGACATCGCCATCCAGTACACCGGTCTGCGGCCGGGGGAAAAGCTCTACGAAGAGCTGCTGATCGGCGCCGACGACCAGCCCACCCAGCACCCGCTGATCCGCAGAGCCACCGAACCCAGGCGGGAAAGCGAGCAACTGTTTCCCCTGATCCAGCAGCTGCATGAAGCCCTGGCCAACTGGGACGAGGCGACGACCGCTGGGCTCCTGCGCCGGCTGGTGCCGGAATACGATCCGGGAGAAGGGCTGCCTGCCCCATCTCTGGTCGACGCCGTGGCCCGATGAGCAACATCGCCAAGCGTCTGACCCATGCGCTTCTGCTGAAGCTTCCCCCATCCTGGCGGGCTTCCATTCCTGCCGTTCCCCCTCCGACACCCCGCAATCTCTGGCTGGCCCTTTGCGCCGCCGTGGCGATCCAGAACATCGCCGTCTTCCAGAGCAGTCAGAGCGAGCACATCACGGTGTTTGCCGTTCTTGTCTGGGGGGGAGCGGTGATCTGCATGGAGGATCAGTTCGAGGACCTTCAGCCTCGGCCCGCCGCCCTGGGGTTGATCATCGGAACCATGCTCCTTGTGTGGACTCTGGCCCGCTCGGCGGTGATCCTTCACTGGGACGGCCTGCTGTTCGCCCTCGCGCCGATCGGTGGACTCGCCCTGGGCCTGATGGCCGAGAAGCCCGCCAACCTGGGCCGCTTCCGCGATCCCCTGCTCTGCCTGATGCTGCTGCCTGGCTTCGCCCTGTTGATGCGAATCCTGCCGGAGGCGCCGATCAGCCTGCTCACCGCCCGGGTCTCTGGCCTCTGGCTGAGCATCCTGGGACTTGACGTGGTCGTCAACGCCCGCAGCGTGCTGCTGCCGGGAGGGGGCGTGAAGGTACTCGGGCCCTGCAACGGCGTCGACCTGATGGCCCAGATCCTCTGCGTGGGTGTGATCTTCCTGTTGGCTTTCCCGATCCGATCCTGGACCAGTCGCTGGCTGCTGTTTGTGATCGCCCCGCTGATCGGACTGATCAGCAACACCTTTCGGATCGCCCTGCTGGCCGTCTTCGCGGGCCATGGCCACTCCAAGGGAAGCTGGTGGTTTGATTTCTTCCACGAGAGCACCGGATCCCTGGTCTTCTCCGGCGTCGCCGTGCTGATCTTCGGCATGGTCTACATGCGCCTGCTGGAACGGGAACTGCCGCCGCTTCCCGCCCCACCACCCCAGGAGGGCGGAGCGTGATCACCCCAACCCTGCTGGTGCGGTGGTACGGCACGCTCGCCGCCGTCAGTGCACTCCTGGCCACCCAGGCCATCGTTTTGCCACGCTGGCAGGCGCCCCCCGGCCCGCTGCCCACCAGGCAACTGGAAGCAGGGCTGCGTGAAGCCAAGCTCCTGTCCCCAACGAAACGCCCGTCCTCCAGTAGCCCCTGGGCGGCAACGCGCCGCTATGAACTGGCCACCTCCGCACCCGTCGTTTTCCCCCTTCAAGGAGGGTTTGAACTCACCCTGATGAACGGAACCGTGCGCCAGCGGTTCAACTTCCAGACCAGCACCATGGGACGAGCTCAGCCCAGCCTGAACCTGAGCCAACGTCGCCTCATCAACGCACCGGTTCCAACCGCGACAGGCCTGGCCCAGGATCGACCGGTCTTCCAGACCTGCCTGGTCAGCGGGCCTGGTCTGGTTCGCGCCTTCGGGGTGACGCGCGACCAACTCGCCGCCAATGCCGACCGGCTCTCCAGTGGCACCGAGTCCGCTGTCGCGCGCGTGATCGGACTCGAGCCCAACCGCACCTACGGCTGCACCTTGATCAGCCTGCGCGGGCCCAAAGGGGAGCCCCCCTCTGATCGCCTGTGGCGCCAGGTGCTCGACCTGGTGGAGCCAGTGCTTCGATCCCAGGGCTAGGCCAGGGGGCACCACCTGCCGGGCCGGCAACCGCACCGCCAGCTCCCGATTCCCATCTCCCGACGCTTCCTTCCCCATCACCCTCACACCCACCACACGCTGCCTTCTTGGGGCCGCCCAGCAGCCTCAACGGGCGTTGAGCCGGCCTGAGGCCGACTCCATCGCCCAGGTGATCGTCTAGTGGTCGGCGTCCTGCGGCGAATTCTGCAGAGCCTCAGGGAGGCGGAAAGGCCAGTCCAGCCGATGCTGGAGCGCTCCTTACCCTTCAGCTGGGTTCTCAGCAATCGTCTGGCGATCGGTCCCATGCCACGCGGCGACCATCACTGGCAGCAGCTGGAGCAGGCCGGTTTCCGCAGCCGCTTCAGCTGTTGCTACCCGGAGGAAGAAACCGGACTGATCCTGCCGCCCGGGTGGTCGAGTGACCGAATCTCCCTTCCCGATCATCGCCAGCAGGAGCCGATGCAGGCAGCCAGGCTGGGACTCGCCCTGGCAAGGGCCGAAGCCCTGGTGAACGACGCCTCTCCCGTCTACCTGCATTGCATGGCGGGGTACGAACGCTCACCCCTTCTGGCCGTGGGGCTCACGGCCCGTCTGCGTGGCATCGACATGCTCGCCGCCCTGGCCTGGGTCCGACGCTGCCACCCGATGGCCATGCCCATCTACGACCACCTGGTGATGCTGGAGGTGATCCTGTCCTCCAGACCAGGGAGCACAGGATCCCATCAGGGGTGAACGGGCGGCTCAGCCCCTGTTACCGAATCGCTTTTTCAACCAACTGATCGGCCCACCACCGGATGCAACGTCCTGGCGATGGCGACGGGATGGGACCCTTTCGGCAGGCGGCAGGGAACTGATGCCGGTGCTGGGGGGGTTGCCACCGTTGGAGGCGGATGGCCCGGAAGGTTGACCCTCCTCGTCACGGAAATACGTTTTGACATCAGATTCTCCCTCGTTATACCGCGAGCTGACATAGGAATTGGTGGCAGCACCCTTCATGTAGCTGTCGCGATAGCGCTGGACGTAACTGCCGAATCCGCCAGACGAGGGCTCGGTGGCGCTCTTCGCGTAACCCGACGCAGACGCATAGGCGTAGTGATAGTAATAACCGTATTCGTAGCCGTAATCGTTGAGGCGGCTCGGGAAATTCACCTGGTTGCAGATGATGCCCAGCACATCGACGCCGGACGCGCGGATACGGCGGCTGGCCTGGGGGGCAAGCTCGCGGCTCACCTTGCCAAGTCCGACAAGGAACAGAATGCCATCCAGTTTCTCTCCGAGGAGGATCGGATCGGCCAGCATCAGGCAGGGTGGTGCGTCCACGACGATGATGTCGTAGCCGGGGAGAGCACGAATTTCCTCCATGACATCCTTGCAGCGGCTGGAGTTCAGCAGCTTGGCGGGATCGGGCGGCTTGGGACCGGCAGGAAGCACATCCATGTTCTCGGCAATGGAGTGAATGAACTCCGTGGGCTTTCGAGCGGAATCGGAGAGCAGGGTGGACAGGCCATCTCCCTGCTCAACGCCCAGATACCTGGCCTGCATCGGCAGACGCATGTCGGAATCGACCACGAGGACCTTGAGGCCAAGGTCGGCAAGGGTCCGTGCAAAAACGGCGACTGCAGTGGATTTACCCTCGCCCTGGGTGGAGGAGGTGACCCCGACCATGCGGATGTTGCTGTCGGCGCGAAGCAGGCGGAAGGTGGTGAACAGGCTACGAAGGGACTCCTTGATGGCAAAGCGCTCGCTCGAGGACATCTTCGAGATGCTGGTGGCGATGTCGACACCGGGCTCAAGCGGGAGATAGGGAATCAGGCCCAGCACGGGCAGCTGGAGTTCCTTTTCCACCTCCATGGGGGTATGGAAGACGTTGTCCGTCTTCTCCCTCAGGATGGCGGCACCAAGCCCGGCCAGCAGGCCGATCATGATGGCGCGCAGAAGGTTGCGTTGGATGTTGGGTTCCACCGGGCTGCCGCCGAAATCGGGGGGGCCGATCACCTCCCAGGGTGAGATGGAACGGGCCATTTCAAGCCGGTAGCGCTCCCTGGCCTGGATGTAGGAGGAGTACTGCTCTCTGGCAATGGACAGACGCTGGTTGATGTTCTCGAACTCCGACATCTTCTGCGGATTGTTCCGGAAGTTCTCACTGAGAAGCAGGATCTGGCGGTTGATTTCATCCTGCTGGGCCACGTTGGAGAGCAGCCTGGCCTTCACGGCATCCGCGGCTTGGCGTTGGACCACGGGAAGGAGCTGGTTGCGTCTCGCCAGCAGGGACTGAACGATCGGGGAGTTCTCCTTGAACGTCCCTTTCGCGGTGGCCAGCTCCTGCTCGAACTGGTTGAGCAGGTCGAGGGGGGTGGCCGTCTCCCGGGCGGACTCGGCGCCGGTGGAGGCCCGGCCCGGCACGAGCACGCTGTTGCGACCGAGCTGCTCGAGGGCTGTGGGGGCACCGCTGGGGGTGAACTGCAGCTTGCCGGTCTGAATCGATGTCAGCTGGCTGTCCAGTTGCACCTGCTCGTTCTGAAGGGTGCGCAGCTGGTTGACGAGAGCTTCGCGAGCTCCGAGGATCTGGCCTGCCGCGGTGGCGGGGTCGACGAAATTGTTGCGTTCACGGAACTTGAGCATCTCCTGGGAGAGCTTCTGGACCCGGGACTCGATCGCTGGGGCCTGTTCATCCAGGAATCGGACACCGGAGTTGACGGCAGCCTGACGCTGGGTCAGGGAGAAGGCGGTGTAGTCCTTCGCCAGCTGACGCAGAATCACCTTGCCCTTGGCAGGATCGGGCCAGCGGAGGGAAACATTGAGAACGTTGTCAACCCGAGAGGATTCCTGGTTGATGGAAAGGTTGTTCTGGAGAGCACTCAGCGGCACACCCTGACGCTGGGCGACAGGCCCGAGCAACAGGGGACTGCGCATCAGGACGATGAGGCTGGGCACATCTGTCTTTATCTCACTACGGGCGATGCTTTCCACCGATCCACCACCGCCACCGCCGGGGTTGTCGAAGGGGTTGCTGATCTGCATCTGAAACCCGCCCTGATAGACGGGTGAGAAGATGCGTTGCCTCAGGGTGTTGATCGCCAGGACACCCGTGACAACCGCGAAGGTGACCAGGAAGACAGACTGACGGCGTTTGATGGTCCGGACCAGACCACCCATCCCTCCTCCTCCAGACTGGCCCTCACCCGTCGGTCCCAGGGGGCTCTGGAGGGTCGGATCGAAAGACTGGGGAGAACCGGGCCCCGGACCGGCCGTGGGGGGAAGAAACATCGGGCGCGGCGTTCCACCCGGAAAGGTCTCAGGAGGAACACCGGTCGTTGTCACGTTATGAACGGCAGAGAAAGTTGTGTCGATGATAATGGCAACCGTCCGAGAATGCCCCTTGACGCGCCCGTCTATGGTGGTAATCCGATTAATGTCCCTCGGTGGCTTCTCCTCCCAGAACGTCTGCACGCCAGAAGTCCGATGGTGGCCAGAGCCAGGCCACTGAAGGGCTGTCCGTCAGCCGAAGCCAACCGCATCGGGCCATCAAACGACGGCTTTCCGCCCTGGGCCTGATGGGTCTCACGGGTCTTGTATTCGCTCCAGCTGGCCTTCGGGCCTCCGTACCCCAAGGGCCCTCCCCCCAGACCCCATGGAGAGGATCGGGTGCCGTCAGTGCCACCCCCATTGCAGGTCCTTCCTCCTCGGCGCCCCTGCCCCTCTCGGTGACGGAGGTCTACAACGACCTCTATGTCCTCGGACCCGGCGACGGTCTGCAACTCACCTTCACGGATCCCTCCGCCTCCGCCATCGGCGGTCCGGTCGTCATCCTTCCCGATGGCACCTCCACCCTGTCACTGCTGGGATCGGTCCAGCTCACCGGCCTCACCATCGGACAGGCCACCCGCTGGCTTACGTCCCTGTACGCCAAACAGCTTGTACGTCCAGAGCTGATCCTCAGCCTGACTGCGCCTCGCCCCGTCAAGGTGACCATCATCGGTGAGGTGGGCCGACCGGGGTTGTACCCGCTGGCGAGCTATTCCACTCCGGTTTCCGCCATTCAGACGGCCGGGGGTGTCACCCTCAATGCCGACATCCGCAAGATTCTGCTGCGACGGCTGGCCGGCCCGGATGGCAGCCAGAAACAGACCGTGCTTGATCTGGCCCAGGTGTTTCAGGCGGGCAACCAACGCCAGAACCCCATTCTTTTCGACGGCGACACCATCGTCATCGGCCGAACCGAAGAGCTGATTCCGGAGGAGATCCTCCAGATCGGCGCCACCAACCTGGCACCGGCCACCATCAGCGTTTCTGTGATCGGTGAAGTCAGGAGCCCCGGCACGATCAGCGTGCCTGCCAACACCCCCCTGGCGGAAGCCATTTTCCGGGCCGGAGGTGCTGAGAACTGGCGGGCCAATAAGAACGACATCGAGCTCGTTCGACTCAACCGCAACGGGACCACCACCCGTGAGGTGTTCAGTTACAGGGATGGGATCGGCGTCTCCAAGGGGCTGAATCCGCCCCTGCGAGATCGGGACACCATCATCGTGAACCGCACCTTCTACGCCGAGGCCCTCGACGTCATCAACCAGGTCATCGTTCCCCTCAGTCAGGCCGCCAGCTCCTATTATTTCTTCCGAGATACATTCAACGGCAACAGAAACAGCAACTTCCGCTGACCTGAGCAGCATCAGCCACAGGTTTCTACCCAAAGCCGCCTCCACCGACAGCCATGTACCGCGAACCCACCATCAGCCCCAAGGCCATCGCCTGGGCCCTGTTGAGCCAGTCGATCTGGCTGCCCCTGCTGGCCATCGATGCCCACGATCGCTGGCAGGCCAACGTCAAGGACATGGCCATCCCCCAGCCCGCCGATCCCAAAGGCTCGGATGAAGCGGTCGCGTCGCTGCCCGAGGAACCCGCCCAGAAAGCCGACAGCGCCTCCCCGTCGGCCCTGGAGGATCTGGGCGTCACCACTGGCCATGTGCTCAGTTCGGCCTCCGAGAAGCTCGGTTCGCTGCTGGATGCCCCTCTGTCGCGCAGTCTCGACCTGAGCGGTCCTTCCAACTCCTCCCGAGCCAGGCCAGATCCCGGTCGCCGCCCTGCCGTCGCCCTCAGGAGCACCAGCCCTGCCCGCACCGCCAAGGCACCGGCCGCCACGGCCAGCTTCACCATCGAGGGCCCTTCCCTCGGCACCACCGGCCTGGGCAGCGCCAAGACCCTGCTGCAACGCAATTTCTCAAACTCCGAGCTCCTCGGTGGCGTGCTCACCATCCAGGACCTGGGTGCCCCTGTCATGCCACCGGTGGCCAGGGCCGAGCGGGCCCGATGGGCCAGCAGCGGAGATCCCATGGCTCCCCTGCCCCAAAGCCTGAGGGAGCCGATGCGCCAGGCCATCCGCACCCTGCCGGCCCCGACCCCCACCAAGACCGCCAAGCTTCAGCAGGGTCGGGTGATCTACGTGCCCTCCACCCGTGTCAGCAAGCCCACCCAGGTGCCCCTGGCCGTTCAGGCGGATGGCACCGTCGACGTGCTCAGCCAGCCCGATGATCCCGCCGTGATCGAGGACATCAAGGAATGGTCGAGCCGCCAGCCGGCCCAGGCCCCTGGAACGGTCACCCCCACGGTGGTGAACCTGCAGCCGATCCCTGCTGAGGTCCGCGCCACACCGGCCCCTGCGAAGGTGTCGCCGGTGGCGAGTGCTCCGATCGCGCCCCCACCGGTTCCCGCAGCCCCCACAGTGGCTCCCGCGGCCGAGGCTCCCCCCGCCGCTCCGTCGCCGGCAGGCGCCGGTGGTTCCATGGTGGCTCCGCAGTGAGGCATCCGGGTCTCCACCACCGCGGCCTTGCACTGGTGGGCCTCACCTGTCTGGGCCTGGGGCTGCAGCCACTTCGGGCCCAGTCTCTACCGGCAGGCCCGGCGCCCTGGGTCCCGGTCGCGGCTGAGCCCCCTGCGGCCGGCTGGGAGCCCGTGACAGACGCCGCCACCCTGCCGCCGGATTACCAGCCCGCGCCTGCCAATCGCGACCCCGCCGAACTGGCGATCGTGCCACGCCAGGGCAAACCGATCGAGAATGTCGGCATCTACGGCATTGGCGGCGGCGTCAATTTCGGCAGCGATCTTCCCAACAGCGGTGTTTTCACAGGCCGGGTGGGTTACAAACTCAACGAAACCCTCGCGGTCTCCCTGCGACCAAGCGTCATCTTCGGCAACAGGGATGTGCTCGGCCGTTATAACGGCCAGACCTCTTTCCAGCTGCCCCTCACCCTTGATCTGTTCCGCCGCTCGGTGGTTTCCCCTTACCTCGGCGGGGGCATTGCCACCAACACCTATTCCACCGGCCAGACCAACGCCATGCTCACCGGTGGCGTGGATGTCAACGTCACCCAGAACGTGACCCTGGGCTTCAACGTCAACTATGTCTTCCTGCCGGACGGGGTCACCTTTGATGCCCTTCAGGCCATGACCCTGCTCTACCTCAGGTTCTGATCGCCAGAGGGTCTTCACCAGCCTCGGCCACCGCCTCGATCGCGGCAGCAATGGCCTGACGTTGTTCCTTGTCATATCCCCAACGATCCAGGAAGGTCCGGTCCTCCAGCACGGCCTGATCGTCGTCAGCCTTTTCCGCTGCGGCCGCCAGCAATGGTTCCAACCGTTGCTTCACGGCCATGGGCTCCAGGTGCCGCAGGAGTTCGGTGCTGCGCCATTGCACCCGCTCCGAACCGGCCTGGTGCTCCTGATCTCCGCAGCGCTGGTGGTGCAGGACCATGGCCGTGCTCATCGCCAGATTGCGGGCGGTGAGATCCACCACCCCCGCACCGGCCTGGCGCAGGGCGATCACCAGGGCCTCCGGCAGACGGTCGAGCAACGGGGCCTCGCCGGTGAGGCTCACCACGAAGAAGCCGCGGGCGCCATCCCGGCTGGCCACCAGTTCACCGACCCGATCAGCCAGCACCTCGTCGCTGAGTTCCCCGGCCTCCCAGAGGCCGATCCACTGCGCCGCGATCTCCATCGCCTGGGGGAAGCTCGGTGCCAGGGGGGCTTCGGTCAGAGGAGCAGCATCGGTCATGGCGAGAGGCGGGCGGCGAGGCCCATGGACTGGCAGTGTTGAGGCTATGGACTTGAGCGCCCCGACCGCCAGCCCCGGCGATGCCCAGCCGGACGCCGGCAACAGCGAAGCGGTTCCCTTCCGCTCGGGCTTCGTGGCCCTGATCGGACGGCCCAATGTGGGCAAGTCCACCCTGCTCAACCAGCTGGTGGGCCAGAAGGTGGCGATCACCTCGCCCGTGGCCCAGACCACCCGCAACCGGTTGCGGGCCATCCTCACCACCCCCGCCGCCCAGCTGATCCTGCTGGACACCCCGGGAATCCACAAACCCCACCACCTGCTCGGGGAGCGTCTGGTGCAGAGTGCCCGGGGGGCCATCGGTGAGGTGGACGTTGTGCTCCTGCTGGTGGACGCCAGCCAGCCCGCCGGGCGCGGCGACGGCTTCATCGTCGACCTGTTGCGCCACTGCAGGGTTCCGGTGCATGTGGCCCTCAACAAGAGCGACCGGGTGGGGGCCGATGCTGAAGATCTGGCCGCCACCTACCGGGAGATGCTCGCGGCGGCAGACGATCGCCCCGTCACCTGGCCTTTGCACCCCTGCAGCGCCCTCAACGGCGATGGCTGCCAGGCCCTGGTGGAAGCCCTGGCCGCCGACCTGCCTCCGGGGCCGCTGCTGTACCCGGCCGACACGGTCAGCGACCAGCCGGAACAGCTGCTGCTGGCGGAGCTGATCCGTGAACAGGTCCTGACCCTCACCAGGGAGGAGGTGCCCCACTCGGTGGCGGTGCGGATCGAGCGGATTGTGGAGGACGAGGGCAAGGTGAAAGGCAAGGAACGCACGGCGGTGCTGGCCACCGTGCTGGTGGAGCGCAGCAGCCAGAAGGGGATCCTGATCGGCAAGGGCGGTCAGATGCTCAAGGCGATCGGCCAGGGGGCGCGGCTGCAGATGCAGAAGGTGTTCGACGGCCCGGTGTACCTGGAACTGTTCGTCAAGGTGGTGCCGAACTGGCGCAGCCATCCGGGCCGGCTGGCGGAGCTGGGCTACCGGGGCGATTGAGCATGCCGGCGAACCGCAGGTGCCGGCTGGGGGTTTGCGAAGATCCCAGGCGGGTCCACCGGCCCCGATCTTCCGCCGCCCCCGCCGTGACCAGCGCGACCGAGCCTCCGACCCCAGCAACGATCGCTCCTTTCCCGCCCGAGACGATCGCGGCCTTCCTCACCTGCTGCGCCGGGGACTGGCTCGCCCTGCGCAGCCGGTTCAACCTGGAGGAACCCAGCGCTGAGGCCGGGCAGACCGAAGAGGAAGAGGTCAGCTGGCACAGCTCCGAGCGCGGTGAACTGCAGGTGACCTACCTGGCCCCCGAGGGGAACGACGACCCAGGGGGGCTGGAGATCACCCCACCCAGCGGCGGTCGCCATCGGCTGCTGTTCCATCCTGACGGAAGCTTCCAGAGTCAGGCCCCGGACGGAGCCGTGAGCACGGGCCGCTGGCAGCTGTGGCCCGATGGCAGCCTGGAGCTGGCCAGCGAGCGGCCCGGAACCTCGGTGCGGGAACGGATCTGGTTCACCAAGGCGAATCTGCGCCTGCGCAGCAGCGTGGAGCACCACCCTGACGGGAGCCCGGGCCGGGCCAGCTTCAGCTCCGAGATCCGGCGGTTCAGCCGACCCGCCGGCTGAACCCACCATGCGATTCGACGTGGTCAGCCTGGTGCCGGACGCCTTCACGCCCCTGCTGGGGCTGGGGGTGATCGGCCGTGCCTTCGCCGCCGGCATCGCCGAGGTCCACACCCACAACCCCCGCGACCACGCCACGGATCGCTACCGCAAGGTGGACGACGTTCCCTACGGCGGTGGTGCCGGCATGGTGCTCAAACCCGAGCCCGTCTACGCCGCCTTCGAGGCCATCCCGGTGCTGCCACAGCGCCGCGTGCTGCTGATGAGCCCCCAGGGCCAGCCCCTGCACCAGCGTGACCTGCGCCGCTGGGCCAACGAGCACGACCAGCTGGTGCTGCTCTGCGGCCACTACGAGGGCTTCGATGAGCGCATCCGCCCCCTGGCGGACGAGGAGGTGTCCCTGGGTGACTTCGTGCTCACCGGCGGCGAATTGCCCGCCCTGGTGGTGATCAGTGGCGTGGTGCGGCTGCTGCCGGGCACCGTGGGTTCGCCGGATTGCCTCGAAGCCGAGAGCCACGCCGGCCTGCTGCTCGAGCACCCCCACTACACCCGGCCGGCGGACTTCCGCGGCATGGCGGTGCCGGAGGTGCTGCGCAGCGGCGACCACGGCGCCATCGCCCGCTGGCGCCAGGACCAGCAGGTGGCCCGCACCCGCGAGCGGCGTGCCGACCTGCTGGCCCTGTGGCAGGCGGAGCAGAACCTCTGAAACCCAGCCTCTCCCCCTGAGCCGCCACACTGGATCGGCCTCCATCGCCATCCATGCAGCTGCGCATCGGCAACGGCTACGACATCCACCGGCTCGTCCACGGTCGGCCCCTGATCCTGGGCGGCGTGCACCTGGAGCACCCCGACGGCCTGGGGCTGGATGGCCACAGCGACGCCGATGTGCTCGTCCACGCCCTGATGGATGCCCTGCTCGGGGCCCTCAGCCTGGGGGACATCGGCACCCACTTTCCACCGGAGGACGAGCGCTGGCGGGGGGCCGACAGCCTGGTGCTGCTCGAGAAGGTGATGGAGCTGGTGGCGGCACGGGGCTGGCAGGTGCTCAACATCGACACGGTGGTGGTGGCGGAGCGCCCACGGCTCAAGCCCCACATCGCCGCCATGCGCGAGGCCATCGCAGGCCGCCTGGGCCTGGCTCCCGAGCTCGTGGGCGTCAAGGCGACCACCAATGAGGGGCTCGGGCCCACCGGGCGGGAGGAGGGCATCGCCTGCCATGCCGTGGCCTTGCTGCACCAGCCATGAGTCGCGGCCCTCTCAGCCGTCTGGGGGGTCTGCTGGCCTGCTTCGGCCTGATGCTGCTCGTATGGGCCGGCCTTCCAGCGAGGGCCACCGCCCTGAGCCCGCCACGCGTCAGCCCTGGCTGGAGCGAAACCCCCACGGCTGTGGTGGAACAGCTGAAGGTGAAGGTGCCCGCCGGCGCCCGAAAGGCCTGGCTGCAGGCGGAGCAGGAGACCTGGGGCCCCTGGCTGCGACGACAGGACGGCTTCCTGGGCCGCGATCTGCTCTGGGACGCTGAACGGGAGGAAGGCCTGCTGCTGATCCGCTGGCGCAGCCGCCGTCAGTGGCTGGCCATCCCCGTCAGCGAGATCGAAGCGGTGCAAGGCCAGTTCGAGGCTGCGGCGAGGAGGGCCCTGGCGCTGGATCCCCCGGACCCGGGTGCCGAGACCCCAGCCAACCCCTTTCCCCTGGTGGACGCCGGCGCCCTCGAGTGGGTGGGCCTCACACCAGCGGTGGCAGCCGTGGAGAACCGGTGAACGAAGACGCCCGTCTGGACCTGGGCCGCCGCCAACGGCTTGGCATGGTGGAGGCGGTGTGGGGCGAGCACAAAAGTGCCGAGCAGATCACCGCCGTGATGCTGGGACTGCACCAGGCCGGGGAGCTGGCCCTGGTCACAAGGGTCAGTGCAGAGAAGGCCCTGGCGGTGGAGCGGCTGCTGGCCGATCAGCTCGGCAGCGGCGGAGCTGACCCACCGCCGCAGCACCATCCCCTGGCCCGCTGCCTCACCTGGCCCGCACCGCCGCCTGCCGATCCCGCCTTCGGGCGGGTGGCGGTGGTCAGCGGCGGCAGCAGCGACCTGGCCGTGGCCTCGGAGGCCCGGCTGGCCCTCGCCTGCCATGGGGTGGCCAGCGACCTGGTGCTCGATGTGGGCGTGGCCGGGCTGCACCGGCTACTGGCGGAGCTCGAGGGTCTGCGCCGGGCCCGGGTGCTGATCGCCTGCGCCGGGATGGAGGGGGCCCTGCCCACCGTCCTGGCGGGGCTGCTGCCCCAGCCTGTGATCGGGGTGCCGGTGGCGGTCGGCTACGGGGTGAGCGCCGGCGGCCAGGCGGCCCTGATGGGCATGCTGGCCAGCTGCGCTCCTGGGCTCACCGTGGTGAACATCGATAACGGCTATGGCGCCGCCATGGCGGCCCTGCGGATCCTGCAGCTGGCCAATGGTGTGGCTTCAGCCGCCGGGGAGCAGGGGCCCTGAGGGGGGACCCTCAAGCTCCAGGACGGTCTGCAGCCAGAGGGTCAGGGAGCGGGGCAAACGGCCTTGCTCGTAGCGCTCGATCGCCTCGATCAGGACCGGTGTGTTGATCCAGCTGATCCGATGAGGAACCATCGGCGCCCGAGGCATCGCCAGCGCAGTGTGAGGTAACCCGGCCGGCCTGGCAAGGCGGACCGATCAGAGGTGCTGAAGATCGGGATAGGCGGTGATCACCTGTTCGGTGCTGAGGACCTCTCCGGCCCCCTCCGGCTGCCAGATCACCTCAAGCGCCAGCAGGTCATCCGCACCCAGCGCCCCAAGTTTCTGGAGCGAATCGCGCAGATCTTCCGCGGAACGGGCCCCCTTGATCGCCAACCGCTGGCGGCTGGCCACCAGCAGGGTGACAACAATGAAGTCGCTGGCGGCGTCGCTGGCCCCTGGGGCCACGGTCGCCGGCTCACTGAAACGACGCCCCGACACATTGGCGGTGAGTTCCCGCTCCAGCTTGCTGCGCTCCTGCATGGAGAGGCGGTTGAAGGTGGATTCGGCACTGGCGAAGGGCACCTGGCCCACTTCACCGTTGGCGTACACCCAGAGGTCGGGGTGGCGCAGCAGGGAGAGGCTGGTTTCCTGCAGGACCCGCTGAAGGCCGGAGCTGCTGGAGGTGTCCGACGAACCCGCCAGCCGGCGCAGGTCGTCCTGAAGGTCGCGGGCCGAAGCCAGCAGTCCGACCTGGATCTGGGCGATCGCCACAGGACCGTCGGGGCGGGGGTTGTAGGCCAGGTCGGAGCCGGAACCGCCCAGCGCAGGGCCGCCGCCACCCCCACCCCGCAGGGCATTGACCACGACGCCTGCCACCGCCATCAGGATCAGGAAGCCGAACAGGCCACCGCCACCGAAGCCGAAGATCGGCACGATGAAGGGAAAGCCCATGCCACCGCCCCGGTAACCGCCGCCGTATCCGCCGCCATAGCTGCCCCGGTAGCCGCCGCCACCGCCGCCGTAGTTACGGGGCATGGAGGGAGCAGAACGGAAGCTGCCGCCACCGATGCGGCCGCCGCTGGCCGCCTGGGCCGGCTGGGGTGCCGCCATCAGCAGGCCCGCCACCAGAAAGGGGACGACCATCAGACCGGCCAGGCGCCGGAACAAGCGGGAACCCATCTCTAGAGACCTTTTGATGACGGAAATCTAGGAACCTCCCCCAACGATGGTGACCACCTCCAGCACATCGGATTCCCCCACAGACTGGCTGGCCCAGCGCTCCCTGGGCAGGATCTCGCCGTTGAACTCAACCACCACCAGGCGTGGCTGATAGCCGAGGGTCACCAGCACCGCATCGAGACACAGACCCGCCGGGCAGGGTCGCGTTTCGCCGTTGACCCTCAGCCGCAGGCCCCCCGGCTCCTTGCGGGCGGATGCATCCGTCACGACGCGGCCCCCAGCTCAGCGAGCAGGGCGGCGGCGGCGGCGCCGGGATCCTCGGCCCGGGTGATGGCCCGCACCACCGCCACCCGCTCCGCCCCGGCCAGGCGCACGGCCGCCAGGTTGGCCAGGTCGATGCCACCGATGGCGAAGAAGGGCAGGGGGCATTCCGCCGCCGCCTGGCTCACGTAGGCCAGCCCCACTGGCTCGCGGCCAGGCTTGGTCGGCGTGGCCTCGACGGGCCCCACCCCGACATAGTCACATCCATCGGCAACCGCCTGGCGCAGGTCCTCCAGGCCATGGGTGCTGCGGCCGATCAGCCGCTCAGGCCCCAGCAGGCGACGGGCCACGGCCGGCGGCAGATCGCCCTGGCCGAGGTGGACGCCATCGGCCCCCACCGCCAGGGCAAGGTCGATGCGGTCATTGACCAGAAACAGGGCCCCATGGCGATGGCAGAGCTGGCGCAGAGCACTCGCCTGCGCGAAACGGCACCGGTCATCGGGGACGTCGCCAGCTTTGGCGCGGTATTGCACCAGACGCAGCCCCGCCGCCAGGCCGGCGGCCACCACCGCCTCCAGCCCCTCCACCGGACTGGTGACGAGGTACAGGTGGCAGCGGCGCAGCAGGGCCCGGCGTTCGTCGCCGCCGCGGCCGGCCTGAATCAGATCCACCTCCAGGTCGTAGAGGGCATAGCGGATCGCCGCCGCCTCGGCCGCCAGCGCCGGATCCTCCATCCGACCGAACTCCTCCAGCACCCGCAGGGCCTCCTGCACCCGGCCCGCATTGGCGGCCAGGATGCTGGCGCCGTTCTGACGCTCGGCCTGGGCCGGATGGCTCATGCCCGCCGCCGGGTCGCTGGCCGTGTGCCGCGCCAGCTTGTAGCGCTCCTGGTGCCGCCGTCCCAGGCGCTGGCGCAGGTCCTTGCTGCGGGCCACCAGGTCGGGGCGGTCCAGGGCGAAGCGGGCCCAGTCCTCCAGCACCCGCAGCCCCTCACGGGCCCGATCCAGGTTGGCATCGAGCAAGCGTTCGATGGCGGCGCGCTCGCTGCCGAGGGGCGACGGCGGAACTGGGGGCTGCGGCGTCACCGGACCGGGGCGGGTGAGGACTCCAGGGTATGGGAGGGGTCCGTCAGGCCGAAGGGGCTGCGGTGGGGCCGCCATGGGAGCGGCAGTCCTGCAGCGCCTGGTCCGCATCCAGGCGGATCTGGCGACTGAGGGCGTCGAGACTCTCAAACCTCTGCTGGCGTCGCAGCAACCTCAGGGGCTGGACCGTCAGTCGGGAGCCAGCCAGCTCGAGGTCTCGCTCCAGCAGGTGCACCTCCACCGCCGACGGCGCCAGGGGGTCCACCGTGGGCTGGGGGCCAAGGTTCATCACGGCCGCCATCGCCCCGTCCTCACCGTCCCGCCAGGCCAGGGCCGCATACACCCCTTCCAGCGGCAGGAACTTGCGCCCGTCCACCGCCAGGTTGGCCGTGGGCCAGCCCAGCTGGCGGCCCAGGCCCCGGCCCCGCACCACCTGGCCGCTGAAGCGGTAGGGGCGCTCCAGCAGGCGCCCGGCCTCCTCGATGCCGCCAGCCGCCAGGGCACGCCGGATGCGGCTGCTGCTCACCCGCTCGGACCCATCCCACAGCATCGGCAGCACCCGCACGTCGATGCCGAGGGCGGCGCCGATGCGGGCCAGATCCTCCACATCGCCGCTGCGGTCGACCCCGAAGCGGAAGTTGGTGCCCACGGCGATGCGGCAGGCCTGGAGCTGCTCGGCCAGCACCTCCTGCACAAAGCGCTCCGGCGTCAGCGCTGACAGCTCACGGGTGAAGGGCACCAGCACCAGTTGTTCGATGCCGAGGGGTTCCAGCAGCTCCAGCTTCTCCTCGGGCAGATCCAGCCGCAGCCGCGTCTCGCCATGGAGCACCTCCCGGGGGTGGGGCCAGAAACTGACCACGGTCGGCACCACGGCGCGTTGCGCCACAGGCTCCGCTTCGGTGACGGCGGTGATCACACGCCGATGGCCCCGATGCAGACCATCGAAGCTGCCCAGGGCGATGGCGGTGGGGCGCAGGGCGTGGGGGGGGTCGTGAAGCGGGATCAACGGCCTGGGCCCTCGCCGACAGGATCCTCCCATGCCAAGTTTGGGGCCTTCGCGCTCCCCCCCATGGTCGACACGCTGGATCTGCAGCGCATGGCCGATGCCCTCCGCCGCATGGGCTGGGTGCGCTTCTGGATCCAGCTGGCCCTCGGCGTCGTGGTGGTCGGAGTGCTGCTGTTCAACAACATCGGCGGCCGGCTGGTGGCCAATGCCGACCGTTCCCTCGGGCTGGGCCCCGGACTGTCGATCACCACCCTCTCGTTCCTGGTTCTGCTCTGGAGCCTGTGGCAATCCTGGCTGGTGGTGCGCTGTGGCCGGGCCCTGGCCAGTCCAGTCAGGCCCAGCCGTGGGGAGACCTCCCGCCTGGTGAAGCGCAGCCTGCTGGCCGACCTGATCGGCCTGACCCTGGCGTCCGTCGGGTACCAGTCCCTTGCCGGCAGTCTTTTCCTGCAGGCTTCCCTGCAGGCCCCGGGACTGTTCGGGCCGATGGCGGTGCCGGGGGCCCGGGGACCGATCAGCAGCTTTCCGATCACCTCGATCGAGATGCTCTCGGTGCTCAGCAACACCCAGGTGCTGTTTGCCCACCTGATCGGGCTGATCATCACCCTGTGGCTGCTGCAGCGGATCTACCGACGCGCTTGAGGCGCCTCACCAGGAAGGAGACGCCGAGACCAAGCACCAGGCGCGGTGGTGTCCATGACGGCAGAACACTCCTGGACCCAGCCCGCAGCAGCGCAACCGCCAGCCCGGGGCCAAACAACGGCTTGGCCATGCGCGCTGGGCCGGAATGGAAGCGAAACTGATTCAAGGCTTATCGGGGATGTCCTCTCCCAACACTTCGGCCATCAAGCGGGGCAGGAGAACATCCAGAGCATGGGCGGCCTGACACTCAGTCTTTGCCCGCACTCCCAGGCTTCGCCGCCTTGCCCCATCCTCCAGCAGCTTTTGCAGCGCCTCGGCCATGGCGGAGACGTCGAATCGGTCGACCACAACTCCAGCGCCTGCGGCGATGAAGGATTCGGCTCCCGCACAGCCTGAAAAACACATACTTGGAATTTCGAGCATGGCCGTTTCCAAGCAAACCGCCCCGAATGGCTCCTCTCTTGAGGTGAGCAGAAACACGTCAAAGGAATCAAAATAAGGATAGGGATTCTCACGGGGACCCGTGAAGAAAACCATCGACTCCAGGCCCATCCGTTTGATATCGCTTTCGATTTGATAGGTGGTCATCGGATCACCCCCGCCCACCCAGGCGAACAAAGGTGGATCACTCATTGCAGTCGCGAGATGGTGAGCGATCTGCAGAAAGATATCCGGCCCCTTGCGCCACTCAATCGTCCCCGCCATGCCAACAAGCTGGCGCTGCTTGGGGAGATTGAGCTCCTCACGCAATCGGTCGCAGCCCCGCCAGCGCACCACCTCTTCCGTATCGCAGTATTCATCAATGACACACAGACTTCCGTGCTCAAGACCGAGATAAGTCTGCAGATGGGTTGCCGTCAATTGTGAGTCGGCAATGATGCGATTAGCGAGCCGCTGGAAGCTCTGCCGGGAGATGCCGGAACGTTGGATCCAGTAACCCATTTCGCGCACATGAACGCTGACCCTGGGAAGGCGCTCAGGGGGCAGGCCAAGTGAATCCAGTAAGCCCTGCAAACATTGCAGGCCCACCACAGTGTTGCAATAGATGGCGTCAGCCTTCAGCAGCATGGCTGTCATGGCGCGGGCCTGAAGGCGGCGCTCGACGTGGTGGAGGACCCGGCGTCTGACGGGAACAAGGGGCCTGACCCCTCGAACATTGGGGAGAGAAAGCAGGTGCTCCCTTAAGGGTCCGTTGTGGCGGTAAAGGATCTCGAAGACAACATCAGGTTGTTGCGATTGGGCCCAACGCAGAAATCGACACAGAAGCAGAGAAGAGCCGTCATGGTGCAAAAACGGGGTGATCACCACCACCACAGCAGGACTGGTACTGGAACGCTTCATGGCTTCACTGATGTCTCATTTTTCGGACGCAAGTCAGCTCCTCGCTTCCTTTGTTAACCACGATTCGGGGCAGCCAGATGATCCGGGGAGACCCAGCCGGTCCGCGTCCGGCAACTGGGCGGGATCTCCCCGCCAGAAGAGTTCGGGCTGCAGGGGGGTCAGGGACGGCCCCCCCTGCTGGACCCAGGCCACATCGGTCGGCCAGTCGGCTGGACCGGCTCCGGAGCCCTCCAGGTCGTCCACCACCTCGCCGGCCAGCCAGTAGTAGGTGCGGCCGCGGGGGTCGGTTCGCTTCTCGAACTGATCGATGTAGCGCCGCACCGCCGTGCGGCACCAGCGCAGGGGCGCCAGGGCCTCGGCGGGCCGTGGTGGCACGTTGAGATTGAGCAGCAGCCCCTCGGGCCAGCCCGCGGCGTGCATCCGTTCGGCCACATCGAGGGCGAGGGCCGCCGCCGCCTCGAAGCGACGCCAGTGGAAATCGGCGCTGCTGACCGCGAGGGCCGGCAGACCCTCGATCGTCCCCTCCATGGCCGCCGACACAGTGCCCGAATACAGGACGTCGGTGCCGAGGTTGGGGCCGTGGTTGATGCCGGAGAGCACCAGGTCGGGCGCCTGGTCGAGAAGCCTGAACAGAGCCAGCTTGACGCAGTCGGACGGGGTGCCGCTGCAGGCCCAGGCGGTGACACCCGCAGCGAACAGCTCATCGGCCCGCTCCGCCCGCAGCGGCGTCTGCAGCGTCAGGCCATGGCCGGTGGCGGAGCGCTCCCGGTCCGGGCAGACCACGGTGACCGCATGGCCGCGGGAGGCCGCCTCAGCGGCCAGGGCCTGGATGCCATCGGCGAAGACCCCGTCGTCGTTGCTGATCAGGATCCGGAGCGGTGCCATCGGCCTCGACCGCGGGGACTGCCGGAAAGCTAGACGCAGCTGCCTACAGTCGCTTCCTTCCCCGATCCGTCCCGTGAGCGCCACCGTCAGCCTGCAACAGCTCACCGACCAGCTGGAGCACCTGGAGGCGGAGGCCGCCGCCGCCATCGCCAACGCCAGCGATGCCGCCGCTCTCGAGGAGCTGCGGGTGGGGCTGCTGGGCAAGAAGGGTCGGCTCTCGGGCGTGCTTGGGGCCATGGGCCGTCTCCCCGGTGAGGAACGCCCCCTGGTGGGGCAGCGGGCCAACCGGCTCAAGGACCAGGTGCAGCAGCTGCTCGGCGCCCGGCTCGAGGCCGTGCGTACCGCCGCCATGGTGGAGCGGCTGGAGCGGGAACGGATCGATGTGACGGCTGGCTGCAGTTACGTGCCCCCTGGCCACCGTCATCCCCTGCAGAGCACGATCGAGGAGATCGTGGATATCTTCGCCGGCCTCGGCTACCGGGTCTCGGAGGGACCCGAGATCGAGACCGACCACTACAACTTCAGCGCCCTCAACATTCCGGAGCACCACCCGGCCCGGGACATGCAGGACACGTTCTACCTGGGAGGGGACCGTTTGCTGCGTACCCACACCTCCCCCGTACAGATCCGCCACCTGGAAGCCAATCCTCCACCGGTGCGTGTGATCGCCCCCGGCCGGGTGTATCGCCGCGATGCGGTGGATGCCACCCACTCCCCGGTGTTCCACCAGGTGGAAGTGCTCGCCCTCGACGAGGGCCTGGATTTCAGTCACCTGCGCGGCACCGTCACCACCTTCCTGCAGCAGTTTTTCGGCGATCTGCCGGTGCGCTTCCGGGCCAGTTACTTCCCCTTCACCGAACCCTCCGCCGAGGTGGATGTGCAGTGGCGGGGTCGCTGGCTGGAGGTGATGGGCTGCGGCATGGTGGATCCGGCAGTGCTCGAGGGTCTGGGCCTCGACCCGGAGCGTTGGAGCGGCTTTGCCGCCGGCCTGGGGGTGGAGCGGTTCTGCATGGTGCGCCACGGGATCGATGACATCCGCAGACTGTTCAGCAGCGATCTGCGCTTCCTGGAGCAGTTCTGAGGATCAATGACGAACATTGGCCGTTCACCCGGAGGCTTCCCCCCGGCAGGGGTGAACACCCTGGTGTACTCGCAGAGCCAGCCGTGTTCGTACAACCTCAGCAATGCCTGGGCCCAACCGCTCGGGAGACTGGAGGCCTACATCCATCCCTTCACGATCCCACCGCAGTGGTACCTGGAAGCGCCTGGGGCCCACCTCGTTTCCATGATCGGTTTGGCCAAGCCCTGCCGGATCCTCCACGAAACCACGCCATTTCTTCGGCTGGGCACGAGAAAGGCCTGCCTGCTGGCTGCCAAGTCCTATCTCCACGCCACCGAGACCATTTCTGACGCCGTGGTTCCGCTGGTGGACTTCCGGGGTTGGCATCGGGGTTTTTTCCACTGGTTTCTGGATTTCCTCCCACGCGTCCTGGTGGCCGAGCACCATCACCAACGAACCGGCGCACAGGTCCATCTACTCGTTCCAGAACGGCTGACCGCCTGGCAGAGCGAGTCTCTGGCGCGGTTGAGCAGCCCCGTCGGGTCCTTGATCCCTTACAAGCCCCGAGCCGGCGGCACCAACATTCGCTGCCGGTCCCTGATCGCCGCTTCAGCCCACCGGCATCAGCACGCCACGGAGGCACCCTTTGATGCGATCTCACCGATCCATCTCAAGCAACTGGCAAAGCGACTTGGATCGGCATCGAATGGCGGGGCCACCATGGGCCTGCCACGCCGGGTGTTCGTCAGTCGCCGTGGCGCCAAGTCGCGGCGAATCATCAACGAACCGGACGTCTCCTCCTACCTCGAAGGTCATGGCTTCTGCACCATCCAGCTCGAAAAGCTGAGTCTTTCCGAGCAGATCCATCTGTTCCGTCAAGCGACCCACATCATCGCCGTGCATGGTGCCGGGCTGACGAACTTAATGCATGCCACGCAAAGCACCGTACTGGAATTGTTTGCTTCAGCCCATGGGATCCGTCCCGACTACTTTCAGATTGCAAGCATCTTGAACCTTGGCTATTTCTTTCACTGCCTGCCATCGTTGAATTCATTTCACGACATTCACTTACCTCTTGAGCTGGTGGATGACTTCCTGTCGATCGCCCCTTCCTGATCAGAACAGGGCCCGGTTGCAAGCCGGTCCAGAATGATCCATCGCCTGACCTTGGATGGGCTTCAAGGATCGCTGCTATCCGAGAGACAAGGTGCTGGTGGAACAGGGAGAGTTGCAGCGACCTCTCGGCCCATTCGGTAGAAGCGGTGGTTGAGATGCCTGGCCGAACGGTTGAGGAGATAGGCGAACAGAATGGCATCGTCTGTGAACCAGCGCTGATCGTACCGGAGCTGGCGGCGATTACGCATCAAAAAGTCCTTGTTGCCCATGGCGATGTGGGACGTTGTGTTGGCGATATCCAGACTGGCAAGAGGGGCCTCTTCGACCATCGCCAGAATCCCGTTCACCTGAGCAAGCGCATCAGCACAAAGATGCTCATAAAGGTTGATGCAATGGTGAATGGCAGGATGCGCGGCAATCTTCTGCAGCCAGGCTTCATTGGCATGGCCCCAATAATTCATTGAGCGATAGGCCGATAGAACACCCTTGCCACGGCTCTTGCGCTTCATCGAAGCGGTGAAGTTGCGCACATCCTTCGCCACGAGCACAAGACCAATACGATCCTCACTCTGGCCTTCCACCCGAAGGGCGCTCAGCAAGGCATCGAAAGCCTCCACGGACTTGGACGAATCGGTGACCACCACCTCATCGCCAAAGTGGCGGCGGATGAAGCGGATCAGTTCGACGTACTTGTCGACGAGAGGCAGAGCTGAGTTCAGACCATTGAGGTGGGGAAGCTGACCCCAGAACGCGCATTCCTCCCAGTCACTGCCGCAGGAACAGCGCCGAACGTCGTCCTGGTCCCCCCAAGCCCGCATGTAGGCCTGCATGTGAGCAGGGGAGAAAAAGGAGGCGATTTCCCCGAGACTGAGGCTCCGGGGATGGCTGCTCAGCAATTGTTCGGTCAGGGTGGTGCCGCTGTGTTCGAGACCACCGATGTAGAGAACCTTCAACGGCCTCAGCCTGCCAACCGATGCCCATCGACCCTAGCTCCGCTGGCTTGGGACTCTCGAATCTGGGCGCCCCTCTGCTGCGCCTAGAACCTGGGCGCCGAGGCGACCTTCAGCACTACGGCTGCACGCTGGTGAAAGGCCGTGCCGTCTGCTTCTAGAGTCTGAAAGCCATTCCGCCTGCGATCGGTGCCCCGGGTCGGACTGATCGTCAACGACGGCAAGGATCTGGCGATCAACACCGCCGACCTGATCGAAAGCCGACTGAAGGCGGCGGGGCTTGAGGTGGCGCGGGTGAGCAGTTCCGGTGGCGTGGTGGGCTTCGCCAATCCCGACCAGCACCTGCGCTCCCGGGGCTATGCGGCCTGCGTGCCCGCCAGTTTCGATGAGGACATGGCCCTGGCGGTGGTGCTGGGGGGGGACGGCACGGTGCTCTCCGCCGCCCGCCAGACCGCCCCGATCGGCGTGCCGATCCTGACGATCAACACCGGCCATCTGGGGTTCCTGGCCGAGGCCTACCTGAAGGACCTGGATCAGGCCCTGGCCCAGGTGGTGGCGGGGGAGTGGACCGTCGAGGAGCGCTCCATGCTTGTCGTGAGTGTGATGCGCGGCGAGCAGCGGCGCTGGGAAGTGCTCTGTCTCAACGAGATGGCCCTGCACCGGGAGCCGCTTACCAGCATGTGCCACTTCGAGATCGCCATCGGTCGCCATGCCCCCGTTGACATCGCCGCCGACGGGGTGATCCTCTCGTCGCCCACCGGCTCCACGGCCTACGCCCTCAGCGCCGGTGGCCCGGTGATCACCCCCGACTGTCCGGTGCTGCAGCTGACGCCGATCGCCGCCCACTCGCTCGCCTCCCGGGCCCTCGTGTTCAGCGACCAGGAGCCGGTGACGGTGTTTCCCGCCACCCCTGAACGTTTGATGATGGTGGTGGATGGCAGCGCCGGCTGTTACGTCTGGCCCGAGGACCGGGTGCTGGTCCGGCGCAGCGAGCATCCGGTGCGCTTCGTGCGGCTGGCCGACCATGAGTTCTTCCAGGTGCTGCGCAACAAGCTGGGCTGGGGCCTGCCGCACGTCGCCAAACCTTCCGGCAACCACGCCGACGCCCCGCTGTGACGCCGACTGCCCCGCCGACAACGGTGTTGCTGGTGGGCCCGGAGGCCACCGGCCTGGCTCCCCGGCTGGAGGTGTCCGGCTACGGGACCCTGGAGCAGGAGCCGGGCGATGCGCTCCCTGCGGCGGTGATCCTGTCGCCTGGATGCGAGCAGCGGATTCCGGAGCTGCGCCGCAGGCTGGGGGCCCGCCCCCTGCTGCTCGGCATCACCAGCGACAGCGTGGAGAGCCGCAGCCATTGCCTGGAGTGGGGCGCCGATGATTTCTGGTTGCCCAGCCTCGGCACCAGCGATCTGCTGACCCGGCTGCGACTGCACCTGGCCCTGGCCCAGCGGCAGGCCCCCACGCCGGTGTCCGCCCTGCTGAAGCTGGCGGATCTGAGGATCGACCCGGTGGCCCGCCAGGGCTGGCGCGGGCAGCGCCAGCTCAGCCTGACTGCCCGGGAGTATCAGCTGCTGCTGCTGCTGCTGCGCCACCGGGGTTCGGTGGTGAGCCGGGAGCAGATCCTCGAGGAGATCTGGGCTGATCAGGGCGGGGGTGCCAGCAACGTGATCGAGGTGTACGTGCGCTACCTGCGCCAGAAGCTGGAACAGGAGGGTGAATCGCGGCTGATCCACACCGTCCGGGGCCGTGGCTACTGCCTCAGTGAGGGTCGCCCCCCCACGAAGGGACCGCCATGAACCACCCCATTCTCAGGCGCTGGGCCCTGGCCGGCGTGGTCCTGCTGGTCGGTTGCGGACCGGGCCTGACCCAGGGGCCGCCGCAGTTCCTGCCCATTACCGCCCAGTGGTGTCTGGAGGGCCCGCCGCCGTCGCGCTGCATCCAGCTGGAGGTGCCCCGGGGCGAGCGCCAGCAGGCCATGGGGTTGCAGCTGCGCCCACCCTTGCCCCACCTGCGCGGCATGTGGTTCCCTTACGTGCCCCCCGCGGTGGCCAGGTTCTGGATGCACCGAACTCCGGAACCCCTCGACATGCTGTTCATCCGCGACGGTCGCGTTGTTTTCCTCGAGAGTGCCGTGCCGCCCTGCATGAACCTGCCCTGCCGCAGCTACGGCCCCGACACGCCGGTGGACGGGGTGCTGGAACTGGCGGCCGGCCAGGCCGCCGTGCTCGGCATCACCGTAGGCAGCCCGGTGCGGATCACCCCGCTGCCGGGCGCGTCCCCTTCAGAACCAGCACGGGATTGAGGGGAGCCAGTCGGGTGCCCTCCGCCAGGGGCGCGCCACGCCAGGCCTGGATCTGGGTGATCGCCACGCCAAGGCCGGCCAGCTCCAGCTGGGGCCGGAGCTGGGCCAGGGCTTCGACCGTGGCCAGGGGCAGGACCACCACCCCGCCGGGCCGCAGCCGGCCCAGCACCGCCTGCAGCACGTCGCGGCGGTCACGGCCGCCACCGCCGATCAGCACGCGATCGGGGTCGGGCAACTGGGCCAGGGCCGCCGGGGCCGCCGCCTCCAGCACCGCCGCGGGACGCACACCCAGCCGGGTCGCATTGGCGTCGATCAGGGCCGCGGCCCCGGCGCGGCGCTCCACCGCCCACAGGGCCAACCCGGGGCGCAACCGCAGCGCCTCCAGCCCCACCGAGCCCACCCCGGCGCCGATGTCCCACAGCACCCCTGTCTCGGGCAGCTCCAGATCGGCCAGCAGCTGGATGCGCACCTCCCGCTTGGTCATCAGTCCCGGCTGGTCGGGGTGTTGCAGCCAGAGGCCATCGGCCAGACCGAACAGGGGCAGGGCCGCCGGCGCCGGCACGGCGGGCTCGACCGCGATCAGCAGCACCAGGTGCAGGGGATCGAGATCCGGCGGCAGGGGATCGGCAGGCTCCAGCCGCTGCAGACGCTCCGCCGGATGGCCGAGGCGCTCCGCCAGCCAGACCTGATAGGCGGCCTCCAGTCCCGACGCCCGCAGGAGTGCGCGCACCTCGGCGGCTCCCCCCCGGGCCGGATCGGTCAGCACCGCCAGAGCAGTGGGCCGCTGCTGCAGCCGCGCCGCCAGGGGCTCGGGATCGCGGCCGTGCAGGCTGATCCAGGAGGCGTCCTGCCAGGGGCGGCCCAGGCGGGCGAAGGCCAGCTGCAGGGAGGTGGGGGCCGGGTGGAAACGAAGGCGTTCGGCTGGAAGGTGCTGCAGCAGCAGCCGACCGATACCGAACCAGAGGGGGTCGCCGCTGGCCAGCACCACCACCCGCTCGCCAGCGGCGAGGGCCCGCTGCAATCGCGGCAGCAGAACTGTGGGCTGGTCGCTGGCCAGCAGCTCCGGTGCCGGGACCTCACCGCGCCAGGCCTCGAGATCCGCCAGCAGACGCCGGGGGGCCGCCACAAGATCAGCGCGCAGGATCTTCTCCTGCCAGTCGCGGCAGAGGCCCGCCATCCCGGCGGCATCGGTGCCGAGCACATCCAGCAGCGAACCCTCCAGCCGTGCCCCCGCGCCCACTGCTGGCCATGATGCTCCCCACGCTTGCCTGCCACACCCCCCCTGCCCATGAGCGATCGACGCCAGCGCATCCACACCCTGGTGCTGGCCCTGCTGGCCCACCAGAGCGACCTCGAACTGCTCGAGGACGATCGTGCCGGTGCGGTCGGCAGCCCCCTGGGGGGCGGAGGGGACCCGGGCAGCTGGCTGGAGCGCAACCGGCGGGTGGTGCAGCGCTACCAGTCGCTGGTGCGCAGCGCCGTCACCCTCGATGCCCTGATCGAGCAGGAACTGGGCAGTGATCAGCTGGGAGGGGGCTCCACACCGGGCTGACCACCTGGGAACGCGCTGGGCCGGGGAACCAGCCGATGGCCAGTTCTGACAAGCTGGGCCCACTTCGTCTGGCCCCATGGCGCCCTTCGGCCTCTCCGCTCTCCAGAACCTGCGGCGCGGCAGGACTCCCTGGCAGCCACCCGAGGCCAGCTGGTCCCGGCCCTTCGGCCAGGGCTGGGACAAGCCGTACACGGTGCGCTACGCCAGCAACCTGGATGACGGCCCCAACCACGGCATGCCCCTGGGGGGCTTCGGTGCGGGCTGTATGGCCCGGGGCCTCGACGGCGCCTTCAACCTCTGGCACCTCGACGGGGGCGAGCACTGGTTCGGGGTACTCCCCGATTGCCAGTTCGCCCTCTTCGAGCACGACGGCCGGGCAACACGGGCTCATGCCCTGGCCACGGCGCCCCAGGCCGACGATTCCCGTCCCGGAACTGGCCAGCCCCTCTCCGCCTGGACCTGGTATCCCGCCGCCAGCACCGAGCAGCCCAGCGGCACCGTGGCGGTGCGCTATCCGGTCAGCTCCCATCACTACGCCGCGGTTTTCGCCGCCGACGTCCGCTGCGAGGCCTTCAGCCCGATCCTGCCCGGCGACTACCGGCGCACCAGCTACCCGGTCGCCGTCTTCGCCTGGACGCTGAGCAACCCCACCAACCAGCCGCTGGATCTGTCCCTGCTGCTGAGCTGGCGCAACACCGTGGGCTGGTTCACCAACACCGACCCCTCGGCGGAGGTTCACTTCCGTGACGACGGCAGCCCGGAGCACAACTACGTGCCGGCGATCGGCCGGGGCCGTGGTCAGCGCAACCGCTGGATCGAGGCCCCCGGCCTGAAGGGAATCCTGCTGGAGGGCGAGCGGTCGCAACCCCTGGCCGAGGGGGAAGGCCAGTGGTGTCTGGCGGTGCCCGACGAGGCAGCACTGAACCACCCGGGGGTGGAGGTGTTCCGCTGCAGCCGCTGGGATCCCAGCGGCGACGGGGCGGAGATCTGGGAGTCCTTCAGCCGCGAGGGCTCCATCCCCGACAGCGACAACGACCGCCGCAGCACCGGCGACGATCCCCTCAGCGCCGCCCTGGCGGTGCGCGTCCGGCTGGAGCCGGGCGCCTCGCTCGAGATCCCGCTGGTGATCAGCTGGGACCTGCCCGTGACGGCCTTCGCCACCGGCACCCGGGCCCTGCGCCGCTACACCGACTTCTTCGGCACCGATGGTGACAACGCTGCGGCCATCGCCGGCGAAGCCCTGGCCGACTGGCGCGACTGGAAAGCCGCGATCGAAACCTGGCAGGCGCCGGTGGTGCAACGCCACGACCTGGCAGAGCCGTTACGGATGGCCCTGCTCAACGAGCTCTACGACCTGGCCAGCGGTGGCAGCCTCTGGACCGCCGCCAGCTCAGGCGATCCGGTGGGGCGCTTCGGGGTCCTGGAGTGCCTCGACTACGCCTGGTACGAAAGCCTTGACGTACGGCTGTACGGCTCCTTCGCCCTGTTGCAGCTGTGGCCCGAACTCGACAAGGCCGTGCTGCGCAGCTTCGCCCGTGCCATCCCTGCCGCCGATCCGACGCCGCGGCCGATCGGCTGGTACTTCACCCAGGGGCGGGGCCGGGTGGAGGCGGCCCGCAAGGTGGCGGGGGCCACCCCCCACGACCTCGGGGCCCCCAACGAGCGCCCCTTCGACGCCACCAACTACACCGCCTATCAGGACTGCAACCTCTGGAAGGACCTGGCCAGCGATTTCGTGCTGCAGGTCTGGCGCACCTACAAGCTGGCGCCCGGTGGCCCGGACATCCGCTTCCTGGCGGACTGCTGGCCGGCGGCGGTGGTCGCCCTGGATTATCTGAAGCGCTTCGACGTCAACGACGACGGACTGCCCGACAACGGCGGTGCCCCGGACCAGACCTTCGACGACTGGCCCCTGCAGGGGGTCAGCGCCTACTGCGGCGCCCTATGGATCGCTGCCCTGGAGGCCGCCCTGGCCATCGGCCAGCAGCTGCAGCTGGAGCTGGGGCTGGACACCGCCGAGGAGCAACGGCGCTTCGGCGGCTGGCTGGAGCAGTCCCGCCGCCACTTCGATGCCCTGCTCTGGAACGGCGAGTACTACGCCATCGATGCCGGCAGCGGCACCCCGGTGGTGATGGCTGATCAGCTCTGCGGCGACTTCTACGCCCGGCTGCTGGGGCTGCCGCCGGTGGTGGCCGACGACCGCGCCCTCTCCTCTCTCAAGGCCATCCGCCAGGCCTGCTTCGAAGCCTTCGAGGGGGGGCGCCTGGGCGTCGCCAACGGCCTGCGCCGCGATGGAACCCCCCTCGATCCCGAGGGAACCCATCCGCTGGAGGTCTGGACCGGCATCAACTTCGGCCTGGCCGCCTACTACCGGCTGATGGGGCAGAGCGGCACCGCCTTCGCCATCACCGGCGCTGTCGTGCGCCAGGTGTACGAGGGCGGCCTGCAGTTCCGCACACCGGAGGCGATCACCGCCGCCGGCACGTTCCGCGCCTGCCACTACCTGCGGGCCATGGCGATCTGGGCCCTCTGGGCCACCCACACCGGCTGGCAGCCGATCCCCGGGGCCGAGCGGCAGCCATGAGCGCAGCCTGCCGGTTGAGACGTCTGACGGCGGCCCTGCTGGCTCTGCTCCTGGGCTCCCTGCTGGTGCTGGCTGTGGCGCCGGCGCCGGCCCTGGCCCAGCTGCATGCCCACCCGGATGGCAACGGCGCCCCGGTGGTGCGCAGTCTGGAGAGCCTGCGCGACCTCGACGACCAGAGCTGGCAGGTGGTGGCCTACCGGGAGGGACCGCCCGGCGGGCCGCTGCGGCTGCGGATCGTGGGTTACCCCGGCAAGGTGCGCCTCGACCATCCGACCGCCCTGGAGGTGCGCAGCGGCCGTCTGCTCTGGGCCCTGGAGGATGTGACCCTCAGCAGCACCGCCCTGGCCGGCGACACCCGATCCGCCGCGGCCGAGTTCGATCTGGCGCCGCTGCTGGCCGATCTGGAACGGAACCGTCCCCTGCGGCTGCGGCTGCCGCGGGTGTTCAGCGAGCTGGCGGTGCCGCCCTACGTGGTGGCGGAATGGCGCCGCCTCCCGGACGCCCCGGCCGCGTGAACCCCGGCTCGCCATGGAATCCCTGGATGGCCAGGGCCCTGCAGCTGGCCGCCCTCGCGGAGGGACGCACCAGCCCCAACCCCCTGGTGGGTGCCGTGGTGCTCGATGCCGAGGGCCAGCTGGTGGGGGAGGGGTTCCATGCGCAAGCCGGCGGCCCCCATGCAGAGGTGGGGGCCCTGGCCCAGGCCGGTGAGCGGGCCCGGGGCGGCACCCTGATCGTGACCCTGGAGCCCTGCTGCCACCACGGCCGCACCCCCCCCTGCAGTGAGGCGGTGCTCGCCGCCGGCATCGCCCGGGTGGTGCTGGCCATGGCCGACCCCAACCCGCTGGTGGCCGGGGGCGGCATCACCAGGCTGCGGTCGGCGGGCCTGGAGGTGATCGAAGGGGTGATGGAAGCCGAGGCGCGCCGGCTCAACCAGGCTTTCATGCATCGGGTCGCGACGGGTCGCCCTCTGGGGATTCTCAAATGGGCCATGAGCCTGGATGGCCGCACGGCCCTGCCCAACGGCGTCAGCCAGTGGATCAGCGGGCCAGAGGCCCGGGGCTGGGTGCACCGCCTGCGGGCCCGCTGCGATGCGGTGATCGTCGGGGGCGGCACGCTGCGGGCCGATGATCCGCTGCTCACCAGCCGGGGCCGGCGCACCCCCGAACCGCTGCGGGTGGTGCTCAGCCGGGGCCTGGATCTGCCGCCAGCGGCCCGCCTGTGGGACACGGCTGCCGCGGCGACCCTGCTGGTCCACGGCCCGGAGGCGCCTGTGGAGCGCCGCGATCGAGTTGATCGTCTCGGCGTGGAACGACTGGCCCTGGAGGTCTGCGAGCCGGGGGCCCTGGCGCACGCCCTGGCCCGGCGGGGCTGCAACCGGGTGCTGTGGGAGTGCGGACCGGTGCTGGCGGCGGCGGCCCTGCGCCAGGACTGCGTGCAGCAGCTGGCCGCCGTGATCGCCCCCAAACTCCTCGGCGGCCTGCCGGCCCGCACGGCCCTGGGGGATCTGGGCCTGGAACACCTGGATGGGGCCTGGGCCCTGCGGGGGCTGGACATCCGCTGGCTGGGCCCGGACCTCCTTTGGCAGGGGCCCCTGGACGGAGCCGCGCTCAGCGCAGCTCCGGGTGCAGGGGGTCCCCCTTGAACGGCCCCTCGACGGCGCTGGTGATCCAGCCGCCGTAGAAACCACCGGGCTGGGGGATGACCCGCTCCCCATCCACCCAGCAGCCGTCCATCAGCGCTGGGTAGCAGGCCAGCCAGCCGGCCAGGGGAGCGAAGGCCGGCGTGGGTGAGGGGTAACTCCACAGCGCCCGACGCAGGCGGCGCTGCCCGCCCCCGTCCTCCGAGGCCACCAGATCGAAGTAGCTGGCCAGGCCCTTCCACTCGCAGAAGCTTGCGCCAGCGACGGGCTCCAGCAGGCTCAGGTCCACATCCTCCGGGCAGAGGTAGAAGACCGGGGGATGGAAGGTTTCGAGCACCCGCAGGCTGCGGTGGGTGTCACACAGCACCCGCCCCAGGGCCTCCACACGCACGTGCTGGCTGCAGGTCAGGAGCGCCGGGGGACGGGGATAGGCGGCAACGCGCTCAGCCATGGGATCAGCCGGGAATGAAGTGGCGCAGGCGGCGCGCCTCGACGCCGGCGCGGGCCTGCAGCTCCTCGTCGCTGAGGCTGGCTTCGGCCCGTTGCTGGGCGGCGATCACATCCGCCTCATCAACGCTGAACCCGGCGCCGCGGGCCAGGGCCAGGAAGGCCGCCAGGTCCGGGGGGTCAGCGGGGTCGTGCAGGCGGCGATCAAGGGCGGCATCGGCCCGGGCATGGGCCAGAAAGGCATCCAGCTGGTCGAGGCTCATGGCACCGGCGTCAGGGCCTGTCCTGTTTAGCCGCCGGTGGGCACGTCCGGGGCCTGCGCGAGCAGATCCAGCTGCACCGCCGCCTCCGGGCTCAGCTCCAGCTTCACCGCCTCCCAGGCGGCCGGATCCCAGGGGGCCATCAGGGGCTCCAGCGCCCGCAGCTCCGGTCCATCGACGGACGCCAACCAGGCCTCCTCCAACCCATCAGGGATGACCACCGGCATGCGGTCATGCACCCGGGCCAGCAAGTCGTTGGGGGCCGTGGTGAGCACCACGCAGGTCTCGAGTTCGCCGCCATCGCTCCCCAACCAGCGCTCCCAGAGCCCGCCGAGCCAGAAGGGGCGCTGATCGCAGCGACGGAACAGCCAGGGCTGCTTGACGGTCCGGCCCTCCACCGTCCTGGTCTGCCATTCATAGAAGCCATCGGCGGGGATCAGGGCCCGGCGGTGGCGCCAGGCGCCCCGAAAGAAGGGTTTCTCCCCCACCGTCTCGCTGCGGGCATTGATCGGCCGGCGGCGGGCCATCGGATCGGGGCACCAGTCCGGCACCAGCCCCCAGAGGGCCAGGGCCACCTCCAGGCGTCCGTGCTCCTGGCGCTGCAGCAGCACCGGTTCCCCTGGCCGCACCTGGGGCCGGGGGGCGTAATGCTCCACAAACCCCGGCGGCATCGGGCCCTTCAGCCGGGGCAGCAGCTGATCGAGGCGGGTGGCCAGGGAATAGCGGCCGCACATGAAGGAGGGGGGAGCCGAAGGGGCGGGCGTTCGGTTCTCCCGACCGGGTGGTGGAACGGCCGGTGACGACCAGACCTAGCTTGGGCCCATACGCCGTTTTGCGCAGCATGGCCATCCGTCAGGACGACAACCGCCCCACCAGGCGGTTCGGACTCGTCAATCTGCTCCTGATCGGTTTCGGTGTGCTGCTGCTGTTCAGCAATTTCCTGCCCAATCCCGCCACCCAGGTGCCCCGGGTGCCCTACTCCCTGTTCATCGACCAGGTGAATGACGACAACGTCAAACGGGCTTACATCACCCAGGACCAGATCCGCTACGAACTCACCAAGGCCCCCGAGGAGGGGGCCCCCACGGTGCTCTCCACCACCCCGATCTTCGACATGGAGCTGCCCCAGCGTCTGGAGCAGCACGGGGTTGAATTCGCCGCCGCCCCGCCGAAGCGGCCCAGCTTCATCACCACGGCCCTGAGCTGGGTGGTGCCGCCGCTGATCTTCATCCTGGTGCTGCAATTCTTTGCCCGCCGCAGCGGCATGGGTGGCGGCGGCGCCCAGGGGGCCCTCAGCTTCACCAAATCAAAGGCGAAGGTCTACGTGCCCGATGAGGAATCCCGGGTCACCTTCGCCGACGTGGCCGGCGTCGATGAAGCCAAGACCGAACTCACCGAGATCGTCGACTTCCTCAAGACGCCCCAGCGCTACATGGACATCGGCGCCCGCATCCCCAAGGGCGTGCTGCTGGTGGGCCCTCCGGGCACCGGCAAGACCCTGCTCTCCAAGGCCGTAGCGGGCGAAGCCAGCGTGCCGTTCTTCATCATCTCCGGCTCCGAATTCGTGGAGCTGTTCGTGGGCGCTGGCGCCGCCCGGGTTCGCGATCTGTTTGAGGAAGCCAAGAAGAAGGCGCCCTGCATCATCTTCATCGACGAACTCGACGCCATCGGCAAAAGCCGTTCCGGCTCCATGGGCGTGGTGGGCGGCAACGACGAGCGCGAGCAGACCCTCAACCAGCTGCTCACCGAGATGGACGGCTTCACCGCCCAGGACAAGCCGGTGATCGTGCTGGCGGCCACCAACCAGCCGGAAACTCTTGATGCCGCCCTGCTGCGTCCGGGCCGCTTCGACCGCCAGGTGCTGGTGGACCGTCCCGACCTCTCCGGCCGCAAGATGATCCTCGACATCTACGGCAAGAAGGTGAAGCTGGCTGAAGGCGTGGATCTCGACAAGATCGCCCAGGCCACCAGTGGTTTCGCCGGCGCCGATCTGGCCAACCTGGTCAACGAGGCGGCCCTGCTGGCGGCCCGCGCCTACCGCACCACCGTGGAGCAGGCCGACCTCAACGAAGCGATCGAACGGGTGGTGGCGGGCCTCGAGAAGAAGAGCCGTGTGCTGCAGCCCGATGAGAAGAAAGTGGTGGCCTACCACGAGGTGGGCCACGCCATCGTGGGCCACCTGATGCCCGGCGGCAGCAAGGTCGCCAAGATCTCGATCGTGCCCCGCGGCATGGCGGCCCTGGGCTACACCCTGCAGTTGCCCACCGAGGAGCGCTTCCTCAATTCCAAGGAAGATCTCGAAGGCCAGATCGCCACCCTGCTGGGTGGCCGTTCCGCCGAAGAGGTCGTCTTCGGTGAGGTCACCACCGGCGCCGCCAACGACCTGCAGCGGGCCACCGACATCGCCGAGCAGATGATCGGCACCTATGGCATGAGTGAGACCCTCGGGCCCCTGGCCTACGACAAGCAGGGCGGCAGCCGTTTCCTGGGTGGTAACTCCAACCCCCGCCGGGCCGTGAGCGACGCCACCGCCCTGGAGATCGACAAGGAAGTGCGCGGCTTGGTGGATCGGGCCCACGACCGGGCCCTGGCGATCCTGCACCACAACCGGGATCTCCTGGAGGCCATCTCCCACAAGATCCTCGAAAAAGAGGTGATCGAGGGCGACGAGCTGAAGCATCTGCTGGCCTCCAGCCAGCTGCCGGATGCCCCGGTTCTGGAGGGAGTCGCCGCCTGAGGGCTTCTCCCGTCCGGCAGGCCCCCTGAGGAAACCGACCCTAGATTCCCCTTCGAGGCCTGCGGCAATCCAGGGTGATGGACGACGCTGATCCATTGCCCCCAGGCCAGTCCCACCGGGCCCGTCACCTGGTTCCGGCGGCCCTGACTGGGCTACTGATCCTGTTCTGCCTGACGATGGCGGGCCAAGGTCTGACAACCGCCTACTCCTACTGGTCGGATGAGCTCTGGTCCGTAGCCGCCAGTCAGTCCGACTGGGGGGCGCTGCTCCATGACTGGCTGATCCCCGACGTCCATCCCCCCCTGTATCAGCTCCTGCTGAAGCTCTGGATCGGGGTCTTCGGCACCGGGGAGCCAGCCACCCGCAGCCTCAGCTTTCTGATCGCCGCCCTGGGTCTGGGGGCCGCAGCCCTTTGCAGTTCAGGGCGAGGGGCAGGCCGGCGCCTGTTCACGGTGGCCTTCCTGGGCACCAGCCCCTCCTTTCTCTTCTATGCCCAGGAGACCCGCAGTTATGCCCTCTCGCTGACCCTCTCGACGCTGATGCTGGGCACGGCCCTGCTGCTGCGCCAGCGAACAGGACGCCACGAGACCGCCCTGCGCTGGGGGTTCACGGTCTCCTGCCTGCTCCTGTCCCTCACCCACTACGTCTCCCTGATCTTCGTGGTGGTGGTCCTGGCGGTGGTCAGCGCCGAGGGAACGGTCTTCCGATCGCGGACCGATGCGATCCCCCTGCTGCTGCTCGTGATGCTGTGGCCGCTCTGCCACGCCCTGCTGAGCCCCCCTGCGGAGAATCTCACCCGCGTCGACTGGATTGAGGTCACGCCCATCAGCGGCACGATCACGCAGTTCATGGCTGGAACGCTGCCCCTGCTCGATCCGCGTCAAGGTCCGCGAGCCCTGCTGATTCTGATCGGCCTCGTCGGCGGCATCGGCGCCGCCACCCTCCCCCTGCTCAAACCCGGAGCGGCCAGATCCAAGGCACCCGCCACGGGGGAAGCCCGCTTCCTCCTGACGGTGATGTTCGCCTTCGTGGCACTCATGCTGGCGATCGATCCGTTCCGGCCGCTGTCACAGGGCCGTTATTACATCGTGGTGCTGCCGGCCCTGGCCTACCTCGTGGGAATCGGCTGGGAACGCTGCCTCGGCCTGGGCCGGGTCCGCCGTGTGGCCCTGGCCAGCCTGCTCTGCGCTGTGATGCTGCTGCAGCTGCGGCTCGGCACCCAGCACCTGGCAGTCAAACAAGGGCCCCTGGAGAACTACAAGCTCCTGGCCAGCTTCGTGGCTGAAACCGACCTCTGCGGCCAGGGCGAGGGATGTCTGTCCACCGGCTGGTTCCCGTCGGCGCTCAGGGCCACCTATTTCAGCTCCCACCAGCTGATGCCGTTCGATCCCGGTACGCCGCTGGCCCAGACGCGCCTGGATCGTCCGCTGCTCGGCTTCCGCAGGGCCTATCCGAAGCTGAAGGGCCTCATCGCCAACAACCCCGCCCTGGCCTGCTGGGAGGCACCGGGGTCCTGGAAGGCCACATCCTTCATCCTGTTGCCCCGCGACAGCCCGGTGCAACCGGCGCGCCACGGCCTGCGCCCCTGCCCTTGATGGGGGGGGCGTCAATCAGGCCTAATGTCCCGGCACTGGTCTCCGTGCATCGGTGTGAAGGTGGTCGGGACAGAGCCCTCAGCGCCACCACCCGCCACCCGACCAATCCAGCGCCCTCCCCGTCGGCTTCTGACCGCCGTGCTGATCCTGTGCTGCCTCGGGGTGGCCGGGCAGGGCCTGAAAACGGCCTATTCCTACTGGTCTGATGAGATCTGGTCGGTGGCCGCCAGCAGCGCCGACTGGGCCGTGCTGTTCCGGGACTGGCTGATCCCCGACACCCACCCGCCCCTCTACCAGGTCCTGCTGAAGCTCTGGATCGGGGTCTTCGGCAACGGGGAGAGCGCCACCCGCAGCCTCAGCTTTCTGATTGCCGCCCTGGGCCTGGTGACGGCGGCCCTGGGCAGTTCGGGGCGCGGCAGCGGTCGCCGTCTGGCCACGGTGTCCTTCCTGGGCACCAGCCCCTCCTTTCTCTTCTATGCCCAGGAGACGCGCAGCTATGCCCTCTCGCTGACACTCTCGACGCTGATGCTGGGCACGGCCCTGCTGCTGCGCCAGCGGCCGGAACGCCACGCAGCCGCCCTGCGCTGGGGGTTCCGTCTCGCCTGCGTGCTGCTGTCCCTGACCCACTACTTCTCGCTGCTGTTCGTCCTGGCGGTGCTGGCGGTGAGCGCCGCCGAAGGACGGGTGCTGCGGCGACGGCGGGACGCGGCCGTCTTGGGGCTGCTGCTGCTGCTGCCCCTCGCCCATGGGCTGGCCAGTTCGATCGGCGCCAAATTACAGCGGATCGACTGGATCGAGGTGACACCGATCACCGGCACCCTGGAGCAGTTCAGCCGCGGTCTGCTTCCCCTGCTGGACCTCCGTCAGGGACAGCTGGCCCAGCTGGGCCTGATCGCTCTGGTGGTGGCGGTCTGCTGCGCCTTCGGCTCCTGGCGGAACCTGCGCCGCTTCCTCGTGGCGCCGACCCAGCAGCTGCCCCCGGCCCTGGGGGAGGCCCGCTACCTGCTCCTGGTGATCAGCCTGTTCCTGGCGCTGCTGCTGGTGATCGATCCGATCAAGCCGTTGAGCCAGGCCCGCTACACCATCGTGGTGCTGCCGGCGCTGGCCTACCTGGTGGGCACGGGCTGGGAGCTGACGGCCGGTCTGGGCCGCTTCCGCCGCACCGCCCTGGCCGTCCTGCTGGCCACCGTGCTGCTGCTACAGCTGCGGATCGGCCAGCGGTTGCTGGCCGAGAAACAGACACCACTGGAGAACTATCGGGCCATGGCCGCCTTCGTGAACAGCACCGGCGTCTGTGGGGGCGGCTGCTGGAGCACGGGCTGGCGCAGCGATGCCCTGATGGGCACCTACTTCCGACCGGGCCAGCTGCGGGATCTGGAGGAACGGGACCCAGCGGCCCCCGCACCCCTGCAGCAGCCGCTGCTGGGGTTCCACGGCACCCGGCAAGGGATGAAGGAGCTGAGCGGCGCCAACCACCAGCTGGCCTGCTGGGAGGCTCCCGGGGCCTGGCAGTTCTCGGCTTTCATCCTGCTGCCCCGCACCAGCACCGTGCAGCCCGAACGCCATGGCCTGCGCCCCTGCCCTTGACGTGGGGGGGGTCGATCTCGCATAAGGGTTGTTTGGGACGTGGGCCATGGTGTCCCCCTCAGCCCCACTCGCCGCCCTGAAAGGCCGCGACCTGCTCTCCTCGGCCGACCTGGACGGCTCCCAGACCCTCGCCCTGCTCGAGCTGGCCCGCCAGTTGAAGGTCGGCGAACGCCGTATCGACCTGGCCGGCCGGGTGCTGGGGCTGATCTTCTCCAAGGCCTCCACCCGCACCCGGGTGAGCTTCATCGTCGCCATGGCCAGGCTCGGCGGCCAGACGATCGACCTCAACCCGGCCGTCACCCAGGTGGGCCGTGGCGAGCCGATCGCCGACACCGCCCGGGTGCTGAGCCGCTACTGCGATGCCCTGGCGATCCGCACCTTCGCCCAGGAGGACCTGGTCGACTACGCCCACTGGGCCTCGATCCCGGTGATCAACGCCCTCACCGACCTGGAGCACCCCTGCCAGGCCCTGGCCGATGCCCTGACGATCCAGGAGCGCTTCGGCCATAGCCCCACCGACCTGCACGGCCTCACCCTGGCCTACGTGGGCGACGGCAACAACATGGCCCACTCGCTGATGCTCGTCGGGGCCCTGCTGGGGATGGACGTGCGCATCGGCTGCCCGGATGGTTTCGCCCCGAGTCCGGCCGTGGTGGCCCAGGCCCGGGCCCTCGCCGGCGACCGCTGTCTGATCACGGTGCTGCAGGAGCCCCTGGCCACGGCCCGGGGCGCCCATGTGCTCTACACCGATGTGTGGGCCTCCATGGGCCAGGAGGAGGAGCAGGCCCAGCGGGAGCAGGCGTTCGCCGGCTGGTGCCTCGACGAGGACCTGCTGGCCGAGGCCGATCCGCGGGCGATCGTGCTGCACTGTCTGCCGGCCCACCGGGGCGAAGAGATCAGCGCCGGGGTGATCGAGGGGGCCGCCAGCCGGGTGTTCGACCAGGCCGAGAATCGGCTTCACGTGCAGCAGGCCCTGCTGGCCACCCTGCTGGGGGGCGTCAGCGACTGAGCGCACCCCCATCAGGGTGGCCCGGCTCTGGACAAACCGACCATGGGATGGCAGAAAGGGACTGGTTCATCCGTACTGCCCGTGTTCGCCACCCACCAGGAGCTCACCGAGGCCCAGCGGGAGCTCTACGACTGGCTCGCCGACTACATCGGCAGTCACCGCCACAGCCCCTCGATCCGCCAGATGATGGAGGCCATGGGTCTGCGCTCGCCGGCGCCGATCCAGAGCCGCCTGCGCCACCTGCAGCAGAAGGGCTGGATCACCTGGCAGGAGGGGCAGGCCCGCACCCTGCAGCTGCTCGGAGACACCCGCACGGGCATCCCGGTGCTCGGCGCCGTGGCCGCCGGCGGACTGGTGGAAACCTTCGACGACGTCCAGGAGCACCTCGATCTGGCTCCGGTGCTGGACACCCGCGGCCTGTTCGCCCTCACCGTCAACGGCGACTCGATGGTGGACGCCCACATCGCCGATGGCGACGTGGTGCTGATGGAGCCCGTGTCCGACCCCTCCCGGCTGCGGGAGGGCACGATCGTGAGCGCCCTGGTGCCCGGCAGCGGCACCACCCTCAAGCACTTCCACCGCCAGGGATCCCAGGTGCGCCTCGAGGCCGCCAATCCGGCCTACGCTCCGATCACCCTGCCCGCCGACCAGGTGAGTGTGCAAGGCCGCCTGGTGGCGGTCTGGCGTCAGGTCTGAGCGGTGACTGGGGGGCGATCGGCCACGTTGTAAGCTCCTCAAGCACCGGTCAGCCGGCGCATCAATGGGGCCATAGCTCAGCTGGTAGAGCACCTGCATGGCATGCAGGGGGTCAGCGGTTCGAATCCGCTTGGCTCCATTCAATTTTCCCAGTCCCCACCTGGGATCTCGCCCAAACGGCCTGCCGGCTGCTCCAACGGGCACTTGCTTTTGACAGCGTTTTTGCAAACAATTTTGCAAACGCCCCCAGTCGATGGCAGCGGCAAGGCCCCGGCAGCCCAGGTGGATCACCACCCTCAGGCACGCCCTCCAGCAGGACAACGGGCGCGGCTGGACGGTGTGGGAGGCAAGGGGCCAAGTGCGTCTGTGCCACCGCGGTACCGACGGCACCCGGGAAACCCAGACACTCGCCATCCCATGGAACGGCGAGTGCATCCCCGCCGTGCTCGGGACGGTTGCCCAGCTTCGCTCAGCGATGAAGGAGCAGGGGGTTGGGCTCAAGCGGGCCAATGCCCTGCTCCAGCGGAAAGGCGTCGTGGCCCTTCCCGGGCCGGCCACGCAGCAGCGCATCGACTGGCAGCTGATGGTGGAAGGCTTCCGGTCCTTCAAGCTCAGCAGCGGCGCCGTGAAGGCCAGCACCTTCGAGCGGATGTACGAGCCGGTGATGCAAGCCGTCATGGCGGAGCTGGCGGCCAGCCCTGCCCCGGCGGATGCCCCAGAGCTTTCGAGCGGTTGGTGCAGACCTGCGGAGGTGAACCCGGCAGCAAGGGGCGGCAGCTCCGCATCCTCTACACCGCCCAGCTGCTGCGCTTTGCCCTGAAACAAGGGGCACCCACTCGCTGGAAACCCCCAGAGGAGCTGGCGGACTTCATCGGCAGGCGCTCGGCCGATTCCCTTCGCAGGGACAGCACCCCGATCAAGGATCGGCAACTGGTGGCCCTGCTGGAGTCCATCACAGATCCCCGCTGGCGATTGGCCATCGGACTGATCGGCTGCTTCGGACTTCGGCCTGTGGAGCTGCGTTTCTGCCGAGCAGAAGGAAACTGGCTCCTTGTGGATTACCGCAAACGCACCGCCCGAGGGAGCACCCCCCCTCGCCAGGTACGCGGGCTGGACCCAGAAGGGATGGAAGGCGAAAGCACCCGGCTGCTCAGGATGCTGGAGACCCAGGAACTCCCGCCGCTTGGCACCGACAACAAGGGGGCCGGAGCGGCTGTCCATCAATTCCTGGAAAGGCGCTCGGCATGGCAACGGCTGCGGGCCGAGGCCCGCTCCAGGTGCGAAATCCTCACGCCCTATGGCCTCCGCCATGGCTACGCGCTGAGGGCCCATCAGCGGGGGCTTGCCCCCAGGCTGACCGCCAGCCTGATGGGGCACAGCCTCCAGACCCACTGCCGGCATTACGGGAACTGGACCGATGCGGAAACCATCGACGCGGCCTTCGAGAAGATCGGGGCCGCGGCAGCCTGACCAACCCGGCTTCACCCGACCCGCTTTTCGGAGTCACTACATACGTTGTTGTGCGTATGCATGCAGCAGCAGATCGATGGTCCGCCACCATGAGGAACTCTGGCTTCCCACCAGCCAGGCCGCCCGTGCCCTCGGCATCAGCCCCCACACGCTCAAGCGGTATGCCGATCGCGATGGGTTCCTGATCGAAGGCACCCATTGCCGTCGTGGTCCCTATCCGAACAGCCCAAGGGTGTGGGAGGTCAATGGCTGCAGGCAGGCGATGAGCTGGCGGCAGTGTCACGGCAGGCCAAGCCCTGGATGCGCCTGAACCTTCAGGGCAGTCACCCCTTTCTTCCAGCGCGAAGAGCACGCAGTACCTGCTGACTTCCATCCTCTCCAGAGGAAGAACTTCCCTGCGGAATAAATACTGAAGGCTGTAGCCAGGACAACACGGTCATGAAATATCTTCTCCCCCTTCATCCATGAGATCAGGCTCGATCAGGAGGCCAGGCCTCTGATCCCCGGAATCACCAGGAGGTGCAGCGAGCCTTCGTGGACTGAATAGGGAATGACGATCTTCACGCAATCCATCACCAACCCCGAGCCATTGCTTCCCCATCGTCCCAATCAAAAATCCGCCACCTTCCTTAGAGTGATTTTCGCTAAGCCCTGATCAGTGACCTCGAGACCGGCGAAAGCTCTGGCCCAGCACCAGCCTCTAGGGCTCGGATGAGCGTCACCCCCACAAGAACCCGCTCCAGGCTCAAGCCCGGTGCAGTGGTGCGCTGCCGCACCCGCCGCTACTTAGTGGAGGACGTTCAAGCCCCCCAGGAGCCCGGCGCCGACACGGTCGTTTCGATGGCCTGCATGGAGGACGACGCCATCGGCCAGCGGCTGACGGTGTTCCGTGAGCGGGAGATCGACTTTGAGGTGCTGGGCGAAAGCAGCTGGGAGGCAGTGGCCCAGCGGGGCTTTGACCAACCCAAGCAGTTCTCTGCCTACCTCAACACCCTGCGCTGGAACTGCGTTACCGCCACCGACGCCGAGCTGTTCCAGGCCCCGTACCGGGCCGGCATCGATGTGAAGGCCTACCAGCTGGAGCCGCTGCGCAAGGCGCTGCAGATGCCTCGGGTGGGCCTATTCATCGCCGATGACGTGGGCCTGGGCAAGACGATCGAAGCGGGCCTGATCCTGCGGGAGATGCTGCTGCGCCAGCGGATCAAGCGGGTGGTGATCAGCTGCCCGCCGTCGGTGCTGCGCCAGTGGCAGGAGGAGATGGCCAGCCGCTTTGGCCTGGCGTTCACGGTGATGGACCGGGCCTACGTGGCCAAGGTGCGCCAGGAGCGGGGCTATGGCACCAACCCCTGGAGCACCCACAGCCGCTTCCTGATCTCCCATGCCCTGCTGCGGAACTCGGAATACTCAGCGCCGCTGCGGGTGTGGCTGGAGCATGGCAAAGGTGGGGAAGACCAGGCCCCTGTCCAGAGCCTCCTGATCCTGGATGAGGCTCATAACGCCGCCCCGGCCAGCAACACGCTCCGCTACGCCATCGATTCCGGGCTGACCCGCAGCCTGCGGGACCTGGCGCCCTTGTTCGAGCACCGCATCTTTCTTTCCGCCACGCCCCACAACGGCCACAGCAACAGCTTCACCGCCCTGCTCGAACTGCTCGATCCGGCCCGCTTCGTACGGGGGGTGCCCTTCGCCCCCGGGGATCTGGACACGGTGCTGGTGCGCCGCCTCAAGGACGACCTGCGCCGCACCGGAGAGGAGTTCCCCGAGCGGATCGTTGAACCCCTCTCCGTTCCCAAAGGAAGCCTGCCGGCCGACACCCCGGAACTGGAGCTCTCGCGGTTGCTGCAGACGTACCGAAAGCAACGGGAGCAGCGGCTGATCCGAGAGGGGGCCACCAAGCGGCAACTCAATGCCGATCGGCTGGTGATCACCAATCTGCAGAAGCGTCTGCTCAGCTCGATTGAGGCCTTCGCCCGCACCCTCAAGGTGCACCGCAAGAGCCTGGATCAGAAGCAGGAGCAGCGCCGTGAAGCCTTGGCGGCCGCGGGTGCCCAACTGGATCTGATGCTCGGCGGCGCCGATAGCGACAGCGACCTGGCCGAACTCACCGAAGACGAGCTGCTCAATCTGGAGGAGGCCCAGACCAGAGCGGCTCTGCGCCAGACCTTCCAGGCCGATCAGAGCGATCTGGCGCTGCTGGAGCGCATGGGTGAAGTCGCGGCAGCGAACCGCAACAGGCCTGATCCCCGCATCAAGTTGCTGGAAACGTTTCTGCGCACCCACCTCTGTCCCGATCTCGGGGAGGCCAAGGCGAGGTGGAAACCCACCCGGCTGCTGATCTTCACCGACTACGTCGACACCAAGCGCTACCTGGAGCGGCAGCTGCGCGACCTGCTCGGCGATGACGATGCCGATCGCCGCATCGCTTCTTTCACCGGCGGAATGAGCGAGGAGAACCGCGAGCGGCTCAAGGCCCAGTTCAACGCCGACCCCGATCAGGAGCCCCTGCGGATCCTGATCGCCACCGATGCCGCCCGGGAGGGGGTGAACCTGCAGAACCACTGCAAGCACCTGATCCACTTCGACATCCCGTGGAACCCCAGCAAGCTGGAGCAGCGCAACGGCCGCATCGACCGCAAGCTGCAGCGCGCTCCCAAGGTGTGGTGCCACTACTTCGTGCTGGAAGACCGCCCGGAGGACCGGGTGATGGATGTGCTGGTGAAGAAAACCGAGGTGATTCGCCAGGAGCTGGGCTCACTATCTCCGTTGGTTCAACGCCAGGTGGATGAGGTGCTCGAAGGCGGCATCGACACCGACAAGGCCGAGGCGGTCCAACAGCAACTTCTATCGATGGATTCCACCAGCACCGATCGCGGCGCGATGCTCAACCGCGCCCGGGAGGAGCTGGAAGCGAGCCGGCGGGTGGAGAGGCTGGAGCAGCAGCAGGATGAACTGCGCCACTTGCTGGCCAAATCCCACGACTGGCTGGGCTTCGACGACGACCCTTTCCGTGATGTGCTCAACTGCTCGCTCGATCTGTTGGGCGTGAGTGGCCTGGTGCAGGGCAGCGACGAAAAGGGGCAACCCTGCTGGCGCCTGGAGCACCCTGAAGCCCTGGTGGCCGGCAGCAACGACCGCAGCTGGGAGCACACCCTCGACAGCCTGCGGGGCGTGTGGGATCGCAAGACACCGCTGTGGCAGTGGCGCCAGGACCACCCCGTCAGGCCGGTGATCTTCTCCGATCCCGGCCGGCTCAATGCCGAGGCCGTGCACCTGCATCTGGAGCACCGGTTGGTGCAGCGCTTGCTCAGCCGCTTCCTGAGCCAGGGGTTCCTGCACCATGAGCTGAGCCGGGCCTGCGTGCTGGCCAGCCCCGATCCCCAGCCCAAGGTGTTGGTGCTGGGCCGGCTGTCCCTGTTTGGCCAGGGAGCCACACGGCTGCACGACCAGCTGATCAGCGTGATCGCCGACTGGCATCCCGGTGCGGATCGCGCCGCCGTGCTCAAGCCTCTGGCCGGTGCTCAGCAAGAGCAGGCCTGGGCCATCCTCACCAAGGCGATGGAGACCGGAAGCACCGAGGCGATCTCGGCTGGCAGTCGCAACCAGCTGCAGGCCGAAGCCCCTGCTGATGTGGCTGCCCTCAAACCAGCTTTGGATGCGGCAGCCGAGCAGGCACAGGCTGCCGCGGCAGAGCTGCTCAAGCAGCGTGGGGACACGGAGGCCGCAGCACTCAAGGAGGTGCTCCGGGCCCAGCGCAAACGCATCAACGCCACCGTGAGGCAGCGGAACCGCGATCTGGCCAGGCTGGATCGACAGGCTGCGGCAGCCGATCCCACCGCCCTGATCCCTGGCCTGGAAGAGCAGCTGGAGGTGCCGGCTCTGGATCTGCTGAAACTCACGAGTCAGGAGCGCAAGCAGCTGGCGGCCGATCAGAAGCACTGGCAGCGGCGCCTGGACGCGATTGAGGCTGAATTGGCCTCCGAACCGAAACGGATTCAGGAGAGCTATCGGGTGATCACCCATCGGATGGAGCCAGCAGGGTTGGTGTACCTCTGGCCTGTAAGCGGATAGAAAAGATGAACGGTTTCGACAGGAGAGAGACGGCATCGATTGTGTGCCTTGACAGCAATGTCTGGCGCTACCTATCCGATCATGGTGCAGGGGGATTACTCAACAGTCTCGCCAGACATGACCGCTTAGTGATCGCGGCTGCTCCAGCGGTTCTTTACGAGGCTCTTCGTACATCAAACCCTGAGGTACGAAGCAGATTAGTAAGGCTGATTACACACCATCAATGGATGAAGCTGATGCCGGAGGCTTTCCTCGAAAGCGAAGAGCTATTTTACGAGATTCGCCGTGTTCGCCCTCAGTGGATTAAGCAAAATACGAATTTGAGATATCGCAATAAGCTCATCCACGACTGGAAAAGGCAAAAGGGAGGCACATGGCATCGAGCACGATTCGAATGCGAAGACCTAAGAGAATATCTTAACGGACTTGAATGCGACCAACTAACTCGAGCCCGCCACCAAGTACGCAATCACAGAGAAGTGGCGTCTTCGCTTGGGCGTGCAGTAGAGAGCGTCAGACTCGATGCAGAAATCAAGTTCCAGGTCGACGAGCTAGATGTAGTGGTTGAGGCCTGGAGAGCCTGCACCTTCTACTGTTATACCAAAGATTTATGCAGGTTAAATAGCACTTTCGTTGAATGGCTGCAACCCCTAGTGCAGATCAAGCAAATGCTTCAAGACCCTGACTGGGTCACCTTTTGGCATCAAGAGACGCAGGCGGCAAATCTTCCCAGAGCATGGATCCGTTACGCGATGGAGCAGCTCACCCCATTCCTCTCCGTCAACGATGGAACCCCCTGCGATACTCAGATCGCCTCTTATTGTGCAGACAGTGACTACTTCATTACTGCCGATAAAAGGTTTTTCCGTATCTTAGAGATCTGCAGGAAGCAGGCACCATTTTCGATGGCCGAGCCGATTCTGTTCAAGTATCAAGATGATATTCACTTAAGCATCGAAACCTCACTGATGCAGATCCGCAAAAGTCGTGGCGTCGAGCTTCGACCCTGCAACCGATCGATGGTCTAACCCAAGCCCATGTCCCGCCGCACCCCCACTATTGACCCCGAGCTGAGAGCCCACCAGGAGTGGCTCGGCTATCTGCAGCCCGTGGGTCTGGTGGTGGCCCCGGCCGCGATGCAGGACGCCGGCTGGGTGGTGACCCGCAGCGGCAGCGAGCTGATCGAGCGGCAAGAGCGCTATCGGGGAGCCCTTGAAGCCCTGGACTCCGATCAGGAAGCCGATCCAGACGACCGGAAGCTCGGTCTCTCCCGCATCGAGGCCCTGCTGGTGGAGCACCTGGGCTGGAGCCCCGATCAGATCCAGAGCGACCCAAGCCAGATCGAGGCCTTCACCAGGGAGCTGCCTGAACTCGGCGAGACCCTCGCCCCCAGTGCCGTGGTGCCAGCCGCCTCGGGTGACGGCGCCCAGCTCCTGCTACTGGAGCTGGCAACTTGTACGGCCCTGGATCAGAAGGTCACCGATGGCGAGCATCTCTGGAAGGCCACCCGCCAGGAGCGCTTCGAGCGCCTGCTGCGTGAAACAGGCGTGGAAGCGGGCCTGCTGTTCAACGGCAGCCAGCTGCGCCTGGTGGTGGCGCCCAAGGGCGAAAGCTCCGGTCATCTCACCTTCACGCTGGCGGATCTTGCCGAGGTGAGCGGCCGGCTGATGTTCTCGGGCCTCGACCTGCTGCTGGGCCAGAGCCATGTGTTCCTCGATCCCGACGGCTACCGGCTGGCGGATGTGCTCAGGAAGAGCCGCAGCTTCCAGGCGGTGGTCAGCAATGCCCTGGCCGATCAGGTGCTGGCGGCGCTGTGGGATCTGCTGCGGGGCTTCCAGCAGGCCGATGAGCTGAGCCAACGGCAAGACGTGGAACTGCTGGGCGATCTGCCCGAGCGGGATCCGCAGCAGCTCTACGGCGGCCTGATCACCGTGCTGATGCGGCTGGTGTTTCTGCTCTACGCCGAAGACGAGGCGCTGATGCCGGCCGATGCGGTGTACGAGCAGAACTACAAGGTGAGCGGCCTGTTCGAGCAACTGCAGCGCGACGAAGCCGAGTACCCCGACACGATGGAGCAGCGCTACGGCGCCTGGGCGGGGCTGATGAGCCTGTGCCGGCTGGTGTTCGATGGCGGCGGCCCCACGGCCGACTACTTGCCGGCGCGCAAGGGCCAGCTGTTCAATCCCAAGGAATACCCCTGGCTGGATACCCCCTGGATCAGCGACGGCGTGGTGCTGGCGGTGCTGCGAAACCTGCTGATCGTGAATGGCGAGCGCATCAGCTACCGGGCGCTGGATGTGGAGCAGATCGGCTCGGTTTACGAGGGGATCATGGGTTATGCGGTGCGCCGCATCACTGGCCGTTGCATCGGCCTCAAGAGCAAACCTCAGGGAGCCAAGAAGCAGCTCACCACGGCGGTAGATCTCGATGCCCTGCTGGCGTTGCCTGGGGGCAAGCGCAAGGCCTGGCTGGAGGAGGAAGCCGGCACCACCCTGCCGGCGAAGGCCGCCGATGCCCTCAAGAGCGCCAGCAGCGAAGCCGAGCTGCTGGAAGCCCTGGCGCCGCGCCTCAACCGCGAGCTGTTCGATGGCCCCCAGGCAGCCGGTGGCCTGGTGTTCCAGCCAACCGAGGAACGGCGCCGCAGCGGCAGCCACTACACGCCCCGATCGCTTACCCGGCCGATCGTGGAGGAGGCGCTGCGCCCCTGGCTGGAGCGTTGCCACCTCCGCCCCACGGCGGCCCAGATCCTCGATTTGAAGATCTGCGATCCGGCCATGGGCTCGGGCGCTTTTCTGGTGGAGAGCTGCCGCTTTCTGGCCGAACTGCTGGAGCAGGCCTGGACGCGCGAGGGCCTGCCGGAAGCGCTCAAGCCCGGCGGCCAAGCCCACGGCGAAGAGCCCTTGATCTATGCCCGCAGGCTGATCGCCCAGAGCTGCCTCTACGGGGTCGACAAGAACCCCTTCGCGGTGAACCTGGCCCGCCTTAGCCTCTGGCTGGTGAGCCTCAGCAAGGACGCACCGTTCACCTTTGTGGATCACGCCCTGAAGTGCGGCGATTCGCTGGTGGGCATGGAGCGCAGCGAGATCGAAGCGGCGTTGAAGGGCGCCAGCCTGCAGCGTGAACTGCAGATCGAATACCTGGATCAGGTGCGCCAGCAGGAGGCCAAGAGCTTCGCCCTGTTCCATGCCGACAGCCGGAGCGATGCTGACGACGCCCAGAAGCGCCAGGCCCTGGATGAGCTGAACGCCAGCACGGCCTACCTGCGCTCGGTGGGCGATCTGCTGGTAGCGGCGTTCTTCAACGGGAGGAGGCCGCAGGATCGCGAGGAGGTGAAGCAGTTGTATCTGGCGGCCACGTTGCAGTACAGCTCAGCGGCAGACTTGGAAGACGGTCTGTCGGAGCCATTGGAGCGACTACGCGAGGGCGAGAAGGGGATTCAGCCCCTGCACTGGCAACTGGCCTTCTCAGATGTGTTCGGCCGGCCGAAGCCGGGCTTTGATGCGTTCGTGGGCAATCCGCCATTTTTAGGCGGAATCAAGATTTCTAGTATGTTCGGCGAATCATATCTTTCCTGGCTTCAATGCCTATCCGCATCGGCCGATGGGAATACAGACCTATGCGCTTATTTCTTTCGTCGAGCCAACGCCTTGCTGCGCGAGGAAGGCGCAGCAGGCTTCATTGCCACAAATACTATTTGCCAGGGTGATACACGAAGGTCCGGCCTTTCTTATATTTGCAACTCGAATGGATTAATTTATTCGGCAGAAAAGAGAATGAGATGGCCTGGAGTTGCCGCAGTGCGAGTGAGCACCGTCCACATTGTGAAAAACGCCAAGTACAGACCAAACAGCTGCTTCTTGAACGGCAATAGCGTCGAGGGCATTACACCGTTTTTACTGGAAGGCGTCGCCGGAGATGATCCTGCACCCTTGCATGCAAATCAAAATCTTTGCTTTTCGGGCGCAACCATTGTTGGAGACGGCTTTATCCTTGAAGATGAAGAAGCACTGCAGCTGCTAGCCAACAATCAATTCAACGGCGAAATACTCAAGCCGTTTCTTGGGGGAAAGGAGATGAACGACTCCGCGAAGTCCACTGGAAATCGATATATCATCAACTTTGGCACAATGGATCTCGATGAGGCGAGCCAATGGCCAGAGCTTCTTGAGATTGTCAGAGAAAGAGTCAAGCCCGAGCGCGACAAGAAAGACAACAACGCCATAGCACTGCGTCAACAAAAGTACTGGTGGAGATTCAGGAGCGATGCGCCCTATCTGAAAGAAGCCATTGCGCCCCTAGGAAGGTGTCTAGCCATCTGCAGAGTTGGGAAACACATAAGCCTGGCGTTTCAGCCTGTAGAACAAGTCTTTGGCGACAGCTTGCGGGTGTTCGCATTTCAGGAGTTCGCAGAGTTTGGTCTATTGCAGGGCAGGATCCATGAGGTATGGGCTCGTTTTCTATGCTCATCCTTCAAGGATGATCTCAGGTATAGCCAAGGCGATTGCTTCGAAAATTTCCCCTTCCCCACCGCACTCATCGATTCCTCCGCCAACGATCCCACCCACTCAGTCACTCGCCAGAGCCTCGAAGCCATCGGCGAGCGCTACCACCAGTTTCGTGCCGAGCTGATGGAAGCCCGCAACGAAGGGCTCACCAGCACCTACAACCGCTTCCACGATCCATCCGAAACCAGCAGCGGCTTTCTAGAACTGCGCCGGCTCCATGGCGAGATGGATCAGGCGGTGCTGGCTGCCTTCGGCTGGAGCGAAGTGCCAACCACTTGCGGCTTCGGGCTCGACTACCTCGATACGGAAGAAGATTCCCAGCTCCCCAACGAGCTGCAGGAGCGCATCGACAGCGGTGATCTGTTCTTCTGGGAGGCCGGCGAGGCCAACGCATTCGAGGCCCAGTTGCGTGCCTACGGCGCGATGAAGGGCAAAAAGAAGCTGCCCTGGCGCTACCGCTGGCCCGATGCCTTCCGCGATGACGTGCTGGCCCGGCTGCTGGCGCTGAACGCCGAGCGCTACGCCGAGGAGGTGGCCCAAGGGCTCCACATGAAGGGCTCCAAGAAGCCGGAAGGCCCGGCATCGCCGGGAGGCAAGCGACGGGGGCGGCCGCCGAAAGCGGCACGGAGCGGCGAAACTGGCTCCCTGCCAGCCGAGCAGATGGGGTTGGGGTTTTGAGCCCACCAGCGTCCGGGTTGTCACCCCCCCAGAGACGTGGATCTCGATAGCGAGGCGCTGCAGCTGGCCGTTGACATCGCCTGATCTCCTCCTGAGCCCCGTCCGCTTGCCCACCATGCTCCAGCTTCAGCTCGACACCGTCGATGCCTATTCCTTGGCGATGGAGCAGAGCAAGATCTCGCTGCTCCGCTCCCTCGTTCTGGAGAACAGAGGTGCCGAACCCCTCGAGGAGCTCAGCCTGGAGATCACCCTGCTCCCCGATCTTGGTGACCCGCTGCTGGTGCCGCTGCCCACCCTCCATGGCGGCGAGAGCTTCCATGCCTCCGACCAACCGGTGCCGCTCCCGGTCGGCCTGCTCGCGCAGGAGATGGAAGATCGCACCATCGAGTTGCGCTGCCGGGTGCTGCAACGGGGTGAGCCAATCCAGCAGGCCTCGCGCAGCCTGCGCCTGCTCGCCTACAACTCGCTGCGCTGGCCCCGATCGATACCTGGCGATCCAGCCGAGGCCTACGCCTGCTTCGTGACGCCCAATCACCCGGTGATCGCCCCGGTGCTGAAGGAAACCAGCCGTACCCTCGAAGCCCTGGGCTCCGCCAACAGCCTGCAGGGGTACCAGTCGGGCCCCGAACGGGTGGTGGAAATGACAAGAGCCCTCTACCTCACTCTCGGGCGCCTCGGGATCAGCTACATCAATCCGCCGGCGGGCTACTGGAGCGCCGGCCAGCGGATCCGCCTGCCGGATCAGGTGCTCGGCGAAGGGCTTGGCACCTGTGCTGATCTGGCCCCCCTCGCCGCCGCCTGCCTGGAGCAGATCGGACTCTTTCCCGTGCTGGTGTGCCTGGAAGCCCATGCCCTGCCCGGTGTGTTTCTCAGCGCCGAGGCCGCCATGCAGCAGGGGGCCCTGCTCGAAGACGTCAGCACCGTGCAACAACTGATCGATGCCAACGAACTACTGCTCTTCGATTCCTCCTCCTATGTAGCCAAGCCGCAGCCTTCGTTTGCGGAGGCAGTGGCTACCGCTCGGCACCATCTGCAGAGTTTTGAGTATCTGGTGAACGTCTTTCAGGCGCGCCGCAACGGCTTTGAGCCCCTGTCGATTCGGATGCGGGTGATCAGGGATGAACCCGGCGAGGTGATCTCGCTGGCTCGTCAGATCCTGCTCCAGGCTTCACAGCAGGCCGCCGCCGACGCTGTCTCGACGTCCGGTCCAGCGGAGCCAGAGGCTCCTGCCGAGCCCATCGATGCCAGCGTGCGGCGCCGCTTCCAGACCTGGCAAGACCGGCTGCTGGATCTCTCCACCCGGAACAATCGTCTGTTGAACATCGGCAACCTGGCCACAGGCACCAGCAAGGCCGCGGGCCTGATCCTTGATGTGCCCGAACCACTGCTGCCCGACCTGGTGAGGCTGTTCGAGTCCGGCAAGCCGCTCACCCTCCTGGGGGATCAGGTTGCCGGTGAGGGTGATGAAGGGCTGGCACGCTCGGCCCTGGAGCTCAGCCGCAACACCTGCCGCACCCGCCGCGCGCTGGATCGGGACGACCCGATGAGCGCGGATCAGCTGATGAAAACGGGCAAGCTCCTCTTTCGAAAGTCCCGCCTGGAGGAGGAGGAGACCGGTTTCAGCCCCCTCTACCTGGCGGCAGGGCTCTTGCAATGGCAGGACAGCACCCATCAGACCCGCCTGGCGCCCCTGCTTCTCTTCCCGGTGGAGATCAGAGTCGACAACCGCATCCAGAAAATCACCCTGATGCGTACACAGGGTGAACCCCTGGGCAACGTCACCCTCTTTGAGCGGCTTCGCCAGGATTTTGATCTCAGCCTCGACATCCTCACCGACCTCCCCGAGAACGATGACGGGCTGGATTTTGCAGCGATTCTCAGCGAGGTGAGCCACGCGATCATCGGCCGCTCCGGCTGGCGGGTGATTCCCGCGGTGTTCATCCATACGTTCAACTTCGCCACCTTTCTGCTCTGGCGCGATCTCCAGGACAACCAAGTCCAGATCTTGCAGAGCGATGCCGTGCGCCACATCGCCACCGCCGGACATGATCCCTTCATCGATCCCGTTCCCCACCTGGAGCTTGAGGATCTCGATGACCTCAGTGCCAGTGATCTTCCCCTTGTGGTGGAGGCTGATTCCACTCAGATCCAGGCTGTTCATGCAGCCATGAAGGGTCGCAGCTTCGTGCTGCAAGGACCGCCCGGCACCGGAAAGTCGCAGACGATCACCAACATCATCGCGGCCGCCATGGCCTCTGGCAAAACGGTGCTGTTCGTGGCCCAGAAAGCGGCCGCCGTTGAGGTGGTTCTCAACCGCCTCAAGGCCATCGGCCTTGACGCCTTCTGCCTCGATCTGCACAAGCCCGACAGCAACCCGGAGCAGGTGCACCAATCGTTCCAGCTGGCTCTCCAGGCCCAGGAGACGATGCCGGAGTGCTGGGATCAGGACTGTGGCGAACTCGATCAGCTTCGTCGCCGCCTGCGCGATCACACCAGGGCGCTCCACCAGATCAGGCCGATCGGCTGCTCTCTTTTCGAGATGCTCGATGCCGTCCAACCCGCCAGGCCTCTTCCCCCCCTGCCTGCGGAGCTGGAAACGGATCAGCTCACGGCCGAACGCTTCCACGCCAACCAGGCCAAGATCCGCGCCTACGCCGCTGAGCGTGCGCTCCTTGCCGTCACGGGAAGCAACCCTTGGCGCTTTCTGCCCAATCCTGCATGGAGCTTCGATCTCGAGCAGCAGCTGCGCACCCTGCTGCCACGCTTGGGCTCCGATATGCTCCAGCTCGGCGGGCGTCTCGATCATTTCAGGGCCGCAGGGCTACCCCTGGCCACCTCCAGCTGGGAGGGGATGTCACGGCTGGCCGATGTTCTCGGCCACTTCGGCGGGTCCAGCGTGCCGCCCGTGGTGCTCGACCAGGAACGCTGGCCGCAGGTGGAGCAGGCAGCACGGAACTGGCAGAAGGAGGAAGAACAGATGCGTCGAGGGGAGACCGATCTGCGCAGCCGCTGGCAGCCCGCCGCTTTCGACCACAACCTCGAGCCGCTGATCGAGCGGCTGCAAAAGCTGCTGGGTAGCTTCGTGTTGCTTCGCTGGATAGGGGCCTTCTTCTTCCGGCGTCAGCTGCGCGGCCTCGTGCGCGAACCTGGGCTCGGCCTGCGGAGGCTGCTCGAGGATCTGCGCACCCTTCGTGATCTGCCAATGGAGCAGGAGCGGCTGGAGCAGGAGCGCCAGACATTGCAGCGGCAACTCCCCAGCTGGGGCGGTGAGGCTCAGGGGTTGCCGCCGCTCCTGGACCAGTGGGTGAAGCTCGCGACGATGGCCAAGGCCAGTCCGGAGATGCTGGCTCTTCTGCGGTATGCCGCCGTTCTGGAGCCCGCTATACAGAGTGAACTCCAGGCTTTGCACGCCAGGGCGGAGGAGGGCTTCTCAGAGCTTGCACGCCTGCTCAATCACCCATCCCTGCCTCTCGCCGGTCAGCGTGGCGAGCCGATCGCCCAGCTCGGATCCTGGCTCGGTGAGCTGAATGCCGACTTGCCTGGGCTGCGCGGCTTATCGCTCGCCCATGAGCTCGAAACCGAGTTCCGTCGCTCAGGACCTGCCGCAGTGCTCGACTGGGCTGCAGCAGCCTCGCTTCCCCTAGCGGAGCTGGAGGAGGCCTATCGCACGGCCGTTCTGCGCCACTGGTTCCAGCGGCTTTTTGATTCCGATCCGGCTCTGCGCCGCTTCAGCGGCTCCAGCCACAGCAGCCTGGTGGAGCAGTTCCGCTCCCTCGATGCCCAGGTGCAGCAGTTGAGCCGCCGGTATGTGCGCGCCCAGGTGATCAGCCGCATGCCCAACCGCAATCTCAGCCTCAATGGCTCCGAGCAGGCTGAGCTCAACCGCGAGATCGTGAAGAAAAAGCGGCACCTACCCCTGCGCCAGTTGTTCAGCCGCATCCCCACCCTGCTGCCAAAACTCAAGCCCTGCCTCCTGGCCAGCCCCATCTCTGTCTCCCGCTTCCTGCCAGCAGATGGGCAGCGGTTTGACATCGTCATCTTTGATGAGGCCTCCCAGGTGGAAACCCATCACGCCATCGCTGCGATCGGCCGTGGCGAGCAGGTGGTGATCGTTGGTGACAACAAGCAGATGCCGCCCTCGTCGTTCTTTCAGCGTCCGGGCAACGCCGACGACGGCATCAACGCCAGCGATGGAGTCGATGACCTCGAGAGCATTCTCGATGAGGCGATCGCCTGCGGCATGCCGCAGCAGATGCTGCAGTGGCACTACCGCAGCCGCCATGAGGCGCTGATCGACTTCAGCAACAGGTGTTACTACTCCGGCCGCCTCAACCTTTTCCCCGCCCCCTGTCGCAGTGACAGCGAGCTGGGGCTCCACTGGCATCCGGTCAGCAACGGTGACTACAAGTCTGGTGTTCGCAACAACGAGACCGAAGCCCGTGTCCTTGTCGAACTCCTGCTGGAGCGGCTCCGCGCCCACACGCCAGGCGAACGCAGCTTTGGTGTGATCACCTTCAGCATCCCCCAGCAGCTCCTGATCGAGAGCCTGCTGCAGAAGGCCTGTGAAGGGGAGCCCGAGCTGGAGGGCTGGTTCTCCCGAGACAATCTCGAGTACTGCTTCGTGAAGAACCTGGAGACGGTACAGGGAGATGAGCGCGATGAGATCTTCTTCAGCATCTGTTTTGGGCCCCGCCAAGACGGTGTGCTTTCGATGCTCTTCGGAGCCTTGAACAAACCAGGTGGCGAACGCCGCCTAAACGTGGCCATCACCCGTGCCCGCTGTTCGCTCCATGTATTCGCCAGCTTTCAGCCCGAACAGATCGATCGCAGCCGCACGAATGCCCGTGCCGTGCACCACCTGCAGGACTTTCTTGCTTTCTGCCGCAGCCAGGAACGGCTGGCCGATCGCCCCCTTCGTGTCAATGATTTCGACGGCAGCCTGCAACGACAGATTCATGATCTGCTCGTTCGCGAGGGCTATCTGGTGGAGTGCAAGGTGGGTTGCGCAAACTACCGGATCGATCTGGCCGTCATCGATCCCGAAAACCTCTCCCGCTACCGGATCGGCATCGAGTGCGATGCCGCTGCTTACGCCGCCGCCAAGACCGTTCGCGACCGCGACCGCCTCCGCACCGCCGTTCTCGAGCAACTCGGATGGACCATGCACCGTGTCTGGTCTTTGGAGTGGCAGCTCAATCCCGCAAGCGAGCAGCAGCGGCTGCTCCAGGCCGTGCGCCACGCCTTCGAGGCCCCTGCGCCATCCGCTGCTTTGAGGCCTGCCCCGGCGGTCCATGAAGTTGAACGGAAAGCCAAGGATGCACCACCCCCGCCACCGCCCGCTCCAGTTCCTGCGTCTGCGCCCATGGAGCTCGGCCGGCCCTATGCGAAGGCCAGCCTCGAGCCGGCGGACACCGAATTTCGCACGTATTATTCCTCCGAGGCCACTTCGCAGATCGCGAACCGGCTGATTTCCCTTTTGGCCGTTGAGGCGCCGGTCCTACAGCGCGAGGCTACGGTTCGCGTCACCCAATGCTGGAACAGCAGGGCTTTCAGCCAGAAAGCCCATGAGCGGCTGATGACGATTGCCTCCAGCCTCCATCGACAGCAGCGCCTCTACCTGGATGGTGAAGAAACGCTCTGGGTCAGCCGAACCCAGTGCGAACGATGGGAGGGATTCCGGCTGCCGCCCGATTCCGGCCGAGCCATCGACTCAGTGCCGATGGCCGAGCGCCGAGGGGCGCTGCTGCTCATCGCCCGTGAGGCGCTCTCGATCGATCCGGAAGCCTTGCTGCGCGAGGCCTGTCTCAGGCTCACCGGCGGCTCTCGATTTACCCAGCAGCAGCGGCAGGCGATCACCGGTGCCCTCGAGCAACTGCTAGGGAACCGGCTGCTGGTCGAACGGGATGGTCGGCTCTATGCCCAGGAGCACCCTTGATCGCTCTTGCCTCCCTCGAGCTTGTTGTTCAGATCGGCGGGGTTCCGCGGTTCCTGGTGATCCATGAACTGCTGCAAAGGCCGGGAGGCATGCGCCACCAACAGTTCCGCGCCCCACTGCCGAGCGCTTTGCGCAGGAAGTGGCGCGAAATCACCCAGACAACCGATACTGGGCCAACCGGCTTTTCGCAATGATCAGCTCATCGCTGCATCCAGCACTTGGCCTCTTCGAGCCTCTGCATTTCGATAGCAGGCCCCGAAACGAATGACCTTCCAAACCCCGATCACGATCCGCCACGCGCTTGATCACATCCATCGACACGACTACGTGCTGCCGGCCATCCAGCGCGAGTTCGTCTGGCGGCCAGAGCAGATCGCCCGCCTGTTTGACAGCCTCATGCAGGGCTATCCGATCGGCTCCTTCCTCTTCTGGAGCGTCGAGCGTGACAACGTCCGCCAGTACAAGTTCTATGACTTCGTACGCGACTACCATCAGAGGCTGCGTCCCCATTGCCCGCCGGTGGAAGTCCCGGTAGGCCAATCGGTCATTGCTGTACTGGACGGGCAGCAGCGGCTGACCGCCCTGAATATCGGCCTACGAGGCAGCCACGCGATCAAGGAGCCGCGGATGTGGTGGAACAACCCGGACGCTTTCCCCGAAAAGCGCCTTTACATCAACATCGCTGCCGACGCCGACGCCAACGAAGGTGGCCTGGCCTACGACTTCTGCTTTCTCGGCGAGGAGCGAGCTCAACACTCAGATTCTTGCCACTGGTTCCCCGTCAGGAAGATCCTCAACCTCAATGATGCCACTGAGATCTTCGAGTACATCCAGGCCGCCGGGCTAGCGACGAACCGGCACGCCTTCAGGACCCTCAATCTCCTGCATGCCGTCGTGCACGACAGACCACTCATCGCTTTCTTCGAGGAGTCTTCCCAGGACCTCGACAAGGTGCTCAACATCTTCATCCGGACAAACAGCGGTGGCACCGTCCTGTCGTACTCCGATCTGCTCCTCTCGATCGCGACTGCGCAGTGGAACAACCTCGACGCGCGCCAGGAGATCCATGGCCTCGTCGATGATCTCAACACGACAAGGTTCGGCTTTTCATTGTCCAAGGACTTTGTTCTCAAGGCCGGGCTCATGCTGGCGGACATCGGCAGCGTTGGATTCAATGTCACCAACTTCAATCACGACAACATGGTCGTGCTGGAACGTCTCTGGCGCGACATCGCCCGCGCGCTGAAGCTGACGATCCAGCTCGTGGCGGACTTTGGCTTCTCGGGTCAGACTCTCGGCGCCGACAACGCGCTCCTGCCCATTGCCTACTCGCTCTACAAGCGGGGCCTCGACGCCCACTACCTGAGCAGCAGCACCTTCCGGGAAGACCGCGAAGCGATCCGTGGCTGGCTCGTGCGGTCGCTGTTGAAGGCCGGTGTGTGGGGTAGTGGTCTCGACACGCTTCTCAGCGCGATTCGTACGTCGATTCGTGAGCAGGGTGCCACGAGCTTCCCAGTGGAGGCCGTGGAGGCCACCATGCTCTCTCGCGGCAAGGGGCTTCGATTCGAGCAGGAAGAGCTCGAAGACCTTGTCGATGTCGCCTACGGCGACAGACGGTTGTTCCCGCTGTTGTCGCTGCTCTTTCCGTTCCACGATCTGCGGCACGAGTTCCATGTCGATCACGTTTTCCCGCGCAGTCGGTTTTCCGAGAGCCGCCTCGCCAGGGAGGGAGTGGAGGCTGAGGTTCGCCTGGAATGGATCGACCGATCCGACCGGCTTGCCAATCTCCAGTTGCTCGATGGGGTCCTCAACCAGGAGAAAAGCGCCGCGCTCCCGTACGACTGGCTCGCATCCGCGTTTCCCGAGGACGACCGCCGTCATGCCTTCATCGAGCGCCACTGCTTGGGAAGCGTCCCGGAGCGTTTTCTCGGCTTCTCCGACTTCTACCAGGCGCGCCGAGGAGTGCTCCTCCAGCGTCTCCGAACGCTTTTGGGCGCGCCCGAGGCGGCAGCATCAGTCGCTTCGTCCTGATCGGCCCAGCCGTCCTCGCACTTACTCACCTCAGGCTTTTCGGTGCTCTACGGGCTCCAGCAGGAGGCCGAGGGGGCACACCCCGACCGGCACCGAGTGTCGCGGCTCTCGCCCGTGCAGAACCCAGCCATGGTGTCAGCAATCGCCTGCCCCCCCCTGCTGCATCAGCCGCTCCCTTCTGGCTTTATCCCCCAGCAGCGTGCCGAGCTCCGTCTGGGTGTCCCTCTTCGCCAGGATCAAGGCCCGCCTGATCAACTGGGCAGCCGCGCCGAGAGATCCTCGGGCACCCTGAAGATTTCTCGCCGTCCATCCTTGCCTGGAAGCAGCAACCCACGGACTGCCAGCTTCTGCAGGTCGCTGCGGGCGGTCTGATGGCTCACCCCATGGCTGTTCTGGTGCGAGAGCACCGTGTAGCGGAAGCCGGAATGCCGAAGAGCATGGCGCAGTAGAGCCAGTTGGCGGTGGTTCAGCCCGTCCATTCCCTCCAGCCGCTGCTGCAGGGCCCCCACCTCACCGGCCTTGCGCTCCAGGTAGGCATGCAGATTGGCGATGGCCTGCTGGATCACCTTCACCTGGGCCAGCAGGAAATAGGTGAGGTCGTTGTCGTCGCTCTCGCTGAGAAGAAACGAGCGCTCGTACTGCCCCCTGGCCTTGTTGATCACAGAGGAGATCGAGACGAACTCGAACAGCCAGTAGCCCTGATGCAGCATCGCCCAGTAGAAGAGCGCCCGGGCAGTTCGTCCGTTGCCATCGCAGAAGGGGTGGTCGTAGGCCAGCCAGAAGTGCAAGGCGATGGCCCGCACCACAGGGTGGATGAACACCTTCGGGGTCTCGCCGTTGGCAAAGCGGCAGAGCTCCTCCATTCGGTGCGGCAGCTCCTCAGCCGGCGGTGGCACATGGAACACGGTGCCGTAGACGTCATCCACCACCACCTCCTTACCGGCTGGGCGCAGCCGGCCGGCATCGGCAGAGTCATCCAGCGTGTCCTCGCTCACCAGCCGGTGCAGATCCAGCACCAGCTGCGGTGTCAGTGGCTGGTCCCGCAGCTCCTGGATGCGCTGCATCGTCAGGAAGTTGTTGAGGATCATCCGCTCGGAGCGGTCGCGGGGCGGCCGGCGGCTGCGGATCATCGCTTTGGCCACATCCCTTGTCGTGGCGGCGCCTTCCATCTGCGAGGAGGTGATCGCCTCCTCCATGAGCGAGCTCAGCAGATAGCGATCCCGGGTGGAGCGGGTGTTGACGGCCTCGGGAGCCACCACGCTGGCACCGGCCTGCATGTCGATCTGATGCAGGCCCTGGAGCAGAACAGGCGGTTGCGAGAACCAGAAGGCCTGTCCGTCACTCGCCAGAAGCGGCAGCGGGGTGGGCCGGCGGGAGAGCTTCTCGGCCAGCCACCACTGTTCATGGCTCAGCCCCTCCGGCGGCGGGCGATGGCGCAGCTCATCCCAGTGCAGGTAGTCATCTCCTTCCGCCGCGGTGGCCAGGCGGGAGAGCATCAGCAGCGTCTCCTCCAGTCCCCCGCAGCGCTGCAGCATCTCCTGGAGAGAAGGGGGCTTGCGGGGCAGCCGGGTGGTCAAGTGCAATGAACTTCAAACTTGCTTCAAATTAGAAGATGGCTTGGCTTTGCGCTCGGGGCCCCGGCTCCAGGCCAGTGGCGGTGGTCTCTTGCCAACCTGGCCAGAATCGACCCATGCCCACCTCCGCCCAGATCCGTCAGCAACTCGTCGCCGCCCTGCGCAGCGATCTGATCGGCCCCGGTTGGGATGACATGGCCCGCCGCCATGAGCAGCTCAGCCAACCACCTTCTGTCTGGTACACGACGGGCTTTTTGGTACCCCATGTGTTCCAGCAGGAGGCGGAACGACAGACCGCTGACCACCAGCTGAACTTCGCTGAGTTGGCCGGCGAAGACCCCAGCAACGACGCCGCGAATCGACTGGAGAAGAAGGAATCCGAAGACGATGCCAACGACTCCCTCGATCAGGCCAACACCCGCCGCAGCTGGTTCCCTTCTTCCCTGGGCATGAGTTTCATCCTTGAGCGCGGCTTCAGCCTGGAGGCCACCGTGAGCTGGGGCGACTATGACCCGCCACCAGAGGGGGACCCCAGCAAGGTTTGGAAGCGGACTCCCCGGCGGGTGCAGAAAAGCTTCACCATCTCCGGCCCTGGCAGCAGTGACGACATCCCCTTGGAGGCCAACCCCGAGGGACTCTGTCTGCGATGGATCGCCAAGCCGGCACCAAAGAAACTCGGCTACCCCAGCGATCAGCTCTCGGTGTCGCTGTTCCTTCTCAACAAGCGCGAACCCCCCAAGAGCAGCCAGATCCGTTTCCGCGATCCCCTCACCGCCTTCCAGACGGAGCTGAGCCTCCACTGCCCCCAAGGCTTTCCGCCCCGTCGGGACGCTCTGCAGAACGTTTCCAATCAGGACAACGACGAAGCCCTTGCCGCGCTGCAGTACCGCCGGGACTTCTGCTTCGCCAGCGGCCACAACGTGGCCGTCATCACCGGTGGCATCGAGCCCACCCGACCCGATCGCGCCCACACCCTCACCACCACCTGGCTGCCCACCGCTGAGGTTCTTCGGGTGCTGCCGGAACCGCCCACGGGAGCCAGAGGCGTACCGATGGGCATGGAGGCCCTGGCGGACCTGGCCCAGAGCGAGCAGATCATCGGCAAACTCCAGCCGCTCGTGAAGGCCTACCGCCACTGGATCGCACGCCAGCCCGCCCACCCAATCGAAGATCCAGCCCTCAACGAAACCGCCAAGAACCTCTGCAGCCAGGCCCAGGACTGCGCCGATCGCATCGAGGCAGGAATCCAGCTCCTCAGCGATCCTCTGGTTCGTGAAGCCTTCCGCACCATGAACGTGGTGATGGCCCGGGCCCAAAGGCAACGCTCCGCCTTCAGCACCAAGGTGCCGCCCGAACAGATCGGCAAGGTGAGCGGCACCCGCACGCCCGAATGGCGTTTCTTCCAGCTGGCCTTCGTGCTGATGAACCTGCCGGGGCTGGCGCAACCGGAGTCTGAACGGGGCCGGATCGACCGCCAGATGGTGGAGCTGCTGTTCTTCCCCACCGGCGGTGGCAAGACCGAGGCCTACCTGGGCCTGGCCGCTTTCACACTGGTGCACCGGCGTCTCGCCCACCCCGGCATCGAATCGGCCGGCGTCACGGTGCTGATGCGCTACACGCTGCGGCTCCTCACCCTCGACCAGCTCGGCCGTGCCGCCACCGTGATCTGTGCCCTGGAGCTGGAGCGGCTGCATCGCGCCAGCTCCGGCGACCCCTACCCACTGGGTGACTGGCCCTTTGAGATCGGCATGTGGGTGGGTAAGGCCGCCACCCCCAACAAGCTCGGAGGGCCTGGAGATCCGGATGACAAGTGCACTCACGCAGTGCTCAACCGCTGGAAGATGCGAGGTGGAGAGAGACCGATTCCGATCGAAACCTGTCCGTGGTGCAACCGTCCCCTTCAAGCGGAAGGCTTTCACCTGTTGCCCCCACGGAATCCCGATCGGTTGGAGATCTTCTGCCGAGAACCCAGATCACCTGAGGCGAAGCAGGAGTTCGTCCACATGGGGCAGTGCCCCTTCCACAAGGGCACGCCATTGCCGGTGCTCGCCGTGGATGAGCAGATCTACCGCCGCCTGCCCTGCTTCCTGATCGCCACCATCGACAAGTTCGCCGCCCTGCCCTGGGTGGGAAAGACCTCCTCACTTTTTGGCAATGTGAGCCACTACCACCTGCCGCAAGGTGACGCCGTCGCAGGCTTCTGGGGGCCGGCCGAGAAGCCCTCGGGCATGAAGATACCTCAGGGTCGGCTGCTGCCCCCCGAGCTGGTGATTCAAGACGAGCTGCACCTGATCAGCGGACCGCTCGGCACCCTTGCCGGTCTGTACGAGGCCGTGATCGAAGACCTGATGCGACCCACTCCAGAGTCGCCGCCGCCGAAGATCATTGCCTCCACCGCCACCGTCCGCCGGGCCGAAGCCCAGATCAAGGCCCTCTTCGGCCGGGCCCAGTCCCGTGTGTTTCCGCCGCCCGGGCCGGAGCGGGAGGACAACTTTTTCTCCCACTCAGTGCCGGATCCCGATCAGGCCCGCCTCTACGTGGGGCTTTCGGCGCCCGGCCGCAACCTCAAGGGCGTGCTGCTGCGCAGCTACCTGGGCCTGATGGCAGCTTCCCAGAAGGCGTGGGACGAACACAAAGGGATGGGAGCGAAGAATCCCGCCGATCCCTACATGACCCTGCTGGGGTACTTCTCCAACCTCAAGGAACTTGGTGTGACCCGCAGCATCCTCGAAGATGAACTGGGCGCCCAGCTGGAGGAGTTCCACCGGAACCGCACCCTCCCCATGGAGGGGGTTGATGTCCCGTTCGCCAGTCGCAGGAGGCCCGAGATGCCGGAAGAACTCACCTCACGGGTGAGCACGGCACGGATCAGCGTCACCAAGGACCGGCTTTCCAGGCCCTACGTCGACAAGGAACGGCTCGACGTGGCCCTGGCCACCAACATGATTTCGGTGGGCCTCGACATTTCCAGGCTGGGGCTGATGGTGGTGCTCAACCAGCCCAAGACCGCCGCCGAGTACATCCAGGCCACCAGCCGGGTGGGCCGACAGCTCAGCCCCAACCCCGAGGAGAACAAACCGGGGCTGGTGCTGGTGCTGCTCAACCCCAACCGTCCGCGCGATCGCTCCCACTTCGAGCTGTTCCCCTACTGGCATCAGACCTTCTACCGCCATGTCGAGGCCACCAGCTGCACACCCTTCGCCAGCCGCGCCCTGGATCGCGGACTACCCGGCGTCGTGGTGGCGATGGCCAGGCACAGCAATCCCCAGTTGGCTCCGCCCAAGGGAGCGATGAATGCCGAAGCCCTGCAGCGAATCAAGGATCAGATAGCCACCGCCTTGCAGAGTCGTTGCATTGCCACCGGAGCCGCCGACGATGGCCACAACCAGCTGCTGCCCACAGAGGTCCGTGATCAGGTGATCGATCTGATGGAGGCCTGGTGGAAGCTCACCCAGCAACCGGAGGCCAAGCTCCAGTACTGGACCCACGAAGACAAGGCAGCAGGTGCGGGCCTGCTCCACACCCCGCTGGATACCGATGCCCTTTATGCCGGCGAGGGCTACAAGCAATTCTCCACCGGCTGGAGCCTGCGGGATGTGGAGCCCTCGGTGCCGATCCGGCTGGTGAATTTCCGCGAGGAAATCACCGCCGACGAATGAGCCAAGCCACCTGAGCCAACAGCCAACCGAACCCATGCCGCCCAGCACCCGACGAAAACCTGCCCCGCCCCCCCTCGGCGAAGCCCGCCAGAGCCAGGTGCTGCAGCTCTATGGCCCGGGTGCCATGGTCGATCTGCCCGACTATTCCGTGCTGATAGGCGGGCTCGACTACTGGAACGATCGCGGCTGCGACGAGATCCATGAGCCGCGGCTGCTCCGCCTGGCGCGCCAGGCGACCGGCGCGGCGCGGGTGGATCTGCGCACCCCTCCCAAGGAGGTGGATCCGATCAAGAAGATCAGCGGATCGATCAAGGCCCTGCGCTTCCCCGAATGGTCGGTGGTGCAGAAGAAGATCCCCGACCGCGAGGCCTTGGGAATCATCTGCCGTGCCCGCCTGCTGGTGCACTTCAACGACAGCTGCATCAAGGACTGGAAGAAGTACAAGGACGACGAGGGCGAACACCAGCTGGTGCCGGTGCGGTTCGTGATGGCCTGTCCCCACGGCCACCTCAGCGACATCCGCTGGCGTGACTTCTGCTTCAACCAGTTCGGCTGCAAAAACGACGAGCGTCTCTATCTGCTGGAGGCCGGCACCGGCAACGACTTCACCCAGATCTTCGTGCAGGCAGAAGGAGGTACCACCCGCAAGCTCGCCGATGCCCTGATCCCCGAAACCAAGGCCCTTGGCAATTGCGGCGGCTATACCCCCTGGCTGGGCCGCTACAGCCGCGACAGCGAGGAATGCCGCACCGATGGCGAACGCACCCAGAACCGCCTGCTGGTGCGATCGGCCACCAATGCCTATTTCAGCGAGACGATCTCTGTGATCTCATTGCCAGAGGAAGCAGGCGGGCTCGCCAGGCGCGTCACCGAGCTGAAAGCTGAGTTGGAAGCCATCGAGGCGGAAAGCGACATCGCCACAGCCCTGAAGTTCAATCCCCGCCTGCGAAGCGCCTTTGCGGGGGTGGAACCGGCCGCGCTCTGGCAGGCGATCCAGGGCCATCGTGGCGGCAGCACCGCTGAGGTGCCCCAGCCAAAGGATGAGGAACTCCGCTTGCTCATCGGCCCCATGGATGGGGTGTCCAGCTCAGCGGAGGACAGCCTGTTCGAGGCCGTGATCTGGACGCCCGAGCAGCCACCGGACTGGTTTGGCAAGGCAATCCGCCGGGTGCTGCTGGTGAAGCGCCTGCGGGAAGTCCAGGCGCTGGTGGGCTTCACCCGCTTCACCGCCCGCACCAGCAGTTTGGGCGGCCTGCCGATCGACACCACCAGGACCAACGGCCGGGCGCCACTGGCCAACGATCTTCGCTGGTTGCCGGCGGCTGAGAACAAAGGAGAGGGAATCTTCATCGAGTTCGACCCCGCCACCATCGCCGACTGGGCCAGCAGCGACGCCGTGACCGGTCGATCCGTCCAGTTCAGTAAGGCCTTCGAGAACGACTGGCTGCGGTCGCGAGGACTCGACAGCAGTCAGTTCCCGTTCCCCGGCGCCCCCTACATCCTGTTGCACAGCCTCAGCCATCTCCTGATCACCGAGATGGCCCTGGAATGCGGTTATGGAGCCAGCTCGATCCGGGAGCGCATCTACGCCAACCCGGAAATCGGCTACGGCATCCTGTTGCTCACCAGCACCTCGGGCTCCGAGGGAACCCTCGGCGGCTTGGTGGATGCCGGCAAGCGCATCGTGGGCTACCTGGAGAGGGCCTTCGAGCGGGCGCAGCTCTGCAGCAACGACCCGTTCTGCTCCGAGCATGACCCCAACCACCCCTTCGACATCCGCCCGACCCACGGTGCTGCCTGCCATGGCTGCGAGCTGATCGCCGAGACTTCCTGCGAGCAACGCAATGAGTTCCTCGATCGGGCCCTGGTGAGTCGCACCGTGTCGGTCCACGACGACAACGACGACCCCAGCTTCTGGAGCTTCATCTACCCCGAAGCCGAGTGATGGGCCTGTCGCTGCCCGCCCAGACCCTGCGTTCCGTAGCCGCGTCGCTGCGGCAGCTCAGCTATGTGCCCACCAGCTGGCAGGGCGTGCTGGCCGGCATTTCCCCCGATGGGCGTGGCCAGCTGGAACCGTTTCTGGTGCAGATGGTGCGCGAGGGTGGCCAGCCACGGCTGATGGCCCTGGTGCTGGAGCAGCTGGCTGATCAGCAGGAGGCCCTGCAGCGGGAGAGGGATGGCTGGAGCTTCGTGTGGTCTGGTCCGGAACCAGCCCACTCCATGACGGCCGACACCTTCGCCACCGTGGATCAGCTCATCCAGCAGGCACGATCGAGCTTGATCATTGCCACCTACAACATCGGCCTTTCGGCAGCTTTCAGAGAGTTACTGGAATCCATTGCCGAGCGCCTTGGCGACGGCCGGCTGAAGCGTGTGGAGCTGTTCTTCCATCCGGTTCAGATCGAAGGGAAGCTGGGAGCCGATCCGTTGAAGGCCATCCGCCAGTGGTTCCATGCGGACGTTTGGCCCTGGCCCGCCAAGCCTCTGGCCTACATCGACCACCGCCTTCTCTCCCAGACCGCAGAGCGCTGCCACCAGCACGCGAAGGTTGTGGTGACTGACGTCGGGACCGACCGGGCCCGCGCCTTGGTGACCAGCGCCAACTTCAGCGAAACCGCGCAACGTCACAACTTCGAGGCTGGCTGGCTGACGCGAGAGCCCTGGCGGGCCAACCAGGTCGGAGATCACCTGCAGCATCTGGTGACTGGTGGATTCTTTGTGAAGCTCTAACCGCCACCCCCTGGACTTCAGTGAAACAGAGGGGCCATCGCGCGCACGTAAAAATGCCCCAAAAATCCGGGAGGCCCTTCTTACACCCCCTGATGAAATACCCCTACCTAAAAACCCCTAGGGGGGTACCCCTGCACTCCTGACCAGGCGAGGCCCGGACAAGAGCCCTATTGACTTCTATTCTCAATAGTGCGCTCACGTGAAACGGGACTGTGCGCGGGCTGCAGTATTTTCATTTCCCTCCCAACTGAACAGGCTGGCCAGCACCCGCAAGCGCCAAATGCCTGACGCATCAATGGCTTTCCCATGCACGGGCGGGAAACCAACCAGACTGCTTCACTGGATATTCCAGCAATACCGCAGTCTGCAGGACTTGGTGACCAGGCACCGCCAACAGTCTTCATCAAGCACGGATGAAGATCTCAACCTTTCCTATCCCAGGCAGGGTCTCCATCCATTAGATCCAGTATCTCTATCCACGGGGGCTGTGAGGGGGTGGACGCAGTGGCCATTCCACTGCACAACAGCCAACCCATGGCCTCATCCACTACAGTCTCAACGAACAACTCGATCCCAACGAGAAACACCTCATCGACAGAGGTTCAGACACCGAAGCCATCCGTAGCTCCGCAACCTCTGAAACAACCCATGCTCGGCACAGCCGCCATCGCGGCAGCAGAGCAAGCTGGGCAGTACCACTCCCTTGGTCCTGTCTACGCCGGCATCGGGGCGGTTGGGGATTTCTCTGTCGAACTGGGCTTCCAAACCGGCGAAGGCCAGGAGCAGCAGCGATCAGGGATCGGCGTCTACCTGCGCAGCGATCACATCGCCAAGCGCTACGTGACGCTGATCATCTGATCGAGCCTGCAGCCTGAGGGCCCAGCTCAGCAACCATGCCCCCTTCTTCGGGGGCATTTCTTTCATTCCCTCGAAGCGCCACAGCCGCCTGAATCGCTGCCGCCAAAGCCGCTCCGCTGGCGGAATAGGCTGCCAACGGGGAACCGATGCCGTACTGACGCATCAGCTCACCAGCGTTGGTGTAGGCACGAGAACCACCTCGTTCCACTACCGCACGCCTCAGGGAAAGGGTGCGCCCCAGATCCACGTCACCCCTTTCGCTCAGCCCTGGGCGGTAAGCGCCCGTACCGAGAAGGGTGGTGACCTGCATCACCCGATCCTCAAAGCCCAGGCCCGCCTCATTCATCCGTGACAGGGACCGATTCAGCCGGCCCAGATCGAAAGCCAGATCCACGTGCTCGCCAAGAAGCGCCGCCGATTGAGGGGTGAGTTCGCCCCCATTGCCTTCCAACTCCTCCACAAGCCTCCGTGCCAGCCGCACCTGGGTGTCGTCTGCAACCGCGGCAGCACCGCCCACCAGTCACTCGATCGGCCGGATCACCTTATCGGTGACAACGTCATTCCAGGTGCGCGTCAAGGGATTGTGCAACAGCAGCTCCCTCAACCCCCGGTGAAAAGTCCTTCCTGCCGCCATCCGCTGATCCATTGGAGCCGCACCCCACTGGATCAAGGGTAGGTAGAGGCCTCCCCACGGGGGCTGTTCGACGGTGTTCCGCCAGAGCGGAGCAATTCCTTCGAACAGTTGCCATGTCTACGAAATCACTCGACAAGAGCCCAAGGGCCAAGGATCCAATCAGCATCCCTGAAACTGGGCATGAAGAACGCCTGACCCAGTCGCTCATCCAACTGATGACCGATGGCGTGAATCCTTGGCGCAAACCATGGAATCCCAGCCGAGGTGGCTGCCATCGCAATTTAGTGACCGGACACTGCTACACGGGTGGCAACCCGGTGCTGCTGGAAATGCAGATGGCCGTCCGAGGATCCGAGCTACCCCTATGGCTGGGCTATGCCCAAGCCAAGGAACAGGGTTGGGGACCACAGAAAGGCTGCAAGGCCTGCATCATCATCCGCCCCCAGTTCAATCAGTACGAAGAACTGGACGAAGACGGCAATCCTCAACTCGATGCCAATGGTGAACCCGTGATCACCACGTGGGTCAGCTACAAGCCTGCCGCCGTCTTCAATGCGGCAGACCTCCACGGCAACGGAATTGAGGAGGCCATCACCCTAGCCATCGGAGACCTCAAGCCCATGCCTGAATCGCAACGGCTTGCAGAGGCGCGAGCCGTGCTGCACGCATGGCCTGTGCCAGTGATCTACGGGGGCGACTGCGCCTGCTACATCCCGTCATTGGATCGGATCGAGCTTCCAAGCTCCAGAAGCTTCCATAGCTATGAGGCGTTTCTGGCCACCCATGCCCATGAAGCGATTCATTCCACCGGAGCAGCCAAGCGCCTGAATCGGGATGGCGTCACCGGACGGCATAGTTTCGGTAGCGAATCCTATGCAAGGGAAGAACTGATCGCTGAGCTTGGGGCATTCCTTGTGACCCAGCGATTGGGGATTGGCAGCAACAGTGAAAACCATGCGGCCTAGCTCCATCATTGGATTCAGATCCTCCAGGAAAGCCCAAGGATCCTGTTCAAGCTGCTCAGCGATGCCACCAAGGCAGCGGAGATGATCGCGCCCAGCGCAAGCCCAAAAGCCTCCAGAGAGCCATCAGCTCCGCCGATGCCACAGGGCCAACATCATCGCCGCAGTTGATCACCCGATCTTCTAGCTGACATCCTGACATCAGGCCCCCGGATTTTCGGGGGCCTTTTTTCTACTTCCTATGAATAGACCTATGCATTCCTCTCAGGAACAAGACTTCGCTGCAGGCCCATTGGCTGTGAGTGCATCTTCATGCTGCTAGATCACATGGCGGCCTCGCCGAGATTGCCGTCGCTGCCGGGCGGACGGCCTAGTTCAAGCGCCTGACCGTTAGCGAAGAAACTTGACCCCCGATCACCCACTGCTCCTCGGCTATTCAGGCTGTTACAGAAACTGAATACAACCTCATCCTCCTCGATTCCTCCTCAGGGGCGGATCCGCCCAAGAGGAGAGGCCTTCGAGGCAGACCTTTCCAATAGGAGTCAACTCCCCTGGTCAACCCCCTCAAAGATTCAACCCAAAGATTCAACCCAAATTTCGCGTTCAACCCAAGACACAACTGAGATTGGGTTGAGTTTTCTCTTCCGCTGCATGGGATTTCAACGTTCAACCCAATCTCACCCCTTCTGCAGGGGTGGATCCATTGCAAACCTCCCGCCCGCGATGCGGGCGGGCATGCGGGCGGACGCGCGGGCGCACGATCTATACATGCACCGAAAACCCCATGAACCTCTGTCTCACCTCAGTCCATTGCTGGGCCGTCGGAGATCCTTCACCGCATCCTGAATCTCAACCTCTCTTGGACAGGTACCACTCTCAAGAACCGAAAGCGCCAGTTATCGATCGAGCAACGAGGCCGACGCCCCTCGATGCCCCTCTACAAGAACCTGGAAGGGGTCCGAAGAGCGGCCGACGTCGTCTTTGCCCATTGCCCCTCCACGCCCCGTAGAGGGCTTTACAGGGCCACCCAGGCGTGATGGGTCGACCACCTTGAGGAAGATCGGAGAGTCGCCCTGGGATTCCTTCAAGTGGCAGGCAATTTTTGCAAACGCTTCTGCAAACGGGCATCCACAGAAATCCTCAGAAGGCAGTCAAAGCAAAGACTTGCAAGCGATGTTAGTCTGCATGGCATGCAGGGGGTCAGCGGTTCGAATCCGCTTGGCTCCATTTCATTGATAAACGGCCCCATGGGGCTTTTGTGATCGCCTCCCGGCCAAGGTGCTGTGGGCAAGCTGGCTGACCTGGACATGGCCAGCCCCGGGGCGGGCAACAGCATGGCCAAATCCCCTGCCACTGGCCCTTGACTCCCCGAGCTCCATGGCGGCGACGTCGGACCGCCGGCCTCGCGGCGGGCCTGGCGCTGCTTGTCCCGCCCAACATCCCGTCCGTCGGCCAGGCGCAAGGGATCATGGAACCCGGCAACGGTTCCCTGGCGCCGATTGATCGCGAGGCTTTCAGGCAGCAGTACGGCCAGGAAGGCCTGTTCCGGCTAAGGCTGGGGGTGGATGCGGCCGAACAACCTCCCAAGGCAGGAGCCGCTCCCCAGAGCTGCCCTGCCGCCTCCTGGGCCGGCTCGCTGCAGAAGCAGCGCTACGACGCGGCGATGAGCCTGCGGAAGTTCTACGCCGCCGGCGAGGCCTTGGGGGAATGGCGGCGGCTGTGTCCTGCCAGGCCCTGAGTCACTCACTGGCCGCCTTGGTGCGCATCGCCGCCTCCAGGCTCCTGATCTCCTCCGGCGACAGCTGGGGCCGATCGAGCTTGAGGGTGAGCTTGTTGAGCGTGCCGGTGAAGCGGAACGGCGGCTTGTAGTCGGCGTCGTTGACACCGGTGAGGGTGTCGGAGCCGATGTCGAAGCTCTCGTCCCACTGCAGGATCATCGGCAGGGTTTTGGGCATGGTCTTGGTGGCCACCACCTTGCCGTCCACCTTGAGGCTGCCGGTGCCGGGGCGGCCAACGCCGCTGAAGTCGTTGAAGGCCAGGGTGCCAGCCCCCTTGCCGTCGTAGACGAAATCGAACTCCACCTTGTGTTTGCCGGGGGAAAGGGGTTCGGTGCCCTCCCACTTCAGGCGCTCCAGATCGACCATGTTCCAGAGCCACACGGGCTTGCTGTTCTTCAGGTAGAAGCCGTAGCCGCCAAAGCGGCCGCCGGAGGTGAGCAGCATGCCCTCGGCGCCGCCGGCTGGCACGTCGATGTCGGCCGTCACGGTGTAGGAGGTGTTCAGCAGCAGGGGCGACGCGCCCTGGGGCAGGCCCACCATCGGATGGGTGTAGACGAACTCGCTGCGGCCGGCGGTGATGTTGGGCCGGGGCGCCACGATCCGCGCCGCCACCGAGGCATCGAGCGGGAACACCTGGTACTTGTTGGCCTCGGCGATGAACGCCGCCTTCATCTCCTTCAGCTTGCCGGGGTTCTGGGCCGCCAGGTCAGTGGTCTGACTGAAATCAGTGTTGAGGTTGTAGAGCTCCAGGGTCTGGTTGTTGAGCGGATCCGGGTTGGCCGGGCCGAAGGCGTCCCAGGGAGCCCGGTTCACCTTGGTGCTCAGCAACCAGCCCTTGTCGTAGAGCGCCCACTGACCCATCATCTCGAAGTACTGGCGCTCGTGCCTTGAGGGCGCCTTGGCATTCTTGCCATCGAAGGTGTAAACGAAGCTGGTGCCTTCGATCGGCTTCTGGGGGATCCCGTCCACCACCTCGGGCGCCTTCAGACCGGCCGCCTCCAGGATCGTCGGCACCACGTCGATCACGTGCACGAACTGCTCGCGCAGGGCCCCTTTGTCCTTGATGCGCGCCGGCCACGACACCACCATGTTCTGGTTCACACCGCCCAGGCGGGAGGCGTTCTGCTTGAACCAGCTGAACGGCGTGTCAAACGCCCAGGACCAGCCCGCCGACATGTGGTTGTAGGTGAGATCGGTGCCCCACACATCGAAGAACTTCATCTGCACCTCGACAGGCAGCTTGTTGAGGCCGTTGAAGAAGGCCACTTCGTTGGGGGTTCCCAGGGGCCCGCCTTCGGCGCTGGTGCCGTTGTCGCCGTTGATGTAGATGATCAGGGTGTTGTCGAGCTTGCCGAGATCGTCGAACTGCTGGATCACCCGGCCGATTTCGTCATCGCTGTAGGCGGCGTAGGCGGCGAACACCTCGACCTGGCGGATGAACAGTTTCTGGGCCTCCGGGCTCAACTGGTCCCAGGGGGTGATCACATCGGCGGGCCAGGGGTCGAGCTTGGCGTCTTTCGGAATCACGCCGAGTTGTTTCTGGTTGGCGAAGATGCGCTCCCTCAGCTTCTCGTAGCCATCATCAAAGAGATGCATGGCATGGATTTTGTCCACCCACTCCTTGGTGGGATGGTGGGGCGCATGGGTGGCACCGGGGGCGTACTTGATGAACAGCGGCTTGCTGGGGTTGATCTGGTGCATCCGCGTCATGTAGTCGATGGCGTCATCGGCCATCGCCGTCACCAGGTTCCAGCTGCCGGGGGCCTGGCCCTCGAAGGGATAGATCTGGGTGGTGTTGCGGAACAGATTGGGCTGCCACTGGTTGGCGTCCCCACCCACGAAGCCGTAGAAGTACTCAAAGCCCATGCCCGTGGGCCACTGGTCGAAGGGCCCGCTCTGGCTGGCCTGGAAGGCGGGCACGTTGTGGTCCTTGCCGAACCAGGCGGTGGAATAGCCGTTGTCCTTGAGCAGGCGGCCGATCGTGGCCTTGTCACGCTCAATGAGGCTGTTGTAGCCGGGGAAGCCGGTGGATTGCTCCGCGATCACCCCGAAGCCGGCGGAGTGGTGGTTGCGGCCCGTGATCAGGGCGGCGCGGGTGGGGGAGCACAGCGCCGTGGAGAACATGCGGTTGTACCGCAACCCCGCCCTGGCCACGCGCTCCATCGCCGGCGTGGGGATCACGCCGCCGAAAGTGCTGGGCACGCCGAAACCGGCGTCGTCGGTGATGATCAGCAGCACGTTGGGTGCGCCAGCCGGTGGCGTGATCCGCGGCGCCCACCAGGGCTTCGACTGCAGCGCCCCGTCCTTGATCACCCCGCCGAAGGGGGGCGCCGGGGCGGGCAGCTGGGTGCCGGAAATCGTGGTGGTGGCATTCGGGGCCCCCGGCGTGCCCGTGATCCGCTGGGCCAGGGCTGGAACGGCTCTGAACGACCAGCCCACCAGGGCCAGGGCCAGGCAGGCCGGCACCAGCCGCCGCAGCAGGCGGCCGAGCGTGGCGTTGAAGCGGGTCAGGGGACGCTCAGCCATGGGTGCTCAGAGAGGGGAAACGAGTCGGAAGCCGATGTGGGAGGTGCCGGTGTCGGGGCTCTCGGCCTCCCGCGCCGCCGGCCGGTAGCGGCTGCAGTAGTTGGGGGCGCACAGGAAGGAGCCCCCCTTGATGACGTGCTTGGCCACCCCGGGCTCCCGCGGATCGCTGCTGGCGGCGGGGTCGGCCAGCACAGGGTCGTCCTGGTCGGCGAGGCGGTCGTGGCCAGGCCGGTACCAGTCCGCCGTCCACTCCCAGACATTGCCGGTCATGTCCTGCAGTCCGTAGCCGTTGGGGGAAAAACTGCCCACCGGAGCGGTGCCGGTGAAGCCATCGCCTGCGGTGTTGCGGACGGGGAACTCCCCCTGCCAGGTGTTGGCCAGGCCCGGCCGCCAGGTGCTGCCCCAGCTGAAGGCCCGATCCCGCAGGCCGCCCCGGGCGGCGAACTCCCACTGGGCCTCGCTGGGGAGGGCGGCGCCGGCCCAGGCCGCGTAGGCCTCGGCATCCGCCAGCGACACCTGCACCACCGGATGGTCGAGCCGCTCATCGATGGAACTGCCGGGGCCCTCGGGATGGCGCCAGTCGGCCCCCGGCACCCACTGCCACCAGCTGAGCTCCCCCAGGGGCTCGCCGGGGGAGGGCGGCCGGAACACCACCGAGCCGGGGCGGCGCTCGGCGTCGGAGAGCCCTGGGAACTGCTCCTGCGGCAGGGGCTGCTCCGCCTGGGTCCGGTAGCCGGTGGCGGCCACGAAGGCGGCGAAGGCGCGGTTGGTCACCTCCGTGCGGCCGATGCAGAAGGGCTGCAGCCGCACCGGCGCCTCCGACTCCGCCTCCTCCGGCAGGCGGCCGGCCGCGCCGATCCGGTAGCGGCCGCCGGGGATGGGGGCCATCGACGGAGGGCAGCTCTCCGCCGCCTGGGCAGGGGCTGGCGCCAGCAGCACCATTCCCATCCCCAGAGCCAGGATCAGCAGAGCGGCCAGCAGGGGAAAGGCCCAGGCATCAGGACGATGAACAAGCACGGATTCGCTGGGCCCTGCAGATGGCTCAAGGCCCGCATTGTGGGGGCGTGAACGGTCGCTTCAGGGTGGCATCGATCACCTTCGACACACTCGTTGGCCGATCGATCGGGCGACCGGCCGCCATGGAATGCAGGGCGGCAAGACTGTCGCAAGAGCGCAGAACTTCCACCCGGAACTTGTCAGGCAAGAGACCAGGCTGTTCCCTGTCCAGCAGGATCTCCGCAGGCAACCAACCCACGACCAGGATTCCGTCTCCCCCACCCATGACCTCCCCCCATCCACGCCACGCCCGCCCGACGCTGCTGGCCTGCCTGGTCCTCGCCATCGCGGCGACCTCTCCGGCCGCCAAGGCTCAGCCGCAGGCGAGCCCTGATCAGACGGCAGCGCTCAACGCCGTGGCCCGGATGATGGAAGGCCAGCGCACCTATTTCCAGAAGAACGGCGCCTTCCGGGCCACGGTCTCAACCATCCAGCAGGATTTCGGCATCACCCTGCCGGCGTCCTTCGACTACGCCGTTCGCACCACCACCGAAGCGGCCTACAGCTATGTGATTCCAGCCCAGTCGCCCAAGGTGGGCCAGCTCAATGCCTACGTGGGCGCGGCCTTCCTCACCCCCACCCAGAATCCCAAAATCACGACGATCATCTGCATGAACATCCAGCCGGGTCAGATCCGTCCGGCCGATCCCCAGCTTGTGCTCGGCAGCCTGGTGGCCAATCCCACCGGCCGGATCGTGCAATGCGGCGATGCCTCGGTGGAAGTCACGGCCTCGATCGTCAACGAATGACGGCCACGGCCCCGCTCACGCTGCTGGAGTCGCGGGCGGTGGAGGTCAACGACCCCGCCGCCCTGCTCGATCGGGTGGCGCGGGACTTCCCCCTCAACGCCTTCCTGGAGTCCCCCCGGAGCGGTGGCTTCTTCCATCGCAGCGGCGTCATCCACATGGGGCAGGTCGCGGTGTCCTGCAGCCGCCACTCCCCCCTGGAGATCGGCTTCGACGACTCCTCGATCGCCACCCTGACCCTGCCGCTGTCCGGTGTTGCCGAGGTGGCGAGCGACGGCCAACGGCTGAAGCTCGAGGCCGGGCCGATGGCGGCGTACCTGCCAGGCGCCGCCTTCACGGCCAGCACCGGCAGCTTCGAGGAGGTGATGATCTGCCTCGATCGCCGGCGGCTGGCCGAGACGGCCGCCGCCATCGGCGGCTTCGGCGACAGGGCCGGAGGCTGGGCCCCGGCCTTTGAGCACACCCTGCGGGTGGACGGCAGCGCATCAGCGGAGCAGGCCGAGCTGCTGCGCCATCTCCACCTGGCGCTGCGGATGCTTGAGGCCCCGCTGCTGCGGTCGGTGGGCGGGCTCAGCGCCTTCCAGCTCGAGGATCTGCTGTTCCGGCTGGTGGCCGCCATCGTCTGCCCGGACGCGGTGAGGGGGATGGATCGCGCCGACCCCAACCACCGTGGGGATCACCCCTTCGACGCGCTGCTGGAGTGGATCCAGGCCAACCTGCACGCCCCGATCACCGCCACGGAGCTCAGTCGGCGCAGCGCCTACTCCCAGCGCAACCTGCAGTATCTGTTCCAGCGGCGGTTCGGCTGCAGCCCCATGCAGTGGGTGAAGCGCCAGCGGCTCAGCGCGGTGCGCGCCGATCTGCTGCTGGCCCAGCCCGGCGAGACCGTGGCCGCCATCGCCCGCCGCCACGGTTTCGTCCAGCTGTCGTCCTTCGCCGCCAGCTTTCAGCAGCGCTACGGCATCGCCCCGTCCATCCTGCTGCGCCGGTCTCGCACCAACATCCGGGGTTGCAGCAACGGTGCCACCCATGCGAGGAGCCCATCGCTACCGACAAGCCCCCCCTCGCAGACTTAAAGCGTTGACACCGTTCTTTCCCTGCGCACGCCGATGTCCCCCTCCTTCTCCCAGGCGGTCGAGGCCCTCACGGCCCAGGCCCAGAGTCTGATCGCCACCGCCAGCAGCGAAGTCGACGCCCTGCGTGAGGAACTGGAGCAGGAGCGGCGCTTCCGGCGCCACCTGGAGGCCACCGCCGCCAGCAGGGCCCATGAGGTGGCCGCCCAGCAGCAGGAGGCCCGCCTGGAACGGGAACGTCTCGAGGCTGAACTGGCCGAGGCCCGGGAGGGCCGGAGCCTGGCCGAAGCGGAGGTGGAGCGCTTCCACGAGGCCGTCCGCCAGCAACTGGCCATCGCCGAAGAAGAGCAGGCGGCCCTGGAGGAGGCCGAGCGGGAACGGGATCGCCTGCGCCAGGAGGCCGCCGAACGGCAGTGCCGGCTGCTGAGGCAGGAGCTGGAGTTGGAGCAACAGGCTCGACTCAGGCTGGAGCGGCGCCTGTCGGGGGTGCGCCAGGCCGTGCTGGATCTGCTCGAACCCCAGGACGACGACGAGGATCATTCAGGCGCCGCGATCGTTGCGGACCTGGAGCATGCCGACGCGGCCGCGCGCCTCTCCCTGCGCAAGATCCTGGTGCCCCGCTCGACCAGCCAGGAGCCCCAGCCGGTTCTCAACTGAGCACCTCCCCGCCGCGGCGCACCAGGTCCTGTCGCCGCAGTGGCCGTCGGCTGGCCCTGGCCGCCGTGATGGCCCTGGCTGTTCTGCTGGCCATGCTCCCCTTCGGTGGAGCCATGGCCCAGGAGCGGCCGGAAACCCAGGCCTTCCTCCGGCTGGACGGGCTTCGCCTGTTTCCGGTCAGCACCTCGAAGGACTACACAGGCGAGCAACGGGTGGAGCGGGCCAACCGGCTGCTGCAGGAGTCAGTGGCGACCGGGAGCCCCACCAGGATCGGCGTCCACGAACTCCACAATCTGCCCGTGATCACCCTCGATGACGCGGTGATCCTCACGGTGACGCGACGCGACGCGCCGGAAGGTCTGGCCGTGCAAGGGCAAGCTGAGGTGTGGCGCCAAAGTCTCAGGACGGCCATCAACAAAGGGCGGGTCGAACGCCAGCCCGCCTACGTGGCCCGCATGATCCCCGTCTCCCTGGGGATCCTGGCGGCGACGTTCCTGCTGCAGCGGCTCCTGTGGCTGCTGTGGCGGCGGTGCCTGCCGTCGGCCCTGACCCAGCCGCTGGTGGCTGAACCCGGCGACGGCCAGCCGCTGCGGCCCAAAGACTGGCTGCTCCACGGCGTGCTGGTGCTCCTGCGGCTGGGCCTCTGGGTGGCGGCGATCCTGCTGATCACCGGGTTTTTCCCGTTCACCAGGCTCCTGATCAGCCGCCTGCTGGAGGCCCTCACCGAAAGCCTGGGCTCCCCTTTCCTGCCCCTGGGGGGACGCCGCTACTCCGTACTCGACGCCATCGTCCTGTTGGCGTTGTTCCTGGTGCTGGTGCGCGGGGTGGCGTTCCTCAAGGGCCTGCTGCGCATCCGCGTCCTGCAGCGCACGGGCATCGAGCAGGGCTCCCAGGAGGCGATCGCCTTCATCCTTCAGTACGGCCTGCTGTTCCTCGGCACGTTGGTGCTGCTGCAGCTGTGGGGCCTCGATCTCACCTCCCTGGCCCTGTTCGCGAGCGTCCTGGGGGTGGGGGTGGGACTGGGCCTGCAGGGCATCGCCAAGAACCTGATCAGTGGACTGATCATCATGTTCGAGCGGCCCATCAAGGTGAACGACTTCGTCGAAGTGGGCGACCTGCAGGGCACCGTGACCCGGGTCAATCTGCGCAGCACCGAGGTGGTGACCCTCGACCGCATCTCGATCATCGTTCCCAATGTCGAGTTTCTCGAATCCCGGGTCGTCAACTGGAGCCATGGCAGTTCGGTGGCCCGCCTGCGGATCCCGGTAGGTGTGGCCTACGGCTCCGACTCCCAGGTGGTGCGCAAGGCCCTTCTGGAGGCCTGCCAGGACCTGCCCGACATCCTGGAAACCCCAGCAGCCCAGGTGTTCTTCAAGGGCTTCGGGGAGAGTTCGCTGGAGTTTCAGCTGCTGGTCTGGATCAACCAGCCCCGGCGCCAGTACGAGATCCGCAGCGAACTCAATTTCCGCATCGAAGCCATCCTGCGCCAGTACGACCTGACGATGCCCTTCCCCCAGCGGGACTTGCATCTGCGCAACGAGCGCATCGAGGTGGCCTTTCCCGCCGAAATCAGCGACGCCTTGTTGAACCGGCTGGCCCCACCGCCGACGCTGCCGCCGCCGGAAGGGGAGGACTGAGGCTTGCCGGAGGTCACCGCAGCGGGGGGATGGCCATCAGCCGATCACAATGCATGGCTTTGAAGCGATGGGCCCGATCCTGAATCCATCGCTGCAGGCCGCAGGAATCGCCCTGCTCATGGCCCTGGCCAGGGTGCTGCTGGGTTCGCTGGTCGTGTGGCTGCTGGTGCGGTTGCTGCGCCGTTGGCTGCGGCGTGCCGTCCCCCGCCCGGACACCCTGCCCGATGGCCTGATCGCGCCCCTGCTGCTGAACAGCCTGGCGTCGCTCGGCTATCTGGCCATGGCGGTCTGGGGCTGGCGGTCGCTGGTGCGCGGCTGGGAGGTGCTGCGCGTCGATCCCGGGCCCGATCGGCTGGCGGAGGGGGCCGCCCTGCTGGTGGCCATCGTGCTGGTGGTCCGGCTGATCAACCGCAGCCTGCTGCTGCTGCTGGAACGTTTCCTGCAGCGCCTCGGACGGGAGGAGCAGACCAGCACCCTGCGGGCCCTGGCTCCGATGATCCGCGCCCTCTTCTGGGGCCTCGGCAGCCTGGTGTTCCTGCAGAAGCAGGGGGTGCCCCTCGGGGCCATCTACGCCTCCCTGGCCGGAGCCGGGATCGGCCTCGGCCTGGCCCTGCGCGGGCCACTCAGCCACTTCCTCAGCTACATCACGATCGTCATCGATAAACCCTTCCAGATCGGTGATCTGATCGGTTTTGCCGATGTCCTCGGGCCGGTGGAGCGGGTGGGGATCCGCTCCTCCTCCATCCGCAGCGTGGGCGGCGAGCGGATCGTGATCGGCAATGAGGAACTGCTGCAGAAGACGATCCGCAACTTCGGCGATCTGCCCCGACGCCGGGTCGCCCACACCCTGCGCCTGTCCGATCAGCTGCCGGCGGAGCAGGCCGCCGCCATTCCTGGGCTCGTGGAGGGGGTGATCCGGGCCCATCCGCCGGCCACGTTCGACCGTTGCCACTTCACCCGCTTCACCGACGGCGCCCTGGAATTCCAGTTCGTGTTCTTCGTTCCCGACAGCAGCAGCGTCATGTATCTCGATCTGCAGCAGGCCATCAACCTGGGCCTCCTGCAGGCCTTCCAGGAGCAGGGCCTCGCCTTTGTCGCCCCTCCCCAGGACCCCCCGGCGCCGCCGCTCAGCGGCCCTCCCGGCTGAGGGCGCCCGCCCCATCGATGGCCGCAGCGGCGATCCAGCGCCAGGCGGCCGCCAGCAGGGCGATGCCGATCAGGGGCCCTTCTCCCCAGCGGTCGTAGGGGGTGAGCTGGGCGCGCTGCTGCACGGTGAGCACCCCGGTGGCGGGACGCCCGGCGGGCAGCTGCTCCAGCACCCGTCCAGCGGCATCCACCAGCAGGCTCGGCCCTGTGTTGGCGGAACTGACCAACCAGCGGCCGGTCTCGATGGAGCGCAGCTGGGCAAGGGCCGCGAACTGGCCCTGCAACTGCTCGGGATACGGGTCGAGGTTGGCGCTGGCCAGCAGCCAGCGGGCCCCCTCCCTGGTGGCGGCGGCCAGGGCCGTGCCATCGGAGAGCTCGTAACAGATGGCCACGCCCACATCCCCCCCGGGCCGGGTCAGCCGCCGGGAGGCCGTCCCCGGCTCCACGCCCCCCACCGCCGAGAGGCCGCTCCAGCGCCACAGCTTCGCCAGGGGCACCCATTCGCCGAGGGGCACCACCCGGTGCTTGTCGATCCAGCGATCGGCCTGGCGCTGGCCTGGCTCGAAGCGCAGCAGACTGCTGCGCAACTCCACGCCCTCGCGGCGGAAGCCACCGCTGAGCACCTCAACCGGCGCCACCTCCGGCAGCGGCTGGCCGAGGGCCAGCGAACCCTCGGGCAGCAGCACCCCCTGCAGCGGCGGATCAGCCATGGCGGCCCGCCGCTGGGCCTGGGCCAGCCGCTGCAGCAGCCGTTGCTGCTGATCGGCCTCGAACTTTTCCCGGGTGGGGATGGCGGGCTGCAGCACCAACCAGCGCTCGGCCCTGCCAGCGGGGGGGGCAGCGGCCTGGCCAAGCAGGGCCACACCGACCAGATGGCAGGCGGCCACCAGCAGCAGCGTGATCAACAGCCAGCGGCTGCGGCGCAGGGGCAGGGCCAGCAGGGCCCGCCAGAGACCCCAGCCGATCAGCAGCTGAACCGCTGCAAGCAGCCCGGCGCCCCCCAGGGCCGCCAGACCCGCCAGGGCCCGATCCCCCGGCAGCGCCGCCGCCCCCAGACCCAGCCAGAACAGGGGACCACGGGCCAGCAGCACCTCGGCCAGTCCCCACAGGGTCGCCGCCAGCAGTGCCGTGCTGGGCCGTGCGGGCTCGAGCCGGCCCACCAGCACCGTCCAGGCCCCGACCAGCAGTCCGGCGGCCAGGCCGATGGCCAGCCACAGCGCCAGGCAGATCGGCAGGCTCAGGGGGCCAGGAACGCCGATCCAGTCGAGGGGGTGGAGCCAGAGCAGCCAGCGGTGGCTCACCAGCACCGCCGCCAGCCCCCACAGCCCGCCGCGCCAGAACCTGGACGACGCGGTGCCAGCGCGACTCGCCGTCAGGGACCAGAGCACGATCAGGGCGGGCCAGAGCAGCCAGGGCCAGCCCAGGGGCGGCAGGGCCACCCCCGCCAGGAGACCGGCGGCCCCGGCGATGACCCATCCGGCACGACGGTCATTGCCCATGGTCAGGCAGCGCTGGAGGCGCCAAGGTCGAAAGAGTGACGCTGTTCCTCCAAGGAAACCTTTTCATGGACCAGGGCAATCTGCTGCAGATGCTGCTGCTGCGCGGCCTCGGCACCACCTCGCTGGTGGCCGACCGGCTCAAGTACGTCAGCCAGGAATGGGTGAGCAGCGGCCGCCTCGACCCCAACCACGCCTCCGCGCTGGTGGAAGACGTGATGCGCGCCCTGCGCGGCGAGACACCGGAGGTGGAACAGCAGGCGGAGCGCCAGCTGGAGCGCAACCGCGACCAGCTGCTGCAGGACCTGGGCCTGGCCCGCCAGCGGGAGCTGGACGAACTGCGTGGCCGCATCGATCGCCTGGAGCAGGCCCTGCGCCAGCGCCAGAACAGCGGCGAGAGCAGCGACTGATCGCACTGGCAGAATCGCCCCATCCAGGGACTTTCCGCATGCGCGACATCCTGATCAGCTCGTTCGTCTGTGTGGCCTGCCTGATGCTGGCCCTGGTGAGCCAGCTGGTGTCCCCCTCGGTGGTGGAAGCGGCTGCGCCGGCCCCCGCCGACGCCGGCGTCCAGCAGGCCCTGGCCAGCTCCGGCCCTGCAGCCATCGCGCCGCAAGCGCGCCCCGCCATTGCGGCGCCCCTCGAACTCGACCCCGACGTCCCCAACCCCACCCTGTTCACCATGGCTCCCGATTCCTCCAGCGCCGAAATGGCCTCCAGCGGCGCTGCGGCCCTGGGCGGGGAGCTCGTCTCCCCCACCGAGCGCACCACCCCCAGCGGGCTGCGCATCACCGACCTGGCCCTTGGTGAGGGCGCCGAAGCCAGGAGCGGCCAGACCGTGGTGGTCAACTACCGCGGCACCCTCACCAACGGCAAGGAGTTCGACAGCAGCTACGGCCGTGGACCGTTCAGCTTTCCCCTCGGCGGCGGCCGGGTGATCCGGGGCTGGGACGAGGGCGTGGCGGGGATGAAGGTGGGCGGCAAGCGCAAGCTGGTCATTCCCCCCGATCTGGCCTACGGCGAGCGCGGTGCCGGTGGCGTGATCCCCCCCAACGCGACCCTGGTGTTCGAGGTGGAACTGCTGGAGATCAAGGGCTGAGCCACGGCCCCCGGGCAGCCGGGATTCGGGTGACGATCGTTACAATGCCGCGTAACCACAACTGTCTCCCATGGCTCACCAGCTGCCCGAACTGCCCTACGGCCTCGACGCACTCGAGCCCCACATTTCCCGGCAGACCCTCGAGTTCCACCACGGCAAGCACCACGCTGCCTACGTCACCAACCTCAACAAGCTGATCGAAGGCGGCGACCTTGAAGGCAAGAGCCTTGAGGAGGTGATCCTGGCCGTCGCCGGTGACGCCACCAAGGCGGGCGTGTTCAACAACGCTGCCCAGGTCTGGAACCACAGCTTCTATTGGCAGTGCATCAAGCCCGGCGGCGGCGGCGCCCCCACCGGACCCCTGGCCGACAAGATCGCCGCCGATTTCGGCAGCTTCGAGGCCTTCGTCGAGCAGTTCAAGGCCGCCGGTGCCACCCAGTTCGGCAGCGGCTGGGCCTGGCTGGTGCTCGATGGCGGCACCCTGAAGATCACCAAGACGGCCAACGCCGACCTGCCCCTGGCCCATGGCCAGAAGGCCCTGCTCACCATGGATGTCTGGGAGCACGCCTACTACCTCGACTACCAGAACCGCCGTCCCGACTACATGACCACCTACCTCGACAAGCTGGTCAACTGGGACTTCGTGGCCGCGAACCTGGCCGCCACCTGATCAGGCTTCGGCCGATCCTGCCCCCCGGGGCCGTGCCTCCGACCGCACGGCCCCGGGGGGTATCCACATGGCATCGCCGTAGGAGAAGAAGCGGTACTGACGCGCCATGGCCTCGGCATAGAGGTTCAGCAGTCGTCGCCTGCCCACCAGGGCGCTGACCAGCAACAGCAGCGAGCTGCGCGGCAGATGGAAGTTGGTGAGCAAGCCCTGCACCACCGCGAAGCGGAACCCTGGCTGGATCACCAAATTCACCGGACCGGCGTGGGGCACCAGCCGGCCGCCATTCAAGGCGGCCACCCCCTCCAGGCTGCGCACACAGGTGGTGCCCACGGCGATCACCCGGCCGCCCCGGGCCCGGCAGGAGGCCACGGCCTCCACCAGCGCCGCGGACACCTCCACCCACTCGCTGTGCAGGCTCAACCGGCTGAGGTCCTCGGTTTCCACCGGGCGGAAGGTGCCCAGGCCCACGTGCAGGGTCACGGTGGCCCGCTCCACCCCTCTGGCTTTTAAGGCCTCCAGCAGCTCGTCGCTGAGGTGCAGCCCGGCCGTAGGGGCCGCCACGGCTCCGGGCCTGGCGGCGTAACGGGTCTGGTAGCGGCTGTCGTCCAGGTCAGCGGCGGGTTCGATGTAGGGAGGCAGGGGCATGGTGCCGTAGCGCTCCAGCAGGGGCTCGATCGCGGCCGCATCGGCGCAGCCGGGCGGGAAGCGCACGAGCCGGCCACCGCTGTCAGGGTCGACCGCTTCGATCCGCACCGGCAGCGGCGACTCCCCCTCCGCCACCACCTCCAGCACCTCGCCAAGCCGCAACCGTTTGGCCGGACGGGCCAGGCAGAGCCACAGACCCTCGCCGCGGGGCTCCACCAGCAACAACTCCACCGCCCCGCCGCTGGTCCGCCGCGCCGCCAGCCGGGCCCGCAGCACCCGGGTGTCGTTGACCACGAGCAGATCGCCGGGCTCCAGCTCCTCCACCAGATCCCACACCGACAGGTGGCGGGCGGCCGCGGCCTCCGGATCCTCCGCTGCAGCGGCGTCGAGCGCCAGCAGGCGAGCCGCATGGCGGGGCTCCACCGGCCGCTGGGCGATCAGCGCCTCCGGCAACACGAACGCGTAGCTGGAGAGGAGCCCATCGGTGGGATCGGGCGCGTTGGTGGGAACCACGGCGGGGCGGCGATCCCTAGAGAGCCAGGCTTTCGGGGCGGTTCTCGATCAGGTCGGCGAGATCCTTGAGGAAGGCCGCCGCATGGGTGCCGTAGATGACGCGGTGATCGGCGGTGAGGTTGACCTGCATCTGGCGCCGCACGGCGATCGAACCGTCCTTGAGGGCCGCCACCACGGGCCGGGACGCGGCCACCGCCAGGATGGCGCCGGTGCCCGGCGGCAGGATCGCGTCGAAGCGGTCGACCCCGAACATGCCCAGGTTGGAGAGGGTGAAGGTGCCGGTGGTGTATTCCTCCGGTTTGAGCTGCTTGGAACGGGAGCGGGCCACCAGGTCAGCCCAGTTGCGGGAGAGGGAATAGAGGTCGGTGCGGTCGGCGGCGGCCAGCACCGGGGTGATCAGGCCGCCGTCATCCATGGCCACCGCCACGGCCACGTTGACGGAGGCCGGGTAGGCCATGCCCGCCTCGCTGGCCGAGGCGTTCAGCTGGGGATGGCGGGCCAGGGTGACGCCCACCGCCTTGGCCAGCAGGGCCGTCATCGTGACGCCCTTGGCCTTCACCTGCTTGTAGAAGGCATCCAGCCGGTCGGTGGTGATCGTGTAGCCGACGTGGAAGCAGGGGACCGCCAGGCTGGCGTTCATGTTGCGAACGACCGCCTGCTGCAGGGTGTTGAAGGCCACCGTCTCACCAGCCCGGCCGAAGGACTGACCGGCGGGGGCGGCGGGGGCGGCAGCGGCGCCGTTGCCCGCGGCAACCGCCATCGCCGGTGCGGTGCCCTCGGCCACCCGCGGCACGCTCACCGGCTGGCCAGTGGCCTGCTCCACGTCCTCGGCCTGGATGCGGCCGTTGGGTCCGCTGCCCCGCACGGAGGCCAGGGCCACGCCGAGCTGGGCCGCCAGCTTGCGGGCCCGAGGGGTGGCCACCACCCGGCCGTCGCCGGCTCCGGCCGGGACCGCCACCGGCTGCGGGGCTGCGACCGGGGCCGCCACAGGGGCCGGTGGGGCCACCGGAGCGGGTGAAGGGGCGGCGGGGGCCGGTGGGGCGGCCGCAGGCACTGCCGCCGCGGGGGCCGATGCGGCCGGTGCGGGGGCCGACGCCTTGGCCGCCGCGATTTCCGCTTCTGTTTCCACGATCAGGCCGATCGTTTCGCCCACCGGGGCGGTGCTGCCCGCCTCCATCAGCACGGCCGCCAGGAAGCCCTCCTGGAAGGCCTCCACATCCATGTCCGCCTTGTCGGACTCCACCACGAGCACCGACTCGCCCCGCTCGACCCGCTCACCGGGCTTCTTGAGCCACTCCACGATCTTGCCCTCCGTCATGGTGGAGCTGAGGGCCGGCATGAAGATTTCGTGGGTGGCCAACGGGGGACTGCCTCTGTGATGGGGGGGATTTTAGGCGGCGGAAGGATCAGCCCCCCTCGATCGCCTCAATCACGCCGTCCCGCACCAGCACCGCCACCTGCAGTTTCTGCACCAGGTTGTCGCCCACCTGGACATCGCAGAAGCTCTCGATCTGCCCCTGTTCCACCACCTGCTCCATCTCCAGTTCCCGCACCTGGCGCTGCTGTTCCAGCACCTGGCGCTTCTGCTCCTCAAACTCGGCCCGCTTGGCCGCCACCTGCTGCTGCACCGAGCCCACCTGCTCCTGCACCCGGGGATCGAGGGGGTTGGCGCTCTGACGGCGGATCTCGTCGATCAGCCGCTGCCCCTCCTGCTCCAACTGGGCCAGCTGCTGGTCGAAGTTGGTGAGGGCATTGCTGAGCTCCCGCTCGGCATCTTCCTTCCAGCGCGGCGTCACGACGGCTCGCACCGTGATCGATCGCTTGATGTTCAGGCTGTTGCCGTCGGCCATGGGACTGCAGGTGCAGGGGTCAGGCTGTCAGGCCACGGGCGATCCGGTCAACCATGGGTCAGCTCTCCCCGTAGAGCGCCGCGATGGCAGCCCGGTCCCGCTCGGCGATGCGATCCCGTCGTTGCTTCAGGGTCTGGGTGAGCAGGCCGTTGTCGATGCTGAAGGGCTCCACCAGCGTCACGCCGCCAAGGCGTTCGTCCGGGCGAGACCCGGGACGGGCCGCCAGCAGACGATTGCACTCGCGGGCCAGGGCCCGCAGCAGGGCCGGATCGGCACTGGGGTAGGTCAGCTTCGCTTCAGCCGCAAACGCCTGCAGGGCCTCCGCCTTCGGCACCACCAGGGCACCGAGCTGCTTGCGATCCTGGCCCACCAGCATCACCTGCTCCACCAGCGGCGAGGCCACCAGGGCCTCCTCCAGGGGGCCGGGCTCGATGTTCTCGCCGCTGCTGAGAACGATCGTGTCCTTGGCGCGGCCGGTGAGCACCAGGGTTCCATCGGCCAGCAGCAGACCCAGATCGCCGGTGTCGAACCAGCCCTCCCCATCCAGCACCTTGGCCGTGGCCTCGGGCTTGTTGTGGTAGCCCGCCATCACCTGGGGTCCCTTCGCCAGCACCAACCCCCGCTCCCCCACCGGCAGCGGGGCCCGGTTGGCGGGGTCCACCACCTTCAGGCCGGTGTCCGGCAGGGGCAGCCCGGCGCTGCCGCGGCGGTTGCTCCAGGGCCTGCGGCAGGCGAGCACCGGGCTGGTCTCGGTGAGCCCGTAGCCCACCAGCAGCTCGATGCCGACGGCCTCGAAGAAGCCATCGACGTGGATCGCCAGGGCCCCGCCGCCGCTGATGGCGGTACGCAGCCGCCCCCCCACCAGCTGGCTGCGCACCTTTGGCCAGAGGAGCGCCCCGGCCGTGGCGTGCAGCGGCCAGATCAGCAGGGCGCCCGCCGCGGCCCCCAGCCGGGTGGCAGGAGATTCCGGCGTCAGGGTGAGGTTGAGGGCCACCCGCTTGCGCCGGTGGAAGGACCGACTGGCGGCCAGGGCCTTGCGCAGCAGACGCTGGCGGGAGGCCGGCATGGCCGCCAGGGCGTCCTCGAAGCCAGAGAGCAGGGCCTCCCACAGCCGCGGCACGCTGATCAGGTACTGGGGGCGCACCTTCTGCAGGTCGGAGCGCAGTTGCTTGAGGGTGGTGTAGGTCTGGCGGCAGCCGCAGCTGAGCAGGAAGTACTCGGCCGTGCGCTCATAGGCATGCCAGATCGGCAGCACCGACAGCACGTGATCCCCCGGGCTCGGGGACACGGCCACCCCGAGGGTGCGCAGCTGGTGCAGCAGGTTGGCGTGGCTGAGGGGCACCCCCTTGGGCTGGCCCGTTGTGCCGGAGGTGTAGAGCAGGGTGGCCAGCCGATCGGGTCCCCCCGTGGGGGAGGGCGGCAAGGGCCTGGAGGCACCGCGGGCCAGGAAGGCCTCCCAGGTGAGGCAGGGCAGGGTCACCGGGCTGGTGGGGGCCTCCCCCTCCAGCAGGACCACGAAGCGCAGCCGCTCCAGGGCCGGGCCATCGAGGGCCAGCCGCTCCAGCAGGGCGGCCGACTCCAGCACCAGGCCCACGGCGCCGGCATCTTCCAGGATGTAACGCAGCTCCTCGGCCGGCGCCGCGCTGCCGCGCACGGCATCGGCAGCACCGGCCCGCATCAGCCCCTGGTCGGCCACGAGCCAGCGGGGACCGTTTTCAGCGAACAGGGCCACCACGTCGCCGCCGGCCACCCCCAGATCGGCGAAGGCCGCCGCGGCCCGGTCGATCGCCTGGCGCAACGCGTCAAATCGCAGCGTTTCCGGATGGCGGCCATGGGGCGCGTCCAGCGCCACCTGGGAGCCATAGAGACGCTCCAGTTCCGGCCAGAGACCTTCCAGCCCCTCGAGCTGGCTCCAGTCACGGCGGCTGGCAAGGGCGCGGTGGTCCTGGGCGCTGCCGCTCCAGTGGATCTCGGCTCTGGCGTTCATGGGCGGCCGTCGCAGCGCAAAGAGTGGTCAGGATTCTCCCAGTCCTTCCTCCGGGCCGGGCGGGCGCAGTGTCAGCCCGAAGCGGCGGGCGAAGGCCGCCAGCAGCAGTGGCGCCACCTGCTCCGGGGTGAGGCTCGGCTGCCAGTCCGCCAGCCGTCCCACCGGCCGGTCGGCCAGACCACAGGGGACGATGGCGCCGAAGCCCGCCAGGGAACCGTTCACGTTCAGGGCCAGGCCGTGCTGGCTGATCCAGCGCCGGGCCCCCACCCCGATCGCCGCCAGCTTGCGGCCCTCGAGCCACACGCCGGTGAGGCCCTCAATGCGCTCCCCCTCCAGCCCCAGCTCCTGCAGCACGGCCAGGACCACGTCCTCAAGCGCCCGTAGATAAAGGTGCAGGTCACCGCCATGGCGCTGCAGGTCGAGCACCGGATAGAGCACCAGCTGGCCGGGCCCGTGGTGGGTGACTTCCCCGCCCCGATCGATGCGGTAGAGGGGCAGGGGTGGGTGGTCGGGGTCGAAACCGAGGTGGGACAGGCTCGCCCCCCGGCCCAGGGTGTAGCAGGGGGTGTGCTGCAACAGCAGCAGGGCGTCGGGGACGGAGGGGTCGTCAAGCCGGCGGCGCTGCAAACGGCGCTGCCAGTCCCAGGCCAGCGGGAACGGCACCGGGCCCTGGGCTTCAAAAAGAATTGCGGGAGTGTTGGGGGCCATGCACCTGCGTTCCTAGCCTGGGGGTGTCCCAGAGCCAGAATTCCTCTGGAGGCGCGCACCCGAATGAAACTGCTGATCCACGGCCGCAACCTCGACGTCACACCAGCGATCAGGGAGTACACCGAAACCAAGCTCAACCGCGCCATCAGCCACTTCGATGGCATGGTCAAGGAAGCCGACGTGCATCTGTCGGTGGAACGCAACCCCAGGGTTCCGCAGCAGACAGCCGAGGTCACCGTGTTCGCTAACGGCGTGGTGATCCGGGCCCAGGAACGCAGCGAGAACCTGTACGCCAGCATCGACATGGTGGCCACCAAGCTGAGCCGCCAGCTGACCCGCTACAAGGACCGTCTGCAGGAGCGCACCCAGGGACCGGTGCACCGCTCGGCCGCCGCCGAGGAGGCCGGAGCCGCCACGCTGCCCAACCCCGGGGACTCGCTCACCGATGGCCTTGAGCCCGCCGTGCCCCACCGCGGCGTGCGCCGCAAGTACTTCGCCATGCCGGCGATGGAGCTGGAGGAGGCCCTGCATCAACTGGATCTGATCGATCACGACTTCTACATGTTCCGTGATTCGGGCACGGGTCAGATCCAGGTGGTCTACCGGCGCAACCACGGTGGATTCGGCGTCATCCAGGCCCGTGACACCTGAGCGGCAAGCGGAACGTCCCGATCTCGCCCCCCTCATCGACCACGCCCTTCTGGACCCCCACCGGGGCCAGGAGGCGATCCTGCACTGCTGCGATGAGGCCCGCCATTTCGGCTTCGCCGGTGTGTGTCTGGCCTCGCGCTGGCTGCCGCTGGCCCGCGAACGGCTGCCGGTCGATGGGGCGGTGAAGCTGATCGCCGTGGTGGGGTTCCCCTTCGGAGCCATCCCTGCGGCGATCAAACGGGCGGAGGCGGAGTGGGCCGCCGCCGCCGGTGCCGACGAACTGGACGTTGTGCCGGATTTCGGCGCCCTGGCCGACGGCGACGGCACCGCCGTGCTCGACGACCTGGCGTCCATCACCGACCTGGGCCTGCCGGTGAAGGTGATCCTCGAGGTGGGTCGCCTCGATCCCGAGGCCCTGGCCCTGCTGGTGGAGATCAGCATCGATGCCGGCGTGCGCTACCTCAAGACAGGCAGCGGTTTCGGACCTCCGGTGACCACCGATCAGGTGGGCCAGCTGGTCGCCCTGGCCAGGGGCCGCGCCGCGGTGAAGGCCTCCGGCGGCATTGCCGATCTGGAGCAGGCGCTCGCCCTGGTGGCCGCCGGAGCCAGCCGCCTGGGCACCAGCCGGGGCGTGGCCCTGATGCAGGCCCTGCGCGCCGGTGCCTGAACGCCACCTCGAGGGCCTGGCGCTCACCTGTCGCCCGCTTGGCGAACACGACCGGCTGCTGACCCTGCTCAGCGAGGCGGAAGGCCTCACCCGGCTGGCGGTGCCGGGGGCACGCCGGCCGAAGAGCAGCCTGGCGGCGGCGGTGCCCCTGGCCCATCTGTTTCTTCAGGTGGGGGGAGTCAGTGGCCTGCGGCGGGTGCGCCAGCTGCGGGTGCTGCGCAATTACAGCGGCCTGGCCCAGCGGCTGGAGACCCTGGCCGCCGCCCAGGCCCTGGCCGAACTGTGCCTGAAACTCGTTCCCGCCGAGGCTCCCGCCCCGGGGGTGCTCGCCGACCTGTTGCTCCAGCTCGGGCGCCTGGAGGCGGTGGTGGCGGACCGAGCTGAGCGGGTGGAGGCCCTGGCGGTGGCCGTGCAGGGAAGCGTCCACCTCCTGGCCCTGGGGGGCTTCGCCCTGCCCCTGCAGCACTGCGTCCGCAGCGGCGACCCACTCCTGCCGCCGATCGGCGACTGGGACTGGCGCTGCAGCCTGCTGCCCAGCGAAGGGCTGGCGATCGGCGCCATACCGGGGGCCCGGGTGATGCTCAACGCCTCCGAGCTGGCCCTGCTGCAGCGGCTGACGCGGCCCGCCCCCCCCCGCCGCCGCGACGGCCAGCTGATGGGGCCGGAGGTGGTGTGGCTGCACCTGCTGGATCTGGTGGAGTCCTGGTGCGGGGAGCATCTCGGTCAGAGACCCCGAGCCTTCAGACTGCTGCGGACCGCCTGCGATTCGATGCCCTCCCAACCGTCCGAGCCAGCATGAGCCCGAGCGGCAAGACCGAGCGGGGACTGGCCGGAGTCCTGGCCCTGCCAGGGTTCCGGCGCCTCTGGATCGGCCAGGTGTTCTCCCAGCTGGCGGACAAGTTCTACATCGTTCTGATGGTGTTCCTGATCGCCCAGTACTGGGTGACGGACACGCCGCAGAGCAACGCGGCCCTCGCCGAGGCGGCCGCGGCTTTCCGGATGAGCTTCGAGACCCGGGCCCAGATGATCACCCTGCTGGCCACCGGCATCTACGTGGCCAACACCGTGCCGGCCATGCTGCTGGGGACGGTCGCGGGCGTCTGGGCCGACCGCTGGCCGAAGCGCACCGTGATGGTGGCCTCCAACGGCCTGCGTGCCGCCCTGGTGATGCTCGCCCCCCTGTGCCTGCTGCCGGGGCCGATGTGGCTGGGGCTCAGCTGGGGCTACTGGGCCCTGGTGCTGATGACGTTCTTCGAGTCGGTGCTGACCCAGTTTTTCGCACCGGCCGAGCAGGCGGCGATCCCCCTGCTGGTGAATTACAACCAGCTGCTCGCCGCCAACTCGGTGTACCAGGCCACCAGCATGGCCGCCACCATCGTCGGTTTCGCCCTCGGCGACCCGATCCTGCGCCTGCTGCGCACCCTGCTGGCCCAGGTGGGCATCCCGGGGGGGGAATTCGTGCTGCTGCCGCTCTGCTACGGCGCGGCGGCCGTGGCCATCGCCGGGATCGAGATCGCTGAACCGCCGCGGCTGCCGCGCACCATCTCCGTGTGGGAAGAGATCGGCGAAGGGGTGCAGGTGCTGCGGGAGCGGCCCAAGGTGCGCAGCGCCATGATCCAGCTGGTGCTGCTCTACAGCCTGTTGGCGGCCCTCTATGTACTGGCGATCAGCCTGGCGGCCGCGATCGGCGGGCTCGGCCCCACCCGTTTCGGGGTGCTGCTGGCCATGAGCGGGCTGGGACTGGCCGTCGGGGCCCTTGCCATGGCCCAGCTGGGTGAACGCTTCAGCCGTCGTGCGCTGGCCAGTGCGGGACTGGGGACCATCGCCTGGTGCCTGGTGCTGCTCGGCCAGCTGCGCGGCAATCTGGTCTTCACCCTGCTGCTCTGCGGCCTGCTGGGGGTGGGCGCCGCCCTGCTGGCGATCCCCGCCCAGACCACGATCCAGGAGGACACCCCGGAAAACCAGCGGGGCCGGGTGTTCGGCCTGCAGAACAACCTGATCAACATCGCCCTCAGCCTGCCCCTGGTGCTGGCCGGCACCGTGGTCAGTCGCTACGGGCTGCTGCCGGTGCTGTGGGGGCTGGCGGCCATCGCGGCCATCGCCGCTCTGAGTGAACGCCCCTGGCGCAGCAGCTGATGGCTTGCCGGGCGCTGCTAAATTCCGCTGTTGCGTGATGCCATACAGGTGATGCACATTGCCTGGTTGGGCAAGAAATCCCCGTTCTGCGGCAACGTCACCTACGGCCTGAGCACCACCGAAGCCCTCCGGCAGCGCGGCCACTCGGTGAGCTTCATCCACTTCGACACGCCCACACCCTCCCTGGGCCGGCCGGAAGCGGGGGCCGGTGAGCTCGGCGCGCTCGGGCGGCCGGTTGGGAACCCCGAGGTGGCCCTGCCCTATCTGGTGAAGTCGCAGGTGTACACGATTCCCTCCCCCGGTGCCCAGCGGGAGTTGCGGGAGTCCCTGGAGCGACAGCGGCCCGATCTGGTGCACGCCAGCCTCACCCTCTCCCCCCTCGACTTCCGTCTGCCCGATCTCTGTCAGCAGCTGGGCTTGCCCTTGGTGGCCACCTTCCATCCCCCCTTCGACGCCGGGCTGCGTAACCTCACCGCGGGCACCCAGCAACTCACCTACCAGCTCTACGCCCCCTCCCTGGCGAAGTTCGATCGGGTGATCGTGTTCTCCGAGCTGCAGGCCGATGTGCTGGTGCGCCTGGGGGTGCGTCGGGAGCGGCTGGCGGTGATTCCGAACGGGGTGGACACCGACGCGTGGGCGCCGGCGGCCCCAGGCAGCGAACCCGAGCTGGCCCAGCTGCGCCTGAAGGTGGGCGGCCGACGCGTCTTCCTCTACATGGGCCGGGTGGCCACGGAAAAGAACGTTGAGGCCCTGCTGAAGGCCTGGCGCCTGGTGCGCCCCCAGGGCTGCGTGCTGGTGATCGTGGGGGACGGCCCCCTGCGCTCCTCCCTGCAGAGCGGAACGGAGGCCGACGTGATCTGGTGGGGCTACGAGGCCAGCCGCGCCCGCCGGGTGGCCCTGCTGCAGCTCGCCGAGGTGTTCCTGCTGCCCTCTCTGGTGGAGGGGCTCTCCCTGGCCCTGCTGGAGGCCATGGCCTGCGGCACCGCCTGCGTGGCCACCGACGCCGGCGCCGATGGGGAGGTCCTGGAGGGCGGCGCGGGCATCGTGATCAGCACCCAGGGCGTCACCACCCAGCTGCGCACCCTGCTGCCGGTGTTGCGGGACCAACCGGTGCTGACGGCGGAGCTGGGACGGCGGGCCCGCAACAGGGCCTTGGAGCGTTACACCCTGACCGGCAACATCGACGCTCTGGAGAAGCTTTATCAGGAACTCTGCCCCCAACCGGTGGCGGCATGATCTCCTTTTTCTCAGCCACATTTCATCCCTGCCGATTGGCTCGGATCACGCCAAGATGAAGCACGGTTCCAGGCTCCATGAACTCACCCCTCTCCCTTCAGGGACGTTCGGCACAGCGGGCGATCGTCCCCACCGTCACCCAGGTCATGACCCGTCCTGAACGGCCCAGGTCCGAACGGCCCACGGTCTCGATCGTGGACGATGATCCCCATATCCGGGCCATGGTGGCCGAAGAGTTGGCGGACGCCGGCTGCGACGTCCGCTCGCTCACCAACGGCCTGGGCCTTGAGAGGGTGCTGGGGGAAGGGGGGATTGATCTCGTCTTCCTTGACGTGCAGATGCCCGATTGCGACGGCATCGAATGCCTGCGTGATCTGCGTGCCCACGGTTTCACCGTGCCGGTGGTGATCTTCACCTCCCTGAACGATCCCGAACGGCGCCGCCAGGCCCAGGAGGCCGGCGCTGACGACTACGTGCTCAAGCACGAACTTCTCGACCGGCTGCCCGACCTGCTGGAGCGGCTTCTGCCCAAGAGGTCCGACAACAGCGCCCTGTGACGTCCCAGCCACCCGTCCCCCCCCAGGCTGGGCCGCCGCCGCATGGCTGGCGACAGCACCTGTTCGGCAGCCTGCTCGGCCAGCTCAGGCTGGCGGCCTTCACGTCGGTGTTCCTGGGGTTCACCGCCGCTTCTGCGTTCACCGTGCTGATCAATCAGCAGTGCCTTCTGCGCCAGCAACAGGCGGGACAACGGCTGACGGCGGGCTCGCTGACCCTCTCCCTCGACCAGAGCAGCAGCGACCCATCCCCCGGCAATGCCAGCCACCTGCGCCAGGAACTGGATCGCCTCAGCGTCAGGGAGCGCTTCTTCTGGGTGCAGCACAGCGACGGCTCCCTGGTGGTGCCACAGCCCGGTTCCAGCCAGACCATGGCCTTTTCAGGGCTCGTCGAGCAGTCCATGGCGGCGCCCAAGGGCCCCTGGCCCGGGCCCGGCATCACACCGCTGTTGGTCGGGACGGACTACCGGCTGGTGAAGGACCTCGAGGGCAACAGCTACCTCAGCCATCCCCTGCATCGCTCCGCCGAAGGCAGCCAGCTCTGGGTGGCCGAGGACATCAGCCCCAACATCACCACGCTGCGCACCATGCTGCTGGGGCTGCTCGGGGTCTGGATCCTGTGCCTGGTCCTCACCCTGGTGGCGATCTCGATCCTGACGCGGCGCATCCTCCAGCCCCTGCGCGATCTCCATCAGATGGCGGCCGGAGTCACCTCCGAAAGTCTGGCCAGCAGCCACCTCAGGCTGGATCGGGCCCCCATGGAAGTGGCGGAGCTGGCCAGCTCCTTCAATGGTCTGCTGGATCGTCTGGCCCAGGCCTGGAGCCAGCAGCGCCATTTCGTGGGGCTGGTCTCCCACGAGCTGCGCAACCCGCTGATGATCATCGGCGGCTATCTGCGCCGCCTGCAGCGCCGCGGCCAGAACCTGGACCCCGAGCAGATGCGTGCCCTGGCCACCACCGAGGCCGAGACCCACCGCATCACCCGCATGCTCAACGACCTGCTGGATCTTTCCCGCAGCGAATCGGGCCAGTTGCAGATGGTGCTGGCGCCGGTGGCGGTGGATGAGGTGCTCACCACCGCCTGCGACCTGGCCCGCAGCCAGCTGTCTCGCCCCCTGCTGCTCACCCTGCCCAAGGAGGCCGCCGAGGGGCCGATCAAGGCCGTGGCCGAAACCGACCGCCTGCAGCAGGTGCTGCTCAACCTGATCGAGAACGCCGACAAGTATTCCCCACCTGGCCGGCCGATCAGCCTCGACCTGTCCCAGGGCGCAGGAACGCTGTGCATCAGCGTCCAGGACCAGGGCATCGGCATCGCCCCCGAGGACATCCCCAAAGTGTTCGATCGCTTCCACCGCGGCCGCAACGCCATCGAGCATGAGCGGGGCTCAGGGTTGGGCCTGTCGGTGGTCAAGCTGCTGGTGGAGGCGATGGGCGGCTCGATCGACGTCGAGAGCGAGATCGCGGTCGGGAGCCGCTTCCACATCCACCTGCCGGCCGCTTAGTAACGCTCCGGCCGGGGCACCTGCCAGTCGGGGCCAAGGCCCTTCCGCCGCAACAGCTCCACCGAAGCCTCCAGGCGGCGGCGGTCGAGGCGCCAGAGCCGATAGACCCCGGCACTGGCGATCTCGCTGGCCCCCAGGTGCCTCCAGAAGGGAGCACGGGCCGTGGTCTGGTCGATCACCACCAGAACCGTGGGCTGGGCGTCCGGGGTGCTGGGCGCCTGTCCCACCCGGCGTTCCCGGCGCAGCCGGTCCGCCAGGTTGATGGGACCCTCCACGCCGATGCCCTCGTAGATCACCACCCGCCGGCTGTAGTAGTGCAGAGAAGGCTTGAGCACACCCACCATCGCCACGGGCTCGCCGGGGCGGCCCTCGCGCTGCAGGGCCGCCGCCATGCGACGCACGGGCTCGCCCCTGAGGCGATCGCCCACGCTCCACAGGGGCAGCAGGGCGGTGGCAACGAACAGCACCAGCGGCAGCTGCAGGGCCAGCAGCCTCAGTGGTGAGTGGCGACGACGGCAGAGCCAGCCCAGCAGGGCCGCCAGCAGCCAGCAGGCGGCCACCAGGGGCACCAGCGGGCTGCCGTCAAGCTCCGCCGCCAGGGTGGGCATCTCAGGATCGTTGATCAGGGGCAGCCACAGGCGGGCCACAAGGAACACCAGCCCCAGGCCCGTGACCAGCAGCAGGCTCAGGCCCCAGGCCCAGCGCTCCCAGGGGCGGCCGCCACCGCCGGCCCAGGCCGCCTGGGCCGCCAGGGCGATCAACAGGGCAGCGGCGGGCGTGGCCGGCAACCAGTAGCTCGGCAGCTTGGTGGCGGCGGCGGTGAAGAACAGCAGCACCGCCAGGAGCCAGCAGGCGGCGAAGCGGGCCAGGGAAGCGGCGGGCGGCTGCGGCAGGGTGGGACACCAGGAGCGGCGCAGCGGGCCGATGGCCCGGGCCAGCCCCACCAGCAGCAGCGGCGACACCGGCAGGCTGGCCACCAGCATCACCGGCAGAAAGAACCACCACGGCTGCAGGTGGCGATTCACCACCTCGGTGAAGCGCTGCAGGTTGTGGTAGCCGAAGAAGCTGTCCCAGAAGGGGCGGCCTTCACTGTGAAGCGCCAGCAGATACCAGGGCAGGGCCACCAGGCCGGTGATCGCCAGACCCCGCAGGGGCCGCAGCCGCCGCCAGAGCCCAGCGATGTCGGCCTGCAGCCAGCCGAACAGCAGCAGGGTGATCGCCAGCAACACCACCGCCACCGGCCCCTTGGTCAGCACGGCCAGCCCCAGCACGGGCCACGGCAGCCACCAGCGCCGCGCCGGGTCGGCATAGGCCTGCCAGCAGAGCAGCAGCGCCAGGGCCACCAGGCCGCTGAACAGGGAATCGCTCACGGCCGTGCGGCCCCAGGCCAGGGCCAGGGGGGAGAGGCCGAAGGCCAGGGCGGCGGTGAGGGCCGTCAGGCCCGGGCGCAGGCCCCCCGCAGCCGTCCCCCGGCCGGCGAAGGGGGGCTGGGGCCAGCGCAGCAGGGTGTCGGCCAGGGCCAGCATCACGCCGATGGCGGCCAGGGCGGAGGGGAACCGGGCGGCCCAGGTGCCCAGGGGATTCCATTGGTCCTGGCCGGGCAGGGCGTAGACGAGCCCCATCAGCCAGTACACCAGGGGCGGCTTGTCGTAGCGGGGCAGGCCGTTGACCCGCGGGATGAGCCAGTCGCCCGTTTCCGCCATGGCCCGCGCCGAGGCCGCAAACAGGGGCGGCGTTTCATCCACCAGGCCCGTGGTACCCAGTTGCCAGCCGTAGAGCATCAAGCCCAGCAGGACGGTGATCAGCAGCAACCGGCGGCGCTGGAAGCGGGGCAGGGCGGGCAAACCGGCGGGGCGAATCGGAGGGAACCTATCGCTCCCCACCCCTGAGGTCCTGTGTCGCCCGTCAGGCCATCAGCCGGTCCACAAGTTCAAGCTGCTGGGGCAGGCACACCGTGGCCAGATCGAACCGCCCCACGACGGTCCGGCGGGCCTCCCGCCGAAGCCCGTCATGGGGCGAGGGGTCGGCCAGCACCGCCGCCAGCCGCTCGGCCAGGGCCCGGTGATCAAAGAAGTCCACCAGCAGGCCGTTGTGGCCATCCACGATCACGTCCTGCACCGGGGCCGTGGCCGAGCCGATCACCAGGGCGCCGCAGCTCATCGCCTCCAGCAGGCTCCAGCTGAGCACGAAGGGAACGGTGAGATACACGTGGCAGGCCGTGACCCGGAACAGCTCATGCAGCACCGGGTGCGGCACGCGGCCGACGAAATGGATCCGGGAGCGATCGAGGCTCTCACCCAGTTCCTGGAGCATCGCCTCCTTCCAGCTGCCGCCGCCGGCAGGAGCCGCTCCGTAGCTCACCCCGTCTCCGCCCACGATCACCACCTGGGCCCTGGGCCGCAGCCGCTGCAGCAGGGGGAGCATGCGCATGAAGGTGTGGAAGCCGCGGTAGGGCTCCAGATTGCGGGCCACGAAGCTCACCAGTTCGTCTCCGGGGGCGAAGCTCAGACCGGCCCGCTGCAACTGCAGCCGGGCGGACCCCTGCGGGGCGATCGCGGCGGTGTCGATGCCTTCGTGGATGACGCTCAGCCGCTGGCGGTATGGAGCCGGCACGGTGCTGGCCTGCCAGGGGGTGGGAGCCAGCCCCCAGTCGAGGTCCTGGAGGGCGAGCAGCTGGGGGGCCCGCCGCAGCCGCAACCGGGCCCGCAGGCGCCAGTCGGCGTCGGCGAACTCCGGGTCGAACCCGACGTCGGCCCCCTGCAGCTGGTAGATGAACTCCACCTGGTGCAGGACCGGGACATCCGCCAGCAGGTCCTTCACCACCAGCAGCTCGCCCCAGCCGGGATGGCCGATGACCAGATCAGGACGCAGGCCTTCCTGCAGCAGGGACTCCAGGCAGTGGGCCACCGCCTCGGCCCGCAGGATCTTGGTCTGGAAATCAGCCGCCCAGGGGTGACAGGGGGGCACCCCACCGGCCGGCAACGGGTCGTAGCGATGCAGCGCCATGCCGGGCAAGGGCTGGCTGGTGGGGCCGCCGATGGCCACCACCCGATCGCCGCGGGCCTGCAGGGCCGGCACCAGATGGCGGTACTGGCCGGGGAAGTTCTGGTGGATGAACAGCAGCGTGCGGCTCATGGCGCCGCCGGCTCCGGCCTGCCGCCCGCCTGCCAGAGCCGGCCGCGCTGGTTGATCAGCAGCACCGAAATCAGGGCGAGCACGGCCCCCAGCCATTGCAGTGGACCCAGCCGTTCCTCAAGCAGCAGCACCCCGCAGAGCACGGCGAACACCGGTGTCAGGAAGGTGAGGGCGGTGAAGCCGGTGAGATCGCCGCTGCTGGCGAACCAGAAGAACAGGCCATAGGCCAGGGCACTGCCGAGCAGGGCCGCATAGGCCATCAGGCCCCACTGGCCGAGGTTCCAGTGGGGCCAGAAGGCCACGGCCTCCGGCCGCAGCAGGGACTGCCCGCCGGCCAGCAGCAGCAGGGGCACGCCGCCCAGCAGCATGTGCCAGCCGGTGATGGCGACGGGGTCGCTGCGGCGCGTGGCATAGCGGCAGAGGACCGTGCCCACCGCCATCGCCGCCGCCGCCGCCAGCATCCAGGCCTCGCCATGGCTCCAGGCCTGCCCCTGCAGGGCTGGGGGCCCCTGCAGCCACCAGTGGCGCAGCACGTCCCCCGGCAGTCCCAGGCAGAGGATGCCGAGCAGGCCGATCAACAGGCCCAGCCAGCCCACCGGATTGATCGCTTCGCCGAACAGGGTGCGGGCCAGCAGGGCCACCAGCAGGGGCTGGGAATCGATCAGCACCGAGCCGAGACCCGCCCCGGTCTGGCCCAACCCCCGGGCCAGCAACCCCTGAAACAGACTGCCGTCGACGGCGGCGAACAGCAGCAGCCAGGGCCAATCGACGGGATCGATGCGCCAGGAACGCCCGAGCAGGCGGGCGGCCAGCAGCAGCACCAGCCCGGCGGGCAGCAGCCGCAGGCTGGCCAGCATCGCCGGGGAGGCCCCCACCAGCAGCGGCTTCATCGCCGCCATCGCTGTGCCCCACAGGGCGAAGGGCAGAAGCATCAACACCCAGCGCAGGGTCCGGGGCATGGGGCGTGGGGCCTGAGACGTCGGTGGAGGTGGAGGGGTGGGCGGCGCGGGAGCAGGCCTCTCCAGGCCTTCTTTTTAAGATCCAGCCACCGCGCATCTCCACAATGCCCTGGCCCTGGCGCCGCAAGTCCCGACGAACCCTGGCGCGCATCGCCATCGAAGGGCCGATCGCCGGGGGCACCCGCGTCCGGGTGCTGAAGGCCATCGAGCAGGTGCAGGAACGGGAGTGCCCCGCGCTGCTGCTGCGAATCGACAGCCCCGGCGGCACCGTGGGCGACAGCCAGGAGATCCATACGGCCCTGCTGCGCCTGCGGGAAAAGGGCTGCCGGGTGGTGGCCAGCTTCGGCAACATCTCCGCCTCCGGCGGGGTCTACGTGGGGGTGGCGGCGGAAAAGATCGTCGCCAACCCCGGCACCATCACCGGTTCGATCGGCGTGATCCTGCGGGGCAATGACCTCTCACGGCTGCTGAAGCGGATCGGCATCCGCTTCGAAACGGTGAAGAGCGGCCTCTACAAGGACATCCTTTCCCCCGACCGCGCCCTCTCTGAAGCGGAACGCCAGCTGCTGCAGGAGCTGATCGATTCCAGCTATGGCCAGTTCGTCGCCGCGGTCGCCGCAGGTCGTGGCCTGGAAGAGGCGGTGGTGCGCGGTTTCGCCGACGGGCGGGTCTTCAGTGGTGCCCAGGCCCTGCCCCTAGGCCTGGTGGACGTGCTGGGGGACGAGGAGAGCGCCCGCCAGCTGGCGGCGGAGCTGGCGGGGCTGGATCCGGAGAAGACCCGCACCGTCAGCTTCGGCAAACCGCCCAGGAAGCTGCTGGGGCTGCTGCCCGGGGCCACACTGCTGCAGCAGTTGTCCCAGTCCCTGAGCCTGGAACTGGCCTGGAGCGGCCAGCCCCTCTGGCTCCATCGCCCCTGACGTCATGAAGCCTGGTCTTGAGCTGAGGGCCCTGCGGGGAGCCACCACCGCCAGCGCCAACAGCGGCGACGCGATTGCGGAGGCCGTGGCCGAGCTGATCGAGGAACTGCTGCGCCGCAACGACCTGGCAGGAGACAGGGTGCTCTCGGTCACCTTCTCCGTCACCGCCGATCTGGACGCGTGCTTCCCCGCCGCGATCGCCAGGCGCCGGGCCGACTGGGGCCGGGTGGCTCTGCTGGACTGCCAGCAGATGGCGGTGGCCGGGGACCTGCCCCGCTGCATCCGGCTCCTGGCCCACGCCTGGATGGACGCCCGCCGGGAGGTGGTGCATCCCTACCTGCGGGACGCCGCCCGGCTGAGGCCCGATCGGGCCGATCCAGGCCAACCCGCGGGCCCAGCCAGCTCCCCCGCCGACCACTGAAGGCGCGGCAGACGCGCGGGCGTGTTGAGACTTTAAAAATGACATTCTTCCAAGCCATGCCCTCCTTTCCGCCTGAGCGGTCCCATCCCACGGGCCTGATCGGCCGTCTGGGCACAGCGGCCCTCGGAGCGCTGGCCGTCGCCACCGCCACCGTCCTCTCCCCTGTCGGCAGCGCACCGGCCCTCGCCCAGGGCACGCCCGGGCTGATGGAATTCCGCTGGGAGAACAACAAGGATTATCGCAAGCTTTACTTCTTCAGCACCGACACGGTCCGCATGCAGCGGGCGGAGTACTACCTGATGCTGCGGCCGAAGGACCGCAAGACCGCGATTCTGAAGTTGAGCATCAGCGTTCCCAGCCACTTCGACACCAAAATCGATCCCAAGCAGGTCAAGCTCTGCAGGATGAGTGAAGGCGGGATGCTGAAGAGAACCCGCTGTCTGGAAACAATTCCCGCCACCATTGAAGTGTCTGCCAATGGCAGATCCATCGACATTTTCCCGGAAACCCCTGTCTCTGACAAGGACACCATCGGCGTTTACATGAACGTGTTCAACCCGTTCAACGCCGGCATGTATCAGTTCAACGCCCTGGCCCAGGCCCCCGGCGACATCCCCGTCTCGGGCTACCTGGGCAGCTGGCTGATCCAGATCGTGCCCAGCAACACCAACTGATAGGGTGACCCACTGAGCAGCCAGCAGCATGACGAAGCGCACACTTGAAGGGACAAGCCGCAAGCGCAAGCGGGTTTCCGGGTTCCGGGTGCGCATGCGCACCCATACGGGTCGTCGCGTGATCCGCACCCGCCGCCGTCGGGGTCGGGCCCGCCTGGCGGTCTGAGGCCGGCCGGAAAGGGCCGTGGCCCTGCCACAGCAACACCGGCTCAGGGGCCGGCGGGTGTTCGATCGCCTCTACCGCCAGGGTCGCCGGTACCAGGGCCCGGCCCTGGTCCTGCGCATCCTTGCCGCGGATCCGTCCCTGCTCCCCCCCGGCAGCCCTCCACGCCCCAGCCCCTGGCGCTGCGGCATCGTCGTCAGCAGCAAGGTGAGCAAGCTGGCCGTGCGCCGTAACCGCCTGCGGCGCCTGTTTCACGACCAGCTGCTTCGCCACCCCCCCACAACGGCCAGCCCTCTCTGGCTGCTGATCACGCTCAAGCCCGGCTGCCAGGAGCGCGGAGACGCCCAGCTCCTGGGAGAATGCACCCATCTGCTGCGCCAGGCAGGATTGCTCCTTGACCCCGGAGGACAGGGTGGAGAACAAGCTTGAAATCAACGAAACGGTCTTCTACGAGGGAGGTCCGGCCAAGGGCGACCTGGTCATCAACCTGCTGTTCGGCCTCACGCTGATCGGCATCCCTTTTGCCGTTGGAGCCATCGTGCGGGCCCTGTGGCTGCGGTTCCGCATCACCAGCCGGCGGATCAGCGTCAGCGGCGGCTGGCTCGGCCGCGACCGCACCCAGGTGGTCTACAGCCAGATCCGCGAAGTGCGCTCCGTCCCCCGGGGCTTCGGCGCCTGGGGCGACATGGTGCTGGTGCTCAACGACGGCGCCAAGCTGGAAATGCGGGCGGTGCCGCGCTTCCGCGAGCTCGAGACCTACATCGAGGAGCGCCGCGACAGCCGCAGCAAAGCAGCCCCCCGCACGCCCGGTGCCGCCGGTCCGGCCGGTTTCGCCCCCCCGGCCCGTGAAAGCGCCTGACCACCTGACCCCCATCCGGTCTCCCCGGTCGGGCACACTGGCAGCCGAGAGTCCCCACCCCAGCGCACCCCTGCCGTGATCGGCTACATCTCCGACAACCTGCTGCTCCCGATCCTCGATTTCTTCTACGGATTGGTCCCCAGCTATGGGCTCGCGATCGTGGCCCTCACCGTGGTCATCCGCCTGGCCCTGTTCCCGTTGAGCGCCGGCTCGATCCGCAGCGCCCGGCGCATGCGCATCGCCCAGCCGGTGATGCAGCAGCGCCAGGCGGAGATCAAGGCCAAGTACGCCAACAACCCCCAGAAACAACAGGAAGAACTGGGCGGCCTGATGAAGGAGTTCGGCAGCCCCCTGTCGGGCTGTCTGCCCCTGCTGGTGCAGATGCCGATCCTGTTCGCCCTGTTCGCGACCCTGAGGGGGTCCCCCTTCGCCGATGTCCCTTACCCGATCAACCTGAAGGTGCTGCCGGCCGAGGAGATCGCGGCGGTGGAAACCAAGCCCTTCAACAGCGCCAGCCACTCCATCTTCATCAGCGAAACCGAGCACGTGCCCGTGATCGCCAGCCTCGATGGGGGTACCAAGCTCGGCGTCGGTGACAGCACCAAGGTGGAGCTGCACGGCAAGGACGGCACCAGCTTTGCCTCCCTTCTGGGCACCGTGGAGCACGGCGACAGCTTCACCCCCAGCTGGGTGGTGACCAAGGGCGAGGGCGTGGTCCAGGTGGACGACCAGGGGAACATCACCGCCATAGCCCCCGGCGACGCCACCGTCGAGGCGCGCATCCCCGGCCTGGCAGCCCGCAGCGGTTTCCTGTTCATCAAGGCCCTCGGCCAGGTGGGCTTCTACACCGATGGGGCGATCAACTGGGACATCGCCATCCTGGTGGGAGCCTTCGGCGCCTCCCTGTTCGCCTCCCAGCTGCTCTCGGGCATGGGCATGCCCGCCAACCCCCAGCAGGCCACGGCCAACAAGATCACCCCGGTGATGATCACGGCGATGTTCCTGTTCTTCCCCCTTCCCGCCGGGGTGCTCCTTTACATGGTGGTGGCCAACGTGTTCCAGGGGGTCCAGACCTTCCTGCTGACCCGTGAGGCCCTGCCCGACAACCTGCAGGCGATTCTCGACAAGCAACTCGCCCAGCAGCCAGCCACGGCCACGGCCGGTGGTGGGGGAGGCCGTCTGCCCTTCGAGCCCAAGGCCAAGAAATGACTCCCCGGCTGCAGCCGCTGCCCCTGCAGGAGTTGCGCCTGATCAGCGAGGGCCGCAGCTGGCCGGTCGATCAGCCCATCGCCGGGCTGGCCAGCCTCACCCCGGTGCGGGGCCAGATGCGGGCGATCCACCACGGCACGGTGCTGGAGGTGGAGGGAACGGCCGAAACGGTCATCACGCTCTGCTGCGACCGTTGCCTGCAGACCTACAACCACGCCCTGACGGCCAAGGCCCGGGAGTTGCTGGAGATCGGGTTGGCGGGCCCAGAGGAGGAAGAGGTGGTGTTCGCCGCCGAGGATCCTGTGGAATGCCTTGATCCCGGCAGCAGCTTCGATCCGGAGCGCTGGCTGTTCGAGCAGCTCAGCCTGCAGCTTCCCCTGGTGAACCGCTGCGGGGCCGACTGTCCCGGGCCGCCGCGGCCCCCAGGCGACGCCGCCAGCGGCGAAGGGAGCGGCGATCCCCGCTGGGCGGCCCTTCGCTCCCTGCGCTGAGCCATGGTCCACGACCTGGCCGATCAGCTGGATCTTCTGATCCGCTCCCGCACGCCGATCCTCTGGATCCGCAGCCTCGAGGAGGAGCGGGTCGAGGGGCTGCTGGAGCGGGCCGCCGAGCGCCTGGGGGGGCGCACCCTGCTGCGCTGGGACTTCATCGGCGGCTTGGCCGGCGCCCCCAACCTGCAGGGTCAGGCCGTGCGTCAGCCCATGGCCGCCCTCAGTGGCCTCGATGGACTTCCCCCGGAGCAGGGGGCGATCCTGCTGCTGAAGGACTTCCACCGCTATGCCGATGATCCGGGGATCTGCCGGCGGCTGCGCAACCTGGCCGCGGGCCTGCGGCAGGTGCCCCACACCCTGGTGATCAGCGCCCCGGAATGGCAGATGCCGCGGGAGCTGGAGGACAGCGTCACCCTGCTGGAATTGCCCCTGCCGGAGGCCCGCGAGATCGGCCGGCTGCTGCGGGCGATCGCCGAGGCCAGCGGCCAGCCCCTGGCCCCGGGGGTGCTCGAGCAGCTCACGGCCGCCTGCCACGGGCTGAGCGAGCAGCGGGTGCGCCAGCTGGCGGCCCGGGCTCTGGCCCAGCGGGGCCAGCTGGGGATCGAAGACCTGACGGAGGTGCTGGAGGAGAAGCGCCAGGCCATCGCCCGCAGTGAGCTGCTGGAGTACTGCCCCACGGAAGCCACCCCCGCCGACATCGGCGGCCTGGAGACCCTCAAGCACTGGCTGGAGCAACGCCATCGGGCCTTCAGCGAAGAGGCCCAGCGCTACGGCCTGCCCTTGCCCCGGGGGGTGCTGCTGATCGGGCCCCAGGGCACGGGCAAGTCGCTCACCGCCAAGGCGATCGCCCACAGCTGGGCCATGCCACTGCTGCGCCTCGATGTGGGGCGCCTGTTCGCCGGTCTGGTGGGGGCCAGTGAGGCGCGCACCCGGGAGATGATCCAGCGGGCCGAGGCCATGGCCCCCTGCGTGCTCTGGATCGATGAGATCGACAAGGGCTTCGGCGGTGGCGACGGCCGCAGCGACGGCGGCACCAGCCAACGGGTGCTGGCCAGCCTGCTGACCTGGATGGCGGAGAAGAGCAGTGCCGTGTTCGTGGTGGCCACCGCCAATGCGGTGGAACGGCTGCCGGCGGAACTGCTGCGCAAGGGCCGCTTCGACGAGATCTTCCTGTTGGAACTGCCCGACGCCGAGGAGCGCCGGGCGATCCTGGATCTGCAGCTGCGGCGACGGCGGCCGACCCACACGATTCCGCTGGAGGTGCTGGTGGACCGCACCGCCGACTTCTCCGGAGCTGAACTGGAGCAGACCGTGATCGAGGCCATGCACCTGGCCTTCGGCGACGGCCGCGAACTTGGAGAGGCCGATCTGATCGCCGCCGCCAGCCAGGTGGTGCCCCTCTCGCGCACAGCCCGTGAACAGCTGGAGGCCCTGCGCAGCTGGGCCAGCAGCGGCCGAGCCCGACCCGCCTCCGGGGCCGGGCGGCTTTCGTGAGGCCAATCGGCACGAAAGTGGAAGACTTTCATTGCATCGATGCGGCCCGATGTAACGGCTTCATGAAGAACAACCACGCCTGGTAACAGCTTGCCGGGGGCGAGGGTGACGAACGATTCACCGCCCGTAGCGTCTTGCCATCAACCGTGATGAAGCCGCCGTGACCCCGAGCCCCAGCCCCCGCACCGGCAGCGAACTCACCTCCCAGCTCGCCGTGGCCAGCCTCGGGGCGGGCGTGATCACCACCCTGGCGGTGGCCCAGGGCCAGAGCCCGCTCACCGCCCTCGGCATCACCCTGTTCTCGGCCGTGGCGGCCGTGGTGGTGGGCCAGGTGATCTCCAGCCATTGATGGCTCCCACCGATGGAGTGATCCCCACGGCAAGGACGTCTGCTTTTTGCCGTTAGGCTTCCGAGGCTGACATGGAGGCGGGCATGGCCACCGTGCTGCCATCGCTTGGACTTGCCGCCGCTTTCACGGCGCTGCTGCATTCCTTGCCTGCACAGGCACGGATCGCCAGGCTTGAGCACCTCTTCGTGGTGGGCGACAGCGTCCTGGACGGTGGCAATGGTGGCCTGAGAACCCAGATGGCGTCTGGTGGCTCGGTGCTCTTTCCACCACCGCCCTATGCCGATGGGCGGTTCAGCAATGGGCCGACGGCGGTGGAAGTTCTCTGGAATCGCTTCAACCCGGGGGATCCATTCTTCAGTGCCGCCAGTCCGCTGGCACCCTTTCGGCCCTCCCTGGCTGGAGGCACCAACTACGCGATCGGCGGGGCCACCACAGGCGTGGCCAACAACAACGGCGTGTCGCCGTTCCTGGGTCCGGTGATCCCTGGCTTCTTCGAGAATCTCGGCAACGCCTGGCAGCGGAACGCCTTCATCGCCGCAGCGCCGGCCTTCAATCCGGCCACATCCCTATTCGTGATTCAGCTGTTTCCGAATGACGTTCTTTATACCCAGACCACCGCTGCGTTGAGCCAATCTCCAGGGTTGCTGGCGGGCAGTTTCGACGGCGTCCTCCAGCCTGGGCCCCCGACGATTCAGGCCCCGCCACCATCAGTCGACGGGCAGGTGTTTGAACAGATCATCAGCAACGCCGTCAACAACATCGTTGCGACGGCCGTTGATTTCCATCAACGGGGTGCCCGCAACCTTCTGGTGCTCAACTCCCCTGACCTGGGTCGCCTCCCGGGGGCAGGCCCGCCGGGCGGGCCTCAGGCACAGACGCTCAGCCTCTTTTCCAACGTCTTCAATGCCTCGATCGAAAGCGCGCTCGATCAGGTGCGCCCGACCCTGGCTGGATCCACCCTGACGTTGTTCGACTTCCAGACCGTCACCAACAGGATCTACGCCGACCCTGGTGCCTTTGGCCTGGATGACTCCCTGGTCCCCTGCATCCGCGATGTCGCCTGCCTGAGCGATCCCCAGAAGGCCGCCCGACGCCTGTTCTGGGACGATCTCCATCCCAGCACGGCTGTCCATCAGCGTGTGGGACAGGCTCTTTACGGCGATGTGGTCGCACAGGTTCCTGCGCCACTGCCTGTCGTCGGCCTCGGCGTGGCCTTCGGCTGCAGCCGCCGGCTGCGCCAACGGATCCACCGCCGCAAGCGTTCGGGCGTCGGGGCGCTCCGCTGATCCGGCAGCCGTGTCGGAACGTGCGTCTGCCGGCCCGTGGGAATCCACTGCCATGCTGCCTGAACGCCACCCCAGAACCCCCTTGAGCAACGAGCCTGGGCCTCACCTTGAGCCACGCTCAGAGGCCAACTCCCCAGTCCCCTTGCGGGATCTGATGCCTGCCCTCGGCAACAAGCTCTACTTCAACTTCGGAGGCCAGGGGCCCTTGCCCTCGCCATCGCTGGCGGCGATCAGTGCGTCCTTCGCCACCATCCAGGAGCTGGGCCCCTTCAGCGACGCCGTCTGGCCGTATGTGAACCGCACGGTGTCGGGGCTTCGGCAGCGGCTGGCGGCCTGGTTCGGCGTGGTGCCGGAGCGGGTGGCCTTCACCGAGAACGTCACCTCGGGGTGCGTGCTGCCCCTCTGGGGCCTGCCCTGGGAGCCGGGTGATGAACTGCTCGTCGGCGATGCGGAGCACTACGGGGTGGTGGCCGCCCTTGAAGAGTTGGCCCGGCGCCACCAGCTGCGGATCACCTCCCTGGCGGTGGCCGATCTCACCGGTGACGCTGCTGCCACGGCAGCGGCCGTGAGCGAACGGCTGGAGGCGGCCCTCAGCCCCCGCACCCGGCTGGTGGTGCTCTCCCACCTGCTCTGGAACACCGGCCAGACAATGCCGATCGCGGCGGTGGCGGCCCAGCTCGCTGGCCATGCCCGCCATCCCTGGCTGCTGGTGGATGCGGCCCAGTCCCTGGGCAGCCTGCCGGTGGCCGAGGCCGCTGCCGCCGCTGACATCTACGCCTGCACCGGTCACAAGTGGTGCTGCGGACCGGAAGGCCTCGGGGCCGTGGCTCTCTCCGAGCGGCTGCTGGAGGTCAGCAGCCCCACCCTGATCGGCTGGCGCACGCTGGAGCACGACGGGCCCGGTGCCGGCGGTTACCACCGCGACGCCCGCCGCTTCGAGGTGGCCACCTCCTGCACGCCCCTGTTTGCCGGGCTGAACCAATCGCTGCAGCTGCTGGAGGCCGAGGGTGATGCGCACGGGCGGCTGGCGGCGATCCGCAAGCGCAGCGGCCAGCTCTGGGAGGGGTTGCAGCGGATGCCCGGTCTTCACACCCTGTTGGAGGTGCCCCCACCGGCGGGGCTGGTGAGCTTCACCATGGCGGATGCCAAAGGTGTCCCCCTGGATCCGGCGGCTGTCGTCAAGCAGCTGGGGGACCGGGGCACCTGGTTGCGCACCCTGGAATCCCCCCGCTGCCTGCGGGCCTGCACCCACCTGGTCAGCACGGCTGACGAGGTGGAGCGGCTGCTGACTCAGCTGGCTGAGCTGATTCAGCTTTCGGCGGGCTGAAAGAAGGCCCGGTAGAACCAGCCGGCCAGCAGGGCACCCAGGATCGGAGCCAGCCAGAACAGCCAAAGCTGGCCGATGGCCTCGCCACCCACCCACAGGGCGACGCCGGTGCTGCGGGCCGGGTTCACCGAGGTGTTGGTGACCGGGATGCTGATCAGGTGAATCAGGGTGAGCGACAGGCCGATCGGCACGCCGGCGATGGCGCCGAGCTCCTGCTTATGGGTGGCCCCCAGGATCACCAGCAGGAAGATGAAGGTCAGGATCACCTCAATCACCAGAGCCGAAAACAGGCCATAGCCTCCGGGCGAATGCACGCCAAAACCGTTGGTGGCCAGAGGGTTGCTGCCTCCCAGCTCAAAGCCGGGCCGGCCGCTTGCCACCAGCATGATCACGCCGCCGGCGATGGCCCCACCCAGCACCTGGGCGACGATGTAGGGCAGCAGACCGGAGCTGGGAAACTTGCCGCCGGCCCAGAGGCCGAAGCTGACCGCCGGGTTGATGTGGCAGCCGGAGATATGGCCGATGGCATAGACGGCCGTGAGCAGGGTCAGGCCGAAGGCCAGGGAGACCCCCAGGAAACCCAGGCCCAGGGGATTGGCAGCCGCGCTGTCGTAGGGGAAGACGGCCGCCAGCACGGCGCTGCCGCAGCCCCCCAGCACCAGCCAGAAGGTGCCGATCAGTTCCGCCAGGAACCTCTTGGACATGGGAACACCAATGGTCATACCGGTGAAAGGGAATGTTCCCGCCGATAATGGCATTCCGCCGAATCCCTTGAGCTCCCTGCAGCAGATGCCTGACAAAGGCCGGCCTAAGAAGGGGGCCATGGCCCGGAGAGAAGCGGGGCTGGATAGAGGCCAAAAGATCCTCGTTAACCATGCCGCGAAGCTGCAGCAGCTTGAGTCGACTGATGCTGCATATGGACACAGGACTCTGACTTCACCCACCCATTTAGACCGTACGGTGAAAAAGGACAGGAAGTTGATACGGAATACCCAGAAGTCGACACCCATTGGCTCCTGAAATAATCGTTTCGATTCTTTTTCAGATTCCCGCCGTAAACCCGGGGTCTCGCTTTGTTTTTCCCTTTTCGTCTTTGACGGAGTGCTGCACCATGACCCAATCTCGTCAATCCCTGACCCAGTTTGCCATCGCATCCGCGGCCGCCCTGGGGCTGCTTGGCGTCGCTGGCGGAGCCATGGCGATGGCGCCCGAAGCCTTGGTTCAATCCGCCCAGACCGCGTGCCTGGAAAGAGCCGCCACGGACGGATGGCGCACCGATCAGGCCAAAGTGATTTCCGCCAGGGCCTTGAATGCCGACAGGGCCGAGGTGGTCTTTGACCTCACCAAGGACGGCGCCGGCACCTCCCGGTTGACCTGTCCCTACAGCGCCAGCCAGGGCGTCGGCGTCTTCAGCGGTCAGGCCGCCATGGCGCAGGACTCCCAAGCGGTGGATCGCAGCCGCGCCTGGTGGATCCTTCTTCCCGTCGGCCTGGGACTGCTGGCCTGGGCCGCCCTGCGTGACCGTGACGGCGCCAACCGGAACACGACAGGATCCCCGTCCAGATCAACAGGTCATGACAACCTCCTGGCCAAGGCGGACGCTCGCAACGGCTCGCTTGAAGTCCACGAGCAACCCAACACGACCTCCCTCGTCGTGAAGAAGGTGGTCAATGGGGATTCCATCGGACTCACCGGCGCTCGGCGCAACGACTGGCTGGAGGTGGCCAAAGGCGGCTGGGTCCGAGATGCCGACGTCCGCTACAACCGGAATGCCACGCAACTGACCTGATCCGCCAGGGCGATGTCCGGTTCAGAGAGCGCGGGCGCCCAGAGCTTGCGCCGCCTGTTCCCGGTCATCGAAATGCACCTTGGTGGTACCGAGGATCTGGTAATCCTCGTGGCCCTTGCCGGCGATGAGCACCAGATCCTGCGGCGTCGCAGCGGCGATGGCCGCGGCGATGGCGGCGGCCCGGTCGCCCTCCACCAGCAGCTCGGTGCCGCTGGGAATCCCGGCCACCACGTCATCGAGGATCCGCTGCGGGTCCTCGGTGCGGGGGTTGTCGGAGGTGACCACCACCGCATCGGCCAGGCGGGCGGCTATGGCCGCCATCTGGGGCCGTTTGCTGCGGTCGCGGTCACCGCCGCAGCCGAACACACAGATCAGCCGGCCATCGGTGAAAGGGCGGCAGGCCGCCAGGGCGTTCTCGAGGCCGTCGGGGGTGTGGGCGTAATCCACCAGCACCGCCGGCAGGGCCACTCCCTCCGGGCCGCCCACCCGCTCCATCCGTCCTGGCACCCCCCGGAAGCTGGCCAGGCCGTCGAGGAGCTGGGGCAGGGGCAGCTCCTGCTGCAACAGGGCCCCCACCGCCTGCAGCAGGTTCATCAGATTGAAACGGCCCACCAGGGGGGAGCGGAACAACCCTTCGCCAGATGGGCTGTGCAGCCGGCCGCTCACCCCATCGGCACCCATCACCAGATCGCTGATGTGCAGTTCCACCGACGGATCCTCCAGGGAGCAGCGCCAGCAGGGGCCCGCCCCCGCCAGCCGCTCGGCCAGGCGGGCGCCCCAGGGGTCGTCCACATTCACCACCGCGCCGCCTGCGAGCAGCTCCGGGGCGAACAGGCGGGCCTTGGCCTCGAAGTAGGCCTGCATCGAGGGGTGATAGTCGAGGTGGTCCTGGGTGAGGTTGGTGAACACCGCGCCGGCGAAGCGGCAGCCGGCCACCCGCTGCTGGTCCAGGGCGTGGGAGCTCACCTCCATCGCGGCGATGGTGCTGCCAGCCGCGACGGCCTGGGCCAGATCGGCCTGCAGCAGATCGGCGAAGGCGGTGGTGTGGGTCGCGGTGGCGCTGTGACCGGGCCAGCGGTTCTGCAGGGTGCCGAACAGGGCCGCCGGCCGGCCGGCCGCGGCCGCCAGGTGCTCGATCAGGTAGGTGGTGGTGGTCTTGCCGTTGGTGCCGGTCACGCCGATCAGCGACAGGCGTCCGCTGGGCTGGCCCCAGAATTCCGCCGCCAGGCGTCCGGCCCACAGGGCCAGGGGCGGCTCCACCACCAGCACGGGATCACCCGGGGCCGGGGGACGGACGGCGGCCGCCGCCGGCCCGATCACGGCCGCCACGGCGCCGGCGGCCAGCACCTCGGGCCAGAACCTGCCGCCGTCCACGGCCGTGCCGGGCAGGCCCACGAACAGGCTGCCGGGGGCGACACGGCGGGAATCGCAGCTGACCCCGCTCACCACCGCTTCGGCCAGGCTGCCGGTGGGGTCGGGGAGCGGCGGCAGGCCCACCTGATGCAGGAGCGGCTGAAGCAGCGGTGACATGGTGGCGCCGGCGGCGTCCGGCGGGACGAAGCTGGCGCCTGTCATAGCGTGACCCTCAGCGAACGCCCTGCTTGATCAGCCAGGCCTGGAGCTGGGCTCCCGCCAGCCGTGGGGAGACCCGCGGCAACTCCCGCAGCGGGCTGTCCACACGCGCCGCCAGCGCCAGCACGGGGACAGCCAGTCCGTAACGCGCTTGCAGGGCCGGGTCGGTGTCCACGTCGATCAAGTGCAGAGGCTGGGGGGGATCCAGGGCCCCAAGCTTCTCCTCGAGGCCTTCGCAGAGGCAGCAACCCTGGCGTGTGAACAGCAGCAGCTCCTGCATCAATCGGGAACCGGGTCGCAGCCGCAGGGGGTGAAGGGGTGGCAACGGCCGATCCGCTTCAGGGTGAGCCAGCCGCCGCGCCAGGGGCCATGGCGGCTGATCGCCTCCAACCCATAGGCGCTGCAGCTGGGAATGAAGCGGCAACGGGGGCCCAGCAGGGGCGAAAGCCAGCGGCGGTAGGCGCCGATCAGGGCCAGCAACACGCCGGCCACGGCGGAGGAAAGGGTCGCCGGACGTCCTGAGGGACCGTCGCCGCTTAGAGTGGGTGGTTGGCGCTGCAAGCGCGGGCATCCGGGTCCTCCCAGCATGCCGCAAGCGTGAACCGCCCCGTCCGGCCCTAGGGCCGCACCCTCCCACCTCCGTCACTTTCCCTTATGTCTCGCTACCGCGGCCCTCGCCTGAGGATCACGCGGCGCTTGGGGGACCTTCCCGGTCTCACCCGTAAGGCCGCCAAACGGTCTTATCCTCCCGGTCAGCACGGCCAAGCCCGTCGCAAGCGCTCCGAATACGCGATCCGTCTCGAAGAAAAGCAGAAACTGCGTTTCAACTACGGCATTTCCGAACGTCAGCTGGTGCGCTACGTGAAGAAAGCTCGTGCCCAGGAAGGTTCCACCGGAACCAACCTGCTCAAGCTGCTCGAGGGCCGACTCGACAACATCTGCTTCCGCCTCGGCCTCGGTCCCACGGTTCCCGGCGCCCGCCAGCTGGTGAACCATGGCCACGTGACCGTGAACGGCCGCGTGGTGGACATCCCCAGCTACCAGTGCAGGGCCGGCGACGTGGTCGCCATCCGCGAGCGCAAGTGCAGCAAGACCCTTGCCGAAGCCAACCTGGCGTTCCCCGGCCTGGCCAACATCCCACCCCATCTGGAGTTCGACAAAGCCAAGATGACCGCCAAGGTGGGCGGTCGCATCGAGCGCGAATGGGTCGCTCTCGAGATCAACGAACTGCTGGTGGTGGAGTTCTACAGCCGTAAGGTCTGAGCAGCGTCCCCAGCGATCTTTCCCAGCCCTCGCCCAGCGGCGGGGGCTTTTTGCAGCCAGTCCCTGAACAATCGCGCCTGTCAAGCAGATTGGCCCCCTATCATCGAAATCAATCAGAAAGAGAGTATGGACAAACGAATTGTCCTGGTGGCCAATCTTCCCTGCTCTGCCGGGACCTATCTCTTTCACTACATCGCCAAAGCGCTGGATAAGGACGCCTGGTTAACCGGCGAAACCAACCCATATTCCTACAACCCGCCAACGACCTACTTCCCTGAGGACCCCTTGCATCGGGTACGCGCTCTGGAATTGTTCAGCAGAGAAGAGGCCCTTCAGGAGTACGGAAGACGGCTTCACTTACTCGTCGACAAGTTCCTCGCCCATCAGGAGGCCTCCGTCCTGATGATTCGGGACCATACGTTTGGCGAAGGCTGGAGGTTCAAGCATTTCCCAGATGGCTCGGCATGTCCAGGCTTGGTTGAAATCCTGAGGACCCGGCAGATTCCCCTCTCCTGCTTTTTCACCCATCGCGACCCATTCGACACCTGGCTTGCCATGCGCCGGTCCTTTTCTTCGATGGCGAATGCGTTCAAGCGCATTGATGATTATTCAGACTTCTATTTCAACAGCTGGCTGGCGTGGAAGCAGCACAGCCAGCCGCTTCACAATCTGAAGATTGAGACACTCGCCATGAATGAGCAGCGAGAAAAAAGTCGAATCCGTTCCGCTGTTCTTGGTACACCAATGCCAAGTCATCCTGACGTGGCTGAGCAACCGATACAGATCTCACGCGCCGAGATGGGATCAGGCGCCAGTGGACGCAGAGCCGAGCGCCCCTTGGTCATGGAGCGCCACCCCTGCACCACAGACGTCTTTCGCGAAGCCACACATTCGCCGTCGCTTCAGAGATTGCGCGTCGCTTTGGGCTACGAGAAGCCGATCAGCATGACATCCAAGACAAGGTTCTCCTGTCTCGCCGAGGATGTGAAAGCCGTCGCCCGTCGCCTCAGGAAGGGAGTCTCAGGAGGCAGCTGATGGCGTGATCACGCACCCGTGATCGCAACGGGTTGTCCAACGATGGCCGATGTGGTGAGAATGCTGGTGATTGTTTTGTTCAGCCACACGGTCCTAGCCCACCACCACCCACGCTCTCCACCAACCACACCCCCGACAGTGCCAGCGGCCGCGAGGTGTCGAGGCGGACTGTTCTTTTGCTCGGCACAAGGCGATGAGCCCACCCTTCACCGACCACTTCGGCACCGTCGCCGGGGCCTACGCCGACTTCCGCCCCACCTACCCGCCGCCCCTGTTCGACTGGCTGGCCGCTGCGGCGCCCGCCCGACAACGGGCCTGGGACTGCGCCACCGGCACGGGCCAGGCCGCCGTCGCCATGACCGCCCATTTCAGCGAGGTGGTGGCCTCCGATGCCAGCGCCTCCCAGCTCGCCGCCGCCAGCCCCCATCCACGGGTGCACTACCGGCTGGCGGCGGCGGAGAGCTCCGGGTTGGAGGCGGACAGCATCGATCTGGTCACGGTCGCCCAGGCTCTGCACTGGTTGGAGCGGCCCCTCTTCTTCGCGGAAGTGGAGCGGGTGCTGCGCCCCTCCGGTGTTCTGGCCGTCTGGAGCTACGGCATCCCCCGCCTGGAGGGCGAGGCGGCCGACGCCCTGCTGCAGCACTTCTACGCCGACATCGTCGGTCCCTACTGGCCAGCCGAAAAGGCCCTGGTGGAAAACGGCTACCGGGATCTGGTGCTGCCTTTTGGGAGCCTGCAGACCCCATCCTTCGCCATGGACGTCGCCTGGAGCCTCGAGCAGGTGCTCGGCTACTGCTCCAGCTGGTCGGCGACGGCCCGCTACCGCGCCGCCCTGGGCCAGGACCCGATCGACGATCTGCGTCCGGCCCTGGCGGCCGCCTGGGGGGAGCCGAAGACACAACGCTGCCTGCACTGGCCGCTGACGATCAAGGCGTCGCGACTGGGCACGGCGTAGGGGTTCCGGAGAGGGCCTCAATCTGCTGCAGAAAGCTCCTGTAGGTGGGCGAACCGGAGGCGGCGTAATTCAGGTTCCGGTACAGACCCGTGAGTTGGGTGTAGTAGTCGCGGGCGGACTTTTTGTCCGTAAAGGTGGGGTCACGGTGCAGCAGATCGAACACCAGATCGAAGGAGGTCTTCTGGCGTTCCAGGGGCGTGGTGGAATCGACGGCATCAAAGGCATCCTGCTGCAGATACACCATGTCGAGAAACAGAGCCTTCTGAAACACGATGAAGTCCGCCAGGCTCACGCCTTCCTCCCCGGTCACCTGGATCATCTGGCCAACCCGGTCGCCCTCCTTTAGCAACCCGTTCATCTGGGCAACCCGGCCCACCCACTCCGGTGAGAGGTGCTGGGAGAACCAACCCTCGAGCTGCTGGAAATAGCGGGACCAGGACAGCAGGATGTCGACGGCCGGATAGAACCGCTTGTAGGCCCGCTCCGCACTCAACCCCAAAAAGGCCTTGACCGTACCCAGGGTGCACTGGGTGACCGGCTCTTCAAAATTGCCGCCAGCCGGCGACACTGTGCCGATCATGGTGAGGCTGCCCACGGAGCCATCACTGGTGCGGATGATTCCCGCCCGCTCATAGACACTCTTGATCGAGGAATCGAGATAGGCGGGAAACGCCTCTTCACCTGGAATCTCCTCCAGCCGGCCGGATGTTTCGCGCATCGCCTGGGCCCAGCGGGAAGTGGAATCGGCGATCAGCAGCACGTTGTATCCCATCTGGCGGTAGTACTCGCCCAGGGTGAGGCCGGTATAGATGGAAGCCTCCCGGGCCGCCACCGGCATCGAGGAGGTGTTGCAGATGATGATGGTGCGATCCATCAGCGATCCGCCGGTTTTGGGATCGGAAAGCTTGGGAAATTCGGTGATCGTTTCCACCACTTCTCCCGCCCGTTCCCCGCAGGCCACCACCAGCACAATGTCCACATCAGAGTGGCGCGAAATCAGGTTCTGGAGCACGGTCTTGCCAGCACCGAAGGGGCCCGGGATGCAACCGGTGCCGCCACGGGCGATGGGCAGGAAGGTGTCGATGATCCGCTGGGTGGTGATCATCGGCTCCTGGGGGTAGAGCCGCTCGCAGCGGTTCGTCTCCAGCAGCGCCTGGGGCAGGGCACGCCGCACCGGCCACTGCTGGGTGAGGGTGAGCGAGCGCTGGGTCCCGCTGCCATCACGGATCCGGGCCACAACCGTATCGATCGTGAAACTCCCCTGCTGAATCCAGTCGAGCGTGACCACCCCCTGCTGATCAAAGGGCACCATGATCTTGTGGCTGAAGCGCCCCTCCTGAACTGTGCCGATCACATCCCCGGCATGGAGGGTGTCGCCGATCTTGGCCCGGGGCTGAAACGACCACGTCTTCCCCGTATCCAGGGGCGAGACATCGGCGCCGCGGGGCAGAAACGTGCCGTAGCCGGCGGCCAGCTGGGCCAGGGGATTCTGCAGGCCGTCATAGACCTGGCTCAGCAGGCCGGGACCGAGCGTGACGGAGAGTTGCTCGCCCGTCTGCTCCACCGGATCGCCGATGCCGACGCCCTTGGTGCTTTCGAACACCTGGGCATCGGCCAGCCGGCCGCGCACCCGCAGAACTTCGGCCTTCAGCTTTTCCTGGCGTTCACCACCACGGTTCGGCAGACAGATGTAGATCACCTCATTCTTGAGCAGTGGCCGTGGCCTGGTCTGGGCCATCTGGATCGTGACGAGATCATCCTGAACGGCCACAACGCTGGCAGGTTCGTACTCAGGGAGAGACTCAATGCTGCTGTTCATTGAGATGCACCCGAAAAGAGTTCTTTGTGGCTTCCGAGGCCGGCATCCACCAGCTCACGGAAGCGAGCCACGGCCGCGTCTCCTTTGTAGCATGACCAACGGCTGACCAGACTCCAGCGCGCCAGATAGATGATCAGCGCCTCAAAATCAAACGCATGGCCAGCTCCAAGACGGTTCAACATGGCCCAGACAACAGTAAACTGCAGCTTCTCAAAGCCGATCAGGTCGTCCTTCTCCAGCAGGTCGTGAGCCTGCCTGACCCAGGGAAAGATCACCTCCAGTTTGAATGTCGGCGCGCTCCAGTTGCGCTCGATCAAGCCCACCCATTCACCGAATCCCCAGACCTCACCAGTGGGGGGCTGGGCCTCGCCGCGGCGGCGGCGGCGCAACGCCGCCACGATCGTGCGCATGTCCAGGCGATGGGTCACGAGGCTGCCCAAGGTGCGGTTGCGGTTGGAGGCAAGGAAGCTGTGGGCCTCCTGAATGAACACCGCATCGGTGCGCTCCAGCGGCTGAGACGGCCAGGCGATCAGATTGGCGATCTGCTCGAGGGTGTGGAGATCAGGGGCGTCCAGCAGGCCCAGGCGGCTTTCCAGCTTGAGCCTGGAAATCGGCGGTGTCGCCGCTTCGAACAGCGACCCGAGCGGCGGCAGGCTGGCCATCAGTACGACGTACTTCATCGGGGGCTCACTTCACCACCCCCTCCAGCAGGGCGCGGAAGCGGGGCTGCAGGTGGGCCAGCAGGGTCTGGGCAATCGCCCCATCCGTCAGATCCAGCACCACATCCCGATCGACCAGGCGCAACGTCAGCCCGGCCTGGGTCCCCTTGGCAACACCGAAGCTGACCCCCTCCCGCAGCAGGCCCCGGGCGGTGAGGCGCACGAAGCGGCTGAGAATGCCCTGCTCCAGCTCCTCCGGGTGCTGGCTGAGTTCGGCCAGGCCGGCGATCCGCCGTGGCAGCAGCACCTCCACCTGCTGCGACTGGTCGGCCTCCGGGCGCAACGTGCCGACGATCTCCAGGATCATCCGTTCCAGGATCTCCTGCTTCTGCTGCTCCTCACCAACGAGCTGGCGCACCTCGCCGGTGAAGCGATCCGAGAGCTGGGCCTTGAGGGCCAGGTTGGCATCGCGAAAAGCCAGCTCCAGGGCCTGTTGCCCCGAGGTCTGGAGCGACTCGGCCTCCTTCCTGGCCCGATCGACGATCTGCCGGGCCTGCTCCTCCGCCTGGGCCAGCAAGGCCGCCGCCTTCGTCTGGGCGTCCTGCAGCAGACCTTCGGCCTCCGTGCGGCCCTTCTCGACGCCCTGATCCCGCAGGCGCGCAATCAGCTCCTCCACGCCGGAAGCTACCGCCAGAGGAGTGTCGTGCCGGAGCTTCTTGGGGTTGGCCATGGGATCTGCCCGGCAGGGTGGGAACAACGGAAACGATGACGAAGGCAGGCGCCGGAGCAATGGGGGCGCAGCAGGTTGCCCTATTTGGGGATGCCACCAGCCGCCACCAGGGCGAAGACGAAGGCAAACACGGCGAAGCCCTCCACGATCGCGGCCGGTGCCAGGGAGAGACCGAAAATCTCGGGCTTGGCCTTGGATCCGGATATGGCGGAAGCACAGCACAATCCCTGGTAGATCGCCGCCATCAGGAATGCCAGACCCGAGAGCAGGCCGATGCCGAAAAGGCCGCCGGAATTGGCCGGAGTCACCGGTCGGTTGAGGATGAACATCACGACGATGCCGTAGATCGACATCGACGAGGGCAGCGCCGACAAACCGACGAAGCGTCCGTAGCCGCTGCTGACCTCCATCATCGCGCCGATCGCCGCCTGACCCGCCGTGGTGCAACCGATGGAGGCACCGATCGCCGCCAGTGACACAGGGGCATAGATGCCGATCCAGCCCAGGACCAGAATGGACGTGTCATTGTTCACAAGGCCGTCTCCTTTTTGCTGAAGGGTGCGAAGGGGTAACCTTCCTCATCAAGGCTCCAGTTAAAGAACTCGATGAAGTTGAGCCGCAGGCCGTGGACGAAGCCGCTGATGATGGCCAGCAACAAATTGATGCCATGCCCCAGGACAAGGATCAGCAGCGCAATCACCACCGCAAGGGGAATATCGGAGCGGTAAACTTCGCCAGCCAGTTGATTGAACGTCAGGGCCAGAGAGGCACTGGCCAAGCCTAGGGCAAACAGCCGCAGGTAACTCATCACATCGCCAAAAAGTTTGGAGAGTTCCGCCAGGGAGGCGACCCCATCGAACAGGCGCAGCAGCAGGGAGCCCAGCGAATCCAGGGGGCGCTCGCTGCTCAGCAGCAGGATCGTGAGCAACCCACCGACGCCGAGGCCGAGGCCCAGATCACGCCCTGCCGCAGTGCCCGCACCGAGGTAAAGGCTGAGGCCAGCGAGAATGATGGCGATCCAGCCAAGGGGCTTGGCGCGCTGGGCGATCGACACCGCTCGCACGGCTACGATCCCATTGGCCAGGATCAGGTGCAGTGCTCCCACCACCAGGGAGACCTTCATCATCACAGTGAAATCATCCAGATTCAGCACCTGAAGATGGGCGAGAAGCGATCCGGCGGGAGGGGGAGCTCCGAAATAACTGCCGGCCAGCATCCCGTAAAGGAGCGAGAACAGCAGACCGACCGCCGCCAGGACGCGGAAGCGGCGCGATGACGACCGCTTTCCCATCCCATTCCAGAACGACGCCAGCAACACACCCAGCACCAGGGCATAACCCGCATCCGCCAGGATCATGGCGAAGAACATCGCGAAGGAGAAGAACACCACCACCGAGGGATCCCAGTCGCGATAGCCCGGCGTCTCATAGAACGTGACCAGATCTTCGCCGCCCGCCAACAGATCCGGATTCGTCATCAGGGTGGGGGGGGAGTCCTCTGAGGTCGGACTTTCGGCCCAGAAGGCCAGCCCCATTCGCTCGACATAGGACGTGAGCCGGGGGATGTCCTGACGCGGCATCCAGCCCTGCACCTGAAAGACACGGCCCAGATCTGCGGTCTTCTGGCCTGCCTCATTGAGGGCCACCTGTTCATCGGCACGGAGCAGGTGCTTGGAGAGCAGAAAGATCCAGCGGCTGAGGGCCACGTGCTCCGCTTCGATGTCATCGAGGGCGACATGGGCCTGGTCGAGTTCGGCCCTCAACGCCTCGGGCGATTCGGAACCCACGTGGGCCCTCTGGACCGGCAGCAAGCTCTGGTCGGGTTCCTGTTCGGCGATGAGCACGAGATAGCCGTGCCTGGGGCTGGCATGGACCTGCTGCCACGGCAGCGCCAGTCCAGCGAGCGCCTGCTGGAACGCCCCCAGCTTGGAATGGGGGACCCGATAAAACCACAGTCGTTGGCCGCCGAGTTCCCCCCGCTCGGGCAGCCGGAAGTTCCCCCATGGGGCCAGCTCAGCGAGATGGTGGCGCAGGACAAGAATCCTGTCCTCGGCAGCCCGCTTGCGTGCGCGGTTCGCCAGAGCCTTCGCCACAACGGTCTCAAGCTGGAACGTGGGATCAACCTTCAACGGATAGCGGCGCTGGCGTACGTCCATCAGATACCGCAGGGCCTCGCGGGCCTCAACGGCCGGTTGGGGAGAGGTGAAATCGGCGGGGCTGTCTGCTGCTCCCAGGTCAATCAGATGCAGACAGCCAAGGGCCTGCAGGCCCGCCAGCACGGCCTGCTTCTCCGCCGCAAGACCGAAAACTGAAACTTTCGCCAGTGCAACGATCGTCATGGCGCCTGGTGCTCCTTCTTGCGTTTGGCGATCTTGGAATTGACCACACCGGCCCGTTCCGCATCAGCCAGATAGATGGAGATTTTGCGAATGTTCTGCCTGCTCCTTGGAATCAGCACCTTGTCAAACAAGTTGTAGCGTTGGGTCACGATCCGCTCGGCCTGCTCCAGCGCCTCCACGCGGCGCCGGGCCACCTGGATGCGAAGGGTCTGCTCCATGGCCTGCTGGAGCACAACGACCAGGGCGTCAACCCAGAACGGCTTGGTGAGCACGCCATAGGGGCTCACCCGAAACGCGAGGCTCCGAAGGACCGGCAGCCGGGTGCCCATCAGATTCTCTTCGCCGATCTCCAACGCGGAGATGGCCACCAGATGCGACAGATCGATCGCGGTGTTAGCCACCATCGGCAACCTGGCCGCCACATCCGGCTCGATCGCCGCCGCCTTCGCCAGGGCCTCGGCCAGCAGGCGGCGGGCCTTCTCCCGTTCCGCGCCGATCTGGCGGCGTTTCATGTCCAGCGATGGCAAGACATCCTGAAAGGTCCGCAGCAGGGACTTCTCCTTGGTCAGGGAGGCCTTGGTGAGGGAGAGCCTGGCCATCGGACCTAGGCGGAGGGAGAGCGAGACGGATTCTCGCCAGGGAAGTACTTGTCGAGCAGGTCCTGCTTCATCAGCAGCTCACTGGGCTGGAAGCACTCGGCCAGGGTGGTCCAGGCGAGATCCAGGGCCTCCTCGAGGCAGATGTCCACGTTGATGTCCATGAACCTGGCCTTGAACAGGCCTCCGAATCGGATCAGGCGCTGGTCGTAATCGGACAGTTCGAAGGCCATGGCCTGCTTCTGCTCCGCATCCCGCGCTCCGGAGTAGAGCCGGATGCAGGTGTTCATGATCTGGTTGTGGTCCTCGCGGGTGATCTTGCCGATCACGTTCTGCTTGAGGCGGGAGAGGGAACCGAACGGGTCAATCACCCCATCGTGCAGGTAGAACTGCCCCTCGGTGATGTATCCGGTGTTATCCGGCACCGGATGGGTGATGTCATCTCCGGGCATGGTGGTGACCGTGAGCAGGGTGACCGAGCCACCCTTGGCGTAATCAGCCGCCTTTTCATAGCGGCGGGCCAGCTGGGAATAGAGATCGCCTGGATAGCCCCGGTTGGCCGGCACCTGATCCATGGCGATGCTGATCTCCTTGAGAGCATCGGCGAACGAGGTCATGTCGGTGAGCAGCACCAGCACCCGCTTGCCCTCTTCCACGGCGAACCGTTCTGCCACGGCCAGGGCCATGTCCGGGATCAGCAAGCGCTCCACGATCGGATCGGAGGCCAGGTTCACGAACATCACGGTGCGGGCGAAGACGCCGGCGTCCTCGAAGGTCTTGCGGAAGGCGTAGTAGTCGTCAAAGATCAGCCCCAGGCCTCCGAACACGACCACATCGGCATCGGCCTGGATGCCGATGCGGGCCAGAAAGGCATTGAACGGCTCCCCCGACACCGAAAAGATCGGGATCTTCTGGCTCTCCACCAGACAGTTGAACACATCGATCATCGGCACATTGGTGCGGATCATCTTGGAGGCCAGAATCCGGCACATCGGGTTGACGGAGGGTCCCCCGATCGGAACCTTCGGATCCTCTTCAAGGCCAGGGCCGCCGTCGATCGGCTCTCCGGTGCCTCGAAACACCCGCCCCAGAATGTTGTTGGAGTAGGTGGCCTCCATCGGGTGGCCCAGAAAATGCACGGCGGAGTCGGTGGCCACCCCCTTGGTACCGCGGAACACCTGCAGCGACACGGAGTCCTGCTTCAGGGCGATCACCTGGGCCAGGGAGGAGGTGCCATTGCGGTTCTGCACGACAGCCAGATCGTTGAACCGTGGTGCCGCGTCCTTCTCGCTGGCGTCTGCGGGGACCTCAACCCGGAGGATATCGCCGACGATCTCGAGGATCTTCGAGTAACTGACGAGGGACGCAGGCATGGGACGAATGACGAAAGCCGGGCGGCACTCCCTTTTCACTGTAATCAATGGCAGACAAAAAGCCATCGCCATAAGTTTTCTGTCATCGTGGTCCATGCAGAACAACCTGGCTATCGTGATTCAAGGTGTCGGAAACTTATTCCTCTTTTTCACGCCTCTGTTGAGACTTCTGCCTCGCTCCCTTCAGGTCTGGCGAGCTGGCCCACGTCCTTCGTTTACGAATGATGGTGGTGGCCCTTGGGACATGGGGGCTCTGGCCTATCAGTGGAGAAGAGCCAGGCAGGCAAGCGCATGGACAGGCAGGACTTCCTGGAGCGGGCCCGACGTTTCTCCCAGCCCTTTCGAATCGACGATGGAGCCGGTTTCCGGCTGAAGGATCACGATCCTGAAGACACACTGCATCTCGACAAAAAGGACAAGGACAGGGCCCAGGAAGCGCTCACCATGGGGGTGAAGATGCTGGCGGACTTCCAGGATCTGCTCTATGCGCAGGATCGCTGGGCGCTGCTGCTGATCTTCCAGGCGATGGATGCGGCCGGCAAGGACGGCACCATCAAGCATGTGATGAGTGGCGTCAATCCCCAGGGATGCCAGGTGAGCTCGTTCAAAGCGCCCTCGTCGGTGGAACTGGACCATGATTTTCTCTGGCGTGCCAACAATGCCTTGCCAGAAAGGGGCCGGATCGGTATCTTCAACCGCAGCTACTATGAAGAGACCCTGGTGGTTCGGGTGCACCCCGAGATGCTGGCCAGGCAAACGCTTCCGCCTGAGCGCGTCACCAAAGACATCTGGAAGGAGCGCTTTCGCGACATCCGAAACTACGAAGAGTATCTGAGCAACAACGGAATCATCATCAGGAAGTTCTTCCTGAACGTCTCCAAGAAGGAGCAGCGCAAGCGCTTCCTGGCCCGCTTAGATCGCCCTGAAAAGAACTGGAAGTTCTCCGCCAACGACATCAAGGAGCGGGCCTTCTGGGATGACTACATGGAGGCCTACAACGAAACGATCCGGCACACCGCCAGCCCCCATGCCCCCTGGTACGTGGTGCCGGCTGACAACAAGTGGTTCACGCGGATCGCCGTGGCGGCCGCCATCATCGAAACCCTGGATTCCCTGCACCTGCACGTTCCCGAGGTGAGCCCGGAAGCCCGTGCCCAACTTGAAACCGCCAGGGCCTTGCTTGAGAAGGAGTAACCCGCACGCCTGAGCGGGCTCAGCCGCCGATCAGGGTCTCCAGGGCCGCCGTCACGTCGTCCTGCCGCATCAGCGCCTCCCCCACCAGCACCGCATCGGCACCGGCGCCGACGGCCCGATCCAGGTCGGCGCGGTTGAACAGGCCCGATTCGCTCACCAGCAGGGCGCCGCGGGCACGCACCTGCTCGCCGAAGCGTTCCATCAGCTGTTCCGTGGTGGCCAGATCCACCGAGAAGCTGGCCAGGTCGCGGTTGTTGATGCCGATCAGGTCCACACCCTCCAGCCGCAGCACCCGCTCCATCTCTGGAGCGTCGTGAACCTCCACCAGCACCGCCAGCCCCAGGCCCCGGGCCACCTTGAGCAGATAGGCCAGGTCCTGGTCGGTGAGGATCGCGGCAATCAGCAGGGCCGCATCGGCCCCGGCGGCCCGGGCCTGGAACAGCTGGTAGGGACTGAGGATGAAGTCCTTGCAGAGCAGGGGGAGCTCCACCGCGTCGCGCACCGCCACCAGCACCTCGAAGCCCCCCTGGAAGAAGCGCTTGTCGGTCAGCACCGACAGGCAACTGGCGCCGCCGTCGCGGTAGCCCCGGGCGATGGCGACGGGATCGACGTCCTCCCGGATCACCCCCTTGCTGGGGCTGGCCTTCTTGATCTCGGCGATCACCGCCGGTTTGCGGCAGCTGGCCCGCAGGGCCGCCACGAAGTCCCGGGTGGGGGGCAGGTCGGCCACCTGCTGCTTGAGGGACTCCAGGCTCACCCGTTCCCGGGCAGCCGTCACTTCCCTGTCCTTCTCCCAGACGATCTCCTCGAGGATGTGGCGGGGGCTCTCCTCGGGATGGGGGGTGCCGAATTCCAGGTGGGCCACCCGCACCGAGGGGTTGGGGGGCCGGCGACGGATCTCCATCTCAGGCACCCACCGCCGTGGCCAGGCTGGCGGCGGCCTGCTTGTAGGCCACTTCCACCACCTCGCTCAGCGTGGGATGGGTGTGCACCTCGCTGGCCAGCTGCCGCACCCCCTGGCGCCGGGCCACCGCATTGGCGATCTCCTGGATCAGGTCGGCCGCATGCAGGCCGTAGATGTGGGCCCCCAGCACTTCGCCGGTGTCCTTGCGGAACAGCAGCTTGAGCAGGCCGTCGCTCTCCAGTTCGGCCAGGGCCTTGGAGTTGGCCTTGAAGTAGCTGCGCACAGCTCCCAGCTCGAATCCCTCCGCCGCGGCCAGTTCCCTGGCGTCGGCTTCCGAGAGCCCCACCGAGCTGATCTCCGGGTGGGTGAAGGTGGCCGCGGGGATCGAGCGGTAATCGATGCGGCGGGCGTGGCCGAGGATGTTTTCGATCGCCACCGTGCCCTGGGCAGCCGCGGTGTGGGCCAACATCATCTTTCCGGTCACGTCACCGACGGCCCACAGGTGCGGCACCGGTTCACCATTCGCCAGCACCCGCAGGCCGTCGTCCACCGGGATGAAGCCCCGGTTGGTCTCCACCCCCACGCTGGCCAGGTTGAGCTCCTTGCTCACCGGCACCCGACCGGTGGCCACCAGCACCGCATCCACCTCCAGGGTCTCCACCGGCTCGCGGCTGGCCATGTCCACCAGTTCGATCGTCACCGGGCAGCCGGGGGTGATCTTGCTGGCCAGCACGCCGGCGCGGGCATCAATGTCGCGGCCGTCGATCAGAAGGCGGGCGGCGATCTTGGCGATGTCCGGATCAAAGGTGGGCATGACCCGATCGAGCGCCTCGATCATCGTGACTTCGCAGCCCAGGGCGGTGTAGACGTCGGCGAACTCCAGGCCGATGTAGCCGCTGCCGATGATCGTGATCCAGCGGGGCAGCCACTCCAGGTTGATGGCCTCGTCACTGGTGAACACGGTGCGCCCGTCGGTCTCGATGCCGGGCGGCACGAAGGGGTCGGAGCCGGTGGCGATGATCACCTCCCGGGCCCCATAGACCCGCTCCACCCCGCTGGCCTCGCGCACCGCCACCCGCTGGGGTCCGTCGAGGCGGCCCTTGCCCCGCAGGATCGTGGCGCCGGAGCGCTCCAGGGTCTTGGTGAGGTTGGTGCGGATCGTGGCCACCAGCTGGGCGGCATGGTCGGCGATCTTCTGGCGCTCGAAGCGCACCGGCGCTGCATGGATGCCGAAGCCCTTGAGGTGCTCGGCATCGGCCAGTTCCCGCACCCGGCCGCTGGCCGCCAGGAGGGCCTTGGAGGGCACACAGCCCCGGTTGACGCAAGTGCCGCCCATGTCGCGGGATTCCACGATCGCCACCTTCAGGCCGTGGTCCGCCCCGTGCTTGGCCGCATCGAAACCGCCATAGCCGGCGCCGATCACGATCACGTCGAAATCGAACCCGGAAGGGGGGGTGGCGGGTGCTGCGGTCACCGGATGGGGCTGCATGGGTAGCGGCATTCTCCCCTGTCAGGACGCCGTGCCGCCGTGGGCCTGGCGGGGGCGCTCCAGCAGCAGCAGGGCGGCCGCCGCCGCGACATTGAGCGATTCCACCGCGGGGCTGTGGGGGATCGTCACCCACCGGTCGGCCAGCTGGACCAACTCCGGCGCCAGCCCGGCCCCCTCGTTGCCCAGCAACAGGGCCGTGGGACGGCACCAGTCCAGCTCCCAGTAGGGCCGCACCGTGCCCGCCGCCTCAGGCACCATCGCCGCCACCAGCTGCAGGCCGCACCCCTTCGCCTTGGCCAGACGGGTGTGCAGTTCGGCGGACGTCATCCGCTCGATCGGCAGGGCCAGGGCGGCTCCGCTGGAGGCCCGCAGCACCTTGGGCTGCAACGGATCGGCTCCCTCCGCCAACCACACCCGCTCCACCCCCGCGGCCAGGGCGGTACGCAGCAGGGTGCCGAGGTTGCCCGGATCCTGGAGCCGATCGAGGGCGAGCACGAAGCCCGGCGATGCGTCTCCCGCTGTGGGGGACGGCAGCTGGGCCATCGCCAGGGTCAGCAGCACCCCGTCGGGATGGCGGGTGGTGGCGGCAGCGGCCAGGACCTCGGGGCTGGCGGTCCGCAGCCGGCCAGCGTCCGGCAGCCGCTCCAACAGGGCGCATTGGCGCTCCAGCCAGTCCGGAGTGGCCAGCACCAGGTCGGGCCGCAGGCCCAGACCGAGGGCTTCCTCGAGCAGGTGAGTTCCTTCCAGGAGGAGAAGGCCCTGCTCCAGCCGGCCATTGGAGCGGTGCAGGCGTCGCACCGCCTGGATCAGGGGGTTGCGCACGCTGCGAATCGTCTCGCCGCCAAGCGACTGGCCGGGAGGCTCAGGGGAAACGCCCACTGACGTCAGATGGTCTTGCGGCGCCGCAGCTTGAGGTGGTCGTGGATGACCAGATCGTCGTCGTTGAGATCGAGACCCTTGAAGGCCGCCACCTCACCGCGGATGCCCTCCGCCTTGAGATTGGCGACCAGACGATCGATCACGATGTCTTCCACCTTGGTCTGGTCATAACCGTCCGGAGTCAGTCGCTCCAGGAACTTGCCGATGTTCGCTGCGACGACATCGGAAGCGTTGGTGATCTTGAGAACAATCATGGAAAAAATATGCGGATGGGGAGACTTGAACTCCCACGACATTGCTGCCACTAGTACCTGAAACTAGCGCGTCTACCAATTCCGCCACATCCGCGGGCGTTAGCCGCCACGGAAGCCGCGGCGCTCCAGGGAGCATAAATCATCACCGGTGGGGGTCACCCCGCCCGCCCGGCCGGCCGCAGCCCCAGGAGGAACGCCGCCTGAGAAGTGCCGAAGAACAAGACAGTTTGAGCGGCGACCCCCTAGACGACGGGATCAATCGTTGTCAAGATGCCCCAGAAATTGATACCAGGACTCCTGTCCATGACCGTATCCCCCATGCCTGTCAAGGCCATCGCCGGCACCAGGCTGGAGATCAGTGGTGGACGGCGACTGGATGGGGAGCTGAGGGTCAGCGGCGCCAAGAATTCGGCCCTGGTGCTGATGGCCGCCTGCCTGCTCACCGAAGACGGTTTGCGGCTCAGCAACGTGCCCCCTCTCACCGACATCACGGCAATGGGGGAGATTCTTGCCGCCCTGGGGGTGCGGGTGCGGCGCGGAGGCGATGCAATCGTGCTGCACGGTGACCACATCACCACCGCGGCCCCGCCCTACGAGCTGGTCAACAGCCTGCGGGCCAGCTTCTTCTGCATCGGGCCCCTGCTGGCCCGCATGGGGATGGCCCAGGTGCCCCTTCCCGGTGGCTGCCAGATCGGCACCCGGCCCGTCGTGGAGCACGTCAAGGGACTGAAGGCCCTCGGCGCCCAGGTCACCATCGAGCACGGTGTGGTCACCGCCGTGGTGCCTGGCCGTCAGCGCCGTCTCACCGGCGGGCACATCCACCTCGACTGCCCGAGCGTCGGCGCCACCGAGACCCTGATGATGGCGGCCGCCCTCGCCGACGGCGAGACGGTGATCGACAACGCGGCCCAGGAGCCCGAGGTGATCGACCTGGCCCGGCTGCTGCTGGCCATGGGGGCCAAGGTGCGCGGCGCCGGCACCCCAACGATCACCATCGTCGGCGTCGAGCGCCTTCACGGGGCCGACTACGCGGTCATCCCCGATCGCATCGAAGCGGGCACCTTCCTGCTGGCCGGCGCCATCACCCGCTCCCGCCTGCGGGTCTTCCCCGCCCTGCCCGAGCACCTGGGTGCCGTGATCACCAAACTCGAGGAGGCCGGCTGCCGCATCGAAGCCGATGGCCAGGGCCTGATCATCACCGCCAGCAAGGTGCGGGCGGTGGATCTGCGCACCCAGCCCTTTCCCGGCTTCCCCACCGACCTCCAGGCCCCCTTCATGGCCCTGCTGGCCACCGCCGAAGGCACCAGCATGGTGGTGGAGAACATCTTCGAAAATCGCCTCCAGCACGTGGCCGAGCTGCAGCGCATGGGGGCGTCGATCCGCATGCAGGGCAACACCGCCTGCGTCGAGGGGGTCGCCCGACTCAGCGGCGCCCCGGTGCACGGCACCGATCTGCGCGCCTCCGCCGCCATGGTGCTGGCGGGCCTCGCCGCCGACGGCATCACCACCGTGCGGGGCCTGGAATACCTCGATCGGGGCTACGCCGATCTGGAGGGCAAACTCAACGCCGCCGGCGCTTCGATCCGCAGGCTGCCCTCTGTCGGGGCCTAGCCGACCCCCGCGGCCTAGAGTCCCCCCTTCGGGAGCGTGCCGGAATTGGTAGACGGACTCGACTCAAAATCGAGCGCCTTCGGGCATGTGGGTTCGAGTCCCACCGCTCCCATCCAACCGGTGATGGACACCTACGCCCGTTACCCCCTGGAGCTCAAGCGGGGCCGTGGGGTCTGGCTGTGGGATCAGCAGAACCGGCGCTACCTCGACATGGTCGCCGGCATTGCCGTCTGCACCCTTGGTCACAGCGACCCGGTGCTGCAGCGGCGCCTCTGCCACCAGCTGGGCCGCCTCCAGCACGTCTCCAACCTGTACCGGATCCCGGAACAGGAGGCCCTGGCCGCGGCGATCACGGCCCGCAGCTGCACCGACCGGGTCTTCTTCTGCAATTCCGGCGCCGAGGCCAATGAGGCCGCCATCAAGTTGGCCCGCAAGCACGGCCATCTGGTGCGCGGCATCGCCGAACCCCTGATCCTCACCGCCCAGGCCAGCTTCCACGGCCGCACCCTGGCGGCGGTGACCGCCACTGGCCAGCCCAAGTACCACCAGGGCTTCGAGCCCATGGTGTCGGGCTTCCGCTACTTCCCTTACAACGACACCGCCGGCTTCGAAACACTGCTGGCCGCCTGTGAAGCCGAAGGTCCGCGGGTGGCGGCGGTGCTGCTCGAACCCCTCCAGGGGGAGGGGGGAGTGAACCCCGGTGATCCGGCCTTCTTCCAGCGGGTGCGGGAGCTCTGCGACGCCCACCAGATCCTGCTGATCTTCGACGAGGTGCAGATCGGCGTCGGCCGCAGCGGCCATTGGTGGGGCTACGAACAGCTGGGGGTCGAGCCGGATGCCCTGACCATGGCCAAGGGCCTGGGTGGCGGCATCCCCATCGGAGCCCTGGCGGTGAAGGCTGCGGTGGATCACTTCCGCCCCGGCGACCACGCCAGCACCTTCGGCGGCAACCCCTTCGCCTGCCGCGCCGGCCTGACGGTGATCGAGGAGATCGAACGCCGGGGCCTGCTGGAGAAGGTGAGCGCCAACGGTGCCTTGCTGCAGTCGTTGCTCCAGGAGCTGGTGGCCCGCCATCCCGACACCCTGGCCGGCGAGCGGGGCTGGGGGCTGCTGCGGGGCCTGGTGCTGCGGGAGGGCGGGGTCACGGCCCCGGAGATCGTCAAGGCGGCCATGGGCGAAGGCCTGCTGCTGGTGCCGGCGGGGCCCGGGGTGGTCCGCTTCGTGCCGCCGCTGGTGATCAAGCCCCGCCAGCTGCGCAAGGCGGTGAAGCGCCTGGAGAAGGCTCTCCACAGCCTGGCCTGATCCGTCCGTCGTGCCGTCCCCGCTGCCCCCCCCGGTCGACCTGGGCGACCTGCTCGAGCCCTTCGCCCGCCGCGGCGTCGACCTGGGCCTGGAGCGGCTGGCCGGCGCCCTGGCCGAGGGGGGCCACCCGGAACGGCGCTTTGCCGCCGTCCAGGTGGCCGGCACCAATGGCAAGGGCTCGATCTGCACCTTCCTGCACGCGATCCTGCAGGCCGCCGGCGTGCGTGTCGGCACCTACCGCTCCCCCCATCTGGTGAGCTGGTGCGAACGCATCCAGATCGATGACGCCTGGATCGCACCGTCCACCCTGCGGGACGAGCTGGCCCGTTGGCAGCCGCTCGCCCGCCACCACCGGCTCACCCCCTTCGAGCTGATCACGGCCGCGGCCTTCGAGCACTTCGCCCGCGAGCGGGTGGATCTGGCGGTGCTGGAGGTGGGGCTCGGGGGCCGCCTCGATGCCACCACCCTCCACCCCCACCGGCCGGTGATCGGCTTCGGGGCCATCGGCCTCGACCATCGCGAACACCTGGGCGACACCCTGGCCGCCATCGCCGCCGAGAAGGCGGCCGTGATGGGGCCGGGTTGCCGGGCCTTCAGCGCCGCCCAGGAACCGGAGGCCCGCCGGGTGCTGGAGGCCGCAGCGCAGGCTCGCGGCGCCAGCCTGCACTGGCTCGACCCCCTGCCCGCCGTGGCCGACGGCGGACCCGTGCTGGGCCTGGCGGGGGACCTGCAGCGCCACAACGGCGCCGTGGCCGTGGCCATGGCCCGGGCCCTGATGGCCCCGGATGGTCCGCTGGCCGGCAGGCCCCTCGACGAGGGTATGGAGCGCGCCGGGCTGGCGGCGGCCCGTTGGCCCGGGCGGCTGGAGAGCCACCGCTGGCGGGGCCGCGAGCTGCTGATCGATGGCGCCCACAATCCCCCGGCGGCGGCGGCCCTGCGCCGGGAACTCGACCGGCTCGACGGCGGGCTCGACCGTGGTCTTCAGGCTGGCCGGCCGCGCCGCTGGCTGCTGGGTATCCAGCGCCACAAAGAGGGGGCGGCGATGCTGGAGCTGCTGCTGCGTCCCGGCGATCGGGCGGTGGTGGTACCGGTGCCGGAGCATGCCAGCTGGTCGCGGCAGGAGCTGGCCGCCGCCTGTCCAGGCCTGGCCGACCAGCTCGAGGAGGCCGGCAGCCTGGAGGCCGGCCTGGACAGCCTGCTGGCCCCTGGCCCGGTGCCGCTGGTGGCCGGCTCGCTGTTCCTGCTGGGCGCTGTACTTCCGCTGCTCGATGCCGCCCAGGCTGACGAAGCCCCGGCGCTGGGCCAGCCTGGGGAGGTCCCCGGCAGCCACGGCCCATGACGACGGCCATCGGATCCGATGCCCCCAGGCCCGCCGCCAGGTCCCGAAGGCCGCCGGGGCAGACCCTCCGCAGGGGGCTCGTGTCACTGCTGCTGGCTCTGGTGCTGCTGGCCCCCCTGCTGCTGGCCGCCCCCAGCGCCCGGGCCGACGGCCAGGACCGGGTGGACTACACGCTCACCAACCAGAGCGGCAAGGACTTCAGCGGCCAGCAGCTGGCCGGCAGTTCCTTCGCCGGTGCCACGGCTCGCCAGTCGATTTTCAGGGAGGCCGATCTGCACGGGGCGATCCTCACCCAGGCGGCCTTTCCCGAGGCCGACTTCCGCGGCGCCGATCTCAGTGATGCCCTGATGGACAAGGTGGACATGAGCGGCACCGACCTCACCGGCGCGGTGCTGCGGGGGGCGATCGCCTCCGGCAGCAACTTCACCGACGCCACGGTCACCAATGCGGACTTCACCGATGCCCTGCTCGACCGGGTGGACCAGCGCCACCTCTGCCGCGACGCCCGCGGCACCAACCCGGTGACCGGCGCCGACACCCGGCTCAGCCTGGAGTGCGGCTGAGGCGCTGAGCGCACACCCTTACCCAACCCACCCCCGCAACTTCCCGGGGTTCATCAGTCCGGCCGGGTCATAGGCGGCCTTGGCCGCCACCTGATCGGCATCCACCACCCCGAGGCCACCGTCCTCAACGGTGATCACGTGGGGGTTGAACGGCACCGCCCCCAGCTCACGGCACTGGGCGACGAGGTCGGCCAGGGCCCGGGGTCCCTGCCAGCGCACCAGGGGCAGGGCCGTCAGCCGCGGCGCCCCCTGATAGCGCACCGCCTCCAGATGCCAGAGCACGTCGCTGCCCCAGCGCTGGCGCACGGCCTCCAGCAGGGGCGCCTCCGGCCGGGGCAGCAGCAGCTGCAGGTAGGTCCAGTCGGGGACCTGGGCCCGCCAGTGCAGGGTGGTGTGGTTCCAGGTCAGTTCTCCCAGGGGCAGACCCCTAGCCCTCCCCGCCTCCGTCCGGGAGCCCTGCCAGCGGAGCTGGCCGCCCCGGGCCGCCAGCCAGCCGGGCAACAGCTCCAGGGTGTCGGGGGCGGCATGGAGCAGCAGCCGGTGCTCCCCTGGATCAGCGGCGGGACAGCCGGCCGGCCAGGGCATCCGGGCCGCCACCGGGGCCTCCAGCAGGCAGAGGGCGTTGAGCAGCAGGGCCGTGGTCGGCAGCTCCCGGGCGACCTCCAGGGCCGCCTCCCAGCTGGCAAAGCCCACCACCACCTGCTCCCAGGCCACCGCCTCGGTGCTGGCCAGCCGCAGGGCGGTGATGATGCCGTTGGTGCCGTAGGCATGGTTGAGGGGCGCACTGGCGGCGGCGTCCAGACGCAGCAGCCGGGGTTCGGGTTCCAGCGTCACCACCTCCATCCCGAGCAGGTGGCCGGGATCGCGCAGGAAGCCCCAGCGCAACGAGCCCAGGCCGCCCGAGCCACCGGCGAAGAAGCCCCCCAGGGTGGCGCTGCGGTAGGTGCTCGGGGCCAGCCGCAGGGCCCGGCCGTGGACCGCCAGCTGCCCGTCCAGGTGGGCCAGGATGCAACCGGGCTCCGCCTCCACCACACCACTGACCGGGTCCACCGCCCGCAGCCGGTTCAGGCCGCCCAGATCGAGCACCAACCCACCGGCCAGGGGCACGCACTGGCCGTAGTTGCCGGTGCCGGCACCCCGCACGGTCAGCGGCACCCGGTGACGGGCGCAGGCGCCGGCCACCGCCATCACCTGCTCCAGCTGGTCCGCCTTCACCGCCACCTGGGCGCACCGGCCCTTGAGCAGGGGTTCCAGCACGGGCGAATAGTCGTGGAAGTCGGTCGAGAGGCGGCCCAGCTCGGCGGGGGCAAGGATCGGCGTCAACGCCAGCGGGCTGGCGCCCAGTTCGTCGACCAGGGCCCGGATCCGATCGGGATCCACCGGTCTCAAGTCATCCATGGCAGGCGGCCAGCAGTGGGGACGGTTCTTCGCACGGGGGCGGCTCCAGCCAGCGGCCGGCCCGCAGCACCCGCCTTCGGGGTGGACGGGCCAGCAGCTCGCCCCAGGAGGAGGCCCCCAGCACCAGCAGATCGGCCGGAGATCCCTGCCGCAGGACCCCGTCCCAGTCGAGGCCCAGCAGCTGGGCGGCGGCGGTGCTGAAGGGGCTCAGGCCCAGCCGCCGCCAGGGCACCAGGTGGCTGGCGGCGAGGCTGAAGCGCAGCAGGGCGATCGGATCGAAATCCCCCCCGGGGAACCAGGGATCCTGCACGTTGTCACCCCCCACGGCAACGGTCACGCCAGCCTCCTGGAGCTGGCGGATCGGGGCCTGGGGCCGCAGCGACGGGGTACGGCGCTGGTGTTTGCCGAGCAGCCACAGATTGGTGGTGGGCAGGGCCACCACCCCCACCCCTGCCGCCGCCATCGCCCCCGCCAGGCGGCGGCAGGGGCCATCGGCCAGCAGGGCCATGCTGCTGGCATGGCTGCAGGTGAGCGGCACGGCCAGGCGGTGGCGCAGCAGCAGGTCGCTCACCAGGGCCACACCGCGGCCGTGGTCCTGGGCGCACTCATCGACATGCAGATCCACCCCGCAGCCGAGGCGCTCCGCCAGCCGCAGCAGGGCCAGCAGCGCCGCCCGATCGGCCGGGGTGGAGCGGAAGGGGGCGCCGAGCACACCGCCCAGCAGGCCGCCGCGGGCGGCCACCCAGGCGGCGAAGGCCTCACCCTCCGGCGTGCTCCAGTGCCCCACAGGCACCATGGCCACGAGCTGCAGCTCCACCCGACCCCGCCAGTGGTCGCGCAGTTCCAGCAGCACTTCCCAGCTGGGGGTGGCCCAGGGGCCGAGGCTGTCGATGTGGCTGCGGATCGCCCGCAACCCGTAGCGCCAGGCCCGCTCCAGGGCCCGCTCGCCCCGCCGCCGCACCCCATCGGCCCGCCGCTCGGCCGCTTCCCGGCCATTCGCCGCCATGGCCCCGGCCATGGTGCCGTCGGGATTGGGGAAGGCCTCGCCGCTGAAGGCCTTGTCGAGGTGGGCATGGGGCTCCACCAGCGGCGTCAGCGCCAGGGGCAGGGGGGCGCCGGAGCCAGCGGCCAGCCCATGGATGGCACGGATCCGGCCATCGGCCTGCTCCAGCTGCACCGCCACCAGACCCTGGTCGTCGGCGGCCGGCAGCCGGGCCAGGGGATCGAGCAGGGCCCTGGGGAGACGCATCGGCGGCAGCAGACCGGCCGGCGGCGGCGCGGCGCTCACGGCATCGGGCTCCCCGGCGCGCTCTCACCGGCGGAGAGCAGCACGAATTGGCCCGCGACCGCCAGGGTGACGGCGTCGTAGCGGGGGATGCTCCAGTTGGGCAGCACCTTCTCCCCACCCAACCGGGTGCCGTAGACGCTCAGCAGGCCGAAGTTGTAGCGACGTGAATTGTCCCGGGCCAGACGGCCCAGCACCTTGCGCTGGGATCGCACCAGTTCCGGACAGTTCTGGATCAGCATCCGGGCCAGCAGCGGCAGCCCTTCGTTCTGGCACAGCTCCTCGCTGGCCAGTTCGGTCAGCTTGTCGGCGGCGAACTCCTCGAAGGCGGCGGGGCCGGGGTTGGTGACGGCCAGGCCGATCAGGCCTGCCGAAACGGCGGTCAGGCCCAGGAGGCCGGAAACGGTGCGGGTGGCGGTGGTCGGCGGTGGCAAGCGGGGGCCGGCGGGCTCACTTGATACATTGGCAAAGACCGCGGCGGGCGTCGCCAAGTGGTTAAGGCAGTGGCTTGTGGCGCCACCATTCGGGGGTTCGAGTCCCCTCGCTCGCCCTTCAGGCCCGGCGCTTCGGCGTCGGGCCTCTTTTTTGGCCCGGTAACAGATCCAGCAGGGCCTCGCCGCCCTGGCGCACCGGATCGACGCAGGGCAGCCCCGTGGCCGCCGCCGTCGCCTCCAGCGCTTCCGCCGCCGCCGGCCCATCCAGCAGGGCGGTGTTGAGGGCGATGGCGGCCACCCGGGGCGGAGGGCCGCAGCCCGCTGGCCGGCCCAGGGCCGCCAGGGCCTCGACGGCGGCGATCAACTGGCCCAGGGGGGGGAGGGGGAAGGCGTCAAGCCGCTGGACCGTGCGCTGCCCGGCCCGGTGCACCAGCACCAGGTCGGTGGGCTGGCTGCCGCGGATCAAGGGCAGGGTGGCACTGGAGCCCGGGTGGCAGAGGGATCCCTGACCCTCGATCAGCACCAGGGTGTCCGGGCCGGCGTCAGCGGCGGCGGCCAGCACCGCCCCTTCCACGGCGCCGGCGGCGTAGTCGATGCGGACGGCGTCGAGGGCCACCCCGCCGCCACTGATCAGGATGCCGGCCTGGCCAGTGCCGACAAAACGGGCGTCGAGGTCGCGGCGCCGGGCGGCGGCCTGCAGCTCCAGGCAGGCGCTCATCTTGCCCACCGACATGTCGGTGCCCACCGCCAGCAAGCGGCGGCCCGGCAGCCCGGCGGCGTGTCCGGAGGCCACCGTGAGTTCGGGGGGCTCCCGGCGCAGATCCCAGATCCAGCGACCCGGCTGCACCAGGGCCGCCAGGGCGGGGTCGTCCCCCAGGCGGCTGTGCAGACCACTGGCCAGCGACAGCCCCGCCGCCAGGGCGGCCGCCACATCGGCCCCCATGCCCTCGGGAAGGCGGCCGCCGGAGGGGGCGAGCCCCACCACCGCCACCTCGGGAGCGAACGGCAGCGCCTCCGCAAGGGATCCCACCACCGGCACGGACCGGTCGATGCCGGTGAGCTGCCGCAGATCGGCGCCGGGGTGGGCCGGATCCACCACCGCCACGATCGGACCCTGGCGGTAGCGCAGCATCGCCAGGCCCGTCTTGCCGCTGAGGTTGTCGAGTCCCCCGTGCTGCAGCAGCACGATCGGGGTGTCAGCGCCGAGCACGGCTCACCCCCAGCCCTGGCGACCCGGCGGGCCGCAGCCGATCGCCATCGAGGACGGGCCCGGTAAAGGGGTCGTCGACCAGATTCAGGTGGCTGTCGAGGTCCGGCCAGCGCACCAGGGGGAGCAGCTGGGCGGCGGCGCCGTTGAGCAGGGCGCTGTCGGAATAGCAGCCGAGCATCACGCCCAGCCCCAGCCGTTGGGCGGCTCTGGCCATCAGCAGGGCCTCCGCCAGCCCGCCGCTCTTGAGCAGTTTGATGTTCACCCCGTCGACGTAGGGGGCGAGCCGCACCAGGTCGGCCAGGTTCCAGCAGCTCTCATCGGCCACCAGGGCGATGGGGCAATCCAGCTCCAGGGCAGCGAAGGCGGCGCAGTCGGCCTCCGGATCCTCCAGGGGGGCCAGGGGTTGCTCCACCAGCACCACGCCCTGGGCGTCCAGCCAGCCCAGCATCGGGAGGGCCTGCTCCAGGCTCCAGCCGCCGTTGGCATCCACCTGCAGCTCACAGGCCACCCCGTGGCTCTGGCGGCGCCGCTCCAGCGCCTGGGCCACCGCCTGCACCAGCGCCCGGTCGTGGTCGAGCCCCTCCGGGCTGCCCAGTTTCAGCTTGATGCGGCTGGCCGGCAGCTGGCCCCACCAGCGCTCCAGCCGCTCCAGCACCGCCACCTCGCTGCCCAGGCCGAGGGTGACGCTGGTGGGGCTGATGGCGGCTTCGTCGAGGCCCCAGAGCCGCCACAGGGGCTGCCCCAGCCGCCGGCCCCGCCAGTCGTGCAGGGCCAGATCCACGGCGCAGCGGGCCGGGGGCGACAACGCCTGCAGCAGGGGCTCGAAGGCCTGGAACGGTTCCGGCTCCAAGGTTTCGAGGGCCGGCAGGATCGCTTCCAGTTCAGCCGCAAGGGCTTCGCTGGCGTAGGCCCGGTGGCCCGTGTCGAAGCCACCGGTTTCGCCGAAGCCGGTGCAGCCATCGTGCTCCAGCTCCAGCAACAGGTGCTCCACGGCGCCGGTGGTGCCGCGGCTGATGGCCAGGGGCACCGCCTTGGTGAGGGGAAAGCGGCTCAGGCGGCAGCGCATTCCAGAAAGGGGGCGGGAGGTTCACGCTGCCACAGCCGCCCCGTCGGCGGCGATGGGGCGATAGCGGAAACTGGATCCCATGACAGCCACCGTTTCCGGCCCCCAGGCCGACCAGGCGCCCTCGGCACGGCGCGGCAGCTACTGGATCACCACGTTCGGCTGCCAGATGAACAAGGCCGATTCCGAGCGCATGGCCGGAATCCTCGAAGCCATGGGCTACACCCCGGGCGACGACGAGCACACAGCCGATCTGGTGCTCTATAACACCTGCACGATCCGGGACAACGCCGAGAAGAAGGTCTACAGCTATCTGGGACGGCAGGCCCAGCGCAAACGGGCCAACCCAGCCCTCACCCTGGTGGTGGCCGGCTGCGTGGCCCAGCAGGAGGGGGAATCCCTGCTGCGCCGGGTGCCGGAACTGGATCTGGTGATGGGTCCCCAGCACGCCAACCGGCTCGAGGCCCTGCTCAGCCGCGTGGAAACCGGCCAGCAGGTGGTCGCCACCGACGCACACCACATCCTTGAGGACATCACCACAGCCCGGCGGGACAGCGCCGTCTGTGCCTGGGTGAACGTCATCTACGGCTGCAACGAGCACTGCACCTATTGCGTGGTGCCGGCGGTGCGGGGCCGGGAGCAGTCCCGCCTGCCCGAGGCCATCCGCCTGGAAATGGAAGGGCTGGCGGCCCGGGGCTTCCGGGAAGTGACCCTGCTGGGCCAGAACATCGACGCCTATGGCCGCGACCTGCCCGGCATCACCGCCGAGGGCCGGCGGGCCCACACTCTCACCGACCTGCTGCGGGCGGTGCATGACGTGCGCGGGCTGGAAAGGATCCGCTTCGCCACCAGCCACCCGCGTTACTTCACCGACCGGCTGATCGACGCCTGCGCCGACCTGCCCAAGGTCTGCGAGCACTTCCACATCCCGTTCCAGAGCGGCGATGACGCCGTGCTGCGGGCCATGGCCCGCGGGTACACCGTGGAGCGTTACCGGCGGATCATCGACCGCATCCGTCAGCGCCTCCCCGATGCGGCGATCAGCGCTGATGTGATCGTGGCCTTCCCCGGTGAAACCGAGGCCCAGTACCGCCGCACCCTGGAGTTGATCGAGGCGGTCGGCTTCGACCAGGTCAACACCGCCGCCTACTCACCGCGGCCGGGCACGCCGGCGGCCGACTGGCCCGACCAGCTGCCGGAAACGGTGAAGGTGGAACGGCTGCAGGAGGTGAACGCCCTGGTGGAGAGGGTCGCTGCCGAGCGCAGCGCCCGCTATCTGGGCCGCCGGGAGCAGGTGCTGGCCGAAGGGGTCAACCCGCGGGATCCGGATCAGCTGATGGGCCGCACCCGCACCAATCGGCTCACCTTCTTCGCTGCCGACCCCGGCGATGGCCAGCCCTACGTCCCCGGGGATCTGGTCGACGTGCTGATCGAGACGGTGCGGCCGTTCAGCCTCAGCGGCCGGCCCCTGGGCCGGGACCCGGTTCGCTGATACGTTTGGCGCTCTTTCCTGTGCCGATGGCCCCCCACCCCACCCGCGTCGGCCTGGTGTTCGGGGGAGCCTCCGGCGAACACGCCGTCTCGATCCGCTCGGCCCAGACCGTGCTGCGGGGTCTGCGCAGCGGCGCCAATGGCGAGCGCTACCGGGTGACCTGCTTCTACATCGATCGCCGCGGCGGCTGGTGGCCGGAGGCCGTGGCGACGGCGGTGCTGGAGCGGGGCCTGCCCGCCGAAGCCGAGGAGCTGCCCGGTCCGCCGCAGCAGGGGGGCTTCCGGGGATTTCCGGAGGGGGCCCTGGACATGGAGGTGTGGTTTCCGGTGCTGCATGGCCCCAACGGCGAGGACGGCACGGTCCAGGGGCTGTTCAGCCTGATGGGGGTGCCCTTCGTGGGCTCCGGCGTGCTGGGGTCGGCCCTGGGCATGGACAAGCAGGCCATGAAGGCCGCCTTCGCCGCCGCCGGCCTGCCCCAGGTGCCCTACGCCTGTGTTGAGGCGTCCGAGCTGGACGCCAGCCGCCCCGGCGCCCGGGAGGCCCTGCTGGAGCGGCTGGAGAGCCAGCTGGGGTATCCCTGTTTCGTCAAGCCGGCCAACATGGGCTCCTCGGTGGGCATCAGCAAGGCCAGCGATCGTGCCGCCCTGCTCGCGGGCCTGGAGCTGGCCGCGGGCTTCGACCGGCGCCTCGTGGTGGAGCAGGGCGTGAAGGCCAGGGAACTGGAATGCGCCGTGTTGCAGCGCCACGCTGGCCAGGGGGACGGCCTGAGTGCCTCGGTGCTGGGCGAAATCCGCTTCGATGCTGACTGGTACGACTACGAGGCCAAGTACAGCGATGGCCTCAGCCACACCGTCATCCCCGCCCTGGTGAGCGAAGCGGTGAGCGAACGGGCCCGGGCGATGGCGCTCGACGCCTGCCGGGCGGTGGCGGCCGGGGGTCTGGCCCGGGTCGATTTCTTCTACGACGAGGCCACGGGCAGCCTCTGGCTGAATGAGATCAACACCCTGCCGGGCTTCACGAGTCAGAGCATGTACCCCATGCTCTGGGAAACCAGTGGATTACCACTCCCCGACCTGGTGCACGAATTGGTGCTGGGCGCGGGAAGATCGGAGCACCGGATGAACGTGGAAGGGACGGCGGCATGATCCATGGCCTGCTGTGGCTGCCCCTGCTGGCAGCCTTTGTGCTCCTGGTGGCCCTCGGCTGGATCGAGCGGCGACGGCAGCAGCTCTTCCGCGACTGGGCCAGCGGCGCCGAACTGGCCAAGCTGGATGGTTGTGGGGCTGCCCGGCTCATCGAGGGGGAACTGAGCTGGAGCAAATTCGTGGCCGGCAGCTTCCAGCCGGTGGGCTGCTTCAGCGTCAAGCGCCTGGAAATGGTTGAGCTGCTCTCGCTCAGCTCCGGCGAGGCACCCCTCACCGAGGAGAGCGAAGGGGCCTGCCGGCTGCGGCTGGTGGGGGGCGGCCAGCAGGCGGAGCTGCCCTTCGCCGACGCCCGCCGGGCCCGGACCTGGATGGATGAACTCATGGCGCGCTCCCGCTGCGAGCTGTGAAGCAGCCCCGCTCTGCGCCGGGAGCGCCCTCCTCACCGGGAGCGCCGCTGCCTCCCGGGGTGCTGCGCCGTAAGGAACTTCGCCGTCAGCGCCGCAGCGAGCGGCTGCGCCTGCTCTGGCGCATCCTGGTCTTCAGTGCCGTCTCCGCCGGCCTGGGCTACCTGCTGCTGCGGCAGGGGTGGACCCTGCGGGAGCCCGCCCAGGTGGAGGTGATGGGCAGCGCCGTGGTCAGTCGCGACCAGGTGATCACGGCGGCGGGACTGCGCTTCCCCCAGCCCCTGATGGCGCTGCAGCCCCGCCAGGTGGCCAGCGACCTGATGGGGGCGCTGCCCGTGGAGGAGGTGAGGGTGAGCCGGCTGATGCTGCCGCCGCGGCTTCGGGTGGAGCTCAAGGATCGGGAGGCGGTGGCCCGGGCGGAGCGCCGCACGGAGCGAGGGCCGGAAATGGGCTTCGTCGATGGCCTCGGCAACTGGATCAGCATCCGTCAGCACATGGGGGTGCGCAGCCGGGGCGACCTCTCCCTTCTGGTCGTCGGCTGGAATGCCCGCCACCGGGCCGTGCTGGCCCGGGTGCTCAAGGAACGGGAGGCGCTGGGTCCCGGTCTGCGCGAAATCCGCTTCGAACCGGACGGCAGTCTCTGGCTCACCACAACCCAGCTGGGCCGGGTGCGGCTGGGTCCGCCGGATGCCCGCCTGCCCCGCCGGCTGGAGGTGGTCGCCCACCTCAGCCGCACCCTGCCGGCCAGCATGAAAGGTGCCCCGCCACAGCTGATCGATCTGAGCGATCCCGAGCAGCCCGAACTGAGCCTGGGCACCAGAAGCGGATCCGCCGCGCCGGCCCGTCCCCCCAAGCCGACCGCAGCCCCACCGCGCCCCGGCCCAGCCGGCACCCAGTAAGGGATCTCAGCCGCCATCAGCCAGCCAGACAATCCTCACAGGCCGTTGCGCCCTGAGGCGATTCAGTCCAATGTGATCTATCGGCAACTTTGGCTGAGCTGGCCACCGACATAATGCAGCCGCAGATCAACGGCCACACTCCCACTCCCGCGATGTCGCGCGATCAGGACCGCTTTCAACACGTCGATCTTTCGTCCCCGCAGGAGCCCCACGCGATGAGCCAGATGTCGCCCAGCAGCAACGGGATCGTCCCGAGCCAGTCGGCCCGGATCGAGGTGATCGGCGTTGGGGGAGGCGGCAGCAACGCGGTCAACCGGATGATCGCCACCGACCTCACCGGAGTGGGCTATCGGGTGCTCAACACCGACGCCCAGGCCCTGCTGCAGTCGGCGGCGGGCCAGCGCATCCAGCTGGGGCAGAAGCTCACCCGTGGCCTGGGGGCCGGCGGCAACCCGGTCATCGGCCAGAAGGCCGCCGAGGAATCCAGGGCCGATCTGCAGCAGTCGCTCGAGGGGGCCGATCTCGTCTTCATCGCCGCCGGCATGGGCGGAGGCACCGGCACCGGCGCGGCGCCGATCGTGGCGGAGGTGGCCAAGGAATGCGGCGCCCTCACCGTGGGCATCGTCACCAAACCGTTCGGCTTCGAGGGCCGCAAACGGCTGCGTCAGGCCGAGGAGGGCATTGCCCGTCTGGCCGAACATGTCGACACGCTGATCATCATTCCCAACGACCGCCTGCGGGACGCCATCGCCGGTGCACCGCTGCAGGAGGCGTTCCGGGCCGCCGACGACGTGCTGCGCATGGGTGTGAAGGGGATCACCGACATCATCACCAGGCCGGGTCTGGTGAACGTCGACTTCGCCGACATCCGCTCGGTGATGGCCGATGCCGGCACGGCCCTGCTGGGCATCGGCGTGGGCTCCGGGCGTTCACGGGCCATCGAGGCCGCCCAGGCCGCCATGAGCAGCCCCCTGCTGGAGTCGGCCCGCATCGACGGCGCCAACGGCTGCGTCATCAATATCAGCGGTGGCAAGGACATGACCCTCGAGGACATGACCACCGCCTCCGAGGTCATCTACGACGTGGTCGACCCGGACGCCAACATCATTGTGGGTGCCGTGGTGGACGAATCGCTTGAGGGGGAGATCCACGTGACGGTGATCGCCACGGGCTTCCAGAGCGGTGGCCACTACCGGCCTGAGCGCACCGCCGCCGCGAGCTTCGCCGACAACCTCACCCACACTCCCGAGGAGCGCGGCGCGATGATTCCGCCGTTCCTGATCAATCGCCAGAACCGGGTCGACTGACACCTGGTTTCAAGAGGGTGACCCGGAATCCACGCCTGCCCTGAGCATCCCGTGTGGCTGCTCCCTTCCGGTCCTGACCAGATTTGGGCGTCAGAGCCGCGTGGGTCCGAGTCGGAGTGATGCTAGCAATGCCCCTTCCGCTCACCGAGCCGTGCCCCTGCGTCCCGCTGATCTGACACGGCGCAAGCAGGCGGGTCTGCCGATCACCATGCTCACCGCCTGGGACGCCCTCTCCGCCGCCGTGGTGGCCGGCGCCGGGGTGGATGCGGTCCTGGTGGGCGACTCCCTGGCGATGGTGGTGCTGGGCCACGCCACCACCCTGCCGGTCACCCTCGAAGAGATGTTGCACCACTGCCGCGCCGCCGGCCGGGGGCTGGCGGCAGTGGCAGCCCACGATCCGCCGCTGCTGATCTGCGACCTCCCTTTCCTGAGCTACCAGTGCGGCGCCGATGCGGCGGTGGCGGCCGCAGGCCGGGTGCTGAAGGAAACGCCGGCGGTGGCGGTGAAGCTGGAAGGGGCGGAACCCGAAACCCTCGCGGTGATCGATCGGATGGTGCGCAGCGGCATTCCTGTGATGGGCCACCTCGGGCTGACCCCCCAGTCGGTCCACCAGCTGGGCTACCGGCGCCAGGCCAGTGACCCTGTCAGCCAGGAGCGACTGCGGCGGCGGGCCCTGGCCCTGCAGGAGGCCGGCTGTTTCGCCCTGGTGATCGAGCATGTTCCGGAGGAGCTGGCCAGCGGGCTGAGCGCCTCCCTGGTGATTCCGGTGATCGGCATCGGCGCCGGTGATGGCTGCGACGGCCAGGTGCGGGTGACGGCCGATCTGCTGGGGCTCACCAGCCGCCAGCCCCCCTTCAGCCCCCCACTGATGCAGGGTCGGGCCCTGGCGGTGGAGGTCCTCGGCCGCTGGGTCAGAGAGCAGGGGCCGGCAGCGGCTCCACGTCCTGCCACCAGGCCAGCATCTCCCGCAGCACCCCATTGCTGAGGGCCAGCCCCTCCGGATCCGCCAGACGCCAGCGGGGACCCTCGATGCGCAGCAGGCCCCGCCGCTCGTAGGCGGCCAGCCGCTGCCGCAACCCCTCCAGCTGGGACAGCTTCAGGTTCTCCTGGCGAGCCAACCGTTCCAGGTTCACCCCCTCCCGGCAGCGCAGGCCCACCATCAGCCGTTCATCGAAGGGCATGCCTTCCTCGGCGCCGGCCGGCTCCTGCGCCCGGACCGCCAGCGCCTCCTCGTAGCCGGCACGGGTGCGGGGGTGGGCCCGCCGGCGACCGCGGGGGGCCCCGGTGGCTCCCATGCCGAACCCCCACCAGCCGGCACCGCTCCAGTAGACGCGGTTGTGGCGCGAGGCGTGGCCGGGCAGGGCGTAGTTGGACACCTCGTAGTGGCCGTAGCCGGCGGCCGTCAGCCGGGCCCAGGTCAGGTCCATCAGGTCGGCGGCCAGATCCTCAGGGGGCAGGGCCAGCTCCCCACGCTCCAGGCGCCGCTCGAAGACCGTGCCGGGCTCGATGCTCAGGTCGTACACCGACAGATGGGGGGGCTCCAGCGCCAGGGCCGCGCTGAGCTGGCCGTCCCAGTGGGCGACGTTCTGACTCGGCAGCCCCTGGATCAGATCCAGGCTCCAGCTGACCAGGTCGCCCCGCCGCTGGGCCAGGCCCAGCCAGCCGGCCGCTTCGCGCAGGTCGGCCCCGCGGTGGCGGCGGCCCAGGTCGAGCAGCACCCCATCGTCGAAGCTCTGGCCCCCCAGGCTGACGCGGTTGATGCCGGCGGCCAGGTAGCCCGCCAGGCGGGCCTGATCGAAGCTGGCCGGATCCAGCTCCAGGCTCAGCTCCGCCCCCGGCGTCAGGCCGAAGCGGCGCTCGAGGGCCTGCAGGATCCCCGCCACCTGGACGCTGCTGAGCATCGACGGGGTGCCACCGCCCAGGTACACGGTCGCCAGCGGCGGGCCACCGGGGGAGGTGGCGATCTCCCGGTGCAGCAGGTCCAGGTAGGCGGCGACCGAGCCGGAGCTGGCCCCGTCGGCCCTGTCCCCGAGGGGCACCACCGGGAAATCGCAGTAGAAACAGCGCCGGTGGCAGAAGGGAATGTGGACGTAGGCGGATCGGGGATCCATCACGGGCGGTAATCCCTGGGGCCCAAACGGCGGAAGATCGGCCAAGCTTCTCTGCATATCTGCAGGGCGGCCAAGGCGTCGGGACTTCAACGCATGGTGGACACCCTCATCTTGCTGCTGTTCCTGATTTCAGGGGCAGCCACCGGCTGGCTCGGTGTCGACCTGCTGCCGGAGCAGCTGCTGCTCCAGGTCACCAACCAGGAGGGCCTGCGGACGGTGATGGGAGGCTTCGGCGCCTTCTTCGGGCTGATCGCCGGCATCTTCTTCCAGCAACTGCGGCGGCGCCTGATGGCCCAGGTGCGCAGCATGCCCACCGATCTGCTGATCAGCCGGGCGGTGGGATTGATCCTCGGCCTGCTGGTGGCCAACCTGCTGCTGGCACCGATCCTGCTGCTGCCCCTGCCCTGGGAAGTGGTGCTGGTGAAACCCCTGGCGGCGGTGCTCAGCAACGTCTTCTTCGGGGTGCTGGGCTACAACCTGGCAGAAGTACACGGCCGCACCCTCCTGCGGCTGTTCAACCCGGCCAGCACCGAGGCGCTGCTGGTGGCCGATGGGGTGCTGCTGCCCGCGAGCGCCAAGATCCTCGACACCAGCGTGATCATTGACGGCCGCATCCGTGGCCTGCTGGCCTCCGGCCTGCTGGAGGGCCAGGTGATCGTCGCCCAGGCCGTGATCGACGAACTTCAGGCCCTGGCTGACTCCTCCAACAGCGAAAAGCGTGCCAAGGGGCGGCGGGGCCTGAAGCTGCTGACCGAGCTGCGGGAGGACTACGGCCGCCGACTGGTGGTCAACAGCACCCGCTACAGCGGCAACGGCGCCGACGACAAACTGCTCAAGCTCACCGCCGACACCGGCGGGACCCTGCTCACCGCCGACTTCAATCTGGCCCAGGTGGCCCAGGTGCAGGAGCTGCGGGTGCTCAACCTGAGCGAGCTGGTGATCGCCCTGCGGCCCGAGGTGCAGCCCGGCGACGGGCTCCAGCTCAAGATCGTGCGGGAGGGCAAGGAGGCCGACCAAGGCGTCGGTTATCTGGAGGACGGCACGATGGTGGTGGTGGAAGATGCCCGTCGCCGCATCGGCGAGCGCCTGCCCGTCACCGTCACCGGAGCCCTGCAGACGCCCACCGGCCGCATGGTGTTCGCCCGCTGCGATCGCAACCAGGACCGTCCCGGCGAGCGGGACAACGGCCGCGGCCTCGACAAGCAGGGTGGGAAACCCGTCGCCCTGCAGGAGCACCAGCCTCCTGGCCCCGGCTAGGCTCCTGCCTCAAGACTGCTGGTGAGCGCGGATGACGGTGTCGGCCCCCTACTACGGCGATTCCGCAGTGATGCGCACGCCGCCGCCGGATCTGCCGTCCCTGCTGCTCAAGGAGCGGATCGTCTATCTCGGCCTGCCCCTGTTCTCCGATGACGACGCCAAGCGTCAGATGGGCATTGATGTCACCGAACTGATCATCGCCCAACTGCTTTACCTGGAGTTCGACAATCCCGAGAAGCCGATCTTCTTTTACATCAACTCCACCGGCACGAGCTGGTATTCAGGCGACGCCATCGGTTTCGAGACCGAAGCCTTCGCCATCTGCGACACCCTGCGCTACGTGAAGCCTCCGGTGCACACCATCTGCATCGGCCAGGCCATGGGCACCGCCGCGATGATTCTCTCGGCGGGCACCAAGGGCCAGCGGGCCGCCCTGCCCCACGCCTCGATCGTGCTGCACCAGCCCCGTTCCGGCGCCCGCGGCCAGGCCAGCGACATCCAGATCCGGGCCAAGGAAGTGCTGCACAACAAGCACAGCATGCTGGAAATCCTTTCCGAGAACACCGGCAAGAGCGTCGAAGACCTCTCCCGCGACTCCGACCGGATGACCTACCTGACGGCGGAGGAGGCCAAGGCCTACGGCCTGATCGACCGGGTGCTCACCAGCCGCAAGGACCTGCCGACGGCCGTCCCAATGGCGTGACGCACCAGCAGGGCTGATGCCTCCGGAGGGCTCTCGCCGGCCCTCGCCAACACCCGGCCCTCGGCCGCCCCCTTCCACCACCTCTTCACCCCGGCTCCGAACGAGAGCCTTCCCGACATGCCCATCGGCACCCCCAGCGTTCCCTACCGCCTTCCCGGCAGCCAGTACGAGCGCTGGGTCGACATCTACACCCGACTGGGCGTGGAGCGGATCCTGTTCCTCGGTCAGGAGGTGACCGACGGCATCGCCAACAGCCTGGTGGCTCAGATGCTGTACCTCGATTCCGATGACAGCTCCAAGCCGATCTACCTGTACATCAACTCTCCGGGCGGCTCGGTGACCGCGGGGCTGGCGATCTTCGACACCATGCAATACGTCAAATCCGACGTGGTGACGATCTGCGTCGGGCTGGCGGCCTCCATGGGCGCCTTCCTGCTGGCAGCCGGCACCAAGGGCAAGCGTCTGGCCCTGCCCCACAGCCGGATCATGATCCACCAGCCCCTGGGCGGCACCAGCCAGCGCCAGGCCAGCGACATCGAGATCGAGGCGCGGGAGATTCTGCGCATCAAGGACATGCTCAACCAGTCCCTGGCCGGCATGTGCGACCAGCCGCTGGAGAAAGTCACCAAGGACACTGACCGCGACTACTTCCTCAGCGCCGCCGAAGCCAAGGACTACGGCCTGATCGACCGCGTGATCGCCCACCCCTCGGAAGCGGCGGGCGGCTGAGGCCGGCGCGGACGCACACCTAAAGTCTGCGTTTGCCCTGCCCGCCGCCCGGAATGGCCCAGCTCTTCTACGACTCCGACGCCGATCTCGGCCTGCTGACCGGCAAGACGGTGGCCATCATCGGCTACGGCTCCCAGGGCCATGCCCACGCCCTGAACCTCAAGGACAGCGGTGTCAACGTGGTGGTGGGCCTTTACGACGGCAGCCGCTCGGCCGCCAAGGCCCGGGCCGACGGCCTGGAGGTGCTGAGCGTCGCCGACGCCTGCGCCAAGGCCGACTGGATCATGGTGCTGCTGCCCGATGAGGCCCAGAAGGCGGTCTACGCCGCCGAGATCGCGCCCCACCTCAGCGCCGGCAAGGTGCTGAGCTTCGCCCACGGCTTCAACATCCGCTTCGGCCTGATTCAGCCGCCCGCCGATGTGGACGTCGTGATGATCGCCCCCAAGGGGCCCGGCCACACCGTGCGCTGGGAGTTCCAGAACGGCCAGGGCGTGCCCGCCCTGTTCGCCATCCAGCAGGACGCCTCCGGCAACGCCCGTGCCCTGGCGATGGCCTACGCCAAAGGGATCGGCGGCACCCGCGCCGGCATCCTCGAAACCAACTTCAAGGAAGAAACCGAAACCGACCTGTTCGGGGAGCAGGCCGTCCTCTGCGGCGGCCTCAGCGAGCTGGTGAAGGCGGGCTTCGAGACCCTTGTGGAAGCGGGCTACCAGCCCGAGCTGGCCTACTTCGAGTGCCTGCACGAGGTGAAGCTGATCGTCGACCTGATGGTCAAGGGCGGCCTCACCGCCATGCGCGACTCGATCTCCAACACCGCCGAGTACGGCGACTACGTGAGCGGCCCCCGGCTGATCACCGCCGACACCAAGGCGGAGATGCGTCGCATCCTGGCCGACATCCAGGACGGCACCTTCGCCCGCAACTTCGTGGCCGAGTGCGAAGCGGGCAAGCCCGAGATGACCAAGGCGCGCGAGCGCGATGCCGCCCATCCGATCGAGGCGGTGGGCAAGGGCCTGCGCTCGATGTTCAGCTGGCTCAAGGCCGCCTGAGCCCCAGCCCATGCACAGGCGCCTGCTGACCCTGGCCTGGAGCAGCAGCCAGGCCGGCGGCACCCTCGCCATCGGCGCCACCGCCTGGCTGCTCAGCGGCCTCACCCCTTCGCCGCTGGTGAACGGGGTGCTGCCGGCCCTGGCCACCCTGCCGCTGCTGCTGCCTCTGCCCCAGCGGATCCGGCTCGGCTACCTGATCCAGCTGCTCAGCCTGCTGCTGCTGCTGTCCGTGGCCGCCGGCCTGCTGGGCGGCTCGGTGTTGGCTCCCCTGCTGGGCATCGCCCTGCTGGCGGTCGGGCTGCGCCTGGCCCAGGAGCCGCTGCAGCGCCAGCTGCACGGCCACTGGGCTGTGCCGATCGGCGAGTTGCGGGCGGGAGCGGAGGCGGGCCGGCTGGTGGGCAACCTGCTCACGGCCCTGCTGTTTCCGTTGGGCAAGGCCCTGCTCCAGCTCGGCAACGCCCTGGTGCTGCTGCTGCCCCTGGCGCCGGTGATCGGCGCACTGCAGGCCGGCGGCCACTGCCAGCCAAGCTCCAGCGCCGACCAGACCAAGGAAGACCTCGGGCTGGAGCCCGGCGGCGTGCTGCAGGGACTGCTGTTCGGGGGCCTGTTCGCCCTGCTGCCCCTGTGGGTGCGCCAGGAAGCGGCGGGCAACTGCTTTGATTTCGGCCTGGTGCTGACGGCCTATGGCCTGGGCCGCACCGGCGCTGAAGCCTGGGGCCTGAAGCTGCCTCCGCGGCTTCCCTATCTGCTGATGGCCGCCGTGCTGGTGGCCACCCAGTTCATCGATGGCTGGGGGGCCGTGCTGCTGTTCGTGCCCTTCGGCCTGCTGGCGGCCCTGGCGGACGCCCGCCTGGCCGTCGGGGTGGATCCGGCCGGAGACCTGCAGCGGAACTGGAACAGGCTGGAGCGCTCCTCGGCCCTGGGGGGCCTGGTGGGGAGTCTGGGGATGGGGCTGATCGCCCAGGTGATCGGTCTGGCCGGCAGCCTGCCGATTCAGCTGCTGGCCTTCCTGGGGGCCGGAGCCCTGCTGCCCCTGTTGCAACGTCCCAGGCGTTGAGCCCCGCCCTGCTCGTGCTGCTCGCCTGCGGGCTGGATCGGCTGCTGGGGGACCCGCTCTGGTGGCCCCACCCGGTGCAGGCCATGGGCTGGACCATCACGGTGCTGCGCCAGGCCGTGGAAGCCTGGGCCGGCGACACCCCCGGGCGCCTGCGCCTGGGCGGGGCCCTGCTCACCCTGGTGGTGGTGACCGGCAGCGGCCTGGCGGGCTGGGGGATCGAGGCCCTTGCCAGGCACGCCCCCCTGCTGGGCATCCCCCTGCTGGTGCTGGGCCTGGCCAGTGCCCTGGCGGGTGGCAGCCTGGAGCGGGCCGTACGGGCGGTGCTGACAGCGCTGCCGGATGTCCCCTTGGCCCGGGCGCGCCTGGCCCGGATCGTGGGCCGCCAGGTGAGCGAGCTGCCGGAGGCGGAGATCCTGCGGGCCGCCGCCGAAACCGCCGCCGAAAACGCCGTCGACGGTCTGTTCGCGCCGCTGTTCTGGATGCTGGTCGGAGCGGTGCTGCTGCAGCTGGGGCCGGAGCTGCCTTCGTTACAGCTGCCGGGGCCCCTGGCCCTGGTGTGGAGCTTCAAGGCGGCCAGCACCCTCGATTCGATGCTCGGCTACCGCCACGGACGCCTGCGCTGGCTGGGCACCGCCGGCGCCCGCCTCGACGACCTGCTCACCTGGCTGCCCACCCGCCTGGTGGCCCTGAGCCTGCCCCTGGCGGCAGGCCAGCCCAGGCAGACCTGGCGATGGCTGCGGGCGGCCCTGCGGGATGGCGCCCCCGACCCCTCGCCCAATGCCGGGGTATCGGAGGCGGCCTTCGCCCACGCCGCCGGCGTGCGCCTGGGGGGGGCCAACACCTACGCCGATGGGGTTCGGATCAAGCCGATCCTGGCGGCCTGCGGCCGCCAGCCCGATGCGGAGGCCGTGGAGCGGATTCTGGCCCTGGGGGATCGGCTGGAGTTGCTCTGGCTGCTGGTGGCGTTGCCGGCGCTCTGGGCGCTCAGCTCAACAGGGGCGCCTCAGTAGGCGCCGCGGTCGCGGGGATCAAGCATCACGCTGATCGTGCGCACGATGATGCGCAGGTCCATCAACAGATTGCGGCGGCGGGCGTAGCGCACGTCCAGCCGAACCCGTTCGGGGTAGCTGAGGTTGTTGCGGCCGGACACCTGCCACAGTCCCGTCAGGCCGGGGCGAACGGCGAGCACCTCGTCCATGCGGTCGCCGTAGCGGACCAGCTCGCTTTTAACGATGGGACGGGGCCCCACCACACTCATCTCACCCCTCAGCACATTCAGGAACTGGGGCAATTCATCGAGGCTGGAGCGACGCAGGAACTTGCCCAGCCGGGTGATGCGGGGATCGTTCTTGAGCTTGAAGTCGTTACGAAACTCTTCGTCGAGATCGGGAGATTCGGCAAGGATTTTGGACAGCAAGCGATCAGCATCCCGGCGCATGGTGCGGAACTTGATGCAACCGAAACTGCGGTAATCCCGGCCCACCCGCTGCTGCACATAGAACACCGGCCCCCTGGAGGTGATCTTCACCAGCAGGGCCAGGGCAAGCAGAACAGGAGCCCCGAGGCTGAGCACCGTGAGGGAAAACAGAACGTCACCACCACGCTTGACGAAGCGATCCCGCTTGGACTGGATGGCAATCAACTCTTCCGCCGTGAACACCTGCGCCGGTGCCGTCACGAGCTGGCGCGAGGCGTAGGGGGTCCCGATGGAAGAGAGCATGGGGGACTGCTTCGATAGATGAAGTTAAGGATCAGCCCGACCCGAACTCCATGGTGGAGGGCCACTCAGATCAGAGGCACAGGACGGCGAAGGCGGCGGCGATGCTGCTGCCACAGCGTCTCCAGCAGCGTTTGCATGCGTTGCCGGAAGACGTCCGGGGCAAAACCTTCCGCCCAGTGCCGCTGCCCCTCCGCCGGCAGGGATTGCCACAGCCGACCTGCTTCAAAGTACTCCAGGGCCGCCGCCAGACAGGCCGGGCTCTGCTCCGGGAACAGCAGGCCGGTGGGACCCGGTTCACCGGTCCTGAAGCAACGGACGCTATCGAGCACCCCGCCCTGCCCGAAGGCGATCACCGGGGCTCCGGCGGCCATGGCCTCCACCGGTGCGATGCCGAAATCCTCCATTCCGGCATAGACATAGGCCCGCGCCCGCTCCAGCCAGGCGGCGGTCTCCGGATCGGACAGGCGACCGAGGAAGCGGATCTGTGGCCCCGCCATCGCCTCCAGCCGCCGCCGCTCCGGGCCGTCGCCGAGCACCACCAGGGGAAGCCCGGTGCGGTTGAAGGCCTCCACCACCACGTCCACCCGTTTGTTGGGCACCAGCCGGCAGAGGCTCACGTAGACATCGTCACGGGGCCGATCCCAGCGGAACCGCTCCACGGCCACAGGGGGATGCAGCACATGGGCCCGCCGGCGCCAGAAACAGCGGATCCGGCGGGCCGTGAAGCGGGAGTTGGCCACAAGGGCATCCACCCGGGCGCTGCTGACCACATCCCATTGACGCAACTGGTGCAATTGCAGCCGCACCAGGGGACCCAGGGGTCCGCTGGCCAGGGCGGAACGGGCCAGGTAGGGATGCATCTGATCCCAGGCGTAACGGGCCGGGGTGTGCACATAACTGACGTGCAGCTGGTCCGGGCCGGTGATCACGCCCTTGGCCACCAGATGGCTGCTGCTGACCACCAGAGGATGGCCGGACAGGTCGAGTTGCTCGATCGCCAGTGGCAGCAGGGGCAGGTACTGCTGGACGTGGCTCACCCCCCAGGGAAGCCGCTGAATGAAGCTGGTCCGGACCCTGCGCCCGCTGAGCCAACTACCGGGCCGGCCGCTCTCCCCGTCCACCAGCGCATAGAGCTCGGGCGGTGCTCCCTGGGCCGCCAGAAGCCGGTCGAGTTCGGCCACCACCTGCTCGGAACCGCCCACGGACCGGGGGGTGAACCACTCGTGCACCAGGGCGACTGGGGTGGGGAAGGCCTCCATGCCAGGCACCGTAAGGCGCCAGTATCACGAAAACTCTCAGCCGATTGCCCAGACGGAGCTCCCTGCCGAAGCTAAGGCGACGACTGGGATGGCGAGAGCCGGGACACGATGGCGATCCGCGAGCTCCTCGAAGACGCCCTGCAGGAGCCTTCCATCGGTGAGACCGCTTGCTTCCGGTGGCATGCCACCTCGGTGGGCATTGCGGCGCTCTGGTGCGACGGCAAGCCACCACCGGCCCCGCCGTTCGACGTGGCGCTCAGGGAGGGGCTGCAGGTGGGCCTGGACCTGAGCCGGGAGGAACGGGAGTTTCACCAGGTGAAAGCTGGGCTGGTGCTGCTGTTCCATTCCTGATCCGTGTCCTGGCGTTGACAGGCTGATGTCAACGCCAAGGCGTGCTGATCCAATGAAACGGAGAGGGTGGGATTCGAACCCACGGAAGGTTTCCCTTCAAACGATTTCGAGTCGTTCGCTTTCGACCACTCAGCCACCTCTCCTGACCCTTGGGCCAGGACGCATCTTACGGAGCGGTCAGCACGCCGTTCGGCCCACTGGCCCGCCACCCCTGCGGCAGGGGTGCACCGCCGGGACCGGGTCCACTGAGCCACACCTGCCGCGGCCCAAGGGCCAGCAGGGCGCGGTGGTCGGCGGGCCGGGGGCGGACGCCCAGCCACACGGACTCCGCCGCCTTGCCCACGGACGTCTTTGCAGACGTTGTGGTTTGGCCCGATCGCCAGCTGGCCAGCGATTGCCGATCGGGCAGCAGCAGCCAGCGCTGGCGGCCCAGCTGCAGGTGCAAGGCGTGGCTGTCCATGGCCAGGGCCTGCACCGCCAGCCCCGGGCTCGCCAGCCGCTGCCCCGCCGCCAAAGGGGCCGCCCCATCGCCGTAGGCCACCACCCGGGCCGCCAGCCGGCTCCAGCAGTCCGGATCGGCGCCCGCCACCGGATCCAGCAGCAGGGTCCAGTCGAAGCGGGGCACCCCCAGACCCTGGGCCAGCTGGCCGGCCTGGCGGCAGCTGAAGCCATCGGCGCGGGTGCTGACCAGCGCGGCGCGGCCACGGTGCCTGGCCAGCACCAGGTCGCGGGCGGGGCCCCCTTCCCCCTGGTGCACCAGCAGCAGCTGGTCGCCGCCCAGCAGCACCAGATGGGCCACCAGAACGGCGAGGCCCAGGCCGGCCGCCAGCCGCCGCCAGCGCCGGCCCAGCCCGGGAAGCACCAGGCCCAGCAGGGCCAGCGTGAACAGCAGCACCAGCAGGGGCAGGGGCCGGCCGCTCTGCCATTGGGCCAGGGGAAGGCCGGCGACGGCGTGGGCGAGCCGGAGCAGTAACGCGGCCAGCCAGCCGAGGGGCAGCAGCAACGGTCCGAGCAGGGCCGGCACCAGCACGGCCACCAGCGCCAGGGCCATCGCCCCGAGGGTGAGCGGTGTCAGCAGGGGGGCCGCCAGCAGGTTCGCCGGCACGGCGTAGAGCGGCACGACGCCGAAATGGAGCAATTGCAGCGGCAGGGTCCAGAGGCTGGCCGCCACCGGCACCGCCAGGGCAGGCGCCAGCCAGCTCACCCACGACGGGGCGTCGCCGGAGGCGGCCCCAGACAGCCGCTGGGCCAGGGCCTGCTCCAGGGGCCTGGCCGTCAGCACCAGGCCGGCGGTGGCGGCGGCGCTCAGCTGGAAACCGACGTCGTGCAGCCAGGCCGGCCGCAGCAGCAGCATGCCCGCCAGGCTCAGGCCCAGGAGTCCGAGGGGGCGGGCCCGGCGGCCGCTCTCGAGCAGCCCCAGGGCGATGGCCCCCATCAGCACCGCCCGCACCACCGACGGCTGGGCCCCGGCCAGCATCAGGAACAGGGCGATGGCGCCACCCCCCAGGGCCAGTCGCGTCCATCGGCCGAGGCCCCGGCCGATGGCCAGCACGGCGCCCAGCAGCACGCTGAGGTGGAAACCCGAGGCCGCCAGGGCATGGGAAAGGCCGGCGACGCGGAAGTCGGCGCGCAGCTCCGCCGGCAGGGGCACCACGGCACTGCCCAGCACCAGGGCCGCCAGCAGGCCGCCCCGCTCCGGCCCCGCCGCCGCCACGAACCGAGCGGCGATGCGGCGGCGCAGATCGGCGATCGGGGTGGCGGGCCGGCGCAGCACCTCCAGCTGCTCCACCGCCAGGCGGGTCCAGCTGCCCTGGCGGGCCAGGCGCTCCGCCGGCCCGGCCAGCAGCGGATGGGGGGCCGGCCGGGGGCGCCGCAGCGGCCCGCTCACCCGCACGACCCACCCTTCACGCAACGCCGGACAGGTGCGGAAGCTCAACTCGCTGCGGCCGCCTGCCGTCTGCAGCAACACCCGGCAGGGACCGGCCTGGCCGGCGGGGGTGGCCTCGGAAGCCGCGCTGGCCACCGGATCGCTCAAGAGGTGTCCCGTCAGGATCACCGGCTGCGGCCCATCCCCACCGGCGAGCAGCCGCAGCGGATCGACCGGACCCGGCTGGAGCGGCCGCAGCTGGGCCTGGACCAGCACCAGGAGCAGCAGCAGCAGCGGCAGCAGAGGAGAGCGGAGCATGCTCCAGGGTTCCCGCCGGCGGCCGCCGGACCCCGCCGCCATCGACACCCGTGGCAACGCCACGGGACAATCCCCTCGGCAGATCCCGGGGATCGGTGATGCAGCGGCAGAGATTCACGTGGTGGCCCTTGCCCCTCGGAACGCGGATCGCCCTGCTGGCGCTCCTGCTCTGCCTCGGCCTGGGGATAGGACTGGGGCTGGGCCTTGACCCGCCGAGGCCAGCATGGGCCGGCGAGGGCGGCACCACAGCTGCGGCCGCCCAGGGCTGTGCGACCACTCCCCGCTTCATCGGCCTGGATGGCCGCCGCTACCTGGAAATCCGCCGGGCCCCCGCCGCCCAGAAGCTCGACGACTATGTGCGTCGTGCCAACGCCCGCCTGCTGGAACTGGCGCAGGACCACACCGTCCAGCCGGGCCAGCTCGTGGTGCAGGACGAGCCCCCCTTCTCCCTGGTGGGCGTCAGGGAGCAGGACGGTCGTTTCTCACCCGAACTGGCCGTGGGGGATCGCGCGGCGGCCTGCTTCGGGGTGACGCGGCAGCAGCTGGCGCTGCGCTACCGGGACGGCATGCGGCGGGCCATCACCAGCTACCGGGGCAGCCACACGCTCGCGTCCTGGTTGCGGGGAACGGCCCTGGCGGCCTTGGTGCTGGGGTTCTACATCCTGTGGCTGCGGGTGCAGGGGGGACTCAACAGGCGGCTCCGGCGGCATTTCGCCGAACGCCCCCGCTTCGTCATGCAGGAGCTGAGTCGCCTGGGCCTGGGCGGGTTCGTCGAGGTGGACCACGTGCGACGGATCATGCAGGGGCTGCGCCAGGTGGTGCACTGGTCGCTGGTGCTGGTGATCAGCTACCTGCTGATTCCGCTGCTGCTGGGTTTCTTCCCACCCACCGAAGTCATCGCCGAAGGTCTGCGGGGACAGATCAAGACGGTGGTGATGGGTTTCCTGGGCGGCATCGTGCAGGCGATCCCCAATCTCTTCTCGATCGGGGTGATCCTGGTCATCACCGTGCTGGCGATCCGTGCCAGCCGGTCCTGGTTCCGGGCCATCGACCACGGACGGATCCGGCTTCCCGGCTTTTACCAGGAGTGGGCCCTGCCGACGGCCCGACTGGTGGCGATCCTGCTCTGCATGGCCGGTCTGGCGGCGGCCTTCCCCTACATCCCCGGCTCCGGCAGCAAGGTGTTCCAGGGGGCCGGTCTGTTGATCGGCGCCCTGGCTGCGCTGGGCTCCAGCGCCATCGCCAGCAACATCATCAGCGGCCTGATGCTCATCTACACCCGGGCCTTCCGGGAGGGCGACCGGGTGGAGATCAACGGGGTGGTGGGGGTGGTGCAGGACCGGGCCCTGCTGGTGACCCGCCTGCAGACACCTCGCAACGAACTGGTGAGCATTCCCAATGCCAGCGTGATCGGCGCCTCGGTGGTGAACTACAGCTTCTCCCGCAGGGAGATCAGCCAGCCCGTGGCGATCGCCACCACGATCACCATCGGCTACGACGTTCCCTGGCGCCGGGTGCACGCGCTGATGCTGGCGGCAGCGCGGAGCGTCCCGGGCATCACCGATGAGATCGATCCGTTCGTGCTCCAGACCTCCCTGAACGACTTCCACATCAGCTACGAGCTCACGGCCTTCGTGCGCGCGCCAGACACCTACCGCCAGACCCTCTCGGAGGTGCTGGCGGCACTTCAGGATCAGTTCGCCGCCGCCGATCTGGAAATCCTCTCGCCGGGCTATCACGCCATCCGCAACGGCAACAGAAGAACCGTGCCGAAGAACGGCTGACGGATGCCGCCGGAAGGGTCAGCCGGTGGGCGCCAGCTCCCGCTGCTGCCAGCGAAGGTACAGGGTGGTGATGATCACCGTGATCAGCACGTAGGAGAGGATCCCGGCAATCAGACCCGGCAGCGCCTTGCCATAGGTGAGGGCCAGCTGGGCGGCCAGGCCCGTGTTGCGCATGCCCGTCACCAGGGCCACGGTGCGCCGCTCCAGTGGGTCCGCGCCAGCGAGGCCGTAGCCGATCGCCAGGCTGAGCACGCTGAGGGCGGCCATGGCGGCAAGGCCCACCAGGTTCTGCTGCAGGAAGGGCAGCAGCTGCTTGCTGCTCAGCAGCAGCAACGCCCCCATCATCATCAGCAGCAGCAGGGTGGCCAGCTTGCCGAGGGCCTGGCTGCAGCGCTGGGCCAGCTGCGGCTGCCATTGCCCCACCAGCACACCGGCGATCACCGGCAGTACCTGCACCTTGAGCACCTGGCCCGCCACCTGGGCCGGGGTGATCCCCCAATCCACCATCTGCCAGCCGCGCAGTCCGGCGCCGGCTTGGAACACGATCTCCAGCAGCGGAATCGTGACGATGGCCAGCAGCGCCGCCGCAATCTGCAGCCGCGCCGCGAGCTCGGCCGTGCCGCCGCTGCTGCGCACCCGGAACAGGATCAGAGGGGCGCTGGGACAGGCCAGCATCAGCCCCATGGCCACCCAGGCCGGCCGGCTCAGCAGGCCATGCAGGGGCAACAGCACCAGCACCAGCCCCGCCAGGGGCACCAGGAGACAGGTGCCGAGCATCACCCGCCAGAGGAAAGCTGGTCGGTCTCTGAGCAGCAGGAACGGGTACTGCTTCAGCCCCAGACCGAGGCTGAACATCAGGGTGACGATGGTGGCCGTGACAAGAACGGCGGCGGCTTGGGGCATGGCGGTCAGGCGAAAGGGGAACCCATCACCAGCAGCGCAAACGCAAAGACACCGATGAGTGTGAGTGCGATGGCCGTCATGGTGCTGATCGAACGCTGATCGGCATAGAGAAAGTCGTCACGCCGGATCAGCTTGAGTGTGCGCATGTGCTGGCGGGTGGCGGCGGCCATCGCCAGGACTCCGACCAGCACGAAACCCATGGACACCAGTCGCACACTGAGGCCGGCATGGGCACTGCGATCAAAGCGGCTGCTGTTGATCGCCCCGATGATCTTGTCGAGCCCGAAGCCGAAGCTGATCAGCGAAAGGCAGGTGCGGATCCAGGCCATCAAGGTGCGTTCGGCCGCGGCCCTGTTGCGCTCCTTGGCCAGTTCGTTGGTGAGGTTGGCCATCAGGAAGGGGTGGTTTCGGTGGAAGAACTCGGCTGGCTCTGCTGGAGGTGGGCGTCTTCGAACTTCAGTTCCAGTTCCACTTCCCGTCCCAGGAAGATGTTGAGGAAGGTGCGGATCACGGCGATGACCCCCAGTTGGATCAGGTTCTGATTCGAGGGTGCCGTTGTGGTGGCCACGATATCGGCGGCCAACTGAAACTCCAGCGCCATCGACAGCCAGCTGCCGAAGGTGAGGCGGAGGCTGTTGAACCGCCGCGCCTGGGGCTGGCGGCTGGGGCCCCGCCGCAGCGCCTGGCGCAGGGCGAGGCGCAGCGTGGCCGCGAAGCCGAGGGCCACGCACACCAGTGACACCCCCTCCAGCACGAACCTCAGCCCGAGGGCGAAGCGATCGAGCCACTCCAGCAGGGGAAGTTCCGCCATGGTTCAGCGCCTCACGAGACAACGAAAGCCCATGTGGCAGGTGGAGGTGTCGATCCCCTGGGCCATGCGCGCGGCGGGCCGGTAACGGCGGCAGTAGCTCGGGGCACAGAGGAAGGAGCCGCCCTTCACCACCTTGCGGGGGAGGCTGCCGTGCTGGGAGGCGGGATCGATGCTGGCCTCCCGGCAACAGCCTTCGGGGCTGTCGACCGTGGCGGCATGGGTGCCGTACCAGTCGTCGGTCCATTCCCAGACGTTGCCGATCATGTCAAGCAGCCCGTAGCCGTTCGGTGGGAAGGCCCCCACCGGTGAGGTGCGCTCCCAGCCGTCGAGCAGGCTGTTGTGGTGCGGGAAGTCCCCCTGGAAGGTGTTGGCCATGGGCCGGCCGCCGGGATGCAGCTCCTCCCCCCAGGCGAATTCACCCTCCGCCCGTCCGCCGCGGGCGGCCCATTCCCACTCGGCCTCAGCCGGCAGCTGCTTGCCGGCCCAGGCGGCATAGGCCGCCGCGTCCGCATGGGCCACATGCACCACGGGGTGGTGATCCCGGGCCTTGATCGAGCTGCCCGGACCTTCGGGATGGCGCCAGCAGGCCCCGGGCAGGTACTGCCACCAGCGGTAGGGGTCACCCGTGCCGATCGGTCCGGGCGGTGGCACGAACACGATCGAGGCCGGCGCCAGCAGCTCCGGCAGGGCGCCGGGGTAGGCGGCCGGATCGGCCGGCTGCTCGGCCACGGTGACGTGGCCCGTGGCCTTGACGAACTTTCGGAACTGGGCGTTGGTGACCGGCGCGCGGTCGATCCAGAAGCCCGCCACCGCCACCCGGTGGGCCGGGGCCTCCTCCGGGTAGTGGTGGTCGGATCCCATCAGGAAGGAGCCTGCTGGGATCCAGACCATGTCCCGCGCCGGGGGGCGCCCCATCAGTGACCGCCGCTGGCGGCGGAGGTCATCTTGGCCATCACCTCCTCCAGCGAGAAGCTGGCGGCCTTCTGACGGGGCGGATAGGCCTGGAAGGTGGCCAGGAATCGGCCCACGATCGTCTGGGCTGGCACCAGGGCGAAGGCGTGGTCCAGCATCCAGTCCCAGTAGGTGTTGGAGGTGATGTCAGCCCGCTCGTAGGGGTCGGTGAGCAGGTTGAAGATCTTCGGCAGGCGCAGAACGGTGAACGGTTCGGCCCAGATCTGGCAGGTGCCGGCCTGGCGCTGCTCCATGAAGACGAACTTCCAGTTGTCGTAGCGCAGGCCGGTGAGATCGCCGTCGTCGGAGAAGTAGAAAAATTCCACCCGGGGGCTCTTGTCGCTCTGGCCGGTCCAGTAGTCGAGCATGTTGTAACCATCCAGGTGGATCTTGAAGGTCTTGTCTCCCACCTGGTGACCCGAGAGCAGCTTGTCCTTGATCTCCGGTTCCCCAGCCGCAGCCAGCAATGTCGGCAGCCAGTCGAGATGGCTGACGATGCCGGTGAAGAGCGTCCCCGGGGCAATCTTGCCGGGCCAGCGGACCATGGCCGGCACCCGATAGGCCCCTTCCCAGTTGGAGTTCTTCTCGTTGCGGAAGGGGGTCATGCCGGCGTCGGGCCAGCTGTTCATGTGGGGCCCGTTGTCGGTGCTGTACATCACGATCGTGTCATCGGCGATGCCCAGCTCATCGAGCAGGTTCAGCATCTCGCCGATGCAGTTGTCGTGATAGATCATCACGTCGTGGTACTCCGACTGCCAGCGCCCCGCCTGGCCCACATCCTGGGGACGGGCATGGGTGCGGAAGTGCATGTGGGTGGTGTTGAACCACACGAAGAAGGGCTCGCCTGAAGCCACGGCATCACGGATGAAGCGCTTGGCCTCGGTCATGAACTCCTCGTCGCAGGTTTCCTGGCGCTTCTTGGTGAGTGGGCCGGTGTTCTCGATGCGCTGGGTGCCATCCCCGTTGGCCCAGCTGTGCAGCACGCCGCGGGGGCCGAAGTTCTTCTTGAAATCGGGGAAGTCTTCCGGCTTGGGATAGTCGGGCAGCTCGGGCTCCTCCTCGGCGTTCAGGTGGTAGAGGTTGCCGAAGAACTCATCGAAACCGTGCATCGTCGGCAGATGCTCGTCGCGGTCGCCGAAATGGTTCTTGCCGAACTGGCCGGTGCGGTAGCCCAGCGGCTGCAGCAGTTCGGCGATGGTGGGATCCTCGGGCCGATAGCCGATTTCGGCACCCGGCAGCCCCACCTTGCTCAGGCCGGTGCGGAACACGCTCTGGCCGGAGATGAAGGCCGCCCGGCCGGCGGTGCAGCTCTGCTCGGCGTAGTAGTGGATGAAGCGGCCGCCCTCGGTGGCGACCCGGTCGATGTTGGGGGTCTGATACCCCATCAGGCCGTCGCTGTAGCAACTGAGGTTGCTCTGACCGATGTCATCGCCCCAGAGGATGAGGATGTTGGGCTGGCCGTTGGGCATGGTGGGGAACACCCGGCGGGTGAGGAAGTGGGGTAGGAAGAGGGCTCAGGTCCCCAGTTGTCACGTGACGGACGCCACGGCTTCGGAGGACACGCTCCCAAAGGATGCACAGAGCGGAACGATCCGAACACTCAGAAAGTGCGGATCCGCGGCTCCCTTGTCCCGTGCCGTCCAGGACATCACCTGCCTCGAGGAGGTGCTGAGCCCCCTGCTGCCGGTGCAACTCACCCAGCTCGCGGGCGGCCGTCTGGGCAGCGAACTCCTGTCCCTCGACCTCGATGGGCTCCAGATCGTGCGCCTGCGCTTCGATCGTCCCCTCCATGGGGGTGGACCCAAACCCAGAGGCCGCCAGCTGATCGCCCTCGACCTGGGCGAGGAGTCCGGCGCGCCTGTGATGCGCTCCCACGGGCTGGAGCTGCCGGCCACGGCGTTCTTCGGCCTGGCCGCCGCCGGCGAGATCCACCTCACCACCCCCGAGCGCTGCAGCCTGGCGTTGCTGAGCCTGGATCGGGAGCGGTTCCTGCAGTGGGCCCACGAGCTGGGCGGACCGGGCCTGGAAGAGTCGCTGGAGGGGGTCAACTGGCAGGCGATCGATCCGCTGCGCTTCGCGCGGGTGAGGGCCTGTCTGCGCGGGATCTTCCGTCTGGTCGAGCAGTCACCGGCCCTGCTGGCGGATGCAGCGATCCGCCGGCGGCTGGGCGGGGATCTGGTGCCCTTGCTGGTGGAGGCCCTGGTGCACCGCAGCGGCCACGGCGGGCAGCTGGCCCGACCGCCGGCTCGGATCGAGCTGGTGAAGGCCGCCCAGGCCTGGATGGAGGACCATCCTGACGAGCCGATCAGCCTCGATGGGCTCTGCCGCCACGTCGCGGCCGGTCGGCGCAGCCTGCTGCAGGGCTTCCGGGAGCACCTGGGGATGGGCCCGATGGCCTACCTCAAAATCCGTCGCCTGCACGGGGTGCGGCGTGCCCTGCTGGCGGCCGATCCGGAGGCGGCGCGGGTCGCCGAACTGGCCGCTCAGTGGGGATTCATGAACGCGGGGCACTTCGCCCGCGATTACCGCAGCCTGTTCGGCGAACATCCCCGCACCAGCCTGCGGGCCTGAGCGTCCTGACCTCCACTCCCCACCCCATGAACGAGAGCAAGCCCCCCCCGGTGCCTGTCCTGGCCAGCCTGGCCCTGGTGCTGCCGGCCCTGTGGCCGGCGGCGAGCCTGGCGGGCCCGGCCCGGCCCCCTGTTCCGGAGGCCACCTGGATCGGCCAGGAGCTGCGCCTGGAGACACCCCCCTCCAATCCGGCCACGGCGGAGGCGGCCGCGCCGGAGCCGGCAGCAGCGGAGACGGCGCCTGCAGCCCCCCCCTGGAGCGGCACCGTTGAGCTGTACGGCTTCGCACCACTGCGCACCATCGGCACCACCACGATCCGGGGCCAGGAGGCGGAGGTGGACCAGGACCTGGGGGAGATCCTCGACATCCTGCGGTTCGCCGCCTCCGCCCGCGGCAGCATCGAAAAGGACCGGGTGGGCCTGCAGGCCGACCTCTGGTACACCAGCCTTGGCGACTCGGCGGCGCGCCTGGTCGGCCCCCGGCAGCTCTTCACGACGACGGCCGATGTGGGCCAGACCCTGGGGATCTACGACGTCGCCCTCCGCTACCGGTTCGGCGCGCGGGAATCGGCCCTCGGCAAGCCCGGGACCTACTCGGTGATCCCCTATGCCGGGATACGGCTGATCGATGGCCGCCTGAATCTGGCCGCCACCCTCGATGGCCCCTTCGGCCGCACCCTGCTGGAGCCCACCCGCAACTTTCAGCGCACCTGGGTGCAGCCCCTGGTGGGCACCCAGGCCACCGTGTTCCTCTCCCCGCGCCTGCGGGCCTTCGCCCGCGGCGACATCGGCGGCTTCGGGCTTGGCGGCCAGCAGGACCTCAGCGGCAATGCCCAGGTGGGCCTGGGCTATGCGATCGGCGACAACACCGATCTGAACGTGTCGTGGCGCTACATGGGCCTGAAATGGAACAACGGGGACCAGCAGGCCAACGGCTTCTCCGTCAACATGAACGGGATTGAAGTGGGCGTGAAGTTCTTCTTCGGCGGCGCCCCCAGGGGACCGGCAATGGCCACCGCGCCCTGAGCCTCAGAAACTCGGCAGCTTGAGCATCAGCTCACAGAGCTGGGGGCTGGGCAGCTCCTGACCCAGCAGGGGGGCCACCAGGGCCGCGAGGGGCCGCAGCCGGCAGGGCCAGATGGCCCGCTCGGTGAGCCGGCCGGCCTGGAAGGCGCCGACCACCAGGACCCCCACCAGCAGGGTGCGCTTCACGCCGGCGGTGCGTCCAGCAGGGGGAAGCCAAGGGCCCGGCGCTCCTCCAGCCAGGCCTCCGCCACCTGCCGCGCCAGATGGCGGATGCGGCCGATGGTGGCGGTGCGCTCGGTCACCGAGATGACGCCGCGGGCCTCGAGCAGGTTGAAGGTATGGCTGCACTTGAGCACGTGGTCGAGGGCCGGGGCCGGCAGGCCGGCCGCCACCAGATCGGCGGCCTCGGCCTCATGCAGGGCGAACAGCTGCAGCAGGCGTTCGGGGTTGGAGGCCTCGAAGTTGTAGGTGCACTGCCCCTTCTCGAAGGGCAGCCAGATGTCGCCGTAGCTGCGCTCGCCGTTCCAGCGCAGGTCCCAGATGCTCTCCACGTCCTGGAGGTACATCGCCAGCCGTTCCAGGCCGTAGGTGATCTCGATCGACACCGGCCGGCAGTCGAGGCCGCCGCACTGCTGGAAATAGGTGAACTGGGTCACCTCCATGCCGTCGAGCCACACCTCCCAGCCCACGCCCCAGGCGCCGAGGGTGGGGGACTCCCAGTTGTCCTCCACGAAGCGGATGTCGTGGTCGGCGGCGTGGATGCCGAGGGTTTCGAGCGAGGCCAGGTAGGTCTCCTGGATGGCATCCGGGGAGGGCTTGATCAGCACCTGGTACTGGAAGTAGTGCTGGGCCCGGTTGGGGTTGTCGCCGTAACGGCCGTCGGTGGGGCGCCGGCAGGGCTCGGGGTAGGCCACCGCCCAGGGCTCCGGGCCGATCGCCCGCAGCACCGTGTGGGGGCTCATGGTGCCGGCGCCCTTCTCGGTGTCGTAGGGCTGCAGGATCAGGCAGCCCTGGTCGGCCCAGAACCGGTTGAGGCTGGCGATGATGTCCTGGAAAAGCATGGTGCGCCGGTCGGGTTCTGGCCAGGACGGCAGGAAGGGTGGCTCGATGCTGCCAGATCGGTGTTCCCGGATCGCGGCAGCCAACCCCTCAGGCCACGAGTTCCAGCAGCCCCATCAGGCCGCCGGCCAGGGGCCGGTGCCGGGCCTCTGAGAATCCGGCGGACCGGGCCAGCTGCTCCTGGACAGGGGCGGTGGGGAAGCGGGCCAGGCTCTCCTCCAGATAGGCGTACTGCTCCGGCAGACCCACGGCACGGGCGGCCGGCACCACCAGACGGCGCAGATAAAAGCGCTGGAAGGCCGCCGGGACCGATCCCGGATCGGGCCGGTTGAAATCCAGCACCACCGCCCGCCCACCTGGCCGCAACAGGCGCCGCAGCTCCGCCAGCCCGGCGGCGGGATCGGCCAGGTTGCGCAGGCCGTAGGCCATCACCGCCCCATCGGCCCAGCCATCGGCCAGGCCGGTGGCCAGGGCATCGCCCTGCTGCCATTGCAGCGGAAGCCAGGGTTGCCGGGCGGAGCGGCGGCGGGCGATCGCCAGCGGCGCGGCGGCCGCATCGAGGCCGAGCACCCGGCCGCCGGGGCGGACGCGGGAGGCCAGCACCAGGGCCAGATCGCCGGTGCCACAGCAGAGATCCAGAAGGCGCTGGCCAGGCCGTGGGCGCAACCCCAGCAGCGCCTGCCGTTTCCAGAGGCGGTGCAACCCCAGGCTGAGCAGATCGTTCAGCTGGTCGTAGCGGGGCGCAATGGCGTCGAACAGATCGCTGATCTGGCCGGGATCAACTGTGGCCAAGGCGCGAGATCTGGGAGTCATCCCAGGGCAGCACGATGGCATCGAGGCTGACACCTGCCGACTCCAGCTCGGGGGCTGAAAGGCCACGGGCCTCGAGGCGGACAGGGCTGGTGAAGGTGAGCACCATCACGGTGGCCAGGCCCACGGCCGCCGAGCAGACCATGCAGCCGGCCAGCATCAGGGAGAATTCGCGGCGGTCGGTGGCGGCCTGCATCAGCTGCAGCGCCCAGGCCACAAGGGCGATCACCACAACCACCACCACCAGCGCGATCGCCGTGAACACGGGCGTTGGCAGAAGCAGAAAGGCGTTCACCGATGCACCACGATCCAAAGACGACTTCCTAATGTTACGGCGAGTGAAGGGCTGGATGCGATCGGGTACGGCTCGTCGCTTCAGTCCGTGGGCAGCGGGGCCTGCAGGGGCCGGATCGGCAGACCCCGCTGCAGCAGGTCCTGCTTGATGGCCTCCACCGTGAGCACCCCGTCATGGAGCAGGGAGGCCAGCAGGGCGGCCGAGGCCCCGGCCACCTCAAGGGCGGCGGCGATGTGATCGATGCAACCAGCGCCTCCAGAAGCGATCACCGGCACCTCCACGGCCTCGACCACGGCCCGGGTGAGGGCCAGATCGTATCCCGCCTGGGTGCCGTCACCATCCATCGACGTGAGCAGGATCTCCCCGGCACCCAGGGCCACCACACGCCGGGCCCAGGCCACCGCATCGAGGCCGGTGTTCTCACGCCCCCCCTTGACGAAGACATCCCAGGCCGGCGCCTCATCGGCCTGGGAGGGGCGGCGACGGGCATCGATGGCCACGACGATGCACTGGCAGCCGAAGCGATCGGCCCCGGCCGCCACCAGCTCAGGGGTGCGGACCGCCGAGGAATTGAGGCTCACCTTGTCGGCACCGGCCCGCAGCAGCTCGGTGATGCCGTCGACGCTGACGATGCCGCCGCCGACGGTGAAGGGGATCGTCACCGCCTCGGCGGTGCGTTGCACCATGTCCACGAGCGTGGCGCGGCCCTGGTGGCTGGCGGCGATGTCGAGGAAGACCAGTTCGTCGGCGCCGGAGAGGCTGTAGCGGCAGGCCAGCTCCACCGGGTCGCCGGCATCGCGCAGACCGACGAAGTTGACCCCCTTCACCACCCTGCCGTCGGCCACGTCGAGGCAGGGGATGATCCGCTTGGCGACCACAGGTTCACTGTTAAGGTTGCGCCACTTTCTACTCGCGCCGGACATGGCCCAGGCTGGCATCACCATCGGCTCGAAGGTGCGGGTCACCCGCGTGCGCGATCGGATTCCGGCCAATCTGGTGGCGGCGCTCAAGGCCGATGCCACCGGCACCGTGAAGGACTTCCGCGTCACCGACGGCACCGGCATCGGGGTGGTGGTGGAGCTCAGCGGCGGCACCACCACCTGGTTCTTCGATGATGAGATCACCCCTGCCTGAGACGGCCCACCCATGAGCCAGAGCCCCGAAACCAACGCCGGTTCGCCAGGCGTTTCCGGTGGCGCCCGGCAGCTGCTCGGGATGAAGGGCGCCAGCGGCAGCTCCAACATCTGGAAGATCCGGCTGCAGCTGATGAAGCCCGTCACCTGGATCCCCCTGATCTGGGGCGTGATCTGCGGCGCGGCGGCGTCCGGAAACTTCCACTGGACCCTGCCGGAGGTGGGGGCTTCGGTGGCCTGCATGCTGATGAGCGGCCCCCTGCTGGCGGGCTACACCCAGACGATCAACGACTATTACGACCGCGACATCGACGCGATCAACGAGCCCTACCGGCCGATTCCCTCCGGCGCCATCCCCCTGGGCCAGGTGCGGCTGCAGATCGTGGTGCTGCTGCTGGCTGGGCTGGCCGTGGCCTGGGGCCTGGATCTCTGGGCCGGCCACAGCACCCCGGTGCTGCTGCTGCTGGCCCTGGGCGGGTCGTTCGTCAGCTACATCTATTCGGCGCCCCCCCTGAAGCTGAAGCAGAACGGCTGGCTGGGCAACTACGCCTTGGGCGCCAGCTACATCGCCCTGCCCTGGTGGGCGGGCCAGGCCCTGTTCGGCCAGCTCACCTGGGCCACGGCCCTGCTCACCCTGGCCTACAGCCTGGCGGGACTGGGCATTGCCGTCGTCAACGACTTCAAGAGCGTCGAAGGCGACCGGGCCCTGGGTCTGCAATCGCTGCCGGTGGTGTTCGGCATCCAGCGGGCCAGCTGGATCAGTGCCGGCATGATCGACCTCTTCCAGTTGGCGATGGTGGCGGTGCTGATCGCCATCGGCCAGCACTTCGCCGCCGTGCTGCTGGTGTTGCTGATCGTCCCCCAGATCACCTTTCAGGACATCTGGCTGCTGCGTGATCCCGTCGCCTTTGATGTGAAGTACCAAGCCAGCGCGCAGCCGTTCCTGGTGCTCGGCATGCTCGTCACCGCCCTGGCGATCGGCCACAGCGACCTGACCCTTCCATGACCAGGGTGGGCCCGTCCTCGGCCACCAGCGGCCCCCGCCAACCCGGCGAGCCACCGTCCAGCCGACCAGAACGCCGTTCCAACTGGCGTCTGCTCGGGCCGGCCCTGGCCGCGGTCGCCGCCGGTGGCCTGGTGGGCCTGGGGCAGACGACCCTGGTGCGCAACCTCGACGGACTGCTGCCCGACGCCGGCCGAATCACCAGCTTCAACCGGCCGGGAACGATCACGATCCTGTCCTCCGACGGCCAGGTGGTGCTCAAGAAGGGGCCGGCCACGCGCGAGAAACTGCCCGCCGGCAAGATGCCGCTGCTGATCCAGCGCGCCTTCGTGGCCGCCGAGGATCGCCGCTTCTACCAGCACGACGGCATCGATCTGTTCGGCATCAGCCGGGCCATGCTGCGCAACCTGCAGCAGGGCGCCGTGGAAGAAGGGGCCAGCACGATCACCCAGCAGCTGGCCCGCACCGTGTTCCTGAGCCAGGACCGCACGATCGTGCGCAAGCTCAAGGAGGCGGCCCTGGCCGGGAAGATCGAGCGCCAGCTGAGCAAGGCCCAGATTCTCGAGCAGTACCTCAACTACGTGTACCTCGGCTCCAGCGCCTACGGCGTCTCCGATGCCGCCTGGATCTACTTCTCCAAACGTCCCGACCAGCTCACCCTGCCGGAAGCCGCCATGATCGCCGGCCTGCCGCCGGCCCCATCGGTGTATTCACCGCTGGTGAATCCGGAGGTGGCCCTGCGGCGACGCTCGGTCGTGCTGGGTCGCATGCGGGAGGCGGGTTTCATCGACGACGCCCAGCTGGAGCGGGCTGAAGCCGCCCCCCTGGCGTTGAAGCCGGCGGAGCCGAAATTCTTCTACAACCCGGCCCCCTGGTACACCAGCTGGCTGGAGCAGGAGCTGCCCAAGGTGCTCAGCAAGGAGCAGCTGGAGGTTGGCGGACTCACGATCCGCAGCGGCCTGAATGCGGCCTGGCAGGCCGAGGCCCAGAAGACCATCGACTACTACGCCAGCGGCAGCATGGAAGGGGCCCTGGTGGCCATGGAGCCCGGAACCGGCCTGGTGCGGGCGATGGTGGGCGGCAACGACTTTGAGAAAACCCAGTTCAACCGGGCCTCCCAGGCCCTGCGCTCACCGGGCTCCACCTTCAAGCTGTTCGTCTATCTCACGGCGCTGAAACTGGGCATGAAGCCCGAGGACACCGTTGTCGATTCCGCCCGCTGTTTTGGCAGCTATTGCCCGAAGAACTTCGGCAACCGCTACATGGGCCGGGTGAGTCTGGCCACGGCGTTGCAGAACTCGCTCAACATCGTGGCGGTGGGGCTGCTGCAGAAGCTGGGCTACGACCCGGTGATCGCCACCGCCAAGAGCCTCGGCATCCACCGGGAGCTGGGACGCTATCTGTCGATGGCGATCGGCTCCAACGACCAGACGGTGCTCGACATGACGGCGGCCTACGCGGCGCTGGTCAACCGGGGGGTCTACATCCAGCCGCTGCCGTTCGAGGAGATCTTCGGACCAGACGGGGAGCTGCTCTGGTCGCGCCGGGCCAACGGCCCCCGCGGCACCCGAGCGGTGAGCAGCGACATCGCCGACGCGATGGTGTGGATGCTGCAGCAGGTGGTGCAGGGCGGCACGGGTGGCGGCGCCGCCCTGGCTGACCGGCCGGTGGCCGGCAAGACGGGCACGTCCGAGGGCGCCCGGGACCTGTGGTTCATCGGTTCGATTCCCCAGCTCACCACCGGCGTCTGGCTGGGCTACGACAACAACCAGGGAACGGGTACCACCAGTGTCCTGGCCACCTATGCCTGGCGGGCGTTCATGGAACCGGTGACCAAGGGCATGCCGGTGCAGAAGTTCCCACCCAAGCCCGTGCTCAGCGGCAGCTTCAAGCCGGCGGCCAAGCCGAAGACCACCGAACGCGACGCCCAGCCCGAGGAGGGCGGGACGCGCGACAGCCAGCGATGGGAACCGCCGGCTCAGGAGCCCAGCCGCATCACCCCCCCCACCCAGGAGCTCCCCAGCGAGCGTCCTCCGGTCGACCCCGAGCCGACCCAGCCGTCGCCACCGAACAATCCCGTCGCCGCCCCCCGCTCCCGCGATGCGGCCATACCGCCGCCAGCCCCTCCGGCCGACGTGCCGGCCCCCTTGCCGCCGCCGCCCCCTGTCGCCGCGCCACCACCTCCTTAGTTGGGCGCCTGCAGCACCGCCGCATAGAAGCCATCGCCGCCACCCCGTTCCCCCTCGGGGGGCTCCGGCCACCACTGGCGCTCCTGCAGCAGGGACCACCCCGAATGGGCCTGCAGCAGCCCATGGATCAGGGCACCGTTCTCGCGCGGTTCCACCGTGCAGGTGGCGTAGACGAACCGGCCGCCGGGGGCCAGCAGGGGCAGCAGGGCCTCCAGGAGCTGGCGCTGCAGGGTCACCAGGCCGGCAATGGCGTCCGGGGTGATCCGCCAGCGGGCGTCCGGGTGCCGGGCCAGGGTGCCCAGGCCGGAGCAGGGGGCATCGAGCAGAACGCGATCGAAGGAACTCTGCCAGTGCGGCTTGGCTTCGGCGAGGGCGGTGGCATCGAGGGCCAGGGAGCGGATCGACGTGAGTCCGAGGCGTTCGGCGTTGCGATCCAGCCGCCGCAGGCGGGCTTCGGAGCGATCGAGCGCCCATACCTCGCCCCGGTCGCCGATCAGCTCGGCCAGGTGGGTGCTCTTGCCGCCCGGGGCAGCGCAGGCATCAAGGATCCGCTGGCCGGGCTGGGCCTCCAGCAGGGGGGCAATGGCCTGGGCGCTGCGGTCCTGCACGCACCAGAGCCCGTCGGCATAACCGGGCAGGTCACGGGGATCGCCCACCCGCTCCAGCAGGGTGAGGCCGTGGGTCGTGCCCGGCAAGGCGCAGGCCGCCACACCGGCGGCCGTGAAGCGCGCCAGCAGCTCGTCGCGGCTGGTGCGCAAGGGATTGGCGCGCAGGTCGAGGGCCGGCACCGCATTGCAGGCCAGGGCAAAGGCCTCGGCCCGCTCCGGCGGCAGCCAGCCCAGCAGCTCGGCGCTGAGCCAGGCGGGCAAGGAGCGGCGCAGGGCCAGGGCGGCGGCGGGGTCGGCCGGCAACGACAGCCCGTCCCACGGCTCGGTCCCGGCCTGGCTCTCCCGCCGCCGCAGCAGGGAGCGCAGCATCCCGTTTACCACCGGCGCCAGGCGGCCCAGCCCGACGCGCTTGGCCAGGGCCACGCTGGTGCTCACCGCCGCCGCCGCCGGCACCCGATCACTGAACAGCAACTGGTAGAGCCCCACATGCAGCAGCCAGCGCAGGGCCGGCGGCTGGCGCAGGGCGGGCACCTTGCCGAGGGCATCGATCCAGCCGTCCAGCAGCAGCCGCTGACGGATCGCGCCGTAGGCGATCTCGGTGGCCAGGCCGCGGTCGGCGGGCGACAGGCCGCCGCCGGCGCGGGCCAGGGAGGCCAGCTCCCGCTCCAGGGCGGCATCGGCATAGGCGCCGGCCGCGACGGCCTGGAGCACCTGCCAGGCCAGCTGCCGGGAGGCCAGACCGGGAACGGTGTTGCCGGGAGCGGTGTCGCTGGCGTGAATCGGCGGACTCCCTGAATGGCTCACTCCGTTGTACAGGAGGGCTCGGCAAGCTCCAGCGGCGGTCGCCAGCGGTGCTGGGCCAGGGGCAGGCGGCCATCGGGGGCCACGGCGATCCCCTCGGCCAGCAGCAGCTCGCGCTGCATCCAGTCGCTGCCCTCACGGCCGGGGCTCATGGCGATGCGCCCCTGGGCATTCACCACCCGCTGCCAGGGCACTTCCGAGGGCAAGGGCAGGCGACGCAGGGCCCAGCCCACCTGCCGGGCGCAGCCGTAGGCCCCGATCAGCTCGGCCACCTGGCCATAGGTGGCCAGCTGCCCGTGGGGGATGCGCCGCACCATCGCGTAAACGCGACGGTCGAAGGGAGGCTCCGTGACCGCAGCAACCCTGGACATGACCGTGAAGCTGGCAAGGTCGATGATGGCGTTTTACCAGGCCCATGCCGTTGCTGCCCCGCCGCTTCGAGCGCCTGCGCGCGGTGCTCGATCGCCGCATGGGGGATCTGACGGTGCTGCTGGAGCATGTGGACAAGCCGCACAACCTCTCGGCGATCCTGCGCAGCTGCGATGCCGTGGGGGTGCTCGAAGCCCATGCCGTGAGCCTGAAGGGGCGCGTGCCCACCTTCAACCGCACGGCCCTGGGCAGCCAGAAGTGGGTGGCGCTGCACCGGCACGAGCGCACCACCGACGCCATCGCGCTGCTGAAGGCCGACGGCTTCCGGATCTACGGCACCCACCTGGGGGCCGACGCGGTGGACTACCGCGACTGTGATTTCACCGGGCCCACGGCCTTCGTGCTGGGGGCGGAGAAGTGGGGGCTGAGCGAGGCCACCGCCGCCGCGATCGACCAGCCGATCGTGATTCCGATGGCGGGCATGGTGCAGTCGCTCAACGTGTCGGTGGCGAACGCGATCCTGCTGTTCGAGGCCCTGCGGCAACGGCAGGCGAAGGGCTGCCTGCCCAGCCGGGGTGAGGGTCTCCCGGCTGGGCGCTACGGCCCTTTGCTGTTCGAGTGGGCCTACCCCCAGGTGGCCGACTGGTGCCGCCGCGAAGGCCGCCCCTACCCGGCCCTCAGCCCCGAAGGCGCCATCCTCGAGGAGCTTCCGCGGGGGGTGCGTCTGCGCTGCTGATCGGGCCGCCATCGAAGCGGGCGGCGGTGGGCAACCAGAAGGTGAGCGCCAGGGCCAGAACCTCCAACAGGATCTGGCGACCGCCCAGCAGCACCACCAGCACGGCCACTAAGGCCAGGAACTTCTGGAAGACACTCCAGACGTCGTCCGGGGTGTTGCCGCCCTTGATCCAGAGATAGACGGCCGAGGCCAGCAGGAGCAAATCCAACCACCAGGGCATTGCAGGAGCCAGCGTTCAACAAAACGCTAGTGGAAGAATTCATTACCAGCCCGGGCGCTTCAGCGGCCTGAGGCCGCCGGGGAGCCACTCAGCCAGTTTTCCAGGCCCTCGCCGAGGAATGACAGGCCGAGCACCAGCACGAACATGGCCAAGCCTGGAAAGAGGGCGGTCCACCAGATGCCGGTGGGCAGGGCCGTCAGCGCCTGCTGCAGATCACTGCCCCACTCGGGGATGGTTTCTGGCAGGCCCAGCCCGAGAAAGCCCAGCCCCCCCAGCACCAGTACGGCATCGGCGGCATTGAGGGTGAGCAGCACCGGCACCGAGGTGATCACATTGCGGAACAGATAGCGACGCAGGATCCAGCCCGGGCCAGCGCCCAGGGAACGTGCCGCCTCAACGAACAGCTCGGCCTTCACCTGGGCCGACTGGTTGCGCACCACCCGGAAGTACTGCGGCACATACACCACGCAGAGGGCGGCGGCGGCATTGGGCAAGCCGCGGCCCAGCAGAAAGGCGAGCACCACAGAGAGGAGCAGAACTGGCAGGGTGTAGAGGGTGTCCATCACCAGCACCAGAAGCCGATCGACACCACCGCCCAGATAGCCGCTCACCATGCCGAGTGGAACACCGATGACAAGGGCAAGCACCAAGGCACTGAGCACCACCTGCAGGGCCACGCTGCTGCCGGAGAGGGTGCGCACGCAGACATCACGACCCAGACGGTCGGTGCCGCACCAATGGCCGAAGGAGGGAGCGGCGTAGATAGGATTTTCCAGACCCGCATTGGGGTCGGGCAACAGGGACCCATGCACCAGAAGCGGCGTGACCAGCGCAATCAGGCCATAGAGCGCCACGATGGCGATGCCCCAGCGGGCCATGCGCGATGAGAGGGTGGGTTTGCCGATCGGATCTGCGTCCATGGTGCGTGTGTCAGTGTCCTGCTGTCTTCAAAGGCATCGTGAAGACAACGGCTTCGTTGTTATCGATGTCCCCAAGGCGGGAGACATTTTGGTCACATGCCATGGACCGGTCAGGCAGAAGCGTACCGTCGTCATGGCGCAGAAGTGAAGACTGATCCTGCCCCAGGAAAAGGCCTGCCGGTAAGTATGTTCGGCGCAACCTATGGCCGCAGCGGGACCCCCGTCAAGCCAGCCCAGCCCAGCCAGCCTGGGGCAGCTTTCACCAGAATGAACGCGAAGGCGGAACCAGGCAGGCAGGATTCCTACACGGTTGCAAGTCAATTCTCACGCTGGTATAATGTGAAACGAATGCCCCTCTCAACTCCAGAGAGCTGAATTTTCCCTTGGCCAAGCGTCGTTCATCCATGTCGATCCGATGACCAGCGCCCGCCTGCTGATCGTTGATGACGATCCTGAAATGCGCGGCTTCCTCACCTCCGAACTGGCGGTCGAGGGGTACGAGTGTGAAGAGGCGGCGTGCGGCCAGCAGGCTTTGGGCAGGATCCGCAGCCAGACGTGGGATTTGGTCCTGCTGGATTGGAACCTGCCGGACTTTAGCGGCGTGGAAGTGTGCCGTCGGATGCGCAAAGGCGGCATTTCCACCCCCGTTCTGATGCTCACGGCCCGCGATGAGGTGCAGCAGCGGGTGGAGGCGCTCGACTCCGGCGCCGACGACTACCTGATCAAGCCGTTCTCGATCGAGGAACTGCTGGCCCGGGTGCGGGCGCGGCTGCGACGCAGCGGCATCGACGAACAGGAAGGTGGTGTGCTGCGAATGGCCGATCTGGAGGTCAATCCCGCCAGTCGGGAAGTCGCCAGGGGTGGTGAATCGATCCATCTCACGGCCAAGGAGTTCGATCTTCTGATGCACCTGCTGCGTCACCCCAACCAGGTGCAGGAACGCCGCGCCATCCTCGATGCCCTCTGGGGTGAGAACTGGCTGGGCGACGACAACCTGCTTGATGTCTATGTGCGTTACCTACGCCGCAAATTGGAGCCCGCCGGCCAGCCCACCCTGATTCAGACGGTGCGGGGTGTCGGCTTCATGCTGAAGGAAGGGCCGCCCCGCTGACCGTGGCGTCGCGGCTGCTGATCGTCGAAGACGACCCTCGCATGCGCACGTTCCTGGCCGGCGAATTGAATTGTGAGGGCTACAGCGTCAGCGAAGCCGAGGACGGCCAGGGGGCCCTGATGCACCTGCGGGATGCCAACACCGATCTGGTGCTTCTCGACTGGACCCTCCCGGATTTCAGCGGCGTCGAGATCTGCCGGCGACTGCGCTCCAGTGGCGACATCACCCCGGTGCTGATGCTCACCTGCCACGACGACATCCGCGACCGCGTGGAAGCGCTCGATTCCGGTGCCGACGACTACATCCTCAAACCCTTCTCCATCGAGGAGCTGCTGGCCCGCATCCGCGCCCAGCTGCGGCGCACCGCCTACTGGCGCGGTGTGGCCAATTCCGATGTGATCAGTTGCGCCGATCTCACCGTGAACACCGCCACCCGCGAGGTGATGCGCGCGGGCCAGGCGATTTCCCTGTCCGTGCGCGAATACGACCTGCTTCTGTGTCTGCTGCGCGGCGCCGGCAGGGTGGTGGAGCGCGAGGAGATCCTGCGGGACGTGTGGGGTGAAAACCACTTCGGCGATGAGAATCTGCTCGGGGTTTACATCCGCTATCTGCGCCGCAAGCTCGAACCGGAAGGGCTGCCCACCCTGATCCAGACGGTGCGTGGCGTGGGCTTCATGCTGCGTGAAGGGGAGCCACGCCCTTGAGGCGCAACTGGAAATCGGCTCCCCCCTGGGGCGCATCGGCCACCAAAACGCTGCCCCCCATCGCCTCCATCAACGCCCGCACCACCGCCAGTCCCACACCGCTGCCGGGGATGGCGCTGGTATTCCGTCCCCGTCCAAAGCGCTCGAAGATCAGCGTTTTTTCGCTGTCGGGCACACCGGGGCCGGCATCGATCACATGCACCACCACCCGATCGAGGCTGGCATCGAGCCGCAACTGAATCGGCCCGGCGCCCGGATCGTATTTCTGAGCGTTTTCGATCAGGTTCACCAGGCATTGCTCGAAGCGGTCGGCATCCCCCAGGGCAAAGGTGCGGGCTGATTGGGTGGCGCCGGGGCAGATCCGCAGCCGGCCGTAGCAGCGCGAGCGCAGCCGCTCCGCCACCCGCTCGATCGCCTGGGCCACATCGAACGGCTCAAAGGGCATCAGGGTGCGGTGGGCATCAATACGGGTGAGGGCCAGCAGATCCGTCACCAAGCGGCCCATGCGTCCGGCCTCCTCCTCGATCAGCGCCAGCTGCTCGGCCTGCTGCTCGGAAAGGTCCATGGAGCGGCGCCGCAGGCTGCTGGCGTAGTTGCGGATCAGGCTGATGGGCATGCGAAGCTCGTGGCTCACCCCGTTGGCAAACCCCCGCTGGCGCTCCCAGGAGGCGGAGAGCCGATCGAGCAGATCGTTGAAAGCCAGGGCGATGGGCGCCAGTTCCCTGGGCTGGGCGGCCACCAGCACCCGCTGGCTGTCGAGGGTGTCGGAGCTGATCGCCTGCATGCGCTGACCGAGATCACGAAGGGGGGCCAGGCCCCGTACCAGCACCGGCCGAAGCAAAAGACCCGTGAACAGGGTGGCCACACCGGCGGCCAGCACGAGCAGGATCAGCAGCAGCCGCTGCTGGGCCAGCTTCTGGGTGATGTCCTCCAGGAAACGGACACGTACAGCTCGCCCCCCCAAAGGGATCTGCTGGGCGCTGGTGAGATAGGTGAGCTTACCCAACTGCACTGCAGCTACCTGATCGGACTCGCCCCTGAGCCTGGGCAGTCTCGCCAGCGACACACCGGTGGGGATGGAGAACAAGCGGATCTGGGGACCGGCTCCATAGGGAATGCCCTGGTCGGTTTCGACCCAGGCCAGGAAGTTGGGGCTGATCAGCTGGGCCAGGGTGTCGCTGATGGCGCCGAGGCCTTGCGGAACAGGGCGCCTGGCGAGGAGCAACTGGCGCACCGAGGCCGCGGTGGCCCGGTGCTGGTTGCGGCGCTCCTGGCTGGCCAGCAGGGCGGTGGCCCCGATCAGCAGGGCATAGCCCCCAAGAACGGCCAGCAGACTCAGCCCCAGCAGGCGCCGCCGGATCGAAAACGCCCCGGCGGGCGGTCGCGACCAGCCCAGCTTCCGAGAAAAGGCCGTCAATTTCATTAGAGGAGCATTAGACCTCGACAAGATCCAGTACCTAATCGATCCTAGTGGGCAATGAAAGACCCGCCATCTTCGGCCAGAGCAACGAGCGTCCCAGACCCTAGATCGCAGGCTCTGTCTTGGATCAGAGCCTTAGGGTCTACACCAAGGCTCAAAGCCCGCCACCTCAGCGACCGCGTGGACATCTGCGCACCAGGCACATAGGATTTGATGAGCCATGAGCTTCAGAACTTTCCCCATGAACATCTCCCCCAAGACCAAGCTGGCGTTGATGCGCAGCCTGCGCGAGAAGAAGAACCCCCTACAGAAGGGCTTCACCCTGATCGAGCTGATGATCGTTGTGGCGATCGTGGGCATCCTTTCCGCCGTGGCGCTGCCGAACTTCTTGGGTGCCCGAGCTGCAGCCTCCGCCGGTGCCGCAGTGGGAGAAGTGATTGGCATTTCGAAAGAATGTGCAACGTTTATCGCTTCGGGTGGAGTGGGTGTAGTGCCAGCGACTTCTGTTGGTGGCCCAGGAATTACTTGTGCAACCACAGGCGGAACGGTCAGCAAGACTTTCCAATCAGGAGCAGGTGGAGTCCGTTGCCTTACCGCGACCTCTGCCTCTGGCAACTCAACAGTACAGATTGCAATTGCTGCAACTACTGGCGCGATGACCTGCACGTTCCCCTAAACATCAAAGAGCATTACTCATTATCCGAAAGGGGCATTCTGCCCCTTTTTTTGTATGGCCTGACACTACTTTCATGATTGCGAGCATACATTACAGAGTGGTGCTGATCAAGTCAACCAGGCCTAACTGGAACCCCGATTGATTTTATGCAAAGCTCCATGATTTTCTGAACTTTTCTCAACAGTTCATTGGCGATGTGGATCACCGCAAGAGTACACGTTCCCTCTCGCCAAGAGCCATACTCATCCGTTTAATGCATGTCTGCTTCTCATCTTTCCATGAGCACGAACTTTGATAGTGACGCAGACAATCTCTTTGCCTCGGCAAAGTGCTTCTTTAGCAATGGAGATTATGCCAACGCCATTCCAATGTTAACCAGTCTCTTGCGCGACGATCGCTATCGCGTAAGAGCCTTCACCAGCATTGGAGCTTGCTTGTTTCACATGGGTCACTTTCGTGCCGCAAAGAAACACTTAAATGCAGCTCTCTCTGCAGACAGCACCTATACGCCTGCACGCCTAAATCTTGGAAATACGCTTTACGCCTTAGGCGAATACTCCGTAGCTTATGATGAGTTTTCGAAAGTTCTACAAGACGACAAAGATAATGAAGATGCATGGAAAGGCAGATTTGAATGTTGCCTAGTGCTTTCTAGGCATGATGAATGTCATTCAATTGTATTCGATTGGCCTATATCTCTGCAGGAGAAGGAGAAGTTTGTTTTCGCAAAATCACTTCTTCTTCGCCGCGAGAAAAAAGACATTGAGGCTCTTCGCCTGCTTCAACACGCGGCAAGAAAGCCTGATGCTTCAGCAGAAGTTTATGCATCAATGGCCGAGATATTGCTGGATAATTACCGACTTGATGATGGTCTTGCCATGGTCCACAAGGCTATTTCATTACAGCCAGATAACATACTGTATAGGTGCATGGAAGCCAATATCTTTTTCTCCATGTCTGATGTCAGTCAATGCTCTTCATCTTTTGCCAAAGCCAGTATTCTATGCCCGGAGTCAGCAGCGCTATTACTGAACCAGTATTTGATTTTCCCAGTAATCCCAGCATCCTCTCAACAGATCAGTGAATGCAGACTAAGATTCGCTGAAGGGCTCACAAAAGTGGAAACATCACCGAATCTGAAACTGATATATGAGCACCCACTTTCCCTGCACACTTTTACCTTAGCCTATCACAATACCAATGACCTGAAGCTTCTAGTAAGATACTATTCTATGATGCGAGCATTGGCGACTCCATTGCTTTCCGAACTTCAAAAGATAAATGAAAAACGGAAAAGCTCTTCAAGCTCACAGGCTCCAACGGGAGACAAGATTCGAATCGGATTTATATCTAGATACTTTTACGGTCACAGCAATACAATGGCATTTCAAGGCCTAATTAGGCTTCTAGATCGGAATCGATTTGAGATTATACTTGCCCACGTGTTTGGCAGTCGCGATGACAACGTAAGAGCGGAACTTAACTCATTTGCTGATGAAGTTGTCAGTCTCCCAAACGATCTTAGCGCGATATACATGCAACTCCATGATCTTCAGCTTAGCATTCTATTCTTTACTGATCTCGGTATGGCTCCATATGATTTTTTGCTTCCTTTCTTTAGATCTGCACCGATACAGATTACCGGATGGGGCATTCCGCATACATCAGGCAATCCTTCAGTGGATTACTATATCTCTGCAGAGGGTGTTGAGCCCGATGGAGCAGATGAGCTGTATTCGGAAAAGCTTGTTAGGTTACCAGGTAGCTTGCCCTGCTGTTTTTATTCAGATTCACTAGACACCCCGGATCTCGGGAGAGAGTACTTCTTTCTCCCAAACCACTGCAAGTTGATTGGATGTTTACAGTCTCTTCATAAACTGCATCCAGATTTTGATCATCTTCTAGAAGCTATTGCAAGGCAGAATCCCGATTCAATTATGGTTTTTGTCGAGGATTCATTTACTATATCCACTGATCTTTTCCTATCAAGACTTGCTTCGACTGCCCCAACGGCGAAGGATCAGATAATTGTGCTTAAGAAAATGGGACGTGAAGAGTATCAAGCACTTACCAAATGCATGGATGTTCTACTGGACTCAATTTACTATGGTAGCGGCATCACATTTTTTGAGGCTATGCTTACAGGCACGCCGATTGTAACCCTAGAAGGGAGTTTTCTCCGATCAAGAGTTGTAGCCTCAGGCTACCGTGAAATGGGTATCTACAATGCTCCAATTGCAAAGACAAACCTAGAATATATTCAGATTGTTCATAATCTATTGGAAGATGACAAGATGAGGCAAAGCCTAAGGCAGCAAATTCTATACCAGCGTCACCGAGTTATCAATCGAGCTGATTATGTTCGACATTTCGAAGACTTCTGCTTTGAGGTGACAGGCCGTAAGCCTTAAGGCCCTTATGGATAATCCGGAATCTGAAATAGTTTCCGCCATGAGATGAGAACACTGGAAAACTTACCAATGCAAATCCAAGACAATTAACGAACAGCGAATGCTTAAAAAAGTTGCTTCATAGAAACCTCAAAGAAGCCATGCAATTTTCATACGGAGCCTCCCGGTTATTCGACACTCCGCCTTTATCCATTAGTATACAGTTCTGCGAGAATAGAACACTCTCAATCACTTCTACAGCCTGTGGATCAAGCCCAATACTCATCATCCGATATTGAAGGAGATTTTTGTCTTCTTCGCACAAAAAGCGTCTGTTCAGATAATCAGAGGCGAGCTTAAATGCTTCAACAGCCGACCATGGGTCGTTGAGACCATAATTCATCGCATATCCATAGAGAGAGCCGTTTCGCCAGTAAGACGTTTCAATATCTTCAATAGCATAGACTCCATTATCTCGAAGAAGATCTTGAAAAAGATAGGAGAAAGTCAGCAACTGGTGAGATGGATGGTGAGACCCATCATCAATGATCAAATCAATTGGATGCTCGATCTGGGCAACTCCTTGCCGCAGACTATCCGGATCTGATTGATCAACTTTAATGACTTTTAACCGATCTTCTGAACCCTCAGAATCACGATCAAAGCAATAGACGAACGCTCCCGGGAAAACAGCTCTCCAAAATTTTACTCCAGCCCCGCTCCCATAGCCTATTTCGAGCATGGCAAAACCCTTGTTGCCTCTGAAACGTTGCAGGCATTTTGAGTATGGCTTTTCATAATGATGGGGAGACACTTTATCAGTCTGCGCTGCAGTGCCCGCAACAATCATTGCCTCTCGAAAGGATTCAATAGTCATGGACTGGCCTTTAGTTGGTTTCATGACCTTAGCCAGGGTTGGCCTGACCGGCAAGACTCAAACACTCAGGTTCCCAGAGACACTCGGAAATCAAGAAACTTTGTGCCTCTCCAGACGTGCGCTTGATCGTTGATCGTCGCTTCGAGGTTGCAAACAGAATGTGAATCCAGCCCACCATTCGCCCAATCCTATTCACTCACCTCTTGCAGGAGAGTCTGCGCTAAAGCGATGACGCTGTCACTTCCAGCGCAACAGTCGATTCCCTTGACGCCACAGGGGATGCTCATTGGTCTGCGATTCATTCCTCATGCCTCCTGGGCCTGTCCAAACTCGTAAGAAGCGGGCCACAGTCTGGGCTGAGCCTGGCACTTGCTGAGATCTGAGAGCCGGACCATTGCTGCAGAAGTGGATGCAAGAGATTTGGCAGAGCACGTAACTAGGGGGGAATGCATGGCGGGTTGCAGGCTTGTCAGAGGTGACGTTAAAGGCATGCGGACGGCATGCAACTAAATCCGGTGGCCATGTCTCACCCTCCCGCCCCCAACCGCGTCTCCGTCTCGATCCGCTGGACTCCACCCCCGGCAGGCTCAAATGCCTGACGCAGCCGCAGACGCAGCAGGCCATCCGGCTCCAGGGCAGCCTCCAGCCCAGGATCGTTGAGCCCATCGAGCAGCACCCGGTTCTGGGCCGCTCCGGCGCTCGGTTCACCGTGCAGCCCGAAGGCCGGGCCGCAGCGCATCAGCACCCGGCCCCGCCAGATGGCGCTCGGGGCACCGCCCACCGTGTAGGTGATCGGGCCGGCCGGCGTGGTGAGCTGCAGCACCGGATCCCGGCCCCCCAGAGCGCAGGCGGCCCCGGCTCCCTGGGCGAGGTCCACCCGGGTGGCCCGCAACAGATCGCCCCGCAGCAGGGCCAGCACCCGCTGTTGCTGGCCCCGCTCCCGCAGCTGACGCACCAGCCGGTCCACCTGGCGGCCATCGGCCACCAGCGCCTGCAGCACCACCCCCCACACCAGCAGCCCCAGGCAGGCCGCCACCAGCAGTTCCACCAGCGAGAAGCCCGCCGCTCCGGTGGCTGTGATCGACCTGGAACGCAGTAACGCCATGGCGCTTCTCCCTTCGAAACAACACGGGCGGCTCAGGGCCGCGGATCCGGCAGGCAGCCGCCCGGTCCCTGCCGTCCCAGGCGGGTGATCCCCAGCGGCAGGGACACCACCACGCAGCGCACCAGGTCGGTGCCCTCGGTGCTGAGCAGCACGGTGCCCCCATCAATGATCAAGCCGTTGCTGGTGAAGCGCACCGCGGCCGGCAGGTTGTGGCTGAGGCTCACCGCCGGCCCGCCGCCCAGGCCCTCCCCCAGATCGAGGCTGGCGCCGGCGCAGGCCGGCAGGCTGCTGCCCTGGGGCTCCTGCCAGCCGTCGGCGGTGAGCGCCAGAACGCAGGGCTGGCCCAGGCGCAGGGCGGCATCGCGCCCCCGCTCAAGCCCCACCATCACCCGGCGGCTGGCGCCCTCCAGCCGGGCGGCGGCCAGATCCCGGCTGGCGGAGCCCAGCCCCAGCTGGGCCAGCAGACCCACCAGCACCAGCGCCAGCAGGGTTTCGGGCAGCGTGAAGCCACCCCCCGACTCAGGGGTTGCCACCGCCGCCTCCCTGCGCCCCCGCGCAGAGCCCCAGCACCGCCGGCACATAGAGCCGCTGGCGCGGTTCGGCCTCCCCGTCCACCACCAGCCGCAGCACCACCCCATCGCCGCTGGCCGACGGTTCCAGCTGGCGCACCAGCCCCGGGGCCAGGGGCTGGGCCGCCAGGGCCTGCAGCAGCTGGGTCGCCGCCACGGTGCAGTCGCCAGCGGAAGGGGCCAGGCCGCGCAGGGAGGTTTCGGCCCGCAACAGGGCGACCTCCGCCTGCTCCATGCGCTCCTGCTGGCGCTGTTCGGCCACGGCCGCCGCGGCCGCCAGACCCCAGAGCTGGAGGGAGGATCCGGCCGAGGCGACGAAGACCACCGATCCAGTCAGCACTTCGATCAGGTTCATGGCGCCACCCCCCGCAGGCCCACCAGCCGCACGTCGGTGATCTGCGGTTGCGGCACGACCGGCGGCTGCGCTGGCGCCAGCTGCACCGTGAAGGCCCCTTGCCGCGCCGGCTGGCCCCCGTCGGCGGCCATCTCCAGCAGCAGTTCGGCCGGGGCCAGCTGCGGGCGCCAGTCCACCAGTCGGTAGGAGCTGCCAAGCACCTCGCCCGCCCTGAGGGAGGCGATCGTGGCGGCGGGAGCGCAGGCCAGGCCCTGGACATCCCACTGCTGCAGCGGCAGCGCCAACAGGCAAGGGTGGCTGCGCTGCAGGTCGGCCAGCAGCTGCTGGCCCGCCGAGGCCAGGCGGTCCTCGGCCCGGTGCTGCTGCTGCTCCCGGATCCCCTGCAGGCGCACCTGGAGGCTGGTGGTGTGGACCGAGAGGCTGCCCAGCAGCAGCACCAGGGACGCCCCCATAGACAGGGGCAACACGAAGCCCTGCTCTCGGGCGCGGTGGTGCAATCGGAGCATGGCTTTGGCAGCAACGTCTCCTCCAGCGTTCCCACCCGAGGACAGCAGTTGAAGTAAGGAATGCTTGTTTCCGGACGAAGCCGGCGGCGGCGACTACGGCGAAGTGGCCACCGACAACGGTCGCATCGTGCTCACACCTGTCCACCCAGGTGCGGCCTCCCACGTACGGTCCCGGCTGCAGGAGCTGGGAATCACGGAAGCGGATGGGGCCGATGCGGTGACCTGGTCTCGCCAGGAGTGACCATCCGCGTCGTTCTTGGCACGAACGTGGTGGTGTCGGCACTGCTGTTCGAAAACGGCCGCCTGGCCTGGCTGCGCTGGACCTGGCGGCTGGCGTGCCGGTTCTCTTCAGCCGGGATGGCGATCTGCTCGCTCTGAAGAACCAGTCGCACCCCTTGTTGATCCTCACGCCAGCTGAGTTTCAGATCTGGCTTGTTGACCCCTGATCGACGCTTTGCCTGTCAGTGTTGCCACGGGAACGACGAACCAGCGGCCCATGACCCACCGGCGGCCCAGCGACACCCGCGATGAGGTCGACAGCATCGTGAATCGCCACCAGCTGGACTATTCCCTGAGCCAGCTGCGGCTGGTGGGGCTTGTGCTGCTGGTTCTCGAACTCAGCACCCTGCTGCTGGCGGGGAGCTTCGCCAGCGTCGAGCCTCCAACGGGCCGGCTCAGCGGCCTGATCGGCCTCTCTCCCTCCCTGCCGCTGCTGCCTGTGGGGTTCGGCCTTTACCTCGTCGGCGGCGGCCATCGACGCCACCGCCGCGAGCAGCCCTGGACCGGGGCCCTGCACCGGACCCTGCTGCCCCTGGGGCTGATCCTGCTGCTGTTGCTGCCGGCGGTCACGATCCATGACGCCGCCACCCTGTTCAGCCAGAGGCAGCTGGCGCCACTCTCCCCGCTGCAGCAGCATCTGATCAACCCCGTGCGCCTGATCACCACCCTGCTGCTCCAGGGCGTCCCTGGCGCCGGGCTGCTGCTGATCCGGCGCCAGGGACGGCTTCAGATGAGGCGGTTGGGGCTCACCCCCGCCCTGTTCTTTCGTACGGACGCCACCGGACCGGTGCAGCAGCACCGGCGCCGCTCAACGGATTAGCACTGAGACAGACGCGACTGCCGCAGAGAGGCCTGCAGTCCGGGAATCACCAGCTTGGTTTCATACTCCGTTCAGGAGGAGCCATCACAGCAGACGTCTTCCTGGAGTTCATGCGTCTACGCAATTTGCGGCTGATGCCGAAGGCGGCAGCAGCCCCGAAGAGGGGCAAGGGACCTGGCACATTGCTGGTGACCGGTGTTGCGATCGCCCAAGAGTAAGGCAAATCGATTTCGGGGATTTCCCCCAACAGGTTGCCGATCGCGAAAGAAAATGCAGTATCAGCAACTCCAACCGAATCAAAACAGGGAGCTCCTATACAAAATGCATCCATTTCTACGCCAGCCTCACTGACTCCCCAAGCAAAAAATGGTCCAACATTAACCAGCACAGGACCTAAGCTAGACCCAAGAGCTGTTGCGAATGCATTGGCGAGGGGCTGGTTCCCCCACCAGGGCATCTGCGTCGCAGGTGGAATGAGGCTGGGAAAAGCTGTTTCCTGGATCTGGATGTTATAGACACCTTGCCCAGGCACAGAAATGACAACAGCAGAGGCTGGTTGCGGGGCGACACCAAAACCAATGATTAAGGATAGAAAAGAGACAACTGAAGCTCCTTTTAATGAGGATTTCATTTTTGAAGCAGAGTTAAAAGCTCCAGAGACGGTCACAAAATCCATTGACACTATTGGGAGTTGCCTAAGTCGCGAGCTTGGCGAAAACCTTCATGAATGTCAAGGGATTCTGTTTTCTCAAATGCATGAATGCAGAGATTTGTAGCGGCGGCTACAGAGAAAGGTCGTCCGTGGGGCGAGTGTCCAGCCAAGGGTTCCCAACCAAAGAACGGTTCCGTTGAACCTGGACGACCAAGCTTGACGACGGTGCCATCCGGTTGTGTCGGCCTGCTGGGAAGGGTGTTTGGAGACACCTCGATCGGATCGGGCTGAGCGATCCAGAGAAAAAACCAACCGGCCGGCTGCCGAGGCATCGCTCCTCTTGCCACAACTCCAATGCTGAGCCTGGCGTCGTCAGCCGAGCCAACTCACTGATTCAGCTTCAGCACCGCCATGAAGGCCTCCTGGGGAACCTCCACCCGGCCCATGGCCTTCATGCGCTTCTTGCCCTTGGCCTGCTTCTTGAGCAGCTTCTTCTTGCGGGAGATGTCGCCGCCATAGCACTTGGCCAGCACGTCCTTGCGGATCGCACTAATGCTCTCGCTGGCGATGATGCGGCTGCCGATCGAGGCCTGGATCGGAATCTTGAACTGCTGCCGGGGAATCAGCTCCTTGAGCTTCTCCACCAGGCTCTTGCCCACGTTGTACGACTTATCCCGGTGCACGATCGTGGTGAGCGGGTCGGCCCGCTCACCATTGATCAGCACATCAAGCCGCACCAGTTCGTTGCGGCGATAGCCGATCAGGCTGTACTCCATCGAGGCGTAGCCCTTGGTGCGGCTCTTCATCTGATCGAAGAAGTCGGTCACCACCTCCGCCAGCGGCATCTCGTAATGCAGCGTCACCCGGTCGGTGGTGATGTACTTCATGTCGATGAACTCGCCGCGCCGCTCCTGGCACAGCTCCATCAGGGCGCCGTTGTAGACGTTGGGCGTGTAGATCTCCAGCTTCACATAGGGCTCTTCGATCGATTCCCGCTTCTGGGGATCGGGCAGGGTGGCGGGGTTGTCCACCATCAGGGTGCTGCCGTCGATCATGTTCACCTGGTAGATCACCGACGGGGCGGTGACGATCAGGTCGAGGTCGTACTCCCGCTCCAGCCGCTCCTGCACGATCTCCATGTGCAGCAGGCCCAGGAAGCCACAGCGGAAGCCGAAACCCATGGCGCTGCTGGTTTCCGGCTCGAACTTCAGCGCCGCATCGGAGAGCTGCAGCTTGTCGAGGGCCTCGCGCAGATCGGGGTACTGGTCGGCGTCGGTGGGGAACAGGCCGCAGAACACCATCGGTGTGGCTTCGGCGTAACCCGGCAGCGGCTCGGCCGCCGGATTGGCCGCCAGGGTGATCGTGTCGCCGACGCGGGCATCGGCCACCGCCTTGATCGAGGCGGCCAGATAGCCCACCTCACCGGCATGGAGGCTCTCCACCTGGCGCTGGTCGGGCGCCATCACGCCCACCTCATCGAGCTCCACCACCTTGCCGCTGGCCATCAGCAGCACCTTGTCCTTGCGGGCGATGACGCCGCTGATCACCCGGAAGTAGACGATCACCCCCCGGTAGGGGTCGTAATAGGAGTCAAAGATCAGGGCGCGCAGCGGTTCATCCGCCTGGTCCGGCGGCGCCGGCACCCGGTCCACCACCGCCTGCAGGATCTCGGGCACCCCCAGGCCGGTCTTGGCGGAACAATTGATCGCCATCGACGTATCGAGGCCGATGATCGCCTCGATCTCCGCCTTGATCCGGTCGGGATCGGCCCCGGGCAGGTCGATCTTGTTGAGCACCGGAATGATCTCCAGATCGTTCTCCAGCGCCAGGTACACATTGGCCAGCGTCTGGGCCTCCACCCCCTGGCTGGCATCCACCACCAGCAGGGCGCCCTCGCAGGCCAGCAGGCTGCGGCTCACCTCATAGGAAAAGTCGACGTGGCCCGGCGTGTCGATCAGGTTGAGGATGTAGGTCTGGCCGTCGGCCGCCTTGTATTCCATGCGGGCGGCCTGGAGCTTGATCGTGATGCCCCGCTCACGCTCCAGTTCCATGTTGTCGAGGAACTGGGCCTGCATGTCCCGGGCCGCCACGGTGCCGGTGTCCTGCAACAGGCGATCGGCCAGGGTCGATTTGCCGTGGTCGATGTGGGCGATGATGCAGAAATTACGGATCCGCTGGGCGGGAACGTCGGTCATAAGGAGCAGCGACAGGCGGCCCCCGAGGGCCTCCACAAGATGGGGCTGATCCTAGGCAGCGGCGGCCAGGGGATCGCCCGGACTCCAGCGGGCCCAGCTGACGGTGTTCCTACAGAACGTGGGACTAGATTGTGCCCACAGTGCGGGGGAACCAGTGCAGGCCTTCACGATCCGCCAGCTCAAGAGCAACCCCTCCACGGTGATCCGTGCTGCGAAGGCTGATGCCATGGCTCTGGTCACCAACCGAGATCAGCCCACGGCGCTGGTGGTCGCCCTTGATCGGCTCGGCGTGGCCGATACGGCCGCCGTGCGCTCCGGCCTTGCCCTCACCCTGATCCAGTCGGGTTCGATCTCCACGGCTGCCGCTGCCCGGATCGCCGGCCTGCCACTGCCGCACTTCCTTGAACTGCTCTCCAACCTGGGGATTCCACTCAGCTCCAGCGATCCGGCCGACGCCGGCTCCGATCTTGAGGCCGCCCGGCGCTGGCTCGGGCACAACGACACAGCCGTTCGCGCTTGATCCCAGCGGTGATCGCCGATGCCGGCCCGCTCATCGGGCTCTCCCGGATCGGGCGGCTCGGCCTGCTGCGCGACGTCTTCGGGCAGGTCCTGATCACGCCGGCCGTTGCGGCGGAACTTCGGATCACAGGGCCGGAGCCAGACCTTGCTCTCTTTGCCGGCCAGGAGGATCTCGCTGCAGCCCTGGTCGAGGGCTGGCTGCACCTCAGTGCACCGGGCCTAGCCGAGGCTTACCACCCGCTCAACCCAGGCGTCGATTCCGGAGAAGCCAGCTGCATCGCCCTGGCGCTGGGGAGGCGTCAGCGCGGTCTGGAATCGCTGCTGATCCTCGACGACCGCGCCGGACGCACCGAAGCCCGCCGGCTGGATCTGGAGCTCACCGGTACGGCTGCGGTGGTGGCCATGGCGCGCCTTCGTGGGCTGATCCCCGCCGCCGGCCCGGTGCTGCTGGACCTGTGCAGCAAGGGTTACTTCCTCAGCGAGGCCACGGTTGACACCGTCCTGCGGGCCCTGAACGAGCGCTGAAGGGGCCGAACTACGCGGCGGCCGGGGCAAGGCCGAGCCGCAGCAGCACCGGCAGGCGATCGCGGGAGAACTTGTCCCAGAACTGCTGCAGCTGGCCCTGCGCAGCGAACACCTCCTGCCCGTCGGCGCGATCGAGAGCGTCGATCGCCAGCTGGCGCCCTACGCACCGACCGTGCGCCTCGCCTGAAACGGCCTCGGGCTTCCTAAGCTCAAGCGAAGCTATGGAGTACCCATGACCACCGAGACAACCATCGAAACCGGCACCGACCCCCGCGCCCTCACGATCGACAACGTCGAGCGGGTGCTCGACGAGCTGCGTCCTTACCTGATGGCCGATGGCGGCAACGTGGAGATCGTCGAGATCGACGGGCCGATCGTGAAAGTGCGTCTGCAGGGCGCCTGCGGCTCCTGCCCCAGCAGCACCATGACCCTCAAGATGGGCATCGAGCGCAAGCTGCGCGAAGCGATTCCGGAAGTGAGCGAAGTGGTTCAGGTGCTCTGAAATCCTGCCTCCAGCGGCCTGAATATCCCCTCCCCACGGAGGGGTTTTTTCATGTTGAATTGTCAGCTTTTCCTTCCGCCTCGCCCAGCGGATTCCGCCCCAGACCTCAAGGGCCAGGGCAGATCCGGTCCTAACTTGATGTTGCAGCAGGAGTGCTGCAGGGATTGGGTTCGTGCCACGTCGGCAGGAGGTTGGAGCCATGACAGGCAGGCTGCTGCTTCTATCGCTGGCGGGCCCCTCCAGAGCCCCACGCCACCCCGGACGACCGCCGGGAACGCAGGGATCGATGGCGGCCACGCTGTTGATCATCATGGCCGTGCTGCTGGGCGGGTTGGCCATCTCCAACCGCTCCAGCCTGGCGGAGCTGGCCTCCGCTTACCAGAGCCAGAGTCGCGATGCCAAGGCCGCGGCCGACAGCGGCATGGCGGCGGTGGTGAGTGAGCTCAACCGCCACCGCAACCGCCAGCTGCTCGTCAACGCCTGCCGGCTGGCAACGGACACGCCGGCCCAGATCGCCAGCAACAACGCCTTAAAGGTGCCGGACGGGCGCGCCTTCGCCAACGTGAGCGCCACCTTCCCCACCGGCAACGTGGTCCCCATCGACCAAACGCTCAACATCGGTGATGGCTCCCAGCAGCGCTGGCGGCTGGTGGATGTGGACTGCTCTGGCGCCACCGCCGCCCTGGTGCGGCAGGGCACGGTGGCCAACCCCATGAGCGGGGCCGCCGCCGTGCCCCCCACCAGCGGCGAGCTCACCCTCACCGTGCGCGGCTTCGCCCTGCGGGGCGGGGCCGTCGTGGCCACCAGCACCCTGCAGCAGACCCTGGAGGTGGTGCCCAAGTGCCTCGACCGCAGCCTGCGCGGCCTGGGGAATGCCTTCGGCAACGACATCCGCCGCTGCGCCCTGGCCCCGGGCTTCGGCTTTGTCGCCGGTGCCGCCGACGACAACACCGGCGATCTGGTGATCTCGGGTGGTGCCTACAACCTCAATGTCGATCCGGTCACATGCATCGCCACCAGCCCGTCGGGCTGCGTCGACGGCCTGTCCAACACCAGCGTCAACGTGGTGGACGTCAACCTGCCGCCGCCCCTGCCCACGGCCAACACCGCCTGCCGCAGCGCCACGCCGCCGGCCAGCTGCAACGTGACGGTGAGCAGCGACCTGACCCTGGCCAGCCGTAACTTCGCCAGCTGGCCCGCGCCCTGGAACACGCTCTGCGCCCGCGAGGACTACAACGGCGGCGCCTCCCCCCCGGGCACCTTCCAGACCATCTCCTGCAGCCTCAACCGCCTCAGCACCGGCAACAACGTCGAGCTGTTCTTCGACACCAGCGGCAGCACCGCCGCCGAGACGATCCCGGTGCGGCTCCACTTCCCCAACGCTTCCACCAGTGGCCAGAAGAGCGTCACCCGGGGCAACGGATCTTCGGGCATCTTCCAGTGCGATTCCAATGTCGGTGCGATCACCTGCACCACCACCACCCAGGGCGCCCCCCGCGCCGCCGACCTGGCCCTGTTCGGCTGCGCCCCCGGCGCACCCGCCCCCTGCGGCGCCCAGTATCTCGATCTGGGCAACGGCAACGGCGCCTCCCAGAGCATGTTCCTGTACTTCCCCCTCGGCAACATCGAGATGGGCGGCACACCGGATTTCAAGGGGGTGATCTGGACGAACGATTTCAGGGCCAACGGCAACATCACCGTGACGATCTCCCCGAGTGATCTGGAGAGCGTCTGCGGTCTGATGAAGTTCTGCGGCACTGACGATTCCCTCTACGAGTCCTTCGCCATTGATTACGTCACCCGAGCCGTCAAGCGCCTCACCTACTCCTGATCCGCCGTGAACCATTCCCCTGCCACCCCATTTCCCCGGCACCGCCAGCGCGGGCGGGGTGCCCGCGGCTTCTCGCTGGTGGAACTGATGGTGTCGTCGGTGCTGCTGGTGCTGGCCCTCACCGGCACCTCGGTGCTGTTCGTGGAATCCAACCGCAGTTCAGCGGCGGCCACCCTGCGCTATCGCCAGCAGTCGCTGGTGGACACGGATCTGGCCCGGGTGCGCCGCCTCAACGATCGTTACACCTGCAGCTCGGGCGTCTGCACCAGCCTCGGAGCCCTGGAACTGGGCAAGAACGATTTCTTTCCCCTGCCCGTGTCCACCGCCGCGACGGGCAACAGCACCGCCGGCAACACCTTTGAGGCCCTGTGCAATTCCACCAGCCTGATCACCCAGCTGGTGACCGACATCGGCGCCACCCCTTCCACCCTCACGGCCGCCGGCATCACCTACAGCATCGACACGGCCAACCAGGGCCAGCAGTCGATCAGCGAATTCGGAACCAACGTGGTGCGCAACCTGCACCGCTACACGATCACCTACAGCAACGCCGCCAGCGGCGAACTGCTGCGCCGGGTCACCCTCGTGCCCACCACCGTCGCCTGGTGCCCCTGATGAAACACACCTCCAGCGCCGGATTCAGCCTGATCGAACTCACCGTGGTGGCGGCCGTGGTGGGGATTCTTTCGATCGTCGGGATCCATGCCTCCGGCAACGAATGGCGGCGGGAGCGGGTGAACGCGGTGGCCACCGAACTGGCGGGCTGGCTGGAAACGGTGCGGCGCACCTCCCTCAAGGGCAATGCCTGTCAGGTGACCATCAGCGGCGGCAGCCTGGCGGCCGGCGCCACCCTGGCCACCGCCTCGGAACTGCTCTCCAACGCGACCAACGCCAACCCCACCATCGCCAACAACTGCCTCACCGGCCAGCCCTTGCAGATCAGCGGCACCCTGGGCAGCTCCACCTACGTCATTGCGCCCGGTGGCAGCACCAGCTTCAAGTTCACCCCCCGCGGCACGGTCAACGCGGCGGCCGCCAACACCCAGCTCACCAGCCCGATCGTGATCAAGATCTCCCTGACGGGCACCAGCGGCCCGCTGCGCTGCGTCCGCATCTCCGAAGGCCTCGGCCTGATCAGCGTCGGCGCCAGCAATTCCAGCGGCGGCACCTGTCCCGACAACAGCTACGGCGGAACCCTCTGACGCCATGAACCACCTCACCACCCGTCTCAAGCGTCAGCGACAGCGGGGCTTCACCTTGGTGGAGCTGCTGATCACCTCCCTGATCATGGGCGTGATCTTCGCCACCGGCAGCAATGTGATGGTGACCCAGATCCGGGTCTCCGCCCAGCAGGAATCGGTCCGGCGCCTGCAGGACCACTGGGGCCGCATCAACCACCTGCTCGACGCTGAAATCACCGAATCCGCCTCGGCGGCCGCCGTGTCCGGCACCTCCCTCACCCTTACGCTCTCGGGCGGCCAGACGATCACCTACACCTTCGATGGCGGCAGCCGCACCCTGACCCGATCGGGCCCGCCCATCAACGACAACGGCACCTTGAATCTCACCCCCGGCACCCCCAACGTGGCGGCCGTGCTGCTCACCAACGTGGATTCCTTCGCCCCCGCGATCACCAACAGCCGGGAGCCCTCCTACACCCTGGCCCTCAGCGATGGGCTGGGGGCGTCGTTCACGGGGCTGTCCAGCTCCAGTCGCTCGCGCACCTCCAGCTACCCCTGAACGCCACCCCGATGCGTCGCCGCTGTCCTGTCCTGCTGCCACTGCTGCTGCCCCTGCTGTTGATCGGCTGCCAACGAACCCCGGTCGTGGTGAGCGACGAGCAGCGGGCGGCCTGCCGCAGTGCGTCCGAAAGCGCCGCCAGCCCGGAAGAGGCCCTGCAACGCAATGCCGCCTGCCTGGCCGCCGCCCTCAAGGACCGCAGGACACCGCCGGCGCCGGCCAGCCCTCCGGTCGTGGTGGCGGCTCCGCCGGCCGCGGCACCCATCGATCGTTACCGCTACTGCCGGGTGCACCAGGAGGACGTGCAGGCCGCTTCAGCCCGGCTCACCAACGCCGCCAAGCCGCTGATGCTGGCCTCCAAGAGCTATGCCCTGGGGAGCGAGGAGCTCCGCGCCGCCCAGCAGGCCTACGACACCGCGCTGGCGGAACTGGAGCGGCTGCTGCCGCCGCAGATCCGCAACGGCATGGACCTGCTGCCCACCGCCGCCGAGGCCTACAGCCGCTGCGATCGCCACGTGCTGGAGGGAACGCCCGGTCCGTAGGCTGCCCCGAAGACGATGGCCCTCCCGTGCTGGATCAGCGCCTGCTGCGCAACGACCCGACGCTGATCACCGCCCCCTTGGCGCGGCGCGGGCTGGCCACCGACCTCTCCGGTCTGCAGCAACTGGCCCTCGAGGCCCGCGATCTCGAACAGCGGCGCAGTGAGCTGCAGGCGGAGGGCAACCGCATCGGCCGCGAGGTGGGCGAGCGGATCCGGGCCGGAGCCGCCCCGGGCGGGGAGGAGGTGAAGGAACTGCGGGAGCAGGGCAACCGCATCAAGCAACAGGTGGCGGAGCTGGAAGACCAGGAGAAGGGGATTGAGACGCAGCTGCTGGAGCAGCTGATGGTGCTGCCCAACCTGCCTTCGCCCCTCTGCCCCACCGGCCGCAGCGAGGCCGACAACGTGGAGGTGAAGCGCTGGGGCACCCCGCGCCGTCCCGCCGGCGGCGAGGAGCTCCAGGAGCACTGGCAGATCGCCGAGCGGCTGGGCATCGTCGACACCGAGCGCTCGGTGCGCATCGCCCAGAGCCGTTTCGTGACGTTGCTGGGGCAGGGGGCCCGGCTGGAGCGGGCCCTGATCAGCTTCATGCTCGATCGCCACAGCCAACGGGGTTACACCGAGGTGCTGCCGCCGATCCTGGTCAACACCGCCAGCCTCACCGCCTCCGGCCAGCTGCCGAAGTTCGCCGAGGAAAGCTTCCGCTGCGCCGAGGACGACCTCTGGCTCACCCCCACCGCCGAGGTGCCGGTGACGTCCCTGCACCGCGGCGAAGTGCTCACCGCCGAGCAGTTGCCCCTGAAATACGCCGCCTACACCCCCTGCTTCCGCCGCGAGGCCGGCTCCTACGGCCGCGACACCCGGGGCCTGATCCGCCTGCACCAGTTCAACAAGGTGGAGCTCTACTGGTTCTGCCGCCCCGAAGACTCGGAAGCCGCCCATGAGCAGCTCACCGGTGATGCCGAGGCGATTCTCGAGGCCCTGGAGCTGCCCTACCGGCGCCTGGAGCTGTGCACCGGCGATCTGGGCTTTTCCGCCGTTCGCACCTACGACCTGGAGGTGTGGCTGGCGGGGGCCGGCACCTACCGGGAGATCTCCAGCTGCAGCACCTGCGGCGATTTCCAGGCCCGCCGCGCCTCGATCCGCTTCCGCGACGGCAAGACCACCCGCCTGCTGCACACCCTCAACGGCAGCGGCCTGGCCGTGGGCCGCACCATGGCCGCCCTGCTCGAGGCGGGCCAGCAGGCGGACGGCAGCGTCAGGCTGCCCCAGGCACTGGTGCCTTACTTCGGAGCAGAGGCGATCAGCGCCGCTTCGGCTTAGGCAGGGCCCCCAGGCGCTGCAGGATGGGTAAGCGGCGCTCACGGAAGTCGGTGATGAGCGTGCCCAGCCGTTCCAGCTGGGCTTCGGGGTCGCTGATCGGGCTCTTGTCGGACGCCAACAGGTGCACACCCATCTGCTCCAGCCCCATCAGCACGCAGGTGCTGAGCATCGGGTCCTGGAGGCCTTCGGCGATGGCTTTGTGAATCAGCACATCGACGAGAGTGACGGACAGGGCCGTACCCACCTCAGGCAGCAGCAGGGAGGCGTAGGGACGCCCACCGGCGATCAGGTCCATCAACACGACGTTGCAGCGCTGGGCCTGGGCCATCAACTTGCCGGCGTTGGCCAGGCGACCGCGATGGAAGCCGATCCAGCCGGCATCGAGGAACAAGGACAGGATCATCAGCAGTTCCGCGGTCGACTGACCACTGAGGTCCTGCAGTTCAGAGATCGTGCAAGCCCCTGCCGCCAGCCGATCGGCGATCGGCCCATAAACGGCCGGATCCCCTTGAACCTTGCCGAAGCTGGTGGCAAAGGTGAACGGTTCTGCTTCCTGCCCAGGCGACAGCGGCGGCTGCAAAGGCATCAGGCCCAGGCCACCGATCCGCTGCTCCGCGTCCTGCAGCGTGAGGGGGTCGAGCCCCTTGACGAAGACATCGCGGCGGAACGACTTGTGGGTGGCCAGGTCGATCATGGTCTGGCGGATCAACGGATTGACCTCCGCGAAGATCAGGCCCTTCAACGAGGGGGCCAGCAGCTGCTCAAAGGACTCCGGCAGGGTGGCGCTGCCGAGGGGATGCAGCTTGTGGGCCTGGCAACGTTGGTGCAGGTCGGCCACGTAAAGGGGCTGCCAGCCGTCGTTGGCGAACTCACCGCAGAGGTAATCGAACTGCTCAGGGTCAAGCCCGGCCAGATCGTCCTCCAGCAAGGGAATGGCATGCCTCAGGGCTGAGGGCTGTTCAGCCGTGCCGAGCAGCTCCCGCAGTCCGGCGATCGCACGGCGCAGGGGTGCCCTTGGATCCGCTGGATCGGCCCGGCTGCGCTCCAGGGCGTACAGCTTCTGGAATGTCGTACGCCCCAACCAGCCAGGCTGGGTGTTGTAGGAGCAATAGAACAATCCGGCCGGCCGCAGGGCTGCGGACGCGACGGCGAACAAGGCGTGCTGCACCGGCTCACGGACCCAGGTGGCGATGCCGTGGGCGACGACGTACTGGTAGCCACCACCGAAGGCCGGCGCGGGCCCCAGGGGGGCGGGATCGGCCGCCAGGGCGACGAAATCAGCCTCGAGAAAGCGCACATTGGTGAGAGCCAAGCGGCGGCGCAGCCCCTCGGCATGGCTGATGTGATCGGGATTGAAGTCGATGCCGAGGAACGTGCCCTCCGGATGGAGGGCGGCCTGCAAACACAGGCCGAAGCCCATGCCGCAGCCGAGCTCGAGGTAATGGAAAGGCTGGCCTTCTTCGCTGCGGGGAGGTGAGTGCCCCTTGATCAGGGCAGCGAAGTCCAGCCAGCTCGGGGCCAACTCCCGAAAAAAGCCACTGCTGTAGGTGGAGTGGGAGTAGTACCCGTGGTCCCAGGCCATGACTGTGCCCTAGGAGAACATCCGCACACCGGTGGAGAGGGTGATCGGTTCCAGGGGGGTGGTGCCGCCGCCGTTGGGAACATCGAGGCTCAGCTGGAGGTTGGCGGTGCGGCAATCGGCGGAAACGCTGGTCGTGAACGTGTTCACCCCATCGATCAGCACGGCATTGTCGTTGGCCGTCGTGGAATCAAGCCGGCCATTGATGAGAATGCGGGGCCCATCGCGGCGCAACTCCGTCCGTCCGGTGGTGGCATTCAGGGCGGTGTAGAAACGAATCACCCTCGGGATCGGTGCCGCGTTGACGCCGGTGCTGAAGGGCACCAGCAGCCGCAATTCGGTGCCGGCGGCCGTGGCGCAGGGTGGCGTTGTGCAGGGGGAAGGGGTGGGCATCGGCGTGTTCGTGTTGGTCCAGCCTGCGGGGGCCGCGGCGGCGGCGGAGAAGGCGCAGGCTTCCCGTGATTCAACGGCCAGGAAGGAATTGATCTTGGCGATGTCCCGCTGAGCCTGGGTGTTCCAGGTCACCCTGTTGGTGGTACGGACGTGGCTGACAGCCACGTTGGCGATCGACGCCAGGGCGATTCCCCCCACCACCACCCCGACCAGGAGCTCCACCAGGGTGAACCCTGGGGACGTGGGCTGGGAACGGCGATGCATGGTCATGCTCGGTTGAATTGGCTGGCGTCGCAGGCGGTGGCGACATTCCCGGTGGAGTTGTTATTCCCCAGCCGCATGAGGCCCAGCAAGCCGGTGAGCTGGACGCAGCGCAGGGGCGCCAGGCCATCAATGCTGATCCGCACCTGAACATTGTTGGCCACGGCAGTTCCCACCCCATCGATGGAGATCGCCCCCCGCGGCGTGAAGGTGATGCTCGTGGCGGATGCTCCCACGCTGTAAGTGGCGTTACCCAGCACAGCGCCTGGCAACCGCAGGGTGCTTTCGGGGGCGCAGGTGGTGGGGGCCACCGTGGCCAGCGTGGCTCCAGCCGCCCGGTTGGCTCCCGTTGTGATCGTGACGGTGCAGTTGGTGGCGGTCTGGTCCGGCGTCCGCGCAATCACCTCGAGCCAGGAGGTGAGCTCCAGGGCGGCGGCATTGACCCGCTCCCGCCGCCAGTTCTCCTGATTCGCAGGAACCACGACGGCCGCCACGACACCGAGAACCGCCACGGTGACCATGATCTCCATGGTGGTGAAGCCAGCACTCCTCGAACGGGGAGGCCCGCAACGGGATTCACAGGACGAGAGGTGGGCCATCAGGTGCAGAAGTTGGCCATGGGTGGCACGATGCTGATCAGCCGTAGATCCCTGTTGGCGGGCACCGTCTCCCGGTAGATCACCCGCAGCACCTTGTTGGGCTGGATGGTGACGACCCGGTTGATGTTCCGGGCCGCCAGGGGATTGGGCAGCGCATTGACAGCCGTCAGGAGCGGCGTCATCACCGGCGAGGTCACAGTGTTGTTGGCGCAGAGTTCAGTCACCGCATCGGGCTCCCGCGCTGAGCTGGAGGGGGCGATCGGGGCGGTGGTGGTGGTGTCGTCGCGGGTGGGGAAGAAGAAGGCGCTGCTGCGGGGGTTGGTGGTGGCACAGGAGGACGTGGCCGTGCCCGTATCGACCGAGGGGAAAGTGGCCAGGCCGTCGGCGGCATTGATCGTGGCCACCAGGCAGGTGCCGGAGCAACAGGTGAGGCGGTCGGCCACCCCGCGCACCACGGCGATGTCAGATTCGATGTCTTCGCTCACCTTGATCTGCTGGCGTGCATTGACGGAATTGCGGTTGATGCTTTCGATGAGCACGGATGTACCCGCACTCACGATCAGGAGCATCACAAGCAGGACCAGCGGTTCAACAATGGTGAAACCCAGAGTATCCGTAGGTGAAGAGCGCTTCAAGGGGTCAGTAGGGGCGGGAGTTGGTGACACTGCGCGCCACCCAGTCTTCACCCACCCAGGGCACGAAGTTGATGTCGTCGAGCAGGGAGCTGGCGGCAATCACCGCGCCCAGGTTGGAGGCGGAAGAGGGCGGGACCCTGATGTGCACATCGCCGCAGGGCTTGAAGGACTGGGTCCAGATGCGGCCACTGAAGATCCAGCCGTCGTCACTGTTGAAGATCGCCTGCTGGGCTGAGGAGGCGTTGGGATAGCCCTCGCAGCCAAAGGTGCGCATTTCGAAATAGCCCACCGGCATGTAAAACCAGGCCCCGGCGATGCGGCCTGTTGTTGTGCTGCCGGAACCGGAGGGCAGAATGCCGAAGCGCACCACCTGCAGCTGCCCGGAATCGCGACCAAAGAAGTTGAGGTTGTCCGGGTCACCCACCAGGGCCACCTCGGTTTCCGGCACGGGTGTGGTGCAGGTGTTGATGGGGCCGCCGGCACACTTCACCAGTTCAATGGCAGCGGAAGCGCCGATCGTGACCAGAGGACTGCTGCTGTTGGCAGGCTTGGCCGTGGTGTAGGACGCCCCCCTCAGGTCATCCGTTCGGTTGTAGTAGAAGGAGATCGGCCCCCCACTGGCGTCCATGGTGACGAACCCCCCGGTGAGTCCGCTGTCGACGGGGTCAAGGTTGAAGATCGGGCCGAGGCAATGGAAACCTGGCGCTGCCGAGGCAGGAGAGGAGGCGGAGTATTCGCACCAATCACTCAGGCGAAGGTTGATGTCGTCAACCACATGAAATTCGCCGGTTGTCGTGGCGGATCCATTGATGATTCGTATACGTGTCGTCGCACTCTGGTAATCGGCGAGACTGACGACTCTGGTCACTTCACTGGTTTTAGCGCCACTGTTCAAACCAGGGAACTTTGCCACGGTGACCCAATTGGTGGCGATGTTTGCGCTGGTTGTGTTGGGGGCCGTTGTGCCGGTGCATTGCGTTGTCGCAGTCCCCGCACTCGTGCTCACCTGCACCCAGAGCTCATCCGTTGCATCGACGGCAGAACTTCCTGACTGCTTGAAAGACAGGGTGGCGCGACCGAGGTTGCCGCTGAGGTTGGCGGCACGACAAAGACCATTTCGCTGGGCGGTCATCGTGCCGGTGGTGTTACCGATCCGAATATATCCCTGCCCGCCAAACGTGGAGACGAACTGAACATTTCCAGTGCTGGAATTGGTATCGTTGTTGTTATTATCAAGTCCATACCACTGCCAGGTGCCTCCACTGCTGCCGAGACTGACCCAGTTCGGATGTGAGGTGGTATTTTTGTAGCCGGATCTGAATGCGGTGGTGGCAGTTGTCCCTGTCGTCATTCCGGCGAAGTTTTCCAAGTTATCCACCGTGCCGGCGGTGCCACTGATCTTCGTCCAGGTGGTGTTCGTGCACGGTGAGCCCGTGCCTCCAATCGTGGTAGGCGAGGAATTGCAAACCTCAATCTGTGGCGGGCTGGTGTCGTTGCGGGTGCGGAACCGGTACCTGAAGCCGCTGCTGCCGGAGGGATTCAGCGTGGGATAGCGCTGGCCCCCATCAACGGTGGCGTCGACACGCTGGGCAGGACCACCGGTGGAGGACCAGGTGAAGGCATACTTCCCAGCGGTGACCTGGCTACCGATCGTCGGCAAGGTGATGGCCGAAGGAATGATCGGAATCCCTGAAACGGAACGTCCGAGAATGTCGTCCTGGGTGCCGTAGAAGGCGCTGGGGCTGGCGTTGGCCAGCCCGATCCATGTCGTGCCACAGCCGGACGAGCTGCCGAACCAACGCGCCGGGTCGCAGACGTCGGGGATGGCGGTGGAGAACTTGTTGGGCACCACCCGGTTGGAGGCCCGATCGAAAGGATCACCGTCCTTGGCGACGATGCCGAGAACGTTGAGAATGCTGGTGACCTTCGTGGACGAGACCCTTTTGGTGAAACGGTCGTTGGCGGCGTTGCTCCACACCGTCCCGCCATTGAGCCCGGTGATCATGCCGAACTCCACGCCGCAGAAGCGGCTTTCGCCACCCAGCGACTGGGTGGGGTCAGAACCCTTCGAAGCCGCCAGTCCTCCAGAGCCGCCGGAACCCAGCGAGGCCCCACAGCATTTGGGAAGCACTTCGAACTCCCGCGTCACCGTGGCGGTGGATTGCACCGCGCCATTCCGGATCACCTGCCCTTCCACCGTGAGGGTGATGAAGCCTTTGTTGAAGCCGGGCAACTTGGTGCCGGAGGTATCAGGGGGATCCTGAAGATTGATCAGATCAGGGCTGAAGCTCCCAGTGGAGGCCGTGATCCCCGATCCGGCCACAGTGGTTGCTGAGTCACTGCGGCGGTTGGCGTTACCGGGCTGACCGGCAGCAAAGGTGACCGACTTGAGGGCGAAACGTCGATCACCGGTGTTGACCACCAGGTTGTCGAGATTGCGGAACTGGCCGTCGCCGAGACTGCGGGCCGTGGCCGTGGGCGCTCCGGGTGTTTTGTTGTCCTTATCGCGGCAGGGGCTCGTGAAATCAGCCGTGGACCATTGGTTCATGCCTTGGCCGGAAACCAGCATCTTGCGGTTTTCCACCTGGTTGAGCACCGCCACGACCTGGTCGGCGCCAGCTTCCGCCACAGAAAGGGCATCGCTGCGCGTGTCCTGCTTGCGACTGCCCAGCAGATTGTTGGCCGTGAGCGTGGTTAATCCAACCGTTCCAGCCACCATGGCCAGCAGGATCAGAATGCCTGCCAGCATTGAAAATCCTGATTGGCCGCGTCGTGCGCCACTGCGGACGGCGAGGACATGCAATAAGAATTTAGGTGTCACGGTGCGAACCAGAAGAAGGCCTTGATGGATTCAGCCGAGGGATGCTTTGAGCCTGATCCTCCACCTTAGACCGACCCCCAACCGCCCTGCAGAAACAGCCCTACCGGGCTTGGCGATTCAACCCTCCAACGAACCGCGCGCCATCAGCGTTCGGTCCAAGTATTGATCCAGCATCGTGCCCGGCAGCAGGGGCCCCTGGGAGAAGACCAGACCCACCAGGGTGTTGTAGCTGCGGGTGTTGACCCACTGCACCCGGGCCGGCAGGGAGATGTTCTGGTGCTGCTCGTAATCACTCACGTCGAGGAGCACATCTTCGTTCGCCACCACCTCCAGCGAGCCACGCCGGATCACACAGGCCCCCGTGCGGCTGATGTCCCCCACCGTCACGTAAACCGTGCGTCCTGAAGCCAGCCGGATGCTGGCCGACACGCCAGGGGGCAGGACATGGCGCAGGGCCGTGCGCAGGTCCTGCAGCTGTCCGTCGCCTTCGGTCTCTTCCGGTGACATCCAGGCAGCTGTCAACATCGACACAGTCATGTTATCTCCCTGCCCCGGCGATGCCACAGCGCGGGGGCGCCGGCACGGTGCCGGGGCGGTGCCCGCAGAATGGGACCAAAGGAGCCGGGCGACGGAATGGGTGTACTGACGGCTTTGGCGATCCTGGCGGGCCTGATCCTGGTGCACGAGGCCGGCCACTTCTTCGCCGCCACCTGGCAGGGCATCCGGGTCAGCGGCTTCTCGATCGGTTTCGGTCCGGCCCTGATCCAGCGGCGGCGGCGCGGCGTGCTGTTCGCCCTGCGGGCCATCCCCCTGGGCGGATTTGTGTCCTTCCCCGACGACGAGGAGGACAGCACCATCCCCGCCGACGATCCCGACCTGATGCGCAACCGTCCCCTGGCCCAGCGGGCCCTGGTGATCGCCGCCGGCGTGATCGCCAACCTGCTGCTGGCCTGGAGCGTGCTGCTGGCCCAGGGGCTGGTGATCGGCATCCCCTCCGGCTTCAGCGCCACCCCCGGTGTGGTGGTGGCCGCCGTGCAGCCCGGCCAGGCGGCCGCCGGCTCCGGCCTCCAGCCCGGCGACCGCATCGTGGCGGTGGACGGCACCCCCCTGGCCGGCGGCCAGGAAGCGGTCATGGCCCTGGTGGACCGCATCAAGGACGCCCCAGGCCGCACCCTGCGTCTGCAGGCCGACCGCCACGGCACCACGGTGACCCTGCCCCTCACCCCAACCGACAGCGGTGGCATCGGTCGCATCGGCGCCCAGCTGCAGCCCAACGGCAGCGAATCCTTCCGGGCCGCCACCAGCCCGATCGAGCCGATCCTGCAGGCCAACCACGATTTCGTGGCCCTCACCCGCCGCACCGTGGAGGGCTTCGGCACCTTGATCACCCACTTCGGCGAGACCGCCCCCCAGGTGTCGGGCCCGGTGAAGATCGTTGAGATGGGGGCGTCCCTGGCCAGCCAGGGGGGCAGCAGCCTGTTCCTGTTCACGGCCCTGATCTCGATCAACCTGGCGGTGCTCAATGCCCTGCCCCTGCCCCTGCTCGATGGCGGCCAGTTCGCCCTGCTGCTGCTGGAGGGGGTCCGGGGCCGGCCCCTGGCCGACCGCTACCAGATGGCCTTCATGCAGTCGGGCTTCGTGTTCCTGGTGGGCCTGTCCCTGGTGCTGATCGTCAAGGACACCAGCCAGCTGCCCGCCATCCAGCAGCTGCTCAGCCGCTGAGGTGCCCCGCTTCCCCAGCCCCCGAACCCGGGCGCCGCTGATCCTGGAGCGGCTCGGCGTCCTCTATCCCGACGCCACATGCTCGCTCGACTGGCGCACCCCCTGGGAGCTGCTGGTGGCCACGATGCTCTCGGCCCAGTGCACCGACGAGCGGGTCAACAAGGTGACCCCGGCCCTGTTCGAGCGCTTCCCCGATGCCGCCGCCGCCGCCGCCGTCGACAGCGAGGCGGTGGAGCCCTATGTGCAGTCCACCGGCTTCTACCGCAACAAGGCGAAGCACATCGTGGCCGCCTCGCGGCTGCTGATGGAGCGCCACGGCGGCGCCGTGCCCGCCTCGATGGAGGAGCTGCTGCCCCTGCCGGGGGTGGCCCGCAAGACCGCCAACGTGGTGCTGGCCCACGCCTTCGGCATCAACGCCGGCGTCACGGTCGACACCCACGTGAAGCGGCTGGCCAACCGGCTCGGGCTGACCCGCCACGCCGACCCGAAGCGGATCGAACCCGACCTGATGAAACTGGTGCCCAGGCCCGAATGGGAAACCCTCTCGATCCGGCTGATCTTCCACGGTCGGGCCGTCTGCGTCGCCCGCAAACCCCGCTGCCAGGGCTGCGGCCTCGCCGACCTCTGCCCCAGCCACCCGGGGCCCACTCCGGTGCCGGCCGCGCCAAGAGGTAAGGTGACAGGCTGAAGTTTCCCCCTCCTCCGGCCGCATGGCGAAGAAGTCGATGATCGCGCGTGACGTCAAGCGCCGCAAGATCGTGGAGCGTTTCGCGACGCGCCGTGCCGCCCTCAAGGAGGCCTTTGATGCGGCCGGCGATCCGATGGAGCGCCTGGAAATCCACCGCAAGCTGCAGTCGCTGCCCCGCAACAGCGCCCCCAACCGCATCCGCAACCGTTGCTGGGCCACCGGCAAGCCCCGCGGCTACTACCGCGATTTCGGTCTCTGCCGCAACCAGCTGCGCGAGCGGGCCCACAAGGGTGAACTCCCCGGCGTGGTCAAGTCGAGCTGGTGAGCAGCGGGGCGCCAGCCCCTTGCCGCAACGGCTTTTTTCTGCAGCGGGCGCCCCTGGAGGGCGCCTTCTTCATGGCCGGGCGGGGGCGGATGCGAGAATGGTGCGTGACAACAAAACGGACATAACGCCCAGTGCAAGGACACACTCAGTCGATCTCCTTCGATGGTCGGGAGATCCGGCTGACCAGCGGCCGATTTGCGCCCCAGGCCGGGGGCTCGGTGATGGTGGAATGCGGCGATACGTCGATCCTGGTCACCGCCACCCGCTCGAAAGGCCGGGACGGCATCGATTTCCTGCCCCTGATCTGCGATTACGAAGAGCGTCTCTACGCCGCCGGCCGCATCCCCGGCAGTTTCTTCCGTCGTGAGGCCCGCCCCCCCGAGCGCGCCATCCTCACCTGCCGCCTGATCGACCGGCCGATGCGGCCCCTGTTCCCGGGCTGGCTGCGCGACGACCTGCAGATCGTCGCCACCTGCATGTCCCTGGATGAGCGGGTCCCCCCCGATGTGCTCGCCGTCACCGGTGCCTCCATGGCCACCCTGCTGGCGAAGATCCCCTTCATGGGCCCGATGGCCGCCGTGCGCGTCGGCCTGCTCGGTGACGACTTCGTTCTCAACCCCAGCTTCCGCGAAATCGAGCGCAGCGAGCTGGATCTGGTGGTGGCCGGCACCCCCTCCGGCGTGGTGATGGTGGAAGCGGGCGCCAACCAGCTGCCCGAACAGGATGTGATCGAGGCCATCGATTTCGGCTACGAAGCCGTGGGCGAGCTGATCCGCGCCCAGCTGGCCCTGCTCAAGGAGCTGGGCATCGAGCAGGTCCTGCCGGAAGAGCGCAGCGAAGATCCCACCCTGCCCAGCTTCCTGGAGAAGGAATGCGCCCAGGGCATCGGTGAGGTGCTCAAGCACTTCGAGCAGACCAAGGCCGAGCGCGACGAGAAGCTCGACGCCATCAAGGCCGAGGTGGGCGAGAAGATCGCCGCCCTCAACGGCGAGGATCCGATCAAGGTGGCCGTGAGCAGCAACAGCAAGCTGCTGGGCAACTCCTACAAGAGCCTCACCAAGAAGCTGATGCGTCAGCAGATCGTTGTCGAAGGCAAGCGGGTGGATGGCCGCAGCCTCGATGAGGTGCGCCCGATTCAGGCGGCCGTGAGTGTGCTGCCCAAGCGCGTGCATGGCTCGGGCCTGTTCCAGCGTGGGCTCACCCAGGTGCTCTCCTGCGCCACCCTCGGCACCCCGAGCGACGCCCAGGAGATGGACGATCTCAACCCCATCAGCGAGAAGACCTACCTCCACCACTACAACTTCCCTCCCTACTCGGTGGGTGAGACCCGGCCGATGCGCTCCCCCGGTCGTCGCGAGATCGGCCACGGCGCCCTGGCCGAGCGGGCCCTGATCCCCGTGCTGCCCTCCAAGGAGAGCTTCCCCTACGTGCTGCGGGTGGTGTCGGAGTGCCTCAGCTCCAACGGCTCCACCTCGATGGGTTCGGTCTGCGGCAGCACCCTGGCCCTGATGGATGCCGGCGTGCCCCTGGCCGCCCCCGTGAGCGGCGCCGCCATGGGTCTGATCAAGGAGGGCGACGAGGTGCGCATCCTCACCGACATCCAGGGCATCGAGGACTTCCTCGGCGACATGGACTTCAAGGTGGCCGGCACCGAGAAGGGCATCACCGCCCTGCAGATGGACATGAAGATCAGCGGCCTGGAGATCAAGACCGTCGCCGAAGCGATCAACCAGGCCCGCCCGGCCCGGCTGCACATCCTCGGCAAGATGCTCGAGGCCATCGACAAGCCCCGCGACACCCTCTCCCCCCATGCCCCGCGCCTGCTCAGCTTCCGCATCGATCCGGAACTGATCGGCACCGTGATCGGCCCCGGCGGCCGCACCATCAAGGGCATCACCGAGCGCACCAACACCAAGATCGACATCGAGGATGGCGGCATCGTCACGATCGCCAGCCATGACGGCGCCGCCGCCGAAGAGGCCCAGCGCATCATCGAGGGCCTCACCCGTCGCGTCAGCGAAGGCGAGGTGTTCAACGGTTCGGTCACACGGGTGATCCCGATCGGTGCCTTCGTGGAGATCCTGCCTGGCAAGGAGGGGATGATCCACATCTCCCAGCTGTCGGAATCGCGGGTCGAGAAGGTCGAAGACGTCGTCAACGTCGGCGACCAAGTGACGGTGCGGGTGCGGGAGATCGACAACCGCGGCCGCATCAACCTCACCCTGCGGGGCGTGGAGCAGCAGGAGCCGGCGGCGGTCTGATCGCCGCGTCCGTCAGCGCCCCTAAACTGGTTGGCAACTGGTTGGAACGGGGCGATGAAGAGCGTCGGTGCCTTCGAAGCGAAGACCCACCTCTCCAGCCTGCTGGAAGAGGTGGCCGCCGGCGAGGAGATCCTGATCACCCGCCACGGCAAACCACTGGCGCGGCTGGTTCCGGTCGCGTCCGATGGGCGTGAGCGGCGCCTCGAGGCCATCGCCCATCTGCGCAGCTTCGCAACGGGCCGGCGACTGAACGGCCTCTCCATCGGTGCGTTGCGGGACGAAGGCCGCAGGTGCTGAGCTTCGTCGCCGATGTTTCAGCGGTGTGCTCCTGGTGTTTTGAGGACGAGCGCACGGCGGATTCGGAGGTACTCCTGGCCCGATTGCCGGAGTGCGAACTCTGCGTTCCTGCGCTGTTCCTCTGGGAGCTGGGCAACGTTCTGCTGATGGCCGAACGGCGCGGCCGGATCACCGCGGCGGATCGGAGCCGCTTCCTTGCCCTCGTGGTTCAACTCAACCTGGACATTGATCCTGCCGATCCGCAAGTCGTCTGGCACGACGTGGTGAGCCTGGCGGCGCAGCATCGCCTCACCACCTACGACGCGGCCTATCTGGAACTGGCCATGCGTGGCGGACTCCCCCTGGCCAGTCGCGACAACGCGCTTCTGGCCGCCGCAAGGACCTGCGGGCTGGAGCTGCTCGCCTGCTGAAACGGCGGGCTGCCGCTCACACCGCAAAGCCGGGATCGATCACCGCCATCGCTGCCGCCGCCCGCCGGCAGACCTCGGCGTGGGCCGGACCGTTGCTGGCGATCAGGCAGCCGGCCTGGCGCACATCGCCGCTGTTGTAGAGCAGTGGCCGGCCATCGGCATGGTCGAAGCCACCACCGGCAGCACGCAGCACCGCTTCCGGCGCCGCCGTGTCCCAGTCCTTGGGGGCACTGCGCCCCGACAGGGAGATGTAGAGGTCGGCCTCGCCCCGCAGGATCGTGGCCACCTTGCCGCCGACACTGCCGATCGCCAGGCTGCGGGCGGGCCGCAGGTCGGCCAGCAGCTGCTCCAGGCGCTCGTCGCGGTGGTTGCGGCTGGCCACCAGCACCAGCTCCTCCCGGCGGCCGCTCAGGGCAGGGGCGAAACACTCGCCGGCCCGGTTCTCCCGCCAGGCCTCCCCCGCCCCGTTGCCGGCCCCACCGGCGCCCAGCAGCCCGAACCAGAGCTCCTCCGGCTCCGGCAGCAGCACCACCCCCAGCACCGGCCGCTGGCCGTGCACCAACGCCAGATGGACGGCGTACTCGCCGGTGCCCTGCAGGAAATCCTTGGTGCCATCGAGGGGATCGAGGATCCACAGCCATTCGGCGTCCAGCGGCTGACCCGGCACCAGCACCTCGGCGGCGGTTTCCTCGCTCAGCAGGGTCCAGCCGGCAGCCGGGAAGGCCGCCGCCAAGCCGTCCAGCAGCCAGCGGTTCACCGCCAGATCCGCCGCCGACACCGGCCCCTCGCCGCCATGGTCGACGCTCAGGGCCGGCGGAAAGCCATAGGGGGGCTGCTCACCACGGGCGTAGGCCCGCAGGATGTCGGCCGCGCCCCAGGCCAGCCGGCGCAGCTCCGCCAGTAAGGGCTCACAGCCGATGCCGTCGGGCAGGGCGAAGGGAGACGGCATCATGGGAGCGGGAAACAGGCATTGTGCAGGAACCGGTGCAGGAGCACGAACCCGCCGCCGGCGTTCTCTATCTGGTGGGCACCCCCATCGGCAACCTCGACGACCTCTCCCCCCGGGCCCGGCGGGTGCTGGCGGGGGTCAGCCGGGTCGCCTGCGAAGACACCCGCCGCAGCGGCCTGCTGCTGCACCATCTCGGCCTGCGGGTGCCGCTGCTGAGCTTCCACCAGCACAACCAGACGGCCCGCATCCCCCAGCTGCTGGCGGCCCTGGAGGCGGGCGAAGCCATTGCCCTGATCAGCGATGCCGGCCTGCCGGGGGTGTCCGATCCCGGCCAGGAGCTGGCGGCCGCCGCCCGCGCCGCCGGCCGCCAGGTGATCTGCATCCCCGGCCCCAGCGCGGTCACCACCGCCCTGGTGAGCAGCGGCCTGCCCTCGGGCCGCTTCTGCTTCGAGGGGTTTCTGCCCCCGAAGGGCGGGCCCCGGCGCCAGCGGCTCGAGGCCCTGGCCGGCGAGGAGCGCACGATGGTGCTGTTCGAAGCCCCCCACCGGCTGCTGGCCCTGCTCGAAGACCTGCTGGCGGTGCTGGGGGACCGGCCCCTGCAGGTGGCCCGGGAACTGACCAAGCGCCACGAGGAACAGGTGGGCCCCAGCGTGGCGGCGGCCCTGGCGCACTTCCAACGCACCCCGCCCCAGGGGGAATGCACCCTGGTGCTGGGCGGTGCCCCGCCGGCGGCGGCCCCCGTCTGGGACGAAACCGCCCTGCGCCATGCCCTGGCCGAGCTGGTGCGGGGCGGCCTCAGCAACCGGGAGGCCGCCCGCAGCCTGGCGCTCAGCAGCGGCCACAGCCGCCGGGCCCTCTACGCCCTGCTGCACCAGGAACCGGCAGACTGCACTCCTCCCCCTGCGACGCCGTGATGCTCCTGCGCCTGCGCCTCCTGTGCGGCAGCCTGCTCGGCGGCACCCTGCTGCTGACCCTGCTCTGCCTGGGGGCCCAGAACCTGGAGGAGCGACCCCAGCTGCGCTTCGGCTTCGCCCGCAGCGCCCCGTTGCCGGCCGGCTTCATCGTGGGCGTGGCCCTGGTGCTGGGGGTGATCAGCGGCGGCGCCAGCGCCGCCCTGCTGCTGCCAGGCAACACCCCCGCCGACGAGGGCTGAAGCCTCAGCTGCCAGGCAGGGCGTAGAGGGCGCCTTCGATCACCACCCGGCTGATGCCCTGGGCCAGCAGGTACGGGGCCGTGAGCTCGAACACCTTGAGGTCGGGCACCTTGATCACCCGCTGGGTGCGCCCGCACTGGCGCTTGGCCTGGCGGGGGTTGAGGAACACCACCAGGGCCTGGCGCTCCAGCTCGGCGTCCGGAAGCCGGCCCAGTTCGGGAAACTCGCTCAGCGGCCGCGCCTGCAGCTCCACCGTCTTGTCGACCAGCATGTAGGCGCTGGCGGGGAGGGCGGCGGCCACCAGGGGCTGGAGGCGACCCTCACCAGCGGTTGTGGCGCCGTCGTCGAGCAACACCACGGGGATCGGCTGGAACGGGTTGATCTCCTCGTCGTCGTCGCCGTCGCTGGTCAGCAGGTCGTCGTCATCGGCACCGAAATCGTCGGCATCCTCGATGGCGAGCACGGCGGGGCCGTCCTCCGCCTCCGCTTCGGCCCTCACCGGGGCCGGCACGGACAGGCGGCGAGGGGGATCGGGCAGCACCTTGCGCACCGGTGCGGGCTGGGGCTCAGCCTCGGGCGCGGTGTCGGGGTCAGACTCGGGATCCTCGGGAGCAAGGGCCTCGATAGGTTCCAGTGTGGACTCGAGGTCCGGCTGCTCTGGAGCGGGTTCGGGGCTGCTGATCTCCAGGGCCGTCTGCAGGGCCTCGGGGGGCTCAGCCGTCACCACCGGCGTCCGGCTGCGCCGGCGGGAGCGCTCGGACTTGACGCGCTCGTACTCCGCCTCCCCCAGCTCCGTGCGCACCACCCGGATGACCGTGTTGGGGCTGCAGCCGAATCGGTCCGCCAGCTCCTGGCTACTGGAACCCTCCCGAAAGCATCCAACCAGTTCGGTTTTCTGGCTGTCGCTGAGCCGGGTGGCGGCCATGGAACGGTTCAAGCGCGGTCGTCCACTGTACGGGTGGCTACCGGAGTGGCCTGGCCACCGAGCGCTGGCACAATGCGCTCCTTGCTCCCTTAGCTCAGCTGGATAGAGCAGCTGCCTTCTAAGCAGCCGGTCGATGGTTCGAATCCATCAGGGGGCGTTGGTGGACCCGGGCGGATCCGGGTCTTTTGCAGGACTTCAGCGCCTGACCGGCACCACCTGCAGACCGATCGGGGCCAGGGCGATCAGGGCCAGCTTGATGTGCTGGATGCCGAAGGGGATGCCCACGATCGTCACGAAACAGGCCACCGCGGCGCTCAGATGGCCGATCGCCAGCCACCAGCCGGCCAGCAGGAACCAGATCACGTTGCCGATCAGCCCAAGTGGTCCGGTGCCGAAATCCATGCGTCCGGTGAGCTCCCGGCGGCTGACCGCCTCGTAGCCGAACGGCCAGAAGGAGAAATTGCCGATCACGAAGCAGGCCCGGGCCCAGGGAATTCCCGCGATCGTGATCGCCGCCACCAGGCCGGCCAGCCACCAGCCCAGGCCCATCACAAAGCCCCCGAGCACGAACCAGAGGACGTTGAGCAGGAAGCGCAGCATGGAGGGAACCGGTTCTGCGCTCCAGCATGACGCCGACCGGCGGTTCAACCGCCGGGCTCGGCCAGGGGTCAGGGGCTGCGGCGCCTGCGATTCGGGCGTCGTCCGCTCAGAATCTCCAGCCTCCTGATCAGCTGCTCCAGGAGGGTCAGGGAGTGGCCCTTTCGCTGGCTTCCTGCGGCGAAGGCCGTGGCGAAGCCGACCGAAGCCACCGTCACCTTGACCACCCCCTGACCGAGGGACCAGACGTCGGCGGGGGCGGGACCGCCAATCCGACTGGAGGCCCGGGTCTCCGTCTTCTGGAGTTCGTCGAGCAGGGTGCGCTTCAGTTCGCCCAGGGGGAGGGAGAGGGCCGCCGCAGGGAGCTGGGGGCGGGCTCCCTGCAGGCGGGAGAAGCGGGCCTGGAGGTCTGACGGGCTGGTGGCCGCTTCGATGGCCTGGCGCATTCTTGTCACCCGTTCATCGAGTGCGTTGCGCTGCACCGTCTGGCTGCCCCTGGCTTGAGAGAGGATTCCCCAGGTGGCCGCGCCCTGCAGTGGCACCAGGAGCAGAAAGGCGAACGACGCGACGATGGCCCACTGGCGGACGGTGGCCAACCGTGCCCGTAAAAGGGCATTGGCGGGCTCGATGAAGACGGCTAGGTGCAGCAGCAGAAATCCAAGCAAGGCAAGGATTGAGGTGTTGGTCATGCGATTGGTGAACCGCAGTTGCCATGCCGGATTGAGCAGCTGAAGCGGCAGGGAATCGACCAGAACGAAAGCCAGAAAGATCATCAACAACCCTGCGCTGCTCCAGGCGAACAGGCGACTGATGCTGGCGATGTGGTCCTCTCGAGTGGCTGTGTACTCGGGCATGGGATGGAAGGTGCCACCGCGATGACATCGTTCTGATGTCAGTTTCTTGGGGATGGCTTCATTCCAATCCGCCGGCGCAGACGGCGACTCCAGACCACGGCCATGCCTGCTCCCGCCAAGGGGAGTGGGCCTGGAACATTCGACACAGTTTCCCCAGCCAGGGGTGGGGTGCTCGCCGGATCGACGCGAACCAGGGAAGCCTGTTCATAGGCATAGGCATACCCGAGAAGCTTGTCCTCTTCATAGGCCTTGGCCAGGAAGGAAATTCCGAGGGGGTTGAGGTTGTTCAGACTCTGGTATCCCGCCGGCACGATGACAGTTGGATAGCCAGCTCTGGCACCAATGCCAGCTCCGGATGTTCCACTGAACAGCACGGCATCCAAATCATTATCATCCATAAACTTATCGATTCCCAGCGTTCGGGAGTTAAGAATGTCAAGCGCTCTGTCTTGAAGATATTTCAAAGTGTCCGCACTGGTGGGCGACAGGTCGATCAAGCGAGATGCCGCTATGCGAGTCTGGCCATACTTAAATGCTCCAGTGGCGGGATCAGGATCGTCGGCGATGTAATCATTGATAAAGTCGTAGACATCATCAATGGATTGAATCGATGCGCTCGAGCCAAGCGTCTCCAGATAGAGGTTGAGGTCTCGCTTGAACTCGTAAGTCAGGACACTCGAGCTGTTGTTGGGTGGGGTGAACGCAATCTCCGTGACGGTGGCCCCTAGGGAGCGAATGGTGTCAATCGCCTTGTTAAAGATGGAGAGCTGCTCTGCGCCACTGGCCGTGTTCGCATTGGGCTTCGAATAATAACCAAGCTTGGCACCCTGCAAGGCATCAAGTTGTAGGTAGGGAGTGTAATCGCTCTTTGCCCTGCCGATACTTTCTGCGGTCAGCGGGTCCTTGGGGTCGTAGCCAGTCAAAGCCCCCAGGAGGATGGCCGCATCTGTGACCGAACGGGTCATCGGCCCGGCAGTGTCTTGGCTTGCCGCGATGGGGATGATGCCATCCCGGCTCCAGAGTCCGACAGTGGGTTTAATGCCAACCAAAGAATTCTGGTTTGAGGGGCTGAGGATGGAGCCTGATGTTTCCGTACCAATCGCAATCGTTGCCAGATTGGCCGCCATGGCAGCTCCTGACCCCGCACTGGAGCCCCCAGGGGACAACTGAGGCCGTCCATCACCGCCAGGAAGCGGGACGGGATTGTAGGGGTTTAACGTATACCCATTCAAGGAGTTATAGCCAGCGGGCATGCCGTTGGTCAGGAAGTTGGCAAATTCAGTGGGAGACGTCTTGCCAAGGATGATGGCGCCAGAATCAATCAGTTTCTGGGTGATCGTGGCATTGTCAGGTGGCAAGGAATCTTTGAGACCGAGAAAACCTGCTGTGTTGGGCAGGAAGCTCGTGTCAATGTTGTCTTTCAAAAGGACTGGAATGCCATGCAGGAGACTGCGTGCGCCCGTGGTTGCCCGTTCGACATCGAGTGCTGCTGCCTGGGCGAGGGCATTGGGGTTCAGGGAGATGATTGAGTTGAGGTTAAGCCCCGTAGGTAGATCGTACGCCGTAATCCTGTCGAGGTATAATTGCACTAACTTTTGTGCATTGATTAACCCACTGTTGAAAGCCTGATTGATATTGGATATCGTGGCCTCCTGGAGAGTGAACGTGGCGGCGGCCGATGGCCGCGCGAACTCAGTGGAGGCCAGGGTTGCCGCAAAAGCAGCCACGGCGACATGGCGAAATAGAGGGCGAATCACAGCAGATCTTAAGACAAGATTTATTGATTAGACCTTGAACAGCGGCCTGGCGCCGTATCAAAAACGACCAACGGAGCGACTTTTGGATGCCGATTGAACCATCGGTCGCCTGCCTTGCGCTTGCGTCTGTGTTGGGCTCCCCTCAGCACCCCCTCACTCCGCAGTTGCAGGCTGATCGGCCAGAATCCTTGTGACAGCCATCCATCCAAACGAAAACCGTGGCAAGCCGCAGTCTTGTTCCTGTCCGCTAGATCATCTTTGGGCGCAAGCTGCTGTTTCTACAACTACCGAAAGTCTGGCTGCCCTGGGAACATCTGACCATGTCCCTTGCCTGTCTGGCCGGGGTCCGCGGCCTTCGGCCATCGTTCATTCCGCTCCAAGGATCCTCGTCGGGACACGTCGTTCGAGTCAGATCCAAGTCAAGTCCGACTCAGGAATGATGACACCGCTGCTGTGGGATGGATGGCTTCCGTTGGGCCGGTTGAGCCCGGGACATCGTTCATCCATGGCCGTTCAGGCTGATCGTGGCTGACAAGCCGTCGCTCGAAGCCCCCTGGTGCCGTCAGGGACCAACCGCCGGAAACAGCCGCCGGTTGCGGTTGGCGATCGCCACCAGCGAGAGCATCACGGGCACCTCCACCAGCACGCCCACCACGGTGGCCAGAGCGGCCCCGGACTCCAGGCCGAACAGGCTGATGGCCACGGCCACCGCCAGTTCGAAGAAGTTGGAGGCGCCGATCATGGCGCCGGGGGCGGCAATCGCATGGGGCTGGCGCCAGAGGCGCATCCACTGGGCTGTGATCCAGAAGATCAGGTAGGTCTGCAGGGTCAGCGGGATGGCGATCAGGGCGATGGCCAGCGGGTTGGCAAGGATCGCCTCGGCCTGCACCAGGAACAGCAGCAGCACCGTGACGATCAGACAGACGATCGCCAGCGGCTTGAGCCGTTGCTCCAGCCGCTCGATGCGGCCGGGGGATCGCAACAGCACCCGGGTGAGCCAGCCCGCCGCCAGGGGGACCACCACAAACAGGCCCACGACCGTCACCAGGGTGTCCCAGGGAACGAGCACATTGCTCACCCCCAGCAGCAGGGCCGCGATCGGCGCAAAGGCGAACACCATGATCAGGTCGTTGATCGCCACCTGGGCCAGGGTGTAATTGGGATCGCCGTTACTGAGCCGACTCCACACGAACACCATTGCCGTGCAGGGCGCCACCCCCAGCAGGATCATGCCGGCGATGTATTGATCGCCGATGGCGGCGGGAATCCAGGCGCCGAAGAGACCGCGGATGAACAGCCAGGCGATGGCCGTCATCGTCAGCGGCTTGATCAGCCAGTTGACGACCACCGTGACCACCAATCCCTTTGGCTGACGCCGCAGGTCGGCGATGGAGCCGAAATCCACCGCCAGCATCATCGGGTAAATCATTCCCCACACCAGCAGGGCGATCAACAGGTTGATGCGGGCGAATTCGAAGGCCGCCACCGCCGCCGACAGCCCCGGCAGGAAAGCACCGAGGGCCACCCCGGCCACGATGGCCAGGCCGATCCACAGGCTGAGATAACGCTCAAAGAGTCCCATCGTTCAGGAAGCGTCTGCGGGGCCGTTCACGGCGCAGCAGCCGCGCGCAACAAGTCGCGGACCTCCTCGGCAGCGGGCACCCGGCCGGCCACGACCACACGGTCATCGATGACCAGCGCGGGCGTGCGCATCACGCCGTAGCCGGCGATCGCGACAGGGTCGTGGATGGTTTCAATGCTGGGCGCCAGGCCGAGGTCCGCGGCCCCCTTGCGGGCGTGGCCTTCCAGGGTGATGCATTTTCTGCAGCCGCTGCCAAGAATCTTGATGTCCATGGGGTGGGAACCTCAGACGAGCAGTGCATTGAACAGATAACCGATCAGCACGATGCCCAGACCCGTGACCGAGAAGAACGCTGCCAGCAAGGGCGGTTTGAGCACCCTCCGCAACAGAATCAATTCCGGAACCGAAAGGGCCACCACACTCATCATGAAGGCAAGCACCGTCCCCATCGGCAGTCCCTTCTCATGCAGCGCCTGCACCATCGGCATCACACCGGCCGCGTTGGAATAGAGCGGGATTCCGATTCCCACCGCCAGCAGCACACCGAAGGGATTGCTGCGGCCGGCATAGGTGGCGAAGAAGTCGGTGGGCACCCAGCCATGGATCAGGGCGCCCACACCGATGCCGATCAGCAGATAGGGCCAGATCTGCTGCAGGATCGAGGCCACTTCCTCGGCGCCCATCTGCAGCCGCTGCTCGAAGGGCAGGCCAGGAGAAGGTTCCACCGCCTGCCCGTGCAGCCTGGTGTCGTAGACGAAGGATTCCACCCAGCGCTCCAGCCGCAGGCGGCCCAGCACCCAGCCCGCCCCGATCGCGATCACCAGGCCGGAGCCGATGTAGATCAGGGTGATCTGCCAGCCGAACAGGCTGAACAGCAGGCCGATCGCCACCTCGTTCACCATCGGGCTGGCGATCAGAAAGCTCATCGTGACCCCCAGGGGAATGCCGGCGGCGAGAAAGCCGATGAAGGCCGGCACCGCACTGCAGGAACAGAACGGGGTGATCACCCCCAGCAGTCCCGCCAGCACGTTGCCGATCCCTTCGCGACGTCCGGCCAGCAGGGCCCTGGTGCGTTCCACGCTCAGATAGGAACGCAGAACAGTGACGACGAAGATGATGCCGCTGAGCAGCAGGGCGATCTTGAGCGTGTCGTAGAAGAAGAAACGCAGGGTTTCGCTGAGCCGTTGCTGCGGATCCAGACCCAGCCAGCCGAACAGCAGCGCCTCCCAGAGGGTTTCATTGATGCGATAGAGCACCAGCCAGGCCGCCACCAGGCCGGCGAGCAGGGTCCCATGGCCTGGCCGGCTGGTGCGCAGCCACTGCAGGACCGGGGACAGGGTGCTCACGGGCAGGGGACGGCGATGCCACCGCAGCTGGCCGCCAGGGCGGCGAGCCAGGCTCGCAGGCGTTCCAGGGCCTCGGGTTGCAGGCGGTAGTACACCCAGCGGCCGCTCTGGCGGTCGGCCAGCAGGCCCGTCTCCTTGAGCACCTTGAGGTGAAACGAGAGCTTCGACTGGGCCAGGCCCAGCTCGCCGGTGAGGTCGCAGACGCAGCGCTCGCCGTTGCCGAGGGCTTCTATCACCTGCAGGCGGATCGGGTCGGCCAGGGCCCGCAGCAGCAGGCGCGCCTCCTCGGCCTCCAGGGGGCCCGGGGCGCAGGCGATCGGGGCGGCAGTGGCGGCAGTGGCGGTCCTTAACCCAGCCATAAATCCATCAACCAGAGCTGATGTGACGATAGGGCGGTGTCGCGGCAGGCGCAGTGAAGATCGGCATCAACGGCTTCGGACGGATCGGACGGCTGGTGTTCCGCGCCCTCTGGGGGCGGCCCGGCATCGAGCTGGTGCATGTCAACGACAACGCCGGCGACGCCACCACCGCCGCCCACCTGCTGGCGTTCGACTCGGTGCATGGTCGCTGGAGTCAGCCCGTGGTGGCCGAAGGCGAGGGCTTCGCGGTGGGGGATTCACGGGTGGGCTGGTCGCGGCAAAGCGATCCGGTGCTGGTGCCCTGGCAGGCGGCGGGGGTGGAGCTGGTGCTCGAGTGCAGCGGCAAGTTCAAGACGCCCGAGACCCTCGCCCCCTACCTGCAGCAGGCCGGCGTGCAACGGGTGATCGTGGCCTGCCCTGTCAAAGGGGAGCTGGACGGCACCTTGATCCCCAACATCGTCTTCGGCATCAACCACGCCACCTATCTGCCGGAACGGCACCGGATCCTCACCGCCGCCTCCTGCACGACCAACTGCCTGGCGCCGGTGGTGAAGGTGGTGCAGGAGAACTTCGGCATCCGCCACGGCTCGATCACCACCCTGCACGATGTCACCAACACCCAGGTGGTGATCGACAGCTTCAAGAGCGATCTGCGCCGGGCCCGCGCCTGCCTGCAGAGCCTGGTTCCCACCAGCACCGGCTCGGCCAAGGCCATCGGCCTGATCTTCCCGGAGCTGCAGGGCAAGCTCAACGGCCACGCCGTGCGGGTGCCGCTGCTCAACGCCTCGCTCACCGATGCGGTGTTCGAGCTGGAGCGCGCCGTGACGGTGGAGGAGGTCAATGGCGCCTTCGCGGCGGCGGCGGCAGGCCCGCTGCTGGGGATCCTGGGCTACGAGGAGCGGCCCCTGGTGTCGGTCGACTACGTCAACGACAGCCGCAGTTCCATCGTGGATGCCCTTTCCACGATGGTGATCAACGGCACCCAGCTGAAGGTGTACGCCTGGTACGACAACGAATGGGGCTACAGCTGCCGGATGGCGGATCTCGCCTGCCATGTGGTCGGCCTGGATGGGCCCGTGGGGGCGTGATCGGGCCATGAAACTGCCCGGATTCGGCCATTCGCTCACGGCCCTGCAGCAGTACGGCGTCGTCACGGCGAATTACTGGTGCTTCACCCTCACCGACGGCGCCCTGCGCATGCTGGTGGTGTTCCACTTCCGGGAGCTGGGCTACAGCACCCTGGAGATCGCCTTTCTGTTTCTGTTCTACGAATTTTTCGGCATCCTCACCAACCTTTACGGCGGTTGGCTGGGGGCCCGTTTCGGCCTGCGTGTCACCCTCTGGGCCGGAACCCTGATGCAGGTGGCGGCACTGCTGATGCTGGTGCCCGTCGCCGACAGCTGGCCGAAATGGTGGAGCGTCGCCTATGTGATGGCGGCCCAGGCGCTCAGTGGCATCGCCAAGGATCTCAACAAGATGAGCGCCAAAAGTGCCATCAAATCCGTGGTTCCAGAAACACCTGAGGACCACAGCAAGGGCGAAACCCAGTTGTTCCAGTGGGTGGCGATTCTCACCGGCTCCAAGAATGCCCTCAAAGGGGTGGGGTTCTTCCTCGGCGGCCTGTTGCTCACCACCATTGGATTCAATGCCGCCGTCGGCGCGATGGCGGCCGGACTGTTTCTGGCCTTCCTGCTGACGCTGGTGCTGCCCGGGGAGATCGGCCGGATGAAGGAAAAGCCCGCCTTCACGGCGTTGTTTTCCAAGTCCCGCGGCATCAATGTGATCTCGCTGGCCCGGTTCTTTCTTTTCGGCGCCAGGGATGTGTGGTTCGTGGTGGCCCTGCCGGTGTTCCTGCAGACCACGCTCGGCTGGCGCTACTGGGAGGTGGGCGGCTTCATGGGCCTGTGGGTGATGGGCTACGGCGTGGTGCAGGGGTCGGCTCCGGCCCTGCGGCGCAGCTGGGGCCAGAGCGCTCCGCCGGGGGTCTCCGCCGTGACCTTCTGGAGCGGGCTGCTCACCGCCATTCCGGCCCTGATCGCCATCGCCCTCTGGCGTGAGGTGGGGCATCCCGGTGTGGCGGTGGTGGTGGGACTGGCGGCCTTCGGTGTGGTGTTCGCCATGAATTCATCGATCCACAGCTACATGATCCTGGCCTACACCGATGCCGAGTCGGTGAGCATGAACGTCGGCTTCTATTACATGGCCAATGCCGGCGGCCGCCTGCTCGGCACGGTTCTCTCGGGCGCCCTGTTCCTGGTTGGAGGCCTGCAGGCCTGCCTGTGGAGCTCCGCCCTCCTGGTGGGCCTGGCCTGGCTCGTGAGCACCCGTCTGCCGGCGCCACCGAGGCAGCACCCCCAACCCCTGGGCGCCGGCTGAACCGCCCCTGCGGCCGGGATGGTTTCGCCATGCTGAAGGGCCCTCTTCTGCCTGCCATGCCATTGAGTGCCCCACCGCGCCAGAGGTTGCTGGAGGTGAACGGCGGCTGCTGGGAGGGCCTGTTCGCCCGCCTGGGCCCCGACGGCCGCGAGATGGAGCGGTTTCCCACCCGCCTGCTGGTCACCGACCAGGACGGCACGATCGAGGCTGCCCTCACCTACCTCAGTTCCGGGCGCACCGTGCCGATGCGCTTCAGCGAACCGCCGGCGGCCATGCAGATCAGCGCCGCCGGCCACTGGAGCCTGGGCATCGATCGCACCGGTGCCTGGCCCTGGATCGCCGAGCTCTGCGTCGCCCATGGCCAGCGCCGCCGCCGCATCGTGCTGCGCCATGGCGTGGACAGCCTGGAGAGCCTCACCTACGCCAGGGAATGGCGGCCGGGCGTCACGGATGCCGGCCCCGATGCGCCGCTGGTGGCCCGCCTGGAGGCCATCGAGGCGGACGGTGCCACCACCACCCGCTGGAGCCTGGACGGCAACGTGGAGGTGGTGATCCTTCATCACCCCCGCCAGCCAGGGCCCGTCCAGGTGACGCTCAGCTGGCAGGTGGACGCCAACGTGTGCTGCCGGATCGAGCGCCGCTACTCCCCCTACGGCCTGCTGGAGCCACTGGCTGCCGACTGATGGGCCCGCCGCTGGTGTATCACCCGGCCTATTCGGTCCCCCTGCCCGACGGCCATCGCTTCCCGATGCAGAAGTTCCGGCTGCTGAAGGAGCGGCTCGAGCAGCTGGAGCTCGCCCGACCCGGACAGATCCACCAGCCCCTGCCGGTGCCGCGGCGCTGGCTGGAGCTGGTGCATGGCCGCAGCTACCACGAGGCCTTCGCCCGCGGTCGACTCAGCAGGCAGGACCTGCGCCGCATCGGACTGCCCGTGTCCTGGCCCCTGGTGCGGCGCAGCTGGCTGGCGGTGGGAGGCACGCTGCTGACGGCCCGGCTGGCCCTGCGCCACGGCCTGGCCTGCCATCTGGCGGGCGGCACCCACCACGCCTTCCCGCTGCATGGCAGTGGCTTCTGCATCTTCAACGACCTCGCCGTGGCGGCCCGGGTGCTGCTGAGCGAGGGCCGGGTGCGCCAGGTGCTGGTGGTGGATCTGGACGTGCACCAGGGGGACGGCACCGCCGCGATCTTCGCCGCCGACCCCCGGGTGTTCACCTTCTCCATGCATGGGGCCAGCAATTTCCCTCTGCACAAACAGATCAGCGATCGCGACCTGGCCCTTGAGGACGGCGTGGCGGACGACGCCTACCTGCGGGCCCTGCAGCACACCCTGCCGGATCTGCTGGAGCAGGTCCGGCCCGACCTGGTGCTCTACAACGCCGGCGTCGATCCGCACCGGGACGACCGCCTCGGCCGGTTGGACCTGAGCGATGACGGCCTGCACCGGCGGGACTGGCTGGTGATGGACGCTGCCCTGCGTCGCAGGATTCCGGTGGCCACAGTGATCGGCGGTGGCTACGACCACCTGGCCGCCCTGGTGGAGCGGCACACCCTGGTGGTTCGCGCCGCCGATGCCCTCGCCCGGATCCACGCCACCGGCACGGAGCTGTCATGTCCGGTCACAGATGACCCCCGGGCCGGTAAGGGGTGAGTCATCCGAAGGCGTTTGTCTTGAGGGGCAACGGAGCTTCCACCATGATCAGCCGTTCCTCCCGCCTGCTCCACGCCGCCCTTGTGGTGGTCTGTGGCGCCGGCATCGTCTACGCCCCGGTCCATGCCCAGACCTCCCTGACCCTGCAACTGGGCCAGCCCGGCTACTTCGGCCCGATCAACCTCGGCAACCAGGCCCCGCCGCCGGTGTACGGCTACAGACCCGTGATCGTCAGGCCGGATGCCAGGGGACGGGACCGCTGGAACCAGGCCGCCACCCAGCCTGTGTATCTGCGGGTGCCGATGAATCAGACCAGGGACTGGGGGCGCTACTGCGGCCTGTATCAGGCCTGCAACGTGCCGGTGCAATTCGTCCGTGACGACTGGTACCGCAACGTCTACGCGCCGCGGGTGCGGGCCGCCCAGGCCAGGCAGGCCAAGGAGGCCCGCGACCGTTGGCGAGACGCCCGCCAAGGCAACAAGCGGGTGGTGCTGACACCCCAGGGGCGTGCCTACGGAATTGAACGGCGGCGCGGCTGGGATGACGACGACGATTGAAAGCCAGGACCCGCCGACATCCGGGTGATGGCCCGCCCCGGCCTTGCCGGGGCGGGCTTTTTCCTGGCCGGACTGGCCGTCAGCGTCAACGGCGGCCCAGCAGGTCCTCCCAGGTGAGGGGATGCTGGGACGGATCATGACGCGGCGGCCTGGCCACCAGCAGGCAGCTGGGGTAGGCGGTGCCCCGGCCGGAAACGGCGGGGGCACCGCTGGGGCGGGTTGAAGGCGACGGACGCCTGGAAAGGGTGTTCATGGGAAAAGACACAAGGGGATATGGATCTCGCACCGGGAGGCTGCCGTTCCCACGCGGGGAATCGCACACGGCAGTCGTTGCTGGACCTGGTGGACCGTCCCCAGGAAGCGCGGGGCGGCTCGGTGCTGGCTCCGGCGAAGGCGAACAACAGGTTCGCCGGCTTCTGCCGGATGAAGAAACCATAGCTGATCTCTTCCCGGTTCCACCGCGGGCCGGATCGGCAAGCCACAGAAAGCAGGTGGTGGCCTGGAAAAAATCCAGACCTAGACTTCATTCATCCTCCCGGATCGCTCCACTGCGATGGCTGTAGCGCCATTCATGTCTCAAGATCTGCATCCAGAGGGCAAACGCAGGGCGCAGAGGCTCCACGTGCCAGTCGGTGTCTCCGTGAGCCTCACCCTGACCAACAAACACGCGGTGTTCGTCAACCTTCGCGACGTCAGTGAGAGTGGCGCCTGCGTGGTGCGCCAGGGGTCTCTGGACATCCAGGAGGACGACATCGTCGTCTTTGAGGTACTGGATTACGACGCCGCTTCAAAGATCAGCCTCCGCTGCAAGGCGTGCTGGGTGAGGGACACCGGGTTCAACACCTACGTGGGCCTTTCCTTTCTCAAATCGACCCTGTCGCAGGACACCCTTACCAGATTTCTCTCCTGAGCTGGCGGCGTCCTCACAGGTTGCCGGCCTCTCCGCTGTCCTGGCCCGGGAGGGGGCCATCACAGCGTGTCTGGTCGCAATCAGCCCTCCGGAAATCGGCCCCATCGAGCGCGGCACCTCTGAGATCCGCCAGGGTCAGACGCGCTCCCGCAAACGTGGCACCCCTGAGATCGGCATCCCTCAGATCGGCACCGCTGAGATCGGACTGGCTGAAATCAGCTCCGACCAGATCAGCGCCATGAAGATCGGCCTGACACAGCACCGTGTTGGAAAAGTTGGCACCTCGCCAGCGGCCGAAGGGAATTCTCAGACCCTCCAGATTGGCCCCACCAAGATCGAATCCGTCCTGCCAGATCCCGGCAGCGGAAAGATTCTCCAGCGCCCTCAAGCGACCGAGGCTGTTGGTCGCATTGGCCTCCCGTTGGGAAAGTAGAAGTTCAAACATTTCATTATGCTCCTTCTCTTTACGCTTGGCGGCTTCAAGCAGGTAAACGATGGCGGCCGTAACGATACTGAGCGACTCAACATTACCGATGCTGATGATGTCGAGAAAGTCGCTGGTCAGGCAATCGGGTTGCGACGAAGGGTCATGGCAGTGTTCGAAACGGTTGACAGCAGCAAGCAATCCGAAGGAGAGGATGGCCGCGATCAGGACACGGAAGCCGAAGGAGCTATCCAGCAGACGGAAGAACGGCGAAGCACGTCGTCGTCTCTGACGTTCAAACCAGGTGGTGGGAGGCCGGGAGCGCCTGATCGTCGATGGGTCAGGGCCAGTGTCAGCCTGCATGGCGTTACCTGCCATTCATGCCGACAAGGCTCGCATGGTTCGCTTCTGGGGGACAGCGCCTGGCAGCGGCGGGAGTGACCATGAAAAAACCCCCTGCCGAAGCAGGGGGTCTCACAGTTTCTTGTGAATCGGTAGAAACCGGATCAGCCGATGGCCGGGGCGGTCAGGGCCACAGGCGTGGCGCTGGCAGCCGCCAGGTCGAGCGGGAAGTTGTGCGCATTGCGCTCGTGCATCACTTCCATGCCCAGGCCGGCACGGTTGAGCACGTCGGCCCAGGTGTTGATCACCCGGCCCTGACCATCCAGGATCGACTGGTTGAAGTTGAAGCCGTTCAGGTTGAAGGCCATCGTGCTCACGCCCAGGGCGGTGAACCAGATGCCCACCACCGGCCAGGCCGCCAGGAAGAAGTGGAGGCTGCGGCTGTTGTTGAACGAGGCGTATTGGAAGATCAGGCGACCGAAGTAACCGTGGGCAGCCACGATGTTGTAGGTCTCTTCCTCCTGGCCGAACTTGTAGCCGTAGTTCTGGGACTCGCTCTCGGTGGTTTCACGCACCAGGGAGGAGGTCACCAGCGAACCGTGCATGGCGGAGAACAGGGAGCCACCGAACACACCCGCCACACCCAGCATGTGGAAGGGGTGCATCAGGATGTTGTGCTCAGCCTGGAACACCAGCATGTAGTTGAAGGTGCCGCTGATGCCGAGGGGCATGCCGTCGGAGAAGGAACCTTGACCGAAGGGGTAGATCAGGAACACGGCGCTGGCGGCCGCCACGGGGGCGGAGTAGGCGACGCAGATCCAGGGGCGCATGCCGAGGCGGTAGGAGAGTTCCCACTCGCGGCCCATGTAGGCGAAGACGCCGATCAGGAAGTGGAAGACCACCAGCTGGTAAGGGCCACCGTTGTACAGCCACTCGTCGAGGCTGGCGGCTTCCCAGATGGGGTAGAAGTGCAGGCCGATGGCGTTGCTGGAAGGAACAACGGCGCCGGAGATGATGTTGTTGCCGTACATCAGGGAGCCGGCGACGGGCTCACGGATACCGTCGATGTCGACGGGGGGCGCCGCGATGAAGGCGACGATGAAGCAGATGGTGGCAGCCAGCAGGGTGGGGATCATCAGCACACCGAACCAACCGACGTAGAGGCGGTTGTTGGTGGAGGTGACCCACTCACAGAACTGGTTCCACACCGAAGCGCCGGAGCGCTGCTGGAGAGTGGCGGTCATGAGTGCAGAAGAGGAGTGCCGGCAGGCGAATGCGCTGGCGCGCAGGCCTTGGGCGTAAGGAAGAGCGACGAATCGCCTGACGGCAATGTAACAGACCATTGCGGCGTGTGAGTGGGCCTTCATGAAGAAAAGCTGTGCCTCCTGCCTGGCCTGCCCCCCCCTGCCGCTGCTAGGAGAAGCGTTGCTCCGGTCATCTCGCCTCCCCGCCGATGGTCTCGCGTTCGTCGCTCTCTCCCCAGCCACCGGGCACCGCCGGCTTTCGCCTGCGGCGGCTGGCGCCCGCCCTGCTGCTCCTGCCGCTGCTGGTGGCGGGTTGCCAGGGCTCGCCCAATGCCGAGAGCCGCCGCATCGAACAGCTCGAGCTGAAGATCCAGCAGCTGGAGCAGCGGCTGAACAAGGCCGACACGCGCCCTGACACCGCCGACCCGGCCGGCAAGCCCCCGGCTGGCGTGGTCAAGTCCCTGACCCTGCGCACCGACACGGAGGACGACCGTCTGCGCATCTACTGGGCCGACGGCAGCAAGACCGACATCCCCTGCACCAAGGAACAGACCACCCTCGTTTGCGGATGACCATGCCTTCGACCCGTCTCGGGCCCCTGCTGGGCGCCCTGGCCCTGCTGCTGGCCGCCCCCCTGGCCGGCCCCGCCCCAGTCCAGGCCCAGATGACCCAGGAACAGGCCTTCCAGCGCGGCCGCGCCGTCAACCTGGCCCGCATGCGGGGCGAGGTGATCAACGGCGGCCTGGGCGTCTATCGGCCCGCCATCTGCATGTACGAGCGCAGCGGCGGCAACTGCCTGGTGCGCTCCGATGCCGAAGGGCTGCTGTTCCGCTTCTATGGCGGCGTCCCTGGCTGGGCCCAGCTCGGCCAGCCGCCGACGGTGGAAACCGAGATCCTCATCTCTCCTGACGGTCGCAACGTCGTGAGCGTTCTCTACAACGGCCCGCCCCGATCGCAGCCGGCTCCCGCTGGCCAGTCCCAGGCGCCTCAGCCCGGGGTCTGAAGGTTCCGGGCCAGGCCCTGGAGCGCCTGGCCCCAGGCGGGCTCCACGGGCCAGGCTTCCCGGCGGGTGAGGCTGAGGGCGATGCCCTTCTCGCCATAGGCCGCCTCGTTGATGAACACGGCCCGCACGGTCCCCTCGCCCTGATCGGCCTGGGGGTGGAACGGGATCGTGACGCCCTCCGCCGTGAGAAACAGGGGCTCACCGGCGCCGATCGGCCACCAGTCGCGGCCCTGGCGTTGCGGATGCACCACCGCCGCCGGAGATCCGTCGTCGTGGCGCGGCAGGTCGAGGCTGCCCAGGTGCCGGTGCACCACCAGCCGCGCCGGCTGGCGCAGGGCACCGGAGCGGGCTTCCGCCAGCACCTCCAGGGCCGCCTCCAGGGCCAGCTGGCTCTGCCGGCAGATGGTGGCCTGGATCACGCCCTGGGGCACCGGGCCCACCTCCACCACCAGCCCGCAGGGCCAGCGCTCCACCAGATAGCCGGTCTGGGCCTGATCCTGCTCGTGCAGATAGATCGGCAGCCCCAGCCGCTGCTGCAGGCCCGCCGCCAGGGCCAGATCGGCCGGCCGCCGGCCATAGACCACCAGGCTGTTGCCCATGGCGGCGGTGGTGCTGTGCAGGTCGAGCGCCACCAGGCAGGGGGCGCTGCCTTCGGGCCCGTGGAGAGCCAGCAGCTCCCGCGCCCGCTGCAGTTCCCGGTCCCCCGGCTCGGGGGTGTCCAGCAGGGCCGGCACGAAACTGCGGTTGAGATCACGATCCAGGTAACGCCGACCGGCGGCATGGGCCGCGGGGTTGCCCAGCACCAGCTCCAGGCCGAGGCCACTGCTGCGCAGCAAGGCCGGGTGCCGCCGCCAGGCTTCGAGCAGCCAGGGCGCGTTGCGCTCATTGCCATGGGTGCCCCCCACCACCATCACGCGCCCCGCCACCATCGCCTGCTCGCTCACAGGGATCCAGCCTGGCGCAGAGTCAGGGCTGGATTGCGCTGATGTCCATGGCCCCGCCCGCCACCCTGGTGCGCACCGCCCGGCAGCTCTGGCACTGCCAATGGCGCCTGCTGATGGGCAGGCTCGGACCCGCCGACGGCCAGGGCCGCTACCGCCGGCCAGCCGGTGCCTTCGCCAGCCTGCCGCCATTGCCCGAGGACGCCGGCGCGCCCGGCAACCACGTGTTGATCGTGGGCCGCAGCTGCCCCTGGGCCCACCGGGCCTGGCTCACCTGGACCCTGCGGGGTCTGGCCCCCACGATCGAGACGGTGGTGGTGGTGCCCGATCCGGCCGCCGGCCGCTGGCGGTTCGAGACGCCCTTCGAGGGCTGCCAGACCCTGCTCGACCTCTACCGCCGCTGCGGAGCCGATCCCCGGGCCCGGGCCACCGTGCCGGCGCTCTACTCCCGGAGCCGGGGGCAGATCCTGGTCAGCGAGAGCGCCCGCCTGATCGAGCTGCTCAATGCCTGGCCCGCGGGAACCGGGGCACCGGACCTGGAGCCCCCGGACGACCGGGCGGCCATCGCCGCCTGGCGGGAGCGGCTGCAGGGCGATGTGAACGACGGCGTGTACCGCTGCGGCTTCGCCCGCAACCAGGCGGCCTACGACGAGGCCGAAGCGGCCCTGTTCGCTGCCCTGGAGGCCGTCGAAGCCGGCCTCCAGGGCAGCGGCGGCTGGCTCTGCGGCGGGGCCCAGCCCAGCCTGGCGGACGTGGTGCTGTTTCCCACCCTGATCCGGATGGAGCTGGTCTATGCGCCGTTGTTCGGCTGCAGCCGCCAGCCCCTCTGGCAACTGCCCCGGCTGTGGGACTGGCGGCGCCGCTTCCACAGCCTCGAGGGGGTGGCGGCCACCTGCTTCCCGGACGCCTGGCGCAGCGACTACTTCGGGGCCCTGTTCCCCCTGCATCCCTCCGGCATCGTCCCGGCGGGACCGGACCTGGCCACACTGGTGGGCAGCCCGCCCCCTGCCGCCCCCGGCGCCCCCACCCGATGAGCAGCACCCTGGCCAGCCCGGATGGCACCGACCCCGTCTTTGAAGGGGTGTACGGCACCTTCACGATCACCGCCACCGATCGCCGCGAAGTGCTGGGCTACCGCCTGGCCCTCACGGCCGTGGCCCTGGGCCAGCTGGCCCTGCTGGCCCAGTGGCGCCAGCTCGGCCCCGACCTGCTCTGGCCCTGGTTGCTGGTGATGGCGGCCGGCCTGGGTCTGGCCCTGCGCTGGATCCACATCTACCTGCGTCCCCTGCACCGGGCCCTGCAGCTGTTCTGGCTGGCCGGTTGCCTGGGCGGGCTGCTGCTGGCCCTGCGGGCCGGACCGGGCCAGATGCTCCCCGCCCTGGCGCAGCAACCTCTGTGGATCCTGGCGGTGGGGCCCTTCTTCGCCGCCCTGGCCGGCATCGGCTTCAAGGAGTTCTTCTGCTTCCAGCGGCCCGAGGCGATCGGCGTCACCCTGCTGCTGCCCCTGGCCCTGCTCGGGCGCCTGGCCGGTGTCCTGAGCCCGGCCACCACCGCCAGCCTGCTGGCCGCCGAAGCGCTGCTGCTGCTGGTGCTCTGCCTGCGCAAGTTCCCCATGCCGGCGGCCGCCGACGTGGGCGACAAAAGCGTCTTCGCCCATCTGGAGCAGCAGCGCCTCGGCCAGAGCGGCGACACCCCATGAGTGCCATCAGCCTGGTGGGGGCCGCCAAGGACTTCGGCCTGCGCAGCCTCTTCTCCGACCTCGACCTGCACGTGGGCGAGCGGGACCGGCTGGGGCTGATCGGCCCCAACGGCGCCGGCAAGAGCACCCTGCTGCGGGTGCTGGCGGGCCTCGAACCTCTCGATCGGGGCGAGCGCCGCTGCCACGCACGCACCCGGGTGGTGCTGCTCGACCAGGAACCCCGCCTGGATCCCTCCCTGACCGTGCTGGAGCAGGTGTTCGCCGGGGACGGGGAAGCCATGGCCCTGCTGCGGGAGTACGCCGGCGTGAGCCACCAGCTGGCCCTCCATCCAGAGGACGGCCAGCTCCTGGCCCGCCTCAGCACCCTGCAGCACCGCATGGACGGCTGCCAGGCCTGGGACCTGGAGCGCCGCTGTCGGGAAGTTCTGGAGCGCCTGGGCATCGACGCCGCCCACCAGGAGCGGACGATCGGCGAGCTCTCCGGCGGCAACCGGCGCCGCGTCGCCCTGGCGGCGGCCCTGGTGGCCGAACCGGAGGTGCTGCTGCTGGACGAACCCACCAACCACCTCGACGCCGAGGGGGTGGAGTGGCTGCAGAGCTACCTGGATCGCTTCGCCGGTGCCCTGGTGCTCGTCACCCACGACCGCTACCTGCTCGATCGGGTCACCCGCCGGATCGTGGCGGTGGAGCGGGGCGAGGCCCGGCCCTATGAGGGCAACTACGGCACCTACCTGGGCCTGAAGGCGGCCGAGGAGGAGGCCGAAGCCTCCACCGCCGCCAAGCTCAAGGGGACCCTGCGACGGGAGCTGGCCTGGTTGCGCCAGGGCCCCAAGGCCCGCAGCACCAAGCAGAAGGCCCGGCTGCAACGCATCGATGCCCTGCTCGAGGCCCCCGCCCGCCAGGGGCGCACCAGCCTGGCGATGGCCGCCACCGCCCGGCGCATCGGCAAGCGGGCGATCACCGCCGAGGGGCTGGCGGTGGCCGTGGGTGAGCGCACCCTGTTGCACGACTTCAGCTACGACTTCAGCCCCGAGGACCGGGTGGGGATCATCGGGCCCAACGGGGCCGGCAAATCCAGCCTGCTGGAAGTGATCGCCGGGCGGCGTCCCCCCAGCGCGGGGCTGCTGGAACTGGGAGCCACGGTGAAGCTGGCCTACTTCGACCAGCACAGCGACGTGCTGCTGGCCAAGGACGGCAAGCGCAAGGTGATCGAGGTGGTGCAGGAGGCCGCCAGCCGGGTCCAGGTGGACGGGGTGGAGCTGACGGCCTCCCAGCTGCTGGAGCGGTTTCTGTTTCCGCCTGCCCAGCAGCACCAACCCGTGGCGAAGCTCTCCGGTGGCGAGCGCCGCCGCCTGCACCTCTGTCGGCTGCTGATCGAGGCCCCCAACGTGCTGCTGCTGGACGAGCCCACCAACGACCTCGACGTCCACACCCTGAGTGTGCTGGAGGAGTTCCTCGACGATTTCCGCGGCTGTGTGGTGGTGGTCTCCCACGACCGCTGGTTCCTGGATCGCACCGTCGACCGCCTGTTCCACTTCGAGGACGGCCGGCTGGAGCGCTTCGAGGGCAACTACAGCAGCTGGCTGGAGCGAAAGGCAGGATCGCCGGCCACCGCCCCTGGGTCTGCCGCCGCGGCGGCCGTGGCCCAGGTGGCCGCCAAGCGTCCGGCCCCGTCCGCCAAGGTCCTGGCAGACGGCCCCCGGCGGCGCAGCTTCAAGGAGAACCGGGAGCTGGAGCGCCTGGAAACGGAGCTGCCCCAGCTCGAACAGCAACGCCGCGAGCTGGAGCAGCACCTGGCGGCCCCCAGCGGCCCGGATTACGCCCGCCTGGAGGAGCTGACCCACGAGCTGGCGGCCCTGGTGGAGCGGATCCACGCAGCGGAGGAGCGCTGGCTGGCGCTGAGCGAGCTGGCCGCCTGAGCGCCTTGGCCTGGGCCTGGGCGCTGGGTGTGCGGGACCCCACAGGAAAAGGCGGCGCCCCTGCCACGACCGTAAGGTGTCTGCGGTGAGTTCCGGCTCGTGAAGGCCGGTTTTTGCATGAAGACGATCGACGATCACATCGAGAAGGACAAGGTCGAGATCGAATCGGCCAAGGCCGACGGCAATCTCGGCAAGGTGCGCCATCTCGAGGAGGAGCTCAAGGCCCTCAACGAGTACAAGGAGCACCACCCCGAGGACAGCCACGACCCCAGCCCCCTCGAGGTGTACTGCGACCTCAACCCGGAAGCGCCCGAGTGCCGCGTCTACGACGACTGACCTCCTGACCAGGTCCTGACCACGTCCCCCTGGGGCGGTTCAGGCGATGCCCAGCTGCTGCCAGACGGCAGCCAGCAGGGCATCGATCCCCTGGGAGGCGGCAGCGGAGATGACCAGCGGGGGCTGCCCGGTGTGGGCGCCGATGGCCGCCACCCGCTGCTCCAGTTCCTCCGCATCACACAGTTCCATCTTGTTGAGCACCACCAGGCGGGGGCGTTCGCTGAGCCCGTTGCCGTAGGCGGCCAGCTCCTCCTCCACCACCAGCAGATCCCTGAGCACATCTTCGCCGCCGGCATCCACCAGATGCAGCAGCAGGCGCGTGCGCTCGATGTGGCGCAGGAACTCATGGCCCAGGCCGGCGCCGCGGGCGGCACCCGCGATCAGGCCGGGGATGTCGGCGAAGACGGTGCCGTCTCCGCTCGGCCGCCGCACCACCCCCAGGTTGGGCACCAGGGTGGTGAAGGGGTAGTCGGCGATCTTGGGCCGGGCGGCGGAGAGCACGGCGATCAGGGTGCTCTTGCCGGCATTGGGCAGCCCTATGATCCCCACTTCAGCCAGCAGCTTGAGCTCCAGCTGCAGCTTCCATTCCTCGCCCTCCTTGCCCTCGGTGAACTTTTCCGGGGCCCGGTTGCGGTTGCTGAGGTAGTGGGCGTTGCCCAACCCACCGCGGCCGCCGGCCGCCACCAGCAGCTCCTCACCGGCATTGGTGAGATCCCCCAGCAGGATGCCGGTGCGGCAATCGCGCACTTCGGTGCCGCAGGGCACCCGGATGGTGAGGGTGGAGGCACTGGCCCCGGAGGAGCGGTTCGGGCCACCGCGACGGCCGTCATCGGCGGCAAACAGGCGTCGGTACTTGAAATCCAGCAGGGTCTGGAGGTTGGCATCGGCCACGAGCAGCACGTCACCGCCGCGGCCCCCGTCGCCACCGGAAGGACCACCGGCGGGCACGTATTTCTCACGACGGAAGGCCACGATGCCGTCGCCGCCGCGGCCGGCGCGCACGGCGATGCGGGCCTGATCGATGAACTGCAAGGAAGGTTTTCGGCCGGGGCTCGGATGAGGAACAACCCTAGGATCCCCCGGTTGCAGCGCTGGTTTGGCCGAAGTCCGCTTCGAGAAGGTCGGCAAGACCTATCCGCCCCGTCGCGGCGGCAGCCCGGTGGAGGTGCTGCGCCAGCTCGACCTGCGGATCGAGGACGGTGAATTCCTGGTGCTGGTGGGACCCTCGGGCTGCGGCAAGAGCACCCTGCTGCGGCTTCTGGCGGGCCTGGAGGCCACCACCGCGGGCGAGATCTACGTGGGCGAGCGGCCCGTGAGCCGGCTGCGGCCCGCCCAGCGGGATGTGGCGATGGTGTTCCAGAGCTACGCCCTCTACCCGCACCTGAGCGTCGCGGACAACATCGGTTTCGGCCTGCGGCGCAGCCGCCACCGCAGCCTGCCCCAGCAACTGCAGGACAGCCTGCACCGGGCCAGCCGCGGCTTGCCGGCAGCCCTGCGGATCGATTCCGAGCGGGAGCGCCGCATCGAGACGCGCATCGACGAGGTGGCCGCCACCCTGGAACTGGAACCCCTGCTGGAGCGCCGGCCCAAGGAGCTCTCCGGCGGCCAGAAGCAGCGGGTGGCCCTGGGCCGGGCCATCGCCCGCCAACCGGCGGTGTTCCTGATGGATGAACCGCTCAGCAACCTGGACGCCAAGCTGCGCACCGGCACCCGCACCCAGATCGTGGAACTGCAGCGGCGCCTGGGCACCACCACCCTCTACGTCACCCACGACCAGGTGGAGGCGATGACCATGGGCCACCGCATCGCCGTGCTCAACGAGGGCCGGCTGCAGCAGCTGGGCACGCCGATGCAGCTGTACCAGTGGCCCTCCAACCTGTTCGTGGCCCAGTTCATCGGCAGCCCGGCCATGAATCTGCTGCCGGTGGAGGTGGCCGGCTCCGCCCAGCTGCTGCTGGGGGGGCGGCGCTTCCCGGTGGAGGGGCCGATGGCGGAGCTGCTGGGCGACTGGATCGGCCACCGGATCACCGGCGGCCTGCGGCCGGAACACCTGCGGCTGGCCCCCGCCACCAACCGCAACCTGGCGGCGGAGGTGAGCCACTGCGAGGCCCTCGGCAACGAACAGCTGGTCACCTGCCGGCTGCTGGAGGGCAGCCACCTGGTGCTGGTGCGCGCCACCCCCGACCAGAGCGTGACCGTGGGCCAAACCGTCCACCTGGACGTCGACCCCACGGGCTGGCGCCTGTTCGACGGGCTCGGGGCAGCGCTGTTGCCGACCGAGGCCACGGCACCGGCGCGGCAGGAACCCCAGCTGCCCGCCATCAACCTCTGAGCCCTACTTCACCCAGATGACGCTGCAGCCGGGACCCCCGTCCCCCTGCTCGGCGTCACTGACCCGCTCCACCCAGGCCAGGCCGGAGAGCCAGTCGCGAAGGCCCCGCTTGAGCTTGCCGGTGCCGATGCCGTGGATCACCCACACCGGCCCGTTGGCGCCGCGCAGGCGCTCCTCCACCGCCGCCTCGGCCTCGTGCACCCGCAGGCCGCGCACATCCACCGTGTTCCCCTCGGTGCGCACCTCGGGACCGCGGCTGCCCGGGGAGCGGCGGCTGCGGATGCGCACCTGGGCCGGTGGCTCGGGGGGCGCCGGCTTTTCACCATGCAGCCCTTCGATCGCGGCCAGCGCCACCGTGAGCCGCAGCACGCCGCAGCGGACGGTGAGCTCGCGGCCATCGTCGGAGATGGCCAGCACTTCGGCGGCCTTGCCCAGGGCCAGCAGCCGGATGCGATCCCCAACCCCGGGCCGCCAGCCGCCGTGGTCGCGCCGCTCCGGCAGGGGCCGGTGCTGCTGCTCCAGCCGGCGCAGGCGCTGGCCAGCCTGGCGGGCCGTTTCCCCCGCCACCCGCCCGCCGACGCGCACCTCCTGACCCACCGTGCGCAGCCGCCGGATCAGCCGCCGCACCTCCCCCTGCCCCTCGCGGATCGACAGCTCCAGCCGCTGGCGGCGCTGCTCCTGCAGTTCCGCCGACTGCTCCTTCTGCTGCGACCAGCGCTGCAGCAGTTCCTCGTGAAGCAGCTCGGTGCGGGCCAGCAGCACCGCCGCCGCTTCGGCCGCCTCCTGCTGGCGCTGGCGCTCCTGTTCCAGCCCCTCGATCACCCGGTTGACGTCCCCCTCGCCGCCGGGCTCCAGCTGGGCGGCAGCCGCCGCCAGCACCCCGGGGTCGAGCCCCAGGCGGGAGGCGATCGCCAGGGCGTTGCTTCGGCCGGGGATGCCCCACTGCAGCCGGTAGGTGGGCGAGAGTGTTTCCACATCGAAGGCCACCGAGGCGTTCTCGAAGCGGGAATCGGCGTACTTGAGCGCCTTGAGCTCGCCGAAGTGGGTGGTGGCGACGGTGAGGCGGGCGCGGTCGGCGAGGTGGCGCAGCAGGGCGGCGGCCAGGGCACTGCCCTCGGTGGGATCGGTGCCGGCCCCCACCTCATCGAGGAGCACCAGGGCCGCCGGCCCCTCGGCCAGGGCACCCCCCTCCGGCAGGGCCCCCAGGATGCGGGCGATGCGGCGGATGTGGCCGCTGAAGGTGGAAAGGTTCTGCTGCAGCGACTGCTCGTCGCCGATGTCGGCCAGCACCTGGCCACACCAGGGCAGCCGGGGGCTGCCGGAACAGGGCAGGAACAGGCCGGCGCGGGCCATCAGGGCCGCCAGGCCCAGGCTCTTGAGGGTCACGGTCTTGCCGCCGGTGTTGGGGCCCGTGATCGCCACCACCCGCAGCTCCCAGCCCACGTTGAGGCTCACCGGCACCACCGGCTGGCCGCCCTCCCGCCGTTCCTGCCAGAGCAGCAGGGGATGGCGCAGGTCCCGCAGCTCGAACGGGGCGTCAGCCGCCTCGGCCAGTTCGGGCCGCACCGCCCCCAGCCACTGGCCGTAGCGGGCCCGGGCCAGGCCGGCATCCAGACGCACCAGCACCTGCTGCAGATGGGCGAGGGCCTCGGCCTGCTCGCCCACCAGGGCGCTGAGTTCGCTGCGCACCTGGCGCTCCAGCTCCCGCTCCTGACCCTCGCCGTCGCGGATGCGGTTGCCCAGGGGAATCACCGCCTGGGGCTCCACGTACACCGTGCTGCCGGAGGCGGAGCTGTCGTGCACCAGGCCGCTCACCTGGGCGGCGGCGCCGGCCTTGACCGCCAGCACCGGCCGGCCGCTGCGTTCGCTCACCACCGTGTCCTGGAGCAGGGAGGCGTAGCGGCGGACCAGCTCCTGAAGCCGCTCCCGCCGCTCGCCGCGCAGCCCCAGCAGCTGGCGCCGCACCGCCTCCAGCGGCCCACTGGCCCGATCCGCCACCCGGCCGCCCTCCTCCAGGCAGAAGTGGAGCCGTTGCTCCAGCTCCGGCAGGGTGCGCAGCTCGGCCACCAGGGCGCTGGTGATCGGCCGCAGCTCAGGGTCCTCGATCTGGCGCCGCAGCCGCCGGGCCGTGGCCAGGGTGGCGGCCACCGCCAGCAGCTCTTCGCCGCCCGCGCAGCCCCCCTTGGCACAGAGGGCCACCGTGGCGGCGATGTCCCCGGCTCCCTGCAGGCTGAGTCCGCCCTCGCAGAGGCCATCGAGGGCCAGCAGCTCGGTGGTTTCCAGCAGCAGGCGGCGGCTTTCGGCTGGATGATCGGGCAGGCCGAGCAGGGCGCAGTGGCGCCGGCCGGCGGCGGTGCTGGCGAAGCCGGCCAGGTGCTCCGCCAGGCGAGGCCACTCCAGCAGCTCCAGCGTCTCCTGGTGAATCTCGCTCACAGGGTGTGCACTCACCCAGCCGGCGCGAGGGAGATGGGGGCAGGGATGGCGGTGGCTCCCACGTTGGAGGGGATGCCGGCGGCGGGCTCGTAGAGCATCTCCAGCCAGTTGCCCTCCGGATCCTGCAGGTAGAAGGAGGCGGTGCCATCGCGGTGGTCATGCACCGGTCCCACCCGGTGGCCCTCCGTCTCCAGCCGGTCGTGCACCGCATCCACCTCGGCCCGGTCGCTGAAGTGGAAGGCGAAGTGGGGGCCGGCGGCGGTGTAGGAGGGGCTGAGCAGGGCGATGCCGTCGCCGTTACCGGGCGACTGCATGTAGGCCCAGTCCTGGGCGTCCCAGGTGAGGCGAAGCCCCAGGCCTTCGTAGAAGCGCTTGGCACGCTCCATGTCCTGGACCCGCACCGCCACGTGGCCGAGACGCGTCATGGGTAGGGGGAACGACGGATCATTCCCCCATTCAAGCGGTGCGCCTCAGCCGTCGCGCAGCCACTGGGCGGCGTCGCAGGCGTGGTAGGTGAGGATCAGATCGGCGCCGGCCCGCTTGAAGCACAGCAGGGTTTCCAGCACCACCGCCCGCTCGTCGATCCAGCCCCGCTCGGCAGCGGCCTTGACCATGGCGTACTCACCGCTGACGTTGTAGGCGGCGATCGGCAGCTCGCTTTCGCCCCGCAGGCGATGGATGACATCGAGGTAGGCCAGGCCGGGCTTCACCATCAGGATGTCGGCTCCCTCCTGTTCATCGAGCAGGGCTTCGGTGAGGGCTTCGCGGCCGTTGGCCGGGTCCATCTGATACGTGCTCTTGTCCTTGGGGATGGGCTTGGTGCTCACGGCCCGGGGGGCGGAATCGAGGGCTTCGCGGAAGGGGCCGTAGTAGGCGGAGGCGTACTTGGCGGTGTAGCTGATGATGCCGACATGCTCGAAGCCGTCCTCGTCGAGGGCTTCCCGGATGGCGCCCACCCGTCCATCCATCATGTCGCTGGGACCGATCAGGTCAGCCCCGGCCCGGGCCTGGGCCACCGCCTGGCGGCAGAGCAGGCTGATGGTCTCATCGTTGAGCACCACCCCCTCGGCACTCACGATGCCGTCGTGGCCGTCGCAGGAATAGGGATCCAGGGCGACGTCGGTCATGATCGCCATCGCCGGATGCTCCTGCTTGAGGCGCCGGATCGCCCGGGGGATCAGGCCGCCTTCGTTGAAGCACTCGCTGCCGTCCTCGGTCTTGAGGCCATCGGCCACCTTGGGAAACAGCACCACGCAGCGGATGCCCAGGTCCCAGGCCCGGCCCACCTCGGTCACCAGGCCCTCCAGGCTCCAGCGCTGGGCGCCGGGCATGGCGCCGATCGGTTCGTTGGACGCGCCCTCGTGGACAAACAGCGGGTAGATGAAGTCGGCGGCGCTGAGCTGGAATTCCCGCACCATGGCCCGCAGGGCCGGCGTGCGACGCAGCCGGCGGGGCCGATAGGTGAGCTCCATGGGGCAGATCTGACTGGCCGGATCCTACGGAAAGCCCTTTCGGCGCTTGAACGGCGGGCCAGGATCGGGGTTCAGAGCAGGGCGGCGCTGATCCAGTCCTTGCGGGGGTCGACGCTGCGGGCCTGCCGCAGCTGCTCCAGCAGATCCCGCTCCTGGGGGCTGAGGCTGTCAGGCAGCCTGAGGGTGGGGGTGAACAGCAGATCCCCCCGGCCGTCCTTCACCGGCCAGCCCTTGCCCTTGAGCCGCAGGCTGCGGCCGAGGGTCATGCCGGGGGGCACCTGAATGGTGGCTTCCCCATCGGGGGTGGCCACCCGCACCTCACCGCCGAGGGCCAGTTCGTCGAGGCTCAAGGGGAGTTCGGCCCGCAGCTGGTCTCCATCAAGGCGCCAGACGGGATGGGGCTGCAGCTTGAGGGTGAGATACAGGTCGCCGCGGCGCCCGGTGCCGGGCTGCAGATTGCCCTTGCCCTTGAGCCGCAGGCGGCTGCCGTCCTTGACGCCGGCGGGGATGCGCACCTGCACCCGCTCCTCATTGACGGCGAGGGTGCGCTCGCAGCCGCGGAACGCATCGGCCACCGGCAGGCTGATCGTGGCTTCCGCGTCGAGCTGCACCTGGGTGGAGCGTTCCGCACCGCCGCCACCGAATCCGGAGGGGAAGCCACCGGGGAAACCGCTGCCGAAGCCGAAACCGCCAGGGGCGCCGGCGGCCGCCCCGCCGCCGAAACGGCCCAGCAGGTCATTGATGAAATCGTCGAAGTTGCCGTAACGGCCGAAGTCGACATCGACGCCGGGGGCGCCGCCGCCACCGCCCATCTGGCTCCAGTACTGGCCGAACTGCTCGTAGCGACGGCGCTTTTCCGGATCGGAAAGCACTTCATAGGCTTCGCTGATCTCCTTGAAGCGGGCCTCGGCAGAGGCATCGTCAGGATTCACATCCGGGTGGTACTGACGGGCCAGCTTGCGGAAGGCACGCTTGATGCCATCGGCATCGGTGCCCCTCTCGACACCCAGAACCTTGAAATAGTCGCGGTACCCATTCACGCTCATCTCTTCACGCTCATCTCGCCAGGGCGCCCGTCACCGACCAACCCGGCGATTCTCCCAGTCCTGCCGTGGAATTCACAGGTCCCGGCAGGGCGGAAGCCCGTACGGGCCAGAGGGTGCGGCCTAGATTTTTGCTCCAGATCCTCCGTCGATGCACGTCTTGTTCCCCTCATGGAAGGCCGCCCGGGCGGCGCGGCTGAGGCCCCTGCTGCTCATGGGCAGCCTGCCCACCCTGCTGGGGTGCGCGCTGCTGTTCAACGCCCCAGCCCATGGGGGCCAGGCCGGAGGCTCCACCACCCCCACGCTGGGGGAGGCCCTGGCGCCCTCCGACAGCGCCCAGATGGAGCTGACCGAGCACCTGCGGCGCATCGGGGCCGTGTTCTACGGGGCCTGGTGGTGCCCGGCCTGCTTCCGCCAGAAAAGCCTGTTCGGCCAGCAGGCGGGTGATCGGCTGCCCTACGTGGAATGCGACAAGACCAAGGAGGGCCGTGAGCGCTGCCAGGAGGCGGGCATCAAGGCTTATCCCACCTGGGTCCTGGGCAATCAACGGGTGGAAGGGGTGCAGACGATCGAGGAGCTGAAGCGCTGGAGCGGTTACACCAAGGCGTCGGCCGGGGGCACCCTCTGAGCGGCAAGCTGGCGTGCCTTTGCTCCTGCGGAACGCGCCATCCAACTGTTGCTCAGGTGCGGAAATCAAGGTAGACGTCCCTGCTGATTTTGGTAGAGTCCTCAAACCCATTTCTGCAGAACACTGAAACCTGTCTGGAGCCAATCTCCTCACCTCAGGGACATGAAGGAATCAACACTTCCGGCCCGAGAACCGAAGTTTTCAGCACCTTTTTTCCAGATCCTCATAAAAGTTGAGGTATTTTTTCAGGATGATTGTTATTCAGGACACCTTTGGGATGTGAGTCGTTCCGGGGCTTGCATCCGCAGCTTCCAGCAGGTTCCGATGGGATCACCGGCCCAGATTCGCTTTCACGATCCATCCGACGCTGAGATCGTCGAAGCACGGGGAGAGCTGATCTGGATGAACCAACTCAGGGGCGCCCACTACTCCGGGCTGAGGTTTGAGGAGAGCTTCGACATTTCCAAGACGTTTCTAAGGTTGTTGATCAAAACAGATCCGTCCTGAAGCGGAGCGGCGAAACTCCCGACAAAGCGTCCAACATGTTTCCAGGCATGTCTGGGCCGCTTTTGAGTCACATCTGGTCAGACTGCCCGAGAAACCCCAAAGACAAACTTCCATAGGGTTGGCCAGTCCTCTCTGCGTCAACGACAGCCGCCATGACCCTGCGCCATTCCACCCTTACAGCCACGCTTTGTCTGGGCACGCTTTGTCTGGGCATGGTCGCCACACCGGTGCTCGCCGACTCCTCGTTCGAAGGCAAGATCCAATCGGTCAGCTCCAGCGACCGTTCCTTCGTCGTCAAGGGACAGACGTTCTACACCGATGGCTCCACCGACTACGACGATGGCCTGCGGGCTTTCGCCGATCTCAAGCCAGGGCAGAAGGTGAAAGTGGAACCCTCCCAGCGCGGCGGCAGGCGTTTTGCCAAGGAGGTCGAGCTCGAGGATTGACCCCCGCGCTCCGCAACCTCCCCATGACACCCGGCAGGGGTCAGCGGCGATACATTCCCGCCCCGGGAGCCCCGTAGCCCAGGCCAGGGCGCACCCCGGCTCCCGAGGCGGGACCACCGACCCCGCCGGGGTTGGCCACCGGCCGACGTTCCAGGCCGGGGCCCGCTTCTCCGAATCCGGCACCCGGCAACACCCCGGCGCCGGAGGCGGGTCCTCCGACACCACCAGCACCCACCCCGGGTTGGCGGTCAAGGCCAGGACCGGCCGCCCCGAAGCCGGCGCCGGGGGCCACCCCCGCACCGGAGGCCGGCCCCCCCAGCCCGCCGGGATTGGGCCGGGCTTCGCTGACACCGGGAATGGCCGCGGCAACGGCCAGCGCCGCGGCCGCCATCAGCATGAACTCCTTGCAGCGTTTCATCGTCGTGGTCGCGGGAGAGAACGTCGTCCTAGCAAGGTCAACTGCGCCTCCCCCCCGGGGCCAGGGCGGTTTTCAGCCCGTAGAGTCGTTGTCTTAGGCCCCTGGAACGATCGCCCACCCCTGCACACGCAGGGACCGCGGCCGTCACGCAACGCGCATGGACATCGCTCCCCAGTGCCTCTCCAGCACGTCTCCCGCATCGGCCGCCCGCCCATGAGAGCGGCCAGGGCCTTCCTGTTGCTGACGCTGCCCCTCACCCTTCTGTCCGCCTGCGGCTTCGGCTCCCAGGAACTGAGCGGAACGGCCTATCTCGCGATCAGCGTCGAGGGTGACCAGCCCCTCACCAAGGCGATCCTGCAGGAGGAGGTGCTTCAGGCGCAGATGATCGTCGCGGCCTTTCGCAAACTGCACCCCCATGTGGCGATCGAGACGAACCTCTTCCGTGAGGGTGATTTCATCGCGGAGGTGCGTCGCCGCCACGCCGCAGGCCTGGGTCCTGATCTGATGCTGTTGCAAGGCTCCACCGCCCGCACCCTGGTGGAAGCCGATCTGGCCCGCGGCCTCAACCTTCCCGAGGTCACCCGCCACCAGTTGGATCCGGACTCCCTGGCGCGGCTGGAGATCAGGCCCGGGACCCTGGCGGGCCTGCCCATCCTGAGGCGACCACAACTGGCCTGCTACAACCGCAGCCAGGTCAGCGCCAGCCCTGCCACCACCGTTGCCCTGATCGACCAGGCCCGCCAGGGGCTGCGGGTGGGGCTGGCGGTGGAATCGCGCAGCCTCTTCTGGAGCACCGGCCCGCTGGGGGCCGATCGGGCCCTCATCGCTGCGGCGGCCGGACGCCCCCTGGGGGCCAGGGAACGCCAGGGTCTGCAGCGCTGGCTGGAGTGGCTGTCGGCGGCCAACTTCAACCAGCAGGTGTTCATCGAGCCCGACCAGGAGGCGCTGGTGCAGGGTCTGCTGGAACGGCGCCTGGACTGGATCCCCTGCAACAGCGGCAACCTCAGCCGGCTGCGCGAGGCCCTCGGGCCCGCCCTCGGGGTGAGCGCCCTCCCCAGCGGCCCCTACGGACCGCCCACACCGATCACACGGCTGCGGGTGCTCGCCTTCGGCACCGGCTCCACGGCGCGGCAGCGACGCGTGGCGGATGCCCTGGCCGTCTTTGCCCTGAACCCCTGGATCCAGAGCACCCTGACGACGGACAACCAGGACATGCTGCCCACCAATCGCTTCGTGCCGCCCTCGGCCCTGCACACCCCCGTGCTCAAGGCGATGCAACGGTCCGTTGAGCAGGCGGACGCCAGCGATGCCATCTCCAGGCTCCTGCCCGCCGGGGACCCGCGCGACCGTGCCCTCAACAGCCTCGTGACCGCCGTGGCCTTCGGTGAGCTGACCGCAAAGGACGCTACCGAGGCGGTGATCCGGGCCCTGGCTCCAACACCATGAACGACCTGCTCGGCCAGATCCTGGGCTGGTTGCCGTTCCTGAGCCGGTACCAGGTGCTCCTCCAGCTCGCCCTGGTGGCCCTGGTCGTGGTCGGCGGTCGGTTCGTGACCCGCCGGTTCGCGGGCGCGGCCCCGATCTGGTGGCGCGAGCTGGGCGGCACGGTGGTGGGAGGAGGCCTGGGCTGCGGCCTGCTGGCCATCGCCCGGCAACCGGTGGCGCTGGCCGTCCTGCTGCTCAGCTTCGTGGCCAGCCTGCAGCTGTCGGAGCTGGTGCTGCGCCGCAGCGAGGGCTGGCTGCCCGCCGATCAGATCCAGCCGCTGCGCTATCTGCTGATCCGCCCGTTCCTGTTCGGTGGATTGCTGTGGTCGCTGATCGATCTGCTGGACACCCGGGCCGAACTGGCGCTGATCCCCCTGGGCCAGTGGATGGGAGCGAATGTCAATGTCGGCGACCTGACGCGGTTGGTGGTGGTCCTCTATCTGCTGATGGTCTCCTCGGGTCCGCCTTCGCTGGGGGTGGCCTGGCTGCTGAAACGGGTCTTTGCGCTTGATCGGGTGAGTGTGCGCGCCATGGGGTTGATGGTGCGCTACGCAGTGATCACGCTCGGCACCGTGGCCGTGATGGAGACGGTCGGCTTCAACAGCACCGCCATGCTGGCCATCGCCGGGGGGCTGTCGGTGGGCCTCGGTTTCGGGGTCAAGGAGGTCTTCGGCAATTTCGTCAGCGGTCTGTGGCTGCTGTTTGAAGGCTCCCTGCGCCCCGGGGACATCGTCTCCCTCGATGGCGACTTCTGTGAAGTGCGGCGCCTGGGCCTGCGGGCGACGCGGCTCTGGCGCGACCGGGACAATGCCGAGCTCGTGATCCCCAACCAGACCTTCTTCAACAGCAGCACGGTGGAGTTCGGCGTCGGCCGCACCCGCTTTCACACCCAGATCGCCCTGAGCGTCGATGCCAGCCAACCCGTGGGCACCATCCTGGGCCTGCTGGAGGAGATCGCCACCGCTGTGCCGGGCGTGGAGACCCATCGGCCCCCGAAGGCCTACCTGCAGGGGGTGGGGGACTGCGGGGCGGACTACGTGCTGAAGTTCTGGATTGCCAGTCCGTTCCAGAACCGGAGCGTCTGCAGCGCTGTCGTCCGGGCGGCCGTGGAGCGGTTCCAGGCCCTGGGCATCGAGCTGCCCTACCCCCACCTCGTGATCGAGCGCCCCCCCGTCCAGCCGATCGCTCCAGGCGCTGATCAGACCAGCGACTGAGCCTCCAGTTCACCGTCCGCGATCGCCGCCACCAGACGCTGGTGATCGGCGCGGCTCTGGTCGGCATAGGCCCCGGCGAAGTCGGCCAGGGCGTCATCGGGGTCTCCCATGGCCTCCAGGTGGGCGGCGATGGCCTCGCCGTCTCCCGAACGGGCATGGGCCTTGGCCAGCACGGCCGCACACAGGGCGCCGTAGTCGGCGAGCGCGTTCTGATCCAGGTCCTCCAGCTGCACCATGGCCTTCCAGTCGCGGAATTGACGCCAGTAGCTGGCCACACCCCCGGGGGAGGCCTCCACCCAGCCCAGGAAACTGTCGCTCACCGTCTGGATCAAGCGTTGGCCGCGCACCACCCGCTCGCCCGGCGAGCCCGCCGTGCTCGGCCCCAGATGGGCCTCCAGCACCGACGCGCCCGCCTCCTTGCTTTGCAGGATCAGCAGGTCGTCGTCATCGCGGCCCTGCAGCAGGGCGATGGCGCAGCGGGTGCCCACCGATCCAACGCCCACGGTCTTGAGGGCGAAGTCGAGCACCTTGTAGCGCCCGACCAGCCACTGCATCTCCGGGCGCAGGGAGGCTCGGTAGTGCTCGATCGACTGCTGCACGGACCGGCGCAACTGGCTGGGGTCGGCTCCCTGGCTAGCCAACGACTCCAGGCTCCAGAGCAGGGGCGGGTCATGGCGGAAGCGGAGCACGCCTTCGGCGTCCCGCTGGCAGAGCTTGCGCGCCGCCCGGCGGTTGTCGTTGTGCTGGGCCTGCTCGGCGATGGCATCCAGCGACTCCCGCAGGGGTTTGTGCTTCACCCCCTCGCGGTAGGCCGCCACATCGACGCGGTGGTACCAGAGGTCGAGGTGGCCGAGCTGGATCAGATCCCGGTTCGTCTGCCGGTAGCGGCGGGCGCACTGGCGCACGATCGCGCGGGCGTCATCCGCGGCGATCCCGAGGCTCTCCGCCGCCAGCATCACACTGGCCAGGAGCCGTTTGAGGTCCCATTCGTAGGGACCCGGCAGGGTCTCGTCGAAGTCGTTGATGCCGAACACCAGCGTGCGCTCCGGGGAGGCATAGAAGCCGAAGTTCATCAGGTGGGCATCCCCACAGAGCTGGACCATCACCCCCGAATGGGGCTGCCAGGCCAGGTCGATGGCCATCTGGGCCGCGGCGCCGCGGAAGAAGGCCAAGGGGCTCTGGGCCATGCGCCCGTGGCGGATCGGCAGCAGCCACGGCAGCCGATGGGCTTCCTGTTCCCGCAGGACGGCGATGGGATCGGGGCGCTGGCTGGTCATTCGGATCCCCGGCAGGTGGCCACAACCAAGGCTGACAGCCCCGCGGCCGCCCACTGAAAAGGGCCCTTCCAGGCCCCATGGGTCATTTGGGTGACAAGGCTGACCTCACCCCGTCTCCGTTAAGAGTGTCAGGCAGCCACGGGGGCGGCTTGACGGGAGAAACGAACGATGTTGTTCGCTGTTACGGGTTCGCTCTTACCGAGCAGGCTTCAGTCACCCTCCTCATGCCCCGTCGAAACCATTGCAGCCCCGGAATGACAAGCGGCCGCAGCCGGCAAGTCGGGGGGAATGGAGCTGAGCGGAATCGAACCGCTGTCCGAGACACTGGTGTGGACCACCTAGTTCGTCCGAAGACGAGCTTGTTCATCTTGCCACCTTCGGGCCGCCAGCCAGCCAGCAGCATGGGTGGATGGCCACCCCCTCCTGCTTCGACGTCATCGCTGTGGTTCCCCCTGGGCTGGAGGAACCGGCGGCGGCCGAACTGGCCGCCCTCGGGGCCAGCGAGGTGCGCCCGCTGCGGCGCGCCGTGGGCCTGCGGGCCGATCCGGCCACCTTCTACCGCCTGCATCTGCAGGCCCGGCTGCCGTTCCGCTTCCTGCGCCAGCTGGCCCGCTTCCCCTGCCGCGGCCGCGAGGAGCTCTACGACGGCGTGCAGCGGGCCGCCGACTGGGAGCGCTGGCTGCCGCCCCAGCTGAGCTTCCGGGTGGAGGCCAGCGGCAGCGTGCCGGGCCTCAACCACAGCCACTACAGCGCCCTGCAGGTGAAGAACGCCCTGGTCGACCAGCAGCGCCAGGTGTGGGGGTCCCGCTCCTCGGTGGATCTGGACGATGCCGACCTGGTGCTGCACCTGCACCTCAGCCCCGGGCGCCCGGGCGGCAGCGGTCCCGAGGCGGTGCTCAGCCTCGATGGCGGCGGCGCCAGCCTGCACCGGCGCGGTTACCGGGCCGCCATGGGCCTGGCCCCGCTCAAGGAAAACCTGGCCGCCGGCCTGATCGCCCACACCGGCTGGGACGGCACGGTGGCCCTGGCCGATCCCTTCTGCGGCTCCGGCACGCTGCTGATCGAGGCCGCCTGTCGGGCCCTCGGCCGTGCCCCGGGCCTGGAGCGCGCCTTCAGCCTGGAGCGCTGGCCCGATTTCGATGCCCCCCTGTGGCAGCGGGAGCGGGCTGCCGCCATCGCCATGGCCCGCTCCTGCCTCCCAGGCGGCGAACCCCTGGCGCCGGTCGTGGGCATGGAGCGGGATCCGGCCGTGCTGGCCATGGCCCGCAGCAATGCGGCGGCGGCCGGCGTGGCCGACTGGGTCGACCTGCAGGAGGGGGACTTTCGCGATTTCCTGCCCCCCGAAACGCCCGGGGTGCTGGTGTGCAACCCGCCCTATGGCGAGCGGCTCGGCGGCGACGACGACCTGGAGGCGCTCTACGGCGACCTGGGGCGGATGCTGAAGGAGCGCTGCAGCGGCTGGACCCTGTGGCTGCTGAGCGGCAACCCCGCCCTCACGGGGGCCCTGCGCATGAAGGCCAGCCGGCGGGTGCCGGTGAGCAACGGCGGCATCGACTGCCGCTGGCTCCGCTACGACATCCGCTGAGGGGCGCTACAGCGACTCCGGGCCAACGCTGCTAGCGGTGGGTCCTGCCGCCGCCAGCCTCCATGGCCTCGCTCTTTGACACCCTCAAGCAGGAGGTTCTCGCCGTTCAGAGGGATCCGTCCCTTGACGCCGGCGCGGCGTCGGTGGCGCTGCTGAAGGCGTGGCTGGCCAGCCACGAAGCCGAGGTCTGCGCCCGCAAGCTGGCGGCACCGACGGAATTCAACGGCACCTTGATGCAGTGGTTCCACTGGTACAGCGACGGTGACGGCGGCCACTGGCGCCGGCTGCGCCAGGAGGCTCCTGCCCTGGCCAGGGCCGGCATCACCGCCCTGTGGCTGCCACCGGCGGGCAAGGGCGGCAGCGTGTGGGACGTGGGCTACGGCACCTACGACCTCTTTGATCTGGGCGAATTTGACCAGAAGGGCACGGTGCGCACCAAGTACGGCACCAAACAGGAGTATCTCGAAGCCATCGAGGCCTGCCACGCCGCCGGGATGCAGGTGTACGCCGATGTGGTGTTCAACCACAAGCTCAACGCCGACGAGCAGGAGCAGTACCGGGCCACCCCTTACGACCCCGCCGACCGCAACCGGCCCCTGGGGGAGGAGCGCACGATCAGCGCCTGGACCCGTTTCCGTTTCGATGGCCGCGGCGGCCATTACTCGACCATGCAGTGGCACTGGTACCACTTCGACGCCGTCGATCACAACAGCCTGGATCCCGATTTCAAGGCCATCTGGCGCACCCAGGGGGCCGGCTTCGAGGCCAACGTCGATCTGGAGAAGGGCAACTACGACTACCTGATGGGCAGTGATCTCAACATCAACCACCCCGAGGTGCGCGGCGAGCTCAAGCACTGGGGCCTGTGGACCCTCGACCACGTGGGCGCCGACGGCTTCCGGCTCGATGCCATCAAACACATCGCCAGCGATTTCTTCCTTGACTGGATCAGCAGCCTGGAGGAACACGCCCAGCGCGATCTGTTCGTGGTGGGCGAGTACTGGACGTACAACATTGAAAGCCTGCACTGGTACGCAGCCAACACCGGCGGCCACATGAGCCTGTTCGATGCGCCGCTGCACATGAACTTCCACCAGGCCAGCCGCAGCGGCGGCAACTACGACATGCGACGCCTGCTCGATGGCACCTTGATGCAGCAGCTGCCCCTGCTGGCGGTGACTCTGGTGGAGAACCACGACACCCAGCCGCTGCAATCGCTGGAGTCGGTGGTGGAGGCCTGGTTCAAACCCCTGGCCTACGCCGTGATCCTGCTGCGCGACCAGGGCTATCCCTGCATCTTCCATGCCGATTACTACGGCGCCGACTACAGCGACAGCAAGAACGGCCAGCAGCACCGGATCGTTCTTCCCAGCCACCGCTTCCTGATCGACCGTTTCCTGCTGGCCCGCAGCCACTGCGCCTATGGCCCCCAGTACGACTATCTCGACCACGTCAACACCATCGGCTGGACGCGCCTGGGCACCCCGGGCCACCCCGGGGCCCTGGCGGTGCTGATGAGCGACGGGCCCGCCGGCCACAAGTGGATGGAGGTGGGCAAGCGCCACACCACCTTCCGCGACCTGACCGGGCACATCCAGGTCCCGATCACCACCAACGCCGACGGCTGGGCGGAATGGCACTGCCCGGGGGGTTCGGTGTCGGTGTGGGTGGAGGAGGCGTCGCTGGCGGCGATGGGGGTGACGCTCTGAACGCTGCCGGCCTCGGCGGCTACCGAAGCGCTCTGCGCCGCAGCAGTTGCGGCTCGACGCTCTCCACACCCGGCAGGTCCCGCAGCCTGCCCAGACAGCCGAGGGCGTCGGCGATGCTGCCGCTGCTGGCCCGCAACCAGGCGGCCTCGGGTGCATGGTCGGGCAGGCTGGCGATGCGGCAGCCGGCCTGCGCCAGCGCGGCGCGGTGGTCCTTCGCACGGTCGCCCGCTCGGAACCGCAGGAAGAGTGCTCCGGTGGGAACGGCCAGCTCGTCGCTTCCCGCCTGGGCGTAGACCGGGCTGATGGCCTGGCCGGGGGCCAGGGGTCCGGCCGGGGCACCGGCCAGCACGGCAATCGCCTCCGGCTCGAACAGCAGGATGACGTTCGCCTGCGGCAGGGGCTCCCCATGCACGGCGCACCAGCCGGGCTTCTGGGCCAGGAGCACTGATCCCGGCCCGTCCACGGCGATCTGCCGGGGGAAAGTGGCGACCATGGCCGCCACCAGCTCCTGCTCCTGGCTCACCGCCCGGCCCCGCAAGGTTGCATAGATTAGCCCCTGCCTGTGACGTCAGATCACGTCCTGTTCCGTTGGCTTGTCTTCAGAGGCCCCTCGGCGGAGAGTGACCGCCGCAGCTGCAAAACCGATGGTTCAGGTTCGCTATGGCGGCAAAGATGGTGTCCCCTATGCGCTCGATGTCAGCGACAATCACCTCGTGGTCCGGACCCTCAGTCGCCAGGCGGTGATGCCGGCGCGGCCGTTTGAGGTGTCGCCCGTCAGCGCCGAGACCCACCGGATTCTCGATCAGTTCGAGACCCTCACCCGTTTCCGCGAAGCGGGGGTTGAGCTGTTGAGCACCAGAACCCCCCAGGCCGACAGTGCGCTGCGCGACACCGCCCGCAGCCTGCTGAAGGCGGAACCGGCGGTTGACTTCGCCGGCCGTGTGCTGGTGGATGGCACGGGCCGACCCGTGGTCTACACGGAGAACCTGTTCGTCAAATTTGACGATGACGCGGAACCCGAGGCCTGTGAGGCGCTGTTACAGCGCCACGGCCTCAGCCTCAAACGCACCCTCAGCTATGCGCGCAACGCCTATTTCGTGGCCGCTCCTGACAAAAGTGGTCTCGGCGTTTTCGAGATCGCCGGCACCCTTCTGGGGGAAGCGAGCGTGGCGCTCTGCCACCCGGAACTGGTGAGCCCCAGCCGGCAGCGGCGTCTGGCTTACCCGCCCGAATGGCATCTCAAGGCCACCGCCGTCAACGGCCGGCTCGTCGACGCCCACGCGGAGGTGGAAGCGGCCTGGGCCCTCAGCGACGGCACCGGGGCGATCATCGCGGTGGTGGATGACGGCTTCGACATCGAGCATGAGGAGTTCCGCTCCTCCGGCAAGGTCGTCGCCCCGCGGGATGTGACCCGCCAGAGCGCCGACCCAAGGCCCGGCCGTGGCGACGACCACGGCACGGCCTGTGCGGGGGTGGCCTGCGCCAACGGCCAGTTCGGTGCCACAGGCGTGGCCCCCGGCGCCCGGCTGATCCCGATCCGGCTGGCCTCCGGCCTGGGCTCCCAGGCGGAAGCGGAGGCCTTCGTCTGGGCGGCCCGCAACGGCGCCGATGTGATCTCCTGCAGCTGGGGTCCGCCGGACGGCGCCTGGTGGGACCCGAACGATCCCGCCCACCGCCAGGTGGTGCCGCTGCCGGATTCCACCCGCCTGGCGATCGACTTCGCCACCACCCAGGGCCGCAGCGGCAAGGGCTGCGTGGTGCTGTTCGCGGCCGGCAACGGCAACGAGAGCGTCGATAACGACGGCTACGCCAGCTATGCCCGGGTGATCGCGGTGGCGGCCTGCAACGACCTCTCGAAACGCAGCGCCTACAGCGACTACGGCAAGGCCGTGTGGTGCAGCTTCCCCAGCAGCGACGGCAGGCCCTCCCTCACGCCCGGCATCTGGACCACCGACCGCTCGGGTGGGCTGGGCTACAACCAGGGCAGCCCCCAGAAGGGCGACCCAGCGGGCCACTACACCAACTCCTTCGGTGGCACCTCCAGCGCCTGCCCCGGCGTCGCCGGGGTGGCGGCCCTGGTGCTGGCGCGAAACCCTGCCCTGCGCTGGGACGAGGTGCGGGAGATCCTGCGGCAGGCCTGCGTGCGGATCGACACCGCCGGCGGCAACTACGACGCCAACGGGCGCAGCCCCTTCTATGGCTACGGGCGGGTCAGCGCCCGCAAGGCGGTGGAGCTGGCCCGCCCGCCCCAGCCGGCGGCGGCCCTGGTGTTCCAGGCGGTGCAGGACGTGCCCATCAACGACTTCCAGACCGCCACCCTGACCCTGCCGGTGGCCGCCCCGGGCCCGTTGCAGTCGATCAAGGTGGCGGTGGATCTGGACCACACCTTCATCGGCGATCTGGTGGTCCGGCTGCTGCCGCCCGCCGCCCTGGGGGCCGCGCCCGTGCTGCTGCACGACCGCGCCGGCGGCGGCACCGACAACCTCAAGGTCACCTACGACGCCGTGAATGCCCCCGCCCTGGCGGCGTTGAAGGGCACCGATCCCAGCGGCACCTGGACCCTCGAGGTGTCCGACACCGCCCGGGCCGACCGGGGCACCCTGCGCAGCCTGCGGCTGGAGCTGGGCTTCTGAACGCGACCCCACCCTGTCGCGTCGTCCTCTCGCCCCATGGAGAGACGGCCTGGGATGTTGGCGTCCCGACACGAGAACGGTGGGAAGGTTGCTAGAAGATCGGCCCATCCTGTGAATGGAGCGGACCCCATGGAGCCCGCGATCTCCGTGGTCATCGTCTCGGATTTCGAGCTGACCGATCAGAAGACCTGGCATGACGAAATCGAAGTGCTGAAGGCGTTCGCAGCCCAGGACTTCGACGAGCCATTCGAATTGATCGTGGTGGAGAACAGCCGGTTCGCCGACCAGGACCCCGACATCCTCGACAAGATCGCCCCGCACACGCGGGTGGTCTTCACTGACCAGACCCAGTCGGCCAAGCTGAAGGACTACGGCGTCCACCAGTGCCGCGGCGAACTGGTCGCCGTGATTGAGGCCGACTGCCTGCCGAATCCGGCCTGGCTGCGAACCCTGGTGCAGGTGCTTCGCGAACAACCTGACGTGGATGTGGTGAGTGGACGGACCTGGTATGGCGACCAGACCCACTACCGCCGCTGCCTCAATCTGCTGCACCGCGCCTTCGACGACTACGGCAGACCGTCCGCCTCCTTCTTCGTCTCCAACAACGGTGCCCTGTATCGCCGTGCGGTCCTGGAGGCCTTTCCCTACCCCGAGGCGATCACGCCCTTTCTCTCCTCACGCCTGCGCAATCGCCGCCTCCTTGAAGCCGGACACAGCTTCTTCTTCCATCCGGAGGCGCGCATGCTGCACGCCATCGGCGGGCTGCCCTTCCTCTTCGACGTGCACCGGAACGTCGGGTATTCCGACATGATGCAGGCCCCCAACGGACCGACGATCGGCTCAATCCTGCGGGTGCTGCAGCAGCGAACGAGACGGGAATGCAGCGACCTGCGCCGGCTCGGAGACAGCTATCTGAAGGGATTCGACCGGTTGCTGCTACCGCTCTTCCAGCTGGTCGGGCGTTGCTTCGAGACGGTCGGCATGTTGGACGCCATCGTCCAGCGGCGTTCGATCCCGCATTCGGCCTACCGCTGAGGCCGAGGCCCGGCCGGGCCTCAGGACTTGCCGGTGATGGCCCGGGTGGTGCGGATCAGTCCGGCCGTGGTCTGCGGCAGGTAGGGGCCTTTGAGCATCTGGCCGCCGATGCGCAGGCTGATACCGGCCAGCACCAGGTCGATGGCCGCCACGGTCGCCGCGGCCTGCAGCCAGCTCAGGGCGAAAGCCTCCCGGATCCAGAGCAGCAGCACCAGCTCGGCCGCCACCAGCGCCAGGGTCATCAGGGTGAGGCCCATGCCGAGCATCACCCCACCGCCCACCAGGCGCCGCTTCTCCTTGTCGGCCTCCTGCAGGGCGATGCGCACATGCAGGTCCATCACCGAGCTGATCAGCGCCGTGACGCGGGCGAAGTTCTGGCCGTTCATGCCGAACGCCGACCCGGGGCCAGCAGCAGCCCCACCACCAGCCCCACGCCGGCGGCGATGCCGAGGGCCATCAACGGCCGCTCCCGCACCGGCTTCTCGATCCGGGGCCGCAGGGTGGTGTTGAGGTCGTCGAGCAGGTGCTCCAGCTGATCCTCCAGGGGGCGCAGCGCGTCCACCACGTGGCCCGCCTGTTCACCGGTGACGTTGACCAGATCCAGCAGTTGCTGCTTGACGCCGGAGGCGGTGACGCCGCTCTGGTGGCTGATCACCTCCACCACGTGATCAAAGCTGCCCCGGGTGGCCTCCAGGGTGTGGCGGGCCACTTCGGGCCATTCCTTCTGGATGCTGGGCAGCAAGGTCTCGAAGCGGTCCCGGAACTGCTTCTGCAGGCGCTGGGCGTCACCTGACCCTGTTGGCTCCGGAGCCGCGATCTGGGCAGGGTCCGGGGCGGGATGGGTGGTGTCCGTTTCCATGGGGAATCTGTTGTGGAGCCGATGTGGCTTCACCGTAGAGAGGGCGACTTGAGTTCGTCAGCACCTCGGCTAAACTGCTGTTGCCTGATGCATGAGCCCGTTGGTTCACATCAATCAGGTTGAGCTCACCCACTTCAAATCCTTCGGCGGGTCGATGGCCATCCCGCTGCAGGAGGGCTTCACGGTGGTGACGGGGCCGAACGGCTCCGGCAAGAGCAACATCCTCGATGCGGTGCTGTTCTGCCTGGGCCTGGCCACCAGCCGGGGCATGCGGGCCGAGCGGCTCCCCGACCTGATCAACAGCGCCATGCTGCGGGAGGGAAAGGCGGCCGAAACCAGCGTCACCGTGCGCTTCGATCTCGGGGACTGGCAGCCGGACAGCGCCGAAGACGGCCTGGACGTCCCCGAACAGGGCCCCTGGCTGCAGCGGGGCCAGCGGGAGTGGAGCGTCACCCGGCGGCTGCGGGTGGCCCCCGGCGGCACCTACAGCAGCAGCTTCAGCGCCGACGGGGTGCCCTGCAACCTGCAGCAACTGCAGACCCAGCTGCGGCGGCTGCGGGTCGATCCGGAGGGCAGCAACGTCGTCATGCAGGGCGACGTCACCCGCATCGTCTCGATGAGCGCCCGCGACCGGCGCGGCATCATCGACGAGCTGGCCGGCGTGGCCCTGTTCGACTCCCGCATCGAGCAGAGCCGGGCCAAGCTCGATGAAGTGGTCGAACGGCAGGAGCGCTGCCGCATCGTCGAGCAGGAGCTGCTGGCGGCCCGCCAGAAGCTCGAACGCGACTGCGCCAAGGCACGCACCTACCAGGAGCTGCGCGAGCGACTGCACCAGGGTCGCCTGCAGGAGCAGGTGCTGGCCTGGGAGGAGGCCCGCGCCCACGCCCTGGCCCTGGCCGGCCGCCTGGAGCGCCTCGACCGCCAGCAGGAGCAGGAGCGCGAGGCGATTGTCGCCACCGAAGCCGAGGTGGTCGCCGCCGCCGCCGTCCTTGAGCGGCTGCAGGCGGAGGTCAAGACCCTGGGCGAAGACCAGCTGCTGGCGGTGCAGGCCGAACTGGCCGGGCTGGAGACCAGCGGCCGCGAACTGGCCCGCCAGGCGGAACGGCATGGGCACCAGGCCGAGGACCTGCAACGTCGGCGCCAGGAGCTGCAGCAGAACCAGGCCGCGTTGCGCCACCAGCGCCAGGCCCTCGACGGCCAGGCCGACGACGGCGCCAGCGACCGTGCCGAGGCCCTCTGCCGCGAGGCCGAGGCGGCGGTGGAGCTGTCCCGCCGGCGGCTCGGCGAGGTGGCCGGGCGCTCCGGCAGCTGGCTGGAGGAGCAGCAGGCCCGCAGCCGCCGGCGCCAGGAGCTGCAGGAGCAGCTGGCGCCCCTGCTGGCCGAACGGCAGCAGCTGGAGGAACGGCTGCGGCAGGCCGGTGAGCGGCTTCAGGAACTCGGCGGCGAGGAGCAGCAGGAGGACGCGGCCCAGGCGGAGGGCTCCGCCGCTTTGGCGGCCCTGGCGGAGCAGGAACGCACCCTGCTGGCCGGCCTGGAGGATCGCCAGCGGCAGGCCCAGGAGCTGGCCGAGGCCCTGGCGCTGCAACAGCGCACCCGAACGCGGCTGGAGCAGGAACAGACCAGCCTGGAACGGGAGATCGCCCGCCTCGACAGCCGCCGCGAGACCCTGCAGGAGAGCCGCGGCACCGGCGCCCTGCGCCTGCTGCTGGAGGCGGGCCTGGAGGGGATCCACGGCTCGGTCGCCCAGCTGGGCGAGGTGGAGGAGCGGCTGCGGGTCGCCCTGGAGGTGGCGGCCGGGGGCCGGCTGGCCCAGGTGGTGGTGGAGGACGACCGCATCGCCGCCCGGGCGATCGAGCTGCTCAAGAGCCGCCGCGCCGGCCGGCTCACCTTCCTGCCCCTCAACCGCATCCGGGGCGGCAGTGGGGGCTCCGCAGGAGCGGCCCTGCAGCGGGGCAACCCGGGAGCTTCGGCCGGGGCCGGCGGGCTGGTGGGGCGGGCGGTGGAGCTGATCCGCCATGAGCCCGTCTATGCCGATGTCTTCCGCTACGTCTTCGGCGACACCCTGGTGTTCGCCACCCTCTCCGACGCCCGGCGGGAGCTGGGCCGCTGCCGCGCCGTGACCCTGGAAGGCGAACTGCTGGAGAAGAGCGGCGCCATGACCGGCGGCAGCCTGCAGCAGCGCTCCGGCCAGCTGGGCTTCGGCCGCAGCAGTGAGGGCGATGAGGCCGAGCCGCTGCGGCAGCGGCTGCTGGAGCTGGGGGAGAGCCTGCTGGCCTGCCGCCGCCGCGAAGCGGAGCTGGGCCGGAGCCTGGAGGAGGCCCGGCCGGCCCTGCTGGAGCTGCAGCAGCGCCAGGCCGCCCTTCAGGCCGAACGCAGCGCCGCCGAACGCACGCTGGCGCCGCGGCAGCAGCGCCGCGACCAGGTCAGCAGCCGGCTGCAGCAACTGCAGGAGGCATTTCAGGCCGACGGCCGCCGCCTGCAGAGCCTCGACCAGACCCTGCCCCCCCTGCGCCAGGCCCTGGCGGAGCTGGAGGAGGCCGAGCGCCTCGCCAGGGGCAACGACGACAGTGCCCGCTGGCAGGGCCTGCAGAGCGAGCTGGAGCGGGCCGACCAGGCCCTGGTGGAGGCCCGGCGCCAGCGGGATGGGCTGGAGGCGGAGCGGCGGGAGCGGGCCCTGGGCGCCGAGCGGCTGGGCAGCCAGCTGGAGGCCCTCGCCGGGGAGGAACGGCGGCTGGTGGAGGCGGTGCAGGCCCTGGTGGGGGAACGCCAGCTCTGGAAGGAACGGCAGCAGGCGGAGCAGGAGCGCCGCACGGTCCTGGAGCGGCAACAGAGCGAGCTGCAGACCCGTTTCGGCGAACGGCGCCGCGCCCGCGACGGGGCCGAAGCCCACCTGGCCGGCCAGCGCCAGGCCCTGCAGCAGCGCCAGTGGGAGCTGCAGCGGCGCCAGGAGGAGCGGCAGGCCCTGGCCGAGGAGCAGCGCAGCCACGGCCTGCGGCTGGCCCAGATGGAACGGGAGCTGCCCGAGCCCCGGCCCGAACTGCCCGAGGACATCCGCGAGGGCGGCCTGGAGGCGCTGCAACAGAACCTGCGCCAGCTGCAGCAGCGCATGGAGGCCCTGGAGCCGGTCAACATGCTCGCCCTCGAGGAGCTGGAGCAACTGGAGCAGCGGCTGGCCGACCTGGACGACCGGCTGGAGGTGCTCAGCAAGGAGCGGGAGGAACTGCTGCTGCGGATCGAAACGGTGGCCACCCTGCGCCAGGAGGCCTTCATGGAGGCCTTCCGGGCCGTGGACGGCCATTTCCAGACGATCTTCGCCGGCCTCTCCGACGGCGAGGGACACCTGCAGCTGGAGAACCCCGAGCAGCCCCTCGAGGGCGGCCTGACCCTGGTGGCCCACCCCAAGGGCAAGGCGGTGCGGCGGCTGGCCTCGATGTCGGGAGGTGAGAAATCCCTGACCGCCCTGAGCTTCCTGTTCGCCCTGCAGCGCTTCCGGCCCTCGCCCTTCTATGCCCTCGATGAGGTGGACAGCTTTCTCGATGGGGTGAACGTGGAGCGCCTGGCCGCCCTGATCGCCGCCCAGGCCGACCAGGCCCAGTTCATGGTGGTGAGTCACCGCCGGCCGATGATCGCCGCGGCCACCCGCACCATCGGCGTCACCCAGGCCCGCGGCTCCCATACCCAGGTGGTCGGTTTGCCGCCGGCGGCCTGAGCCGACCGCGTGGGCCACAATGGGCCGACCAGGCTGTTCCAGGCCGTGAAGTCGCTCCCGTTCCCCCTGCCGTCCAGCCCCGATCTCCGGATTTGACCTCCCCGATTCCCCCCTCCACCGAACCCGCCGCCAGCAGCGACCGCCTCTGGTTGCGCTCCGAACTGATGGGCACCCAGGTGATCACCCGGGACACCGGCCGGCGGCTGGGCGTCGTCGGTGAGGTGGTGGTCGACATCGACCGGCGCGAGGTGGTGGCCCTGGGCCTGCGCGACAACCCCCTCACCCGCTTCCTGCCGGGCCTGCCCCGCTGGATGCCGCTGGATCGCATCCGCCAGGTGGGGGACGTGATCCTGGTGGATTCGGTCGATTCCCTGGCCGAGGGCTTCAATCCCGAGCGCTACAGCAAGGTCATCAACTGCCAGGTGATCACGGAATCGGGCGAGCAGCTCGGCCGGGTGCTCGGCTTCAGCTTCGACATCGAAACCGGTGAGCTCACCACCCTGGTGATCGGGGCCCTCGGCGTTCCCCTGCTGGGGGAAGGGGTGCTGAGCACCTGGGAAATGCCCGTGGGGGAAGTGGTCAGCAGCGGCCCGGACCGGATCATCGTTTACGAGGGAGCCGAGGAGAAGCTCAAGCAGCTGGGCACCGGCCTGCTGGAGAAGCTCGGCATCGGCGGCGCCAGCTGGGAGCAGGAGGAGCGGGATCGCTTCCGCTCCGGGGCCGTTCCCGCCGAGAACCAGCTTCCCGCCGGCCAACCCACCGCCCAGGAGCAGCGCCGCATCCAGCCGGCCGCCAGCCGCAGCTTCCAGCCCAGCGAAGAACTGGAGTACGTGGAGCTGGAGGAACGGCGCGAACGGGAGCCCCTGCGCCAGCGCCGCTACCTCGACGACGACCTCCCCGAGCCGCGCCAGCGCCCCGAACCGCGCCCGGCAGCGGCCGACCCCTACGGCCAGGACAGAGAGCGCAACCCCGCCCGGTACGACAACCGCTACGAGGACAACCGCTACAACGAAGACCGCTACGACCGGGAGCGCTATCGGGACGAGCGCGCTTACGAGCCGGAGCCCTACAGGGACCCGGTCGACCTTCCGGGGAAGGACGTTGTTGAGCCCGAGCGCGAACGGGAACCGCTGCGGGCAGAGCGGCCCCAGGCCCCGGCCCCCCGGCCGAAGGAGCCGGTGGATGTGGAGCCGGAGATCCTTGACGATCCCTGGTGAGCCTCTGAGTTCCCCAGGGGGCGGCCTCAGCCCTCCGCGAAGCGCAGCGACGCCGAATTGACGCAGTAGCGCTGGCCGCTGGGGGCCGGGCCATCGTTGAAGACATGGCCGAGGTGGGCGTCACAGCTGGCGCAGCGGATCTCGGTGCGCTCCATGCCGTGGGTGCGGTCGGTGTGGGTGGTGATCGCCCCGGCGTCCACACCCGCCCAGAAGCTGGGCCAGCCGGTACCGGAATCGAACTTGGTGGCGGAACTGAACAGCTCGCTGCCGCAGCAGACGCAGTGGTACATCCCGGTGGCCTTGTTGTTCCAGTAGGCACCGGTGAAGGCCCGTTCCGTGCCCCCCTCGCGGGCCACCCGGTATTGCTCGGGCGTCAGCTGGTCCCGCCAGTCGGGATGGTCGGCGCTCTGGAGGGGGGTGGATTCGCTCGACGGCATGGCCTGGAACCCCGCTGGGGGGCAATGGAGGATCAAATCCTATCCAGATCGCACCGGCCGACCGGACGGTTCCGGGGGCGGCAGCAAGCCCCGCACCATCGCCGCCACGGCCGCCACGGCCCCCGGCGCTCCCCGCAGGCTGCGCAGGTCGTCGGCCATGGCCGCCAGCCGCTCGGGATGCTCCAGCCAATCGGCCGCCTCGGCGGCGATCTGGGCCGGTTCGATCGGCCCGACCCGCTCCGGCACCACCGCACGTCCCGCGGAGATGTTGGGCCAGGCCAGGAAACCCCGATGACGCATGCGCCAGGCGGTGAGGGCCACCCCCACCAGCCGCCGCAGCAGGGGCAGCCGGGCCAGCAGCCCCAGCCAGCCGTCCCAGGCCTGCATCACAGCCAGATGCTGGGTGGGCACCAGCACGATCATCGGCACCGCCAGGGCCCCCAGCTCGGCGGTGTTGGCCCCCACCGTGGTGAGCGCCAGGGCGCACTGGCTCAGGGCGGCATGGGCGGGATGCTGCTCCAGCAGCAGGATGCGGGTGCCGGCGGCCGTGACCAGCTCATCACCCTGGCGATGGGGCTCGCCGGACCCCTGGCGCCGGTTCAGGGGATTGGAGGGCCCGCCATAGGCCAGCAGTTCCCGCACCGAGGTGGTGGGAGCCACCGGCAACAGGAAGCGGCAACCGGGACGCAAGGCCGCCAGCCGATCGGCGGTTTCGAGCAGGAAAGGCACCCCCACCAGCAACTTGGCCCGCTTCGAGCCCGGCAGCAGGGCCACCCAGTCGCCGGAGGGCAGGGGTGCGTCCTGGCGGGCCAGGGTCGAAAGATCGGCCATCAGGTCGCCCACCACCGTGGCCCTCCCCTGCCAGCGGGGGGCCAGGCGGCCGGCGGCGGCGGGACCCATCACGGCGATGCGGTCGTTCCAGCGGGGCCAGCGGGCCACCCATTCGGCATAGGTGAGGTGGCGGTAGCCGAGCCGGGCCGAGAGCAGCACGGTCCAGAACTGGTCGCCACCTAGAAACACCACCACCCCCCGCTCGGGCCAGGGGCCGTGGCGGCGGGGCCGCAGCAGCAGCCACCAGAAACGGGTGGCCGGCAGCACCCGCTCAAACAGGCCCCAGCCCTCGGCCACCCGGTGCTCGGCGCCGGTGGCGTTGGGGCAGGGGACGAGCACCAGCCGCAGGCTGGTGCTGGCGGTGGGATCGCGGGGCCGCAGGGGCTCCAGGCCATGGAGCTGCTCGGCCAGGGGCCGCACCCAGGTGCTCAACTCCCCGGGGCCGTTGCTGACCAGCACGATCGCACTGCCTGCGGCTGGAGCGGAGACCGGCGACGGCTGGGTCAAGAGAACCGCAGGTTCCGGGGGACGGGAGCGGGAAAAGAAAAATGCGGATGGCGAGACTTGAACTCGCAAGGCCGAAGCCACACGCCCCTCAAACGTGCGTGTCTACCAATTCCACCACATCCGCGTGGCTGGCGCAGGCCGAAGCACCGCACCGGTTGAGCAATATACCCATGGGCTCCCCCCAGCCCCGAAGGCCCTCGCCGCCAGGGGGCGCCGGTGAGCACTGATACAGTCCGCCCCGGCACGGCCGCACCCCCGCCAGCCCTCATCGCCCGGACCTGCACGGATGCCCATCGGCAAACTGCTGATCGCCAACCGAGGCGAAATCGCCCTCCGCATCCTGCGCAGCTGCCGGGAGCTCGGCATCGCCACGGTGGCCGTCTACAGCACCGTCGACAAAAACGCCCTGCACGTGCAGCTGGCCGATGAGGCGGTCTGCGTGGGGGAAGCGCCCAGCAGCCGCAGCTACCTCAACGTTCCCAACATCCTGGCCGCCGCCACCTCCCGCGGTGCCGACGCCATCCATCCCGGCTACGGCTTCCTGGCGGAGAACGCCGACTTCGCCGAGAAATGCCTCGACCACGGCCTGATCTTCGTGGGCCCCTCGCCGGCCGCGATCCTGGCCATGGGCGACAAGTCGACGGCCAAGATCACGATGCAACAGGTGGGTGTGCCCACCATTCCCGGCAGTGAGGGGCTGCTGGAGGACCCCACCGAAGCGGCCGCCCTCGCCGAGACGATGGGCTACCCCGTGATGATCAAGGCCACCGCCGGCGGTGGCGGCCGGGGCATGCGCCTGGTGCCGGCCGCCGACCAGCTCGAAAGCCTGTTCAGAGCCGCCCAGGGGGAGGCGGAAGCCGCCTTCGGCAACCCTGGCCTCTACATGGAGAAGTTCATCGACCGGCCCCGGCACGTGGAAGTGCAGGTGCTGGCCGACCGCCACGGCAACGTGGTGCACCTGGGCGAAAGGGACTGCTCGATCCAGCGCCGCCACCAGAAGCTGCTGGAGGAGGCCCCCAGCCCGGGGCTGGATCCGGAGCTGCGTCGCCGCATGGGCGAGGCGGCGGTGGCGGCGGCCCGCAGCATCGATTACGAGGGCGCCGGCACCGTCGAGTTCCTGGTGGACAAGAGCGGCGCCTTCTATTTCATGGAGATGAACACCCGGATCCAGGTGGAGCATCCCGTCACCGAGATGGTGACGGGCATCGATCTGATCGCCGAGCAGCTGCGCATCGCCGGCGGCGAACCGATCTCCGTGCGCCAGGACCAGATCCAGGTGAGCGGCCATGCCATCGAGTGCCGCATCAACGCCGAGGACCCCAGCCACAACTTCCGGCCGGCCCCGGGCAAGATCACCGGCTGGCTGCCCCCCGGCGGCCCTGGGGTGCGCATCGACAGCCACGTGTACACGGGCTATGAGATCCCCCCCTTCTACGACTCCCTGATCGGCAAGCTGATCGTCTGGGGGGTCGACCGCGACCACGCCATCCGCCGCATGCGACGGGCCCTGTCGGAATGTGCCGTCACGGGCATTCCCACCACGATCGAGTTCCACCTGGCCCTGCTGGATCGCCAGGAGTTCCAGCGTGGTGAGGTGTGGACCAAGTTTGTTGAGGAGGAAATGCTCAACCGCTGAGCTGGCTGCGCAGCAGGGCCAGGGTGAGCAGACCCTGCTGACCCACCAGCAGTTCGCGCAGCAGGCTGATCAGCCCCACCCAGACCACCGGCGTCACATCCACCCCGCCGATGGGCTGGATCAGGCGACGGGTGAGGGCCAGCAGGGGTTCGGTGGGCGCCCCCACCAGACGCATCACCCCCTTGGTGAGGTCCACACCCGGATACCAGGTGAGGACGATCCGGAACAGGAACAACAGGGTCCAGCCCGCCAGGGCCAGCCCCAGGGCCAGGTGCAGCAGGGGCAGGGGCGCCAGTGCGGGAAGGGCCAGGGCCGTCACAAAGCTCTAAGCGTCTGACTGTCGATCGTAGGAACTCGCCCCCACTGCCTAGGATCCCCCGAGCTGTCCAGAGCGAACGCCTGCCATGACCCCTTCCCTCGCCAACTTCCTCAGCAGCCTCGGCTGGGGCGCGGTCATCGTGGTGATCCCCATCGCCATCGCCCTGGTGCTGATCAGCCAGAACGACCAGCTCGACCGGCGGCTCTGAGCTGCCGCTGACCTTGCGGGTACGGTCCTTAGAGTGTTGGCCATCGCCCGGGTGAACCGCCGTGGTCAACGCCAGCCTCAACTGGGCCAGCATCGTCGGCATCGTCCTGGCGGTCGGCGGAGCTTTCCTCTACTTCATGAGGAGCTTCAAGCCGGCCCTGGCCCGGGACTACGACGTCTTCTTCGCCGCCATCGGACTCCTCTGTGGCGGCATTCTCTTCTTTCAGGGCTGGCGCCTCGACCCGATCCTGCAGTTCGGCCAGTTCCTGCTCGCTGGCACCACGGTTTTCTTCGCCTATGAGAGCGTCCGCCTGCGTGGGGTGACCACGGAGCAGGCCCGCCGTTCCTCCTACTTCGACGACGAGGAACCCGCCGCCCCGTTCCGGCCCCGCGGTGGCCTGGGCGGTGGCCGCAGCTTCGACGACGAGCCGGACCGCTTCGATGAACCGGAGCCCCTGCGGCGCCGCATCCCCTCCAGAGAGGAACCCGAGGACGACTTCTACCGGCCGCGCCGGCCCAGTCGGGCCGCCATCCCCGAGCGTGCCGCCAGCCGCCGGGAGGAGGCCGATTCCTGGGACAACCCCCGCGCCGAGCGATCCTCCAGCCGGCCGGAGCGCGATCCCATCGACGACCGCCCGGAGCGGAGCGTTGGCCGCTATTCCGCCGGTGGCTCCGGTCGCTCCCAGGCCGCCGATTTCGGCGCCCGCAGGCGGGATCGGGACAGCGCCCCGGAACCCCGCCGCGGCTCCCGCCCGGTGGCCGCCGCCGACAGCGTTCCCCGCTCCGGCCGCCGCGGCTCCATGCCACCGGCTTCTGCCGGCCCAGCCGCCCGTGATCCCGGCCCTGGGGCACCCCAGGGAACACCCATGGGCACACCGATTCGCGGTGGGGTTCCCGACGACGTCAGTGATGCCGACTTCTCACCGATGGCCAGCGGCCGGCCCCGGCCAGCCACCCCCAGCGCCCGGCCACCGGCGAGCGACCCCCCAGCCGGCCCACCCGCCGGCAGCCGGGACAACAGCTCCCGCTTCGACGACTGAGCCGCTGACCACCCGGCCCCTTCAGCGACCCCGCCCAGGCCTCTCCCTTCTGGTGCTCGGGGTGCTGGCCCTGCTGCTCTCCGGCTGCGGCGGCTGGAGCTGGGGCCGCCGCAGTGCCGGTCCGGTGGGCTGGGGCGGCGCCGACCGCCAGGATCCGGCCCTGAGCGGCAACGGCCGGGTGCTGGCCAGCGTGGTGCGCCGGGATGGCCGCGACACGGTGCTGCTGCAGGAGCAGCCCTCCGGCTCGGTGTTGCCGCTGCGCCACCTGCAGCGGCTGCAGCCGCACCGCTCCCCCTCCCTGAGCTGGAACGGCCGCTATCTGGCCCTGCTGGTGCAGCAAGGGCCGGAGCGCCGGGTGTTGATTGAAGATCGGGCCACCGGGCGCCTGCACCGCCTGCCGTTGCCGGGCGGGCTGGTGCCCGAAAGCCTCAGCCTGGCCGCCGACGGCCGGCGCATCGCCATCGCCACCGAGGGGGACGGACGCTCCCGGGTGCAGCTCTACGACCTCACCAGCCTGCTGGAGCCGGACCTTCCCGCCGGGCTGCCGGTGCGGGGGGCGCCGGCCACCACGCCATGACGCTCGGCGCCGGCGGGCTGGTTCGGGCGGTGGCGGTGGCGGGCGCCCTGCCGTTGCTGCTGGCGGGTTGCCTGGCGCCCCTGCCCCAGCCGATGGTGGGGCTGAACCAACGCCTCGAGGCCGCCGGCCCCGCCCGGGCCCCCTCCCTCTCCGGCGACTGGCTGGCCCTGATCGTCAGCCAGGGCGGCCGCGACCGGGTGCAGCTGGTGGACCTGCAGCGCCAGCAGCCCGTGCCCCTGCCGGGCCTGGAGCGCCCCGACGCCCAGCCGCTCAGCGTGGCCGTCGATGGCCGCGGTGAGCGGCTGGCCCTGGTGCGCCAGCTGGAGGGCCGCACCGAGCTGGTGCTCTACCGCCGCAACCTGATGGCCCTGCAGCCGGTGCCGCTGCAGCCCCCCGGCGTGCCGCGCCGGGTGTCCCTGCGGGCCGACGGCCGCGAGCTGGCGGTGGAGGTGAGCCGCCAGGGCCAATGGCAGGTGGATCTGATCGCCGTGCCCTGATCAGGGCACCAGGCCCGCCCAGTGCAGGAAGGTGTCGTGGCTGAGGGCCTCGACCAGCAGCACGGCGACGAAGCCGAGCATGGCGAAGCGTCCATTGACCCGCTCGGCGTAGCCGCTCCAGCCGAAGGCCGGCACCTCCGAGGTGGTGGCGCTGGTGGCAGGCGGGACTGCGGTGGCCTGGGGCTCGTCGGCTGATGGGGTGGCGGAAGGGTCGCTCATCGGATCAGTCCTCGCGGCCAAAGGTATAGCCGGCCGCCGGAAGCAAGCGCCAGCCGCCGTTGCCATCCAGCTCCAGCACCGTGTCGTGGTACGCGGTGAGGGTGGGGCGGTGACCCACGCTCACGAAGGCCATCTCCCGCTCCACCAGCAGTTCGTAGAGGGCCTTCTCCGTGGCCACGTCGAGGGCGCTGGTGGCCTCATCGAGCACCACGAACCGGGGCGAGTTGAGCAGCAGCCGGGCGAAGGCCAGGCGCTGCTGCTCACCGAGGGAGAGCAGCCGGGGCCAGTCCTGCTTGATGTCCAGGTCGGGGTAGCGGTGCACCAGCTCGGGCAGGCGCACCTCCTCCAGCACGTGGCGCAGCTGCTCATCGCTGAAGCGGTCGGTGGGCTGGGGGTAGCAGAGCTGCTCCCGCAGGCTGCCCAGCAGCATGTAGGGCTTCTGGGGGATGAACATCAGTTCGCCCACCGGTGGCCGCTGCACGCTGCCGGCGGCAGGCGGCCAGAGGCCGCTCACCAGGCGCAGGAAAGAGGTCTTGCCGCAGCCCGAGGGGCCCACCACCAGCAGCCGCTGGTTGGCGGTCACCTCCAGGCTGAGATCGCGGACCAGCAGGCGGTTGGTGCGGGGCGGCACCAGGTTCACGTTGCTGACCAGGATCGACTCTGGGCGCACGGCGCCGGCCCCGGCGCCCATGGCGCCACCGGCGGAAGCCTGCTCGGCGGCCACGAACTCGGCCATGTCGGCACTGATCGACTCCACCTTGCCCTGGAAACCTTCCAGGCGGCTGATGGAGGCGGAGAAGGCGGCCAGCCGGTCGATGTTGTTGACGATGTAGCTGACCGAGAACAGCACCTGGGAGAAGGCGATGCTGGCCTGGCCGAAGACACCGAAATCCACTTCCTTGGCGAAATAGATCGGCGCGATCACCAGCCAGGGCAGAAAGCGGGAGAAGTAGTCGTAGGAGCGCTGGATGACGCTGATCAGCGCCTCCCAGATGATCAGGCGGTTGTAGTTGACGATCACGCCGTCCAGGCGGCGTTCGCCCTCCTTCTGCTCCTGGCGTTCACCCCGATAGAAGGCGATCGATTCGGCATTGTCACGGATGTGAACCAGTCCGTAGCGGAAATCGGCCTCCAGTTTCAGCTGCTGATAGTTCAGATTCACCAGCTTGCGGCTGGCGAACACGATCAGGGCCGTACCGCCCACCGAATAGCCCAGGAGCCACAGGGCCAGGGTCTGGTTGATGCTCCAGAGAACGATGATGAAGCTGAAGAAGGTGAGCAGGGCGGAGATGATCTCCACCGTCACACTCAGGCTGGTGGCGGTGAAGCTGGCCGCGTCCTGGGAGATCCGCTGGTCGGGGTTGTCGATCTCCTCAACGGATTCATCGTTGGGATTGAGAACGTAGTAGGCCCGGTTGGTGAGATAGCGGCCGAGCATGCGGCCGCTGAGCCACTCCCGCCACAGCAGACCCAGCTTGGGAATCAGGTAGCTCTGGATGGCGCGGATCGGCAGGGCCAGCACCAGGCAGAAGGCGTAGATCGCGACGATCTTCCAGAACTCTTCCGCCTTGTACGCCACCAGGGCGTTCTCGATGTTCCGGGCGATGAAGCTGATGCCGACGTTGATGCCGTTGATCACCAGGATCAGCAGGGCGATGATGCCGAGCAGCAGCCAGGGCAGCCAGCGCCCCTGGCGCAGCTTGGCCCGCAGGCTGATGAAGGCGCCCAGACCGGCGGCGAACAGCACCATGATCACCAGGCCGATCGGCCCGCTCCAGACCGCGGCCACCTGCTCGGGCACCCCGGGGAGGAAGCGGTTGCGCAGTTCGGGGATCCAGGCCCCGGCCGCGGCCACCACGCCGGTGAGCAGCAGCAGGGTGAAGCCCAGCACCACCGCCAGCAGGGCCACCACCAGAAGCAGAAACTGGCCACTGCCTCCGCCGCCTTCGTCCAGGGGCAGGAAGTAGGGCTGGGCCAGGCGCTGCAGCTTGCCCAGCTGCTCGCGAAGGGCCTTCAGGGGGGTCATGGGCGTGGGCGGATCGCGCCATTCTCTCTGCCAGCCCCTCCTGGCGGTGGCGGCGGTGTGAAGGCGGCCATCAGCCGGGCGGCCAGGCCAGCGGGCGGCCGCCGATCACGTGAACGTGCAGATGGAACACGGTCTGGCCGGCCTCGGCGCCACTGTTGATCACCGTGCGCCAGCTCTCGAGGCCCTCCAGCCGGGCCACCTTGGCCGCCACCAGCAGCAGGTGGCCCAGCAGGGCCTGGTGCGCGTCCGTGGCCTCACCAAGGTGGGCGATCGGCTCGCGAGGAATCACCAGCACGTGCACCGGCGCCTGGGGGTTCACATCCCGGAAGGCCAGGCAGAGATCATCGGCATAGACCTCCTGGCAGGGAATCTCGCCGCGCAGGATGCGGCCGAAGATGGTGTCGCTGCTGGCCATGGGACGCCGGGGAGTGGTCGGGAGGTGGCACTGAACGGGCAGTGGGCTCCGCGGGTGATGTTGGCACGGTGCAGCAGTGGGGCCCTGCGGGGCCTGGAGGCCCTGCCGGTGACGGTGGAGGTGGACATGGCGCCAGGGCTGCCGGGGCTGCGGGTGGTGGGTCTGGCGGATGCGGCGGCCCAGGAATCGCGGGAGCGGGTGCGGGGGGCCCTGCGCAATGGCGGCCTGCGGGTGCCCCTCACCCGGGTGGTGGTCAACCTGGCCCCCGCCGACCTGCCCAAGGCGGGCCCCGGCTTCGACCTGCCCATCGCCCTGGGGCTGCTGGTGGCCAGCCAGCAGCTGGCCGCCGCCGAGGTGGAGGGGATCTGGAGCGCGGGCGAGCTGGGTCTCGACGGTCGGCTGCGGCCGATCCGGGGGGTGCTGGCCCTGGCCCTGGCGGCCCGCCGGCACGGCGCCCGGGCCCTGGTGGTGCCGGCGGCCAATGCCAGCGAGGCCGCCCTGGTGGAGGGGCTGCCCGTCTGGGGGGCCGACCATCTGGGGGAGGTGGTGGCCCTGCTGCGGGATCCGGGGCGACCCCGGGCGGCGCCAGCCGCCGCGGCGGCCTTGCCTGCGCCGGCAGCCGCCGGACCCGACCTGGCCGAGGTGCGCGGCCAGGCCCATGGCCGGCGGGCCCTGGAGATCGCCGCTGCCGGCGGCCACCACCTGCTGCTGGTGGGGGCCCCCGGCAGCGGCAAGACGATGCTGGCCCGGCGACTGCCGCCACTGCTGCCGCCCCTGGGGCAGCAGGAGGCCCTGGAGGTCACCCAGCTCCATTCCCTGGCCGGGCTGCTGGCGGAGGGGGCCGGCCTGCGGCGGCAGCGCCCCTTCCGCAGCCCCCACCACGGCTGCTCCGCCGCCGCCCTGGTCGGTGGTGGCGCCCTGCCCCGGCCCGGGGAACTGAGCCTGGCCCACCACGGCGTGCTGTTTCTCGATGAACTGGCGGAGTTCCGCCGCGAGGTGCTCGACCAGCTGCGCCAGCCCCTCGAGGAGGGGGAGCTGTGGATCAGCCGGGCCCAGCACCGCTGCCGCTTCCCCTGCCGGGTGCTGCTGGTGGCCGCCACCAATCCGTGCCCCTGCGGCTGGTACGGCGACCCCAGCCAGAGCTGCCGCTGCGGCGAAGCCCAGCGACGACGCCACTGGGGACGGCTCTCAGGGCCGCTGCTCGACCGGATCGACCTGCAGGTGGTGATGCGGCGCCCCGAGGCCCACGACCTGGGCGGGGCCTATCGGGGGGGCGCACAGCAGCCCCCTGCCGGAGAAGCCAGCACGGTGGTGGCACAGCGGGTGGCGGCGGCCCGGCAGCGCATGGGCCAGCGCAATCCGGCGGGGGCGGCCAACGGCCAGCTGGAGGGTCCGGCCCTGGCGGCGATCGTGAATCCCGAGCCGGATGCCCTGGCCCTGTGGGAGCGGGCCATCAGCCAGCGGCGACTGTCCGCCAGGGGGGCGGAGCGGGTGCTGCGGGTGGCCCGCACGATCGCCGATCTGGCCAGTGCCGATCGGGTGTCGGGGGCGGCGATCGCCGAAGCCCTTGGCTACCGCTCCTTCGACCAGGTGGCCTGAGCCAACCCCCGGATCAGCGGCGGCGGCGCCGGGTGGTGTCGCCGCTGAAAGGCTGCACACCGATCGCCGGCGGACGGTGCTGGGCTTCCTCTCCCGGGTTGCCCCAGGCGTGGTTGATGGTCTCGGCCAACCAATGGCTGAGCCGCTGCAGAAGGGAGGCAGACCTTGGCTGGCCTGCCGTTGAGGCAACCGGATGGACCATGGACCCTGGGGCGATGGCCCCTTCAGCCTGATCACGGGCGAAGGGCAAGGCAACAGGTACAAGCACCTGAAGCTGAGACGCCGAAGGGGAGGCTCAGCGGCGACGACGGCGCTGCTGGGCCTTGCGCTTGTACTTCTCGGTGGGGGTTTCGTGGTGGCGCAGCCGCTTCAGATCGGCAAAGATGCCCGCCTTGGACACCTGGCGCTTGAAGCGGCGCAGGGCCGATTCGATGCCTTCGTTTTCGCCGACGGTGACCTGGGTCATGAAGTACTGCTGAGACGTGCGCAGCGTTGCACCCTAGCAAGTAGGCCTTCGCCCCTCGCTTCAGAGCTTGGTGGCGGGGGGCACGGCCGGGGGGGCCAGGGGCCGCTGGCCCGCCGCCGGAGCCGCCTCCTTGACGGGCACCGCTGCGGTGGGGGGCTGGGCGGGCTCAACAGCAGCGGGCTGGGGCTGGGCGGCGGTCGCCGCCGTCCCCGGCCAGCTGTCGGCGTAGACGTAGAGGTGGCCGAGGTTGCGGCCGCCGAACTGGCGACGCATCAGCCGCCAACCGGGCTCCAGCTGCAGCTTCAGGAAGCCGGGGGCGCTGCCCCGGGTGCGGGCCACCACCATCTCCGGGCCGGCTCCGGCCTTGGTGGGGAAGGCCAGCAGCAGCATGTCGCCGCCACTGCGGGTCACCATCAGCCGGTAGGAGGTGGCCAGATCCTGGCCGCCCACCCGCACCGAGTAGCCGTTGGCATCGATGTAGCGGTTGCAGATGCCGGTGAAATCAAAGGTGGCCAGCAGGGGGTTCACCAGGGCCGGCGTGCCCTCACCCACCTCGAAGCAGGGCCGCACGGGCTTGAGCTGTTCGTAGATGTTGAGCTGGGCCTTTTCGCCCTTGCTGCCGATGGGGGCAGCCACCATCAGGAAGTTCTGCTGGTCCACCTCGGCGGCGGCGAACAGGGCGGAGGCGCGGCCCGGGGCGGGGGAGGTGATGGCCAGGCTGGTTGCCAGCAGCGTCAGGGCCGCCAGGCCTGCGCGGGGGAGCAGGGAAAGGTTCACGGCAGTCATCGAAGCGGCCTGAATCGTATGAACGGTAACCACCGGAAACCAGCCCATAGGCACAATCGGACGGCCGGTTGTCGGGCCGGCCGAGGGGGCGCAGCGAGCTGGGACGGGCTCAGGCGGGCTTGTTGATGCGGATCGCCACCAGCAGGGCCAGCACGGTGCCCGGCAGGCTGCCGGCCAGGATCCAGCGGGTGGCCGGGACGCCGAGATCCGGGTCGCCGTAGGAGAGCTCGAAGATCGATCCGGTGGCAGCGATGCCAAGCAGACAGGCCAGGCCCAGGAAGAGGCCGGCCAGGGGTTTCATCGGCATGGAAATCAGCGGATCGACTGGACGTCGGAGCGGAGGAAGCCCTGCTGCTGCAGGCCGTCGTTGAGGCTGAGCTCGTCGGTGACCCGATCGACGAACAGCACACCATGGAGATGGTCCATCTCGTGCTGGATGCAGCGGGCCAGCAGGCCATCGGCCTTGAGGCGGCGGGGGCGGCCCGTCTCGTCGCGGTAGGTCACCTCCACCACCGACGGACGCACCACATCGAGATAAACGCCGGGGATGCTGAGACAGCCCTCCTCATAAGTGTTGAAGGAGGCACCGGCGGCGGTGATCTCGGGGTTGATCAGCACCAGCGGCGGGGTGGCCGCCTCCTCCAGATCCAGATCGATCACCAGCAACTGGCGATGCACCCCCACCTGGGGGGCCGCGAGGCCGATCCCCTTGGCGGTGTACATGCTGCGCAGCATGTCGCGGGCCAGGTCGCGGACGGAGGCGTCCACCTTGCTGATGCGCCGGGCCGGGGCCCGCAGCTCCTTTGAGCCCAGTTTGTGGATCTCAAGGGGGGGACGGTCCACCGGCACCTTCGGCACCAGCACGGAGTTGCCACCCTGCTCGGCGGACCGTGCCATCTGGGCGAAGCTGCGGGCCAAGGCGTCACCTGAAACGATGGGTCGATTCTAGAAGCAGCCTGCGGAGGGCTCGGGTGGGAGAGCCGTCGTGGCAGGAATCGGACCCCCTGCCCGCCGCAGTGGCGGTGGGTCGGGCCGCCGGCGTCGCCGAGCCGCGCCTGGACAGGGGGCGCCTGTTCTGGTTGGAGCAGCGCCCCAGCGAGCGGGGGCGCACCACCTTGATGATGCGGCCCCCGGGGGCTGGGGCCGTGGAACTCACAGCGGGGCCGTGGAACCTGCGCACCCGCGTGCATGAATACGGCGGCGGCGCCTATGTGGTGGCGGGCGATCAGCTGGTGTTCGTCGACGACGGTGACCGCTGCCTCTGGCAGCTCAGCCTGGCCGGCGGCGGCGACCCCCTGGCAGCCGCAGCGCCCCGGCGGCTCACCGCCCCGCCCGACCCGGCGCGGCCGCGGGCCTTCGCCGATGGCCTGATCGACCGGCGGCACGGGCGCTGGATCGGCGTGATGGAGCAGGACGGCCTCGACCGGCTGGTGGCCGTGCCCCTCGCGGGGGGCGAACCGGAGCTGCTGCACCAGCCGGCGGATTTCTGCGGCTACGCCGTGCTGGCCCCAGGCGGCGGCCACCTGGCCTGGGTGACCTGGCAGCAGCCCTTCATGCCCTGGGAGCGCAGCCAGCTCTGGCTCGCCGCCATCGATGCTTCGGGGCAATGGCAACAGGCCCGGCCGATCGCCGGCTCGGGGCCGGGGGATCCCCAGGGGATCTCAGTGTTCCAGCCACTGTGGCTCGACGACGGCTCCCTGGTGGTGGCCAACGACCGCAGCGGCTGGTGGAACCTGGAACGGCTGGCGGACGTGGCCGCCCTGGGGGCGGACACCCCGCCCCGGTGGCAGCCGCTCTGCCCCCTGGAGGCGGAGTTCGGCGGGCCCCAGTGGGTCTACGGCCTGCGCACCCTGGCCTGGGACGGCGCCCAGCTGCTGGCGGCGCTCTGCCGCCAGGGGCGCTGGGAACTGGGCCGGCTGGGGGCCGACGGTGGCCCCTTCGAGCCGATCCGCCTGCCCTTCACCGAGCTGGCGGCCCTGAGCGCCGAAGCGGGCCGGCTGGTGGCGGTGGCCGGGGGGTCGGGGATCGGCCAGGGACTGCTGGAGCTGGACACCGCCAGCGGCACCTGGCAGCACACGCCGGCCGCCCCGGCGCCGCTGGCGGCGGAAGCGATCAGCCATCCGGAACCCCTCTGGTTCGAGGGCCATGGCGGCCGTCCCGTCCACGCCTGGTACTACCCGCCCCGGGGCGGCAGCCGCGCCGAGGCGCCCCTGCTGGTGAAGGGCCACAGCGGCCCCACCGCCATGGCCGGCACGGGGCTGAACCTGGCCATCCAGTTCTGGACCAGCCGCGGCTGGGGCGTGGTGGATGTGAACTACGGCGGCTCCACCGGCTTCGGCCGCGCTTACCGGCAGCGGCTCGACGGCCAGTGGGGCGTGGTGGATGTGGCCGACTGCGCCGCCGCCGCCCGGGCCCTGGTGGCGGTGGGCAAGGCCGACCCGGGCCGGGTGGCCTTTGAGGGGGGCAGCGCCAGCGGGTTCACCGTGCTGGCGGCCCTGTGCTTCACCGACGTGTTCAAAGCCGGCGCCTGCCGCTACCCCGTGGCCGATCCGGAAGCCTTGCTCGGGGTGGATCACCGCTTCGAGGCTCGCTACACCGAAACCCTGATCGGCCCCTGGCCCGAGGCCCGGGCCCTCTACGACGCCCGTTCACCGCTGCGGCATGCGCAGCGGATCACGGCACCGGTGGTGTTCTTCCATGGCCTGGACGACCGGGTGGTGCCGGCGCGTCAGAGTGAGCGGATGGTGGAAGCCCTGCGCCGAGGCGGACTGGAAACGGAACTGCACCTGTTCGCCGGAGAGGGCCACGGCTTCCGCGACAGCGGCGTGCGCACCACGGTGCTCGACGCCACCGAAGCCTTCTTCCGCCGCCAGTTCCGCCTGTGATCGCCGCGCTGGTGCCGGGGGTGGTGGAAGGCGTCGAATGGCTGGCCCTGGCCCTGGCCGCCCTGACCGTGCTGCTGCTGATCGGCAGCAGCCTGGGCGGCCTGCTGGGCATGAAGCGCTGGGGCCTGCCGGAGGCCCTGCTGGCCGGTGGTCTGGGGCTGGTGGTGGCCCCGGCGGGGCTGGTGCCCCTGCTGCCCCAGCGGGTGATCGACCTTTGGGACCAGCTGCCCCTGCCCCTGCTGACCCTTGTGTTCGCCACCCTGCTGCTGGGCAAGCCGCTGCCGAAACTGGGGGGACTTTGGCGCCCCCTCTCGGCCCAGGTGCTGCTGGCGCTCACCCTGGCCTTCGGCCAGTTCCTGGTGGGGGGACTGGCGGTGCTGCTGGTGCTGCAGCCCTGGCTGGGGGTGAGCCCGGTGATGGCCTGCCTGATCGAGGTGGCCTACGAGGGCGGCCACGGCTCGGCCGCCGCCATGGGGCCCACCTACGAGCGGCTGGGTCTGGAGGGGGCCCAGGCCCTGGGGCTGGCGATGGCCACGGTGGGACTGCTGGTGTCGACGGTGGTGGGCGGACTGCTGGTGGTGCTGGGGCGGGCCAGGGACTGGCTGAAGTTTCCCGAGGCCCTGTTGATCGAGGAGGCGGTGGCGATCCTGGGGGAGCAGACCCCGCCCCTGCAGGAGGTGCCGCTGGATCTGCCCCTGGAGGCGGGCACCGTGGAGGTGCCGGCGCTGTGGCGGCAGATCGCCGACTGGGCCGTGAACCTGGGGCTGGCGGGAGTGGCGGTGCTGTTCGGCTGCGGGGCACTGGCGGCGCTGCGCTTCGTCGCTGATGCCAGCGGCGGGGTGTTCGCCCTGGTGATCGACGCCCTGCCCGTCTTCCCCCTGGCCCTGGTGGGCTCCCTGCTGGTGCGGCTGATCCTGGAGAAGAGCGGCCAGACCCAGTGGGTCTCGACCGCCATCCAGGGCCAGACCGGCACCCTCTCGGCCGATCTGCTGATCACCGCCGCCACCGCCTGCCTGGACCTGAGCCTGCTGGCCCACGACTGGATCCCCCTGACGGTGCTGGCCCTGGCGGGTCTGCTGTGGAACCTGGGGGTGATCCTGGTGCTGGCGCCGCGGATCCTGCCGTCCGACTGGTTCGAGCGGGCCATCATCGAATTCGGCCAGGCCACGGGGGTGGCGGCCAGCGGCCTGCTGCTGCTGCGCATGGCCGACCCGGGCGACCGCAGCCAGGCGGTGACGGCGTTCTCGATCAAGCAGCTGCTGCTCCAGCCCCTGCTCGCCGGGGGCGTGATCACCGTGGTGGCACCCCTGGTGGTGGACGGCTGGGGCCTGCCGGCCTGGACCGGCCTCTGCCTGGGCCTGGTGGTGCTCTGGAGCGGGCTGGGGCTGTGGCTGGCGGCGCGCGCCCGGTCCGCTTAGCGGACCGTCGCGCCGTGAGGCGCGCTCAGCGGACCATCGCCGCCACATTGCCGCCATCGACGGTGAGCACGGCGCCGGTGGTGCGCTCCATCAGCGCCAGGGCCACGAAGGCGTCGGCGACGTCGCTGGCGCGCACCTCGGCCCCCAGCAGGTTGCCGGCCATGTAGAGCTCCTCGCTGAGGCCGCGGGCGGCGGAGCGCTCCTTGATCATGGTGTCGTCGAGCAGGCCGGAGCGGATGCGGTCGGCGTTGATGGCGTTCACCCGCACGGCGGCTTCGCCTTCCTCGAGGGCGTACTGGCGCACCAGGGCCAGCAGGGCCGCCTTGCTGATGCCGTAGGCGCCGAAGTTGGGGCCGGGGTTGAGGGCCTGCTTGCTGACGTTGAACAGCAGCTGGCCGCCCAGCACCGGGCGGCCGCCGCCCTCGGGGCGGTCCTGGGCGCGGAACACCGCCAGGGCCGCCTGGGCGACGCTCTGGTGGGCGAAGAAGTTGAGTTCGAAGCTGGCCCGCAGGTCGGCGTCGGCCAGGGTGGCCATCGGGCCGGTCCAGGCAGCGCCGGCATTGCTGACCACAATGTCGAGCCCGCCGAAATGGGCCGCCACCGCCGCGATCGCGGCCTGCACCGCCGCCGGATCGGTGACGTCGCAGGCCGCGGCCAGGGCCCGCTTGCCGCAGGCGGCGGCCACCGCTTCGGCGGCGTCCTGGTGGAGGTCGAGCACCGCCACGTCGGCCCCGGCGGCGGCGAAGGCCCGGGCGGTCGCCGCGCCAATGGCACCAGCAGCACCGGTGATCAGCACCACCTGGCGGGCCAGGGGCTTCTCGGCCGCCTTGCCGAGCTTGGCCTGCTCCAGGCTCCAGTACTCCATGGCGAAGGTGTCGGCCTCGCCCACGGGCGCGAAGCGGCCGATGGCTTCGGCCGCCAGCAGGGTCTGGGCCCAGGCCTCGGCGATGTCGGCCACGGTGGCCGCCTCGGCGGCTGACTTGCCGATGCCCACCAGCCCCAGGCCCGGGATCGCCGCCACCCGCGGCAGGGGATCGAGCGCTTTCTTGACGCCCCCGGCGGCGGCGTTCTGGCGCTGGAAGTAGGCGCGGTAGTCGGCCCCGTAGGCCTCCAGGGCCTGCTCCAGGGAGCGGCCCCAGGCGGCCAGGGCGTGGCCGTCGCCGCCGGGCGGCAGGGGCGGCAGCACCAGGGGCCGGGCCTTGGTGCGGATCACGTGGTCGGGGGTGGCGACGCCCCGGCCGGCCCAGTCACCCAATCGGACGTCGTCGCTGATGGCGCGGGCCAGGGGGGTGTCGCGCAGCGCCAGGATCCAGTGGGGGCGGACGCCGGCGGCGACGGCGGCCCGGCCCAGGGCGCCCCGCAGCACCGGCAGCACCGCCGCCGCGGCAGCCGGGCGCTCCGGCACGGCCACGGCATGGAGCGAGCGCTCGCCCCGGGCCAGGCGCTCCTCGGCCCGCCGCACCAGGTCGATCATCCGGTCGTAGCTCTGCTCGGCCGTGGCGCCGAAGGAGAACAGGCCGTGCTGCAGCAGCACCATGCCCTCAGGCTCATGGCCGCCGGCCGCCGCGGCCTCATAGGCCAGGGCCGCCGCCTTGGCCAGGGCGAACCCGGGCATCACGTAGGGCACCAGGGCCACCCGATCGCCGTAGACCTCGCGGCACACCTCGGCCGCATCGGGCTGGTCGGCCAGGGCCAGCAGGGCGATCGAATGGGTGTGATCGACGAAGGTATGGGGCAGGAAGGCATGCAGCAGCGCCTCCACCGAGGGGTTGGGGGCAGCCGGATCGATCAGGTTCTGGCGCTGGGCCGCCACCATCGCCTCGTCGCTGAGGGCGTCGAGAACCCGCAGGGCCTGCAGGGGCTCCAGCCGCACGGCCGGATGGCCCGGCGGTTCGATCGTGCCCAGGTCCCAGCCCGATCCCTTGACGCACAGCACCCGGATCGGTTCGCCCAGCAGCCCGTGCACGGTGGTCTTCACCGAGGTGTTGCCGCCGCCATGCAGCACCAGCTCGGGGTCGGCCCCCAGCAGCCGGGCCGAGTAGGTGCGCAGGGCCAGGTCTTCGTTCACGCCCTGGTCGCCGTAGCGGGCGATCGCCTCGCGGGCGGCGGCATCCGACCAGCGATGTTGCACGGCCATGGGGCGAAACGGGGACTCTGGGGGGAGACTACGGGGAGCGATCCTCCAGGGGCTGCCCGTGTCCATCCGCTGCCGCCGCGAGGTCTTGAAGCCGTGGGCCGGCGGGGTGTGGCTGCCCCTGCTGCTGGCCCTGGTGGCGGCGAGCGGCGGGATGGCGGCCCCATCCCTGGCCCAGCAGGGCGACCCGCCCCAGATCCCCCGCGACGGCTGGAAGGACTGTGCGTACAACGACAAGCCCCTGGCCTGCGTCGATGAGCAGATCCCCGACGGCGTGAAGATCCGCTGGAAGGACGGCCTGTCGATGACCTACCGGGAGGTGTCCGGCAAGGGCAAGGACGCCAACGGCACCGACCTGCTGCGCGACCGGCTGGGGGGACTCTGGCGCCGGGAGCTCTACGTCCAGGGCAACATCACCCTCACCAACGAGGCCAACGGCAACCGGATCTTCGTGCCGCTGCGCTTCCCCTGCAAACCGCCCCTGAAGGGGGAGGTGGGCTACTGCCGCTACTGAACGCGCCGCCATGAGAGCGATTCTCGCCACCCCCGCCCTGGTCGACACGGAGCTGCCCGTGCCCACCCCCGGCCCCCACGACCTGTTGGTGCGGATCGAGGCGGTGGCGGTGAACCCGATCGACACCAAGCTGCGGGCCGCCGTGCGCGAAGGGGATCCACCCCGGCAGCTGGGCTGGGATGCCGCCGGGGTGGTGGCAGCGACCGGGGCGCGGGTGAGCCGCTTCCGGGTGGGGGATCCGGTGATCTTCGCCGGCGATGTGAGCCGCTCCGGTTGCAACGCCGAAGCCGTGCTGGTGGACGAGCGGCTGGTGGGCCGCAAACCGGCGCGGCTCTCCTGGGCCGAGGCGGCCAGCGTGCCGCTGACGGGGCTGACGGCCTGGGAGTCCCTGTTCGAGCGGCTCGAGCTGGATGCGAGCGGTGAACGGGGGCGGGGGTCCAGCCTGCTGATCCTGGGCGGCGCCGGCGGGGTGGGCTCGATCGCCATCCAGCTGGCCCGCCGGGCTGGGGCGGTGGTGATCGCCAGCGCCTCGCGCCCCGAGAGCGCCGCCTGGGTACGTGAGCTGGGGGCTGACCACGTCGTCGACCACCACCAGCCCCTGGCGCCCCAGCTGGCCGCCCTGGGCTTCGAGGTGGTGGATCACATCGCCAACTTCAGCGACACCGACGCCTACTGGGAGGTGATGGCCGAACTGATCGCCCCGCTTGGGTCGATCGTGGCGATCGTGGGCAACCGCCGCCCCCTCGACCTCAACCGGCTCAAGGCCAAGAGCGTGACGTTCGCCTGGGAGTTCATGTTCAGCCGCTCCCAGTTCCAGACCGCCGACATGGGGCGGCAGGGGGAAATCCTCGACCTGCTCGCCGAGCTGTTGGAGGCTGGCGAGCTGCGCCCCACCCTGGGCCGCACCGTCAGTCCCATCAACGCCGCCAACCTGGAGCTCGCCCACACCCAGCTGGCCTCCAGCAGCACGATCGGCAAGGTCGCGCTGGTGGGCTGGGGCTAGCGCCGGGCGGGTCTCAGCGCACGGCCACCAGCACCCGGTGGCGGGGGTCGCAGGCCTGGCTGCGCACGTCCCGGAAGCCCGCCTGGCGCAGGGTCGCCGGCAGATCAAGGCCGAAGTAATCCTCCAAGTAGGGCTCGGTGCTCTTGAGCAGGGTGGCGATCGGCGCCGGCAGGCGGCGGATCACGGCCGAATCGGGGTCCTGATCCACCAGGGCCACCACCCCGCCGGGCCGCAGCAGCCGGGCCGCCTCCCGCAGCACCGCCCGGGTGGCCTCGGCCGGCAGCTCGTGGCAGACGAACTGGAGCGTGATCAGATCGACGCTGGCCGCCGGCAGGCCGGTGGCCTCGGCGGCGGCGTGGTGCCAACGGCGGATACGGCCGTCGGAATCGCGGACCCGGGCCACCGCCAGCATCTGGGGGGAGAGGTCCAGGCCGTCGACGGCCACATCGGTGCCCTCGCGTCGCTCCAGCCAGTCCTTGAGGGCCAGGGTGCCGACGCCCACCGAGCAGCCGATGTCGAGAGCGCTGCGCACCGGGCCGGTGAGGCTGGGCTCGATCGCCGTGAAGATCGCCTCCCGCAGCCGCCGCTGGGCGTCCTGGGGCTCCAGGGTTTCCCCCGGCCACACCCGCAGCGCCATGGCGTCGGTGGCCTGCTCCGCCTCGCCCGCCGCCTGCCAGCAGAGATTGCCCTCCTGGTAGGCGTGGAACCGGGCCCGGTAGTAGGGCGGCGCCTGGGTGGCCGCCTCGGTGCTGCTGGCCAGCAGCGGCTCGGCCTGCCGCACGAGCTCCTCGCGCCGGGCCCGCCAGGCGATGCCGCGGCGCTCGGCGGTGCGGATGATCAGCTGACGGGCCTGGAGAAACAGCAGCCGGCGCACGGGCTCGACGGCCAGGAGCCGATCGATCAGCCAGCCGAGGGGATGGCGCGAGGCCACCCAGTTGGGGGGCGGGGCGGCGGCGGTCAGGGCCGGAACAGCGGGCTGGGCCTGGGCCATGGCGGCGGATCGGCGGCGGCGTGGAGTGCATTCTCGCCGTCTCCCGCCATCCCGCCGCAGCCCCGCCCGCTGAATCGGGGTACGGTTGCCCTGCTGCCGCGAAGATCAAGTCATGCACTGGCGTTCCCGTCTGCTGGCCCTCTCCACCTCGTTGCTGGTGGGGGCCGGAGCCCTGGTCGGCGGGGCCGCCCTGGCCACCCCGGCCGGATCGCTGCTCAAGGGCCTGGCGCTGCCGCTGCCCAAGCCGGCCGCCAGCCTGTTCGCCGCCAACGCCATCGGCCAGACCAGCCTCAACACCCAGCTGCCCGGCAAGCCTGACGAACTGCTCGCCAAGGTGAAGGCATCACTGGCCAAGCAGGGCTACAGCGAGCGCAAGATCAACACCGTGGTGGGCCCCTGGGGCTTCAACCTGGTGCTGGATCCACCGTCCGGCACCAAGGTGGATGGCACCGCCGAGGGCAAGGCGGCCGCCCTTGTGCTGCAGGCCACCGCCATCGGCCCCAACCAGCTCAACCTCAACGTTCGCTTCGAAGGGCTCTGAGGGGTTACGGACCAGAGTCACCCCATGGACAGCAAGCCAGCTCCCAACTGGTGGGCCCGCAACTGGAAATGGCTGGTGCCGGCCGGCTGCCTCACGGGGGTCGCCGGGCTGGCCGGCTTCATCGCCCTGATCGTCGGCCTCGTGTTCGGGCTGATCAAGTCGACCACGCCGTACCAACAGGCCCTGGCCAGGGCCCAGAAGGATCCCGTGGTGATCAGCCGGCTGGGCACGCCGATCAACGGGGGCTTGCTGGTCTCCGGCAGTGTCAATCTTTCCGGCGGCACGGGCCAGGCCAACCTGGCCATTCCCCTGCAGGGCTCCAAAGGCAGCGGCACCCTCTACGTGGAGGCCCGCCAGAGCGCCGGCACCTGGACCTACTCCACCCTCACCGTCCGGCCGGATGGCCCCGGCGAACCCATCAGCCTGCTGCGGCCCTCGCTCTGAAGCCGGCTCAGCCCGCGGCCACCGGGGCGGCGTAGAGGGCCTGGAGGCCCGCCTCGCTGGCCGGCGCCACCCCCCGCTCGGTGATCAGGGCCGTCACCAGCCGGGCGGGGGTGACATCAAAAGCGGGATTGAAGCCCTCGCTGCCGTCGGGCACCAGCTGCACGCTGGTGGGCTCCCCTGCCGCGGGCTTGCCGGCGATGCGGGTCACCTCCAGGGGGGAGCGGGCCTCGATCGGGATCTCCGCCACCCCGTCGGCGATCGACCAGTCGATGGTGGAGGCGGGCAGGGCCACGTAGAAGGGCACGCCGTTGTCGTGGGCGGCCAGGGCCTTGAGGTAGGTGCCGATCTTGTTGCAGACGTCGCCGCAGCGGGTGGTGCGGTCGGTGCCGACGATCACCGCATCCACCTGGCCGTGCTGCATCAGGTGCCCGCCGGCGTTGTCGACGATCACGGTGTGGGGCACCCCTTCGCGGCCCAGCTCGAAGGCCGTCAGGCTGGCCCCCTGGTTGCGGGGGCGGGTCTCGTCGACCCACACGTGGATCGGCAGACCGGAGCGGTGCGCCTTGTAGATCGGCGCCAGGGCCGTGCCCCAATCCACCGTGGCCAGCCAGCCGGCATTGCAGTGGGTGAGCACGTTCAGGGGCTGGTCCCGGCGCTCCTCGGGGCGGCGGGCGGCGATCTCCTGGAACAGGCGCAGACCGTGGTCGCCGATCGCCTCGCACATCGCCACGTCCTCCTCGGCGATGGCGGCCGCTTCGGCCTTGGCTGCCTCGGCACGCTGCTCCACTGGCAGGGGGAGCACTTTGGCCCGCACCCGCTCCAGGGCCCAGCGCAGGTTGATGGCGGTGGGGCGGGTGGCATCGAGACGCTCGAAGGCCGCGGCCAGGGAGGCGTCGGAGGGGTCGGCCTGCAGGGCCAGCATCAGCCCGTAGGCCCCGGTGACACCGATCAGGGGAGCCCCCCGCACCACCATGGTGACGATCGCCTCGGCCGCCTCCTCGACGGTGGCGAGCGAGCGGGTGACGAAGCGGTGCGGCAGCAGGGTCTGGTCGATGACGCCCACCGAGCGGCCGCCCTCCTCCAGCCAGATGGTGCGCCAGGGCCTGCCGTCGATGTTCATCGGAAAGGGGGAGTCATGGGGACGCAGGGGCCGTGGGCGCCGATGTTGATTTTCCGCCATCACCGGGCCGGTGCAGCAGCTCCCGGGTGAGGCGGCGGAAGCGGGCGGGTTCCAGATCCCCGAGGGCCTCGCCGCGGCGGCTGCGCCAGGCGTTCCAGCCCAGCAGCGGCACCAGCCGGTTGTGGCCGGCCAGATCCAGGGGGGACGCCAGGGGCGCCACCGGCCGGGGGGCCGGCAGCGGCCCGCGGCGGGCCTCCAGCAGCGCGGCGATGGCGACCAGCGCCTCATCCCGACCGCCGGCGCCGAGGATCTCCAGGCCCACGGGCAGGCCGCGGCCATCGACGCCCACCGGCAGCGCCACCGCCGGCAGGCCGCTGGTGCTGCTCACCATGCAGGTGATGGCGGGGGAGGGCTCGCGCTGGGCGCCGCCGCGCCGGTCGCTCAGCAGCAGCAGAGCATCGAGGCGCCCGGCGACCAGGGCCTGCTCCAGCCGCAGGCGGTTGGCGTCCATCCGCCTGCGCGCCCGCGCCTCCGCCGCCGGATCGCTGACCATGAGCCCACGGCATTCGGCCGGTGTCCATTCCGGCGGCAGGCGGCCGGAGCCGCAGATGTCGTCCCAGCTTCGCCGGCTGCCGGGGTAGCGGGCCAGCTGGGCGTTGATGCGGCGCCCCGACCCCTTCACGAACGCCGTGCCCAGCCTGGTGTCGAGCCCCGGAAGCACCAGCGCCTCGACCACCTCCGCTCCGGCGGCCCGCAGCAGCTCCACGGCCTGCCGCAGTGCGGTGGCGGACGCCGCGGTGGTGGGCGCCAGGTCCTGGTCGCCGGCCCGGGCCAGCACCGCCAGGCGCCGACCGCGCAGATCCGCCGGGGCCACCGCCCGCTCAGACCGCCAGGTGGGATCGAGCACCGCCAGGCCCCGGGCCAGCAGGCCCATGTCGCGGGCGATCAGGCCCGGGGTGCCGTTGACGAAACCGAGCGGCAGCAGGCCGGCGCTGGAGAAGCGCCCCTGGGTGGGCCGCAGGGTCACGGCGCCGTTGTAGACGGCGGGCAGGCGCAGGGAGCCGCAGTTGTCGCTGCCGAGGGCCAGGGGCACAAAGCCGGCCGCTACCGCCACGGCGGAACCGGAGGAGGAGCCCCCGGGGCTGAGCCAGGGGTCGTAGGCGTTGCCCACCCGGCCCGCCGCCCCCGACAGCCCGCGGATGCCGAAGGCGAACTCGTCCATGGTGGTGGTGCCCACCACGATCGCGCCGGCGGCCCGCAGCCGGGCCACCGCTTCGGCATCGGCGGCGGGCTGGTTGCCCAGCAGCGCCAGCGAACCGGCCGTCATCGGCTGGTCGGCCGTGGCGAAGTTGTCCTTCACCGCCAGCGGCAGGCAGTCGAGGGGGCCGGCGGGGGCGCCCGCCTCCCGGGCTCGATCGAGGGCGGCGGCCTGCTCGAGGGCGTAAGGGTTGAGCTGCTGGAAGGCGTTGAGGGGCGGCCCGGAGCCGGTGGCCAGATTGCGACGCAGGATCTCCCTCTGCACTGCGGCGATCCGGGCCGCACAGGTCGGCGCGCCCTCCCGTCCTGCCGCCGGAGCGGCCGCCCATGCAGGGGAGAGCACCGCCGTCAGGGCGATGGCACACCCGACACCTCCCGCGTCGATCCACCTGGGCAAGAGCCTGCCACCCCCAGCGCCCGCCCAGCATCGCAACGGTCCGTCCGACTTGGCCAGAGCGGCCCAAGGTGGCTACCTGAGCCAATAATGGGGCTCCGCGATCGATCTGAGCGGACCGAAGACCCCAACCCCGCGGTGGCCGACTTGAACGAGATGGGGCTGGCCATGGCGACGGTGGCGGGCGGCGGCGCTACCGCCGGGTCAACGGCCGGTGGCATCCCCGAATTGGTGAGCCTTTCGATCGTGCTGCTGCTGCTGGCGACGGCGGTGGCCCTGATCGCCCAGCGTCTGCGGCTGCCCTACGTGACCGGCCTGGTGCTGGCGGGCCTGCCGTTCACCGAAGTGTTCTCGCGACGGATCGGGCTCGATCCCTCGCTGGTGCTCAATCTCTTCCTGCCGATCCTGATCTTCGAGGCGGCGATCAACACCGACATCAGCCGGCTGCGCAGCACCTTCAAGCCGATCGCGCTGCTGGCGGGGCCGGGCTCGCTGGTGGCCTCGGGGGTGATCGCGCTGCTGGTGCACCTGGTGCTGGGGCTCCCCTGGATCCCTGCCCTGCTGGTGGGGGTGATCCTGGCCAACACCGACACGGTGTCGATGATCGCGGTCTTCAAGGAGATCCGGGTGCCCGCGCGGCTGACGACGATCGTGGAGGGCGAGACCCTGTTCAACGATGCGGCCGCCCTGGTCAGCTTCAACCTGCTGCTGCTGATCCATGCCTCGGGCTCGATCACGGTGGCGCAGGGGCTGCGGGAGATGGTGGTGGTGGCGGTGGGAGGGGTGCTGGTGGGCGGCGTCCTGGGCTACCTGTGCCTGCCGGTGTTCCTGCGGCTCCACGATCCCCTCAGCTCGCTGCTGCTCACGGTGCCCCTGGCCCTGGGCACGTTTCAGTTCGGCCAGTTTCTGGGGGTCTCCGGTGCAGTGGCGGTGGTGATCGCCGGGCTCGTCTTCGGCAACCAGGGCCTGCCACGCAGCGACACGGCCACCGACCGGCTCACCGTGCTGAATTTCTGGGAGTACGCCGGATTCATCGTCAACACCTTCCTGTTCCTGCTGATCGGCCTCGAGATCAACCCCCTCACCCTGTGGACGTCGCTGCCGGCGATCGCCCTGGTGGTGGTGGCCTACCAGCTGGCACGGGTGCTCACGGTGTACGGGCTGCTGGCGCTGCTGCGCCGCTTCGACCGACCGATCCCCCTGCGCTGGCAGCACGTTCTGGTGCTCGGCAACATCAAGGGTTCGCTCTCGATGGCGATGGCGGTGGCGATTCCCCTGTCGCTGGCCGGGAGGAGCGGCATCATCGAGCTGGTGTTCGGCGCGGTGCTGTTCTCCCTGGTGATCCAGGCGCTGGCGCTGCCCTGGCTGATCGGACGCCTGAACATCGCCCAGGTGTCACCGGTCGGCGCCGAAATCGGCAGGCTGCAGATCCAGCTGATCGCCTCCAAGGCGGCCCAGGAGGAACTCGACCGGCTGCTGAAATCCGGTGTGCTGCCGAAGACCGCCTACGAGGAACTGTGGGCCTCCTACCAGGCGCGGGTGGCGGCGTCCGAGCGGGTGCTGCGGGAGGCCTACAGCGAGGGGCGCTCCGGCCCTGATCAGCCCGGGGCCCGACCGCTGGAAGCGATCCGGAGACGCCTGCTCCTGGCCGAGAAGGGGGCCCTGATGGAGGCGCTGCGCAAGCGCATCGTGCCGGACGATCTCGTGCAGCCCTTCGTCAGAGATTTGGATGAGAGACTTCTAGCGCTGGACGACGACTAGCGTTCAGGCCGAGATAGTTGATCAGCGGGTGCACGAACTCCGGCCTGGTGACCACCAGGATCGTGGATCCGGCCTGGAGCACGGTGTTGCCGTTGGGGATCTCGACGCTGGCCTCGGCATTGAGCTGGTAGCCGATGATCAGGGAACCGCTCGGGAAACGGGGATCCTGGGCGATCGCGGCGACGCTGCGACCGGCCACGGAACAATCGGCGGGGACCGGCAACTTGAGCACCTTCACCTGGCCCTGCTCGAAGTGCATCATGGATTCGACGTCGGGATATTCGATCGCATTCGCCATCGTCGCCACCGCCAGATCGATGGTGCTGATGATGTGGCTGGCTCCCGCCAGGCGGTAGGCCTGAAGGAATTCACGATCGCGCATGCGCACCACGATGTGGGAACTGCCGTAGCTGCGCGAAAGGGTGATCAGCGCCAGGTTGAGGGCATCGTCCCGCAGGGCCGCCACCACCGCATCCGCCTTGCGGATGCCGGCTTCGATCAGCACGGTGGAGCTGACCGCGCTGCCCTCGAAAGCCATCACGCCGATCTTCTCGCGGGCGAAGCTGCAGGCCAGCGGATCGATGTCGATGATCGCGATGGTGTGGCCGAGCTGAAGGAGCTGGCGAGCCAGGCCCAGCCCCATCATTCCCGCCCCACCGATCAGCACGTACATGGCCGTGATGGTACCAACGGTGAACAGGGCCAGGGCTCAGGAACCTCCCGCCCGCATCAGCCGCTGCAGCTGGCCGCTCTCCAGTTCCAGCACCCGGCGGGCGAAGTCCGGGTCCCGCTCCAGCACCGCATCAAAGGAATCCACCGGCACGGCCAGCAGGCGGGTGCCGTCGGCCTCGGCCACGATCGTGCTCTCGGAGGCGCTGTGGGTGAGCACCTGGAGCTCGTCGAGCACCCGGCCGGGCTGGAGATCCTTCACCCAGGTGCGATCACCGTCCCGGTGATGGACCCGGGCGATGCCCTCGATCAGGAGCAGCAGCTCCCGGCAGGTGTCGCCCGCCTCGGTGATCAGTTCGCCCTTGGCGAAGGCGCGCACATCGGCCTGGGAGGCCAGGGCATCGAGGGTGTCGGCATCGCTGCGGCGGAAGAAATCGCTGGTGGCCAGGAACACCCGCTTCTCCAGCTCCGGGAAGCCCCGCAGCTCCGGGTGGCCGTCGAGGGCCTCGACCGCCCGGGCGGTCTGGAGCAGCAGGGGCGGGGCCCCCGACACGCCCAGCGTGGCCGCCATCGACCGGGCACGACCAACATCAAGACAGGCCGTCAGGAACAGGGCCGCCGAGGTCAGGGTGGGGCTGGGGTCGGCGGCCAGGGTGGCCAGGAAGCTGAGGGTCTCGTCGACGGGCACCTCCAGGGAACAGGAGGGAGCTTCCCCGCCGGGGTGGGCCAGGGTTTCGGCGACGGCCGCCGGCAGGCGCCGGTCCCAGCCCTCCCCGCGCAGCAGCGCCGGCAGTTCCAGCGGCGCAATCGCCTGCAGTCGCTGCACCAGGGCCGGCACGGCCGGATCCTCCTGGAGGGTGACCAGGCCGTCGAGGATCGCCCGCAGCGTCAGCTCCTTGCGCAGCTGCAGGCGGTCGTCGAGCAGGGCCAGCACGGCGGACTGGTGGCGCAGGGCGCTTTGGTGCAGGGCCCGGTAGCCGTCGGTGAGGGCCGGCAGCCGCCCCAGCAGCAGCTCCACTTTGTGGATCGCCGCGGCGGCGGGGGAGAGGTCGTCGAGCACCTGCTCCTCCTCGCGCGAGGAGATGCCGTACTCCCGCCGCAGGGCCTGCAGGGCGGCGCCGTCCTCGGGGCCGAGGCCGTCGCCAAGGCGCTGCACCAGCATCAGCCGCTCCAGCGACTTGCGGTAGCCGCTGAGGCGGATCTGGTCCTCCAGGCTGCGGCGGCTGTCGGGATCGAGCAGGCCGGGATCTTCGACGCCGAGTTCCTCGAGCAGCGTGCGGTGCTCGCTGTCGCTGATGCCAAGGGAGAGACGCATCTGCTTGAGCACCTCCAGGCTGCTGGCGGCATTGACGAAGCCCTCCTCCAGAGCCTCCCGCACCACGCCCTTGTAGGCCTCCAGCCGCTTCTGGCCGGTGAAGCCCGGCAGGATCTTGGCCAGCACGTACACCTCCTCGGTGCCGAGGTCGGCGAGGGAGCGGCCGTCGAGGTAGCGGCCCACATCGAGATCCAGGCGGGTGAGCTGCTTGCGGAAGCGCTCGGCCAGATTCTCGCGGCCGTAGAGGTCGGGGGAGCGGCTCCAGGCCCGATAGAGCCAGAGGGTGCTGACGGCCACCAGGGTCACGTCGAACAGGTACTGGACCCAGTCGGGAGCCAGCAGCAGCAGCGGGCGGCCGGCGAACAGGAAGAAGAAGTTGAAGACGAGGAAGGTGGCCACCACGAACACCCGGTGGCGGAGACGGTCGCGATCGGGCTCAGCACCGCGGCGCCGCACCCGGGTCCGCAGCGCCGACTCGATCGCCCGGCCGGCGACCGTTCCCAGCCAGGTGCAAAGGCCCAGGAAGAGGGGCACCGCCACCAGCTTGGGCACATCGATCGGCTGGCCGAACAGGAAGAAACCGGGCCGCAGCAGCTGGGCCAGCTGGTCCTCCTGGTGCAGCCAGACGCCGGAGAAGTAGTAGTCCCAGTTGCCGGCGTAGAGGTAGTAGTAGACGAAGTAACCCACCACCAGCCCCACGTAGCCGTAGCGCTCGAAGGCGAAGGCGGGGGTGGGCAGCTTGGCCCAGTACGTGCGCTCGGCGTCGATGTCGATGCAGGGCTGCTGGCAGGCCACACAGGCGCTCTGCTCACTTCCATCGGGCTGCACGCTGCGGCACATCGACTGGGTGATCGGCGTGCTGGCCATGTGGGCCTTGCTGCCCAGCAGGCCGGTGGGGGTGGAGAAAACGCTCTGCACCGGCGCCATCGGGCAGAAGTACTGGCACCAACTCTTGCCGCCGTAGAGCCAGCCCACGGCGATGGCACAGGCGATGGTGAAGGCCAGCCAGGCGAACAGCACCAGGCGGTCGGCATTGAAGAAGAGAATGCGGCCGCAGAGGCCCACAAACAGCCAGCCGAACTGCAGCCGGGAGTAGTGCTTGCCGAGCCAGGAATCGGCCGGCACCTTGGCCAGCTGCAGGCGCTTCTCGCCGGTCTTGGGATTCACCTTGGCGATCTGACGCTGCAGCCCCAGGGCGCGGGGGATCTGGGAGAGGAAGGAGAGCGGGCAGATCCGCCGCCACAGCTCATGGCCGAACACCAGCAGGATGAAGATCCCCAACGGCACCACCAGGCCCCAGAACAGGGTGGTGCCCAGGGGATAGGGGGTGTCGCTCAGGCAGGTGCCCTGCACCGGCACGCACCCCTGGGGCAGGCGCAGGGGGCTCCAGGGGTGGTCGGGCTCGGTGAAGCGGGGCGTGAACGGGTCGTAGAGCAGCGAGGCCATGATCAGCAACCAGCCGGTGGTGAGCGCCCAGCGCACCAGATGCATCCGCCGTTCCGTCACTGAAGAACCCGCGCCGCCGCGTCGAAGTGGCGCTGACCATAGCGATGGCCCCAGGGCGCTGACTGGATGGTGGTTTCGCCGGTACCGGGCCGGCCAGAATCGCCGCCATGACGTTCTTCTCCCGCCACTGGAGCACCTACCGCCGGGTGCTGGAGCACGACCTGATGGAGCACGGGGCCCTCACCGCCGCCATCACGCGAACCATCGATGGCTGGCTGGAGCAGCGCGGGCCCGGGGCGCCGGCCCCCCACGCTCTCGACCTGGGCTGCGGCGACCTGTCCCTGCTGCCGCCGCTGCTGCGGCGCCTGCCACTGGCCTCGTTCACGGGCCTCGACCTGAACGGGGCGGTGCTGCCGCTGGCCGACGCTGCCCTGGGCCCGGTGCCCTACCCCTGCCGGTTCCTCGAGGGGGATCTGCTGGCCTGGGCCGAGGCGGAGCCGGAGGGGCCGCCGGTGGATCTGCTGATGAGCAGCTTCGCGGTGCATCACCTGCAGGAGCCTGACAAAGGTCGTTTCCTCCGGGGCTGCCGCCGACGCATCGCGACGGGGGGCCTGTTGCTCTGGGCCGATGTGTTCCGCGCCCCTGGCGAGAGCCGCGACAACTACGTGGCGCGTTACCGCGCCCGGGTGCATGGCTGGAGCCCGCTGGAGCCAGAGCGGCAGGAGGAGGTGATCGCCCACCTGAGCCAGTGGGACCATCCGGCCGACCCCGAGGCGATCGTGCAGGAAGCGGAGTCGGCGGGCTGGCGGTGGACGTGGGGCTGGCAGGGCCAGCACCTGGCCGAGGCCTTGCTGGTGCTCAGGCCGCTCTAGCGGTCCACACCGAGGCTGGTGGGATGCACGGGTGGCTGGGAAGCCGTCGGGCCGCTGAGCATCGCTGCAGGCGCCTCCTTGATGGACGGCACCATCACGCCCCTCGGCCGAAAATGAACCAGTTTCATGAGATTTCTCCCCGAGATCCTGGGCAAATCGCAACCTCTCGATCTTCAGTCTGGGCCCACAAGTACAGGTGCCAACGCGAAGCGCGACGGGACCGGTGCCAGGGGGTGAGTAGGCTGTTAACAAACACGCCCGAGGGCGATCCGAGGTCTAGACGTCTTTCTTTCGAATCTTCTTCAATCGCACGGTCCGTTCATCGTTCCGTGTTTTCTCCTGGACTCACTTACTGGCACTGTCGTGTCTGGCTGTGCCCATGTTGGCCAGCGCCGCACCACAGCCCCAACGGCCCCTGCGGGTGGTGGTGAGCGAGGCCTTCCCGCCGATCAGCTTCGTGGATTCCCAGGGCCGGATCCAAGGGCTGGCGCGGGACCGCTGGGACCTGTGGGAACAACGCACAGGCATCCCTGTGGAGTTGCAGGCGATGGACTGGCTGGAGGCCCAGAAGGCCGTGCAGTCAGGCCGCGCCGATGTCATCGCCGCCATCGCCCGCACCCAGGAACGGGAGAAGATCTATGCCTTCACCAAGCCCTATCTGGAGGTGGACGTTCGCCTCTATTACGACCGCAAGCTGAGCGGAGTCGTTGATCTCGACACCAGCAAGGCCTTCAAGGTCGGTGTCCGCGCCGGCGACGTGTGCATCGAGAAGCTCAAGGCTGCCGGCAACCGCACCTTTCGGGTCTACCCGGACTACAGCGCCCTCATCCAGGCGTCCATCGCCGGAAGCCTGCCGGTGTTCTGCATGAATGAACTGCCGGCCAATTACATCCTGGCGACAGAGGGACTGAGCGAGCAATTCCTGCAATCGCCACCGGTCTACACCTCGGCGATGTACGAGGCCGTACGCAAGAACAACACCGCCCTGCGGGACACCGTGGTCGCGGGCTTCGATCGGATCAGTGCGGCCGAGGAAGCCGCCATGGAACGCAAGTGGCTGGGCGATGGCGTCCACCCCCGCTTCAGCTGGCTGGCCCGCCATGGACTCCAGGTCCTGGGGGCCACAGGGGCGGCTGCGGGGCTGATCGCGCTGTGGAGCGCGAGCCTGAAGCTGGAGGTGCGCCGCCGCACCCGCGACCTGGCCGAAGCCCGCGATGTGCTGAGCAGCACGATCGAGGCCATCCCCGATCCCCTGATCGAACTCTCCGCCGATGGACAGATCCTGGCGGTCCACAGCCCGCGCCACAATCTGCTGATACAGCCGGCCGAAGACCAGGTGAACCGGCCCGTGAGCGAGGTGTTGCCGGAGCCCGCTGCCACCGTGGTGAAGGAGGCTCTGGCAGAGGCCGGCAGCGAGGGCTTCAGCCAGGGGCGGGAGATTGAGCTGCCCCTGCCCAGCGGACCGGCTTGGTTTGAGCTGTCGGTGTCCCAACGCACCCTTCCCGCCCATGGCCAGCCACGCTTCCTGCTGCTCAGCCGCGACATCACGGCCCGCAAGCAGGACGCCCGGCGGATCGAGCGACTGAATCGGCTCTACACCGCCCTGAGCCGGTCGAACCAGGCGATGGCCCGCCTCGAGGACGGCACGGTGCTGCTGCAGGAGATCTGCCAGATCGCCGTGACCTTCGGCGAGATGAAGATGGCCTGGGCGGGTCTGGTCAACCCCGTGGGCCAGGACTTGCAGGCGGTGGCCTGGGCCGGCACCGGCACCGAGTACCTGAACGACCTGCGCATCAGCATCGACCCCGACGTCCCGTATGGCCAAGGGCCGATGGGCCGGGCCCTGCGGGAGGACCAACCCCAGTGGTGCCAGAACTTTCTCAACGATCCCAGCCTGGCCCCCTGGCAGGAGCGGGCCCGCCTTTATGGCTGGGGAGCGGTCGCCTCGTTACCCCTGCACCGCGAGGGAGTCGTGATCGGCGGATTGGCGCTGTACCACCCCGACGTCAACGGCTTTGACGAGCCGAGCCAGCAACTCCTGCTGGAGATGGCGCGGGACATCGACCTCGCCCTCAACCGTCTCAGCTCCCTGGCGATCCAGCGCCGTCTGGAGAAGGAGGTGGTGGCCAGCGAAGCCAAGTACCGCGAACTCACGGAGTCGGTCCACGACGTCATCTGGACCCTGGATCCCGAGACCATGCGCTACCTCTATGTGAGCCCCTCCGTGAAGCGGCTGCGGGGCTACTCGCCGGAAGAGGTGATCGCCAGACCGTTCAGCGCCTCCATGCAGCCGGGGAGCGGGCAACGCCTGGAGGAGCAGATCCGGGCTGAGCTGGAAGAGTTCAAGCAGGGCCTGCGCAGCAGTGAGATCGTCTCGGTGGATGAGGTGGAACAACCCTGCCGGGACGGGTCCAGCGTGTGGACAGAGGTGGTGACCACGCTGATCCGCAACGTCGGCACGGGGCGCATCGAGATGCATGGCGTCACCCGCGACATCACCGAGCGCAAGTTTGCGAACGAGCAGATCAAGCGGCTGGCCTACTCCGACCAACTGACGGGCCTGGCCAACCGGGTGATGCTGCGGGACCGCTTCCGCAACGCCCTGACGCTGGCCCAGAAGCAGGGAGGCCACCTGGCCCTGCTCAACCTGAACCTGGATCACTTCCAGACCGTCAACGACAGCCTTGGCCATTCCGTCGGCGACCAGTTGCTGGTGGAGATCGCCCGCCGCCTGGAAGGCGAACTGCGCCCCGGGGACACCCTCTCGCGTTCCGGTGGGGATGAATTCCTTCTACTCCTGCCGGACACCGACGCCGACGCCGCGCTGGAACTGGTGCGACGCCTGCTCCAGGCCGTGGAAAAACCGTGCCTGGTCCATGGCGAGACGCTGTTCACGACCGCGTCCATCGGCATCGCCCTCTACCCGGAGGACGGCAGCACGATGGCCACCCTGATGAGCAATGCCGATGCGGCGATGCATCAGGTGAAGCAGGACAGCCGCAACGGATTCCAGTTCTTCACCCCCAGCGTGCAGCAGCGCATCTCCCGTCAGCTGCGCCTCTCCAACGCCCTGCACAAGGCCCTGAAGGGCAACGAGTTCAAGCTGCTCTACCAGCCCCAGATCGAGCTGCTCACCAACCGGATCATCGGTGCCGAGGCGCTGCTGCGCTGGGATTCGGCGGAACTGGGTTCGGTGTCGCCGGGGGAATTCGTCTCCGTCGCCGAGGCCAACGGCCTGGTCGTTCCCATCGGTGACTGGGTCCTGCGCCAGGCCCTTCGTGATGCCCGCACGTGGGTCCGGCCGGCTGGGCAGGACGATGCGCCGCCGCTGACGGTCTCGGTGAACATCTCGGCGGTTCAGTTCCGCAACAGCGATCTGGCCAGCCGGATCCTGACCATCCTGGCCGAAGAACAGCTACCCCCTTCCCGTCTGGAACTGGAGCTCACGGAGTCGGTGACGCTGGATGACCCCGAGAAGGCCTTGCTGTTGATGGATCGGCTGTTCCGCGAAGGGATCCAGATCGCCATCGACGACTTCGGCACGGGCTACTCGTCGCTCAGCTATCTCAAACGCATCCGCGCCCACAAGCTCAAGATCGACCAATCCTTCGTGCGCGGCCTGGCGACCGACCGCGACGACCACGCCATCGTGCTGACGATCATCAACCTGGCCCGCACCCTGGGTCTGCGCACGATCGCCGAGGGGGTGGAAACCCCCGAGCAGATGGAGCTGTTGCGCCGGGCCGGCTGCGACGAAATCCAGGGTTATTGGATCGGCAAGCCCATGACCAGCGAGGCCTTCCGACAGCTGCCCCTTTGACGTGTGCATCCTTCAGCCGGGGCGATGGCGTCATCACCTGAGGCGTACCCCCATGTCATGTCTTGCTCGACCTGCGGGTCGACAAGACTTTGCGCACGACAAGAAACAACGCAACCAGCAGGCTGGCCCATCCAGCCGCTGAGCCAAAGACGATGACAGGACAATCTCCAACGCGTCCGAAACCACTGCCGAACAGCAGAGATCCGTTCAGATGAACGTAGAGGCTGACGCCGGGGATGCGGATGGGTGAGGCGGCATGGCCCGGCGGCAGTGCGTAGGCAACCGATGGGAGCAGGGTGAAGGCTGCGAAGCTCTGTGCCCAAAGCGTTGAGAGTGTATTGAATCGCAGAGGAGACAGCTCGGATGAAGGGCAGGGTCAGAGAGTGGCAATGGCGTCTGGGTCAAGAAGCGGCAGGAGCCTTGCGCTCACCATGACCAAGACATCAGGAGAAGCCTTCTCAATCAGCCTGGCCTTTCTTGCACGCCAATCGAAGCTTTTGAGTTGATCGGCAAGAACGACACCAACCACACCACTGCCCTCCGGAAGGAGCACCTCAAAAGGATAACCTTTCACTCTGGGTGTAACGAGGCAGACCAAAGCCAAGCCAACCTTGCCGTTGTAGGACTTGGGCGAGATCACCGGGGCCGGACGCCTTCCAGCCTGCTCACCACCCGACTGGGGTGTGAACTCCAACCACACCAGGTCACCACGATCAGGGATATACGTCGGGGACATCAAAAGATCTCCAGCCCAACAGCCTCTCCTGTCTCGACGGAGGAATGGAGATTCTCGGCTGTCACTCCCGCAAGAAGATCATCCAGATTGAGGCGCGTGGGACGTGCTGGCTTGACAACCAACTCACCATCCTTGGCGCACAGGCTCACCTCGGTGCCAGCACCCAGCAATCTGCTCAGCCAGAGCGCGCGGGATCCGCACGCCACGGCCGTTCAGCCCCCCTCAAAGGCCTCCTGGATCACCTCCGCCAGATCGATCAGCATCTGCTCGCTGCTGCCGGTGAACGAAGAGCCGTGCATGACGGCCAGCGTCTGCGGCTGCAGCGCAGCCAGCCCCTGCAGCAGGCAGGCCGACCGGCTGGTGTAGGGCATGGTGTCCGCCAGGGGGCCGCTCTGCATCTGCTGCATCGCCTGGCGCGCCGGCCCGATCAGATCGGAGGTGGTGACGGCAGGGACATCACCGAACTGGTGAAAAAGATCGGAGCAGAACAAGGTGCGGCGGGTCTCTTCGAACAGCAGGCCGGCGTCCCAACCATGGGGAAGGTGCGGCGTGCGGTGGAAGCGGAAGCGGTACTGGCCGGTGCTGAGCACGTCGCCCTCCGCCATGCCATGGGCGGGGCGGAGAGCGAAATCATCCACACTCACCAACTTGCCGACGAGGGTGCAGACCGGCTGGGCCTGCGGCGCCAGCTCCAGCCAGTGGTTGAGGCCACCGATCTCATCGGCTTCGAAATGGCTCCAGGCGATGTGGCGCAGCTGGGTCGGATCGATCAGCGAGGCCACGGCATCCCGCAGGGCCGGAAACATGGCCCTGAGCCCCGCGTGAAACAGCAGCGGCTCCTCGTCGCGCACCAGGAAGTGATTGAACTGCAGATCAAAGTCCGGCACATGGATGGAGAGCCGGAACAGGTCGGGGGCGATCTCAGAGACGACGACCATGGTTCTGCCAGACACGCACACGCCACGATGCCGTGCTGACGGAACCTAAGCGTCAACCCCCACCCATTTCACCCGAGACGTCCGTCCGGACCGGATCGTTACAGCGGATCGCGAACAACCGAACAGCTGGCTCACCAGACGGATCAGTTCGTCATTGGCCTTCCCGTCCGTGGGAGGGGCTTTGACATCAGCGCGGTAGGTCCCATCCGCCAACAGCGTCAGCTGGCTGATCCGGGCTCCCGGCTTCACCTTCACCTGAATCAGTGGCATGGTGTCGGGGGGTGCGGAGTGAACGTCGGTGAGGTGCCATGTCCGCTCAATCGGCTGCCTCTGCGTGGCCCAGCCGTGCCCGGATGTCGCGGAGCCGGGCGACGTTGTTCACCAGCGCCGGAGCGCTGTCGAGGCCCTGCAGATAATCGAACACATAGGCGAGCACCGCATAGATGGCGCCGGCGCTGAAGCTCGCCGAACGGGTGAAGTCGATCAGGAGCACCACGAGCGCCACGATCGTGGCGAGTTCCGTCACGGTCCAGGTCCACGATTCGCTGTCGGAGAGCTGCACATGCCAGCGCCGCACCCGGCCGAAGTGGCGCCGCAGGCGCAGCGGGCGCGCCGCCTCGATGTCCGCGATCTCGCGCTCGATCTGGTCGTTGAGGCCGCGGTGCAGGCGCAGGGCGCGCCGCCAGTACCAGGCGTTGACGAGTCCCATCGGCAGCAGCACCGCCATCGCGATGAATCCCGCCTGGAGGTCGTAGGTGAACAGCATCACCAGCGAGCCGACCACGGTCACCACCTGGGAGAACATGGCCGGCACGTCGGCCTCGAAGAAGCCGACCATGTCGCGCATCATCTCGACCCGCGCCGACACAATGCTCGTGCCGTGGCCCAGGCGCTTCTGCTCGGCCACGGTGCGCACGGCGAGGCGGGCATAAAGGCCCATGAAGACCCGGGTGTCGACGCGCTGGCGCACGAAGGCCGTGACCAGGTGCACCAGCCACACGGCGATCAGCGCCGAAAGGCCCCGGTAGCTGTTCTTCAGCAGCCCATCGACCGCCCAGCCGGTGAGCGCCGGATAGGCGAGCATGCAGAGGTTCTCCAGCAGGGTGAGGGTGTAGGTGCCGGCGATCGACAGCCGCTCAGCCCTGGAGAGGGTGGAAAGGAGCGTCTGCGGCATCACCGGGCCCTGATGTCCCCAGCCTGGCAGCGCTCACTCCACAACGAAGGCTGGCTTGACCTTGGCCAGGCAACGGCGGTCGGGTGCCTGGCTGGGGTTGGTCAGAAAGTCGGCGGCGATTTGTGACACGCAGGCGGCTGCGGCCATCCCCTGCGGCGCAAACAGCGCCCCATGGCCGACACCGGGGAAGGTGACCACGTAGGCGGTGGTCTGGTTGTTGGCCACGGCTTCTCCGTAGGGGGCTGGCGTGACCGGGTCGTAGCTGCCGTTCAGCACCAGGGTGGGGATCTGCGGATTGGCAGTGACAAAGGGAGGTTTCTGCTCCACCTGGAGCACGTCACAGGCGTTGTTCACCGCCTCCGCTTCGCGCAGGCCCAGGGGAAGCAGCTGCGGATAGGGCGCCGGCAGCACCTGGGCGGGCTGAAACCGCACCGATCGCCCCCGGGCACAGAGGACCGTGTGATACATCTCCCTGGCCCCCCTCGGTTCGAGATCCGACAGGGATTCGGCGATCCAGCCGACGTTGCCCTGGCTGGCGGCGTGAATGAACCTGGGCAGGGAACTGCCGCGCGCGGATTCACCGGAATAGGGCCGGGCGAGATAGGGCACGACGCCCATGACGAAGGCCTTGCCGTCGAGCTGGGTGGTGAAGGTCGCCTTCGTCGAGGGAATGGTGAGGGTCAGGGGGATGGGCTTCTGGTTGAGCCGGTGCACGATGGCCAGAAACGTCGGCTCAAGATTCGGGTAGGCCGCATTGCACGCTTGATCCTGCGCGCAGGCGCGGAACACGTTCCTCAGGGCGTAGCTGATCGTGTGACTCGAGGCGAGATTGAAATCAAGATCCGGCCGCACGACGCCATCGAGGATCACGCTGCGAAGTTTCGGCCTGTGCTTGTCGGCCTGGGCGATGACGTACTGCCCCAGCAACGTGCCATAGGACACGCCGTAGTAGTTGAAGATCGGATAACCCAGCGCCTCGGCAACAGCGTAAATATCGGCGGCATTCTCACGGGTGTTGAAGGCGCTGGGATTGATCCCCTGGGCCTTCAGTCGAGCGTTGCAGGCCCTGATCCAGCTCGGGTCGGTGTAACTCTGCATACCCTGCGCCACGGCGATGTTGTGGGCATGGAGCTCAGGGCAGAACAAAAAGGGCTTGGCGTACCGGGTCCCCCGCTCCTCCACGAAGATCAGATCACGGCTCTGCAGCAACGCCTGGAGTTCGGGGAACTTCGGCAGTGCTCCATTGGCAATGTCGCCGATGGTGGAATCCCCGGGGCCGCCCTGCTCGATGAACAGGGGATCGGCTGCAGGGGTTCTGCCCGTGCTGCGGGTGCGGATCACGCCGAGCTGGATGGTGCGTCTCTGGGGCTTCGCATGGAGTTCAGGGACGGTGACGTAGCCGCAATCCGACTGGGCGGCAATAAAGGGAGGCACGTCGAAGGCTTTGCAGTCAACGGATGTCCATGACGGGCCAAAGTTGGCCACACCTTGCGCTGCATGGCCAGGAGCGGAACCGCCTGCAACGACGAGAGCAATGGTGAAGAGTGCGAATCGGAACATATGAGTTGACGCCGACCGCCCATCAAGGGCTTGATTGGAGCGCCAATCAAAACAGTCGTTCTTCATTCAACGCCGAGGACTTACTAGATGCTAGCAAGCTGCTGCACGGATCTTCCGTGCGCGTGCATCTCCATGTTTGGCTGGATAGCGAACCGCATGGCGAATCAGCCACATCAGATCTCTGGAGGCTCCCGACCTCAGCCAACGCTCACAGGTGGCATAGACGATTTCCGGATGGTCTTTGGCGATGTCTCCCAGGTGGTTGGCAACGCTGCGGCGGACGTACAACGATGGATCATCCTTTAGAGATTCAAGGATGGGCAGTGTTGGCCTCGGGTCGGCAACAAACGAAGACAGGCGTTTGCCCCAGGGGAGCCTTGGGCGCGTCCCCTCGCTGCAGAGGCGCCTCACATGCGGATTAGGGTCGGTGATCCACAGATCAATCGTCTTCAGCGTGCGCTCTTGCTGCTGGATCAGAAAGGTGCGGATGGCAAACTCCGAGGTGAAGCGGGTGGTGAGGGCATACAAAGCCAGCATCGACGTCTCAAAGGGGTCGTTGCCGCTGTTGTGTTGTTCATCCTGTCCGTACTCAGAAATAAAGAAGCTGTAGGGAAGATAGAAGAAGCCCGCCACCCCCAAGTCTTCTGCATCTGGTTTCTCCGGCGTCATCGACGCCATGAGGATCTGAACGGCCTGCTCATAGTTCCCAGGCAGGAATGGATGAAGCGCCTTGGCGATATGCAGGCCTCGCTGCATAAGGGATAGGGGCTCAATCCCAGTCCATGCTGATTCGTAGAATCGGCTGGCCGGAAAGTCTGGATCTACGTACCGGATGTTTTGGGCCAGACACTCAAGGGCCTCCTGGCCGAGCAGGAGCTTCAGAGGCGTGCCCTTCTGAATGGAGCGCGGTGCCAAAGGGAGTGTGGGCACTCGAGGCGTCATGGTGGGCCGATCAATGCCCATGGCCATCGAGATCTCCGGCAATCTGAGTCAGGATCTCGTTCGCATGGCTGAGGGCAATGAAATGACCTCCGCCGCTGATCGAATGCCAGAGGGCACCTGGGGTTTTGTCCGCCACCATCCTGTTGATGGGTCCAGGCACCAGTTTGTCATCAGTTCCCTGCCAGAAGTGGACCGGGCGCGTGACTGCGGTCATAGCGAAGGGCCAGGCTTCGTAGAGCATCGTGGCGTCAGCGACAAGTCCCTCAGCACCCTGTCGAAAACATTCCCTTGACGCCTCAAGAAAGGATTGGCAGATCACCTCATCTGAGAGGACCTCTTGATCAGAGGCGCCAATCGACTTCTTCAGCGCCTGCAGGTAGCTGGCCTCAAAGCGCGTCGCACTCAGGCCAAGCAGTTCATACATAAGCCTGAAGCCTGGATGGAAATGCAACGCCAGGCGCCCCCCAAGCGCATCAACACTGCTTTGGTACGTCGCTGCCCAGTTGGCGCCGAACGTTCCGTAGCTGGCACCCGCGATGCAGGTGACATTGGCAAGGCGGCCTGGGTCCAGGTAGGCGGCAGCGGCCAGTGCCCACGGCCCCCCTTCGGACCAGCCGGTGACAGCAAAATGCTGGGCACCCAAGGAATCGGCCAAGGCCAGCAGATCGCTGGCCCATGAGGCGAAGGTGCGATCCGGTTGAGGATCGGACCCACCGATACCAGGCCGATCCACACAGACCAACCTCAGGCCATGGGCCCTCGCAGACGCATCAAAGAGAAACGCCTCCAGGCGGCTGGAGGGCCCACCGTGGTTATGGAGGACAAGTGGTCCGCCGCCGTCGCCGGTTTCAAGATAAGCGAGGGTTCGGTTGCCGACTCGGAACGTTCCTTCGCGTGCCAACTGAACGACAACTGATGAGCCTATCCAGCCTAGTCGGGTATCAGCACTTCAACGTTAAAGTGCAGGGAAGACAAGAAGCCCCCTGCAGTCAATGGGCCTGTCGGCCCGTCCGGTTGCATCGTGCGACTAGGCAGTACTCAACTGAACATAGCCCGAAGCCTTGACCGCAACCTTGATGCCGGAATCAGTTTTCAAATCGTAGGCATCCCGCCCGATTTGAACGCAGCCGTCGGCACCCAGCGCATGCGCTACCAGAAACTCAGCAAAGATCCCGCGCTGCGAGTTGCTGACGAGATCCGGGCTTGACCATTGCCAGAACTGCTGCAAGGAGACACCTAGGGGTGAGCCGTTCGCGTGCAGCGGCTCTGCCCCACTCTTGCGCTCAGGCTTGATTCGTCCGAGGTTCACGTTTGAATGGCTCCCACCTGCCTAACGCCCCCATCTGCAGCAAAGGATCTCATAAACCAGTTGTGAACGGAGCAGCGCGCAGTGACACAGCGCACCTCAATGCCAATGACTGCAGCAACCTGGAGCTGAGCAACACCGCCGTTCTACCAAACGGCGTTCGGCGAGCAGGCGGTGTCGGCTCCCGCGCGAAGTTGGTTTGCCGCGCAAAGATCCTACGCAACCCACACAACCGTGAAAACGCGGACAAATCAACTTGTTCTTCGCTGGTTTCCGTGAATCAAGGTCAGGAAACCCCTCCCTTCCGAAAACCAGGTCAGTCGCCAAGACGCCACGAGTCGGAATACCTGTCGTCCAAACAGATGTTGGCTCCAGCGCAATGGGCGTCATCGTGGTTCTCGGGTCCGAGAACCACCTGTGCGTTTCGCTACACCAGGTCCGCAGTTGAGTCTGTGGGTGTCGATCTTGGTGGAGCTTCCCCCCACGGCAATGGTCCTGCTGCAGCTGTTGCAGCCACACCACCCAACCCACACTGCAGACGCACCAGCGGCACGACGACCCTTGGCTGAACCCAAACGGACCGGAACGGCTGGGTGACAGCAGGACTCAGGGGCATGGGCTGCCAGGGAAGATGACTCTCTCCCCCACAGACGATCAAGCCAAAAGAACTGCCGTTGCGTGCCGGTAGACGCAGGGGCGGGACAGACACTGCAGAGGAAGCAACAGAAGCACCCAGGAAGCCCAACTGCTGGCCATTGACCTAGTTGCCAAATCTGAACCAGACCTGAAATCAAGTGGGACGCATTGACCCTAGGCGGCTGCTCAGAAGCGTCAATGGGTTTGTCCAACACCGGATAAGATCGTGGCTGCGCACAATCTATCTTTGTTCGTTAGGCCTTCGCGCCCACAAGTAGCGTAGTGACCGCATTCGTCGTTCGGCTACCCTTCGGCATCTGCAAGTCGTACGATGGTCTTTGCGATATCCTCGGGGGATAGCACGAAATCAACGAAGCCACTCGCGATAGCGCTTTCAGGCATGTCGGGCTGCTTTTCGGTGTCGAGGCGCTGCGCGATAGTAGTGCCCCCGACCCTTTTAATACCGCGAAGCGCTTCTGCGCCGTCACCATCGTAGCCAGAGACAATGACAGCGATGAGTTTGCCGTCCCAGTGCTCTGTTAGAGATCGCAGGAAGACGGTAATGACATCGGGCCATCCCCTGGGCTTCGAGATCGGCTCTAGCAGAAAATCCCCCTCAAGCACGTGCAGGTCTCGCTGTTCAGGAATGATGAAGACCCGATTGGGCCGAATTAGCAAATGATCCGTAATCAGTTCAACAGGCATCTTTGAGAACCGTGGAAGAACCTCGTGGAGTTGAGTGGCCAAGGTCCTCACATGGTTGACGATGACGATTGCGACACCCATGTCGCTGGGCAGGTGTTGCAGCAACCGTATGTAGGCGTCAAGACCTCCCGCCGAGCCGCCGACGCAGACAATAGGGAAATCTCTTCCAGTGCGAACGACCTTCATTGGTTTTTCTCTATGCTACGCCGATGAGGAACTTTAGGCTTGCTGACCTAACGTTCGAGTTAACCCTGCCGTAGCGGGTCCGGGTTGAACGAGGTGTTCGGAATCACTGGGCGAGGTAGAGATTCGGTACGTTGTTGAGAGGAGGAATATCTCTCCCAGACGCACGCAATAACTCCACCACGTTGGCGTAGCTATCCCGTTCGGTTCGCTGCATCTGCGGTAGCAGGCCAAGTTGGGCATAGGAGATCGGAGTGACATCAAAGCACGTTGTTTCCCAATCGAAGCCTTTGCCCCAAGTGATCCCGCGCAGTTGCAAATCCGCTCTGGCACCCGCTGCCAACAACAGCCTCATGACAAGCGCCGACCGATTCGCGTTGGAGTTGACCGTGTGGAAGAGCGGGGTGTGACCATTCAGACCGAAGTCATCCGTGGCGGCCCGCACATCGACTCCGGCGCCAAGCTCAAGGAGCTTGGCCGCCGCGGCAACGTGTCCGTACTCAGCTGCGACGTGGAGCAGCGACGCTCCGACTAAGGGCGTAAACGTGCAAGGCAGCGTCACCATGTGGTCTAGGAGATCACTGTCCGCTTGGACCGCAGCCTCGATGGCCGACGGGTCGTTCAGGAGAACTGGTTCAAGGTCTGGGTCTTCCAAGACGGCTCCTCGATCAAGGAGCAAGCGAAGGCAGGCCGAAAAGGCATCCGACCTGAAATACATCTCTACGAGGTGGTTGACGGGAGACTTCCCGTTGATCGGCATCTGAACGTCGAATCCAGTGTCAAGGATTGCGCGGATGCGCTCAGCCGAATGTGATTCGAAGGCGGCTAGCAGGTCATCAGCGGAGTTCATGTGACGCCTAACGCCAATTCGGCGGTTTCCGATAACCACGAGATGGCGGCCCCATCCTTCTATGAACCCCGCCGGGGCTTCGAACTGGCTTCAGCCAAAACCATTGCAGTGCAGGGGTTACCCACCTCGTGTCTATCAACGATAGCCATGGTTCACGGGTCTGATATCCACTTGTTCTGACCGATACAGATGTCATTACAGAGCCCTGGCCGACGCTCAACGAAGAACCAGGACAAAGCCAGGTCAGCTCACTGATCAGAACCTTCAGCCTGGTTGTTCCTCAACAGCTCGCCCATGGTTGCGCAGCTCCCCTCAGCTGTGCTCCCTCAGAAACCCGATCGTGCCCTCCAGCGCCTCAGCGAAGCGGTCAAGCTTTTCGGGGGTGGTGGTGAAGCCCAGGCTGGCGCGGGCGGGACTGGCCAGGCCGTAGTGGCGGTGCAGGGACTGGGTGCAGTGGTGGCCACTGCGGATGCACACTCCCGCCGAGTCCAGGAGGGCAGCGATGTCGTTGGCGTGCAGGGCGTCCACACTGAAAGCCGCTATCGCGGCCCAGTCGGGTTTCTCGTCCGGCGTCGAACTTGTGGGGCAGATCGGCCCAGGTGCTGTGGTCCAGGTACTCGTCGTGGATCATCTCGCCGCCCCCCAGGAAAGGACAATCGCCTCCAGCAGCGGCTCGAGGGCCCAGAGGAAGCCCATGCCCGTGGGTCAAAGCGGCCACCGCCTCGATCGGATTGAGCCAGCCCAGGGTGTTGCTTATCGCTGCTGCAAGAGGTGGATTGGCGTCATCATTGCCAGTGGATACAGTGATCAGCCACGGCGACACCGCTTACATCTCAGCCAGGAACGTTCCGCGATTGATGCATGTGTCGGCGTTTATCTGCCCGTCTTCAGTGAAACCAAGCTGCTTGAGGCCATCCTTCAGCCGACTCAATCGATCGGTGTCCAGTGTCTCGTGACTTGTCGCGACTTTCCAGCGTCTCCCTAAGAGTACGGACCCAACAGGATGATCGATCCAGCCATTCAGAATGGGATGGTCAGACCTCCATTGATCCCGTAATCAGCCAGGGCTCCATTCTCGCGACTGTCGTAGCCGAAATCGGCCACGCCTCGGAGGTAAATGGCCAGGTTCTTGCGGGTGGCCACATTCAGGCCCAACGCAACTCTCAGACCACTGCGATTGAGCCACGCCCCAGGGACATCCACTTGTCGAGAAGAAAAGGGGTAGTCCACCACCTGGTCATTGCCACCTGTCTTCCATGTCCCAAACCAACTCAGCCGTGCACTGGGAACAATCAACGTTGTACCTTGACGGACGGTTTGCGCAATGGAGACACCCAGATCGAGATTGGTCCAACTTGTATTGTTGGGAAGATAGTTTAAGTTGAAGACGTTGATGTTCGTGTTGCCACCACTGAGTTCGCCACCACTTTCTACAAAGGCGTGCTCGTTAATCCCGCTCCAGCTCAGATTGAGAGAAGGCGTAAGCAGCGTGTTTCGGCTGAGGTTGATTCGTCTTCCAGTGACCAAGGCAGCCGTGAAGCTTTCTGCCGATTTTTGACCGGACGCCGAGAGAGCAGAGCTGTCCAGTTGAATGCCTCGCGTTTGGCTGCCACTAAACGTGCCGTAGCCTGCTAATGCACCGATGAAGTAGGGGCCCGGTGACCACCTGCCGTAAAGGCCGACTCCATAGGCCGTGGGAGACCAGCTACCTCCGCCATTTCCCGTCTGAATGACGGACAACGATCCAACCGAGCCATAGACACCTACTTGGGTGCTGGGAGACAGTGACTTTTCAAGCCCGAAAAGTGATGCACCACCACGGCTGTCAGCGCGATTGACCCAGGTTCCCAGGCCTGGGTTGTCGACATTCGTCAGGGATGTGCTGAAACCTCGTACCCAGGCCCTGAGCCTCCTGCGGTCTCCATAGAAGTTGTTAGGTTGATCGGCAAATGTGAAACGCTTGTCGGCGGCGTGAACAGACTTTGGGCCAGGTTGCTTTAAGCATTCAGCCTTGGCTTGAGCCATCGCTTTCTCCGAATCCACGTATCGCTGTGGATTGGGCTCTGAGCCTTTACACAGTGGAATTTGAAGAGGTTCAACATCCAATGTACTGTTCAGTACAGCCATTGCAGAATCGTTGAGCATCTTCTGGATGCCGGCCGGAGCCGCATCGGTGTTGCGAGGGAAAAAGCCCGAAACGATGGCTTGCTGTGAAAGCGTGGCGGCGAACGAATTGGACAAGTCCTCGACGACTGCCTGCGGAGTTAAATCGCCAGTGATGGGAGGCTCAAAGGGATCAGGCAGCTCTGGCTCAGGTTGGGGGAACTCCAGCAAACCAAAGGCTGCATTATCAATGAAGTTGCCAATGCTGAGATTTCCAGTCGCCGTAGACTCGGCGGTGTAGGCAAAACGAAATTGCTGACCAGCTTCGCCAATCAAAATATTTTTCTGCACGTAGTTCGTCCAGGCTTGGCCGGTCTGATAGGCATCAGAACGCACGGTCGTCCATACTCCATTCTTCATGACTTGCACATCTAATCTCATCGTATCGGATCCAGCCCGTCCACGATGCCAGAAGGAATAGGATAAAACTCCTGTTCGCCCCAAAGTTACTGTTTGAGAAAGGGTGCTTGGACGAGTGGCATTCAGTTCGGCAAAGAAGTTACCGCCGCCAACCGGGAAAAACGCATCGCCAGCGGCAGTGGCCTGAGCTGGCGCGATGGTAAAGACAGGTCCGCCAGATGAAGCACTAAAGCCTGAAGACCAGAGCTCTATCTTGTTATCCGAAGCTGATGTGCTCCAAGGGGGAACTTGTGACGCATCAATCTGCCTGAAGTAGGACCCAGCAGGCGGACCCGGAGGATTCGGCGGGATCGGGAGGGGAGGTACCTGGGTTTCAAATCCCCCATTCTGAATCAGATTTCCACGATCCTGAGCGGCAGCATTTGGACCTTCTCCCACCATCGAGAGCACCAGACATCCAATCGCAATGCGCCCAACGACAGGCCAGCTTCCCCCACGAATCATTTAATCAGTGCCGCCAAAAAGGAAAATTCAGGAGATTTTAACTTCTCAGACTGGCCTTGGTCAACACCCGTGAGTCAGAAACTCCTTGATCAACACAGCCAAGACGGCAGGGCACCTCCTCAGAGGCATGGTGGCTGGAGGGGAGAACGCCACACGGTCGAGCGCGTTGGACGGCGTTTAGCTGTGCGTTCCGACCAGGTTGATCACGATCGCCCCCACCACATGAAGGGCCGCCAGGGCGAGGCTCACGCCCTCCCCCTCAGCTGTGCTCCCTCAGAAACCCGATCGTGCCTTCCAGCTCCTCAGCGAAGCGGTCGATCTCTTCGGGGGTGGTGGTGAAGCCCAGGCTGGCGCGGGCGGAACTGGCCAGGCCGTAGTGGCGGTGCAGGGGCTGGGTGCAGTGGTGGCCGCTGCGGATGCAGATGCCGGCCGAGTCCAGCAGGGCGGCGATGTCGTTGGCGTGCAGGCCGTCCACACTGAACGCCGCTAACGCGGCCCGGTCGGGCTGCTGGTCCGGCGTCGGCCCCAGGATGCGCACCCCGTCGATGGCCTGCAGGCGCTCGAACAGGCGCCGGGTGAGCTGCTGCTCCCAGGCATGGATGCGCTCCATGCCCAGGTTCTGCAGGTAATCGAGGGCGGCGCCCATGCCGATCGCCTCACCGATCGCCGGTGTGCCGGCTTCGAACTTGTGGGGCAGATCGGCCCAGGTGCTGTGGTCCAGGTACACGTCGTGGATCATCTCGCCGCCCCCCAGGAACGGCGGCATCGCCTCCAGCAGCGCCTCGTGGGCCCAGAGGAAGCCCATGCCCGTCGGGCCGCACAGCTTGTGGGACGAACCCACCAGGAAGTCGGCCCCCAGGGCAGCCACGTCCACCGGCTTGTGGGGCAGGCTCTGGCAGGCATCCACCAGCAGCAGGGCGCCGGCCCCATGGGCCAGGGCGGCCACCGCCTCGATCGGATTGAGGCAGCCCAGGGTGTTGCTGATGTGCACCAGGCTCACCAGCCTGGTGCGATCGCTGATCTTGGCCTTCAGATCCTCCAGGTCCAGCTCGCCGCTCTCGGTGACGCCCGCATGGCGCAGCACGCAGCCCGTCCGGGCCGCCAGCAGCTGCCACGGCACCAGGTTGCTGTGGTGCTCCATCACCGACAGCAGCACCTCGTCGCCCTCCTGCAGATTGGCGTCACCCCAGGTGCGGGCCACCAGGTTGATCGCCTCGCTGGCGTTGCGGGTGAACACGATCTCCCGGGCGCTGGCGGCACCGATGAAGCTGGCCACCTTGCCCCGGGCCGCCTCGAAATGGTCGGTGGCGCGGGCGCTCAGCTGGTGGGCACCGCGGTGCACGTTGGCGTTGTCGAGGCTGTAGTACTGCTGCAGCGCCTCCAGCACCTGGCGCGGCTTCTGGCTGGTGGCGGCGTAATCCAGGTAGATCAGCGGCTGCCCCAGGCAGGCCGTCTGGGCCAGCAGGGGGAAATCGGAGCGCGTCTGCACCGCCAGGTCGGCCACCACCGGCGTACCCGCCAGCGGTAGGGCCGCGACCATCGGGGAGTTGGTGGAGGTCGGTGTCATCGTCCCTGCTCCCCCAACAAGCTGGCCAGAGGCTGCCACGGCCGGGCGGCTTCAGGGAGTGCCTGCAGCACCTCCTCGCAGAAGCCCCGCAGCAGGAGCCGGGCCGCCTGGTCGGCGGCGATGCCACGGCTCTGCAGGTAGAAGAGCTCATCCTGCTCCAGCCGGCTCACGGTGGCGCCATGGGCGCAGCGCACGTCGTCGGCGACGATTTCCAGCTCGGGCTTGGTGTCGATGCGGGCCCGGTCCGAGAGCAGCAGGTTGCGGCTCAGCTGGGCCGCATCGGTGCGCTGGGCCAGCCGCGGCACCTGCACCGCCCCGTTGAACACGCTGCGGCCCTGGCCGTCGGCCACCGCCTTGTGCAGCTGCTCCAGCCGCCCGTCCGGACCTTCGAACACCATCTGGCTGTGGGTGTCGGTGATCTGGCGGCCATCCGCCAGCTGCAGGGCCTTGAGGGCACTGTGGGCCGCCCCCTCGCGCTGCACCAGCCGCGGCTCCAGCCGCCCCAGGGCCCAGCCGCCGTGGGCGCTCACACCGCTGTAGCGGCTGCCCGTGGCCTGCTCCACCGCCACGGTGGCCAGCAGGCAAGCCGAATCGGCACCAGGGGCCAGCAGGCCGTGGCGCAGCTCGGCGCCCTCACCCAGGCGGGCCTCCAGCACCACGCTGGTGAGGTTGACGCCGCCGCTGCGGTGCACCTGCAGCACCTCCAAAGAAGCGCCCGGCTCAAGAATCAGCAGCAGCCGCAGGGGCAGGATCCCCTCGCCGTCGCCGGCGTCACTCACCAGCTCCAGGGTGGTGGCCACCGTGCCGCGCACCCGCAGGGCCAGCACCTGTTGCGCCGTGGCGCCGTTGAGCCGCACCGGCCAGAGCTCGCCGCTGCCGGTGACAGCCAGCACCTGGCCCAGCGTCGCGTTCAGTTCGTCGCCGCTGATGGGCTCCAGGCCCGCCGGCAGAGCGATCCCGGCCAGGGGATCGCTGTGGCCATCCAGGCTGAGGCGCAGGCTGCCGGCGGCCACCTCAGGCTGCGCCGCCGGGGCGGAGCTGAGCAGGGCGGGCTTCAGGGCGGTGAGCGGCGCCAGGTCGGTGAAGCGCCAGGCCTCCACGCGCCGTGAGGGCACAGGGGTCTGGGCCAGGGCCTGGGCGGCCTGAGCGCGCGTGGCCGCCAGGGCATCGGCGCCAGGGGTGGCGAAACCGGTGGCGTTCGCCAGCAGGGCCGCGACCCAGGGGTTCGGGGCGGCGCCGGCAGCCGCGGTGGGGGTGGAGAGCGAAGCGGCCACCATCTCAGCCCACCTCCGCCGGTGTGCGCTCCAGGGACGCCAGTTCGGCGTCGACCCAGTCGTAGCCGCGCTCCTCCAGTTCCAGGGCCAGCTCTTTGCCGCCGGTGCGCAGGATCCGGCCCGCCGCCATCACGTGCACGTAGTCGGGGGTGATCACATCCAGCAGCCGCTGGTAGTGGGTGATCAGCAGGGTGGCGTTGTCGGGGCCGGCCAGGTGGTTCACGCCACCGGCGACGATGCGCAGGGCATCGATGTCGAGGCCGGAGTCGGTCTCGTCGAGCACCGCCACCAGCGGTTCGAGCAGGGCCATCTGCAGGATCTCGTTGCGCTTCTTCTCGCCGCCGGAGAAGCCCTCGTTGACGCTGCGCTCCAGGAAGGCCGGATCCATCTGCACCACTTGCAGCCGCTCCCGCACCAGATCCTCGAAGGCGAAGGTGTCGAGCTCCTCCTCCCCCTTGCCGGCGCGGCGGGCGTTGGTGGCCACCCGCAGGAACTCCAGGTTGCTCACCCCCGGGATCTCCACCGGGTACTGGAAGCCGAGGAACAGGCCGGCGCGGGCCCGCAGCTCGGGTTCGAGACTCAGCAGGTCGTCGCCCATGTAGCGCACGGTGCCGCCGGTGACGGTGTAGGCCGGGTGGCCCGCCAGCACCTTGGAGAGGGTGCTCTTGCCGCTGCCGTTGCGGCCCATCACCGCATGGATCTCACCGGCGCGGATCGTCAGGGACACCCCCTTGAGGATCGGCTGGTCCTCCACGCGGGCCGTGAGATCACGGATCTCGAGCAGTACGGGAGCGTCGGGGCGGATCACGGCGGGGGAAAAAAGGGCAGGGAAGGGACAGGGGAAGAAGCGTTGGGCCGGCCGGGGTGACCGTGGGCCGGGATCAGCCGACCGAGCCCTCGAGCTTGAGGGCCAGGAGCTTGTCGGCTTCGGCGGCGAACTCCATCGGCAGCTGGTTGAACACGTCGCGGCAGAAGCCGCTCACCATCATCGACACCGCCTCCTCGAAGGCGATGCCGCGGCTCTGCAGGTAGAAGAGCTGGTCGGCGGAGATGCGGCAGGTGCTGGCCTCGTGCTCGATGCGGGCATCGGGCTGCTGGGAGCGGATGTAGGGGTAGGTGTTGGCGGCGGCCTGGTCCCCGATCAGCATCGAATCGCACTGGCTGTAGTTGCGGGCGCCCACGGCCTTAGGGCCCAGCTGCACCAGCCCCCGATAGCTGTTGGAGGAATGGCCTGCGCTGATCCCCTTGCTCACGATCGTGGAACGGGTGCGAGGGCCCACATGGATCATCTTGGTGCCGGTGTCGGCCTGCTGGCGGTTGTTGGTGAGGGCCACCGAGTAGAACTCGCCGACCGAATCGGCCCCCTGCAGCACGCAGCTGGGATACTTCCAGGTGATGGCCGAGCCGGTTTCCACCTGGGTCCAGCTGATGTGGCTGCGATCGCCGCGGCACTGGCCCCGCTTGGTGACGAAGTTGTAGATGCCGCCCTTGCCGTTCTCATCCCCCGCATACCAGTTCTGGACGGTGGAGTACTTGATCGAGGCGTCATCGAGGGCCACCAGTTCCACCACCGCCGCGTGCAGCTGGTTGGTGTCAAACATCGGCGCCGTGCAGCCCTCCAGGTAGCTCACCGAAGCGCCTTCTTCAGCCACGATCAGGGTGCGCTCGAACTGGCCGGTGTCGCCGGAGTTGATGCGGAAGTAGGTGGACAGCTCCATCGGGCACTCCACCCCCTTCGGAATGAACACGAAGGAGCCGTCGCTGAACACGGCCGAGTTGAGGGCGGCGAAGTAGTTGTCGTTCCCGGGCACCACCGTGCCGAGGTATTTCTCGATCAGATCGGCGTGGTCCTTCACCGCCTCGCTGATCGAGCAGAAGATCACGCCGTGCTCGGCCAGCTTCTCCCGGTAGGTGGTGGCGATCGAGACGCTGTCGAACACCGCATCCACGGCCACGTTGGAGAGGCGCTTCTGCTCACTCAGGGGGATGCCGAGCTTCTCGAAGGTTTCCAGCAGCTTTGGATCCACCTCATCGAGGCTGGCCTTCTTCTCCTGCTGCTTGGGCGCCGCGTAATAGATGATCTCCTGGTAGTCGATCGGCGGATGCCCCAGGCTCGCCCAATCCGGCTCCTCCATCTGCAGCCACTGGCGGTACGAGCGCAGGCGGAAATCGAGCAGGAAGGCGGGCTCGTTCTTCTTGGCGGAGATCAGCCGCACCACGTCCTCACTCAGCCCTTTGGCGATCTTCTCGGTTTCGATGTCGGTGACGAAGCCGTATTTGTACGGCTGGCTCACCAGATCGCCGACGGTTGCGCTGCTCGCCATGGGGGAAAGGGGCCGGTTCAGCCGGCGGTGAGGGACTGGACGTCTTCGAGGCTGATGGTCTGCAGCTCGCCGCGGAAGGGATTGTCTTCGGTGAGGAAGAGCATGCAGTGGCATTCCTTGCGCTCGCGCATCGGCACGCAGGGGCAGTTCCAGAACGCCTGGGCCACCTCGGCCTCCTTGTCTTCGTAGTGGCGGCAGGGGCAGAGGGCACCACCCAGCTCGTCCTTGTGGCGGGCCAGACCCTCCAGCACCACAGCGGTGACACCCGGATCGCTGCAGAAGTAGGTGCCGGTGCGCTGGGCGTAGGTTTCCGCGAAGCGGCGGATCACCTCCAGGCTTTCGGCACCGGCGGCGGGGGTCGTGGTGGTGGAGGCGTCGGTCATGGGCAGAGCGTCGGTTGCGCGCACCGGTGGATCGAATAACGAAACACTTTGGTTTCGTTACTGCGGGAGCCTAAGGCACAGGCGTGGTCCGTTGACGGCGTGGAAAGGCCATTGTGACGCCCCGGCGGGCACCACGGACCGGCCCCCATTCCCCCGATGTGCGTGGCATGGTGTTTTGGTCTGACGCCCGTCATGAGCGCCCCCGCCCAGTCACCCGCCCCCGCGGCCGGCCCTCTCGAGGGGGCCCATCCCACCCGGGAGGCGGTCCTGTCGGTGCTGCTGCGGGAAGGCGAAGCGACGGCGTCCCAGCTGGCGGGGTCCCTGGGGGTGTCGGTGCAGGCCATGCGCCGTCACCTGCGCAGCCTCGAGGACGACGGCCTGGTGGAAGCCAGCCCCTCCCATGAAGGCCCCGGCCGCCCCAGCAACCGCTGGCGACTCACCGACCAGGGCCAGGGCCGCTTCCCCGATGGCAGCGAGAACTTCGCCCTCGGCCTGCTCCACACCCTCACCGAAAGCCTGCCGGCCGACACCCTGGAGCTGGTGCTGCGCCAGCAGGCCGAGGAAAAGGCCGCGGACTACCGCCGCCTGATCGGCAGCGGCCCCTTGGGCCAGCGGATCGAGCAGCTGGTGGAACTGCGGCGCAAGGAGGGCTACGTGGCCGAATGCCGCCGCGACGACGACCCTGCCACCACCGACACCACCGCCTGGGTGATCAGTGAGTTCCACTGTTCCGTGATGCGCATCGCCGAGCAGTACCCGGTGGTCTGCGACCAGGAGCTGCGCCTGATCCGCCAGACCTTCCCCGACTGCGCCGTGGAACGCGTCCACTGGCGCCTGGAGGGCGGCCACAGCTGCGGCTTCCGCATCGCCCCCTTGGCCGAGGGCGCCTGAGCCGTGCTCAGCCCCGACGAGCTGCAGGAGCTGGAGGCCACCCTGCTCCCCACCCTGGAGCGCCACCACCTGCGGTTGCTGGCCCATGGCCTGCGCACCCTGCAGACCATCGCCGGGCACGCCAGCGGCGGCCTGCCTGAGGCCGGGGCAATCGAGGCCTGGGCCGCCGCCCAGCCGGTGATCGCCGCTGATGAAGGCTTCGCCGAAGCCTTCCTCCACCAACTGGACGGCGTGGGGCAGCAGCTGGCGACCATCGCCGCCGCCGCCGGCAGGGAGCCCCTGGACCTCGATCTGGCCGACCTGATCCACTGGGCCACCGAGGAAGCCGACCGACGGGTCAGGCCCCCGGCAACCCCACCAGGCCCGCCACCAGGCTGACCCCGGCCAGGGCGGCGGCAGCGGCCAGCACCCCCCGCCAGCCCGGCCGGTCCCCCTCCAGGGCCGCCAGGGGCAGGGCCATCACCGGCGCCGTCGACAGCAGGGCCACGGCCAGGCCCCCCGGCAGACCCGCCAGGGCGGTCTGCTGCAGGGCGATGCCGGCGCTGGTGCCCAGCAGGGTGGCCGCCAGAGCCAGGGGCCAGCGGCGCCCGGCCGGCCGGGGCCCCTGGGCGGCCCGTGGCAGTCCCACCAGCAACGGCAGCATCACCAGGGCCGCCGCCGCCAGCCGCAGGGTGGCGGCCTGCAGCGGCTCTGGCCCCCCGGCCAGCAACCCCGCCCGCGCCAGCAGGGCGCCGCCGCTGCCGCAGGCCAGGGCCCCAAGGGCCAGGGCCACACCGGCCACCTCGGCCCCCGCCGGCTGGTCCTCCCGGGGAGCGTGCTGGTGCACCACCAGCAGCACCGCCAGGGTGATCAGCGCGATCCCCAGCCACTGGGCCGGCCGGGGCACCTCCCCCAGCAGCGCCACCCCGGCCAGGCTCGTGACCGCCGGACCGCCGGCATCGATGGTCAGGGTGCGCCGGGTGCCCAGCCGCCGCAGGGCCGCGAAGAACAGCGTGTCCCCCAGGGCGATGCCCAGCACCCCGCTCAGGGCCAGCAGCAGCAGCGAGCGCGGCGCCACCTGCCAGGGCAGCGCCAGGGCCAGCGGCAGCAGCACGGCCACCGCCAGCAGGTTCTTGAGCAGGTTCAGCCTGGCGGCCGACAGGGAGGTGGGCAGCCGGCGCCACAGCAGGCTGGCGAAGGCCCAGCAGAACGCGGCCGCCAGGGCGGCGGCGACGGGAGCGGCGGACAAGGGGCCGCGGGAGAGTGGAAGAGTTGCGATCATCGCCCGATCGCGCCCCATCGCCTGAGGCCCCCGTGAGCGGATCCATCGCCGACGCCATCAGCTTCTTCCGGCTCAGCTGCGGCCGCTGGCGCTCCCAGCGCAGCAGCCACCACCTGCTGCACCGGCGCGCCGAAGCGGGCGGCTCCTTCATCGAAGTGGTGGAGCTGGAGGCGGCCGATCCGCGCCTGGAGGCGATCGCCGTGCTGCACGGCCAGGATCCGGCCGGGCTGGTGGGGGGCTGCCGGGTGCGCTGGAGCGGCTCGATGGCCTGGGACAAGGCCGGCGAGGCCCACGAGGGCGAAAGCGTCTTCGGCCTGATCCCCAGCGATGAGCGGGGCCGCAGCGGCCTGCTGCTGCGCGACCGCGGCTACGCCGAAACGGCCCCGGTGGCCGGCCACTTCGCCATGGACGACCGGGACGGCCTGCTGCTCACCACCAGCTACGAAACGATGAACAGCCTGGAGCGGTTCAGCTTCGCCGGGCCCGACGTGCGCCTGCGCACCAGCACCGTCGAGGGGCTCTCCAACACCGCTTCCTTCTGCGTCGAGACCCGGATCCACAGCGAGACGGAGCCGTCGACCAGTGCCACCGAGGGCGAAGCCAAGGCCCCGGGCAGCCCCGCCTCCAGCCCCGAAACCGCCTGCCTGTCGGCCCTGGGCTGGTGAGGTCGGCGCCGCTGGCGTTGTGTCGCCAACGTTACGGACTGTGAGCCCTGCCCTCCCGGGCCCGGGGGCGCCGGGGCCCTACTTCTACGATCCCCAACGACGGATGCCGGACCACGCGTGGCTCTTCCACTCCTCAAGTACGCCCCCACCTCCCAGAACTCGCGTGTGACGCCGTTCCGGGTGGGTTCCGACGAGGACCCCAAGGCCGTGTCCATGGACAAGGCCATGGACCGGGAAGATCAGAATTTTGTGATCGAAGCGGCCTACCGCCAGATCTTCTTCCATGCCTTCAAGGTCGACCGCGACCGCACCCTTGAGTGCCAGTTGCGGGACGGCCAGATCAACGTGCGGGATTTCATCCGCTCGCTGTGCCTGTCGGACACCTTCAACCGCAGCTTCTACAACCTCAATAGCAACTACCGGGTGGCCCGCCACCTGGTCGAGAAGCTGCTGGGCCGCCCGGTCCACGGCAAGTCCGAGGAGATCGCCTGGTCCGCCGTGATCATGACCAAAGGGGTCAAGGGCGCGGTGGATGCCATCCTCGACTCCCAGGAATACCTCGACGCCTTCGGTTACGACACCGTTCCTTACCACCGCAACCGGGTGGTGGGCTCCCGTGAGGTGGGCGAAACCCCCTTCAACCTCACCTCCCCTCGCTACGAGTCCTACTACCGGGGCATCCTGGGCTTCCCCCAGATCGTCTACACCGGCAAGTCCCGCAGCTTCCCCGAGCGCGCCCAGCAGCGTCGCGGCGGCTTCCCGCAGGACTACCTGCCCTGGGTTCGCACCCTGCCCGCCCTGCGCGGTGTCGGCAGCGCCGCCGCCGGCAACACCGGCATGGACTACCTCTCCAAGGTGCCCTACCGCAGCATCGGCCGCTGAGATCGGGCCGTTCCGGCCAGAGCCTCCTTCCACCGGCCCTGCAGCGTCACCGCTGCGGGGCCTTTTCAGTGGTGGACTGGCTCGGTGGCGACCAGGCGCATCCGAGGCCGTCAGTGGATCCTGACCACCAAGGGCTGGCTCCGCCCAAAGGAGGAAACGTCCTCCAGACTGATCCCAAACGAATTCTGATGTTGTGAGCCAGAAGACGCTGACCTCCCTGGCGATGATGACGCTGCGCCAGCTGCGGCAGATCGCCAGTGACCTCGGCGTTTCTCTGTACAGCCGCAAGTCCAAGGAGGAGCTGGTGGAGGCCATCAGCACCCGCCAGGTGGAGGAGGGGGAAGGGCGAAGTCTCGAGCGCATCGAAGCCGACATGCCCCCGGCCCCCCGTCCCGCCGCCGAGACCCGTGTCGTCTTCCTGCCCCGGGATCCCCAGTGGGCCTACGTCTTCTGGGACATCTCCGAGGACGACCGCTCAGACGCCCTCCATGCCGGCGCCTCCCAGCTCTGCCTGCGCGTCGCCGACGTCACCGGCCTGGCCGGTGGTTCCGCCCATCCCCACACCCTCCAGGAGGTGGTGGTCGACAGCCATGCCACCGAGTGGTACCTCCCCGTTCCCCTCTCCGACCGCGACTACCGGGTCGAGCTCGGCTACCGCAAAGGCGCCGGCGGGGGGTGGATCTCCCTGGCCTATTCCTCGGTCGCCCGGGTGCCGTCGCTGCATCCCTCCGAGCAGATCCTCGATCAGTTCGTTCCCTTCTCCCTCGACGCCTTCCCCTCCTCCGGCAGCACCAGCCTGCCCACCCCCGTCGAGGCCGTCGATTCCGGCCTGCATGAGCGGCTCTACCAAAGCGCCACCAGCCAGTGGCGCCGCCTGGGCCGCGGCTCCGAGGCCTTCCACGAGATCGATGCCGCCGCTGGCCTCGAGGGCGGCGGTGCGTTCTCCGCCTCCGGCGCCGGCCCCTGGGCCTCGGGCCGCAGCGCCTCCGGCATGGGCGGGGTGGGCTCCCGTCAGCGCTCCTTCTGGCTGGTGGCCGATGCCGAGCTGATTGTCTATGGCGCCACCGATCCGGCCGCCCGCCTCAGCATCGGCGGGGAAGAGGTGCCCCTTTCGGCCGATGGCACCTTCCGGGTGCAGGTCCCCTTCCGTGATGGCCAGCAGCTCTATCCGATCGAGGCCGTGGCCGCCGATGGGGAGCAGAAGCGCAGCATCACCATGGAGTTCCGCCGCTCCACGCCGGAAGACAACAGCAACCCCGCCAGCCAGGCCGTGGCCGAGTGGTTCTGATGGACACCCCCGCCAGCTCCAACCGCAACCTGCTCAAGCTGGTCGTGGCCATTACCCCCATGGCCGGCACCATCCTCTTCCCGCTGGTGGTGCCGATCCTGATGCTGCGGGTCAGCATCGCTTCGGGGGTGATCGCCGCCGTGGTGATCGGCACCCTCTGGTTCGTCGCCATGCTCAGCACCTCGGAGATGCCCGGCCACCACTGAGGCGCCACGGGGGCTCCCCGGTAACGTCCGCCGCCGGGAAGGCTGAAGCAGCGCACCGTGCCGCGCCCCATGGCCCCTGCTGTCTGCTTCTGTCCGCTCCGTCGCGCCACCGGGGCCCTCGCCGGCCTCGCGGCGCCCCTGCTGCTGGCGGGATGCGGCCCCGCGCCGGCGGCCCTGAGCGGGGGATCGGCCCAGGCCCTGCCCCTGCCAGCGGGCATCCGGGTGGCCTTCAACCACCGCGGCGACAGCCGCTACCGCAGCCCGATCAGCGGCCAGTGGCGCCAGGGGGATGACCTCGAGGCCCTGCTGCTCGAAAGCATCCGCGAGGCCCGCCAGGAGATCCTGGTGGCGGTGCAGGAACTCTCGCTGCCCACGCTGGCGGAGGCCCTGGCGGAACGGCACCGCCGCGGCGTGCGGGTGCGGGTGGTGCTCGAGAACCTCTACAGCACCCCCTGGAGCCAGCAGCATCCGGTGGATCTGCCGCCCCACCAGCGCCAGCGCCAGCAGCAGCTGGCGGCCCTCGGCCAGGGGGACGCCGTTGCCGTGCTGCAGCGGGCCGGCGTGCCGGTGCTTGATGACACGGCCGACGGCAGCCGCGGCAGCGGACTGATGCACCACAAGTTCCTGGTGGTCGACGGCCGGGTGGTCGTGACCGGCTCGGCCAACTTCAGCCCCTCCTGCGTCCACGGCGATGCGGGCGCCCCCAGCACCCGGGGCAACGTCAACCACCTGCTGCGCTTCGACAGTCCCGCCCTGGCCGGGGTGTTCGCCGCCGAATTCGCCCGGCTCTGGGGCGATGGCCCCGGCGGCCGGCCCGACAGCCGCTTCGGCATCGCCAAGGAGGGCGGCGGCCCCCAGGTGGTCGATGTGGCCGGCACGCCGGTGGAGGTGCTCTTCTCCCCCCACCGCCGCCGCGATCCCCACAACGGCCTGGCCTGGCTGGAAACCAAGCTGGCCACCACCCGCCGGCGCCTCGATCTGGCCCTGTTCGTCTTCTCGGGCCAGAACCTGGCCGACCGGCTGCAGGAGCTGCATGACCGGGGCGTGAAGCTCCGCCTGCTGGCGGATCCGGGCTTCGCCAACCGGGCCTTCAGCGAAACCCTTGACCTGCTCGGTGTGACCCTGCCCGACCAGGACTGCAAGATCGAGGCGGACAACCGGGCCTGGGGCACCCCCCTGGAAGGGGTGGGCACGCCCCAGCTGGCCCGCGGCGACAAACTGCACCACAAGTTCGCCGTGCTCGATGGCCGGGAGGTGATCACCGGCAGCTTCAACTGGAGCCCCTCGGCCGCGTTCCAGAACGATGAAACCCTGCTGCTGATCCGCTCCCCCCTGCTGGCGCGCCACTTCGAAGCGGAAGTCGACCGCCTCTGGCGTGGCGCCGAACTGGGCGTCAGCGGCCGCCTGGCCCGCCGCATGGAGCAGCGGCGGCGCAGCTGCGGCAGCGGCACACAGCGGGCGGCCGCGGCCGCACCCGCAGCGACGACTACGATTCGGTACGCTTAGCACATGATCCATGGACCCGGTGTCCACTCCCGCCGCCACCACCAACTCCCGCCAGGTCACCCCACGCCTGGATGCCATCAACCTGATGCTGCGGGACCTGCACACCCGCCACGACGAAATCCGCCACCGTGCCGCCTTCCGGGGCTGCACCAGTGAGCTGCTGACCGTTCAGCAGGAACTGGTCGACTACCTGCTCAGGATGAAGAACGCCCTGCAGGGGGCGGAGACCGCCAACCCCGAGGAAGGCCTCAACTACAACTCCTTCACCTGAGCAGCCCGTCCGGGCCCGCCGCCAGCCGGGTGGTGGTGGTGGGCGCCGGCCCCGCCGGCGCCAGCCTGGCCCTGCTGCTGGCCCGCCGCGGCCTCCCGGTCGAGCTGATCGACGCCAGCGGCCGTGGCGGCCGTCCCTTCCGGGGCGAGGGGCTGATGCCCAGCGGCCTGGCGGCCCTGGCCGCCATGGGCCTGCAGCCCCTGCCACCGGCGGTGGCCCAGCGCCCCCTGGCGGCCTGGAGCTTCTTCCTCGATGGCCAGCTCCTTTTCGAGGCGGCTGAGCCGATGGGCAGCCCCGTTCCCTGCACCCTGATCGACCAGGACACCATGCTGCGGGAGCTGCTGGGCCAGGCGGGCCGGCTGGCGGGCTTCCGGTTCCACGAGGGCCAGGCCGCCACCGACCTGCTGGAGCGGGATGGGCGCATCGCCGGGGTGCGCCTGGCCGACGGCACCGCCCTGGAGGCCGACCTGGTGGTCGCCTGCGATGGCCGGGAGTCGCTGCTGCGCCGCAAAGCGGAGCTGCCGCTGGAGAGCGCCCCGAGCCCCCTTGACGTGCTCTGGTTCCGGCTGGAGGCCCCCGGATCCGAGGGCCTCGTGCAATGGCTCGCCGGCCGCTTCGTGACCGTGGTGGGCGCCGCTGGCAGCTACGCCCTGTTCCACTCCGCCCGCGGCGGCGTGCAGCTCGGCTGGGCGATCGAGCCGGGTGGCGCCAGCCAGGCCCCCACCCCGGCCAGCCCCGGGGCCTGGCTGCAGCTCTGGGCCCTGGACGCCCCCGAGCCCCTGGCCAGGTTGCTGCGGGCCTTGGCAGAGGCGGCCGTGCAAGGGCCGGTGCGGCTGCCGGTGCGGGTGGGGCTCTGCCCGCGCTGGCAGCGGCCGGGCCTGCTGCTGCTCGGCGATGCCGCCCACCCGATGAGCCCGCTGCGGGCCCAGGGGATCAACATGGCCCTGCGCGATGCCCTGGTGGCGGCCAGGCAGCTGGCGCCTGCCCTGCTGGCTGGCGATCCGGCCGCCACCGATCAAGCGGCAGCGGCGATCACCGCCGCCCGGCTGCCGGAGATCCGGCGGATCCAGCAGCTGCAGCAGGAGGAGGCCCACCGGGCCGATCTGCTGCGGCGGCGACACCGGCTGCGGAGCCTGCTGGCCCGCACCGCCCGCTGGAGCGGCCCCCTGCTGGAGCGGCGCTGGCGGGCCACGCAGCGGCAACTGCGCAACGGCGTTGAGGCGATCACCACGGACCCCTGAGCGGCGGCCATGATTGGGGGACCTCCCCGCCAGCCATGGACCGGACCGTTCCCGTCACCCACCCCGGCCCACGCCGCCTGCGGACGTCCCTGCCGCACCTGGCCCTGCTGGCCAGCCTGCCGCTGCTGGGGGCCTCACCGCTGCGGGCCGCCCCGGAGCCGTCCCCCTTTCCGCCCTCCGCCGAATTCCGCTCCTTGCAGCTGATCGCCCTGGCCTGCAGCCGCGAGAACACGGCCGAGCCCTGCGACAAGGCCCGCAGCCTGGCCGACCCCCTGCTCGACCACCCGCGCCTGCCGGCCAGCTGCAAGGACACGCTCTGGACGATTCGTCAGCGGTCGGTGGTGGCCGCCAGCAACAGCTTCGAGCGGCGTGAACCGATCGACCGCGCCGCCCGCAGCCTCACGGCCGTCTGCCGCCTGCAGTTGCCGACCGCCAGGCCGGAAGCCAATGCCGCCCCGAGGCCCCAGGGGGGCTTGAACCTGATCAATCCCAATCAAAACTGAAGCGCTGGCCCGGCAGCAGCCGCTGCAGCTCCTGGCTCAGCTCCGCCATCATCAGGCGGCTCATCTGGGGATGGCCGCGCAGCTCCTTCACCAGCTCGGCCACATCGGCACTGGTGAGGCCGTGGTTGCTGATCTTCGCCTCGACGCGGTCGCGGAACTGCTCAAGCAACAGGGTCTGTTCCGGGGACAGGGGCCTGTCTTCCGAAGGGTGCTGGACGTCCATGGGTGGGGCTGAAGAGGTTCAGGATCAGGGCTTGGCGCCCTGGGGGCTTCCGGCCGCCGGGGCCTCGATCAACGCCAGCAACTGGGTCGCGGTATCGCGCATGAAGGCCAGGCTCATCGGCGTCACGACGGCGGCCTTGTCGGCCAGCTGGCAGAGGGGGTTGCGATCACCGGTGGCCTCACAGCTGCTCGAGAGCCCCAGCAGGGCATTGGTGAGCTTGCCCCGCAGGCAGGTTTCGGCCCCGGCTCCAGCCAGCACGGCCTGGGCAGCGGTGTGGGTGCGGTCGACCGCTTCGGCATAGGGAAGGGCCTTCGCGGCGCCCATCACCCCCGCCCGCGCCGAGGACAGGCTCAGCACGACCGCTCCGGCCGCAGCGATGGCAGCGGTGGCAGCGGTGGCACCGAGGGCCGCAGCCGTGCTCAGGGCGGTGGGGAGCGACCGTGGCGCCATGGGGTGAAAGCAATGCTCCCCACGCTAGCCAGCCCTGCCGACAGCACCAGCAGCCGGAGCTGGAACAATCGCCGGAGGTAACTTGGGTCGTCCCCGACCCCCCAGGACGCCAGCCATGGCGAAGACCACCGAGCTGCGTCAGGTGGCGCTGGAGCGACCCTTCGACGACCAGAAGCCCGGCACCTCCGGCCTGCGCAAGAGCACCCGTCAATTCCAGACCCCCCACTACCTGGAGAGCTTCATCGAGGCCTCCCTGCGGGTGGTGCCCGGGGTTGAGGGGGGGACCCTGGTGGTCGGCGGCGACGGCCGCTTCGGCAACATCGCGGCCATCAGCGTCATCGCCCGCATGGCGGCGGCCCATGGGGTCAGCCGCCTGATCACCACCACCGGCGGCATCCTCTCCACCCCGGCAGCCTCCCATCTGATCCGCAGCCGCGGCGCCGTGGCGGGGGTCATCCTTTCGGCCAGCCACAACCCCGGCGGTCTGGACGGCGACTTCGGCGTCAAGATCAACGGCGCCAACGGCGGACCGGCACCGGAATCGGTCACCGATGCCATCCATAAGGCCACCCTCAGCCTGGAGGGCTACCGGATCCTCGACGCTGAACCCCTGAACCTGGACGCCCCCGGGACGACCAGCATCGGCGCCATGGCCGTGGAGGTGATCGACGGGGTCGACGACTACGTGGCGTTGATGCAGAAGCTGTTCGATTTCGACCGCATCGCCGCCCTGCTGCGGGGCGACTTCCGCGTCGCCTTCGACGCCATGCATGCCGTCACCGGCCCCTACGCCAGCCGCCTGTTCGAGGGGCTGCTGGGCGCCCCTGCCGGCACGGTGCGCAACGGCGTGCCCCTGGCCGACTTCGGGGGCGGCCACCCCGACCCCAACCTCACCTACGCCCACGAACTGGCCGACCTGCTGCTCACCGGGGGCGCCTACGACTTCGGGGCCGCCTGTGACGGCGACGGCGACCGCAACATGATCCTGGGGCGGAACTGCTTCGTGAATCCCAGCGACAGCCTGGCCGTGCTCACCGCCAACGCCTCCCAGGCCCCCGGCTATGCCGATGGCCTGGCCGGCGTGGCCCGCTCGATGCCCACCAGTGCCGCCGCCGACGTGGTGGCCGCCGAGCTGGGCCTCCCCTGCTTCGAGACCCCCACGGGCTGGAAGTTCTTCGGCAACCTGCTCGATGCCGGTCGCATCACCCTCTGCGGCGAGGAGAGCTTCGGCACCGGCAGCAATCACATCCGCGAGAAGGACGGCCTCTGGGCCGTGCTGTTCTGGCTGCAGATCCTGGCGGTGCGCGGCTGCTCGGTGGCGGAGGTGATGGCGGGCCACTGGAGCCGCTTCGGGCGCCACTATTACTCCCGCCACGACTACGAAGCCGTGGCCAGTGAGGCGGCCCATGGCCTCTACGACCGCATTTCCGGCATGCTCACCGCCCTGCCGGGCCAGGCCTTCGCCGGCCGCACGATCCGCGCCGCCGACGATTTCGGTTACACCGACCCGGTGGATGGCTCGATCAGCAAGGGCCAGGGCCTGCGGGTGCTGCTCGACGACGGCAGCCGCGTGGTGCTGAGGCTGTCGGGCACCGGCACCAAGGGGGCCACGTTGCGGGTCTACCTGGAGAGCTACGTGCCCCCCAGCGGCGACCTCGACCAGAACCCCCAGCTGGCCCTGGGGGATCTGATCGTCGCCATCGACGCGCTGGCCGAAATCCGGGTGCGCACCGGCATGGAGCGTCCCACCGTGATCACCTGAGCGGCCAGGCTCCATGAGGCCCCCCGGCGCCACCCTTGCCTGGCTGATGGCGGCCTGGGTCTGCGGTGCCGCCGGGCCCCTGCGGGCCCAGGAGCTGCCACCGGAGGCCGCCGTCGAGGCACTGGAGGCCACCCGGTTCGCGCCCACCACCAGCGTCAACCTGCAGATCAACGGTGTCCTGGGGTCCCTCCGGTACGACGGCAATTCGGTCGACCGTGCCAGCAACACCGCGGTGGGGGCGCCGCTGCTGAACGGCGTCAGCCTCAACCACGAGCTGCGCCTGACGATCGACACCAGCTTCACGGGCCAGGACCTGTTCCGCCTCCGCCTGCGTAGTGGCGACTTCGCGCCCTCCGGCTTCTTCTCCAACGCGCCCACCCCCCTGAGCCGCCTGGACGTCGCCTTCCAGGAGCCGGCCTGCGGCGCGGGGGAGCAGGCGTGCTCCGGCCGGCTGGTGAGCATCAACCGGGCCTACCTGCAGCTGCCGCTCAGCCCCGAGATCCGGCTCAGCGCCGGGCCCCGGATCATGCAGCTCGACATGCTCCCCGTCTGGCCGAGTGCCTACAACGCGTCGCCGATCCTGGATCTGTTCCAGTTCGCCGGCTCGCCCGGCACCTACAGCAAACGGCTGGGGGGAGGCTTCGGACTCTGGTGGCAGCCCCGCGGCGATCTGCAGGGGCTGAGCCTGGGCTACGCCTACGTGGCCGGCCAGGCCGGGGGCAGCGCGCAGGGGGGCGGCCTGTTCTCCGGCTCCTCCTCCCAGACCAGCACCCTGCAGCTGGCCCTGAGCCGGCCCCAGTGGAACATCACCGGGGCCTACAGCCTGAGCGGCCCCCCGGTGAGGCTCCGGGGCACCCCCCTGACCAGCCAGCTGGCAGCCAGTGGCCGCGACGGCAGCCTGGGATCCTGGTCGCTGGCGGGCTACTGGCAGCCCCGCCGCTCCGGCTGGCTCCCCTCGATCAGCGCCGGCTGGGGCCAGGACTCCTTCCGTTTCAGCACCCCGGCGGTGGCCGGCCTCTCGGGGGTGCGCAGTCGCTCCTGGTACACCGGCCTGGTCTGGAGCGACGTCCTGGGGGTAGGCAACAGCCTGGGGCTGGCCGTCGGCGCCCCCGCCCACGTGGTCGCGATCCAGACGCCCAGCCAGAGCAGTCTCGACGACCGGGGGCTGGCTTTCGAGGTCTTCTACCGGATCCAGATCAGCGATGAGCTCTCGGTGACGCCGGCACTCTTCTGGCTGAGCCGGCCGCGGGGCGCCCTCAGCGGCAGCGCCGACCTGTCCCAGGCCCTGCTGTTCCCCACGGCGTCAGGGGAGGCCAGCCTGGGGGTGTGGGGTGGACTGATCCGAACGACCCTGCGCTTCTGAGCCCCTCTCCTCTGAATCGCCGCTGGATCCACCAAGCCCCCGCCGGCTCAACCGAACCAGTTCAGGAAGCGCTGGATCACCACGGCGTTGCTGATGTCCACGAAAAAGCCCGACACCAGCGGCACGATGATGAAAGCCTGGCGGGCCGGACCGTAGGCCTGGGCCACCGCCGACATGTTGGCCATCGCCGTGGGCGTGGCTCCCAGGGAGATGCCCCCGAAGCCGGCGCAGATCACGGCCGCCTCGTAATCGCGTCCCATCACCCTGAACACCACGAACAGGGCGAACAGGAAGGACACCACAAACTGGGCGGCGAGGATGGCCAGGATGGGACCCGCCAGGGAGGCGATGGTCCAGAGCTGCAGGCTCATCAGGGACATCGTCAGGAAGATGCCCAGGGCGATGTCCGAGACGATGGCCAGGGACCGGGGGGCGGCCAGGCAGCGGATCGGCAGCAGCCGCGGCACGGTGTTGGTGAGGAAGATCGCCGCGAACAGGCAGCAGACGAACAGGGGCAGGTTGCTGCCGGCGGCCTTCAGCGCCTCATGCAGCACCTCACCGAGGCCCAGGCTGACGTTGAGCCAGAACAGGGTGCCCAGCAGGCTGAAGTAGGTCACCGCTTCCGGCTCCCTGTCCGGGGTGCCGCCCTCGGGCTCGGCCATTGCCGCGGCCTGCGGCGTCTGGAGCCGGTGGCGGCGGATCAGGATCCGGGCGATCGGCCCGCCCATCAGCGAGGCCAGCACCAGACCGAAGGTGGCGCAGGCGATGCCGATCTCGAGGGCATTGCTGATGCCGTGGCTCTCGGCGAAGCGAGGAGCCCAGGCGATCGCCGTGCCGTGCCCCCCCAGCAGGGACACCGACCCCCCCAGCAGACCCACCAGAGGATTCAGTCCCAGGAGCGCGGCCATGCCGATCCCGGTGAGGTTCTGCAGGATCATGTAACCCACGGTGGTGCCCACCAGGATCAGCAGGGGCCATCCGCCCGAGAGCAGGGTCTTGATGTCGGCATTGAGGCCGATGGCCGCAAAGAAATAGAGCAGCAGAAAATCCCGCGTCTGCAGATTGAAGCCGATCTCCGTGCCATTGATGGCATGGATCAAGGCCAACAGCAGGCAGACGAGCAGCCCGCTGGTGACCGGTTCTGGAACATTGAACTCCCGCAGGAAGCCCACTTTTCGATTCAGCCAGCGGCCGATCGCCAGCACCACGATGGCGATGTTGAAGGTCGCGAAGCTTTCAAACTGCATGGGTTTTAATCACAGCCCTGGACAGAGATGCGATAGCTGAATCCAATGGCAGCCGGTGTGGTGGACGAGCCCACCCGAAAATTCATCAGCCTGGTGCGCTTGCCGGGAACGGCCTGGAAAGGTCCGAACATCCGGCCCGTGCCTGGCTCAAAGGTCGGTGTTTCGTTGATCACCTGCAGGTTGCTGCCATCGGTGAACACCATGAAGCCGGACACCGGGAAGCTGGCCCGCTCGGTGGAGGCCGATGTGAAGAAGAAGCGATAACTGCGGAAGTTGCGGTCCACGATGAAGTCGGTGTTCCAGTTGGTGCGGCCCACGAGCCGGTCCGGCCCGATCCGCTTGGACACCACCGGGGTGCCGCCGCCCCCCAGCGGCATCAGAAAGCGGCAAGTGGCCTGCGCCGCCGGAACCCCGGTGGCCGCCGTAGCGGCAAGGGCCGTGAGGGTGGCAACGATCGCGCGATTCAGAGGCAAGGGCTTAGTGAGGAGATGAGTAAGGAGCAGCATGACAGCCGGCTGCAAGACCCCCGCCGCCCTTGGGGCGATGACGCCGAACGCCTGCGAGACGGGGGCTTGGCCGTGATCACGGCCCTAATCCTCAACCGCCGGGGTGAGAATGATGGCTTCCTGCTGCTGGCGTTCGGAATGCACCCAGATCGCAATCATGCCGGCAATGGGGATCGAAAGGAACACCCCCAACAGGCCAGCCACCCGCTGTCCGATGAACAGGGCCAAAAAGAGAATCACCGGATTGAGCTCCATCGCCTGGCCCATCACCTTGGGCCGGACGATGTTGTCCTGAATCTGACCGAGCAGCACGGACGCGATCAAGGCCCGCAAGCCAATGTCTCCACCCTGGGAGGCGAAGACCATCAACGAGATCAACACGATGCCGAGGGTGGCACCGATCCCGGGGATCACATCAAGGACCCCCACAATGACGGCCAGAATCAGGCTGTACTTCACACCCAGCAGCGGGAAAATCACGGCCGTTGAGACGGTCAGAAACACCATCAGCAGCAGCTGGCCACGGATGAATCCCAGAACACTCTGCAGAAAGATCACGGCAAAACGATCACGGTGAGGCTCCGGAATCAGCCCCAGGAAGCCGTTCCAGAGCTTTTCGCCATCAATCAGCATGTACAGACTGATCACTGCACCGAAAATTCCGGTGAAGAGCCCGGAAAACACGGTTTGCAACAACCCCAGACCCGTCAGCAGACCCTCCTGCAGCAGGGTCGTGAATCTGTCGAACCCATAGGTTTTGAGGTAGTGATGCAGGGGTGTGAGGTCCTGCTGCTTCAAGGTGCCCTGCAGATCCAGCAGCAGACCCTGACCCTGGTTCAGCACCTGCAGGCCAATGCCCGTCACGAAACCAACCAGGAGGATCAGGGCACCGCAGGAAACGGCAACAATTGCCCATCCCCGCGGCAGATAACGGCTCAGCCACTTCACCGGGACGTTGAGCAGTGCCGCCACGATGGCGGCGGCCGTGAACACCGCAATCGTGCCTGAAAAGTAATTGAAGATCACCACCGTGACGCCGATGCAGGCCACCAGCAGTAAGTAGCGCACGAGATTGGTGGTGCTGATCATTGCGGCACAACGCCCCCTGCTGAGGCTGGATCGTAGACAGGCGTGGCCGTCATCTCCCTTGCAGCGGCCATGCTTCAGCTGCTGGCCGCGGGCCGGGAGGCAAACAGGTTCAGACCCAGCTGCTCGGAGAGGAAACGTGCCGTGAGCTGGCCGCGCACACTGTTGCCCGCCTCATCCAGGGGGGGCGAATATGTCGCCAGGCCCCCTTTGCCCGGGGCCACCGTGATCATGCCCCCGGCCACACCACTCTTCCCAGGCAGGCCGGTGGCATACAGCCAGTCGCCGGAGGTTTCATACAGCCCCGCGGTCACCATCACCGCCAGCACATGCTGGCAGTGGATGGCCTCGATCACCTGCTCTCCGGTGACCGGCTGGCGCCCCCCATTGGCCAGGGTGGCGGCCATCACGGCCAGATCAGCAGCCGTGACACTGAGGGAACACTGGCGGGTGTAGAGCTCGGTGGCCTCGTCGGGATCCCACCAGATGCGGTCATGGTCGCTCAGCAGGGTGGCCAGACCGGCGTTGCGGCGATTGCTGGCCAGCTCCGAATCGAAGACCCTCCCATCGATCTCCAGCCGCCGGCCGGCGAAACGGGAGAAGCCGTCCTGGATGAAGGCCCACTTCTCCTCACTGCTGGCTCCTGGCGCCAGGCTGGTGGCGGCGATCGCCCCGGCGTTCACCATCGGATTGGAAAGGCCCTCGCCGCTGCGCTCCACCGCCAGGACGGAATTGAACGGCAGGCCGGTGCTGTTGACGCCGAGCTTTTCGCGGGCCTCCTGCTCACCGATGGCCTGGCAGATCAACGCGAACAGGAACGGCTTTGAGATGCTCTGGATGCTGAACGACTCCCGGGCTTCGCCCGCCTCGAACAACGCCCCGCCGCAACTCGACACACAGAGACCGAAATGCTCGGGAGCGGCCGCCGCCAGGGCGGGGATGTAATCGGCCACCTCGCCATCCAGAACGGGCGCGAAGCGGCCATGGGCCTCCGCCACCAGCTCCTGCACCACTTCGGCCGTGGGCAGGTGGCCGTTGGACACCCATTCAGAAACGGACCACATGGCGGGAAAACGGGCTCAGGTTGGCGACGCCTGCTCCCAGGGGAAGCTGGGCAGGCGATGCAGGGCTTCCCGTTGGGCGTCGCTCCAGGTCTCGACCATGGCGGCCAGCTCAGGAGCCTCCGCCGCCAAGGTCAACTGGTGGGACACCGCCATGGCATCCGCGGGAAGGATGGCCAGCTCGAACGGAGGTCCAACGGTGAGATTGGAGCGCTGGGTCAGCACCTCCGAAATCAGACAGAGCCGGGCGGCATCCTCCAGGGAGAGGTTGGTGTGGCCCACGTTATCGAGGGGGGGTTTGCCGTACTTCGTCTCACCGATCTGCAGGTAGGGCGTTTCGCGGGTGGCCATGATGGCGTTTCCCTGGGGATAGATCAGATACAGACCGTGGGCCTCCCCGGCGATCTGACCACCCAGAATGAAGGAGGCCCCCGCACTGGCCCCCGCCTGCTGCAGAGCAGCGGCATTCTCCTGCTGCACCGCCACACTCACCCGGCCGACATAGGCGGCCGCTTCAAAAAGATAATCACAGGAGCGTAGATCCCTGTCGCCGGGGGCGAAGGCCTCAGTCGGCCGGTCGAGATCCCGACGGATCCAGCTGATCACGGCCTGGGTGGTGGCAAGATTTCCCGCCGCCAGGAGAACGAACAGCCGATCCGACGATGGCTGAAAGACGTACATCTTGCTGTAGCTGGAGATGTAATCAACGCCAGCATTTGTGCGGGAATCAGAGACCATCACCAGGCCCTTCTCCAGCCAGTAACCGATGCAATACGTCACTCTGGAAGGCTGCAGATAAGGGTTTTAATGCTAGCTCATTGCCTCAAACAACGTGCCGGGAAGTGATTTTGATCACTCTGTTTGGCGCCGTCGGTGGTCAGGCCCTCACGGAGCGGAAGGGGGCGGAACGGCCGGGGCGGTGGGATCGCTGACGTTGGCGCAGAGATCCAGGACGATCTGCTGTGCCACCGAACGGCCCTCGGGGACCACCCAGGGTTCCCAGGCCCCGTTGATCAGCCAGGCCTGGCGGAGGCTGCTGCAATGCACTGCCACGGCCGTTGCCCGCGCCCGGATCGGGCCGACCTCCGCCTGGGTGGGCTGCACCAGACTGACCCGCACACCACCGGGGTGGAGCTTCCAGCCGCCCCAGTCCACAAGGGTGTTGCCATAGAAGCGCCAGCGCACCGCCTCCCCCCCCGGTTGCGGCGGCACGGGCGAGGGTGGGGCGGAGGGCGCCGGAGCCTTCACCGCAGGCGGACTGGCCGGGGCCGGAGGCTTGGCCGGGGCCGAGGGCTTGGGTGCAGGCTTGGCGGTGGTCGTAGCCGTGGCCGTCGGTTTGGCCTTGGCCAAAGGGGGCGGCGCAGGCAGCTTCAGCCAGGCGCCGACCTTCAGCTGAGCCGGCTTCACGCCAGGGTTGGCCTTCTGGAGCTCCGCCACCGTGGTGCGGTGCCGGGCCGCCAGGACAGCCAGCGTGTCGCCGGTGCGCACCTGCACCAGGCCCTTCGACGCGGGCAGCTTCAGCGTCTGGCCGATCTGCAGCTCGTCGGGCCGGCTGATCGTGTTCAGCCGCATCAAGTCCTGCACGCTCACGCCGTAGCGGGCGGCCAGGGCCTCAAGCGTGTCCCCTTGGACGACCTTGACGCTGCGCACAGGCGGGGCCGCCTGGGCGAAGGCCGCAGAATTGAGGCAGAAGCCGGCGAAGGAGAGAACAAGGGCTGCCAGAAACCCCTGTGTTGCCGCTGCTGTTCGACTCACGATCTCTACCGCACCCTGCACAACGAAACTACCAGAGGTGCGCGCCAGGCCAGGGAAGACAATCAGCCGACAAGCGGGAGGAATTTGCCTCGCCACCGTTACATCAAGACGTTACAGACTTGCTTCACATGGAGGGGGCGACCAGCGGCATCTCTGCAGCCACTCTGTGGCTTCCGGGCCCTCGGGAGGTTTCAGAAACCGCTGGGGAGGATGACGCCGCCAGGGTGACCCTCTTCTGGCGGAGCGCCCCGAGGTTTCTGCGCTCACGGGAGACGAGGCCATCGATCAGGGAGGCCAGCGCCAGCGCCCCATCGATCACCACCAACACGGCCCAGACGCACAGCAGCAGCGCCTCGGCCTGGGCCGTCCGGGTCTGGGGCGACGTGGGCACAACAGGCTCCACAGGGGCGACGCAGACCGGATCTGCCGCCTGCGGCAGCGGCCGGAACAGCAGGGCGGTGGGCGGTTCGGTGGGCAGGGGCCAGGGCTGGCGCGATGGGGGCCGGCCCCTGGTCCTGGCCTGCTGCTCCCGCAACCGTTCGGCAAGCGTCGGCAGCATGGCGATCTCTCCGCAACCCCTTTTCAAGATCCTCACGGCCTGGCCCAGCGACCGCAATGGCCCAGCCAGGCCGGCGCATGATTCGTTACATGGCCGCCGCCAGGGTCGCTCCTAGCCGGGGGGGTTGTCCCGGGCGACGGCCAGATCCACCGGCTCGGTTTCGGACGCGCCGAACCAGCGGGCCTCCAGGGCCTTCACCACCACATAGAAGGGAGGCACCACCCCCAGCGAGAGCACCGTGGCCACCAGCAGGCCGCCGAAGATCACGGTCCCCAGGGACTGCTGGCTGTTGGCCCCCGCCGTGGTGGCCACCACCAGGGGAAGGAAACCGGCCAGGGCGGCGATGGCCGTCATCAAAATCGGCCGCAGCCGTGATTCAGCCGAGGCAATGGCAGCCTCGGCGGCCGTCATGCCCTCCTTCATGTGCTGCTCGGCCACCTCGACGATCAGGATGCCGTTCTTGGCCGCCAGGCCGATCAGGGTCACCAGTCCAACCTGGGCGTAGATGTTGAGATCGATCGAGCGCAGGGCCAGGAACGCCAGGGCTCCGAGCATGGCCAGGGGCACGGTCATCAGGATGATCACCGGCGTCACATAGCTCTCGTACTGGGCCGAGAGCACCAGATAGACCACAAGGATCCCCAGGCCGAACACCAGCACGCTGGCATTGCCCGCCGACAGCTGCAGAGCAGCGAGGCCGGTGAAGGCATAGCCGATGTTGTTGAACTCCTGGGCCTGGAAGAGGTCCTGGATCTTGGTCAGGGCCTGACCGGAACTCTTGCCAACCGCCTCGGCCCCCTGGATCAGGATGGTGCGATAAAGGTTGAAGTGGCTGATCACCGGCGGCGCGCTGGTGAGTTCGGCCGTGGCAAACTCCGACACCTGCACCAGCTTGTCGTCCTTGCTGCGGACGTAATAACTGAGCACATCGTCCAGGGAACTGCGGTTGCCCGCCGCCGCCTGCACGTAGATGTTCCGGACCTGGCCACTCTCATAGGTGAGGCCGGAATAGTTGCTGCCCGCGAGCACGGCGATGGTCTGCATCGCCTGCTGGAAATCGACGTTGAGGGCCCCGAGGATCGAACGGTCGATCTTCAGCCCGAAGGCCGGGGCGCTGGGAATGAACTGGGTGTAGAGGGTGGAGAAGCCGCCGCTGGCCGTTCCCGCCTGGATCAGTTGCTTGGCCTGATCATTGAGCTGGTTGAAGGTGAAGGCGCCGTTGCTGAGGTCGTTGAACTGGAAGTAGAAGCCGCCCTGGGCCGAGAACCCAGGGATGGCCGGCGGCTGGGCGGCGACCGCCATGCCGGAACTGATCTGGCTGAGCTTGGCGTTGAGCCGGTTGATGATCGCCGGCGCCTTCTGGTCGGCGCCGCTGCGCTCCTCCAGCGGTTTGAAGCCGAAGAAGAACACCCCCTGATCGGGACTGGCGCCGTTGAAGCCATACCCGCTCACCACCGAGCCGGCGATGATGTCGGGCTCGGCATTGAGCACCTTGGCCACCTCCAGGGCAGTGCCCTGAGTCTGACTGAGGGAAGCGCCGTTCTGGAGCTGGAAGATGCCCATGCCATAGCCCTGGTCCTCCTCCGGGATGAAGGCGGAGGGCAGGGCGGAGAAGGCGAACAGGGTGAGGGCGATGCCGCCGCCCAGACCCACCAGGATCCAGCGACGCCGGGCAATCAGGGCCGCCACCATCGCGGCATAGCCGCGCTCCAGGCGGGTGAAGAAGGCGTTGAAGCGGTTGAAGATCCACACCAGATTGGCGCCGGCCAGCACACCGACGACCACGCCGAGCACGTACGTGAGGTTGCCGAAGGAGGCGGCACTGAACCGACCGAAGGCCAGGCCTACCACCACGCCACCGATGATGCCCACCAGCCTGCCCGGCGGCGCTGACTTCTGGCTCCTCAGCAGCAGGGCCGAGAGCATGGGAGAGAAGGTGAGCGCGTTGAAGGCGGAGATCGCGATCGAGAAGGCGATGGTGAGGGCGAACTGTTTGTAGATGATGCCGATGCCGCCGGGGTAAAAGGCGACGGGCACGAACACCGCCATCAACACCAGGGCGGTGGCCACCAAGGCGCCGAACAGCTCCCCCATGCATTCCATGGCCGCCTGGCGGGGACGCATCCCCTTCTCCAGGTTCTTCTCCACCGCCTCGATCACCACGATGGCGTCATCCACCACCAGGCCCGTGGCCAGCACCAGGCCCAGCAGGGTGAGCTGGTTGATCGAGAAGCCGAAGATCTTCACGAAGGCGAAGGTGCCGATCAGGGAGATGGGAATCGCCAGGCTGGGCACTACCGTGGCCCGCCAGTCCTGCAGAAACAGGAACAGGATCAGCAGCACCAGCACGATGGCCAGGCCGAGGGCATCGATCACCCCCTCCACGGCCGATTCGATGAACTGGCCGATGTTGTAGATCTCGAACACCTTGACCCCCGGGGGGACGGTCTGGGTGAACTGGTTCATCACCGCCACCACCTGGTTCGAGACATCGAGGGCGTTGCTCTCGGGGGTCTGAAAGACGGCCACCGTGATCGAGGGGTGGCCCTCGATGCTGACGGCCTGCTGGGCGTAGGTGTTGGTGCCGTAGGTGGCTTCGCCGACATCCTTGAGCCGCAGCAGGTTGCCGGCGGGTGTGCGGCCGACGATCAGATTGTTGAGCTCCTCAACCGATACCAGGTTGCCGTTGTTTTCCACCAAGATCGGGTAGGCAAACTTCTGGTTGCCGCCCGCCGGCGCTCCCCCCACCAGCCCGCCGATCGCCACGGTGTTCTGGCTGCTGACCGCATTGACGACCTGGTCGGCAGTGAGGTTGTTGGCGGTCAGCTTGTTGGCATCGACGAACAACCAGAAAGCGGGGTTGCTGCCACCGAGCAGGTTGACGGTGGCCACACCAGGCACCCGTTCCAGCTGGAAATAAAGGTTCTGATAGATCAGACCATTGAGATAGGAGGCATCAAATTGGCCTTCCGTCGACGTGACCTGATAAGCCAGCAGGATTGAAGGGGTGCTCTGCATCACCGAAACCCCGGTGGCCTGCACCTGCTGGGGCAACTGGGGCATCGCCAGGGACACGCGGTTCTGCACGTTCACCTGGTCGATGTTGATATCAGTGCCTTCATTGAAGAACACCTGAATCGTGCTCGTCCCAGACATGTTGCTGGTCGAGGAGATGTAGTTGGCTCCGGGAACCCCGTTGATCTGCTGTTCGATCGGGTTGGTCACCGCCTGTTCGGTCACCAGGGAATTGGCGCCTCCGTAGTTGGAGGTCACCTGGATCAAGGGAGGGGCGATGTTGGGAAGATTCTCGATCGACAGCGTGGGGATGGCGATCAGACCCACCAGCACGATCAGAATGCTGCAGACGGTGGTCAGAACCGGCCGCTTGATGAAGTTATCGGAAAACGACATCGGTTCGCTCAGCTCCCCGCCGGAGCCGTCGCCCGCCGCACCGGCATGCCGGAACGCAGCAGGGCCGTGTTGCTCACCACCACCTCATCCCCCTTGGCCAGGCCCGAAAGCACCGGATAGGCGTTGTTCTGCAACTTGCCGAGCGTCACCGCCGTCTGCACCACCACGGGCGTGGTGCCGGGAAGTTTCTCCAACTGCTGTTTCTGGGCCGGTAACAACTGATCGGAGGCCTTGATCTGGGGCAGAATCGTGGCGAGCGGCAACACCTTGTAGACGAAGGGCTGCTGGGCCTGCATCATGACCGCCTCCACCGGCACCGCCAGCTGGTCGCTTGTGCCGGTGATGATGCGGTTGCGCACGTACTGGCCGGTTTTCAGGACCCCGGTGAGATTGGGGAACACCGCTTTCACCAGCACCGTGTTGGGCTGGGTGGAGGAGCCCTGCTGGGCGGTGGCGAAGTAGGGGGAGACGAACACCACCTGGCCCACGCCTTTCACCGGTGGATTGCCCTGGCTCTCCACCTGCACCGGCTGACCGATCTTCACCTGGCTGGACTGGGTGGCGGGCACATCCATCAGGGTCCAGAGGGAACTGTTGTTCACAATTCCCGTGATCGCCTGGCCCTGTCGCACGTAATCGCCGAGCTTGACCGAGTCGAGGTTGCCGATTTCGCCGTCGATCGGGGCCGTGACGAACTTGTAGCCCAGGGTGGCGGCGCTGGAGCGGGCCTGGTCGCGGCTCTGGATCGCCTGGGTGATGTAGTAATCCCGATCTTTGGTCGACACCGCTCCCTGCTCATTGAGGAAGACGTAGCGCTCGGCGTTGACGCGATCCTTGATGGCCTCGGCCCGGTCCGAATCGAGGGTGGCCGATTCCTGCACGTTGTCGAGCACGAGGATGGGCTGGCCCGCCTTCACCCGCTGGCCCTCCCTGGCCAGGATGCGCACCACCCGGCCATCGGACTGCGGCCGCATCACCACGTTGGAGGTGGACTCGATGACGCTGATCGTCTCGATGCTCGGGGCGAAGCGGAACTCCCCCACCGTCACCGTCTGCACCACAAGGGGCTGTCGGGCCTCGGGCTTAGGGGCGCCGCAGGCTGCCAGCAGCAGCGCCAGAGGAAGGAGGGGGGGAAATGCCTGCCAGCGCACCGAACCAGTCCATACCTCTGCAAGGTACCGGAAAAGCCCCCTTCTCCCCACTGGTCCGGCGCGGCTTGCGGCCCCTCAGGCGTGGGGGCCGGGCCCACCGCGGCGGTTGTGGCGCCGGTGATAATCCGGCTCCGGGTTGGACTCCTGCAGCTGGCGCACTGCTTCCACGGCCATGCCGGCCACCACCCCGAATCCCCCGAGCACCACCGTGCTCCAGAACAGGGCCTCGGGGGTGATCCTCAGGGGAGTGTTCCCCACGATGGCCCGCAGGAACTGGGCGATCGCCAAGCCCACCACACCGGTGATCAGTCCTGCGCAGAGCACCCGCCGGCCACACAGGGGTGGGCAGGGGGCCGGCATCAGGACGCACCGCCCGCCGGTGCCTCGGCGGTCGCCGGAGGAGAAGCACCTGTGAGTTGTTTCACCACGACGTAGAACACCGGCACCACGAACAGGGACAGCACGGTGGCCACCGCCAGCCCCCCGAACACCACCGTACCCAGGGACGCCTGACTTCTGGCACCGGCACCGGTGGCAAACACCAGGGGAAGGAAGCCGAACAGGGAGGAGATGGCCGTCATCAGGATCGGCCGAAAGCGGGACTGGGCCGAGGCCCGGGCCGCCTCCAGGGCGCTGTCCCCCTGCTCCATGCGCTGGTTGGCGAGATCGACGATGAGGATGCCGTTCTTGGCCGCCAGGCCGATCAGCATCACCAGGCCCACCTGGGCGTAGATGTTGAGCACCTCACCCCGCAGGGCCAGGAAGGCCAGGGCGCCCAGCATGGCCGTCGGTACGGTCATCAGGATGATCAATGGATCGCTGTAGCTCTCGTACTGCGCTGAAAGCACCAGATAGACCGCAAGGATCCCAAGCGCGAAGATCACGATCGCCAGGGCTCCCGCACTCACTTCTTCCCTGGAGATGCCGGTCCAGTCGTAGCCGACGCCGGTGGTGGAGAGGTTGTTGAAGAGGTCCTGGATGTCCTTGATCGCCTGGCCGGAGCTGCGCCCAGGCAGGGCCGACCCCTCCACCTTGATCGAGCGGAACAGGTTGAAACGGGGGATCACCGACGGGCCGGTGACCGACTCCACCTTGATGAACTCCGACAGGGGGATCTGATCACCACTGGCGTTGGGGACGTACAGGGATTTCAGCTGCTCCGGATTGGCGCGGTAGCGCTCATCGGCCTGCACGAAGATGCGGCGAACCCGGCCGGCATCGAAGGTGTCGTTGACATAGAACGAACCGATGTTGAAGCTGAAGGTCTGCATCGCCGTGCCGTAGTCCACCCCCAGGGCCGCCATCCGATCACGGTCGACCAGGATCTGCAGCTGGGGCGCCTCAGGAGAAAACTGGGTGAACACCCGGTCGAACAGGCCGCTCTGGTTGGCCTTGCCCACCAGCTGGGTGGCCGCGGCGAAGAAATCCGCGGGGGTGAGGGAGCCACCACTGCGGTTGAGCATCTGCATCTCGAAGCCGGCGCCCGTGCCGTAGCCAGGGATGGCGGGAGGTTCGATCACGATGATTCGCGCCTCCTGGATCACCGAGAGCTTGCGGTTCAGACGCTGGGTGATCGCCGCCACCGACTGTTCATCGGAGGTGCGCTGATCCCAGTTGCGGGTTCCGAAGAAGAACAGTCCCCGATTGGGGGCATTGCCATCGAGGCTGGCGCCGCTGAACACGGCCGCCGTGGTGATGTCCTTCTCGCTGCGCAGGATTTCCGCCACCCGCTGGTTGATGCGGCGTGTGGTCTCGAGGGAGGCCCCATCAGGCCCTTGCACGATGCCGATTGCATAGCCCTGATCCTCCACGGGCACGAAGCCCGTGGGGATGGAGGTGAAGGCAAAGGCGGTGACGACAATGCCGCCGGCCAGAAGGGCCATGATCAGCCGGCGCCTGCCCAGCACCCAGCCCAGACCAGCCTGGTAGCGCCGCTCCACCCCGGCGTAGAAGACATTGAAGCGGCGGAAAATGAACAGGGCTCCCCAACCCAGTACCCCACCGATCAAGGTGTAGATCAGCACCTCAAGGGGACTGTTGACCCCGGCCAGCAACAGCGCCGAGACGGCGCCACCAATCGCGAAGGGCATCCGCAGGGGCAGGCCGGTGAGCAGGTGCAGGCCGAAGCCGATTCCCGCCGCCAGGGCCAGAACCCCAAGCGCCACCAGGGTGCCGCCACCGCTGGCGAGCAGTCCGTAGATGAAGCCGATGAACACCCCGGAGATGGCATAGGTGCGGCGGCTGGGGGGCTCGCTCTCCCGAGCCAGCAACAGGGCCGAGAGCATCGGCGAAAAAGTGAGGGCGTTGAAGGTGGAGATCAGGATCGAGAAGATGATCGTGGCGGCGAACTGTTTGTAGATCGTTCCAGTGGCCCCGGGGAAGAACAGCACCGGCACGAACACCGCAAACAGCACCAGGGAGGTGGCGATCACGGCACCGAACAACTCATCCATCGTGGTCTTGGCACTCTCCAGGGCGCTGAGCCCCGAGGCCTTCTTCGTCGAGGTGTCTTCGATCACGGTGATGGCGTCATCCACCACCAGGCCGGTCGCCAGCACCAGCCCGAACAGGGTCAGCTGATTGAGGGTGAAGCCGAACGCCTGCACGAACAGAAACGTGCCCACCAGGGCCACCGGGATGGCGATGGCCGGCACCAGGGTGGCCTTCCAGTTCTGCAGAAAAAGGAACAGGATCAGCACCACCAGCACCACCGCTTCCCGCAGGGCGGAGGTGACGCCTTCGATCGAGGCCTCGACGAATTCGGTGTTGTCGTAGATCTTCTGGATCGTCATGCCGACCGGCATGGTCGTGGCGAACTCCTTGATCACCTCCTCCACACCACTGGAGACGTCGAGGGCATTGCTGCCGGTGAGCTGATAGATCGCCATGCCCACGGAAGGGACACCACGCAGGTCGGTGGCCTCGATGTCGAAGGATTCCCCCCCCAGCGTCACCCGACCGACATCGCGCAGGCGCACCAGGCCGCCATCGGCGGTGGAGCGCAGGATCATCGATCCGAATTCTTCGGTGGTGCGCAGCCGTCCCTGCAGCTGCACCGTCAGGGTGAACTGCTGGCCTTCAGGGGAGGGGGCACCACCGATGCGTCCCACCGGGACCAGGCGGTTCTGGCTGCGCAGGGCCTGCACCACATCGGCGGCGGAGAGCTTGTTGGACGCCAGGCGATCCGGGTCGAGCCAGAGGCGGAAGGCCAGCTGGCGGTTGCCGAAGTAGGTGAGTTCACCCACACCGGGAACACGTCGGACCGCATCGGTGAGGTTCTGATCCAGGAGGCCGCTGATGGTCTCGAGGCTGTATTGATTGTTCGGATCTTCGCTGGTGAAGTTATAAACAAGGAGAATGGAGTTCGAGGCCTTGTTCACCGTGATGCCGGATTGCCGCACCTCCTCCGGCAAACTGGGCTGGGCCAGCGACACCCGGTTCTGAACGTTCACCTGGTTGATGTCGCCGTCGCTGCCGCTGGCGAAGGTGACGGAGATGGCGCTGGAGCCGTCGGCCGCACTGGTGGAGGTGATGAACTCCATGTTCTGCACCCCGTTGATCTGCTGCTCGAGCACGCTGGTGACGCCCTGCTCGACGCTGACCGCATCGGCCCCGACGTAGCGGGAGGTGACCCTCACCGTCGGGGGGGCAATGTCCGGCAGGCTCTCGATCGGCAGCAGCGGAATCGCGATCAGGCCGGCGATCACGATCAGCAGGCTGCACACCGTGGTGAGCACCGGCCTGAGGATGAACGTGTTCGAAGGTGACATCAGGCTGGGCTCAGTTGACCTTGACGGGCGCGCCGTTGCGGAGATTGATCAGGTTGGTGGTGATGACGCGGGCCCCCGCCTGGAGTCCCTTGAGCACCGGATAGCGGTTGTTCTGCAGGGGGCCCAGCTGCACAGGGGTCTGCAGGGCGAAACTGGTGCCGGCGGGCAGCTTGCGGGCCACGGCCAGGTCGGTCCGCCCCGGACGCCGCTCCAGGTCGGCCAGGCTGCCTACCTCGTAGACGAAGCTCTGGCCGGAGATCTGGGTGACGGCGGCGAAGGGCACCGAGAGCTCCTGACGGCTGTCGAGCACCAGCCGGGTGCGGGTGCGCAAGCCGGTGCGCAGCAGCCCTCCAGGATTGGCGAACTCCGCCTTGGCCAGCAACGACTGGGTGCCGGCCACCACGCCGGGATCGAGGGAGCCGACCACGCTCTGGGCCATGGGCTTGTTGCTGGCGGGATCCATCAGGATCACCGTCTGACCCAGCCTCAGACGATTGGAGAAGACGGCAGGCACGTCCACCCGGGCCATCAACCTGTCGTTGCGGATGATTGTGGTGAACGGATCGCCGGCGGAGATCACATCACCCAGCTTCACCTGCACATCCCCGACAACACCGGAGATCGGTGCCTTCAGATCACGAAAGGCCAGATCCGCCCGACGCGCCACCAGATCCTGCCTGGAGGAGAGGTAACGCTGCCGGAACTCATCGCGCTGGAAGGCACTGGCGGCACCCTGGCGCACCAGGTATTCGTATCGCTCGTAGTTGAGCTTGTTGGTCTGCACCTCCGCCTCCAGGCGGGCCACATCGGCCTGGGCCTGGGCCTGGTCGAGCACCAGCAGCGTCTGACCTTGGGTCACCTTGTCGCCCTGGCGCACCAGCAGACGCTGGATGCGGCCCCCAGCCTGGGCCGCCAGGCGCACCTCCTCGATGGCCTCCAGGGTGCTGACGGTGTCAACGTTGTCGGTGAAGGGGGCCAGGGTGGCTGCTTCAGAGCGCACCGAAAGTGGCGGCCTTGAGGCAGGGGGCTCGGCCTGACAGGCCCCCAGCAGGGTGGCCGCAAACAGGGCGGCTGCCGCTCCCGGGTGGACCCTGCCAGTCCATCGAAATCGCCTCGTGGGGGCCTCGCCAGACGGCGGCCTGCTCGGATGGCCGATCACGGGTTCAGCGATTAGCAAGGCTTCTGGCAGACCGTACTGCTCCAGAGGCCAATGCGGCGGGATGATGGGGCGGTGAGTGATCTGTTCAGCCATCAAGGCGAGCTGGCCAGGCGCAGGATCGCCCCGCTGGCGGATCGCCTGCGGCCGCGCAGCCTCGACGACTTCGTGGGCCAGGCGGCGATCCTGGGTCAGGGCCGGCTGCTGCGCCGGGCCATCGCCGCCGACCGCGTCGGCAACCTGATCCTGCACGGCCCCCCCGGCACCGGCAAGACGACCCTGGCGCGGATCATCGCCGGCAGCACCCGGGCCCACTTCAGCAGCCTCAACGCCGTGCTGGCCGGTGTGAAGGATCTGCGGGCCGAGGTGGACGCCGCCAAGTTGCGCCTGGAGCACCACGGCCTGCGCACGATCCTGTTCATCGACGAGGTGCACCGGTTCAACAGCGCCCAGCAGGACGCCCTGCTGCCCTGGGTGGAGAACGGCACCGTGACCCTGATCGGGGCCACCACCGAAAACCCCTACTTCGAAGTCAACAAGGCCCTGGTCAGCCGCTCCCGCCTGTTCCGCCTCCAGCCCCTGGAACCGGAAGACCTGCGCCTGCTGCTGGAGCGAGCCCTGGCCGATCCCGAGCACGGCTACGGCCAGCGCCGCGTCGAGCTCTCCGAGGAGGCGGGCGCCCACCTCCTGGACGTGGCGGGGGGCGATGCCCGCAGCCTGCTCAACGCCCTCGAACTGGCGGTGGAGACCACGGAAGCCGACGCCGACGGCGTCTTCCGCATCGACCTGGCCATCGCCGAGGAATCGATCCAGCAGCGGGCGGTGCTGTACGACAAGCAGGGCGATGCCCACTTCGACACGATCAGCGCCTTCATCAAATCGATCCGGGGCTCCGATCCCGATGCGGCCCTGTTCTGGCTGGCACGGATGGTGGAAGCGGGCGAGAACCCCCGCTTCATCCTGCGACGTCTGCTGATCTCCGCCGGTGAGGACATCGGCCTGGCCGATCCCCAGGCGATGGTGGTGGTGGAAGCCTGCGCCGCCGCCTTCGACCGGGTGGGGCTGCCGGAGGGGCTCTACCCCCTGGCCCACGCCACCCTCTACCTGGCCGGCACCGAGAAGAGCAACAGCAGCCTGGGCTTCTTTGATGCCGTGAAGGCGGTGCGCGAGAGCCGCCGCCAGCAGGTGCCGGCCCATCTGCGCGACGCCAACCGGGACGGGCAGGCCTTCGGCGATGGGGTGGGTTACCGCTATCCCCACGCCTATGCCGACCACTGGGTGGCCCAGCAGTACCTGCCCCAGGCCCTGCAGGGGGAGGTGTTCTGGCAGCCGGGATCCATGGGCTGGGAAGGGGGATTGCGGAAACGGCTGCAGCAGCGCCGGGCCGCCCAGCTGGCCGCCGCGGCCGAAACGGCGGCTGACGACCGGGGCGACCTGCTCAGCAGCAGTCCGGACGACCCGCTGCTGAACCGCTGGCTGCAACGCCAGGCCGGGGCGGAGGGGGAACGGCTCGACCGGCTGCGCCAGCGCTTCTGGCAGGACGCCGCCATCGGGCGCCTCGACCGGGTGCTGGTGGTCGAAGCCCACTCCCTGCTCTGGGCTCTCGATCCCCTCGAGGCCGCCAGCGAGGGGGAGGTGGTGCTCACCACGCCGAGCGCGGCAGTGCTCGATCGCCTGCAGGCCCAGCTGCAGCTGCTGGATCAGCTGCGGCGACCCCGCCTGCTGGCTGTGGCACCCGACGCCCCTGACCAGCTCCAGACCCAGCTGGCCGCTCCCCATGGGGAGGGACGCTTTGAGTGGATCGCCGCACGCCAGCCCTGGCGGCCGTGTTCAGCGGAACAACGGCTCGCCTGGCTGGAGCAGATCACCGCCCTGGCGGCCCCGGGAGCCAGGGCCCGCCTGCTGTTCACCCACCCCCTGCTGGGGCCGGCGGGCAGCCTGCGCGCCCACCTGGGCAGCAGCCCCACGGGCGCCGCGCCTGCCGTGCTGGAGGCCGCGGCCGACCGGGAACAGGAGTGGCTGGCGGGCGACGCCGAGCTGGCCGATCGGGTGCAGGAGGGCCTGGAAGCCCTCGGCTGGCGTGTGGAGCGCCGCTTCTGGGAGGAGGCCCTCGATCTGCCCCTCAGTGATGCTCTGCTGGAACGTTGGTTCGGCAAGGGGGCCAGCTACCGGCAGCATCTGACGGCGGCGCTTCCTGCCGGTGGCCGCCAACGCCTTGAGGCCCTCTTTCAGGAGCGGCGCGGGGCCGCGCTGCCCCAGCCCCTGGGGCACACCCTGCTGCTGGCCCACAGAAAACCGGTGCCATGAAAAAAGCCCCGGCAAAGCCGGGGCTGGAAGGCACGGGGGGGAAGACCCTCCCCAAGCGTTCACCAGAGGCCGCGGACGGGCTCCTGCATCATCGGAGCAGGGGCGGGGGTGTCACGGACCATGGCCACGGGATCGGCCATCTGGTTGGCCTGGATGCAGGCGGGCAGGAAGACGTACCAGGAGAGCAGGGAGGTGCACTGGGCGGTACCGGGCGCGCAACGACCCTCGGCACAGATGTTCTGCGCACCGGTGTAGGTGTTGCAGAAATCAGCCAGACGGAAGTCGGTGGGCAGGGCCTTCATGATGCCGGCCGAGGAGATCGAACCGTCCTTGGAGTCGGAGATGATCGCCGACCGCAGGGCCTGAACAGCATAGGTATTCATGCTGTAGTAAGGGAAGTAGCTGTTGGTCGCGTTCTTGAGGAACTTGACGCCGGCGTCGGAGTAAAGGAAGCGCGACACCCCGACGAGGTTGACGGCGTAGGTCTTGGTCATGCCCGACTTGACCTCATCGGAGGTCCAGCCGGAGCGGGCGAGACCGCCCTCGAGGCCACGGTCGGTGATGTCACCGGAATCGAGGAAGGTGTCGAAGGCCGCTTGGTTCGTCGACCACACGGCAGCGCCGGTGTTCCAACGGACGGGCAGGTCGTTGTCCACAGCCGCGGAAGCGGGCAGCACGGAAGCCGTGAGGGCCGTTCCCACGAAGAGACCGGTGAGAAGTTGCTTGAACACGGGAGACGATGTTGACTTCAAAATCAACCTAGCGATCCAAGGTGCTTCTGCCTACAACGCGTGTGCGGTTTCTTTGCCTCTCCACACACAAGTCAGGTGTCTCAGGGAAGATCTGGGGTTGTCTCGCCGCGACTGGGCCGGTTCTGAAGGCCAAGGGTGTCGAAGCGGACCCACAAACCGTTTCCCCTAGGCTACAGGGGACACCTTTGTTTTCAAGGTTCGATCCATGGCCCTGCAGGTGGGAGATCCAGCCCCCGATTTCAGCCTCCCCGATCAGAAGGGCGAGGTCGTGTCCCTGGCCGCGTTGAAGGGGCAGCGTGTGGTGATTTACTTCTACCCCAAGGACGACACTCCGGGCTGCACGAAGGAAGCCTGCAACTTCAGGGACCGCTGGAGCGCCTTCGAAACCCACGGCATCCGGGTGCTGGGAATCAGCAAGGACGGTGCGGCCAGCCATGGCAAGTTCGTCGCCAAGTACGACCTGCCCTTCACCCTGCTGACCGATGCCGAGCCCTGCCCGGTGGCCGAGTCCTACGCCAGCTATGGCCTCAAGAAGTTCATGGGCAAGGAGTACATGGGGATGATGCGGCACACCTTCGTGGTCGATGCCGAGGGCAAGCTGGAGCGCATTTATCTCAAGGTGAAGGCCGAAGCCATGGCCGATCAGATCCTCGAGGATCTGGGCCTGGCCTGAGCGGCGCCGACCGGCGGACGGGACCGCAGGGCCACCAGGGCCTCCAGGCAGAGTTCGGGGCGGTGCAGCAGGACCTCCTCCCCCATCCCTGCTGCCCTGCGCAACAGCGGCAGCAGGGTTGATCCGTCACCCCCTGTGAGCACGATCCTGCAGCCGGCGTCCAGTGCCAGGGCCTGACGTCCGGCCTCCAGCACCGCGGCGGCCAGCCCCTCGGCCACCCCCTGCCGCATGGCCGCCTCGGTGGCCCGCGGCCAGGCCTCCCCGCCGACGGCACTCGCCAAGCCCCTCTCCAGGCAAGGCAAGCCCTCGGTGCCCGAGCCCATGGCCCCCAGCTGAAGGGCAGCGCCCGCCATCAACCGGCCGCCGGCGAAGCGACCGCGGCCGTCCACCAGGGTGAGGCTCAGCACGGTGCCGGCATCGGCCACCAGCACGGGGCTGCCTGTGAGCCGTGCCGCCCACCAGCCCGCCAGGGCCCGATCGATCCCCAGCCAGGGGGGGGCCTCTGCCAGTGGCACATCCTGCAGCGCCAGGCGCGTCTCCGCCGGCAGGGCGGCCTCGGGCGGCACCGGACCCACCGCCGCCCAGGCCACAGGGGGATCCACCGCAGCCGCCTGCGGGGGCAGGTGCAGGAATTGCGGCGCCCGTTCGCCGCCCTGCCCGTCCGCCTCGTCCAGGGCCCAGTGCCAGCGGCTGTTGCCGATCAGCAGCCAGCGGAGCTGGCGAGCCGACACCTCAGATCCCCTCGCCCATCAGCCCGGGCATGTGGATGCCGCACTCCTGCTGAAGTCCGCCAAACCGTGTGGCCCGGCCGCTGGTGGTGCCGTCGTCAGGGGCGCTGGTGTGCCAGTCGCCCACGGTGGAATAGCCCTGCTCGAACAGCGGGTGCTGGGGCAGGTCGTGCTCCTGCATGTAGTAGTAGATGTCGCGGCGGCTCCAGGCGAGCAGTGGCCGCAGCGACCAACGCTCCCGCACCGCATCGAGACAGTGCATCGCACCGCGGTGGTCGGTCTGACCGGCGCGCACGCCACTGGCCCAGCAATGCACCTCCAGCTGCTCCAGCCCCCGGTCGAGGGGTTCGACCTTGCGCAGACGGTTGTACGTGCGCATGTCATCGCCATTTCCCGTTTCCCAGAGGCGGCCGTGCAGGGCCTCCATCCGGGCCGGGCTCATGTCGGCCTGCAGGACATGCAGATCGATCTTGAGGCGATCGCAGAGCTCGTCCGCATAGCGGTAGGTCTCGGGGGGCAGATAGCCCGTATCGACCCAGAGCACGGGGATCGCCGGCCAGGCGCCGGAGCCGTCGAGGGCGCTCACCATGTGCAGCATCACTGCGGACTGGATGCCGAAGCTCGTGGTGATGGCGAAGTGGTCAGCGAAGGCCTCCTGGGCCCAGCGCATCCGGCCGATGGCATCGAGAGGCTCAAGCTCGGAACGGGCGAGACCAAGGTCGATGACCGCTCCGTGACGATCGCGGGGCAGGGCCTGGTGGGCCGCATCCAGACCCGCCGCGCTGCCCTCGGGGCTAATGGAAGCCGTGAGGGGGAAGGACACCATCTCCCCATCATCGCCCTTCGGGCCTCCGGGGATTGTGGTTAAGGTGACGCCATGCAAGGGCAACCGGAAAAGGCCCAGAACGTCGTCATCGTCGGGGGTGGCTTCGGAGGTCTGTACACGGCCCTGGCCCTGGCCCAACAGAAGAACCATCCGCCCATCCTGCTGATCGAGCCGAACGACCGGTTCCTGTTTCTCCCCCTCCTCTACGAACTGCTCAGCGGCGAGCTGCGTGGCTGGGAAATCGCCCCCCGCTACGACGGCCTGCTGGCGGGCCGTGGCCTGGCCTGGTTGCAGGACCGGGTGGAGCGGATCGATGCCGACAGCCGCCAGCTGCACACCGCGTCTGGCCGGACCCTGTCCTACGGCCGCCTGGTGATCGCCACCGGCGCCGAGAGCAACACCTTTGCGGTGCCAGGGGCCGACCGCCACAGCCTGGGCTTTCGCAGCCTGGCCGATGTGGAGCGGCTCCAGCGCCTGGTGGCCGACCTGAAACGGCAACGGCGCCCCCTCCAGCGCATCGCCGTGGTGGGGGCGGGGCCCACCGGAGTGGAGCTGGCCTGCAAGCTCGCCGACATGGCCGAGGGCAGCGCCGTGATCGAACTGATCGAACAGGGGCCCCAGCTGCTGCCCCAGGCCAGGGCCTTCAACCGGGAACAGGCCGACCTCGCCCTGCGGCGTCGTGACGTGCGTCTGCGCCTCCGCACCCAGGTGGAAGCGGTGGAGGCCGAGGCGATCAGCCTCCGCTGCCATTCCGATGGGGACAGCACCTCCCACAGCGAAACCCTGGCCGTTCGGGCGGTGGTCTGGACCGCAGGTCTGAGCTTCCGGGCACCTCGAATCGATCCCGCTCCCGCCTGCGACAGCCGCGGCCGCCTGCTCTGCAGTGCCGATCTGCGCCTGCGGGACCATGGTGATCTGTTTGCCGCCGGCGATCTGGCCGCCCCGGTGGATCCGGAGGGAACGGCTGGAGAAGCCCCCGGCACGGCCACGCCGGCCACGGCCCAGGTGGCCTTTCAGCAGGCCTCGGTGCTGGCCACCAACCTGATCCGGTCCTTGCGGGACGAACCCCTGGAGCCCTTCCAGTGGAAGGACCTGGGCGAAATGATGAGCCTGGGAATCGGTGAAGCCAGCCTCACCGCCGCCGGAGTCACCCTGGCCGGGCCGGCGGCCTACCAACTGCGCCGGCTGGCCTACCTGACCCGTCTGCCGGGCCGGGCCCACCAGCTCCGGGTCGCCGCCGGCTGGCTGGCCGAATGGACACCATGACGGCGACGCAGACCTGGCCCCGTCCCCGGGGCCTGCTGCTCGATGCCATGGGCACCTTGATCGGGCTGCGCCGCTCGGTGGGGTACACCTATGCCGCCGTGGCGGCCGAGCACAGCATCGACGTCGCCGCCGGCGCCATCGATCGGGCCTTCCCTGGCGTGCTGCGCCAGGCCCCACCCCTGGCCTTCCCCGGCCTTGAAGGCGACAGCCTGCTGCAGGCGGAGCGCCGCTGGTGGGCGGAGCGCATCGACGCCGTCCTGGCAGCCGCCGGTGCGGCCGTGGCCCCGGCGGCCCTCCATGACGCCCTGTTCGATCGTTTCGCCGATCCCTTGCTATGGCACGTCTACGCCGACGTCCCCTCCGTTCTGCGTCGCTGGCACGGGGCGGGATTGCGCCTGGCCGTGGTCAGCAACTTCGACCGGCGGCTGCAGCCGCTGCTCGAGGGCCTGGGCCTGGCGGATCTGTTCGGGACGGTGGTGGTGTCCAGCCGTGCCGGGGCCGCCAAGCCGTCGCCGGTGCCCTTCCAGGTCGCCCTGGAGGCGATGGATCTGCCGCCGTCCCAGGTCTGGCATGTGGGTGACAGCCCGGAGGATGGGGCCGGCGCCCGCGCCGCCGGCGTGCGCTGCCTGCTGGTGCGGCGTCCTTGAGGCAGGGGGTGCTGGCCGGCAAAACGGTGGGTCTGCGGCCCGCGGAGCGACGCCGGCTGGAGCAGATCTGCCACCGGCGTCACCCGGGCGATGCGGTGGCGGATCTGCTCACCCTGCAGCGCCTGGCGGCCGAAGGCCGCGACCTGGAGTTGCCCCTCACCCTGGTGGTGGACGGGCGCGGCCTCTGCCGGCTGCTGTGGGTGGGGGAGCTGGACCATTCGGCGCGCCTGCTGGAGAAACTTCCCGGCCCCTCCAGGCGTCAGGGCCACAACCTGCGTCTGCTCACCTGTGCGGGCGCCGGGCGCCAGGCGCACCTGCAGCCCTCGGCCCAGGAAGCCGTGGTGGGCATGGACGTGGCGCCGGACCTCTGGCTGCGCTTCGGCCAGCAGCCGGACGCCGGAGGACGCTGGCCAGCGGCGGTTCACACCCCGGCCGGCAGCGGTGATCGCGCCTGGACCTGCGCCCTGGAGGGGGATCTGGCCGACCTCTGCGGCCTCGACCCCATCGCCATCGCCGCTGAGGAGTCGCCGGAGGCGGCCCCCACCCCGGCCCTGGAGGGCCCCGAACGGGTGCTCCTGCTTGTACAGACCAGCGGTGACCGGGCCCTGAGCGACCGGCGCATCGCTGAGCTCGAGGGCCTGGTGCGCAGTGCCGGTGCCGTGCCGGTGGGCCGGGTGGAGCAGCGCCGCCATGGCCCTGTCTCCCGCAGCCCCTGGGGGGAGGGCAAGCTGCGGGAGGCGGCCCTGGAAGCGCGCCGCGTCGGCGCCAGCCTGGTGGTGGCCGACCGGGAACTCACTCCGGCCCAGGCCCGCGACCTGGAGGGGCTGCTCGACCTGCCGGTGAGCGACCGCAGCGAACTGATCCTCGACATCTTTGCCCAGCGGGCGGCGAGCGGCGCCGGACGGCTGCAGGTGGAGCTGGCCCAGCTGCGCTACCGCCTGCCGCGGCTCACCGGCCGGGGACTGAGCCTGTCGCGCCAGGGGGGCGGCATCGGCACCCGGGGTCCGGGCGAAACCCAGCTGGAGAAAGACCGACGCGCCATCGCCCGTCGCATCGAGCGGCTGCAGCGGGAGGTGCAGCGGTTGGGAGCCCACCGGGCCCGCCTGCGGGAAGGGCGCCGCGACCTGCCGCGGGTGGCCCTGGTGGGGTACACCAATGCGGGCAAGAGCTCCCTGCTCAACGCCCTCACCGGGGCCAGCGGCAGCCAGGCCGTGCTGGCGGAGGACAAGCTCTTCGCCACCCTCGATCCCACCACCCGCCGCATCGAGCGGACGGCGGGCGGCGGCACGGACGGCCAGCCCCTGCTGGTCACCGACACGGTGGGATTCATCCGCGATCTGCCCCCCCAGCTGATGGAGGCGTTCCGCTCCACCTTCGAGGAGGCCCTCGATGCCGACGGCCTGCTGATCGTCGTCGACCTGGCTGATCCCGCCTGGCCTGAGCAGCTCACCACCGTGCAGGCGATCCTCGATTCCCTGCAGGCCACCATGCCCAGGCGGGTGATCGGCAACCAGATCGACCGCTGCGCCAGCGGCGAACTGGAGCGGGCCAGGGCCGTCGATCCGCGGATGCTGTTCGTTTCGGCCACGGCGGACCTGGGACTCCAGCATCTGCGCCAGGAGCTTCAGTCCTGGCCCGCCGGAACCACGACGGGCGGCCCCACGGCTGTGCCAGCATCAGCCGGCGCCAATTCTTCTCCGATGACCCTGCAACTGGGCGATACCGTGCCTGATTTCACTCAGGAGTCCCAGCTCGGCCCGATCAACCTTTACGACTTCGCCGGCGACAGCTGGGTGGTGCTGTTCTCCCATCCCGCCGACTACACCCCCGTCTGCACGACGGAGTTGGGCGAGGTCTCACGGCTGCGGGCCGAATGGGAGAAGCGCCATGTGAAAACGATCGCCCTGAGCGTCGATTCCGCCGAGAGCCACAAGGGCTGGATCGGCGACATCAACGAAACCCAGAACACCACCGTCGATTATCCGATCCTGGCGGACAGCGACAAGAAGGTGAGCAGCCTTTACGGCATGATCCACCCCAATGCCCTCAGCAATCTCACGGTGCGTTCGGTGTTCATCATCGACCCCAACAAGAAGCTGCGTCTGCAGATCACCTACCCCGCCAGCACGGGCCGCAATTTCGATGAGATCCTGCGGGTGATCGATTCCCTCCAGCTCACCGACCACCACCAGGTGGCCACACCTGTGAACTGGAAGGACGGTGAGGACTGTGTGGTGGTGCCCTCGATCCCCACCGACGAAGCCCGGACGAAGTTCCCCAAAGGAGTCACTGAAATCCGTCCCTACCTCCGGATGACTCCCCAGCCCAACAAATGAAGCGGCTGCAGAGTTGGCGGCACCGTCTGACGGTGCCGCAGTTCACGGTTGTCACCGGTGCTCTGGTGATCGCTTTCGGCACACTGCTGTTGGCGAGCCCGCTCTGCTCCAGCGATGAGGTGGGCCTCTGGGAGGCCCTCTTCACCGTCACCTCCGCCATCACCGTCACGGGTCTGTCGATCGTCGACGTGGGCGCCGAACTCACCTTTCTCGGCCAGGTCACCCTGGCCGGGCTGATTCTCACCGGTGGCCTTGGGTTGATGGCCATCACCACCTTTCTTCAGGGCTTCGTCCAGGGCCGCTCGGGTCTGCGCCAACGCCTCGACAAGGGGCGCGCCCTGGACGATTTCGGTGTCGGCGGCATCGGCCCCACCCTGAACCAGATTCTGCTGATCGCCGCCATCGTGATCGGGATCGGCACCCTGATTCTCTACAACTTCGGCTTCACCGATATCCCCGACAAAGGCCAGCGACTCTGGGCCTCCCTGTTTCACTGCATCAGCGCTTACAACAATGCCGGCTTCGGGCTCTGGCGCGACAGTCTGGTGGGTTATCAGAGTCAGCCTGTCGTCAACGGGGTGATTGGTCTGCTCATCGTCATGGGCGGCATCGGCTGGCGCGTCACCAACGACATCTGGGTGAACCGCTTCCGCCTGGATCGCATCCGCCGCCTCAGCCTGCACACCCGGCTGGTGATTCGCACCACCATTGTGCTGATCGTGGTGGGGGCCGTGGGTCTGATCTTCACCGAACACTTCGCCACCGAGGAACTGGTGGGTCGGATGGGGTTCTGGGACAAACTCCAGGTCACCCTGTTCCAGTCGATCAGCACCCGAACCGCCGGTTTCAACACCATTCCGATCAGCCTCGAGACCATCTCCGACTCAGGCATCCTGTTGATGATCATTTTGATGTTCATCGGCGCCAGCCCCGGTGGAACCGGTGGCGGCATCAAGACCACCACCTTCGCGGCCCTGATCGCCGCCACCCGTTCCACCCTGCGCGGCCATGACGAAGTCGTGGTGAGGAACCGGGAGATCCCCCTCAAGGTGATCCTCAAGGCCGTGGGCGTCACCCTCGGCTCAGGCCTGTTCATTCTGTTGATGGCGCTGTTGCTGGGCCTGGGCAACACCACCGCCGGAACCCCGGGGAGTGAGGCCTTCACCTTCCTGGAAAAACTGTTCACCTGCGTGTCCGCTTTCGGCACCGTGGGCCTTGACGTCGGCGTCACCAGCCAGCTCAACAGGTGGGGGCAGCTGGTGCTGATGATCGGCATGTTCGTGGGCCGGATCGGTATTCTCCTTCTGCTTTCGGCCGTCTATGGCAGCCGGCCCCAGAATCGTGTGGGTTATCCCCGCGAAGAGCTGTACATCTGACCTCCGGCTCTGCTGTCCCCGCGCACCGAAGCCCCTTGCCCCCTGCTTCATCCATGACTCTTTCGACGTTGGTCCCATGAATCAGTGGTGGCAATGGCAGGGCAACGAGGCCGACACCTCCAACAGCTACGCCGTGATCGGCGTGGGACGCTTCGGCAGTGCCGTCTGCAAGGAGCTGCTTCGCCATGGGGCCGAGGTGCTGGCGATCGACAACAACCAGCGGGCCATCGATGAGCTGCGCCAGATGGACACCGCCATCGAGGCCCGCGTCGTGGACTGCACCGACGAGGAAGCCCTGCGCGCCGCCGGTGCCCTCGACGTGGGCACGGTGGTGGTCGCGATCAGCGAACCGATCGGCGCCAGCATCACCGCCACCCTGATCGTCAGGGACGGTGAAGGCAGCCGGGTCCGGCAGGTGATCGCCAGGGCCACCAGCGACCTGCACGAAAAGATGCTGCGCCGAGTCGGCGCCGACAAGGTGGTCTTCCCTTCGAAGATGCAGGGAACACGGCTGGGCATGGAACTGGTCCGACCCAACCTGCTGGAGCGCCTCCGCCTCGATGACCGCAACAGCATCGAGGAGATCAAGGTTCCGGGCTCCTTCGTCGGCCAGTCGCTGCGGGATCTGAATCTGCGCAAGAACTACAACGTCAGCGTGCTGGCCGCCGGCCCCTCCAACCAGCTCACGGTCAACCCACCCGCCTCCCATGTGCTCAACGCCTCCGAGCTGCTGGTGGTGATGGGCAGCAGCGAAGCCCTCGAAGCCCTGCCTTCCCACTGACAGGCATGCGGGTGCTGGGCCTGATGAGCGGCACCAGCGCCGACGGGGTGGACGCGGTGCTGGTGCGCCTGGCGGGCCGTTCCGCCCGGCCCCGCTGGCGGATCCTCGCGGGCGCCCACAGCCCCTACCCACCGGACCTGCGCGAGCGCCTGGTGGCCGTCGGCCAGGGCAGGCCCCTGGACGCCGACGCCTGGCTGACCCTGGCCGAAGACCTCACCGAGCACCAGGCCGTGGCGGCCCGGGCCTGCGATCCGGACGGCCGCGCCGAGCTGGTGGGCTGCCACGGGCAGACCCTCTGGCACCGTCCACCAGAGGGGGAGCGTCGCGGGGCCAGCTGGCAACTGCTGCAGGGGCCGTTGCTGGCGGAACTGCTGGGAAGGCCGGTGGTCTTCGACTTCCGCAGCGTCGATCTGGCCCTCGGCGGCCATGGCGCGCCGCTGGTGCCGGCCACCGATGCCGCCCTGCTGGGCAGGATCGGCGGCTGGCGGGCCCTGCTCAACCTCGGCGGCATCGCCAACCTCACCCTGCTCCCCCCACCCACGGGACCCGACCGCAACGCCCCGGTGCAGGGCTGGGACTGCGGCCCGGCCAACACCTTGCTGGATCTGGCGGTGGCCCGCTTCAGCGATGGGCGCCTGCACTTCGATGCCGACGGAGCCTGGGCACGGCAGGGCCGCATCGACGAGGGGCGGCTGCAGCAGTGGCTACGGGAGCCCTACCTCCAGGCACCGCCGCCCAAATCCACCGGCCGCGAGCTGTTCGGGGCCGCCGATCTGGATCGGCGCCTGGCGGAGCTCGGCACCGATGTGGATCCGGCCGATGCCCTGGCCACCCTGACGGCCTTCAGTGCGGCGGTGGTGGGCCAGGACCTGGCCCGGGGTCCCCGCCCCCTGGAGCTGCTGGTGGCCGGAGGCGGCACCCGCAATGGCTTCCTGATGGAACAGCTGCAGCGTCGTTGCCGCGGCATGGCTGTGCGCCGTCTTGCCGGCCATGGCATTGCCGATGACCAGCGGGAAGCCCTGGCCTTTGCCCTGCTGGCCTGGTGGCGCTGGCGGGGCCACCCGGGGTCGCTGCCCTCGGTCACCGGAGCCCGCCGGGCTGCGGTACTGGGCGTGATGGCCGTGCCTCCCCCCTCAGGGGGATAGGGGGGGCTGGCGCAGGCGCAGCCGGCGTGGCGCCCCGCGCAGCCGCCGGGTGCCGCCCTGTTCCTGCTGTTCGAGCTCACGGCGGAAACGATCGGCGGCCGCCGGCCCACTCGGGTAGGGCACCTGGGCGGGCGCGGCGGGTCGCTGCAGCTGCTCAAGCCGTTCCACCCCCTGCTGGATCAGCACCTTGGCCATGTTGCTGACCGTGCGCGACTCGCTTTCCGCCAGGGCGGCGAGGCGGGCGCAGAGCTCCTCCGGCAGGACGACCTGGATCCGCGGCGACTTGGGCTTGCCGCTGGAGGAGGTCTGGCGGGTCGGCACGGTGCCTCTGGGTGGGTGCCGGCGAGCGGCTGCCGTCGGGGTACGGCGAGATAGGAAAAAGTGTACAGTGACTGTCATGGGTAGTATCCAAAAGTAGGGTTGTGAATCCTTCCGGCCCCCTCCCGGAATCCCCCACCAGGCACACACCCAGGCCCAAGCCCACCTGCTCCACCCACCCCCGTCCCCTCCGACGGCCCAACGGCCGCTTCCGCCATGGCCCGCTCCACCCAGTCCCGTCCCACCGGTTCAGAAACCCCTCTGCAGCCCAAGAGCCGCCAGAGCCGGCGACGCAGCACGGCGGAACGCAGCGATGTGCTGGTGTCGGCCGTGATCAGCACCTACCTGCTCACCCACCTGCACCACGTGCTGCAGCGGGCCGAGTTCGGCGCCCAGCAGGAGGGACGCCAGTCCCTGGCCGCCAACTACGCCCAGCTGCGCAAGGTGCTCTGTCTCGATGCCCGCAGCATGGAAGACGCCTCCGCCAGCGGCGCCGAGGAGGACCCCAGCCCGCAGGCCGCCTGAGCCGCCCCCTTCGCCACTCCCCATCACCCCTGACGTTCCACCCCCAGGGGGCTGCGCCAATGGCCCCCAGCCCATAAGGTCAGGTAAGAATCCCGGCCAGGATGACCACCAGCAACGCCACCAGCAACGCCGCAGAGCTCTACGGACGCATCAGCACCGACGGGGAGCTCACCCAGTCACTGTTCCGCCAGGCCCTGCAGGATCCGAGCGGAGCCCTCGACAGAATTGTCGCCCTTGGCGAGCAGGCGGGCCTGCCGGTCAGCCCGGAGGAGGTCAAGGCCCATCTGGCCGGCCTCGATGACGGCGCCACCAAGCAGTGGCTGATCAAGGCCCGGGGCGGCCTCTGAAGCCGGAAAACGGCGTCCCTCCTGCTGGGGCTTGCGCGGCTGTTCGCGACGCTGGGAGCCCCCCCCCTGGGCCCAGCTGAAGAACAGCCAGTAGCTCGTCAGCGCCAGGCCCGCCGCCACCACCAGGGCGGCGATCTGCTCGAGGCGCTTGATCATTCTGACGACGCGACCGGACCCATTCGTCAGTCTGCAGGACGCCCCGGCAGGGGATGATGCGCACACCGCGACCGCCTTTCGCTCCGTGCTGCGCCTTGAACGCATCGGCAAGATCTATCCCACCGGTGAGGTGCTCAAGGACATCACCTGGGAGGTGAAGGCGGGGGACCGGATCGGCCTGGTGGGGGTCAACGGTGCTGGGAAATCGACCCAGATGCGCATCATCGCCGGTCTGGAGGAACCGACCAGCGGCCAGGTGGTGCGCCAGGGAGATCCCCGCATCGCCTACCTGCAGCAGGAGTTCGATGTCGACCTCGCCCGTAGCGTCCGCCAGGAACTCTTCCAGGCCTTCGGTGAGGCCGCCGAGGTGCTCAACCGTCAGAGGCTGGTGGAGGAGGCGATGGCCACCGAGGAGGCCGCCGCCGATCCGGCCCTGCTCGACCGGCTGATCGACGAACTCGGCCAGCTGCAGAGCCGATTCGAGGCCCTGCACGGCTACGAGCTCGACGCCCGCATCGACAAGCTGCTGCCCAGCATCGGCTTCACCCCCGAGACAGCCGAGCGGGTCGTGGGGGACTATTCCGGCGGCTGGCAGATGCGCATCGCCCTGGGCAAGATCCTTCTGCAGGAGCCGGATCTGCTGCTCCTCGACGAACCCACCAACCACCTGGACGTCGAAACGATCCAGTGGCTGGAGAGTTATCTGGTGGATCAGACCGTTCCCCTGGTGGTGATCAGCCACGACCGGGCCTTTCTCGATCGGGTCTGCAACCAGATCGTCGAGACGGAGCGCGGCGTCTCGCGGACCTACCTGGGCAACTACAGCCAGCATCTCGAACTGAAGGCCCTGGAGCGGGAGGCCGGCCAGGCGGCGTTCGAGCGCCAGCAGAAGGAACTGAGCAGCCAGCAGGCCTACATCGACCGCTTCCGGGCCAGTGCGACGCGCAGCACCCAGGCCAAGAGCCGCGAGAAGCTGCTGGAGAAGGTGGAGCGGATCGAGGCGCCGCTGGAGTCTGTGGGCGGGCCGCGGTTCTCCTTTCCCCCCGCCCCCCGCTCGGGCCGGGTGGTGGCGGCGATCGAGAACCTCACCCACGGCTACGACGATCAGATTCTGTTTCTGGGGGCGAACCTGGAGGTCGAGCGTGGCGATCGGATCGCCTTCGTCGGCCCGAACGGTGCCGGCAAATCCACCCTGCTGCGGCTGGTGATGGGCTACGAGATTCCCCTCGAGGGCCAGGCGGGCCTGGGGGAACACCACGTGGTGGCGGGTTACTTCGAGCAGAACCAGGCCGAGGCCCTGGATCTGGCCAAATCGGTGATCGACACCCTGTTCGAAGCCGTTCCCGACTGGACCCAGACCCAGGTGCGCTCCATGCTGGGCAGCTTCGGCTTCAGCAACGATTCGGTCTTCAAGCCGGTGGAAAAGCTGAGTGGCGGGGAGAAAGCCCGGCTGGCGCTGGCCCTGATGCTGCTCACTCCCTGCAACCTGCTGGTGCTCGATGAGCCCACCAACCACCTCGACATCCCCGCCAAACAGATGTTGGAGGAAGCCCTGATGGCCTACGAGGGGGCGGCCCTGCTGGTCTCCCACGACCGCTTCTTCATCGGCCGGGTGGCCAACCGCATCGTGGAGGTGCGCGACGGCGAACTGGTGCTCTACCGCGGTGACTACGCCTACTACCAGGAGAAGAAACGCGAGGAGGCCGAGGAGCGCGAGCGGCTGGAACAGGAGCAGAAGCTGGCCGCCAAGCGTCAGGAACAGCGGCAGAAACAGCGGGCCAAGTCGGCCGCGAAAGCCGGGGGCACGGCCGCCGGCGGCGGCTGACGGGGCCAAAGAAAATACAACTTCATCGTTCCCTAGGCAGGAAGACTCATTTCTCTGGTGCCGTGGGTTCTGTGTGCATAGGCTGACAGGGTCACCCATCCAGGAGCAGCGATGACCATCCAGAACGTCGTCACCGACGGTTGGACCGCCGAGCGTGAGGAATCGGTCAGCGCCAACGATGCGATGGAGGTGTACTTCGAGTGCATCACCACCTGCTCCCTGGAGGATGGGGAGTGCGTCACCCGCTGCGTGGAAGAACTGCGCGAGCGCCACTGATCGGAGCAGGCTCCCGGAGCAGGACCCGGCGGGGGGCCTGGCCCGGGAGCCTGCCTGTCCGGATGTTGAGCGGATTTCCTGACCGGGGCCTAGGCACGGTAACAGCCGCTACGTGACACCTTGAAACAGTTTGTAGCTTTGGGCCGGTCAGAAACGCCCCATCGCGCCTCCCACCATGTCCGAACCCCTCGCCCTCAGCCTCGGTCAGAAATTCGAGCTTGAGCGGATGACCCGGGCCATCGACGCCACTGGCGATCCGCAGGCCCTGCGGGGTCTGGCCAAGCAATTGCTGCAGGCCTGGCAGAGCCAGAAGGCGGCCACCCAGTGGGTCATGCGGCAGCAACTGGGTGCACCGGCCCGCTTCGGCACCGAACTCGCCGTGGATGCCGGCCTGCTTGACGCCCTGCGTCCGGAGGGCGGCAAGGGAGGCATGGACATCCTCTGATCGGCCCAGAGGCCCATCCGTGGTCCGGCCCCGAGGTGGCGGGGTCGGGCCACGCACTCATCCCTGACGCAACACAGCCATATCCCCTGGCACGAGACGCAGGTTCAGCGTCGCCCCTTGGCGGTTCACCGTCAGGTTGAGCGTTCCTCCCACCCCGGCCCGCTCCACAGCCGTGATCACCTGGGAAGGATCTTTCACCGCAGTTCCCTGGGCAGCGACGATCACGTCGCCGGTCCTGAGGCCGCCCCGATCGGCTGGTCCGTTGGGTTGCACAGAAACCACGACCGCACCCCGACCCGAACCCTGGCCGCTGGCCGCCCTGACCTCATCAAGACCGACGCCGATCATCGGATGGGTGGCACGACCGGTGGCCACCAGTTGATTGACGATGCTGCGGGCGCGGTTGATCGGGATGGCGAAGCCCAGCCCCGCCCCCGGCCCTGAGCGCACCAGGGTGTTGATCCCCACCACCTCTCCATCGGCATTGAGCAGCGGTCCACCGGAGTTGCCCGGGTTGATGGCGGCATCGGTCTGGATCAGATCCAGCCGCTTGTCGGTGATGCCCAGCTTGGTGGCGTTGCGGTTCAAGTTGCTGATGATCCCCAGGGTGACGGTGTTATCAAGGCCGAAGGGGTTGCCCACCGCGATCGCCCAGTCGCCCACCTGCAGGGCATCGGAGTTACCCAGGGGCGCCACGGGCCACGGCCCCGCCCCCACCAACCGCACCACGGCCAGATCGGTGAGCTTGTCGAGGCCCACGACCCGGCCCTCATAGCGCCGGCCGTTCTCCAGACCCACGGTCACCCGGTCGATCTGATCCACCACGTGGGCGTTGGTGAGCACCAGCCCGTCGGACTGCAGGATCACCCCGCTGCCCTGGCCCCGCTCGGTGCGCCGCGAGGGCGCCCCCTGCTGGGGGATACCGAAGAACTGACGGAACAGGGGGTCGTTCATCAGACCCCGGGGCAGGCCGCCAGCGCCGCCGGCGGATTGCACCGTGCGCTCCGTGTCGATCGTGACCACGGCCGGGCCCGCCCGGCGGATCGCCGCCGACACGAAGGATTGCCGCCCGAGCACGGCTCCGGCCGGCTGGGCGAGGCCAGGGGGGGTGAGGGTCGGGCTGATCAGGGCCGAGGTCGCCATGACCGTGGCTGTGGCCGCCGCCGTGGCCGTGGCAAGCCCGGCGGCGGCCGCAGCAAGAACGCGGGAGGAACGCATCGGGAAAAGGGTCAGCAGTAACAAAACCGTAGACACCTCCCCGGAAAGGAGGAAGGGGAGGCAAACCGGCCTGATCGGCTAGGATTTGTAAACTTTTTTATCGGGTCATGGACACAAGTCGCCTGCTTCTCGCCTTTCTCGCCTTTGGAGCAGCCTGTACCTCCCTCTGGGCCTGGATGCTGGCCACCTCCACCGCACCGTCGGACGGGTGATGATGGGGGAGAGTCCGCGGCATGCGGGGTTCCCATCGCGCCATGACCTCCCTCCTCTCGCAGATCTTCCCGATCCTTTATGGAGCCTGCTTCGTTCTGCTTCTCTGGCAGGCGTTCCGGGTCATGGGACGGGGGTTTGGCGCCGTGCCGCGGCCAGGCGATGCGGAGGCGGCCGCTGACAACCAAGACGGCCCAGTTGGTGATCGCACCGGTCGGCTCACCATCCATCCGGAGCTCCTCGACGCCGATGGCCAGCTCACCCAGGAAGACCTGCTGACCGTTCGCTTCAGTGGCGACAACGAGCAGCCCGCCTTCCCCGCCGATCCGAACTGACCACGCCAGGCCGGCCGCTGAATAGGCTCCCTGAGGTGAACGCGCTCAAAGGCGGAGATCGATGGTGGATCAGAGAACGCGAATCGTGGCGGCCGTGCTCGGGGCACTGAAGTTGCCACCTCGTTTTCGCCTCAAGATGGTGAAGGACGATCCCATCCGGCTAGAGCTGAGCATCACGCCGTCCTACGGGAAGGACCCGATCCTGGTGGGCATCGTCGAATCCCAGGACCTGGTGGCCCGGCGGGATCGGGAGGGCCGCATTCCCCGCGATCTCCAGGGCACCTGGGACTGGACGGTGCGTCACGGCAAGGTCACCACAGGGGGCTGGAACCCCTATCTCAAGGAGGCCCTGCAGACCATGTTCGAAACGGGTCTGCCGGCGATCGTCTACGAGGAAACCACCGGTGAGGCCTACCACCCGGTGGACGGCCTCCGCCACGTGCGCTGACGTCGTCCCTGCCCATTGATGGCCGCCTCGCGGCCATCACCGCCGCCCTCGGGCCCGGGTCCACCCTGCTGCTCCAGGCCGAACCCGGCGCCGGTAAAACCACCCGCGTCCCCCTCGCCCTGCTCGAAGCCTTCGGCCAGGAGGGCCGGCTCCTGATGCTGGAGCCGCGCCGGCTGGCGGCCCGCTCCGCCGCCGAACGCCTGGCGGCCAACCTCGGGGAACCCCTCGGCGGCCGGGTGGGCTACAGCGTGCGGCTGGAGTCGCGCACCTCGGCGGCCACCCGACTGGAGGTGGTCACCGCCGGCCTGTTCCTGCGCCGGCTTCAGGCCGATCCTGCCCTCGAAGGGGTGGCCTACGTGATCTTCGATGAATTCCATGAGCGCCAGGCCGAGGCGGATCTGGCCCTCGCCCTCGTGCGTCAGGCCCGCAGCCTGCTGCGCCCGGAACTGCGGCTGCTGGTGATGTCGGCCACCCTCGATCTGGAACCCTTGGCCGCCGAGCTGGATGGGGCCAGGGTGATCAGCTGCGAGGGCCGCAGCCATCCGGTGACGGTGGCCTATCAGCCGCCACGGCAGGAGGAGCGGCTGGAGCGCCAGGTGCTGCGGGCCCTCGAAGGCCACTGGCTGGACCAGCCCCAGCCCCGGGGCACCGTCCTGGTGTTCCTGCCGGGCCTGGGGGAGCTGGAGACGACGCGCCGGGCCATCGAAGCCACCGCCTGGGGGGCCGACGTCGACTGCGTTCTGCTGCATGGCCAGCTGCCGCTGGCGGCCCAGGGGCGGGCCATCGCGGCCACCCACCAGGCGGCCGGCAAGGTGGTGCTGGCCACGGCGGTGGCAGAAAGTTCGCTCACGATTGCGGGGGTGACCCTGGTGATCGACAGCGGCCTGAGCCGCCTGAGTCGCTTCGATCCGGCCACGGGCATGGACGGCCTGGTCACCCAGCCCGCCAGCCAGGCCAGTGCCGAGCAGCGCCGGGGCCGGGCCGGCCGGCTCGGGCCCGGCCACTGCCTGCGACTCTGGTCCCCGGCGGAGCAGCAGCGGCGCCCCGCCTTCGACCCCCCGGAACTGCTGGAAGTCGACCCTCTGCCGATTGCCCTGCAACTGGCGGAATGGGGCGGCGCGCCGGACGACACCCTTCCCTGGCTCACGGCGCCCCCCCGCCGTTCCCTGGCTGAGGCCCGCAGCCTGCTGGGGCAGCTGGGGGCCATCGACGGTGACGGGCGCATCACCGGCCACGGCCGGGCGATGGCCCGGCTGGGGGTCCATCCACGCCTGGCCCACATGCTGCTGCGGGCCAGGGAACGGGGCTGGGAATCCCAGGCCAGTGCCGTGGCCGTGCTGCTGAGCGAACGGGATCCCCTCGATCACCGCGAGGCGGGCAGCGATCTGATGCGGCGCCTGGATTGGCTGCGTCGCACGGGCGCCCGGCGTCCCTGGCGAGACCTCCAAGACCAGCTGCTGCGCCAGCTCAAGGACAGACAGGCCCCACGGGTGTCGGCGCCCAGCCTCTCCGGCTGCGAGGACGCCCGGGCAGCCCAGCTGCTGGGCTGGGCCTACCCGGAGCGGTTGGCCATGGGCCGGGGCCGGGGGGATGGGCGCTTTCTGATGCGCTGCGGTCGCGGCGCCGTTCTGCCCCCGGGGGACCCCCTCGCCGGCGCCGAAGCCCTGGCGATCGCCAGTGTCGACGGCCAGGGTCAGGAGGCCCGGGTGCGGCTGGCGGTGGCCCTGTCCCGTCAGGGACTCGAAGAGCTGCTGGCCGATGGGATCGAGGAGTGCAGCGAAGCCCGCTGGGATGGCAACGACCAACGGGTGCGCTGCGAGCGGCTGCGGCGCGCCGGGGCCCTGGTGCTGGAGCGGCGCCCCTGGCCCGATGCCACAGGGGAGGTGGTGGAGCGGGCGCTGCTCGAGGGTCTGGAGAGTCTGGGGTTGGACGTGCTGCCCTGGTGCCGCAGCAGCCGCCAGCTGCAGCAGCGTCTGATGCTGGCCCACCGTCACCTGGGGGCGCCCTGGCCTGACCGTTCGCCGGAGCGGCTGCGGCAGGATCCAGAGTCCTGGCTGGGCCCCCACCTGGGCGGACTGCGCAGTCTTCAGGATCTGCAGCGACTGGACCTGGCCGAGATCCTCTGGGGCGATCTGGACTGGTCCCTGCGCCGGGAGCTGGAGCGGCTGTTGCCCCTCACCCAGCCGGTCCCCTCCGGCCGTCGGGTGCCGTTGGACTACAGCAGCGGCACCCCGGTACTGGCGGTGAAAGTGCAGGAGATGTTCGGCTGTCTCGAAGGGCCGACGGTGCTGGACGGCCGGCTGGCGGTGCGGGTGGAGCTGCTGTCTCCCGCGGGACGCCCGGCGGCGGTCACCAGCGACCTGGCCGGCTTCTGGAGCCAGGGCTACGCCGAGGTGCGCCGGGAGCTGCGCGGCCGTTACCCCCGCCACCCCTGGCCCGAGGATCCCCGCCAGGGCATCGCCAGCGCCCGCACCAAGGCCGCCCTGGCGCGGGAGAGGCGTGACGGCCAGGCCCCGGAGCGTTGATCCAGCTGGTCTGCCCGGACGAGGCCTGCTCAGCCAAGGTCCTTCAGGCCAGACCGGCCAACAGATGGCCGAAGCCGAAATGGCGCAGACCCTCGAGGATGCCCGCGCCGCCATGGCCCCGGGCGCGGTAGGTGCGAGGCAGGCCCGGCAGGGCGCGCACCAGGCCGGGCTCGGCATTGCCCACCATCACGCTCTGAAGCCCCGTTTCGAACATGGCCAGATCGTTGAGGGAATCCCCCGCCGTGACCACCAGGGCGGGATCCAGCTCCAGCCACTCCAGCAACCCCAGCAGGGTGCTGCCCTTGTTGACACCAGCCGGCAGCACGTCGAGGTACTTGTCGCCCGAGACAAGGCAATCGACCCCATGGGCCTCGATCGCCGGCAATCGGCTGCGATCGAGCCGGCGGGGGTCGATGGCATAGGCCAGACGCCGATCGCTGCTGAGGGGCTCGGCGGAGAGACCCGGGAGGCCCGCCAGCAGGGGCAGCACCCGTGCCGCCCGCCCTCGCCAGAGGGCCTCGATTGGCTCCAGGGCCAGGGGCGAGGGGGTGAGGGAGGCACCACAGGCCACCGTGCAACCCACATCACCGATCACCAGGTGGGGGGGATGGAGGCCAAGGGAGGCCTCGGCGGCCAGCAGCCGGGCGACGGAACGCAGGTCCCGGCCGGTGCTGAAGACCTGCAGGATCCGGTGGCGCTGGGAACCCAGCCAGCCGTAGAGGCGACGGCGGTTCGGGACGGTCCCCTCCAGCAGGGTTCCATCGAGATCGGTGACCAGCACCAGCTCTGTCGCCGCGGGCAGCGGCGCCTTGAGGTGCTGCTGGAAGTGGGCCCGGGGCGCCCGACGCTGCTCCTCGGTTCCAGGCCCCCAGAGGAAACCCCGGCCAGGGCCGCAGGTCGGCATCGTCTTCAAGCCCACCGCAGCGCACGACTGTCAACCGTGCAACCCACACCCGAGTTTGTAGTCTTTGGCACTGTCAAGATCCCTCCATGTTTCGTTACAGTGAGGGCTCTTCCAAGGGTTCCTTCCATGTCTGACGCTTCCCAGCCCCGCTTCGGTTTCGTCAACTTCGCCGAAACCTGGAACGGCCGCCTGGCCATGATGGGCTTCGTGATCGGCCTGGCGACCGAAATTCTCACCGGCCAAGGCATTCTGGCCCAGGTCGGCCTCGGTTGAAGGCCGGCTGCCAAGCCAGCCCGTTCCCTCCTGAACCGTGTCCGTGGCGAAGGCCGCCGGTCCCCCGGCGGCTTTTTCATGACCCCGGCTGCGGCCCTAGGTTGGGTGGCTTCCAGCCTTACGCCCCCCGATGGCACCGACCGCCGCCGCTTCCCGGTTCTATGTCGGCAACCGCCGCGACGGCTCCAGGCTGCTGAGCAGCGCGCTTGTGATCGCCGGAGCCGGCCTGATTCGCCTGGACCACCCCATCGGACGGATCGTTGCCCTGGTGGCGGGCCTCCTGAGCTTCTACTGGTGGCTCTGCTACCGCAAGCTCCAGCACTGACCCCATGCTCACGGTCCCTGGCATCACCGCCTCTAGCGGCCAGCACGACGGCATCCCCCGTTTCACGGTCGCCGAGCTCAACCAGGCCATCGGCACGTTGCTGGAGAGGGGATTCGCGCCTCGCTTCCTGCTGGAGGCCACCGTGGGCCGTCCCCAGCAGAAGAAGGGCCATCTCTGGCTGAGCCTGGTCGATGGACAGGCCAGCATCCAGGGGGTGATCTGGTCCTCCCAGCTGCAGAAACTCAGCTTCATTCCCCAGGAAGGCGATGGGGTGGTGGTGGTCGGCAAGCTCAACTTCTGGGCCGCCCGGGCCAGCCTCACCGTTCAGGTGCTGGATGTGCGCCCCAGCCTGACCACCGTTCTGCGTCAGTTCGAGCAGGTGCGCAGCCGGCTGGAGCCGGAAGGACTGTTCGATCCTGAACGCAAGCGCGCGCTGCCGGCCTGGCCCCGCCGCATCGCCCTGCTCACCAGCGTGCCCAGCGCCGCCCTGGCCGACATGCTGCGCACGGCCCGCGAGCGCTGGCCCGCCACGGACTTGCTGGTGGTGCCGATCCCGGTCCAGGGGAACGTGGAATCCCAGATCGCCGCTGCCATCGAGAGCGTCTGCCGTCACGCCGCCAGCCTCGGCATCGAAGCCCTGGTACTGGCCCGCGGCGGTGGCAGCCGGGAGGATCTGGCCGTCTTCGACGGCGAGCAGCTGGCCCGCTGCCTGGCGGCGTCGCCGCTGCCCGTGATCTGCGGGATCGGGCACGAGGATGACGTCACCATCGCCGACCTGGTGGCCGATTACCGGGCCGCCACACCGACGGCCGCCCTGGTGGCCATGCTGCCGGAACGCAGCCAGGTGCTCCGCTCCCTGGCCCAGGAACGCGGCCACCTGCGGCGCACCCTCACTCTTCGCATCGCCTCAGCCCGGCAACGGCTGAGCACACGGCAGGAGCAGTTACAGAGGCTGCATCCGAACCGTCTGCTGGAACAGCGGCAGCAGTGGCTGGCCCAGCAACGGCAGCTGTTGCGGGCCCTGTCTCCGGCGCACCTCCTCGCCAGGGGCTTCAGCCTGCTGCGGGATCGCGACGGACGCCTGCTGCGTTCCGTGGTTCAGCTGCGACCAGGCGATGCGGTCGTCGCCGAGCTGGCGGATGGTCGGGTGTCCCTGCAGGTGCAGGCGAGCGAACCATCCCCTGCCCCCCCCGGCAACAGCGCCGCCCCAGCTGGCTGAGTCTCTGCCCACCTTGTCCTCCAACCACCCAACCCATGGCCAGACCCAGCCCCAGATCCAGCCCTTCTCCCCAGGAATCCTCCAAAGCCGCATCCGGCGTGGCCTCGGCCGTGGCCGTGGCCGGGGATCTGAGTTTCCGCGAATCCCAGACGGCCCTTGAACTCTGCCTGGCGCAGCTGCAGGACGAGGAGCTGGATGTGGAGTCGATGGCCGATCTCTACCGCAGGGCCCTGGCCTACGCCGATCGTTGCGAGTCAGTGCTGCAGCAGGTGGAACAGCAGGTGATGCAATGGGATCCCACCCAGCCGGAACTGGCACCGACCCCCTACGCCCCATGAGCGAAGCAGCACCCGTCTCACCGCAAGCTCCTACCGCCGGGCTCAACTGGATCGCCTGGCTCTATCTGGCCCTGGCCGTGGCTGGGGGAATCCTGCCCTGGCTCGCCAACCTGGACTTCATTCGGGCTGAAGGGGCGGCCTTTGATCTGGGTCTGTTCATCCGTCAGGCCAATGCCAACCCGGCGGCCCGTTCCCTGTCCAGCGATCTGGCGATCGGGGCCACCGCCGTCACCATCTGGATGGTGCGCGAAAGCCGCCGGCTCGGCATGCGTGGACTGGGCTGGGTGCTGCTCAGCTGCGTCACGATCGCCTTTGCCTTCGGCGCGCCCTTGTTCCTGCATCTGCGTGAACGGCGGCTGCTGGAGCTGTCTCGCCTGGGCCAGGAACGTCCTGACAGCAACGGATGAGCTGATCCCTCAGGGGGTTTCGCTGTCCCTGATGGCAGCCTCTGCGGGGGCGGAGGCCTCCAGATCGACGGCTTCCACGTTGATGGTGACGTCGCGGGCGTCGATCTCCCCTTCGGGAGAAGATCCCCAGAAGAACGCTCCGGACGTGGCGCTGGGCGCCGTTCCAGACGCATCAACACCATCAAACGCGCTGCCGCAGGCGGGGCAGGCCTCGGTGCCGAGGCTGCTGAATCCACAGTTCGGACAGGTGCGCAGCCGTCGGCGGAGCACCTGCCAGCCGATCAGAGCGACCCCAACCACCAGCACCGGCAGGAAGAGGAGGGTGAGGGTGAGTCCCCCGATCACATCCAGCAGGATCCGGCCCGCCGAGGTGGGCACCAGGAGTAAGGCGGCCGCCACGCCGATCCAGAGCCAGGGGATGCGACGTTCCATCAACGCTGGAAGCGCGGGTCGTTCTCGATCCATCGCTCCAGTGCCGCCAGGCCTTCAAGGCCGGCCCAACCCAGCAGGAGGGCTGCCACCAGCCAGGCGGCCAACAGGCCAAGACCAAGCAACAGGGGGACCAGTGCCAGGGTGGTCAGGCCGATCAGCACGACCGCGCCCACGGACATGCAGACAAGGGCAAGGCTGGCCGCCAATGGCGGTATCCGGAGGGAAAGCTTGGCCAAGGGTCGTTCGATCGAAGCGACCTCCATCCTGACGCGAAACAACCCCATCCTCAGCGCGGCAGAGGTGTCGATGGCCCCCCTGCGGCACCGCCGGAAAGCACCACACTGAAACACTGGCCGAAATACAGAACCACCCCCACCAACCAGACCCAGAGCGTCAGCAGCAGCACCCCGCCCACGACCCCATAGGCCTGGAAGCGCAAGCCAAGGGCGAGCAGGCTCCTACCCAGCAGCAGGTTGGTCAGGGTCAGAGTGCAGCTCACCAGCAACGCGCCGGGGATCAAGGGGCGAAAGGGAATACGGCGCGATGGCAGCAACCAGAGAAACACCAGGGTCGCCGCGAAGCTGATCAACAAGGAAACGAGCAGGTCCACGCCGAAGGAAAGAGAACTCAGCCAAAGCAGGGGTCTGGGCAGATAGATCTCCAGCTGGTCCTGGAACCCACTCGATCCGAACAGCCGCACGGTGCTGAACAACTGGTCAATGACGATCAGAACCCCCACGAACAGGATGAGCGACAGGGCCTTCAGGCGCAGGGCAACAAAACGGGCCACGTGTTGCTGCCAGCGCAGGTTGTCGAGCCCAAAAGGCCGGTTCCACCAGAGCCGATCGGCACCGCGCTGGAGTGTCAGATAAATGTTGCTGGCGCTGAGGGCGAGAAGCACCAGGCCAAGGAGGCCAGCTCCGAATCCTTGGTTGGTGAAGCGCTGCAGCGTGGCTTCGAAGCCCGGCAGGGCGGAGGCTGGCAGCACCTGGGCCACATAGACCAGCAGGCGGTCAAAGCGCTCCACGTCGCGCCCGAGAAGCCTTGAGGCCACCGAGAGCGCAATCAACAGGGCTGGGAAAAAGGATTGGAGCGTGTGGTATGCAAAGGCAGCACTGAGATCAACGCAATCCGCGCGCAGCCACAGGGCATAGGCCTTCCAGATAGGGCGGAAGCGGCGACGCCAACTCACGGCAGGACCAACGTCAAGAGCGCCAAGCAGGTCAACCCATTCATTCTGCCCGCCGTCCGCAGCTCCCGGCGCCACGCCACCAGCCACCAGCGAGCAGCCAGCAGCGCCAGCAAGCGACCACCGGCCACCGTTCTCCGGCCTGCAGACAACGACCAATAGAAAAGCCACCCTCCTAGGGTGGCTTTTCCACCAGCTCCAAAGAGCTGGTGCTCACAGCGCGCCTTACAGCAGCGATGGAGCGGAAGTTTTACCTGGCATCGAGCTATTTTCGCAG